>Ga0228666_1000019_pt1 | contig 216158 bp, 210 predicted proteins | sample 80DmetaG_FD_182702 | JGI IMG/M metagenome (GOLD analysis project Ga0228666, IMG submission 182702) | Seawater microbial communities from Monterey Bay, California, United States - 80D | ecosystem: Environmental > Aquatic > Marine > Coastal | place: USA: California | collected 2016-10-11 | reverse complement strand
GAGTATCATCATGCTCTACAGTTTGACCAATCTTATTTAGACCAAGTGCTTCTAATGTAAGCTTTTGCCTTTTTGTACGATTGATTGCACTTTTCTGTTTTGTTACTTTTATTTTAGCCATGCTGTCTAAATATTATCCGTTAAACACTTTTTCAAGAGAAACTCCACGATCACGTGCAATTTTCTTTGCATCTCTTAATTGTAATAACGCATCAAAAGTTGCTTTTACAACGTTGTGCGGGTTAGATGATCCTTGAGATTTTGATAGTACATCATGCACACCAACGGCTTCCAAAACAATACGAACAGCACCTCCAGCAATAACCCCTGTACCAGGCGCTGCTGGGATAATGTTTACACGTGCTCCACCGTATTTTCCTTTTTGCTCGTGTGGCAACGTTCCTTTCAATAGCGGTATGCGTACTAAGTTTTTCTTAGCATCTTCTACAGCTTTTGCGATAGCACTTGCAACATCTTTAGATTTTCCTAATCCATGACCAACTACACCGGCTTCATCTCCTACAACAACAATTGCTGAGAATCCGAAAGCACGACCACCTTTAGTCACTTTTGTAACTCTTTGTACACCTACCAGTCGGTCTTTCAATTCTAAACCACTTGGTTTTACTAGTTCTGCACTTTTGTATTTTTGATACATATCTTATTAAAATTTTAGTCCGGCTTCTCTAGCGCCTTCTGCTAATGATTTAACTCTTCCATGGTATAAATAACCACCTCTATCAAAAGTGATGTTAGAAACACCTGCTTTTAGAGCTTTTTCTCCTATTGATTTCCCCACCAAAGTGGCAACTTCTGTTTTGGTACCTTTTGCAGTACTCAAATCTTTGTCTCTTGACGATGCAGCAGCAATTGTTTCACCAGTAACATCATTAATCAATTGAGCGTAAATTTCTTTATTACTTCTATAAACAGCTAAACGTGGCTGAGCAATTGTCCCAGTTACAGTTTTTCTAATTCTGCTTTTTATACGTTGTCTTCTTTCGTTCTTTGTTAGTGCCATAATCTTTCTTATTAAGCTGATTTACCTGCTTTTCTTCTTATTTCTTCACCAACGAATTTGATTCCTTTACCTTTATAAGGTTCTGGTTTTCTAAATCCGCGAATTTTGGCAGCAACTTGTCCAACAAGCTGCTTATCAAAAGAAGTTAGTTTGATGATTGGGTTTTTACCTTTTTCAGAAACTGTTTCTACTTTTACTTCCGGTGCAATATTCAAAACTATGTTGTGTGAGAATCCGAGTGCCATATCAAGTTTATTTCCTTGATTTGAAGCTCTATAACCTACACCTACAAGTTCTAACTCCTTAGTCCACCCTTGTGTAACGCCATAAATCATGTTATTGACCAAAGCTCTATACAATCCATGCTTAGCTTTGTGTTCTTTCTTATCTGAATTACGCTCTACAGTTAGTGTATTATCTTCAATATTGAAGATCACTCCAGAGTACTCTTGTGTCAGTTCACCTAATTTTCCTTTAACGGTTATCACGCTATCGGCAATGTCGATGGTTACACCTTCTGGGACTGAAATTGGATTATTTCCTATTCTTGACATTTCTTAATACTTTAAAATTAGTAAACGTAACATAAAATTTCTCCACCTACATTTTCACGTTGGGCTTGCTTCCCTGTCATCACTCCATGAGAAGTAGAAATTATAGCAATTCCAAGTCCATTGAGGATACGAGGAAATTCTTTTGAACTCGCATATTTACGTAAACCAGGTTTACTGATCCGTTGAATTTTCTTGATGACAGATTCTTTGGTGTCTTTGGTATACTTCAAAGCTATTTTGATAGTACCTTGACTTGTAGAATCGTCAAATTTGTAACTTAAAATATACCCTTGGTCGAATAATATTTTAGTGATTTCTTTTTTCAAATTAGAGGCAGGGATTTCTACAACTCTGTGGTTTGCAAGCACTGCATTTCTAATTCTTGTTAAATAATCCGCTATTGGATCTGTATTCATAGTTATTAATTTGCGGTTTTGGTTTTCTATTTTTAGAACCTGAAACCAATTTATAATTCTAATTTAATTCTTACCAGCTGGCTTTTTTAACACCTGGGATCAGCCCTTTGTTGGCCATTTCTCTAAACATTACTCTCGAGACACCAAATTGACGCATATATCCTTTTGGACGTCCTGTCAACTTACATCGGTTGTGCTTTCGAATTGGAGAGGCATTTTTTGGTAATTTCTGTAATCCTTCATAATCCCCTGCTTCTTTTAGTGCTTTACGCTTTGCAGCGTATTTAGCAACTGTTTTTGCACGTTTCACCTCGCGGGCTTTCATTGATTCTTTTGCCATAGATTAATTCTTTTTAAAAGGTAACCCTAGTTCTGTTAGTAATGATTTTGCTTCCTTATCTGTCTCTGCAGAAGTTACAAAGGAAATGTCCATTCCTGAAATTTTGTTGACTTTATCAATATCAATCTCTGGAAATATGATTTGTTCAGTAATACCTAAGTTGTAGTTTCCACGGCCATCAAATCCATTGGCTTTGATCCCATTAAAATCTCTTACACGTGGTAATGCAGAAGTTACCAAACGGTCCAAAAATTCGTACATACGCTCGCCTCTGAGTGTAACTTTTGCACCAATTGGCATTCCTTTACGGAGTTTAAATGATGCAACGTCTTTTTTAGATATTGTTGCCACAGCTTTTTGTCCAGAAATTTTTGTGATTTCATCGACAGCATGGTCTATTAATTTTTTGTCAGCTACTGCAGCACCTACCCCTTTAGAAATAACAATCTTTTGTAGTTTAGGAACTTGCATTACATTTTTGTAACCGAATTCTTCTGTAAGAGCAGAGACTACTTTGTCTTTATACTCTTGTTTCAATCTTGGAATATACGTCATAACGCTTATATTACTTCGTTGGATTTTTTTGCATAGCGTACTTTCTTACCATCTTCCATTCTGTATCCAACTCGAGTTGTTTCACCTTTTGAGTTGATTAAGGATAGGTTAGAAATCTGAAGCGCTGCTTCTTTTTCTACAATACCACCTTGAGGATTTTCTGCACTTGGCTTCATATGTTTTTTAATCATATTCACACCCTCTACGATGGCTTTATTTTTTTCTATGAAAACAGTAAGTACTTTGCCTTCAGAACCTTTGTGGTCCCCAGCAATCACTCGTACTGTATCTCCTGTTTTTATCTTTAGCTTTCCCATTGTTGTTTTATATTAAAGCACTTCTGGTGCTAATGAAACAATTTTCATGAATTTTTTATCACGTAGTTCTCTTGCTACTGGTCCAAATACACGTGTTCCTTTCATCTCGCCGTTGGCATCTAGAAGTACACATGCATTATCGTCAAATCTAATATAAGATCCGTCTGGACGTCGTACTTCTTTTACTGTACGGACAACAACTGCTGTTGATACTGCACCTTTTTTGACATTTCCATTTGGTGTTGCATCTTTTACAGAAACAACAATTTTGTCTCCCAGAGAAGCATATCTGCGTTTTGTACCACCCAAAACACGAATGGTTAGGACTTCTTTTGCCCCAGTATTGTCAGCTACTTTTAATCTTGATTCTTGTTGTACCATAATTATTTAGCTCTTTCAATAATTTCTACTAGTCTCCAACATTTAGACTTACTCAAAGGTCTTGTTTCCATGATCCTTACAGTATCGCCTTCGTTGCAGTCATTTTGTTCGTCGTGTGCTACGTACTTTTTTGTTTTCAGTACGAACTTTCCATACATAGGATGTTTTACTTTCTTCACTTCAGAAACCACAATTGATTTCATCATTTTGTTACTTGTAACAATTCCTATACGTTCTTTTCTTAAATTTCTTTTTTCCATCTCAACAAATACAATTATTGTACGTCTCTTTTAGTTAGCTCTGTTGCCAATCGAGCTACACTACGTCTTACGCTTCGCAACTGGATTGGATTTTCTAGAGGTGATATAGCATGTGTCATTTTTAAATCGGCATATGCTTTTTTAGTTTCACTAAGTTTTTCTTGTAACTCAGCCGTTGATAATTCTTTAATTTCAGATTGTTTCATAATATCAATATATTAGGCCTCGTAGTCTCTGGCAATTACAAATTTAGTTTTAACTGGTAATTTTTGAGCAGCCAAACGAAGTGCTTCTTTAGCAACTTCAATGGGAACACCGCCTACTTCGAATATGATTCGACCTGGCTTTACAACAGCTGCCCAATATTCAACGGCACCTTTTCCTTTACCCATACGTACTTCAAGAGGTTTTTTGGTGATCGGCTTGTCTGGAAATATTTTAATCCAAAGCTGACCTTCTCTTTTCATGTAACGTGTCGCTGCAATACGAGCAGCTTCAATTTGACGTGAAGTCAAAAAATTTGAATCTAATGATTTTATACCAAACATTCCACTAGAAAGGCGGTGACCTCTTCCAGAGTTTCCTTTCATACGTCCTTTCTGGACTTTACGGAATTTTGTTCTTTTTGGTTGTAACATTTTCTTTTATTTAAAAAATTACTTTCTACGGCGATTTTTAGAATTTGAGCGACCTCCACGATCTTGCTTTTTGGATAAACCAACTAGTGGAGATAATTCTCTTTTTCCATATACTTCACCTTTCATAATCCATACTTTGATGCCCAAACGTCCATAGGTTGTATGTGCTTCTACAAGTGCATAGTCGATATCTGCTCTAAATGTAGATAATGGAATTCTTCCTTCTTTATAGTGCTCATTACGTGCCATTTCAGCGCCGTTCAAACGACCACTAATTTGGATTTTGATACCCTCTGCGTTCATACGCATTGTGGCAACAATTGCCATTTTTATAGCACGTTTGTAAGAAATACGGTTTTCAATCTGACGTGCGATACTGGATGCTACTAGGTGAGCATCTAACTCTGGACGTTTGATTTCAAAGATATTTAATTGAATATCTTTACCTGTAAGTTTTCTGAGCTCTTCTTTTAACTTGTCTACTTCTTGACCACCTTTACCAATAATAATCCCTGGACGGGCTGTAGTAATTGTGATAGTAACAAGCTTTAGTGTTCTTTCAATAATAACTCTTGAAACGCTAGCTTTTGCCAAACGAACGAAAATATACTTTCTGATTTTATCATCTTCAGCAAGTTTATCTCCATAATCGTTTCCTCCATACCAGTTAGATTCCCATCCTCTGATAATTCCAAGGCGATTTCCTATTGGATTTGTCTTCTGTCCCATGTGTTATTTGCTTTCTGTATTATTATTTTTTGCTCCAAGTACAACAGTAACGTGGTTGGAACGTTTTCTAATTCTGTGTGCACGTCCTTGTGGAGCTGGTCTTAATCTTTTTAGCATAGATCCGCCATCAACTCTTATTTCTTTGATGAATAAATCTGCAGCCTCAATATCAGCATCTTCGTTTTTGGCTTGCCAGTTGGCTACCGCAGAAAGGACTAACTTTTCTAATCGACGTGATGCTTCTTTTTGACTGAATCTCAATATATTGAGTGCTCTTTCAACTTTTTCTCCACGAATAAGATCGGCGACTAAACGCATTTTTCTTGGTGACGTAGGACAGTTATTAAGCTTTGCAAAAGCAACTTGCTTTTTTTCTGCTTTAATAGCATCTGCCATTTGTTTTTTACGACTTCCCATAGCTCTTATTTTTTACCTTTATTTTTTGCACCTACGTGTCCTCGGAAAGAACGTGTTGGCGAAAATTCTCCTAACTTATGACCTACCATGTTTTCTGTAATATATACAGGTACAAATTGACGGCCGTTGTGTACTGCAATGGTTTGACCTACAAAATCTGGTGTAATCATGCTGGCTCTAGACCAAGTTTTTATCACAGTTTTTTTGTTAGCCTCTACATTGGCAGCAACTTTCTTTTCTAATTTATAATGAACGTAAGGTCCTTTTTTTAATGATCTTGCCATGTCTTATTATTTCTTTCTACGTTCTACAATATATTTATTACTTGCTTTAGTTTTAGAACGTGTTCTATAACCTTTTGCAGGAATACCATTTCTTGATCTTGGATGTCCTCCAGATGATTTTCCTTCACCACCGCCCATTGGGTGATCTACTGGATTCATTACTACTGGTCTTGTTCTTGGACGTCTTCCTAACCAACGGCTACGACCTGCTTTACCAGAAACTAATAGCTGATGATCTGAATTTGAAACAACACCAATGGTTGCATAGCAATCCAATAATAACAAACGTGTTTCTCCTGATGGTAATTTTACAGAAGCAAATTTCCCATCTCTTGCCATCAATTGAGCAAACGCACCAGCACTTCGAGCAATTACTGCACCTTGTCCTGGACGAAGTTCAATACAAGAAATAATTGTTCCTAACGGAATTTGACTCAATGGCATTGCATTACCAACTTCAGGAGCTACATTTTCATTTCCTGAAACTAATTTCTGACCCACTTTTAGGCCGTTCTGAGCAATGATGTAGCGCTTTTCACCATCTTGATAGTTGAGAAGTGCAATAAATGCAGTTCTGTTTGGATCGTACTCAATAGACTTTACTTCAGCTGGAATTCCAGTTTTGTTTCTTTTGAAGTCAATGATACGATACCTTTTCTTATGACCACCACCTTTGTAGCGCATGGTCATTTTTCCTTGACTGTTTCTACCACCTGAGCGTTTTTTCGGAGCCAAAAGGCTTTTTTCCGGCTTATCAGTAGTGATGGCGTCAAATCCATTAACTACTCTAAATCGCTGGCCCGGTGTAATCGGTTTTAATTTTCTTACTGACATTTCTAATTAGATATTAGCGTATAAATCAATTGTTTCACCTTCCTCCAGTTGTACAATTGCCTTTTTTGTGGCATTTGTTTTACCATGTTGAATCCCCGTTTTTGTGAATTTGGTTTTTCGGTCTGGACGGACATTTATTGTTCGAACTTTGGCTACAGAAACACCGTAAGCAGCTTCTACTGCTTTTTTGATCTCTACCTTGTTCGCCTTTGTATTCACCAAGAAGCTAAAACAGTTTTTTAACTCACTGTCTAGTGTTGCTTTTTCTGTGATGATGGGTTTAATTAAGATACTCATGGTGTTCTTATTTACTTAAATTCGATTCAATTCCTTCAATTGCACTTTCTAAAAGCACAACTTGATTGGCGTTTAGAATTTTATAAGTGCTTAATTCTGAGCTTGTTACAACTTCAGAGCCATTTAAATTGCGCGACGACAAATATACATTATTATTTGGCGCTCCCAAGACAAACAAAGACTTTTTGCTATCCAGGTTAAGGGCTTTTAAAACTGCTGTAAATGCTTTTGTTTTTGGTGCTTCAAAATTGAAATCTTCCAAAACGGTTATGGCTTTCTCGTTAGCTTTAATTGTTAATGCCGATTTTCTAGCCAGACGCTTAACATTCTTATTTAATTTGAAACCATAATTTCTTGGTCTTGGACCAAAAATACGTCCACCACCTTTAAAAACTCCAGACTTAATACTACCTGCTCTGGCAGTACCTGTTCCTTTTTGTTTTTTTATCTTTCTTGTACTTCCAACAATTTCTCCACGTTCTTTAGCTTTATGTGTTCCCTGACGTTGATTAGCAAGATATTGCTTAACGTCTAGGTATACAGCATGATTGTTGGGTTCTATAGCAAACACTTTATTAGAAAGGTCTGCCTTTCTACCTGTGTCTTTTCCGTTGATGTCTAAAACTGCTACTTTCATTATTTCTCAATCTTTACGTAAGCGTTTTTGTGACCAGGAACGCATCCCTTAACTACAATTAAGTTTTGATCCGCTACTACTTTTAAAACTCTTAAATTTTGAACTTTTACCGTATCAGTACCCATACGTCCCGCCATTTTCATGCCTTTAAAAACACGTGCAGGATAAGATGCTGCACCAATAGATCCTGGAGCTCTAAGTCGGTTGTGCTGACCATGTGTCGCTTGACCAACACCTCCAAAACCATGACGTTTCACAACCCCTTGGAATCCTTTACCTTTACTTGTTCCTGTGATATCTACAAATTCACCTTCTTCAAAGTGCTCTACAGTGATGGTATCACCTAATTTGTACTCCTCATCAAAACCTTGAAATTCCGCGACTTTTTTCTTAACAGTTGTACCTGCTTTTTTGGCATGACCAATTTGAGCTTTTGTGGCACTTTTTTCTGTCTTGTCATCGAAACCTAATTGTATGGCTTCATAGCCATCCTTTTCTTCAGTTCTGACTTGGGTAACAACGCATGGTCCAGCTTGAATGACAGTACAAGGCATGTTTTTGCCGTTCTCGTCAAAGATGCTGGTCATTCCGATTTTCTTTCCTATTAACCCAGACATATTTATTAATTTATTGTTTTATTGTTTTACTTTAATTTTATTTTTCTTCAAAAATTTAAGGGTCAAAACACGTTTCAACCCTTGAAATGTATTTTTTCCGCTTTTCCCTCGCACGCAGCTTAGGACATTTGCACTGAACTTGTTTTCAGAATCTAAACTTGATTCCTAGACAAAATTCAGCAAATTAATTATACTTTAATCTCTACTTCAACACCACTTGGCAACTCTAACTTCATCAAAGCATCAATGGTCTTTGAAGATGAACTATAGATGTCTAGTAGTCTTTTGTAGGAACTTAACTGAAATTGTTCTCTCGACTTTTTATTAACGTGAGGAGAACGCAATACAGTGTATAGTTTTTTGTGTGTTGGCAATGGAATTGGTCCAGTTACAACAGCACCTGTACTTTTTACAGTTTTCACAATCTTATCTGCAGACTTGTCTACCAAGTTATGATCGTAAGACTTTAATTTTATTCTAATTTTTTGACTCATGTTCTAAACTTTTAAGATTGGACGCCTTTAGCTTCTTTAATAACCTCTTCAGAAATATTTGATGGTGTTTCAGCATAGTGTGAAAACTCCATTGTTGATGTTGCACGACCAGAAGATAATGTTCTTAAGGTGGTTACATATCCAAACATTTCAGAAAGTGGCACTGTAGCTTTTACAGTTTTTGCTCCTGCTCTATCACCCATGTCACTGACCTGTCCACGACGGCGGTTAAGATCTCCAACGATGTCACCCATATTTTCTTCGGGTGTAATTACCTCAAGTTTCATAATAGGTTCCATGATTACGGCTTTTGCAGCTTTTGCAGAATTTTTAAATCCTAGCTTAGCAGCCAACTCAAAAGATAATTGATCTGAATCCACATCATGGTAGGAACCGTCAGTAAGTGTAACTTTCATTGCATCAACTTCGTATCCTGCCAATGGACCATTTTGCATAGCCATTTTGAATCCTTTTTCTACGGAAGGAACAAACTCTTTAGGTACATTACCTCCTTTGATTTCGGAAACAAATTCTAAACCTTCTTTTCCTTCCTCTGCAGGCTCCAAAGTAAATACAATATCTGCAAATTTACCACGTCCACCAGATTGTTTCTTGTAAACCTCTCTGTGTTGTGCACGTTGCGTGATTGCTTCTTTGTACTCTACTTGTGGTTGACCTTGACTGACCTCAACTTTGAACTCACGTCTTAAACGATCTACAATAATATCTAAGTGGAGCTCGCCCATTCCAGAAATGATTGTTTGACCAGAGGCCTCATCTGTACGAACAGTAAAGGTTGGATCTTCTTCCGCAAGTTTTCCAAGTGCCATGCCTAACTTATCGACGTCTGCCTTTGTTTTAGGTTCAACAGCAATACCAATTACTGGATCTGGGAAATCCATAGATTCCAAAACAATTGGATGTTTTTCATCTGTCATGGTGTCCCCCGTTTTAATGTCTTTGAATCCGACAGCTGCACCAATATCTCCTGCTTCAATAAAATCAATAGCATTTTGCTTATTGGAGTGCATTTGATAGATACGAGAAATACGTTCTTTTTTACCAGAACGGTTATTAAGGATGTATGACCCTGCATCTAAGCGACCAGAATATGCTCTAAAGAATGCCAAACGACCAACAAATGGATCCGTTGCAATTTTAAAAGCTAAAGCTGCAAATGGTTCTTTCACATCTGGTTTTCTAATTTCTTCTTGGTCTGTGTCAGGGTTGATACCTGTTATACCTTCTTTATCTGTTGGAGACGGTAAGTAACGACATACTGCGTCTAATAGAAATTGAACGCCTTTATTTTTGAATGCCGAACCACAAACCATAGGAATGATGGCCATGTCCATTACAGCAGCTCTAAGTGCAGCATGCACTTCATCCTCAGTAATAGAATCTTCATCTTCCATAAATTTTTCAAGAAGATTTTCGTCATAAGTTGCAACTTCCTCTATGAGAAGTGCACGATACTTACGTGCTTCATCTTTCATATCCTCTGGGATATCGATAATATCGAATGTAGACCCTTGAGTTTCATCGTGCCATACAATTGCACGGTTTTTTACTAAATCAATTACACCTTTAAAGTCTGCTTCATCACCAATATTTAATACGATGGGCACAGCATTTGACTTCAACATGTCTTTTACTTGCTGGCATACACCAAGGAAGTTTGATCCTTGACGATCCATCTTGTTTACAAACCCTATACGAGGAACTTTGTAATTGTCAGCAAGTCTCCAGTTTGTTTCAGATTGTGGTTCAACACCATCAACTGCACTAAATAGGAATACAAGACCATCCAATACACGCAACGAACGATTTACCTCAACCGTAAAATCAACGTGACCTGGTGTGTCTATAATATTAAAGTGATATCCTTTTGTTTCGTTTGTTGACTGACCATTTTCTGTTGGAAAGTTCCATGTGCAAGTTGTTGCAGCAGAAGTAATTGTAATTCCTCTTTCTTGCTCTTGCTCCATCCAGTCCATTGTTGCAGCACCATCATGTACTTCACCAATTTTATGGGAAACTCCTGTGTAATAAAGAATACGCTCAGTTGTGGTAGTTTTTCCCGCGTCAATGTGCGCAGCAATACCAATATTTCTTGTGAATTTTAAATCTCTTGCCATTTCTGATTAAAATCTAAAGTGTGAGAATGCTTTGTTAGCCTCAGCCATTTTGTGTGTGTCTACACGCTTTTTTACTGCAGCGCCTTCTTCTTTGGAAGCGGCAAGAACTTCAGCAGCAAGCTTTTGAGCCATTGATTTTTCGTTTCTTTTTCTAGAAAAATTAATCAACCATTTCATGGCTGTAGAGATTTTTCTGTCTGGACGAATTTGCATTGGAATTTGGAATGTGGCTCCACCAACACGGCGACTTCGTACTTCCACGTGTGGCATGACGTTTGATAGTGCATCTTTCCAGATTTGTAAAGCAGTTTTTTCTTCGTCTGTATTTTTTTCTTCTACGATGGCTATAGCATCATAAAATACTTTGAATGCTACAGATTTTTTACCATCCCACATCATCATGTTCACAAAACGTGTTACAAGTTGATCATTAAATTTTGGATCTGGTAAAAGCGGTCTTTTTTTTGCCTGTCTTTTTCTCATGTCTTCTTTTTAAAGTGTTTGAATTACTTCTTTGGGCGTTTTGCTCCATACTTAGAACGACGTTGTGTTCGGCCCTCAACACCTGCGGTGTCTAATGCGCCTCGAACAATGTGGTATCTAACACCTGGCAAATCTTTTACCCTTCCACCTCTAACTAATACTATCGAATGCTCTTGGAGATTATGTCCTTCACCTGGGATGTAAGCGTTTACTTCATTACCATTAGTCAACCTTACCCTTGCAACTTTACGCATTGCTGAATTTGGTTTTTTTGGTGTTGTTGTATAAACACGCGTACATACACCACGTCGTTGTGGACAAGAATCCAAAGCAGCCGATTTACTCTTCTTAGTTAATTTGGCTCTTCCTTTTCTTACTAATTGTGATATTGTTGGCATAAATTATATCTATAATTTTTTCAATCCTCTTCTTAGAGGGCTGCAAAGGTAAGGATTATAATCAATTATTCAAATACAATAACCTATATTTTTTTAATAATTGCTGCTTTTTTTTTTGAGCATACCTTTTTCATACATTTTTACGTTAATTTTACATCAAAATATTACTCTTGCTTTTTAAACAGTTATCTATTTTTTGGTTAGTACTTTTTGGCTTTTGTTTTTGGCAAACTAATGCACAAAAATTAATCCTAAAATTCAAAACTCAAATTGAAAAAAATCAAGTTGTTGTAGACAGTATAGGTTACAACAACAGCTTTGATTCAATGCAGACATTGGAACAAGAAATTGATTTTTTACAAAAACAACTATATAATGTAGGCTATGTGAGTAATCGTATTTTAAATATAGAAAGAAAAGATACACATTTTACAGCAAAAATTGAATTGGGAAACACATATAAATATGTTGATATCTATGAAAATACTTATTATTTTGAGCAATTAGGGTATAATCTAAAAAAAGAAGCACAAAATATCAGTTATTTTGTTCGTATTCCAATAGAGATCTTAGAAATTACTTTAGAAAAAATATCTAAACTATTAGCTGATGAAGGTTATGCTTTTGCTACCGTTAGATTGGATAATATCCGCCCAAAAAGCAAAACATCTTTACATGCTGATTTAAGGATAAATAAAGGAGAGAAACGGATACTTCAGGATATCAAAATTTTGGGCTACAGTAAATTTCCAAGAAGTTACATCAAACATTTTTTGGGCATTAAAACCCAAAGTCCTTTTAACCTAGAAAAAATTAAACGACAAATGGAACTTTTGGAACAATTGCCTTTTGTTCTACAAAAAAGACCAGCAGAAGTCCTTTTTACAACAGATACCACAAGTGTTTATCTTTATTTAGAAAAAATAAAAAGCAATCGATTTGATGGATTTTTAGGATTTGGATCAAATGAAGACACTGGTGCTATTGAATTTGATGGTTACCTTGATTTAACCCTTAACAATAACTTAAACTTTGGAGAATCTTTCAAGCTCAACTATAAAAGTGATGAAAATGAACAAAAAACTTTTGATGTTGCATTACAACTCCCCTATTTGTTGAGTAGCCCCGTAGGCGCCACCCTTAATCTAAATATCTTCAAAAAAGACAGTACTTTTACGACCGCACAACAAGGTCTAAAATTGTTTTATCAACTGAACGACAAACAACAAATAGGTGCCACTCTACGCACTCTACAATCCAATGTACTTACAGAACTATCGACAACTCTGACTGAAGATTATAAAAGCCATTTTTATGGCCTAACTTATCAATACATTAAGTGCAAAAAAAACGATGTTCTTTTTCCAATTTTGTCTCAAATTGAGCTTTCGGCGGGGTTTGGACAACGTAAAACAACATCGACCATACAGCAGCGCCAACTACAATTAAAGGGGTTTCACACTTTACGTCTAAGTCCTAAAAATAGTATTTTTCTTAAAATTCATTTAGAGGAACTAGATTCTGATGAATACCTATTTAATGAGTTAATACGTTTTGGCGGCATCAATTCCATTCGTGGTTTTGAAGAAAATAGTTTGTTTGCTTCTCGGGTTGGGATACTATGTACAGAGTATCGATATCGCGTTGCGCCTACACTATTTTTACATAGCATTATAGATGCTGGCTATATGCAAGACTTACAGCTCAATGAAGAGCAACTTTTTGGATTTGGCTTTGGATTTGGTTTGCGAACTAATGCGGGTCTTTTGCGCTTTAATTATGCCAATGGTAAAACAAAAAATTCACCCTTTATTCTCTCGAATTCTAAGGTTCATTTGAGCTTAACAACCACGTTTTAGTTCCGAAATCTCTCAAAAGATTAAACAATTGTTAAAATTATGTTAAAAATTAACATACTCTTAATTCTTGTTAACTTTTATTTAAGAGATTAGCAACAACTAATTAAAATTAAATCATATGAAACCCAAATTTACGATGATTCTAATGCTTTTGGCATTGGGAGTGCAACTGCTAAATGCACAACAAAAAACTGTTTCAGGAACCGTATCGGATGAAAATGGATTGCCCCTACCGGGAGCAACCGTTATTCGTGCAGGTACTAGTTCTGGAACTTCAACAGATTTTGATGGAAATTACCAAATTAAAGCCAGCTCAACTAATTAATATTCCTGCAATTTTTTCACAAATATAATTTTGAACAAAAAAACCACCTTTTCGGGTGGTTTTTTTATTCTTTACATTTGTATCAACCGCTAAATAGTTGATTACCAATTCACTAATTAAATAATGATTTTTATAACTATTGTTCAATAAATTCATGACATACATAAACATTAAGACATCAAAGCAAACCTATATGGTATTAAATGTTTAATTATTTTCATTTTTTTTGAAACAAAAGTTGGTTATTTGAGTTTTTATCGTTTCTTTTGTGGAGACTAATTCAAATAATTAACAAAAATGAAAACAAAGTTTAGTGTAATACTAACGCTGTTATTGGCGTTGGTGGTGCAAATTTCTTTTGCACAAAACCAAAATGTTTCTGGTACTGTTTCTGATGAAAACGGCCTGCCCCTTCCAGGTGCAACTGTAGTTATTGAAGGAACAACAACTGGAGTTTCAACAGATTTTGATGGTAAATACTCTATACAAGCTAGCCAAGGAGATGTTCTTTTGTTTAGCTATGTAGGATATTCAACACAATCACAACCTGTTGGAGCAAGCAATACAATAAATGTTTCAATGGAATTAGACAACTCTCTTGAAGAAGTTGTTGTTGTTGGATACAACTCCACAAGTAAAGAGGCATTTACAGGTACTGCAACAAAAATTGAAACCGAAAACATCGAAGCTAAGGCCATGGGTAACGTATCTCAGGCGCTTAGAGGTGAGGTTGCCGGTGTAAACGTAGTTACTGGTTCTGGTGCTCCAGGATCTGATGCAACAATCCGTATTCGTGGTTTTGGATCAGTAAATGGTAACCGTAGCCCACTCTACATTGTAGATGGTGCGCCATACGCAAGTGATATTTCTGCAATTAACCCTGCTGATATCGCAAGTTTAACTGTCTTGAAAGATGCTGCGGCAACTTCTATATACGGTTCTCGTGGGGCAAATGGTGTGATTGTAATTACAACCAAAAGAGGAAAAGTAGGGAAATCGGAAATTACAGTTGATGTAAGAACAAGTATCAACACGCTTTTCTTACCAAACTACGATGTAATTGAATCTCCAGAAGAGTACATTGAGCTTTCGTACAGTGCTTTGAAAAACAAAGCTACACTACTTGGAGAAGCTAACCCATCTGCTTGGGCAAGTGCTAACTTGTACGGAACTCCAGAAGGTATTAACCCTGTGTACAACATTTGGGAGGTTGATGGCGATCAATTGATTGACCAATCTACTGGCAAATTTAACTCTGGAATTGGACGTCGTTATACTCCAACACGTTGGGCTGACGCTGCTTTTGGTACTGGTTACAGGCAAGAAGCAAACTTACAATTTAGTGGAGGTAATGAGAAAACCCAATTTTCTACATCTTTCGGATACTTAGAAGATGAAGGTTACACTATCAACTCTAAATATACTCGATATTCAACTCGCTTAAGTGTTGATCACAACGCTAAAGATTGGTTAAGAGTTGGAGGAAACTTAGCATTTACTGGTGGACTTTACAACAATTCATCTAGTTCACAAGGTGATGCAGGTTCCTCAGGAAACATCTTTGCATTAACCAATACTACTCCTGCTATTTATGACATCTATTTAAGAGACACAAATGGGGAATTGGTTGAAGATCCAATCTTTGGAGGATACCAATATGACTATGGTAATGAATATGGCCGTAGAGCATGGAATGCTACAAACGGTATTGCAGATGCCATATATGATGTAGATAAAGATAACGCTAAAACGTTATTAGGTAATTTCAATATTGGAGTAGATCTTACTGAGTGGTTGACTTTTGATGTGCGTTACAGTGGTCAATACAACAATTTTGATAGTTACAGTAGAGGTAACCCATACTATGGAGGTAATGCTGGAAGTGGAATTCTTTTCGTGACTAGTAGTCAATCAACAAATCAAAACTTCCTTCAAATGTTGAGATTCAACAAAAGTTATGGGAATCACAACGTTGATGCTTTTGTTGCTCACGAATCTACTGAACAGAAATTTACTGCTATCAGTGCAGCAGCCGAAAATGCTATTTTACCTAACACTTTTAGTTTAGACCAGTATACAACTCCTTTTGGAAGAGCTAGTTCTTACATGCAAGGTTGGACTCTTGATAGTTATTTTGCACAATTGAATTATAACTATAACGGTAAGTATTACATTAGTGCATCAGGAAGACGCGATGGTTCATCTCGATTTAAAAATAACAAATGGGACACTTTTGGATCTATTGGTCTAGGTTGGATTGCTTCTAAAGAAGATTTCTTCCCAGCTGATAGTTTTGTAAATTACTTAAAGCTTAAAGCAAGTTATGGTCTTATTGGAGATCAAGGGACTAATCTTCGTTACGGATGGCAAATTTATAATATCAACCAAACTCCAGACGGATCTTATTCATTTACACAAAGTTCTAACTTAGCCAACCCAGATTTAACTTGGGAGGTTAAAACATCAACTCAGTTTGGTATTGAATCATCTTTATTCAATGACAGATTAATGTTAGATTTAGATTACTACGTAAACGATACTAAGAACCTTTTCTTTACACAAACTCTACCAGGATCTAGTGGATCTGCAAGTATTGACTATAATGATGGTGTGTTAAGAAACAATGGTTTTGAATTTAACGCTACAGTTAAGGTGTTTGATACAGAAGATTTCAAAATGTCATTTAACATTAACGGAGAAATGTTTAATAATGAAATTAAAGAGATGCCAGCAGATTACTTTACTGGAGAGCCAAAAGTTTTGGACGGAAGATTATCTCAAGGAAGTTCATTATACGATTGGTATATGAGAGAATGGGCAGGGGTTAATCCAGCGACTGGTGCTGCAATGTGGAATCTTTACTATGACGATATCAACGGAGATGGTGCATTCAACACTGGAGATTCTCAAATTGCAAGTATGACATTGTACCTAGATGAAAATCCAAATGCAAATGTTCAGCAAACAACCACTGAGGATTACACAGATGCTACCCAAAAGTATGTTGGGAAATCAGCAATTCCAGATATAAGAGGTGGTTTCAGACTAAGTGCTGAGTACAAAAACTTTGATATTTCTGCACAGTTTAGCTACAGTTTGGGTGGATATGTATTTGATAGTGGATATAGAACTCTAATGAACAACAGAAACCTAATTGGAAATGACAACTTCCACACCGATGTAAGACAAGCATGGAAACAACCTGGTGATATGACTAATGTTCCAAGAATGAGTGCTGGATATTTTACCGATACTCAGCATAGTTTAACTTCTACGCGTTTTCTTACAAAAGCAGATTTCCTTTCACTTAACAACTTAAGAATAGGTTACACTCTTCCAGAAGATACAGCTTCAAGAGCAGGACTTTCTAATGTTAGTTTCTTTGTGTCGGGAGATAATTTAATGATGTTGAGTGCTAGAAAAGGTTTAAACCCAACGACCTTAATTAGTTCTTCAAATTCAGGTATTTACATGCCAATGACAACTTTTAGTCTTGGTACAAAAGTTCAATTTTAAAAAAATTAAAAAATGAAAAGAAATTTAATTTATTCGATTTTAGTATGCTCACTTTTATTGGTGGGTTGTTCTAAAGAATTTTTAGAGCCAGAAAGAAATACACGTAATCTTACCGCTGAAGATCTTTCAAATTTCGCTGATTTAAATCCTGCACTTGTTGAAGGAACATTAGAAGGAATTGGTAGTTTTATGATTCAAGATTTTGGTGTAACTGGAAGTAGACATTATGACTTTGGTCAAAAAGGTGTTGACATCTGGTCAGATATTGTTTCAGGAGACATGGCATTGTCTGCCAGTGGTTATGGGTGGTACAACGCCTCTGCAAACTTAGTGTGTACAGTGGACTTTACTCGTGAAGAAAATAGAATTATATGGGATTATTATTACAGAATTGTAAGTCTTGCCAATAGTGTAATTCAAACTTCAGGTGGTAATAATGCAGCTCCAACAACTGAGGGAGCCAAAAAGGTGTTAGGACAAGCAAAAGCATCTAGAGCGTATGCTTATTGGTACTTAACTCAATTATTTCAAAAGAAATATGATCCTGCACAGCCAATTTTACCCTATTATGATGGTGAAACAATTATTACGGCTAAAGTTCCTGCTTCTCAAATTTATGATTTGATTATCAGTGATTTAACTGACGCTATCTCTTTATTAGATGGTTATGCTCGTCCTGATAAAAGTAAAATTGATAAGTCAGTAGCTCAAGGTTTATTAGCATATGTATATGCTGGTATGGGTAATTGGTCTGATGCAAAGGCAATGGCTGATGAAGTAATCTCTGTGTATCCAATTACAACTACTGGGCAATTAGCTTTTCCAGGTGCTGGATCAGGGTTTAACAATGTTAACACAGGTTCTTGGGTATGGGGATTCGACTTAACGGAAGAACTTGGTCACCAATTGATTGACTGGTGGGGACAAATTGACATGTATACATATAGCTATGCATGGGCTGGAGATTATAAATCTTGTGACGATGCATTGTATGCTCAAATTGCAGCAAATGATGTAAGAAAAAATCAATTTGGTAACGAGAATCCTTTCCATGCTGGACAGTTAATGCCAAATGGTAAATTCTTTGATCCAGGAAGAACAATCGGTGGACAATTTCTCATTACTACTGATTTAGTTTTCATGAGGGCTGATGAATTCCACTTACTAAGTGCTGAATGTGCTGCTCGTCTTGGTAATGATGCAGATGCTAAAGCTACAATGATCAATCTATTGAGTAATCGTATTCCAGATGCTGCAGCAGTAGTAAATGCACTTTCAGGATCTGCTTTACAAGATTTCATTTATCTACAAACTAGAATTGAACTTTGGGGTGAAGGGAAATCATATTATGCAATGAAGCGTAATGAAGCCACTGTAACTAGAGGTACAAATCACGTATTCCGTGCTGGAGAGTCATTTGTTTATGATTCAGATGAAATGTCATTCCAGATTCCACAGAGTGAGATTAACAACAACCCTAGTATTACGGATCAAAATTAATGTTAATCAAAAAATTTAAAATGATGAAAATAAATAAAAATTATAAATACATTTCAGCATTTTTCCTTCTTACTCTAAGTTTGTTTATAGTAGGTTGTGAAAAAGAAGTAAATGACGAAAGTTACATTTCGAATGATTTCGTATCATTTAGTTTCGATCAAAATGTTGAAGTTAATATTGGCGAAACAATTGCTGTAGGAGTCGATGTATATGCTTCGTCAGCAAAAAGCACTGATAGAACTATTGAATTGTATGTAGATGATTCAAGTACCGCTACGGCAGGATTTTCAGTCCCAAGTTCAGTAACAATTCCTGCTGGAGCAACTCAAGTTTCCTTTGATGTTTCCATCACTGGAGGTTCATTTTCTTCAACATCATCAATTGTTATCAAAATGACAGCTGAAGCTGGTTTAGACATTCCTACATCAGTAGATGATGATGGAAATGTAGTTCATAAACCACATAATATAAATGTAACAGATGTGTGTCCAGGAACAAACGTTACTTTTGATATAATTTTTGACAACTATCCATCTGAAACTGCATGGCAGTTAGTTTCTGGTGGTGCTGTAATCGAACAAGGTGGAATATCAGGGACTAGTATCGTTGGATATCCTGGTGAATCATCATTCAATATTACATGGTGCTTAGAAAGCGGTGATTATACACTTGTTATGTATGATGTATATAGTGATGGCATTTGCTGTACCTACGGAGACGGTTCATACGAACTAAAGAAAGAAGACGGTACAATTCTAGCTTCTGGGGGTGCTTGGACTGGATTTTCTGAAGCAACTAATTTTACACTCTGATAGATAATCAAATATTACTATCATTGTTTACTTACAAAACCGGTACTAAAATGTGCCGGTTTTTTTTTACCCAATAAATACTAATGTTTAATAAAAACGTTTTATGAAAATAAAATTATTTTTTGATATGACATACAACATAGTAATAGTACAGCATAAAACCATGATAATAAAAATAAAATTTAAGTCTTTCTTAAAAAATCTAAAAGCATAAAAACTATTTTTAGTAAAAGAAAAGCATCATACAATATATGATGTTGTAAATGATTGATCATTATATATCTTCCAAAAAAATAAATCTGCAATCGCTACAAAAACAACTACTTTGTATTCTAAAATTTTTATTTAGTATTATATTTTACAATTTACATCTTTGAATATTTAATTTTGTTTAACATTATTTATTATTGCCTAGTCAAAAAATAATTATAATTTTACCACTTATCAATAAATTAACAAATATGTTTAACTTAAAATCAATTAAACACAGATGGTCATTATTACTGACTTTTTGTGTTATTTTCATTTCATCTGCTCAAATAAAAGATTTAAATTCTGTTGAAATTAAAGAGGCAAGTTTAGATTCTGAATCAGAAAAAAAACTTTCTTCAAGTTTCAATCAATATTCATTATTTGAAATTGACACAGAATCATTACACAAATATGTTCAACAAAATTTAGATAATGAAATCGTTTTGAATTTTGAATTTCCAAACGTTGATGATTTTGATATAGTTTTAAGAAAAAATAATGTTATTTCCGATGACTACAAACTTATAATTGGATCTGATTCTGGAAGAATAATTAGTGATGGAAATAGAAATGTAACATTTGAGGGTAATATTTTAAACCAACCAAACAATGGTGTTCGATTAACAATTACCAAAGATATCATTCATGGTATGATTATAACCAACGACAAAGAATATTTTATTGAACCTCTACATTTCATAGTTGGCAATAAAAAGAAGAATACATTTGTTTTGTACGAAGCCAAAAACATTAATCTGAATGAGGACACCAAATGTGGAGTTACTGATGCTTACAAAATCAGAAAGAATCTAGAAAACAATTACAGAAATCAAGCTTTAGGAGATTGCTATAGAGTTGAAGTTGCAATAGCATCAGATGAGTCTGCACTGAATGCAATTGGTGGTGATGTTACAGATATGGAAGTTTTTAACATTGCCTTGATGAATATTTCTGCGCCCTATTTTAAAGATTTTGAATTTGATACTAATGTAGAGCTTATTTTTGTTGGTCAATATATTTCGACTTCTAATACAACTGAATCAGAACCATACAGTATTGACTGTAGTAATTGCACAATACAAAATCAATTAGATAGGTTTGGAGAATGGGCAGGCACTGGCGGTTTTGGAGCAATAGATTTTGATTTAGCCCATAATATAACTGCTCATTTTGGGCCTTTCGGAACTGTTGGTCTAGCCTATGTTGGAGTACTCAATGTATCTGGCTTTAAATATGGTGTCAGTAGTAGTATAACTAATGACCCTACATGGTTGGTCTTTATTCATGAATTAGGTCATAATTTTGGCATGTACCATACATTTGACGATGGACAGGGAAATACAGGTGGCTTTATGGATTATGGAAATGGTCCCTGGATTGATGAATTTAGCTGGAACCCTCAGTATACACTAAATGAATTTGAAGAAGAAGTAAATAATGCCCCAATAGCAACCTGTAGTAGTATTGGTACCCCACTTGTCGATTTCGAATCCGTTGAATTGGTTTGTATCAATTCTCCTGTTGAATTTGATAATTACACCCTAGGTGGGGCTACATCCTATGATTGGACTTTTGAAGATGGATCGCCTTCATCATTGACAGAAACTGGTCCATTTACCTCTTATCCATCGGTAACAACTGTAGCATCTTTTAGCTCCACAGGTAGTAAGGAAGTGTCCCTGACTGCTACTAACGAAAATGGAACATCTAGTACACTAACAAAAACTGTTTATGTTCATGATTTAACACCAACAAATCCATCTTGCATTCCTACTAGCTCATACAATGCAAATAGTTATGATGGAGGAATTACATTTTTTGAATTTAATACTATAAGAAAAACATCTGGTGGCGTGATATCTGATGATGGCTATTACAAAGACTTTAGTTGCTCTGATCAAACAATTCTGGAAACGAGGACAACATATGATGTAAATATTATACAATATCGACCAGCTAATGCACTAAATTATTCAACTAATATAAGGCTTTATATTGATTATAATAACGATGGTGATTTTCTTGATGCTAATGAGACCGCATTTAGTGGATCAACTTCAACCTCGTCATCTTTATCCTTTTCATTTACTACACCAAATAGTTCTGGTGTAGTTGAAAATGCTATTTTAAGAGCCCGATTAATTGTTCAGCAACTTGATGATATAAACGACCCATGTTTTGAGCCACAATATAATCTAGGACAAGTCGAAGATTATGGGGTTTATTTTGGTAATCCTTTAAGCATTGATGATAACAATGAGTTTGTTTTTTATGTGTATCCAAATCCCACCAAGGATGGTAACTTTACTGTAAACATACCTTACAGCTCAAAAAAAACACAAATCTCTTTGTATAATGCACTTGGACAATTGGTATACAATTCAAGTACAGAAAAAAATGGAGAATATGTTGTTCAATTAAATAATGCTGTAGCTAGTGGTGTCTATCATCTTAGAATTATTCAAGGAAACAATACGTCAACAAAAAAATTAATCATTCAATAGGAATGGTATTTAATATTATCTTAAACGAAAGATTCATTCGTCTAGCTTTGCAAAATGAATTTATATTCTAAACCTTAAACAAAGTGATGCTGCAATGTTTCAGAAAGTTGTTCTTAAATAGAGTATTACAATATAATTACAAAAGGAGCGGGCTATTGCCCGCTCCTTTTTTTAGGGGACAACTAAATTAAATTGTATTTTTACAACATGCAAAAAGAAACAAGTTTGTACGGATTACGTGCTATTTTAGAAGCTATTGAAGCCAATAAGTCTATTGATAAAGTTTTTTTACAAAAAGGACTTCGAGGTGAATTATTTGGACAACTGGAGCATGAAATTCGAAAAAATGGCATTAATTGTAGCTATGTCCCCGTTGAAAAGCTAAATAGAATTACAACAAACAATCACCAAGGTGCTGTGGCACAAATTGCTCCTATTTCTTTCTATGAACTAGATGCATTAGTCTCTGTAGTAAAAGAAACAAAAGAAAATCCGTTATATTTAATTCTCGACCAATTGAGTGATGTTCGAAACTTTGGCGCCATTATTAGAACAGCAGAATGTACAGGAGTTGATGGTATCATTATTCAAAAAAGCGGGTCTGCTCCCATCAATGGTGACACCATAAAAACAAGTGCTGGAGCAGTTTTTAATATCCCAATATGTAAAGTCGATCATATTAAAGATGCTATTTTTTATTTTCAAGCGTCAGAAATACAAGTTGTTGCTGCAACAGAAAAAACAGATCATATGCTCTATGATATTGATTTTCAATCAGCAACAGCAATTGTGATGGGCTCGGAGGGCAAAGGGGTCTCCACCTCTGTTCTAAAACTTGTTGATGCCAAAGCAAAACTTCCAATGTATGGTAGTATTGCCTCACTAAATGTTTCTGTGGCTTGTGGTGCTTTTCTGTATGAGGTTGTACGACAACGTCATTCCTCTTCTTTATAAGTATAGTTTATATGCAATTCCGAATCATGTTCAGGTTTTGGAAGATCAATAAAATTTCCATCAGCATCAAACTGTTGTAAAAATGGATCATCGGAAGGATCAAAATTTGATTGTTCCCATTCAAATTGTTCTGGTTGAGCTACAGCTGTTTTAAATAGTAAAGCAAACATCAACCCAACAATAAACCCTGATAAATGTCCTTCCCAAGACATTTTTTCTCTTATAGGAAAAATATACCATAGCATCCCACCATAAAGAAAAACCACAACAAGCGATAGTGCAATGAGTCGAAAATGTTTGGAAAAAAGCCCTTTAAATAACAAAAAACTCATTAAAACATAAATTAGCCCACTCGCACCGATATGATAAGCAGAGGTGCCAATACACCATGTTAAAAATCCTGAGAGGAGAATTCCAACAAAAATTAATTTCCACGCTAGTGGTCTATAGAAATAAAATAAAGCCATGGAAAGAATAAATAAAGGTATACTATTGTGATATAAATGCGATAAAGAACCATGCACTAAAGGACTAAAAACTATCCCTATCAATCCTTCTATTGTACGCGGATAAATGCCTAAATATTTAAATTGTATACCAAAACGCAATTCTGCCCAAAAAACAATCCAAATGAGAAGAACAAATAGAATTGGATAGCCCAAAACGCCAGTGGTAAATCGAAATGATGATTCAGATTTCATAAACATAAAAATACAAAAGTTGAAATAACTTAAAAAAATGATTTAATTTGTAATATGAACACACCACTTGCCGAACGTTTGCGTCCAAATTCATTATCGGACTATATTAGTCAGCAACATTTGGTGGGACCGCAAGGCGCACTCACACAAGGTTTGAAACAAGGACTTATCCCCTCCATGATTTTGTGGGGGCCTCCAGGAATTGGAAAAACGACTCTAGCGACCATTATTGCTAAAGAATCCGATCGGCCTTTTTACACTCTAAGTGCTATAAATTCTGGTGTGAAAGATGTTCGAGAGGTTATTGAAAAAGCCAAACAAAGTGGAGGACTTTTTACTACCAAAAATCCTATTTTATTTATTGATGAAATTCATCGTTTTAGTAAATCACAACAAGATTCACTGCTTCAAGCTGTAGAAAAAGGATGGGTAACACTCATTGGTGCAACCACAGAAAATCCTAGTTTTGAAGTCATTTCTGCCCTACTCTCTCGTTGTCAAGTATACACTTTAAACCCTTTTGGAAAAAAAGATTTAGAAACCTTATTGCAGCGCGCCATTACAAATGATGAAGTCTTATCAACAAAAAAAATAAAACTAAAAGAAACTGATGCATTAATTCGACTTTCGGGGGGAGATGCACGAAAATTACTCAATATTTTTGAGCTAATTATCAACGCTGACACCTCCGATAAAATTGAAATAACAAACACATTAGTAACCGAAAAAGTGCAAAACAATTTGGTTCTTTACGACAAAACTGGGGAACAACATTATGATATTGTTTCGGCTTTTATAAAATCTATTCGAGGCAGCGATCCGAATGCTGCTGTATATTGGCTTGCCCGTATGCTTGAAGGCGGTGAAGATGTGAAATTTATTGCTAGACGCCTCTTAATTTTGGCTAGTGAAGATATTGGAAATGCAAACCCTACAGCACTTGTTATGGCCAATTCCACAATGCAGGCAGTGGCCTCTATTGGGATGCCAGAAGCACGAATCATACTTAGCCAATGTGCTACTTATATGGCATGTTCTCCAAAAAGTAATGCCGCCTACATGGCCATTAATCACGCTTTAGATGCTGTAAAAAACACAGGAAATCTTAGTGTCCCTCTAGACATACGAAATGCACCCACTGAACTTATGAAAACTCTTGGGTATGGTGAAGACTATAAATATGCGCACAACTACGAACATAATTTTGTTGCTCAAGAATTTATGCCTGAAGGTCTAGAAAATTCAAAATTCTATAGGCCAGGAAATAATTCTCGTGAACATGCACAAAAAGAATTTTTGAAGCAGCGTTGGAAAGATAAATACGATTACTAATGATTTATTTTAACAGAGGTTCAATCACAATTTTTTGATTGACAACAAATTCTCTAACCCATTGATTACCACGTTTATAAACAATCCCTGGTAGATTGTCTATAAGAAAAACACCATCGTAAATAGTAGCATGAAGTGTGTGTAAAATCGTAGAAGTTGACTTATCAATGACTTTAAAACCATAATCTGTTGGAGTTATTTTAACCTTAGAAATATCTTTTGTAACATCATCTGGAGTTGGTGGTACTGATGGAACAGAAGATGTTGTAGCAACTTTTGGTGGCGCAGGCGGTGTTATGACCTCAACAGGAGTTGGCACAGGTGTTTTCTCAATGGCTTTAGCTGAAATAGGTGTTTTATAACTATAGTTCAGCTCAGCAACAGATTCAAATGCTGCTCTAAGTGCTGCATGATATCCTTTCTTGAAATCTTTCAATTTGGAAGTTCCAATAGCTGATTTAAAAACAAGTTCATTTTTGCAGTTTCTAAATTGAACTTCAAGTTTGGTATTTAAAAACCCTTTTAGCTTTTCTACATTGATATTCAACAACAAACAACGATTATTTACAAGATCTTCTGGATAGTTAGAAGATGTGTCTAGAACCAAAAATCCATTTTTCTTTAATAGAAATTTTGTTAGTGAATTGACTTGGTATTGATCTGCAGAATTTAAAAAATCAAATCGGTCTGGCACGGAAACATATTTATAATTATTAATGTCATTTTGACAAAAAACTGCATTTTGAGAAAGTATCAAAAAGAAAACAAATAAGGGTGATAAATATTTCATGTTGTTCTAAATTTTACATCAATATAATTATTATTTTAAAACTACAGATAACGTTTAAGCTCTAAAAGTTCGTCAATGCTATCAATATGTTGAGGAATAGAATCTTTGTGATAATTAAAACACAGCGCATCAATTCCAAAATTTATCGCACCTAAAATATCCGCTTCAAGATTATCACCAATCATAAGGCTTTCGTCAGGCGAGGCTTTGGCCACAGATAAAGCGTGTTTAAATATTTTTGGGTTTGGTTTTTTTACCCCAACCATCTCAGAATTGGTTACCGTTTCAAAATAATGTGCAATTCCTGATTTGTTCAGTTTCCCATGCTGTACTTCTTTAAATCCATTGGTAATTATATGAAGAGTGTAATTGGGTTTTAAGTAGTCTAAAATTTGAATTGTTCCCTCAAAAAGATGATTAAAAGTTGAAAGAAAAGTAATATATTCATCTGATAGTTTATAAATCAGGCGCGTACTCATTTGAATTTCAAGTGCATCAAAAGCATCTTTCAGTCGTGCAAAACGCAAACTGTTTTTGTCTATTTTTTCTTCACGATACAATTTCCAATAGGCCAAATTTATAGGCATATAAACCTTTAAAAACTCCTCTAATTCCACTTGGATATTATTAATATTAAAGATTTTATCAAAAGTCAAAGCTGAGTTTTTATCAAAATCCCAAAGCGTGTGATCCAAGTCAAAAAATAAATGTTTTTTATGTTGATACATCATGTGGAGAATCTAAAATAATATTAAATAAAGTTTTAAAATCGGTCCAACGATCCCATCCACTAAAAGTATAGTTATGAAATATTGGAGTAAATGTTCCGTTAACATTTTTAACTTCTTGAATGGCTCGAATTAACGTTTCTTTTTTGTCTAATAAAGACGTATGGTCTAAAAGTGAAAAATCCATTAATTGGTAAGGATGAATCATCAGAGGGGTTTGAACTTCAAAGTCTAAATCATAAAACAAGAAAGGCGTGCAAGTTCCTGCTCTGAAACCAATTGTATCTGGATAACCCATTGAAAAATCAGATTGAATTTCTAAATCGACATAATGGCGATAGGTTGTTGGGAGATTAACCTTTGAGAAAGAGGCCCGAGCTTTGGTCGTATGAGAATTTATAACAGCGTCCAAACGATTTTTTTCTTCTTTTAATTTTTCAAAATCGTCCAGTGCTAAAAAAGAGGACTTTAAACCTACATTACAATAATCTCTTATGGACTTAATATGAGTTACAAACTCTTTTTTGTTCAAATTGACACTCTTGTCATAAGTTGAATAATCTCCTACCAAAAAGAAAACATCAAATTTTTGTTTTGATTTTTTTTGGCGATTTATAATATAATTAAAAGTGTTGTAGGGATCTTTCTTTAATCCAAAAAGAACAAGGAAACGGTCATAAAAATTCCTAAATTTAAACTGAGTAATATCTGAAAAGAAACCACCAATAGTACGCAAAAAACCTTTATTTTTAAAAAAATAGGCCATCGGTATATCTATAATTGGATGGATATTAAATGATCTTTTTTGAAAAGTAATTTCAGGAAAATAGTCTTCAAGTGCTGCTTTTAATTTATAGGCCCACAAATCTACAACGGGTTGATGAAAAAAATTATGTTGATGTGCGATGCTGTGTTCTTTAGTAAATCGGCCGTATACATCTTTTACATGAGGTAAGTACTCTTCGTATCGACTCAATAAAAAAAATGCTGCTGAAAAAATATCGAATGGTATACTACTTTTTTCTCCAACATAAAAAAAACACTTGGTATTTTCCCATTTTTGAACACTAATTTCTACATCCGAAAGTCCTTGTTCAAACAGCAAACCATTACTTTTTATAAAAAATTCTGAACCTAGAGGCTGAGCACCGTAAGACATTTTTGGTCCAGAATGTGCTATAAAAACTTCAATAACAGATGTAAAATCTATTGGTATTCCCAAAATACGGGTGCAAATTTGTTTAAAAACAAATTTGAGTCTACTGGTAATTTTTGGTGTATAAATGAGTAGCATTAAAGCATTTTTTCATCAGTAAAACTAAAATAAGTTTTTTCTGTGACAATAATGTGGTCAAGCACCTTTATCTCTAATGCTTGGGCTGCTATTTTAAGTTTTTCAGTAAGACTAATGTCAGATTGGCTAGGTTGAAGCATTCCAGAAGGATGATTATGAACCAAGATTATAGCAATGGCGCCAACTTCCAAGGCTCTTTTTAACACCAAACGCACATCAACAACAGTGGCTGTAATTCCGCCTTTGCTCAATTGAATTTTGGTTATAATTTTATTGGAATTATTTAAATATAGCACCCAAAATTCCTCATGATGAAGAGTCCCCAACAAAGGCTGCATCAAATCAAAAACTGATGCACTTGAAGTGACTTTATTTTGATGCTTTACAGCAGCCAGTTTATGGCGACGGCCGAGCTCCATAGTAGCCATAATTTTTATGGCTTTGGCTTCGCCAATTCCCTTAAAATGAGTAAGTTGAGATAAAGTAAGTTTTCCCAATCCATTTAAATTGTAATTTACATTAGACAGTACAATTTTTGATAAATCTACTGCGTTCATATCCTGTGTGCCAGAGCCAATAATGATGGCCAAAAGTTCGGCATCACTCAAAAAACGAGCACCATTATCTCGAAGTTTTTCTCTGGGTTTGTCGGCTTCCGACCATTGTTTAATTGTTATAGAATTTTGGGGCATTGTGTTTAAATTAAAAATTAAATTATTAAATTTTGAAGGGTTTCAAAATTCAAACCACCATAATTTCCGGAACTCATAAGCAACAATGAGGTGTTGGAGTAGTTTTGTGTTTTTAGAAACTCTTGGAACTCTATTGGGTCTGTATAAATTGTCAAATTCTTATGCTGAAAAGCATTAGCAATTTGTTCTGAACTAATGGGTTTTAATTGTTTAATTTTTAATGCAGAAGGCGAATAAAAAACCACCGCCTCATCTGCGGATGTTAATGTATTAGCATATTCTGATAAAAAATTCTCGTTAAGACTACTATAAGTGTGCAATTCCAAACACGCCAGCAAGCGCCGTTGCGGATATTGATGTTTTACCGCAGTAGTTGTGGCTTTCACTTTACTGGGTGCATGAGCAAAATCCTTGAAAATTACTGCAGTTTGATGCTCAGCTATTTTTTCTAAACGTTTATCGGCACCTGTAAAAGTTACAATGGCTTCATAAAAATCTAATTCATCAATTCCCATATGCTGGCAAATCCATTTTGCTCCTGCCAAATTATTCAAATTATGTTGACCAAATATTTCTAAAGGCATAGGACCTTCTGGGGTTTCCAAATAAGTAACACCACTATCAATAGTATGTTGTGGTGTTTCGTATGAAAACTTTCGAATTGGGTTTTCACTTGCCTCAACTATTGCTTTAACGTTCTGATCCTCAGAATTATACGAAATACTCCCTCCCTCAATAATACTGTCTGTAAAAATGGAAAATTGTTTTTTGTAGTCTTTAAAGGTTGGAAAAACATTTATGTGATCCCAAGCAATTCCACTTAATAATGCAATGTTTGGTTTGTAATGATGAAACTTTGGTCGAAGGTCAATTGGAGAGCTTAAATATTCATCGCCTTCTAATACAATAAAATCATTGTCATCGGTCAATTGAACCATAACATCAAAGCCCTCCAGTTGTGCTCCAACCATGTAATCAACGGCCTTTTCATGATAATTCAAAACATGTAAAATCATTGCAGTAATGGTTGTTTTGCCGTGACTCCCGCCAATTACAACTCGTGTTTTGTTTTTAGATTGCTCAAAAATAAATTCAGGATATGAATAAATATTTAGCCCTAGTTCTTGTGCTTTGATGAGCTCTGGGTTATCGGCCTTTGCATGCATTCCCAAAATTATTGCATCTATAGATAAAGTGATTTTTTCTGGAAACCAACCCATTTGATTTGGCAACAAACCACGAGCATCTAATCTAGATTTTGAGGGTTCAAAAATTACATCGTCACTCCCTGTAACGTGCATACCTTTTTGATGCAAGGCCAGCGCTAAGTTGTGCATAGCTGCTCCACCAATAGCTATAAAATGAACATTCATAAAAATTTATTTTAATAAGGCAAATATACGCAGAGTACACAAAATTTTAATTGGTCATAGACATTAAAATACGCTTTTTCTCATTTTTTGCTAAATCAAATTTTGGGTTCAATTTTAGTGAAACCTCCAAATGTTGTAGAGCCTCATCTCCTTTTTGTTGTTTTAAATACAACCGAGCCAATTGATAATGCGCCATTTCGAGAGGGGCTCTATCAATAAGATTATATTTAGAAACATATTTTTTCAATAAAAATATTGAAGAGTTCAAATCTAATTCTGATGTAATACAGGCTAAAGCAAGATCATAATGGAGTGAATTGTTATGGGTTTTACATTCTGTCTGTAAATTATCTTGATGCTTTAAGCACGAAATTGTTTGGCGTAGCTCCACTCCTTTTTTTACAAAAATATTGGATTGGGATTTATCTTTCTTTTGTTCATAAATATAAGCTTTGGCAAAATAGCCATTGATTTTTGAAATGGATTCTAATTCTTCGGCATATGCAAGTGCTTTTTTATAACTTCCACCCAAAAAAGCAGGTAATTGAACATATAGCTCTATTAGTGCCCAGCGAACTTCCCAATGCTTAGAATCTAGTATCGCAGCTTGAGAAAATGACTTTTTCACTTGGTTAATCAAACCAAATGCATCAAATCGTGAACTCTCTTTTGCTTTTTGTCCCAAAACACCACCATATTTATAATGGTAATTTGCTACGCTTGGTTTCGCTTGAACTAATTTTTCATAATAATATGCTGCAGAGTTCCAATCGAGCTTATCTCCATACACATCTCCCAGAAGCTCTATAGCTCTATAGTTTGTAGGGTGTAAAGCAATAAACTGTTTTAGTTTTGGAGTTAATTTGTCGTATGATTTTGAAGTCCACAATGCATAAAAATCGTTGGGAATTTCTTGACTAAAAATCAAAAATGGAAAACAAAAAATCAATATAAAATAGTGTCGTTTCATCATATTACGAGGTGATGCTATTTATAATCAAAAATGAATCCAAATTTAATATTTAGATATTTAATTGCTTCCAAAGAAGATCCTTCAACTCTACAATTCCTTTTTGAGCTACTGATGAAATAAACACATAATCAACAGTTAATTCATTATCCAAAATTTGCTTAAGTTCAGCCTCTAGTTCTTCGTCAAGTAAATCACTTTTTGAAATGGCTACTAGGCGTTCTTTATCTAACATTTCTGGATTGTAACGCCTGAGTTCATCCAGCAAAATATCATATTGATTTTTTATATCATCGGCATCTGCAGGAATAAGAAACAGCAAAATAGAATTGCGTTCGATATGTCTTAAAAAATAATGCCCAAGACCTTTTCCTTCTGCCGCGCCTTCAATAATTCCAGGAATATCGGCCATAACAAAAGATTGAAAATCTCTATATTCTACAATCCCCAAATTAGGTTTTAGGGTTGTGAATTCATAATCGGCAATTTTTGGCTTTGCCGAAGTGATTACAGATAGTAAAGTTGATTTTCCCGCATTAGGAAATCCAACAAGTCCAACATCAGCAAGGATTTTTAATTCTACGGTTACATACTTCTCTTCAGATGGCATACCCGGCTGTGCATAGCGCGGGGTTTGGTTTGTTGGAGACTTAAAATGCCAGTTTCCACGGCCACCTTTTCCGCCTTCACACAATATTACTTCTTGATTATGCTCTGTAATTTCAAACAAAATAGCATTAGTTTCGGTATCGCGAACAATCGTTCCAAGAGGAACTTCTGCAAATACGTCTGTTCCGTCTGCGCCAGTACTTCTGCTTTTGCTTCCATGCTCACCATGACCTGCTCTAAAATGTTTTTTAAATTTAAGATGATGTAAGGTCCATAAATTTTCATTTCCTCGAAAGATCACATGACCTCCACGACCACCATCTCCTCCATCTGGACCTCCTTTGGTAATGTATTTTTCACGATGGAGATGAACTGAACCTTTACCCCCATTTCCAGAGCATGCATATAATTTTATATAATCAACAAAATTGCCTTCAGTCATCTGTTATATTTATAGAGTATCAATCACAGCATTTAGACGCTGAGTAATAGTATCAATATCGCCAACACCGTTTACTCCATGATACTTCCCATTTTGATCGTAAAAAGATTTCAAAATAGCGGTTTCATTATAATAAATTTTTATTCGATTACGAACAATTTCTTCTGAAGAATCATCAGATCTTCCACTAGTTTCACCTCTTTTTAAGAGTCTTTTGACCAATACTTCATCATCTACCTCCAAAGCAATCATGGCATTGACCTCAGCATTGTATGTTTTCAAAATATCATCTAATGCTTCAGCTTGAAAAGTATTTCTAGGAAAACCATCAAAAATAAATCCATTGGCATCTGGTGTATTGGCCACAACATCGCCAAGCATATCTATAGTTACTTGATCTGGCACAAGCTCACCTTTATCCATGTAAGATTTAGCTAAAAGTCCTAAATCTGTTTGGTTTTTTATATTATATCGAAAGACATCCCCTGTTGAAATATGCACAAGATCATATGTCTCTTTTAAAAAATTGGCTTGTGTGCCCTTCCCTGCACCTGGAGGGCCAAATAATACAATGTTTTTCATGCTATTGTTTGACTGTTATGATAAAAATTAAAGAATAAATTCATGAAAGAATTAATATTCGGCCACAAAGATAATTAATTACAAAGGTTAAAAAGGGTTTTTATGCAAGATTCCATTTTAAAGTGTATTTTTGTATTAGAATTAAACTTTAGCAATTTTGACAAATATGCACGTTTTCTCTTCACAACATAAAGTCGGTATATTAGGCGGTGGACAACTTGGGAAAATGCTCCTCTACAACACTAGAAAATTTGACATATACACATGTGTTTTAGACCCAAATCCTGAAGCGCCTTGTAAAATAGCATGCAACGAATTTTTTGTTGGAGATCTTATGGATTTCGATACTGTTTTTGAATTTGGAAAAAAAGTAGACACCCTTACTATTGAAATTGAAAACGTAAATGTGGATGCGCTTAGTGCCCTCGAAAAAGAAGGCGTAAAGGTTTATCCGTCAGCTGAAACTTTGGCTACAATTCAAAACAAAGCAAAACAAAAACTTTTTTATGTAGATCACGGTTTGCCTACCGCAGATTTTGAAAGATATGCATACATAGACGAACTCAAAAGAGCTATAAAACACAACGTACAACCCTTGCCTTTTGTTTGGAAAAGTGCACAATTTGGTTATGACGGAAAGGGTGTGAAAATTGTTCGTACTATAACTGATTTGGGTGAACTTCCAAACGTAGAATGTATTGCTGAAACTTTAGTGCCTTTCAAAAAAGAACTTGCCGTAACAGTGGCGAGAACACCAGATGGAGAGGTTAAGGCCTACCCCGTTGTGGAGATGGAATTTCACCCTGAAGCTAATCAAGTAGAATATGTATTATGCCCTGCACGAATTTCAGAAAATATTACAAAAAAAGCCGAGCTTGTTGCCCTAAGAACTGCAGCAGCGTTTCATCATGTTGGGCTTTTAGCTGTAGAATTATTTCTTACAGAAAATGATGAAATCCTGATCAACGAAGTAGCTCCAAGACCACATAATTCTGGACATCAGACTATTGAGGCCAGTTATACATCTCAGTTTGAACAACACCTTCGTGCAGTTTTAAATTTACCACTAGGTGAAACAGAAAACAAAGTAAGCGGTGTTATGGTCAATCTTGTCGGTGCAGAGGGCTATCAAGGATTAGTAGTTTATGAAAACATAGAAAAGATTTTAAAATTAAATGGTGTTACCCCACACATTTATGGTAAAAAAGAAACACGTCCTTTTAGAAAAATGGGGCATGTTACCATTGTTCACCCCGAAATAAATGAGGCACGTGCAATTGCACAACAAGTCAAAGAAACCATCAAAGTAATAAGCAAATAATATGGCACAAGTAGGAATCATTATGGGAAGCGATAGCGATATGCCTGTCATGAAAGAAGCAGTAGAAATACTAAAAAGTTTCGATATTGATATTGAAGTCGATATTGTTTCGGCTCATCGTACACCAGAAAAATTAATGGAATATGGATCAACCGCACACAAAAGAGGACTAAAAGTGATTATTGCAGGTGCTGGCGGCGCGGCGCATCTTCCTGGAATGATTGCAGCTATAAGCCCACTCCCTGTAATTGGTGTTCCTGTAAAGTCGAGCAACTCTATTGATGGCTGGGATTCTATTCTATCTATTTTGCAAATGCCTGGTGGCGTACCCGTTGCCACTGTGGCACTAAATGGAGCAAAAAATGCAGGGATTTTAGCGGCACAAATTATAGGTGCTTCAGACAAATGTGTTCTTGATAAAATTCAACTCTATAAAGAAGGACTAAAAGTCAAGGTTGAAGATGCTTCAAAAAAATTAAATTACTAATTCAGAAGAACCGTCTCCCATGAATATTCTGAACAAGCGTTTTGAAACTCCGTATGGAACTGTGCCTTTTTCTAAAGTAAATACAAGTGATTTTTTGCCTGCTTTTAAAACTGCAATTGAAAAAGCTAAAGCAATCATTACCTCTATTTGTGAAAATAATGATCCGCCTACATTCGAAAATACAATTGAAGCTTTAGAATTTTCAGGGCTGGAATTAGAACGGATTTCAAGTTTATTTTTCAATCTTAATGCTGCAGAAACTAACGATGAGATTCAAAAAATTGCTCAAGAAGTATCTCCATTGCTTTCAGAGTTTTCAAACGATGTTGCTCTAAATGAAGTTCTTTTTCAAAAAATAAAAACTGTTTTTGAACAAAAAAATAATTTAAAATTAACATCAGAGCAACAGCAACTTTTAGAAAAAAAATATAAAAGCTTTTCAAGAAATGGCGCTATACTCAATTCAGATGAAAAAGAAAAGTTAAGAGAAATTGATAAATCCTTGAGTGGTTTAAAACTAACTTTTGGCGAACATCTGCTGGCTGAAACGAATCGATATGAACTTCATATTACAGAAGAATCAGACTTAGATGGACTACCTGAAGATGAAAAAGAAGCCGCAAAATTACGTGCCGAAAAAAAACAAAAAAAGGGTTGGATTATAAGTTTAGATTATCCAAGCTATATCCCCTTCATGACCTATGCGAAAAATCGTAAACTACGCGAAAAACTTTCATGTGCATTTGGAAAAAAAGGATTTCAGAACGATGAGCTTGATAACCAAAGCATTGTTTTGGATATCGCTAATCTTCGTCAACAACGTGCAGCGCTTTTAGGCTATAAAACCCATGCCCATTATGTTTTGGAAGAACGTATGGCCAAAACACCCGAAAAGGTCATTCATTTTTTAAATGATTTGCTTGAAAAAGCAACACCTTTTGCCAAAAAAGAATTTGAAACTTTAAGTGCTTTTGCTTACAAAAATGATGGCATTGAAGAACTTCAAAAATGGGATGGTACATATTATTCGGAGCTTCTAAAAAAGAAGCTTTTTGATATTGACGACGCACAATTGAAACCTTATTTTAAACTAGAAAATGTAATTGAAGGTGCTTTTTTGATTGCCAAAAAACTATTTGGGCTAAAATTCGAAAAATTAGATAACATTGATATTTATCATGAGGATGTAATGACTTACAAAGTCTTAGATCAAAATTCAAATTTTGTAGCTATTTTTTATGCCGATTTTTTTCCAAGACGAGGTAAGAGAAGTGGTGCCTGGATGACATCTTTTAAACCTCAGTATATTCTGAATGGCACAAATGAAAGACCACACGTTTCTATTGTTTGCAACTTTACAAAACCCACAAAAACAAAACCTTCTTTACTTACTTTTAATGAAGTTACAACACTATTTCATGAATTTGGACATGCGCTTCATGGGATGTTGGCCAATACCACCTACCCTAGTCTTTCAGGGACAAGTGTAGCATGGGATTTTGTGGAACTCCCAAGCCAATTGATGGAAAATTGGTGCTACGAAAAAGAAGCCTTGAGCTTGTTTGCAAAGCATTATCAGACCGGAGAATTGATTCCAATGGAATGGATTGATAAAATTAAAGCTGTTGGAAAATTTCAGCAAGGAATGCAAACAGTTCGTCAACTCAGTTTTGGCCTTTTAGATATGAGTTGGCATGGAAAAAACCCTACTACCATAAAGTGTATAAAAACACATGAAAAAGAAGTGTTTTCTTCAACACAACTGTATCCAGACGTTGCAGAAAATTGTATGTCTACAGCTTTTGCTCATATTTTCCAGGGCGGTTATTCTTCGGGATATTACAGCTACAAATGGGCCGAAGTTTTAGATGCTGATGCGTTTGCCTACTTTAAGAATAAAAATATTTTTGATGCTAAAATTGCTGATAATTTAAAGCGTCATATTTTGAGTCAAGGCGGCACAGAAAATCCACTTGTTTTGTACAAAAAATTTAGAGGAAAAGATGCCAGCAACAAAGCCCTTTTAGAGCGTGCCGGACTCGTGTAGAATTTCTAAACTGATTGACATCAACCACCAAAAGATAGGTAAAGCTTCAACCCAAAATGCAGTGTAATAAAATGAGTTTTGAGGGCGACTTTTAACGATGAAAACGCATAATATCGTCAACATTATTGATGTTGATATAATTTCTAATTTACTTGTATTACTGTACAAAAAGAAAATTAATACTAAAATTCCAAAATAAGCTAATTTTTTGGTGTTGAACAACCCTATTTTTTGTGGAATTGTAGAAAGCTTTAAATCATCAAAATTCATGTCTCTAATTTCGAAAGGTAACATAAGGATAAAAATAAAAACAAAGCGTTCTACTACCCATATATAATTAAGTTCAAAAACCTCCAAACCACCATTTAACTGTGGTAATAATGCGGTTGTAATTGCCCAAACAAAGGCAATGATGTATATTTTTAGCCCACTGATTTTTCTAAGACTATTGTTAGAAAACCACTTTAGTGGCATGGCGTAAAAGAATGTAATTATCCCTAAAAAAAGTAGACTCCATTGCACATTTGATTTTAACTGAAGAAAACAAATTGTAAATCCAAAAACACACAATATACTAAGTATTTGAATCTCTTTGAGTTTTGTCGTTAGAGATCTGTAGTAAAATTTGGCTAAGCCAAAATACTTAACAAAGTTATAGCCGAAAACAGTGGCAAAAAAAAGAGAAAACAAAAAGAAGAAATCAACAGAAAAATTTGTTTTTAGAATAATTAAATGACTGAGGGCTAACACAGAACAGGCCACATGTAAGCTACTATTTATATAAAATTTAAAAATTCGTTTGAAAAATCCCACAGTGCAAAAATAACCAAACTGTTGATAAGCTTAAAAATCGGTTAAAAACTTTAATTTATTAACAAAAAAAAGCATGAAAAAAGCCGTAATTTTGTTTTTTATTTAATCATCATAAATATGAACCCAGATATTTTTTCGCAAAGGCATATAGGCCCAAACTCAGATCATTTAAAAGAAATGTTAGATGTAATTGGAGTAGATTCAATGGATGAATTAATAGATCAAACTGTTCCTAACAACATAAGATTGCAAACTAATTTAAATCTAGATTTACCTTTAAGCGAGCAAGAATTTTTGGAACATATTCATGAACTTGGCTCTAAAAATAAAGTTTTTAAGTCTTACATTGGAATGGGGTATAATCCATCCAATTTACCTGCAGTAATCCAAAGAAATATTTTAGAAAACCCTGGTTGGTATACCGCTTACACACCCTACCAAGCAGAAATTGCTCAAGGACGTCTTGAAGCATTGTTGAACTTTCAAACAATGGTAACAGACTTAACAGGGATGGAATTGGCTAATGCATCTTTACTTGACGAAAGCACTTCTGCGGCTGAGGCCATGGCGCTTTTGTTTGCCGTGAGGGAACGTGCTGATGTAAAAGCTGGTGTAGTGAAATTTTTTGTTGCAGAAGATATATTCCCTCAAACGCTTGCTGTACTAAAAACAAGAGCAATTCCTATTGGAATAGAACTTATCGTTGGAAATTCAGACGAATTTAATTTTGATTCAGACTATTTTGGAGCACTTGTTCAATACCCTGGAGCATCTGGGAAAATAATGGATTTGAAATCATTTATTTCAAAAGCTAATTCAAACAATATTAAAGTTGCCGTTGCGGCAGATATCCTAAGTTTAGTTGCACTTGAAGCACCAGGTCAACTAGGTGCAGATGTTGTTGTTGGAACCACACAGCGTTTTGGAATTCCAATGGGTTATGGGGGGCCTCACGCTGCTTATTTTGCTACAAAGGAAGCCTACAAACGTCATATCCCAGGACGTATCATTGGGGTTACAAAAGATATGAATGGTGAACGTGCTTTAAGAATGGCTCTTCAAACTAGAGAGCAGCACATCAAAAGAGATCGTGCAACTTCCAACATATGTACCGCACAAGTTTTATTGGCAGTCATGGCAGGAATGTATGCTGTATACCACGGCCCAAAAGGTCTAAAATATATTGCAAATAAAGTTCATCAAAATGCTGTTCTTTTAGCCAATTCATTAACAAATTCAAATTTAAAATTAAAATATTCATCATTTTTTGATACGATACAGATCGAAGTTGAGGATGCAAAAAAAATACAAGAGATAGCATTAAAGCATGAGATAAATTTCTTTTATCCTAATGCCAAAACCATTTCAATTTCTGTCAATGAGACAACTACTAAAAAGGATATTGAAGCTATTCTTATTGTTTTTTCAGAAGCTTTAAACACAACAATAAAAACTGATACATCACCTGAAAATAGATTCCCCAATAATCACGTAAGAAAATCAGAATTTTTAACAAATTCTGTTTTTAATTCTTATCATTCAGAAACTGAATTGATGCGTTATATAAAGCGTTTGGAACGTAAAGATTTGGCGCTAAACTACTCTATGATTCCATTAGGGTCATGTACAATGAAGCTAAATGCAGCCGTAGAAATGTTGCCATTAAGTTGGTCGAATTGGGGAAATATCCATCCTTTTGCTCCTGCAAATCAAGTGGAAGGCTACACAGAAGTTTTATCTACTTTACAAAAACAACTCAATGAAATCACTGGGTTTTCCGGGACATCTTTACAACCAAATTCTGGTGCTCAAGGCGAATTTGCAGGACTAATGACCATTAGAGCCTATCACGAATCTCGTGGTGATCATCACAGAAATATATGTATTATTCCATCGTCTGCTCACGGAACAAACCCCGCGAGTGCTGTAATGGCAGGTATGAAAGTTGTTGTTACAAAATCATCTGAAAATGGAAATATAGACGTTGATGATTTGCGCGAAAAAGCAACAATACACAAAGAAAATCTAGCAGCGCTCATGGTGACTTACCCTTCCACCCATGGCGTTTACGAGTCTGAAATAAAAGAAATTACACAAATCATTCATGACAATGGCGGACAGGTGTACATGGACGGTGCTAACATGAATGCTCAAGTTGGACTAACAAATCCAGGGAAAATTGGCGCTGATGTTTGTCACCTCAATTTACATAAAACTTTTGCTATCCCACATGGTGGCGGCGGACCTGGTGTTGGACCAATTTGTGTTGCCGAACAACTGACCCCTTTTTTACCAGGAAACCCAATTATTGAAACAGGTGGAACAAAAGCTATTACATCAATTTCTGGAGCTCCTTTTGGATCAGCACTTGCATGTTTAATTTCGTATGGCTACATAAAAATGCTTGGCGCTGAAGGATTAACACAGTCGACCAAGGTGGCTATTTTAAATGCAAACTACATCAAAGAGCGCTTAGAAGGACACTTCCAAACCCTTTACACTGGAGAACAGGGTCGAGCGGCACACGAAATGATAATAGATTGTCGAGCATTTAAAACAAATGGCATTGAAGTTACAGATATTGCAAAACGATTGATGGATTATGGATTTCATGCACCTACAGTTTCGTTTCCAGTTGCTGGTACAATGATGATTGAACCTACTGAAAGCGAAAGTAAAGCAGAAATGGATCGTTTTTGTGATGCCATGATTTCTATTCGACAAGAAATCGAAGATGCAAGTAAATCTGACACCAATAACCCTCTAAAAAACGCTCCACATACTCAAGAAATGGTGTGTCACGATCAATGGGATTATCCTTACAGCAGAGCTACAGCCGCTTTTCCACTATCATACATTAAAGAAGATAAATTTTGGCCATCTGTACGTCGTGTAGATGATGCCTATGGAGATCGAAATTTAATCTGTACATGCGCCCCAATTGATGAATACGCCGAAGTATAACTAAAACAAAAAAATGAGTATTCGAATTACGGGGACAGGTAGTTATATTCCTGAATTAATCCAAAAAAACAACGATTTTCAAGATCGCGAATTCTTTACCATAGAAGGCGAAGCAATTGACACACCAACAGATATCGTTGTTGAAAAGTTTAAAGCTATTACTGGTATTTCTGAAAGGCGTTATGCTAATAAAAATCTCACTGCTTCAGATCTAGGAGCTTTTGCAGCAGAAAAAGCACTATCCGATGCTAAAATTGACCCTGAAACGTTAGATTACATTATTTGTGCTCATAACTTTGGCGATGTTAAGCACAGCGCCATACAAAGCGATATTCTTCCATGTCTAGCCGCAAGAATTAAACATCTTTTAAAAATAAAAAGCCCAAAATGTGTAGCTTATGATATCCTTTTTGGATGTCCTGGTTGGGTAGAAGGCGTTGTTCAAGCACAAGCATTCATCAAAGCTGGAATGGCAAAACGCTGTTTGGTCATTGGTGCAGAAACTCTATCTAGAGTTGTCGACCCTTTTGATCGTGACTCTATGATTTATGCCGATGGTGCTGGTGCAACAATAGTTGAAGCTTCTGAAGAAGAAGGAGGAATTATTTCACATGAATCTGCATCATACACCCATGATGAAGTCTATCATTTGTTTTTTGGGAACTCTAATGATAAAACACAGAACGAAGATGTACGATATATCAAAATGTATGGAAGAAAAATCTATGAATTTGCCTTGAATAATGTGCCAGCAGCACTAAAAAATTGTCTTGATAAAAGTGGCTATTCCATACAAGATGTGAAGAAAATACTTATTCATCAAGCAAACGAAAAAATGGATGAAGCCATCGTAAAACGTTTTTATAGACTTTACAAAACTCCTGTACCAGATGGAATCATGCCCATGACCATACATAAACTTGGCAACAGTTCAGTAGCCACAGTTCCTACACTTTTCGACCTCATTAGAAAAGGAGAAGTAAATAATCACAATCTCAATAAAGGCGATATTATTATATTTGCTAGCGTAGGCGCTGGTATGCACATCAACGCTATTGTTTATAAATATTAAATGTACGAAAACAACTTCCCAACAAGACGTTATAATTTGACTCTTGACTTTGTCAAACAGCACATAAGTAAAAAAGAGAAGATTTTTGATTTGGGTGTTGAAAACCCACTTTCTGATATATTAAAATCAAACGGTTTTACAGTAACAAACACAAATGGTGAAGACCTTGATCTTGATTGTTCGTCGATTCAAAATAGCAGTGCAGATGTTGTTACAGCCTTTGAAATTTTTGAACACCTCGTTTCGCCTTTTATTGTTTTAAAGGAAATAAAAGCCAACAAACTTATTGCAAGTGTACCACTAAAACTTTGGTTTTCAAATGCCTATAAAAGCAAAACTGATATGCGCGATCGCCACTTTCATGAATTTGAAGACTGGCAGTTTGATTGGTTACTAGAAAAAGCGGGGTGGACAATTATTTCAAGAGAAAAATGGACTAATCCAACAAAAAAAATAGGAATTCGCCCTATTTTAAGGTATTTCACAAAGAGATTTTATATCGTTTACGCTGAAAGAAAGTGAGATTTTACATTGTCATACCGGCACACAATGAAGAAGCATTTATAGAAAATTGCTTGATTTCCTTAGCTGAGCAATCATTACTTCCAAAAAAAATTATTGTTGTAGACGATAATTCTACTGATAAAACTCCAAAAATTGTAGATACGTTAAAAAAACAATATGCATTTATTGACAGCGTTCAACATCAATCCTCTGACAAACATTTGCCTGGCGAAAAAATCATTACTGCATTTTACAAAGGATATGAGCAGCTGGATCAAGATTATGACGTAGTTTGTAAATTTGATGCTGATTTAGTTTTTCCAAAAAATTATTTAGAAACCATAGCAGAACATTACAAAAACGATCCAAAACTGGGGCTCATTGCGGGCCATTGCTACATTGAAAAAAACGGGGAGTGGGTTTTGGAAAACCTAACCTCAAATGAGCATATAAGAGGGCCTTTGAAAGCTTACAGAAAACCATGTTTTATAGCCATTGGCGGCTTGCAGAAGTCTATGGGTTGGGACACCATTGATGAACTTGTTGCACTTTATAATGGCTGGTCTTTTCAAACGGATGACTCCCTGCATGTAAAGCACTTGAAACCAACAGGCTCTACATACAATAGAAGTGCAAAATATTATCAAGGAATGGCACTTTATAAAATGCGCAATGGTTTTGTTTTGGCCTTTTTATCGGCATTAAAACTTTCTTATAAGAAAAGAAAAATTCGTCTATTTTTTGATTATCTAGTTGGATTCTTCAAAGCATGGAAAACTAATGTTCCATTTATCGTATCAGAAAAAGAAGGGGCGTTTATAAGATCATACCGCTGGCGTAAAATCAAAGCGTTAATCTATCCTTTTTAGATTTTAATCTTACACATCCAGTTTAGATCATCAGGAATTTCACCTGTACGAACACCATTTATTGTCTCCAAAACCATTTGCCCTACTGGACTTTCATTGGAAACGTGAATATCTTCGTCTTTGTAACCAATATCTTGAATCATTGCAATACCAACAGCAGTACCTGTTCCAAAGGCTTCTTCCAATGTCCCATCTTTGGAGGCTTCATTGACTTCATCGATAGAAATTGGTCTTTCTGTAACCTCATATCCTTTGTGTCGTAATAGTTCAATAACGCTCATTCTTGTAATTCCTGCCAGTATGGAGCCGTCCAAGTTTGGAGTAATGATTTTACCATTGATTTTAAAAAAAATATTCATTGTTCCAACTTCTTGAATGCTTTTGAAGTTGTGAGCATCTAACCATAAAACTTGGTCATAACCTTTTGCTTTTGCATGTTCGGTTGGTAAAATTGCTGCAGCATAATTTCCTGCTGCCTTTGCTTCACCTGTACCACCATGTGCCGCACGGATATAATTGGTTTCAGCATATAATCGAACTCTTTTTGTGTAAATTGGATTGGATGGAGAAGCCATAATAATAAACTTATACTGTGTTGCTGCTCTCATCCCAATAAATGCTTCGTCGGCATACATAAAAGGACGTAAATACAATGCACTGCCTTGTTGTGGTGGAATCCAATTTTTGTCTAAATCTACCAAAACCTTTAAAGCTTCAACAAATAGTTCCTCAGGAAATTCTGGCATACCTAAACGACGTGCACTAAAATTTAAACGTTTTGCATTTTGTTCTGGCCGAAACAACATTGGAGTTCCATTGGCATCAATTGTTGCTTTCATCCCTTCAAAAATAGCTTGACCGTAATGTAATGCCATTGCAGCAGGATGAGTAGGCAATGCCCCCATTGGAACTATTTTTGGAGTTTGCCAGGCTTCATTTTCATAGGTACACAGAAACATATGGTCGGTGAAAGTTCTTCCCAAGGGAATGTCATTAAAATCTAAATCTTTAGCTTTAGATTCTTTTACTTTTTCAATGTGAATTTGGGTACTCATAATTTGAATTGAAATTTATGATTTTATGAATTTTTTCAGTTGGGTTTTGGTAAAGGGACTTAATGCCAAGCGACCACTAATTTTGGCGCGTTGTGCCAACAAATCATCCCAATGATTTGAGTCCTCCCATTGAATTTTTTTAAATTCTGCTAGAGCCTCTGGGTTATATTTTGCGAGTTGATTTGCTACAGAAGAAACATGTTTATTTAAATTGTCGTTAGTTTCAAAAACATTCGCATAAAGCCCTTTTTCTCGGGCCCATTTTGCAGAAAAAAATGTTTGTGGGTGAAGTGTCAACTGAGATACAGCAGAAAGACCTAATTTTCTTTTTAGTGCAGGTTCAATAACAAATGGGCCAATTCCAATATTCAATTCACTAAGCTTGATAGAAGCATATTCACTCGCAAAGCAAAGATCAACGGCTGCAGCCAGACCAACTCCTCCTCCAACGGCCTTTCCTTGCACACTTCCTATCACAATTTTTGGATTTTTCCGCAAAGCGTTAATCACATTAGCAAATCCCATAAAAAATATTTTACCCTCTTCTATTGTTGAAATTGCTGCCAAATCATCAAAACTAGCTCCTGCACAAAACGTACGATCGCCACCACTTTTTAAAACCAAAACATTGATATCATTGTCTGTTCCTGCGTTGTCAATCACAGCACAAAGTTCTGTTAACATTTGTGATGGTAATGCATTATGAGATGGGTTGTAAAATTCGATGTATCCTACACCATCGATTTTGGTAAATTTTACATAAGAATCTATAGGCATTGCTTGTTTATTTTGTTTAGCTAATATACTTCAATTTTAGGAAATGCTGCCAAAAACAAACAAAGCAGAAGTTGGTTTTTGAATATAAAAATTAGAATTTGAGCTGTGGAAACTCTCTATTTAAGCTATCTATTTCAGAATCAATAGATTTCAAAAAATTTTGATGGGCTTCGCTATTGGAGTTCATTGGTTTGTGTTGTAATCCATTTTGAATACGTTTGATGATTTTGAGTGTGCCATTAAGTTTCGAATCAATCCAAATAGACTTGAATTTCTCCCAAATAAAATCAATCGCTTGAGCGCTTGGGTGAATCATGTCAGATTTATAAAATCTATAGTCTCGAAGTTCATCCATCATTATCTCAAATGAGGGAAAATAATGCAATACATTTGAAGAATGTATCACTTTATGAATCGCAGAAATCAAATGGGCCTTGCTTTGAGTATTTTCAATACATCCATCTTTGAGATGCCGCACAGGAGACAACGTAAAAACCACCTCAGCTTTGGGATTGAAAGTATGAATTAAATCTTTTATTTTATGTAGAATATCGGTAATTTCTTCAACTGAAAACAAGACTTTTTCAAACTGCGTTGAGGGTAATTTATGACAATTGGCAACAAATTTTTGAGTTTCAATGTGGCGATAGCTCCATGCTGTTCCAAGAGTAATAATAAAATGAGAAGTTGTTTTGAAACGAGAATTGCAATCTTCAGTTTGTGAGGTTAGTTGATTTAAAAATAGTGTTTTTGAGCTGTTATTTAATTGAGAATGAGCGTTGAAACTTTTCCATTGTTCATCAGCAAAAAAGACAGCATTTTCATCTATTTTATTTTCAGATACATTTCTCAAAAATGTTAAAATCGCTTGAGGATGGAATAAAATTCCAAAAGGGTTACATAGAGTTTGAAATTTATAAAAATCTAATTTTTCAGAAATATGTTCTGTAAAACATGAACCAAGCAAAACTATTTTGGCATCAAAATCAATAGTGTTGCCGTTGGTTGGTTTTAATGGAACTTCGGTTTGAAATTTCAAAACTTAAGATATAAGGTCAACAACTTGCGCTAGAGCCTCAGCAATACCTTCAGGGTTTTTCCCACCAGCAGTTGCAAAAAATGGTTGCCCTCCTCCACCACCTTGAATATAACTCCCGAGTGTACGTACAATGGTACCAGCATTTAAATTTTTTGAAGCAACAAGCTCTTTTGACACATAACACGATAGTAATGCTTTACCATTTTGTTCTGAGGCAAAGACCAGAACTACATTGTCCTGTTTTTGTCCAATTTCAAAGGAAATATCTTTCAATCCATTAGCATCTAAATCAAGCTGCTTTGCTAAAAAATTTATTCCATTGAAGGATTGAATTTCTGTTAGTAATTGTGATTTTACGCTATTGGCCTTTTCTTTTAAAAGCTTTTCGATTTGTTTCTTGAGCTGGATATTTTCAGATTTCAAATTAAGTACTGCTTTGACAGGGTCAACAGTATTATTCAACGCATTTTTGATTAATTTAAAATGCTGATTATTTTCTTTGAAAAAATCTTTAACAGCTTCATTTGTAATGGCTTCAATTCTACGAATACCAGATGCTACAGCACTCTCAGAAGTGATTTTAAAATGCCAAATATCTGCCGTATTTTTTACATGAGTCCCTCCGCACAATTCTATTGAATTTCCAAAACGAACTGTACGAACAACATCACCATATTTTTCACCAAATAGTGCGATTGCTCCATCTTCAATGGCTTCTGTTAATGGAATCGATCGTTGTTCTTTAAATTTTAAGCGCCCTGCAATTCTTGAATTCACATAGCTTTCAACTTCTTGAAGTTCTTCTTCAGTCATTTTAGAGAAATGAGAGAAGTCAAAGCGTAAATAATCTGAATGTACTGCACTCCCTTTTTGCTCCACATGAGTTCCCAAAATTTCCCGCAGTGCTTGGTGTAATAAATGTGTTGCCGTATGATTACATTCTGTTTTAAACCTCTTATCTACCTCAACACTTGCAATAAAGGAATCTGTAATATTTCTGGGCAAGTCTTTTGTAATGTGAATTGTAACATTATTTTCTTTTTTTGTATTCAGAATATAAATCTTGTCTCCGTTAGATGTTTCCAAATAGCCTTTATCTCCAACTTGTCCACCACCCTCGGCATAAAATGGAGTAAGGTTAAAAACGAGTTGATATTGTGCACCATGTTTTGAGGACACCTCTTTTCGATAGCGTACAATCTTAACTTTTGTTTGAAGACTGTCATATCCAATAAATTCTTGTTCATCATCTTCGCGAAGAACGGTCCAATCCTCGGTTGAGACTTCACTAGCCGCTCGAGATCTACTTTTTTGTTTTTCAAGCTGAATCTGAAATCCAGCTTTATCCAATTGCATGTTTTTTTCCTGAAGAATAAGTGCTGTCAAATCAACAGGGAAGCCATAAGTGTCATACAATTCAAAAGCTTTATCACCTGAAATTGTATCGCCTTGAGTCGTATTTATAATACGTTCGAGCAAAACGAGTCCTTGATCCAAAGTTTTTAGAAATGATGCTTCTTCTTCTCGAACAACATTTTGAATCAATTGCTTTTGAGTTTTTAGTTCTGGAAATGTTGTTGCCATTTTTTTTACTAAAACATTGACAAGACGATACATAAAAGGTTCTTTTTGGTCTAAAAAAGTAAACCCATAACGTACTGCACGCCTTAAAATACGTCGAATGACATACCCTGCACCATTATTGCTTGGCAACTGCCCATCTGCAATTGAAAAGGCAACTGTACGAATGTGATCAGAAACCACACGAATAGCAATATCATGTTTTTCATTTTCGCCATAATCCTTTCCTGAAATTGCTTCAATCTCTCGAACAATCGGAGTAAAAACATCCGTATCATAATTGGACTTAACTCCTTGAAGCACCATACACAAACGCTCGAAGCCCATTCCAGTGTCAACATGTTTTTGTGGTAGAGATTCTAACGAGCCATCAGCTTTTCGGTTGTATTCCATAAAAACCAAGTTCCAAATTTCGACCACGTGTGGATGATCTTTGTTTACCAATTCATAACCTGGTATTTTAGCTTTTTCTTCCTGGCTTCTAAGATCTACATGAATTTCACTAGATGGACCACAAGGTCCTTGATCACCCATTTCCCAAAAATTATCTTTCTTATTGCCTTTCAAAATACGATCCTCAGCAACAATGTTTTTCCAAATGGAAAATGCTTCAGTATCCATTTCTGTTTTATCATTTTCATCACCCTCAAAAACAGTAACATACAGAATGTTTTTATCTATTTTGTAAACTTCTGTAAGCAATTCCCAAGCCCATTCTATGGCTTCTTTTTTGAAATAATCTCCAAAACTCCAATTGCCTAACATCTCAAAAAGAGTATGATGGTAGGTATCATAACCTACTTCTTCCAAATCATTATGTTTTCCAGAAACTCTCAAACATTTTTGTGTATCAACAATACGATTGCTTGGTGGCTGGCCGTTGCCAATAAAATATTCTTTGAATGGTGCCATTCCAGAATTGACAAACATCAAGGTTGGATCGTCTTTAACCACCATTGGAGCAGAAGGTACAATGGTATGTTTCTTGTCTTCAAAAAACTTTAGAAAATTGGCTCTTATGTCTTGAGATTTCATGTAATGTGTTAACCTTTTTGAAATAATTTGATTTTGCTCCAAAAACAAATTATATTTGTCTTTAGGTGAAGCGTATTTAATACGCAACAAAATTTCAAACAAAAATAGAACTTTTTAGGCAATGTCTAACGTAAAATATTATTACGATCCTGAAACGCTTTCGTACAGAAGGATTACTAGTGATAAAAAGACAAAAGCAAAATTTGCGGTTGGGTTTATTTTTGCTTCAGCAATTTTTGGTTTTTTTACGGCTTTGATTGGGAGCTATTATTTTGAATCCCCTCAAGAAAAATCCTTAAAACGCGAACTTCAAAATATGGAATTTCAATATACCCTATTGAACAAAAAAATGAATGAAATTGAAAATGTTTTGGGTAATATTGAAGATAGAGACAATACTATTTATAGGCTTTATTTTGAGGCCAATCCCATTCCAAATTCTCAAAGAATACAAGGCTTTGGTGGGATAAATCGTTATAAGAAATTTGATGGTTTCGAAAATTCAGAATTAATTGCTGAAACCAATAAGCGTATTGATATTCTTCAAAAACGACTTGTCATCCAATCTAAATCATTAGACGAAATTACAGCACTAGCAAAAGATAAAGAAGCTTTCCTTGCAAAAATTCCTGCCATTCAACCCATCAAAAATGAAGATTTAACCCGAATGGCATCTGGTTATGGTTATCGAACAGACCCGTTTACAAAAATTAGAAAATTTCATTACGGAATGGATTTTACAGCACCTCGTGGCACTCCTGTTTATGCTAGTGGAGATGGTGTTGTTAAGCGTGCCGATTCTAGATCATCGGGGTATGGTAAGCACATAAGAATTGATCATGGCTACGGCTATATAAGTCTATATGCGCATCTACATAAATACAATGTTCGAAAAAATCAACGTGTAAAACGTGGCGACATCATTGGTTTTGTAGGGAGTACAGGACGTTCACAGGCACCTCATTTGCACTACGAAATTTTTAAAGACAAAAAGCGCATCAACCCTCTAAACTTCTATTACGGAAACCTTACTAGTGAGGAATTTAGTGAACTTTTGATTAAAGCTTCTGTTGAAAACCAATCCTTAGATTAAGATGCATGTCGATTTACCAAAAAAAATGTACTATACCATTGGAGAAGTTGCAAAAGCATTTGGTGTAAAAACCTCTTTAATTCGTTTTTGGGATGGAGAATTTTCTATTTTAAAACCAAAAAAAAATGCAAAAGGTAATCGACGATTTACACCAGAAGATATCAAAAACTTAAGACTTATATACCATTTGGTTAAAGAACAAGGCTATACATTAGAAGGTGCAAAAACCTATTTGAAAGCACAAAAAGGAAAATCTTTGACTAATTTTGATATTATTTGTAAATTGGAATCCATAAAACATCAATTAATAAAAATTAAATCTCAAATCTAAAAATTATGAAAAAGTGGCTTATCCCTTTAATTATTGTAGCAGTAATCGGTTTTGGAGTTTATAATTGGGCTGTAGGGTTCAATAATACTGCCGTAGAACACGAAGCTAATGCAAAAACAGCATGGTCTAATGTAGAAAGCAGTTACCAACGAAGAAGTGACCTCATTGGAAATCTTGTAAGTACCGTAAAAGGTGCAGCAGATTTTGAAAAAAGCACCCTCACTCAAGTCATTGAAGCACGTGCTAAAGCCACCTCAACAACTATTGATCCGACAAACATTACACCTGAAAATTTAGAAGCGTTCCAACAAGCACAAAGTGGTCTTAGCGGTGCGCTTTCTCGTCTTTTAGTCTCTGTCGAGCGCTATCCAGAGCTCAAAGCAAATCAGAACTTTTTGGATCTGCAAAATCAATTGGAAGGCACAGAAAATCGCATCAATGTTGCAAGAGATCGCTATAACAAAGCTGTAAATACTTATGATATTTTTACTACAAAATTTCCTAATAAAATTTTAGCAGGTTGGTTTGGTTTTGGTGAAATGGCACGCTACAAAGCAGACCCTGGAGCCGAAAAAGCACCTGAAGTGGATTTTGACTTTGACTAAAACGAATTTGTGAATTCTCTAGAAAATTTTCTTTCCACAGACGAAGAACAAGAAATTGTTTCGGCTATTCTTATGGCTGAAAAAAAAACTACAGGTGAAATTCGTGTACATTTAGAATGTAGAACTTCAGAACCTATTGATAGTCGAGCAAAAAATGTTTTTCATGCCTTAAAAATGGACAACACTAAATTAGAAAATGGTGTGTTGATCTATATTGCTATTGAAAATAAAAAATTTGGTATCTATGGCGACAGGGGGATTGATAAGAAAGTCAATAATAATTTCTGGAATAAAACACGTGATGTGATGCAATATCATTTTGAAGCTGGAGCATTCAAAACAGGAATCGTGGAGGGTATAAAAAGTGCTAGTGAAGCTCTAGAAAAATTCTTCCCATGGGAAACGAATGATAAAGATGAGTTGTCAAATGAAGTTTCAAAAGGTGAAGTATAGATGAATATTAAACTGAAATACATCTTATTTATTTTTGTCTTTCTTGTTGTCGGACAAAATTGTCAAGCGCAATTTGAAATTCCCCCAAAACCAAAGATTCAAACAAGTGTTTATGACAACATAGACCTTTTAGCACCAAATGAGTCTATAGCTTTAGAACAAAAGCTCATCAGGTATGCCGATAGTACATCCACACAAATTGTTGTGGCAACCATCAATTCAACTGAGGGAGAATATATCAATTATTTGGCTACTAACTGGGCGCATAGTTGGGGTATTGGTCAAAAAAATAAAGACAATGGAGTTTTTATTCTTTTGGCTAAAAATGACCGAAAAATAAATATCAGTACGGGATATGGTGTAGAGCATCTTCTTACAGACAAAATGTGTAGTCGTATTATCCAAGAATACATTATTCCATATTTCAAAAAAAATCAATATGCAGAAGGCTTAAATGCGGGGGTGGATGCTATTTTTGAAGTTTTAACAGGTGCATACAAAGCAGCGCCAAAACAAAACGAATCCGATATTCCTTTTGGACTTATACTTTTCTTAATCGTTGTTTTTATCATTTTTATTGCAGCATTATCAAAACGAGATGATGGCAATAATAAAGGAAATCGTACCCCTGGTACGAGTATTTTGGACGCTATCCTTTTGAGTAATATGGGACGAGGAAGCTACCACAAAAACTCATCCAAAGGTGGTCTATTTGGTGGTGGCGGAAGTTTTGGTAGTGGCGGTTTTGGCGGTGGCTTTGGTGGTGGTGGCTTTGGAGGCGGTGGTGCCTCTGGAGGCTGGTAAGCCTACTTTTTTCGCATAAAAATGGTTACCGGTACACCAGAAAAATCGTATAACTTTCGTAATTTATTTTCTAAAAAACGCTTGTAAGGTTCTTTAACATATTGAGGTAAATTACAAAAAAATGCAAATTGAGGTTGAGGCGTTGGCAACTGCATGATGTATTTTATTTTAACATACTTTCCTTTTAAAGCTGGTGGTGGATTGTGTTCAATAATTGGCAACAAATCTTCATTTAAAACACTTGTTTTGATGCGTTTTGATCTGTTTTTATAAACCTCAACAGCAGTTTCAATCGCTTTAAAAATACGTTGTTTAGTGAGTGCCGAAATAAAAACAATTGGAACGTCTGTGAAAGGTTCTATTTGTTTTCTAATATGAGTTTCAAAAGCTTTGGTAGTTTTGGTGTCTTTTTCTACCAAATCCCATTTGTTTACCAAAATCACAATGCCTTTATTGTTGCGTTGTGCTAACCAAAATATATTTTGTACTTGACCGTCAAATCCCCTTTGTGCATCGCACACCAACAAACAAACATCGGCGTTTTCTATGGCGCGGACACTTCGCATTACAGAATAAAATTCTAAATCTTCTTTGACTTTTGCCTTCCTGCGAATTCCAGCCGTATCCACCAAATTAAAATCAAACCCAAAACGATTGTATTTAGTGTCTATTGCATCACGTGTAGTTCCTGCTATATCAGTAACAATATAGCGATCTTCTCCAATTAATGCATTGATGAATGATGATTTCCCTGCATTTGGTCGACCTACAACAGCAAAACGAGGTAATTCTGGTTCGTCATTTTCTTTATCTTGAGGAAGTGCATCTACCAAAGCATCAAGTAAATCTCCTGTTCCACTTCCATTAATACTGGCAATAGTGTAATAATCTCCTAGGCCCAATGCATAAAATTCTACGGCATCTTGAGCACGTTTGGCATTATCTACTTTATTGACTACTAGAAAAACTGGTTTTTTTATTTTCCTCAAAAGTTTGGCAACATCTTCGTCCATGCCTGTTACACCCGTTTCTACGTCAACCATAAAAATGATGGCATCTGCTTCGTCAATAGCCAATTCGACCTGTTTATCGATTTCTGATTCAAAAATATCATCACTTCCAACGACATACCCTCCGGTATCAATCACAGAAAATTCTTTTCCATTCCAGTCACTTTTACCATAATGTCTATCGCGGGTTACTCCACTAACGGCATCAACAATGGCCTCTCGCCGTTGAATTAATCGATTAAAGAATGTGGACTTTCCAACGTTTGGACGACCTACAATAGCTACAATATTTCCCATTAGATATTTAGAATTGCTGCAAAAATAGGAAATATCGCTAAGTAAAATGATGAAAAGATGAGTTTAAAAGAGTTTTATTATATTTAAAATCAAATCTACGCTTATGAATTTAAATAATAACATCGTATTAAGACCTCGATTTTCGATGAAGTTAAATCAAGATGCGAAAATTGTATTAGAGCAATTCAAATCAAATACCAAAAACAATAATAGCATCCGTATTTCTGTAATAGAACCTCATATATTTTTAAAAATTGCTAAAGAAAAACAACATTTTTGGTCGCCGCAACTACATCTTGAAGTCTTACAGCAAGGAACATCATCAACTATAAAAGGTTTATTTGGCCCAAACCCAGTGGTTTGGACTATGTTTATGTTTTTGCATTTTTTTGTCGCTGGAGTTTTTATAGGGTGTGGTGTTTGGGTCTATGTAAATCACTCTTTAAATGAGCCAATAGTGTTGCCGATAATACTCATGATTACAATGGTAATTATTTGGATTTTGTTCTATTTTGGAGGGCAAGTTGGAAAGCAAAAAGGAAAAAAACAAATGAATATTTTGTATCAATTTGTGCAAGAAGTGATTTCTGAAAGCTCAAAAAAATGAAAAAAACTTTTACGACTGATCGTAACCAAAGCGTTTCAATTGTCTGGAATTCGAGCGCCAATTCTTGTTGACTTTTACATACAATTCCAAATGGACTTGTTTACCAAAAAACTGCTCTAAATCTTTTCGTGCTTCGCTGCCCACACGTTTTAGGGCTTTTCCTTTGTGCCCTATTAGAATTCCTTTTTGAGTTTCTCGTTCGACCATTATTACAGAGCGCATACGAATGATTTTTTCTTCTTCAAAAAACTCTTCAGTATCGACTTCAACAGCATAAGGAATCTCTTTTTTGTAATGCATCAAGATTTTTTCTCGAATTTTTTCATTCACAAAAAAACGCTCGGGCTTATCAGTCAATTGATCTTTTGGGTAAAAAGGTGGAGATTCTGGCAAGAGTTCTATAATGCGATCAAAAACATTTTTTACATTGAAACCCGTAAGAGCAGAAATAGGATAAAACTCTGCATTTGGGACTTTATTTTTCCAAAACTCAGCTTGTTCTTCCAATATTTCTTGATCTGAGGTGTCAATTTTATTGATTAATAAAATGACAGGTGTTTTTGTTGAAGTAATTCTATGAAAAAAGGCATCATCTTTTAATGATTTTTCTCCAATTTCAACCATATAAATCAAAATGTCAGCATCTTCAAAAGCAGACTTCACAAAGTGCATCATGGAAGTTTGTAACTCATATGCAGGCTTTATAATTCCTGGTGTATCCGAAAGTACTACTTGAAAATCATCGCCATTAACAATCCCTAAAATTCTATGGCGTGTTGTTTGTGCTTTTGAAGTGATGATGGATAACTGTTCCCCCACAAAAGCATTCATTAATGTTGATTTCCCAACGTTTGGATTCCCTATAATATTGACAAAACCTGCCTTATGCATTCCTTTTAAAATTTGTTGTAAAGTTACAACCTTATTTTAGACTAGGCAGATAAAGAAAAAATTATTGAGTTGCTTTTATAAAAAAGCCTCGACATCTTCGACCATGTTTGTACTGCCACAAATAAAGGGAACCCGTTGGTGAAGTTCGGTGGGTTGAATATCTAAAATACGTTGGACTCCATTTGTGGCTTTACCATTTGCTTGCTCTGCCAAAAAAGCCATGGGGTTACATTCGTACAATAGTCTAAGTTTACCAGCAGAGTTTTTGGAACTTTTTGGATATAAATAAATGCCTCCTTTAATCATATTTCTATGAAAATCAGACACTAAAGACCCTATATAACGTGAGGTGTATGGCCGATCACCCTCTTCCATTTGACAATACTTTATATAGTCTTTTATCCCCTGTGGAAAATGAATATAATTCCCTTCATTTACAGAATAAATCCTACCATTTATTGGAAATTGCATATTAGGATGAGACAAATAAAATGTCCCAATCGCTGGATTTAATGTGAAACCATTGACGCCATCGCCAGTGGTATATACGAGCATTGTTGATGTGCCATAGATAATATAACCTGCCGCTACTTGCTCACTCCCTTTTTGCAGAAAATCATCAAGAGTTACGGCTGTTCCTACATCCGTAACACGGCGATAGACGGAAAAAATAGTTCCTACAGAAACATTAACATCTATATTTGACGAGCCATCCAAAGGGTCAATCAAAACTATGTATTTGTTTTGATGATTTTTATCATTACTATTTATTGCAATAAAATTGTCTTCTTCTTCACTAGCGATTCCACAAACAATATTGCGATTAGTTAGCATTTGAATGAATTTATCATTGGCATATACATCCAATTTTTGTTGACTTTCTCCTTGTACATTTATGTCTCCTGCAGTTCCTAAAATATCAACCAGCCCCGCTTTGTTGACTTCGTAATTAACCACTTTTGCCGCCAAACGAATAGAATTTATAAGTCGAGATAACTCTCCTGATGAATATTTAAATGAAGACTGGTGTTCAATGATAAACTCACCTAATGTTTGATGTTTTTGAGACATTTAAGAAAATTTACTACAAATATCTAATATTTTATTTCAACTACAACGATTTCGTAATGATTTTATTTCTAAAAAATAAAAGCCATTTGAGTATCTTTGACCCCACAGAATACAATTCTATGGAATTTAACATCCGCAAAGCAAAAAAAGCAGACATGTCCAAAGTTTTGGACCTCATTGTTGAACTTGCCATTTATGAAAAAGAACCTGAAGCTGTTGAAATTAGTGTAGAAGATCTTGTTCTGCATGGCTTTGGTTCAACTTCAGATTTTGATTGTTTTGTGGCAGAGGTCGAACAAAATATTATCGGAATTGCGCTAGTCTATACCAGATTTTCAACATGGAAAGGCATTGTTTTACACCTTGAAGATTTAATTGTTTCAGAAAGTATGCGAGGCCACGGAATTGGTTCGGCACTTTTGGACGAAGTGATAAAATTTGCACACCAACTTGGAGTCAAACGTGTCAGTTGGGATGTGTTGGATTGGAACACTCCAGCCATTGAATTTTACGAACACAAAGGAGCGGATGTCAAACGCGATTGGGATGTGGTGCATTTGAATGAACAAGGAATTAAAAACTATTTAGCTAAATTAGACGCATGCAAATCTTAAAGTTTGGAGGCGCCTCTGTAAAAGATGCAGATGGTGTTCGTAATCTTGAAAAGGTACTCAATGTTGTGGGCACCAAAAAAATTCTGATTGTTATCTCGGCGATGGGCAAAACAACCAATGCCATGGAAAAAGTCATTGATCATTATTTTAATTCCAAACACGAATTGCAAAGCAGTATTCAAGACGTAAAAAAATACCATAATGCAATTTTATTGGATTTATTTGAAAATGAAGCGCATGAAGTTTTTAAGGCAGTTTCAAATTTATTTCAAGAGCTATCTGACTTTTTTAAACGAAATAAATCACCCGATTACAGCTTTGTTTATGATCAAACCATAGGTTTTGGAGAATTAGTTTCTACAACAATTGTAAGTTATTACCTCAACCACAATGGGGTTCAAAACAGTTGGTTAGATGTACGTGAACTCATAAAAACAGACAATTATTATCGTGATGCAAAAGTACAATGGGAAGCCACTCAATCTGAAATTTCTTCTGCTGTAAATAGCAACACTTTATACATTACACAAGGATTTTTGGGAAGCGACACCAACAATTTTACTACAACACTTGGCCGCGAAGGTAGTGATTACACAGCAGCTATTTTTGCGTATTGTCTAAATGCAAAAAGCGTTACGATTTGGAAAGATGTCCCAGGTGTACTAAATGCAGACCCACGCTATTTTGAAAATGCAACTTTACTCCACTCCTTGTCCTACGAAGAAGCCATTGAATTGTCGTATTATGGTGCATCTGTGATTCACCCAAAAACATTACAACCTCTACAACGCAAAGAAATTCCACTTTTTGTAAAATCTTTTTTAAACCCAAAAAACAACGGCACCAAAGTGGGAAAAGCCCTAGAGCTTTCTCCAAAAGTCCCCTGTTATATTTTGAGGGATAATCAAATATTGATTTCTGTTTCGTCTTTAGATTTTTCATATATCGTAGAAGAAAATATCAGTCATATTTTTAAATTATTGCACTTACATAAAATGAAAGTTCGGTCAATTCAAAATTCGGCCATTAGCTTTTCTGTTTGTGTGGAAAATAAATATGACCATCTAGAACCACTCGTATTGCAACTCAAAGCCAAATATGATGTGAAGGTCGATTTAGATGTAAAGCTCTACACAATTCGTCATTACAATGCAGAAGCTATTGATGAAATTGAAAAAAACAAAACGGTTTTAATGAAACAAATCACCCCAGAAACCGTTCAAATAATTACCAATTCTTAATTTTATGAGTATCATCACCTCCAAAGAAGTTGCAAAAGCTATAAATCTTGATAAATATGGATTTATTGGCACTTTTTTTGGGTGGATTATTTTAAAAATACTCAAAATTTCGACGATTAATAAAATCTATAATAGAAATAAGCACCTCTCCAATCTTGAATTTTTAGATGCGCTTTTAAAAGAATTTAAAATCCGTTTTGAAATTCCAGAGGAAGACCTAAAACGCTTGCCAAAAGATGGCGCCTACATTACCGTCTCTAACCACCCCCTTGGTGGCGTAGATGGGATTTTATTGCTTAAATTGATGATTGAGCAGCGGAGTGATTTTAAGATTATTGCCAATTTTTTACTCCACAAAATTGAACCCCTTATCCCCTACATCATGCCTGTCAATCCTTTTGAAAATAGAAAAGATGTAAAATCGAGTATAACAGGTTTTAAAAATGCACTTTTGCACCTAAAAGAAGGCCATCCTTTAGGGATTTTTCCAGCAGGGGAAGTTTCAACATATCGTGATGGAAAATTATTAGTTGACAAACCATGGGAAGCCGCTGCTATGAAGTTGGCAAAAAAGGCAAAAGTTCCTATTGTTCCCATATATTTTCATGCCAAAAACAGCCCCTTATTTTATCGCTTATCCAAAATAAGCGACACGCTTAGAACTGCAAAATTACCATCAGAACTATTGACTCAAAAAAACAGAGTAATTAAGGTGCGTATTGGACGTCCCATTTCTGTAAAAGACCAAGAACAACACGAAACTCTAGAAGAATTTTCAGACTTTATTCGCAAAAAAACCTATATGCTATCCAATGCCTTTGAAAAGCCTAAAATTCTAAAAAATATTTCGAGTAGCATCAAAATTACTAAAGCACCAAAGAAAATCATTACGCCTGTAAATCCCCTTATTATGCGTTCGGAAGTAGACGACTTAAGGGCCAAAGATTTCCGCTTGTTACAGAGTAAAAACTACGAAGTGTATTTGGCACCGGCAGCAACGATTCCCAATATTCTAAGAGAAATTGGACGACTGCGTGAAATTACGTTTCGGGAAATTGGTGAGGGCACAAACAAGGCTATAGACTTAGATCATTTTGATACCTATTATCACCATATGTTTTTGTGGGACAACGACGCAGAATGTTTGGCAGGGGCCTACAGAATGGGTCTTGGAACAGAAATTTATGAAGCTTTTGGAATTGATGGTTTTTATCTTCAAGATTTATTCCGTTTTGAACCAGAATTGCATGATATGATGAGTAAATCCATAGAGCTGGGACGTGCTTTTATCATCAAACAATACCAACAAAAACCCATGCCGCTCTTTTTACTTTGGAAAGGGATTGTTCATACCACTTTGCGCTTCCCTAATCATAAATACCTTATTGGTGGGGTTAGTATTAGTAATCGTTTTTCGAATTTCTCTAAATCACTGATGATTGAGTTTATGAAATCGCATTATTACGATCCATATTTGGCGCAATATGTACATCCAAAAAAGGAATTTAAAGTCAAACTTAAAGATGCCGATAAGGATTTTGTATTTGATGCTACCGAAGCTGATTTGAATAAATTTGATAAAATCATTGATGAAATAGAACCTGGAGCTTTACGCCTTCCTGTATTACTAAAAAAATACATCAAACAAAATGCCCGCCTGATTGCCTTTAATGTTGATCCTCTTTTTAATAATGCCGTTGATGGCCTGATGTATATCCGAATTTCTGACCTTCCCGATAGTACCGTACGCCCCGTCATGGAAGAATTCCAAGCAGAACTGGAACGGAAATATGGCCCAAAAGCGGAGGAAGAGGAATAAAATAATATTTTTAGTGATATTGTCTTTTAACTTTATCCACAATCGTTTGGGCTAATTTTCGGTGGCTTTCTACCGTCCAGCCGGCAACATGTGGAGAAAATAGTACTTGTTTAAATTGCATCAAATCTTGTAGCGATTTCGGCATTTTAGCCTCTAAAAATAAGTTTTCGAAAGAGCTTTTTTCGTATTCTAATACATCTAACCCTGCACCCAAAATTTGTCCAGATTCTAAAGCTGCCACTAAATCTTTGGTGACTACACTAAGGCCTCGTGCGGTATTGATGAGCCAAAAGGGGTGTGCAAATTGTTGGATAAATTCGCTATTGATCATTCCAATGGTGCGTGGCGTTTGTGGGGTGTGTAAACTTACAACCTCTACTCTATTTTGAAATTCCTTAAGCGCAACTTGTGTGGCATTGTCGTCGCCTACATTGGGTTTAATATCGTAACATAGAACCTCGACGTCAAATCCTTTTAGCTTTTTGGCAAAGGCTTTGCCCATATGGCCATAGCCTATAATCCCAACGGTTTTTCCGTCCAGTTCTACACCTCTATTGGCTTCGCGTTGCCATAGTCCTTGGCGAACTTCTGCATCAGCCTGATTGAGTTTGTTGAATAAGGACAATAACATCCCCAATGCATGTTCGCCCACAGCATTTTGGTTACCCTCTGGCGCTGCAATCAAGTGAATGCCTTTTTGAGTGGCGTAGTCCACATCTATATTTTCCAATCCTGCCCCTACTCTACCTATAAATTTAAGATTTGTGGCCTTGTCCAAAAATGATTTATCAATGGCAAATCGACTTCTTATGATAAGCCCTTCGTAGTCAGAAATCTTAGTTTCAATTTGAGCTTTTGAACTTGTAAAATCTTCGTGATTGGTGTGCCCAAGAGCCGCCAATTTTTCAATCAGCAACGGATGGTTGATATCCACGTGAAGGATATTCATGCTATATATTTAATATGAACTTAGCAATGATAAAGTATATCAAAATTCCAAAAATATCATTACTAGTGGTAATAAAAGGACCTGTAGCAATGGCCGGATCGATACCTCTTTTATGTAAAAATAAAGGAATAAACGTTCCTACAATTCCTGCTACAATAATAACGGCGACTAAAGATACTGATACTGCCAATGCCGTTTGAACATCTTGTTGCCATACCCATATAAAAGCAAATAGAAAAAGTGCTAAAACAATACCATTAAGTGCTGCTAATAGCATTTCTTTAATTAAGCGATTATTGATACTTCCTTTGATGTCGTCGTTGGCCAAACCTTGCACGATAATAGCGCTAGACTGTACCCCAACATTTCCAGCCATTGCAGCAATAAGCGGGGTAAATAATAAAATCAGGGGATAATCTTCAATAATGGTGTCAAAAGTTCCCATAATTACGGCAGCACCAACACCTCCAATAAGCCCCAAAAATAACCATGGCAAACGGGCTTTGGTGAGTGCAAAAATACTGTCCTCTGCATCAACGTCTTGAGTAATACCTGCTGCTAATTGATAATCTTTTTCTGCTTCTTCTTTTATAACATCAACAATATCATCAATTGTAATACGCCCTAACAATGTTTTTTGGTCATCTACCACAGGAACAGCTTCCAAATCGTATTTAGCCATGAGTCGTGCTACATCTTCATCATCATCATTCACATGTACAGAATCTACTTTTGGAATATAGATATCAGAAATTTTGGTTTCATTTTTAGCAATCAAAAGATCCTTTAATGAAAGACGCCCTATGAGTTTTTCCTTTTTAGTCACTACATAAATAGAGTGAACTCTTTTGACATTTTTGGCTTGTGCCCGAATTTTTCTAAGACAACCGGCTACGGTCCATGTTTCATAAACTTTTACAAGCTCCTTGGCCATCAAACCACCTGCAGTATTTTCATCATATTCTAAAAGTTCATTGATGTCTGCAACAAGTTCTTCATCGTCTATTTGAGCAATAACTTTTTGTTTTCGCTCAGGTGAAAGCTCCGATAATAAATCGGCAGCATCATCAGTATCGAGTTCTTTAACCTCATCTGCAATTTCCTTTACCGATAGGTTTTGAAGTACTTTTTCGCGCACATCATCTTCTAGTTCCGCCAAAACATCAGAAGTTGTTTCACTGTCTAAAAGTTTGATGATGTATGTCGCTTGATCTAGATTGAGTTCATCTAAAATCTCGGCAATATCGGCATAATGCAACTCATTGAATTGTTCTTGTAGAGGTCCATCATTTCTATTTTTGATGTCCAATTCTATAGCTTCCAACAAAGCTGCTGTAATCTCGAAGGGGATATGCTCTTTAGATGTTTCCACAGTTACTCATTTTTTATATCTAATTCAATCGCTGTTGCTAATTCAATAAACGCATCAACAGACATCTGCTCCGGACGTTTGCCAAAGATAGTATTTGCTTTTAAATTTTCCGATAAATTAAACCCTTTTAAGCTATTTCTCAAGGTTTTACGGCGTTGCTGAAAGGCACTTTTTACCACCGAAAAGAAAAGTTTATCGCTACATGGCAATACAAAATTTTGTTTTCGCCTAAGTCGAAGAACTCCAGAATCGACTTTTGGCGGTGGATTAAAAACTGTTGGTGGTACTGTAAATAAATATTCTGCAGTATAAAATGCTTGTACTAAAACGGATAGAATACCATAGGTTTTATTGCCTTCTTTTTCACAAATGCGCTGTGCAACTTCTTTTTGAAACATACCTGAAAATTCAGGGATTTGCTTTCGGTTTTCCAACATTTTAAAAACAATTTGAGACGAAATATTGTAAGGAAAATTACCTATAATAGCGAAAGACTTCTTGGCAAAAGTTTTAGAAAAATCATACTTCAAAACATCTTCTTGAATAATACGATTGGACAACTCAAGATAGTGTGCTTCAAGATAAGACACCGACTCTGTGTCAATTTCTATGACATAGGTTGTTGTGGGTTTTTCTAATAAATATTTGGTCAAAACTCCCATACCTGGGCCAATTTCCAACACGGCTTCGTAGCCGCTAAGTGTGAGTGTATCGGCTATTTTTTTGGCAATAGATTCATCATTTAAAAAATGTTGCCCCAAGTATTTTTTTGGTTTTACACTCATCACTTTTTAGTTACAATGAATTCATCTACAACTTCAAGCTCTGTACGAAAAGCCAATATTTTATCGCCAAAACGCTTCAAACCATCCGCTTGTAATTCTGACGCAAACTCGTTTTGATATTTTAGCAGTGCATTTTTGGAATGCGCAAAATACTGCACAGAATAGGTGGTACCTCCCATGTCTTCCTCCACCAAAACTTTTGTAAACAATGCCTTCGAAAACAGCCCTGTACCAAGTACTTGAGGAATATGTTCTTTCATCCATTCACGCCATTGGGCGTGTATTGAATCGTCTACATTTATGGTTACATTGTAAATTATCATAAATCAATTGTTGTTTTATTCTTACTTTTTTCTCTCAAGTTACGAAAGTGTTTTTTTGACGCTACAAAATGAATGCTATCAGGGTGATTAAAAATTATTTTTTCATAATATTTTATGGCTTGTTCTGGTTGATCTAGTACTTTTCGATACAATTCAGCTAAAGCAAAATGGGAATCATCAATTAAAATTTCTGATGGGAAATCTTCAATAATTCTTAAATAATTTTCTTTTGCTTTTTGATGTTGAGTTTTACTTTCAAACAATTCTGCTTGCAGCAATAAAGCCTCATCAACAATGGCGTGAGTGTTTTGCTCAGAAATAAGTTTGTCAAGTACAGAAATAGCTTCTGCTTTTTTGTTTTGAAACTTTAAAAAATCGGCTTTAGCGTATAATCGTAATGGGGTTTGCAGACTATCCCCAAACTTATGATCTGTAATTAAAAGTTGTAAATCCAATGCATCATTGGCAATAAGTTGAGAAGTTGATGCTTTTAGAACTTTTAATTGATTTTCTGCCCAATCAAAATCACCTTTATAATAGCTTGTCCTTGCTGATTTGAAACGTGCCTCTTGTGCCAAAGTACTATTTTTGAGCGATGTTTGTACTTGTGCATAGTATAAAAGCGCTTGGTTAAATTGACTATTTGTAACTAAAATATCAGCCAATTTAAGTTTTAATCTCCCCAAATCCGTCGGAGATAAGTTTTGACTTAAAGCAGATTTTAAAAACGAAATTGCTTCAGGTTGTTGTTGAAAATGCATAGCCAAAAAATTAGTATAAGACAATTGAAGTTCTACAGTTTCAGAATTTAACCCATATCGATTTAAAAGGGTATTATATTTGGTTTTAATTGGTTTTAAATCTGGAGAAATTGTTCGAACAAGTTCGAGTTCCAACAATTGTCTATTCGCCTCAATAATTAGTCTTGAGTCTTGAGCATTCTGAATCACATAGTCGAAAACTTCGAAAGTAACAGCATAATTCTTGGCAGATTTTGCCATTATACCAACGTCAATAATCCCTTGTAAAGAATTATTATTTCGACGAAAAATCGATCGCTCCAAAAGAAAAGCTTTTTTAAAGTCTTGTTGCTGAACATACAACCAACTTAACATTTGATTCCAAAAAATATTTGATGAAGATTGCAGCTTTTTTAGAATGATTTTTTTTAAAGTTAAATTGTATTCAGAATTAGAATTTTCCGAAACATAATCTCCAAAAAGGCGCAAAACTTGATGGAGATAAGTAGGATTGTTTTCTGTAAAATTCAGGTAACTCAAAAACATATTTTGAACGTCCTTTTGCTCGGCATAAAGTCCTGCAAGACGGTATTCATAGTTAGAATTTTGAGTTTGAATTATTGCTAGTTTATAAACCTCAATGGCCTGACCTACAAGACTATGTTCTTCAAATCTGAGGGCAATAGCATAGGTGTAGTTTGGAACAGAATTGGCAACATCAATGGCTTTTTGATAATTCTCATTGGCTTTTTCTATCTTATTTTGACGCTGAAAATTATAACCCAATTCTACTAACATTTGTGGATTTTTTCTTGTACTCAATTGGGATTTGATAAGGGTTTCGGCCTCATCAAAATGCTGTAATTCTTGTTGAATTTCTATAATTCTAAAAACAAGATTTGAGTTTGTTGGGCTGGATTTATGTAGTTTTTGATAAAGAATTAGTGCTTTTTCAAATTCTCCTTTATTGAAGTAATTTTCGGCCAAATCATAATCTGTTTGTGCAGAAAGCACAAAAGTAAACATCCCAAAAAACAAACAAATAAGCGACTTCATCATTGTATTTTGGTAAAGATACTAAATGTATGGGCAAGTATTCAATGGAATTAATCGATTCGATCAAAGCCTGTGTAAGAGCGTAAAACTTCAGGAATTTCAATACCATCTGGAGTTTGATAATTTTCGAGAATTCCTGCCAAAACTCGAGGTAGTGCCAAAGAACTGCCATTTAAAGTGTGTGCTAATTGTGATTTTCCTTCGGCGTTTTTAAAGCGTAATTTCAAACGATTGGCCTGAAAGGTTTCAAAATTAGATACAGAAGAAATTTCGAGCCAACGGTCTTGTGCTGTAGAAAAGACTTCAAAGTCGTATGTTAATGCAGATGTAAATCCTAAATCTCCTGAACATAACTTTAATATTCTGTACGGGAGTTTTAATTCTTCTAAAATATCTTTGACATGCGCTACCATAGCATCAAGCGCATTATAAGAATTCTCTGGGTGCTCAACACGTAATATTTCTACTTTATCAAATTGATGCAAGCGATTCAATCCTCGAACGTGAGCGCCATAACTTCCCGCTTCTCTTCGAAAACATGGTGTGTAGGTTGTCAATTGTTTTGGCAATTCACTTTCCTGCAAAATAACATCTCTAAAAATATTTGTTGCTGGCACTTCACCCGTTGGAATGAGGTACAAGTCATCAGCATCTATGTAGTACATCTGTCCTTCTTTATCTGGAAGTTGCCCAGTACCAAATCCAGAGGCTTCATTGACCACGTGTGGCACTTGTACTTCGTTGTAACCAGCAGCGGTATTTTTGTCTAAAAAATAGTTGATGAGCGCACGTTGCAATCTTGCTCCTTTTCCTTTGTAGACGGGAAAACCTGCACCTGTAATTTTATTACCTAATTCAAAATCAATGATATCATACTTTTTGGCCAATTCCCAATGCGGTTGTGCATCATTATGTAACTCTGGAAAGTCTCCAAATCGAAAAATTTCTTCATTATCATCTTCGGAATTTCCAGCAGGTACTGCATCATGTGGAAGGTTTGGGATTTGATATAATAGTTGTTGTAATGCTTCAGAAGTTTCATTTAAAGTTTCACCTAGTGTTACTTTTTGGTCCTTCAGATCTGTTGTTTTCTGTTTTAAAAGATTGGCTTTTTCTACTTGACCAGATTTAAAAAATTCGCCAATTTCTTTGGAAAGTGTATTTAAATCTGCTGCAGCCGCATCCAATTGGGTTTGTGTATTTCGTCGTTTAGCATCCAATGATAAAACATTTTCTATAATAGCTTCTGCATTGTCTATACGTTTGGAAAGACGCTCTATAACTTCTGTTTTGTTTTCTCTAATGAATGCAACTTGTAACATGTGGAGTACTTTTATTTGGCAAATTTAATCAATTGGATGAATGTAAATTAGATTTTTGATAATAAATTGATACGTTGTTTTGCGGTGGATTTATCGTTTTCCAGTTGTTCTTTTAATGCGTTTATGTTTGGAAATTTAATTTCGCTACGCAAATGATCTAGAAGTTCAATTTTTAATGTTTCCCCATACAAATCTCCATCAAAATCGAAAAAGTGTACTTCAATATGGGTTTTATTATCTTTTGAGACTGTGGGATTTTTCCCAATATTCATCATACCATATGTTTGATGCCCATTGAGGATTGATTGCACCAAATATACCCCTTGCTTTGGAATAAGTTTATACAATTCTTCAATATGGATATTAGCTGTAGGAAAATTCAGATTGGACCCCAAACCTTTACCTTTTACAACAGTCCCTGTTAGCATAAAATCATACCCCAAAAATTGATTAGCAATTTTCATTTTCCCTTCATTAAGTGCTATTCTTATTTTTGTTGAACTAACAGCAACATCGCCAATTTCTTGTGCATCAATTTGGGTAACTTCAAAGTCATAAAATTTACCAAATTCGATCAAATCATCAATAGTAGCTGTTCGATTTCGTCCAAAATGATGATCATAACCAACAATGATGTGTTTTACTTTAAGTTTATTTACCAAAACATCTCGAACATATTCTAAAGCGGTAAGACGAGAAAATGATGTTGTAAATTCTTTGACCACCAAATGGTCTACACCAAGTTCTTGCAACTGAGCGGCTTTTTCATCAATAGTATTGATAAGTTTTATATCAGAATCTTTTTGAACCACCATCCGTGGGTGTGGAAAAAAAGTAAGTACCAAAGCCTGAAGATCATTAGTTTTTGCAATATCAACAAGTCGACTAATAATTTTCTGATGACCTATATGCACACCATCAAATGTTCCGATGGTCACAACAGAATCTTTGATACGTTTGTAATCGGCTGCGGTTTTTATTTTCAAAATGGTGTAATAGCTTTAAAGAACGAAGATAAAAAAAGTACTTTGTTTGTCATTCATTTATCTTTTTTAAGTCCCATTAAATTGATTCATAGTGTGGTTTACGCCCGACATAGCAAAGCTTATAAGCATTTTTGACGCTTGCTCAAGACGTTCATCAAGTTTTTCAGATTCTTCCTCTGTCCATTCTCCAAGAACATAATCAACTTGTCGGCCTTTTGAAAATTCATTGCTGATTCCAAATCGCAATCGGTTATATTGTATGGTATTAAGTTTGTCTTGAATATCTTTTAATCCGTTGTGCCCACCATTTGAGCCTTTGGTTTTTAGGCGCAGCGTTCCAAAAGGAAGGTTTAAATCGTCAGTAATAACAAGCAAATTTTCTAAAGGAATGTTTTCCTTATCGAGCCAATATTTTACTGCTTTTCCACTCAGGTTCATAAAGGTATTTGGCTTGAGCAAAAGAAAGGTTCTTCCTTTAAATTTATAGGTTGCAAGTGCCCCTAATTTTCGGGTTTCAAATTCTATTTCATTTTGTTTGGCCAAATGATTCAACACTTTAAATCCAATATTGTGGCGTGTACGCACATACTCTGCACCTATATTTCCTAGCCCTACAATTAAAAAATTTTTTGACATTAATTGTGTTTCTTTTTTATTTGATTTTCCTTGAAATAACCACTTGAACATGTGTAAAAATAAAAAAAGCATTCTGAATTTTCATCAGAATGCTTTTATATTTAGTTTACGGACACTGAAAATTTATGCCTCAGCTGGTGCAGCGCCTTCTGCGGTACCTTCTGCTCCTTCAGCTCCTTCAGCTTCTCCTTCATCTTCATCATCTTCGATGTCAACTGAAACTCTAGACTGTTTAATTTGACAAACAACAGTATTGTCTGAATGTAAAAACTTATAGTCTTCACTAGGCAACTGTGAAACATACACTTTATTTCCAATTTTTAGCTTAGAAATATCTACTTTGATATCATCTGGCAAGTTTGTTGGAAGTGCTTTAATTCTCAGCTTTCTACGGTTTCTTCTAAGCACCCCACCAGCACGAACCCCAATAGAATTTCCTGTTAGAACTACAGGAATATCCATTGCAATTTCTTTATCATCAAAAAGTTGATAAAAGTCGATGTGCAGGATGTTTTCTGTTACAGGATGAAATTGAATATCCTGAAGCACAGCATTGAAAGAAGTATCTCCTAAGGCAATCACAACTGTATGCGCATTTGGTGTGTATACAAGTTTAGAGAATGCCAATTCTGCTGCTGAGAAATGTACTGGCTGATCTCCTCCGTATAATACGCAAGGAACCTGTCCAGCATTACGTAAGGCTTTTGTTGCTTTTTTGCCTACGCTTTCTCTTTTCGATCCATTGATTGTAATTGATTTCATTTATATTAATTTAAGTGTTTACATTATAAATTTTGAGCTTATAGACTCATTTTGATGCACTTTATGCATCACATCTGCAAATAAATCTGCACATGATAATACTTTTATTTTTGAACTCTTCTGTGATGTTGGGATAGAGTCTGTAACAATAAGTTCTTCAAGTTTAGAATCTTCTAAACGTTGGTATGCTGACCCCGAAAGTATTGGATGGGTACAAATTGCACGTACGCTTTTTGCACCACGCTCAATCATCAGGTCGGCAGCTTTGGTCAGTGTTCCGGCAGTATCAACCATGTCATCAACAAGAACTACGTTTTTACCCGTTACATCCCCAATAAGTTCCATATGCGAAATAATATTGGCCTTTGCACGTTGCTTGTAGCAAATTACAACGTCACTTTCCAATGCTTTCGAATAGGCATAGGCTCTTTTGGAACCGCCCATATCTGGTGATGCAATGGTTAGGTTATCAAGATTTAAGGATTTTAAGTAAGGTAAAAATATAGTTGACGCAAATAGATGATCAACGGGTTTTTCAAAAAATCCTTGAATTTGATCGGCGTGTAAATCCATTGTAATAATTCGAGTCGCCCCTGCTGTTTCAAGCATTTTAGCCACTAACTTTGCCGCAATTGGCACTCTGGGCTTGTCCTTTCGATCCTGACGGGCCCATCCAAAATAGGGAATTACTGCTGTTATATGACGTGCAGAAGCACGCTTAGCGGCATCCAACATCAGCAAAAGTTCCATTAAATTTTCTGGACCAGGATTTGTTGAGGCAATCACAAATATACGTGTACCTCGAATAGATTCTTCATAGGAGGGTTGAAATTCCCCATCACTATATGTTGATGTAATGACGTTCCCTAAGTCTTCACCAAAAGCTTTGGCAATACGTTCTCCAAGTGCCTTGGAGTTGGTGCAGGCAAATATTTTGGGTTGTAAATTAGTTTCAGACATTTTGGTTTTCAGATTTTAATCTAATTTCTTCGATATTTTTTATGGAGTGGCAAATTTATGAATTTATTTGAACTGTAAAAGCATAAAACCAACTATTTTATATTTGTATAACGAATAAATTTTATAGATTTGCAATCCAAATTTTAGCTCAAGTGGCGGAATTGGTAGACGCGCTGGATTCAAAATCCAGTTTCTTCGGAAGTGTGGGTTCGATTCCCACCTTGAGTACAAAGCGAGAATTTGTAGGTTTCTGACCTCTTTTTCTCGCTTTTATTTTACCTCTACTCTCTGTTAACATTGACATTACTGAGTTCTCATTAGGAGTTCGATAACTCATTTTTTTGGGATTATATTCAATTTGATTTGAAAACAATATATTTTGAATATTTTTCTTAGTTTCTATATCTCCTTTTTCCCAAATTCCTCTGAAATCATTGACTAATTCATGGGAGAAATCTAATTGATATTCTAAAAACCATTGCTTATTTCAATAGCCAAAAGGTAAATATTGAATTTAAAAAACAAGGCCTTCGAACATTAAACGAAGATGGAACAGAAAATGACATTTCTAAAATGGTGATTTCAATTTTGGGTGTTGTGGCAGAGATGGAACGCAAAATGATAAGAGAACGGCAATTAGAAGGTATTGCTATCGCAAAAGCTAATAATGTTTACAAAGGAAGAAATAAAGGGACTAAAGAAAGTACACTATATTTTTTAGGTAAGGAGAAAAACAAAAAAGCATTGGAGTATTTGAACAAAGGCTACAAACAAATTGAAGTTGCAAAAATAGTTGGACTTCATCCAAATACCGTATCGAAGATTAACAAATTAAGACTACAACTAACGTAGAATATTATTTTTAAAAATAAAAACTAAAAATTAAGTCGAGGTTATTCTGCATTTAACTATTCTCTATAATAGCAATTTCTTCTGCCGATAAACCATATAACTTATAAACCATTTGGTCTATTTCTTTTTCTAAATTTTTAGTTTCTAAACCTTTTTGCTTATTATTTATTACTTCCTCAACTAATGAACTAATTTCTTGCTGTAATAAAACTGTACCAGATGGAATAGGTAATTTTTTAATATAACTCAAACCATATTTTCTTGCATCACCCATTTTTACTGGACATATATCATAAATAACCCACTTTATAAGAGAAGAGTTTATTATTCCTAAAACATATTTTAAATTATAGTTTTCATCTATCAAACGAAATGAATGACTTGTCCCACCTCCAAAAATTCTTTTTTCGTTATCAAGCATAAAATTAGGTTCCATACCTACATCATAAAATATAATTTTATCGCAATTTATATCATTTAAATCAACACGTCTCATAATTGAATACCAAGGAATACCTTTTTCTTTAATAGTAACTCTACTATCTTTTCTGTTTTCAAGTTTTACTTTGTGTGCTAACAAGTAATTATAGCAGTTTGGATATGTACTTTTTAAATCATCTTCATTTATTATCTTATTATTACTGTCGTAAGGATAAATCAGAGCATACGTTTGATTTATATATAAATATTTCTTATAATTTTGTGGGCGAATAAAGTTTTTTGTGATTTCTGATTCTAAATTCAATTTTTTTACATCCTCTATTGGAATCAAGAACGAACTATCAAAACCCGTTATTACACCGTAAGTAAAAGTTGCAATATCATCTAATGTTAAAAAATTAGAGTAAATTTTATTTGTCAAATTTTGGTTAACATTAAAATTCCAAGGCTCTTCATCTAAAGCAGAAATATTAAATTCAACTAAATCTTCTGGTATTTGAGTTGGATATTCTATAATCTTGTATTTGATAGAAGAAAAAGGTGTCTTTGTAATCCCTATGATTGAAACATAGGTAGCTAAACCCTCAAAAACGGGTGCTTTTGAATAATCGATATTTGAGTATAATTTTCCTATTAAAAACTTACGTGCTTCTCTTCCATATTCAGCTTTTAAAAATTGATTTGATGTAATAAAACTTAAACTACCTTTTTTATTTAAAAGATTATAACCTAATTCAGAAAATAAAATAGAAATATCGACTCTCTTATAAGCAATTTTAAAGTTGATTTTATAATAATCAATTGCTTTATATGGTAATTCTTGAACTCTTATATAAGGAGGATTTCCAATAATCGTATCAAAACCAATATAACTACCGTCATCTGCTAACACTTCGGGAAACTCAAAACGCCATTCAAAGGCATTAAGATAAATGGCATTATTTATAATTTCTTCTTTTTCTAAAAAGGCTTTTTCTGCTTTGGATTTTAGTTTTTTGAGGGCATTTTTTTCTGCCTTATTAATTTTTTCTCCAAAGTTTTTTAAGTTATTTTGTCTTTCTTGCTCGTTGATTAAGTCTCCTTGTGCTTTTTGATATTTGCTTAAAAAGGCGTTGTCTATGGTGCTTTTAAAATTATTTTTAACTTCGTTAATAATTTCTAAAACAGCTCTTTTACGTTCTTTACTATTGGTTTCTTTATATTCTAAAACAGCATTTTTATAGTCGAGAAAAGAATAATTTACCTCTTTATTTTTAAAGGCGCCTTTTAAATCATCTTCTAAATTAAACCTACTTATTAAAGAATTACCGCATTTTATATTTATATCAATATTAGGTAATGTTTGAAGTCTATTCTCTTGCGTATAATAAGCGTTTTTAAGGAGTTCTATCCATAAACGAAGCCTACATATTTTTACAGAGTTTGGATTAATATCTACTCCAAATAAACAGTTTTCTATCAAGATTTGTTTTTGGTGAAATAGTGTGTGTTGTATTCTTGCACTTTCTTTATCCTTGGGGTTGTATTCAAACAACAAACCGTTATCATCAATTACATACAGCTCATCATTTACAATTTCTATATCACAACGTAAAGGCACTCCTTTTGCATCTATTAAAATGCGTAGTTCGTTTTTTATAACAATTAATTCATTTAAGGCACTTACTAAAAAATGACCAGAGCCAACTGCTGGGTCGCATATTTTCACACTATCAACAATAGTATTTAGTCGTTTTAAATCATTTACTTTAAATAATCTACTGCAATAGGATTGTAAGTCCTCAAAACTTTCTATTTGGTCGTTTTCTTGTTCTTTAAATTTTTGAATTACGGTTCTTCTTATAGTTTCTCTACACATATACATTGTTATATATGCTGGTGTGTAGAACGACCCTTCTTTATACCCATTAATCTTCTCGAAAATTAAACCTAAAACAGAGGCATTAATTAAAGATTTGGTTTCTAAATTGTCCTCAATACCTTCATTCCCGTCTGTTGCAAAATCATAGGCATCTAAAAATTGAAAGAGGTACTCCAAAGTAGCTAATTTCCCCTTTCTTTTTTTACCATTGGTATCTTTTAAAACTGTTCCGCTGTAAATGATAATATCGTCATTGTTTAATGCAGATATTTCAAATGCTTCATTTTCTAATATATTTCTCTCAAATAATGAACTATTTAAGTAGGGTATGTCTTTGTATTTATCTTTGTATTTTGGATGTCTTTCATCTATAGGTTTTGCTAATGCAGAGAAAAATAAATCATTTAATTCATCAAAACCATTTATGAAATCAGCATTTAAGAATTTGTATTTTTCATCTTTTTTGTGAAAAGCTAATAGTTGAGATTCTAATAGTTTTAAGAATAAAATTCTATTTACCCAAGTTAAACATAGTTCTAAACCCGCATCAAAAGATTTTTCTTCGCCATCGGGTATACTTTTTATATTAGTTAAATAATCTCTATCTTCTAATATTACAATTGTGTTTTCCAATAATGACGCAAAATCTCTATTGTTTTCTCCTTTACGATTAATTACTTTTTTGCCTTTTTGTTTTACCTCTTCCAAACCAATGATGTGCAATAGCTCATTGTAAAACGATTTATTTAATTGGTTGCTATCATTACTAAAAGAGTTTCCAAGAATATGCACATCTGAAAATATTTTATAAAGAGTATTTAGATGCTCATCTTTTAATTCACTTAAATTCGTTTGTGTAAAATCTAAATGCACAAATGGTAGTTCACTTTCTACTGATGCTATATATTTTTTTGCTATTTCATCATAAAAAAGTTCATTTTTAGTTGTGTCCTTAAAGCCATCCCTAAAGTCTATGTATTCTTTATTTAAGGATTTGTTTTTATAGAAATATTTGTAAAAATCTTCACCTTTAAATAAAAACCACTCATAACCGTTTGTAGCGATTAAGTGTTTAATACTATTGTTATTATTATCTATTCTCTCTCTTAAATAATACAATAATAACTCTTGTAATGCTTTTTTATTTAAGCTGTCTTTTTTTAAAAACTCTGGTTTGTTACTTGGCTTTTTTGCCTCTATAATTACTGCGACATCAGACTCTGAATTATTTTCTTTATAGATTGCTAAGTCTATTCTGTCTTTGGTATTGATGTAGTTATTTGCATAGAAAGTACTGTTGAAAAAAGTTTTGAAGTGAGATTTAATATGCTCTTCGCTTTCGCCTTTGTCATCGCTTAGTTTTACTGCATCTATACAGTCTTGCAACTGTGCAATAAAATTATTAATATCCTTTCTTAATGGCTTATGTTTTCTATATGCTGGGTTGAGAGCCTTTCTTGTATTTATCTTATTCATTTAAATTTTACTTTCTATGTAATTGCTAAATTACTGAAAATAGTAACAATAACTTCAATCATTCAGTCTCTCAAAAAGAGTTAAAAAAAGAGTTTAAGTAAAATGGGTTCTATAACTACTGTGTATGTCTTTAAAGTAAGCCTAAAGGGTTATGATAAGCTCAGCAGTTTGTGTTTTTTATGGGATTCCGTAAACTCTCTAAGCTTTTCAAGGTCTTTTAAGAAAAAGTTCGATAATTGGAGTACGTTGTGTACGATTTATCCTCAAAAATAATTTATTGTTTTTGGGGATATTTTTTTAAATTGGTTTCAGTATAACTCATGAATAATAAATTTAAACTACTTCAAAAATTAGTTTTTTGTAGTCCATGATTTTTTTAAACTTTTTGCATATTCAACCTCTATAACTCTAGATGATTTATTTTCATTATTGACTATACTTTCCTTAATTTCTTTATCTCTTCTCCAATCACCTCCAGTATAGGTGAACCTAAATTGTTTTTTTCCATTCCATGATTGATCAATTATTTTCATGATTGAACATTCATCGATAAATGTATTTTCAATGTTTTCTACTAAATCTTTAAAACACTTATCTTTAACCGAGGTTTTAAATATCGCCATACCTGAAAAAGTAATTTTTGATCCATCTAGTTTAATTTGAAAGTCATTTGAATATACAAAATCACCAGAACCCAAAAGAATATTCCAACACCAGTCTGTATTAGCTTGTTTAAATCCAAAACCAAAACTAAATAAATTAAAAGGATGTGTCACTCCTTCTTTTAGAGTTTGCATACCATTAATTGTCTCATACCCTGAATCTAAAATAATAGTAGGATTTTCATTTAATTCTTTAACTGATATATCGATATCATTAGATTCTTCATTATTAACATAACCATTAAAAAAATATTCTTGAGGATCTTCAAAGTTTAATTTTAAAAATACTTTCATTTTATTAATATTTGATGTTTGTAAGTCTCTAGTCTATAAATTTGGAATATTATAATTCTTAAATTATATAAAAATATTATTTCATGTTTCATAAAGACTTGATCCAATTACCCAAGTTTCATCTTCATCAACACATCCATAAAACAGTTCCATATTATCTATTTTATTAACTCCTTGATAAATTTCACCAGTGTTAATATTAATTTTTACATCACATTCATGAGTAATTGACCCTACACCAAAAAAACAAGGAGAAAAATCAGAGACACCATCTGTTTCTTTTGTTTCAAAATATCCTTTACTAAACTTTGTGTTAATTTCTGAAACCTCTTCATAAGTAGAATAATTCTCTCTATCATACAAAGATAAAATAAGAACTCTAGCAATCTCACTAAACCGATAATCTAGATTTGAAAAACTATTTACTATCAAGTCAATATTTTCAAATAAGGAACTTTCACTTTTTGATATAAATTTACCGTTATGAAAAAGAAAAAAATGTTGTTTTCCTAACTCTCCTTCATACCCCTTTGCAATATGAACATTAAGTTTTCCATTAATATTATCGATGAAATCACTTTCAGAGGCATCTTCACAATATCCAAACCTAAGGCAATGATAATCTTCCATCAATATCATTTTACTCATATTAAAATTTTTAAAATTATTTTATTTCATTTCCTAAGGATAAATAATTAGTCTGGTGAACATTGACATATGGATAATGTGAATACCTTAGAACTTTTTGTTAATTCAATAAAAGCGTCTTTACTAATTATATTAAAATCTTTATCAAAATAAATAAAGATATACCTAATAGTTAATTCTTATTCTATTTAAAAATAATATATTTTTACAATAAAACAAATCAATTAAACTATAATTGAAGTTAATTTTTGAAGAAAATAATAAATTAGAGTAGATTAAAATTTATGAGTTACACTGAAACAATGTTAGAATATGTTTATGATAAATACTGTCTCTTTTATAATATGGAGGATACATTAGATTTTTTAGAAGATGAGATAGATTTCACAAGAGAAAAAATTAAAGATATGATAAAACATAATATTGATTACAACAAAGAACAATTCATTAAATATTACAAATCTTTAGTAGAACAGTTTAAATCTAAAGTTATTTTTTCTGAAATTGATTGTAAAAAAGAAAAGATAGAATGGCCAAAAAAGAGTGGGGTTTATGTGATTTGGAAAAATGATGATAGTTCTCTTGATAACTTAATTTATGTTGGAATGACTGGAAAATTCAAAAGAGGTAAGGAAAAAGCTATTTTTAATTCACGTACTTTTGATGAAAGAGATTATAGATATACTCCATATAGATTTTGTGAGTCAATTAAAGATGGAGATAACCGATTTGAGTTTAGATATGGACCAAAAGGAAAGAATGGGGGTGAACAATCCAAGATAAAATATCAGCACAATGCTTATGAAGTAGGTATATGTTACTCTAAGCTGAAAATACATTGTTTTCATGTATCAGGTAATCAAAAAGAAAATTATACACCTGAACTTCTTGAAAAGGAAATACTAACTAAATATTTAAAAAGTATAGGAAATCTTCCTCCAGCTAATAATGAGTTATAATTATATAAATTTCTTTCAAATCATAACCAACAAAACTTCTCTCTAACTTATCGCAAATTCTTCCAGTAGTTTTACTTCTCATAAAAAGATTCATTCTTTGGAAGAATAATTTCTCTAAGCGTAACAATTAAGCCCTTGTAACCTTCATAAGTAAGAACTCTAAAGAGTTATGATAAACTCAATAACTTAAGCTTTTTGTGTGTTTCTGTAAACTCTCTTAGCTTTTCAAGGTCTTTCAAAAAAAAGTTCGATAATTGGAGTACGTTGTGTACAAATTATCCTCAAAAATAATTTATTGTTTTTGGGGATATTTTTTTATATTGTAATTAAAAATAATTAATCAATGAAAAACTACTCTTACTCTCCGCTTTGTTAATCTTGAATACAATATAGCGTATGGATAATAAAAGAAGGAAAAATAATGAGAATGACGTTTTGTTTACTAATATGTGGTTATTGAGAAATAACTTCATTTTTGGCAATGAAAGCATTATAAGAAAAAGATTTTCAAATGATTTAAGAGTTTTTGTTCATAATTTTATCTCAACTCCTACGTCACCTGCGGTAAAAAAAATGACTGGACTAGATTGGATTCCCTCTTACTTTTCTAATGTAAAGAGGAAATACAAGGGGATGCAATTAGAACATATAAACGAGGTAAAAGTCTTGGCTGACAAGTATATTAAATTAGCACTAGACAAAAGTTATGATTTGGATAAACAAAAAGTAAAAGAAATGGCTTTAAAGGATTATAGGGCGGTATATAAACTATCTAAAACAGAGCCACTTGAAGGTGCTGAAGCAGAAATTTATTTGAGCCGTTTCTTATAATTTTATTATATTTAATTTAAAATTAAAAAATAATTAATATGACAGTTGGTGCATTAAAAAAAATACTAGAACAATATCAGGATTATGATGTTTGTCTTTTTGATGATTATGCAGATGAATATGGAGACTCTGAAGGGGATGTAAAGATAAATTTAGATGAAGATGCGGTGGATGATTATCCACTAGAGGATGGTGAAGATTTTATTTATTTAGTAATTAATGAAGAAATAACCGCAGTATGAAAGCACAACAATTATTAGAACAATTATCAAATATCGCAGACGACATAACCATTAAGGTTTCTATTGAAGCCTCAACTGAGACTGATGAATTAGAATTATTTATCAATGATACGGATGTAGACAATGATTTGAAAACTATTTTTCTACTCAATGATGAGCTAAGTTTTACTAGAGCAATTGATGAATAGTTTTTTTTAAAATTTATAAAAAAAATAATTCTAATAATTTAATACAAAAGAGAGTTTTTCGAAGAGAGTTTTCCCGAGTGAAAATATAAAGAGGTTCTATAACTACTGTGTATATCTTTAAAATAAGCCTAAGGGGTTATGATAAGGTCAGTAGTTTGTGTTTTTTATAGTTTTCAGTAAACTCTCTTAGCTTTTCAAGGTCTTTCAAGAAAAAGTTCGATAATTGGAGTATGTTGTGTACATTTAAAACCGCATCTCCTTCTTATATAAAGGTTTTGCGGTTCTTTTTTGACAACCATTTGACAACCTTATACAAAAAACGCCAAAAATTTCAGTTAAAGGCCAAAAAAGTATACCCCCCTATTGATTTCAAGATCGTTTTCCTTTTTGAGGGTTAGCTGTGGAATGTATATGTAGCCTGATTTCTAGTATTTTTGATATTTATAGATCTACTAAACTAGCCATCAAGTAGTAGGTTTTTTGTAAGTCGTTTTAACTTTTTTGAAGCAAACCTATTTGCTTTATATTCATAGTAGTTTACATTTTTTTCGTAGGCTGAAAACCACTGCTCAGGAGTTTCAAAAGATAAACGATCTAGGTAGTGTTGGAATTCGTGAGCAATACAACCAACCATATCAGAGAATGAACAGCCCTCTTCCATAAAAGTTTCAATTTGTAAAGAGATTTTATTATTAACTCCACAGAAAAAAGCAAGTGTTCTGTCATTATAGTACCTTACTGTATTTATTTCATTTTCTTCATAATTTGTTATTTCAAATTTTGGGTTGATAACTCGATATTCTTGGGACGGAAATTTAGAGAAGAATTACACTTACGACAACAAAAACAATCCTTTTAAAAACATTTCGGGAAATAGTTTCTATATTAATATTTTTTTTAAGCCTCTGGGTTTAATTGGATTAAGGAATAATGTTATCACTGCTGAAAATGAAAACAACATTTTCTTTTACACATATGACGAAGATGATTATCCAACAAACTTTAACTCACCCAATGGGTTTGATTATAAGTCTAATATTCAAGTTAATATATCATACACCAACCAATGAAAAAACTATTCTTATTCTCCGCTTTATTAATCTTCGCTTGTTCAAGTGATGATAGTGTTGATAATTCAATTGATGCCGTTCTTGTAGAAAGATTTGAGATTTCTTTTATAGAGAACGACCCAAATTCTTCAACTTTTGGAGAGCAATACCAAAGTGTGTATTCTTACAATTACGACGGCAATAAATTAACATCTGTAGACCTTGAAATTATTTCAGAAGGAATATATATTCCAGAAGCTATTCAAGTCCAATACAATACTGCTAATCAAATCACAAACTTATATTTAGTTGGAGGTGACTTTACCGAATATGAATATGATGAACAAGGAAGAATGTCCGTTTACACTTATGTAGAAAATAGTTCAACTGGACAGACAAATAGTAGCGTTATCAATTTGGAATATAATCAAGATGGAACGGTATCAACTTTTGATGAAAATGGTTTTGGAGAAACTTATATACTTGATGATGATGGCAATATTGTAAGTATGAATTATAATGACTCTAATGAACCATATTATGTTGCATCTTACGACGACAAAAACAATCCTTTTAAAAATGTATTAGGTCATACGTTCTATATCTGGTTAAATCCGCTTGATATTGGAGGGTTTAATAATAATGTGATATCGCTCAACGGAGTCAGTTGGAGTTATAGTTATGATAGCAATGATTATCCACTAACAATATACACTTCTGGGATGTTGGGTTCGGCTGCTCCAAATGATTGGGATTACGCTTCTAATATTAATGCAACAATAACATACAAAAACTAAATATAAGCCTTTTAGTAACTTATTTGCTTCGTTTTTATTCCTTCTGTAAACTCTCTCAGCTTTTCAAGGTCTCGCAAGAAAAAGTTCGATAACTGGAGTACATTGTGTACAAAAAAAGGCCCCCGTACGGAGGCCTTTTTATTATAGTTGGTTAGTTAGTAATATTAGTTTATAATCAACTTCTTAGTTGCTTGCTGTGTACCTAATGTCATTTGAACAAAGTATAATCCTGAATTTAAGTCAGAAATATTAACTTCATTTTGAACATCATTGACACGTAATACAGATTTTCCAAGCATATCAAAAATTTCGATATCTAAATTCTCGTTAGAATTAACAGAAAATTGAACTGTATCTTTTGCCGGATTAGGGAACATTTTAACTGTGTTAAATACATTGTCGTCTAATCCTTGAGTAGCTTCTGTGTAGAAGTAAAGGTTGTCAAGATATACTGTCGGGAATGTCGTACCGGCTGGTCCTTGTAAATTAACTTGTATTAACTTAATATCTTCATAAAGAGGTGGAATTAAAGGGGCACCATTATTGAAGTTAGCTAATGGAACATCCACAGAAACCCAGGTGTTAGCCTGAAATGCTGTTTGATTATAAGTGTTTTCACCTGAACCTTCTTCTCCAGCGTCCCCCAACAACTGAACTCCCAGTACTGATCCATCAACAAAGTCTCCATCAACAAAAAAGTCAACATGCATGTGCGTCATAGAAGATAAATCCTCGAATGTTCCAGGTGGAGAATAATAATTATATTGGAACCCAGAAGTCATTTCATAGGTATTGTCTCCGTCAATAACGATATTCGTCAAACTACCACCAAAAACTTCAATTGCTCCCCAATTAGTAGAGTTAGTGTACACATCTGAGTATAATGACACAACATCTGCTGCATCTCTAGCAGGAGGTGTTGGAGCGCTAGTCGTTGGCCCCACTATTGGACAATCACCAAAAGTATCTGACTCATTTTCTCCGGCAACGTGATTTCTGTTTGGGCTATCACAAGCCGAAAGATCTTCTTGCGTTGATGTGGAAATATTATACCATAAATATGTAAATGCGCTTGTTGGATCAACAATTACTGTGTAAGTGCCATCTCCATTATCAACAGCTCCAGGCCCATGGTATTCACTGTAATCATTAACACTGTAATCTATTGCATAGCTATTACCAGCGTCAGCATTTAGTACGAGCTCTGTGTAGGTTACACCTACCCTTTTAAATGAATTGAAAATATATGTTGGCTCTACAAACTCACCAGTCGTAGACGCAACAGTTCTATTACAATACGTAGAATAATTGGTGTTAATACCACTTCCTGTTGGTAAAGTAGCAGCAAGATTATTTTCTATTGCGCCACCACCAACAAGACTAACCAAAGATTCTTGAATTGAAGCATCACCACCGGTGTATACTTTCCAAACATATTCTGCTGAAGTTACACCTTCGGCAAATGTATAACTGTAAATATTGGAATTGTTAGGGTCGACAGTTGCTACATACTCTGCCCATTCATCAGTAACATTTGTTACAATATTTACACCGCCTGGATTTGCAGAAACGTCCACTGAAACAGTGATAGTTTGCGGGGTAGTTTCTGGTGCTGCCTGAGCTATATCATCAATATAGAACGTTGAAGTAGCAGTGCCATCCCCTACTGAACCGTTGTCAGGAATAAGAACCAATTTGTTCTGATTAGCGTTTGTAACTCCTGAGAAATCAAATACTAAATCTTCCCATTCACCTGTTACTGTGGTAAAGACATTCTTTTCACCACTATTATTTTCAGGGACGCCATCTTGCTCTGTTTTGAACATGATTTTTGTTCCTATTGGAGCATCTGTCCAAATCTTTGCTGTAATAGTAGAATTTGTTGAAAAATCTAATGGTGTATCAACAATTGTAAATACTCCAGCCCATGCTGCTCCAGTATTTCTAACAATCTTTAATAATTTTGTACTTGTATTACCTGTAGATTGTGGTGCTGCAACAGCTTCAACTGTAGCTGAACCCCCATCAAAACCAGTAAAATCTGATGTAATAGGACTTGTCTCAAAATCAAATGGTAAATCCACAGAAAGAGGTGGAGTGTAAGCATCACCAACAGTGCCAGAAAAGTTGTCAATATAAACAGTGCTATCAAAAGCACCAAGACCCCAATAATCTGCTACAGTATTGAAGCATGGGAAGATTACAAATTTTCTGTATTGATCATTTGGAACTGGATTAGTTCCGTTGGGAGAATTAAAGTCTACTTCAATAGTTTCCCAACCATTTCCACTATGACTAAATCCTTTTTCTGTAATTCCACCACCGTTTAATGAACCTTCAAGCTTTAGTAGAAAATTTTGAGGATTAGTAGAATAAACATCCAAAGTTATGACCTTATTGGTGGTCAAGTCAATATAGTTATCTTCCAATAGTAATTGAGCATTTTGCCATGGATCTCCGTCAATAGAGCTAACTATCTTTCCAACATTTCCATGATCAGGATTATCATCTACTATATCTTCAACTGTTGCGGATGTCAATCCTGAATCAGCATACCAATTGGAAGCGGATATTCCCTCATCAAAAGTCACAGGTATGGTTTGAGAAAAACCAAAAGTAAACGCAATGAGCGTGATAAATAAAGTAATTTTTTTCATATTAGTAATATTTTTAAAATTTGTCATAAATCAAAAATAGCATAACGTTTTCGTTAAAACATTAAACAAAACAATACAAAATTCATACAAATTGAAGATTTTTTCTGTTTTATGAGTCATATCGATAATATTAACCTCATAAAGTTATTAATATCATTTACGAAAACGATTGTAAGTAGTGAAATTGATAATGCTCACATGTATGTATATACTTTAATGTATAGCAATTGTATGGTTTTTTTTAACAACATTTAATAGCAATTGATAACCATACATTATCTTTATACTTTAGATTTATGTAAAATTAATAAACAATGACCATTATGAGTAAAACCTATTACGATCCCGCAGATTTAAAAAAATTTGGAAAAATAACAGAGTGGAATGAAGAGCTTGGAACAAAGTTTTTTGACTATTATGGTAAAGTTTTTGAAGAAGGGGCGTTAACCTCTAGAGAAAAATCTCTTATTGCTTTAGCAGTAGCCCATGTTGTCAAATGTCCGTACTGTATAGATGCTTACACCAAAGACGGTTTGGAACGTGGCATTACAAAAGAAGAAATGATGGAAGCCGTCCATGCCGGTGCCGCTATTGAGAGTGGTGCAACCCTTGTACATGGGGTTCAAATGATGAACAAATATGACAAACTTTCAATGTAAGGATGCTAAAGAAATCGTTAAAACAACGTCAAAGCCCCTTGTCATCGCCAGAGCATCAATTGAATGTTTTGGCCAACGGCATTTTTAAAAAAGAGGGGTTGCCTTCTTTTAAAACGAATTTAGAAAAGAGTAATCTCTTTCCATTAAAGCCAAATCCTCTTGAAATTTTACAAATCAACTTGGGATATATGTGCAATCAAGTTTGTGCTCATTGTCATGTCGATGCTGGGCCAGACCGCAAAGAAATCATGAGTAAAGAAACGATGCAACTCTGCCTTGAGGTGCTTAAAAAATCGAATGTCACTACTTTAGATTTAACTGGAGGAGCTCCAGAGATGAATCCAAACTTTAGATGGTTTGTAGAGCAAGCTCATAAAATTGGTGTTCAAGATTTTATTGTACGATCAAATTTGACCATTATTATGGCCAATAAAAAGTATCATGATCTTCCAGAATTTTTTAAAAACCATAATATTCATGTCATATCCTCTATGCCGCATTGGACCAAAGGAAAAACCGACAAACAACGGGGAGATGGAGTGTTTAATTCGTCTATTGAATCTTTAAAAAAATTAAACAAAATTGGTTATGGTTTAAAAAATTCCAATTTAAAATTAGATTTGGTTTATAATCCCTCCGGAGCATTTTTACCTACTAATCAAAACAGCTTAGAATTAGACTTTAAAAAAGCGCTTTATGATGATTTTGGAATAGAGTTTCACAATCTTTTTGCCATTACAAATTTACCCATAAGTAGATTTTTAGATTATCTTATCGCTTCAGAAAATTATGAAGATTACATGTATGCATTGGTAAAGGCGTTTAACCCAATGGCCGTTGACAACGTGATGTGTAAAAACACCCTTTCTGTGGGGTGGGATGGCTATTTGTACGACTGTGATTTTAATCAAATGCTCAATTTAAAACTCAAGGATCCAATTGCACATATAAAAGATTTTGATGAAACCGATCTACAAAAACGAACCATCCAAATTTCGCAGCATTGCTACGGCTGTACTGCTGGCGCTGGAAGTAGTTGTCAAGGGGCTGTGGTGTAATAAAAAAAGAAAAAATATATGAGTAATTCGCTAATAATGGTTTTTGTTAGAAACCCCGAGCTAGGTCGTGTAAAAACCCGTTTGGCTAAAACTATTGGCGATCAAGCGGCCTTGGAAATTTATGAAATCCTTAGTAAACATACGGCTAAAATAATTAGTGAAATAGATTCAGATAAACTTATCTTTTATTCCGAAAAAATTCAAGACAATGATATTTGGACAGTAATTAATTGTAAAAAACAAATACAAACTAAAGGAGATTTAGGTCAAAAAATGCTTGATGCTTTTCAGTATGGATTTTCATTGGGCTATAAAAAAATTATTATTATTGGAAGTGATTTGTATAGCTTACGCACAAAGCATATTAAATCCGCTTTTGAGCAGCTGGAAAATTATGATGTGGTTATTGGACCTGCACTAGACGGCGGGTATTATTTATTAGGATTAAATTCTGTAATCCCCGAAATTTTTAAACAAAAACAATGGAGTACTTCCTCTATTCTTAAAGATACATTATCTGATCTAAAAAAATTTAATGTTAACTTGCTCAAGCCTTTAAATGACATTGATACTTACGAAGACTTAAAAAAAGAACCTCAACTCTTAAAACAAATATATATATGATCAAACTCATCAATGAAACCGCTGATTATTTAAAAGAAAAGGGATTTGAGACTCCAAAAATTGGCATCATATTAGGAACTGGACTTGGGCAGCTTATCCATGAAATCGAAATCATTAGCGAAGTTAGCTATAATCATATTCCAAATTTTCCCACGGCAACCGTTGAATTTCATAAAGGAAAACTCATTTATGGAAAAATTGCAGGGCAAACTGTAATGGTCATGCAAGGTCGCTTTCATTTGTACGAAGGCTACTCTTTACAAGATGTGACCTACCCCATACGAATAATGCATACGCTTGGCGTCAATCGTTTATTAGTTTCAAATGCTGCTGGTGCAATTAACCTTAACTTTAAAAAAAGTGAGTTGATGCTCATCGAAGATCATATCAATTTACAAGGCGGGTCACCTCTAGCATTTAAAGGGGTTGAACTTCTAGGGGAGCGCTTTGTAGATATGAGTGTTCCATATGACAATCAAATGAATACACTTTTAAAGTCTATTGCAGAGAAAAAAAACATCACACTTCATAGTGGTGTTTATACTAGTGTATTTGGCCCCCAACTCGAAACACGTGCAGAATATAGAATGCTAAAACTCATAGGAACAGATGCTGTTGGCATGAGCACTGTTCCAGAAGTTATTGTTGCCAATCATTTGGGTATAAAAGTTTTAGCTATTTCTGTTATTACTGACGAATGTGATGCGGATAACCTAAAGCCTGTAGACGTTCAGGACATCATGAGCATGGCTGCAATTGCAGAACCAAATATGATTACTTTATTTAAAGAACTTATTGTGCATTTATAGAGGTTAATCTTTCAATTTGACTCAAATTGAGTAAATTTGTAAAAAATCAAATTTTATGACCCAAAACAAAAATCCTAACTTCTTGAAGTGGGGTATAAAATACTCATTAAGTGCTGCAGTAACTGGTATGTTATGCTGTGTTGCTCCTGCTGTTTTATTTATGTTTGGGCTAATGGGCGGGGTATATGCCATTTCATTTGCAGACTTTTTTTATAATGAAGATGGAAGCTCGGGGACAGGAGCTTGGATTCTCAAAATTTTTGCTTTAGCTATTGGATTTTACGGCATATATAGCTTTCGCAAAAGACAAAATCAATGTTCCATAGACCCAAAACGCAAGAAAAAAAATTTAATCTTACTCATTGGCATCATTGTTATCCTTGGAATTGGTCTTTTTCTAAGTTTTGAAAAATGGTCGGCATGGTACTTTAATGAATATATTGTTCCTGCACAACAAAAAGAATTAAATATAAAGAACTAAGTTCTATTGAAACCAATTATAAAAGTCATTATACCAGCGTACAACGAAGCTGAAGCAATTGTAAATGTAATTAATGATATTCCAAATTCTGTAGAAGAAATTATTGTAGTCAATAATGCTTCAACAGATGCTACCCCTGAGAATGCAAAAAAATCTGGAGCTACAGTCCTCTTTGAAGCAAAAAAAGGGTATGGTTATGCTTGCTTAAAAGGCATGGATTATATTGAAAATTCGAAAGGAAAAACAGACATTATTGTTTTTTTAGATGGCGATTACAGCGACTACCCCGAAGAGCTTGAAAAAATCGTTACTCCCATTACTGAAAATAACATAGACTTTGTTTTAGGAACTAGAACGCAATTAGTAACAGAAAAAGGAGCAATGCAACCACAACAAATTTTTGGTAATTGGCTAGCAACAACTTTGATGAGATTATTTTTTAACTCAAAATTTACTGATTTAGGACCATTTAGAGCCATCAAATATCCAGTGCTAAAATCACTTCAAATGGAAGACAAAACCTATGGTTGGACTGTGGAGATGCAACTCAAGATTTTAAAAAAACAATATAATTATATTGAAGTCCCTGTAAATTATCGCAATAGAATTGGTGTTTCAAAAGTGTCTGGTACATTAAAAGGTAGTATATTTGCGGGGATCAAAATCTTAACTTGGATATTCAAATACAGTTTTAAATAATGTTCTTAGAGACCATCATTATTGCTATATATTCCACTGCACTCATTCTTATTTTTATGTATGCATTGGCACAATTGAACCTTCTTTTTAATTATTTGAGTGCCGAAAGATCTGATAAAACTGATAAGAAATTTGATTTATCAGACCCAAATCAAGTCCCATTTGTAACCGTTCAGCTTCCTGTTTACAATGAGCTGTATGTTATGGAACGCTTGCTTAATAATATCGTAAAACTAGACTACCCAAACCATAAATTAGAAATTCAGGTCTTAGACGATTCTACCGACGAATCTGTAGAATCAACCGCAAAACAGATCAAACTTTTACAAGAAAAAGGATTTGACATACAACATATTAGAAGAGAAAATCGCAATGGATTTAAGGCTGGAGCACTCAAAGAAGGATTGACCGTTGCAAAAGGAGAATTTATTGCAATTTTTGATGCTGATTTTCTTCCCAAATCAGACTGGCTCAAACGTACAATACCCTATTTCAAAAATGATAAAATTGGAGTTGTTCAAACCCGCTGGGGACATATCAATAGAGAATATTCGATTTTAACAAGAGTTCAAGCTTTTGCTCTTGATGCCCATTTTACTTTAGAACAAGTTGGCCGAAACATAAAGGGTCATTTTATTAATTTTAATGGTACTGCCGGAATATGGCGAAAAACATGCATTATTGATGCTGGAAATTGGGAGGGTGACACCCTTACCGAAGATTTGGATTTAAGTTATCGTGCTCAATTGAAAAATTGGGAATTTAAATATTTAGAAGACGTTGAAACCCCTGCCGAACTTCCTGTTGTTATTAGTGCAGCGCGCTCTCAACAATTTCGCTGGAACAAAGGCGGAGCTGAAAATTTTAGAAAAATGATTGGTCGTGTTTTTTCAAGTAAAAACCTATCTTTTAAAACAAAAATTCATGGTATGCTACACCTGCTCAATAGCACCATGTTTTTGAATGTTCTTATTGTAGGGATTCTAAGTATACCGATGCTGTATATTAAAAATGAATACGCACACCTTAAAGCTTACTTCTATGTGATGAGCTTTTTTGTGATTAGTACACTTATATTTTTTGTTTGTTATTGGTTTATGTACAAAAAAACATATGGTTCCAGTCTAAAAAATTTTGTACAATACATTGCCTTGTTTTTTACATTTTTCTCCATAGCAATGGGCTTTTCTCTTCACAATTCTATTGCCGTAATTGAAGGACACATGGGAAAGCGGAGTGAATTTGTAAGAACTCCAAAATTCAATATCAATTCCATTTCAGACAGTTGGAAAAACAATAAATACTTGCGAAAAAAACCATCTCTAAATGTTATCCTAGAAGGTTTACTTATGATTTATTTTGCCTTTGGAATGTACAGCGCCTTTATTGTTGGCGATCAAGGTGGCGATTTTGGATTGTTCCCATTTCATTTGATGCTATTTATTGGATTCGGCTTTGTGTTTTATAATTCTATTAAATCCAAAATCTAAATTGCCTGGCAATGAGCTCAAGGCAAATCAACACAAATAAACTCACTTTTCTTTTTTGGAGTATTCTCTCTATTGTTGCTTACTTCTACTTTTCTTACGCCTTAAAACGCTACGATCATATCAATTTAGGCATTAGTATAGCATTGCTTTTTACGGGCTATTATTTTATTTTAAAAACACCCATAAAGTACTCCTTAATGGTTGGCTTAGGTGTTGTTTTTAGATTAATTTTCTTGTTTAGTATTCCAAATTTATCACAAGATTTCTACCGTTTTATATGGGACGGTCAATTAATCATCAATGGCCTAAATCCATATTTATTCACTCCAAATGAACTCATAAACACACATCATACTTTGTTTACACAAATGGAACCCCTTTACAAAGAAATGGGAGCTCTGAGTGCTCAACACTTTTCCAATTACCCACCCATCCATCAACTCCCTTTTGTTATAGCAGCATTGATTTCTAAAAACTCTATTTTGGGCAGTGTGATTATTTTAAGAATCATCATCATTTTAGCAGACATTGGAATTCTTATTTATGGAAAAAAATTATTAGAGTTATTAAAATTACCTACACAAAATATTTTCTATTATTTCCTGAATCCATTAGTTGTAATAGAACTTACTGGAAACCTTCATTTTGAAGCTCTAATGCTTTTCTTCTTAGTGGTATCGCTCTATTTTTTGTATAAACAAAAACTTATACATTCAGCTATTTTTATGGGATTTTCAATCCTAACAAAACTTTTACCTGTGTTCTTTTTACCATTACTGATAAATCGTCTTAAATTTAAAAAAACACTTCTTTATTCCACATTAATAATAGGCTGTATTATTGTCTTATGTTTGCCTTTTTTTGAGTTTCAATTTTTAAAAAATTATGGCAAGACCGTAGGGCTTTGGTTTACAAATTTTGAATTCAACTCTAGTTTTTACAGTCTTGGAAAGTCGGCAATGTCAAAGAATTTTGGAATTCAACTTATAGAACATATGCCATATGTTGTACCGTTTTTAATGGCTGTTTTTACCTTATACTTTTCGCTTCAAAAAACAACTGAAACTAAAAAAATAATACAGTCATTCTTTTGGATTTTGACCATTTATTTTCTTATGTCAACAACCGTTCACCCTTGGTATATAACTACACTAGTTTTTTTAAGTTGTTTTACTAACTATAAATTTGCATTGGCATGGAGTGCCACTATATTTTTTAGCTACTTTGCCTACCACAAAAGTGGAGTTGAGTCAAACACACTTTTTGAATTAATAGAATACGTTTCTGTTGGAATAGTTCTTTTATTTGAACGTATTAAAAACAAAACTACTACAACATCATCATTAAGCTGAGTTCATGCTCAGAAAGATGCTTCCAATGTCCTCTTGGCAAGTCTTTTTTGGTTAGTGGACCAATAGAAACACAGTCAAGTTTTTGAATTTCATAATTAAAATGTGTAAAAATAGTGCGTAAAAGCGTGTTTCCTGTATTCTTTATTTTGATGCCAACTTCATTTTTCTTTGCACCTTCAACATAACTTATGTCTTCAACTCGAATAAGCTTCCCTTTAAGTTTGAAGCCTTCTTGAATTTGTTTTAAATGCTCAAATTTTAATGGTTTATCAAGCTCAACATGAAAAAGCCGTGCAACACCATTTTTGGAATTGGTGAATTTAGCATGTATTTTTTCATCATTAGTAAATAAAATCAACCCTAGAGAGTTTCTTCCCAAACGTCCAATTGGACGAATATTTGAAGTACTTGCTTTGGCTACCAAATCCATTACTGTACGCCCTTTACCCTCGCTTGTTGTGGTTGCAAAACCTTTAGGCTTGTTCAGTAGAACATAAGCTTTTTGCTCTGGATTGATGCGAGCACCATCAAAACGAACATCATCATTTGGTTTTACTTTGTAGCCCATTTCTGTAACTACTTTTCCATTTACAGTTACATTTCCAATACTAATGAACATATCGGCCTCACGTCGAGAACATACACCAGAATTAGAAATAAATTTATTCAAGCGAATTAAGGATGACTTTTTATTTCCTTGAACAGAAGAAGACTTCTTTGGTGTTTTTTTATGGCGTTGATTGACTGACATGATTAATTTTTGTCAAAGGTACTGTATAAAATAAGAATTAGAGTTGATCTCTCTAAAAAATCTTATTGATGATTAAGGCAGGGTCAAGAAGTATTATACTTAAAACCCCCAAGAAAATTAAGACTTTTAATATGTTATGAATGCGATGATACTGTTTTATGGAAGACGTTTCCCAAGTCATTAAAAGAGTAATAATTAGCGTTAAAATAGAGCCCCAAAAGAAATAATCCATAAGCCCTAAATCAAAATTTAAAACTAAAATTAATGAAATGCTAATATTTATAAAAACGAATACTGTAATCATCAATTTGGTTGAACGCTCTCCATAAATCACAGGAACAGTTTGATAATTTAAAGCTAAATCACCTTTTATATTTTCTAAATCCTTTATCAGTTCTCGCATCGCCAAAATGAGAAAAAGATAAAATCCAAAAACAAAAATCAACTGATTATAATTTTGAAAATATAGAAAAATAGCAAAAAATGGAACTATTGAAAGCAAGGCCGACGTTAGATTTCCTACAATTGGCATTTTTTTTATTTTATGTGAATAAAACCAAATGGAAAAAATATAACATACAAAAAATAAAACCGCACGAAAAGATATTGCACTTGCAGCAAGGAGGACTAAAAAATTTAAAATAAAATAGAGTTTAAGTTTTGTTTGTTGACTTACGACTTGATCCAATATAAATTTTTGAGGCCTATTGATTAAATCTTTTTCTTGGTCATAAAAATTATTGATGATATATCCAGAGGCAACAGCACCTAACGTAGCCAAAACGATTGCAAACAAATAGAGGTCCAACAAAACATCTAACAGCGTAGAACCTGGCGACAAAATAAAAATTGATGTCAGATACTGCGCCAAAAGAATAAGAGCAATATTGTAGCCTCGAACTACAGAAAATATACTTAGCAACTTTAGCAAAGTATGTTTCTTAAAAATGTTCATGTGTTGATTTTAGAAGTTGTAAACGACTTCTAATTTATAATCAGAAAGTACTTTTTGTGCTTTTTGAATGTCTTCTGTAAAGCCCAAAATATATCCGCCACCGCCAGAACCACATAGCTTTAAGTAATACGAATTTGACTCAATGCCAGCTTGCCATATTTGGTGAAACTTTTTTGGTATCATTGGCTTGAAGTGGTTGAATACAATTTTAGACAATTGTTTTGTGTTTTGAAATAACGACTTTAAATCGCCTTTAAGAAAGTCTTCTACACAAGCATCGGTATGTTTTATGAATTGGTTCTTAATCATTTTTCTAAAGCCTTCTTGCTTCATTTTGTCCATAAAGATTTGGACCATTGGAGCGGTTTCGCCAATTATCCCACTATCCAATAAAAAAACAGCACCTTTACCTGAAGCATTTTGAGAAGGAATGCCTGTGGCTTCAATATGATCTTTGGAATTGATTAAAATAGGAAGACTTAAATAGCTATTGAGAGGGTCTAAACCTGAAGATTTTCCGTGAAAAAAAGATTCCATCTCAGAAAAGATTGCCTTTAAGGTTAACAACTTCTCGCGCGTAAGATTCTCCAGAACAGTAATTTTTTCGTGAGCATACTTGTCGTAAATTGCCGCAACTAATGCCCCACTACTTCCTACGCCATAACCCTGAGGAATTGAAGAATCAAAATACATTCCATTAGAAATATCTTTGGCCAATGCTTCAAGATTAAACGTCACTAAATTTGTGTCCATTGAATGCAAATAATCCAAGTAATTGAGTAACGTTTCATTTGATGCTTTGGCTGAACCCGAAAGATTTTTATCCAATTTTAAGGCGCCATTATAAAAGTTGTAGGGAATAGAAAGTCCCTTGGAATCTTTGATGATTCCATATTCTCCAAACAACAAGATTTTTGAATAAAAAAGTGGTCCTTTCATATCTTAATTAATTCATTTCAAATATACATTAATTTTCGATGCGTTTTGCCCCATTGCCAACATTATCAAGAATATATTGTTTATTTTGACAATACACAGACAATTCATTTTGAATAAATAATTCTACTTTTTGAGCGTATTCTTTTGGATATAACACATGAACATTTGCCCCTGCGTCAAGGGTAAAGCAAACAGGAATATTAGTGTTTTTTCTGTAAGTCCATATCGAATTAATAATCTCTAAAGTATTGGGTTTCATAAGAATAAAATAGGGATCGCTACTCATCATCATGGCATGGAGCGTAAGTGCTTCCTTTTCTACAATGGCTATAAACCCATTTAAATCCCCCGATTTTAGTATTGGTATCAATTGATTCAAATGAGCATGTGCTTGTTCAAAACGCGACTGTGCAAATGGATGATTGTGCATTAAATCATGCCCAACAGAGCTACTTACTTGTTTTTCACCTTTATCAACCAATAAAATTGCATCTTGATAGGTTTTAAAAACATCATGAACTTCAAACGGATATTGAATACCCTCCAAATCAGAACTTCCCAAAATAGCATCGTGTACACCCCAAACAACAAGTTCGCCCTCAATACTTCTACAAGCACTTCCAGATCCTAATCGTGCTAAAAATGACGCTTTTCGTTTCAAAAAATCAGCATCAACATTTGAATACACCAATTCTTCCAAAGCTACAATACACATAGCCAAAGCACTCATACCAGATGCAGAGGATGCAATTCCAGAACTGTGAGGAAATGTATTGCTTGTTTTGATATCAAAATGAAAATCTTTTACATAGGGTGCATAAGGAAATATCCTTTCAAAGAATTGTTTAATTTTTGGTCTAAAATCAGAAGCTTTCTTCTCATCCAAAAACACTTCAAACGAAAAATCATCTGAGTTTATGGGCGAAAATTCCAAAACAGTTTCTGTTTTACAATGATTTAAGGTGAAACTTATAGATGGATTTGCAGGAATTTGATGCGGTTTTTTGCCCCAATATTTTACCAATGCAATATTACTTGGAGAGGTGTACCCGATGGAACCTGCATCAATTTTTTTTATGGGGGTTTTGGGTATAAATTCTTCTATAAGCATAAAATTATGATCATCTTTAACAAAGATACTAACTTCGTTTTGTTTTTTTGTTATTTGCTGAGTTCTTGTGCAGCAATATAGGCACCTGTCCACGCATTTTGAAAATTAAAGCCGCCTGTCACGCCGTCAATATTTAAAATTTCACCAGCAAAAAATAGATTTTTAAAGCGTTTACTTTCATACGTTTTAAAATTAATCTCTTTCAAATCTAAACCTCCAGCAGTTACAAACTCTTCTTTAAATGTGCTTTTTCCATCCACTTCAAAAACAGCTGAAGTCAACTGTTTCACAAGATTTTGAAGTTGAATTTTTGTTACCTCTGCCCAACGTAAATTTTTTTCAATTTTCGAAGCTTCAACAAGCTGTTCCCACAAACGCTTTGGAATAGAAAATAATGGTGTTTTTCTAACTAATTTTTTTGCAGATTCTAATTTTTGATTCCCTAAAAACTGTAAACATGCTGCTGAATCTTGTTGAATAAAGTTGATTTGAATCTTAAACTTATAGTTCAATTTTGCCAATTCAATGGCACCATAGGCCGATAATTTCAAAATAGCAGGAGCGCTTAAACCAGAATGTGTTACTAATAATGGTCCACTAGAACTTAAATTAGTTCCAAGTACTTGAATATGAACATTTTGAGCTACAATACCTGGTATGCTTTTTAAACGACTATCATTGCTATTAAATGTAAAAAGAGAGGGTACAGCGGGTACTATTGTATGACCTAAAGTTTTGAGTACGTTCCAAATTTTCGGGTTACTTCCCGTTGCTAAGAGTAATTTTTTACATTCAAAATCAGCTTTTGTGGTTTCAACTTGCCAGCCATCTGATAGCTGATTTATAGACCTAACTGAATGATTTTTTTTGATTTCGATTCCAAATTTATGAGTTTGTTTTAAAAAACAGTCAATAATGGTTTGAGATGAATTTGAAACAGGAAAAACACGTCCATCTTCTTCAATTTTAAGTGGAACACCATGCTTTTCAAACCACTCCATAGTGTCACCAGTCATAAAGTTGTGAAAAGGACCCTTCAATTCTTTTTCGCCCCTTGGATAATAGGCAACTAGTTCATTTGGAATAAATTTTGCGTGAGTGACATTGCAACGACCACCACCAGAAATTTTTACTTTCGAGAGAACAGCATTTCCTCTTTCTAAAATTACAATCCTTAAATCAGGGTTCATTTGTGCTGTATTTATTGCTGCAAAAAAACCTGCAGCACCACCACCCACAATAATGATATCGAATTTTTCCATGTTTTAAAACCAAAAAAAGCTCCTCAAACAGAGAAGCTTTTTTCTTTTGTAGTGCGGGCGGGGAGACTCGAACTCCCACACCTCGCGGCACTAGATCCTAAGTCTAGCGTGTCTACCAATTCCACCACGCCCGCTACATTACCCTAATTAAGGGACGCAAATATAAACAATAGTTTATAAATTCAAATGCAACTGTAGAAAATTATTTGATTGCATTTCGTAATTTTGAAAAAAACAAAAAAACCCATGAAAGGACTCACAACCTATATTGAAACTCACAAAGACCGATTTCTTAACGAATTGTTTTCATTACTGAAACTTCCATCAGTAAGCGCAGATTCAAACTATAAAAAAGATGTTATTGCTACTGCAGAATTTATAGCCAATAGCTTAAAAGAAGCAGGTTGCGACAGTGTAGAAATTTGCGAAACCGAGGGCTATCCAATCGTCTATGGCGAAAAAATTACAGATCCAAAACTACCTACAGTACTTGTTTATGGGCACTATGATGTACAACCTGCAGACCCTATTGAACTTTGGGACTCTCCCCCATTTGAACCCATTATCAAAAAAACAGAATTGCACCCTGAAGGTGCTATTTTTGCACGAGGCGCTTGTGATGACAAAGGTCAAATGTATATGCATGTTAAAGCATTGGAATTTATGACCTCAACAAATCAATTACCTTGTAATATTAAATTTATGATTGAAGGCGAAGAGGAAGTAGGCAGCGAAAATTTAGGCACATTTGTAAAAAATAATACGGAAAAACTCAGCAATGATGTCATTCTCATTTCGGATACAGGGATGATTTCAAAAGACACACCATCCATTACTACTGGGCTTCGTGGTTTGAGTTATGTAGAAGTTGAAGTTACAGGACCAAATCGGGACTTACACTCTGGTATTTATGGCGGAGCTGTTGCCAATCCTATTAATGTACTTACAAAAATGATTGCCTCTTTACATGACGAAAACAACCATATCACCATTCCAGGTTTTTATGATAAAGTAGAAGAACTATCCAAAAAGGAACGAGAAGCAATGGCAGAGGCTCCATTTTCTTTGGAAGACTACAAAAAAGCCCTTGATATTGACGAAGTTTATGGTGAAAAGGGATATACTACAAATGAAAGAAATTCTATTCGACCAACGCTTGACGTTAATGGTATTTGGGGTGGCTACACAGGGGAAGGCGCAAAAACAGTCATTGCGAGTAAGGCCTATGCCAAAATTTCAATGCGTTTGGTGCCACACCAAGATCACAATGAAATTACAGCACTTTTCAAAACACATTTTGAAAGCATTGCTCCAAAGGGAGTACGTGTTAAAGTGACGCCACACCATGGTGGTCAAGGGTATGTAACTCCTATTGATAATATTGGTTATCAAGCGGCATCAAAGGCGTATTTCGATACTTTTGGTAAGAATCCCATTCCACAACGTGGTGGCGGAAGCATTCCAATTGTAGCACTTTTTGAAGAACATCTCAAAAGTAAGACCATATTGATGGGCTTTGGACTAAATAGCGATGCTATACACTCCCCCAACGAGCATTATGGTGTTTTTAACTATCTAAAAGGCATTGAAACGATTCCTTTGTTTTATAAATATTTTGTGGAGTTGAACTAAGACAAACAGTAGTTAGTTATAATTTAATTGTCTACGTTGTTTTTTTGTCATATTATTTACCACCATAGCATAACTGTGTGAAATAAACTCAAACAATAATTTTCGTGGTATTTCATTGGTTTCTAGATGTATTGTATTCCAGTGTTTTTTATTGGCATGAAACCCTGGTACAATACAACTATAATTTTCTCTCAGTTCAATAGCATGTTCTGGGTCGCATTTTAATGTAATTGAGGGCAGGCCCTCCTCCCATTGTTTTAAAGGACAAAGAGCAAAAATTTTTCCCAAAACTTTAAATACTAAAGTATCCTTATCAAAAGGAAAATCCTCAGTAGATTCTGGTTGTTGTAAACAAAATTCTCTTATCTCATCTATGCACATTCAATTTGTTTTTGAGTGAACTGCTCTAACTCTAAAGTCGAATAATCCAAAGTCCAACCAATGGTTTGAACAATTTGTTCCATCAAACCAATAGTTTCTAAAGCTTCTTGTTGTGCTTTTTCTAATAATCCGCTTTTGGGAATTTTATCCACAATATGTTGCTTTGCAGATTTTTGAAGTTGTGTCAAATCTTCAGCTTTAAATTTATTAAAATAGCCTTCTTTTTTATCATAATATTCCAATTGTGTTTCTATAGAAATCAATTCAGATTTTGGAAAATCTCTTAATATTATTTTTTTTTGACTAGAGTCAGATTCTATTTTAATTTTGGTCAAATCAAATCCAACATGTGCTGTTGCACTAACAATAACAAGGACTTTTTTTTGGCTTGAAACAAGATTTAAAAATTTTTGTTGTACATCTTGATAATTATAAATTTCGGTAAAATTCCCCTCAACACTAATACACTTATATACCGATTTTATACGCTCCAAAAGCACAAGAGATTGTATTTGTATTTTTTGCTTTGATTGGCGCCCTTTGAAGAATAAAAAAAAGAATACAGCACATAAAACGCCCAATAACAATCCAATAAGTAGGTCCATATCAATCAAATAATTTGTACAGCACCGGTTTGCTTGGGGAAGCATCATTTTGAAACGGTGCGATAAGCAAATTTAAAATATATTTTCCATCTTCAACTTTATTCGGCACATAAATCATTTCTGTTATAGTCGCTTCCATTCGCACCTCTCCATCAACGTCCCAAAAGGCTTTGTGCGCCAAAAGGTCTCCACCATCTTTTTCTTTATCCACACTAGGCATATCCACCAACAAATGCTTTACCCCTTTATTTCGCAGGTAAATGGCTGCAGCTTCCGACAAATACGGTGGATTGGTATGAGCATATTGTCTGCTTAATTTGTCTTTGGTATTGGGTAATGTTCTAATTACAACCGCTTCGCGTTTTTTATTTCCAATCGCGTAGCGCAATTGTTTTTCTGAAATGATAAAATCGTTGTCTTTTGATTCTGGAACAACGGTAACCACTTCCGCCACAAACAAAAATTGTTTCAAACATGAATTGATGCTATAGACTTCTTCTGTGATATGCCCTACACACTCTGTGTGTGTACCATGGGCATGAGGGTTGAATTCAATTGAATTAAAATTAACTGAAGCGCCCTGTTTTACACTCCCTGTCCAATTTTTAATTTTTGTAGGATAAATTTTTGGTGGTGGTAAATACCACGCATTAACATTGTCCTTTGCAGCTCTAAGTGGGATAGAAATATCTATTGGTTGATCAACAAAAATGGTATAAGTTCGACTATTGGCATGAATAATTGCTTTCATAAAAAAATGAGGTTTTCCATAAATTTAATAAAAATTTATAGGATAAATAAATCTGAAGCAATTCCATCACACAAAAATTTACCTTTTATGGTTGTTTTTAGAACATCATCTTGCAAGACTAAGGTTTTAGAATTCATATGTTTTTTAGCATTATTTAGAAGTTGATTTTTAAATTTCAAACCATATTTATCTTCAATTTCTGAAAGCGAAACACCCCACATCGTCCGAAGTCCTGTCATAAGGTATTCATTAAAACGATTCTCTGGAGTTAATAGTTCCTCAGTTAATGGAAGTTGATCTTGTTCTAAAGTTTTGATGTATGTGCTATTATTTGATACATTCCAAGATCGTTTTTTCCCATCAAAAGAATGGGCAGAAGGACCAACACCAAGGTAGGGTTTCCCCAACCAATAACTTGTGTTGTGTTTTGAAAACGTATCTGGTCTTCCAAAACTACAAACTTCATAGTGTATCAAACCTGCTTTTTTGGTGTCTTCAATCAAAATTTGAAAATGAGATGCCGCAAGCGCGTCGTCCATAGGTGGGTGTTTTTCAGTTTTGATAAAATGCTCCAAAGCTGTTTTGGGTTCCACAGTAAGAGCGTAGCACGACAAATGTTTGATATCTAAATCCAATGCTATTTTAAGATTTTCTCGCCAGCGTTCATCGGTCATTTGTGGTATCCCATACATCAAATCAATACTGATATTATCAAAATAGTGTTGTGCTATTTTTAAACACTCAATGGCTTCTTTGGCACTATGGGCGCGATTCATTTCTTGTAGATCTTCTTCAAAAAATGACTGAATTCCAATACTTAATCTATTGATTTGAGTTTCAGAAAGCATTTTAATATAAGATGCTGTAAGGTCATCAGGATTAGCCTCTAATGTAATTTCTGCACTAGGTTCAACATTGAAGTACATTTCAATCGCCTGAAAAATAAGGTGCAAATCCTCCAAGGTCAAAAGCGAGGGAGTTCCACCACCAAAATAAATAGACTTTAGTGGTACTGATTTCAATTCTTTTGCTCTAAGTTGAAGTTCTTTACAAAGAGCTTGTAAAAAATCATGCTTATGTTTTTGGTTGGTCGAAAAATGAAAATTACAATAATGACAGGCTTGTTTACAAAATGGAATATGTAGATAGAGTCCTGCCAAATGAAACTATTTTTTTACTCTATTTTCATTCTGTTTGACAAAAGCACTCCAACCGGTATAACTTTTTCCTGCAGTAACTTTTCCAGCATTATAGAAATGGCATACTGCAGCCGCCAAGCCATCTGTGGAATCCAAGTTTTTTGGCAATTCTTTAAGTTGCAAAAGGCTTTGCAGCATTTTGGCGACCTGTTCTTTACTCGCATTTCCATTGCCAGTAATGGCCATTTTTATTTTTTTTGGGGAATATTCTGTAACAGGAATTTCTCTAGACAAACCAGCAGCCATAGCCACCCCTTGTGCACGTCCCAATTTGAGCATACTTTGAACATTTTTACCAAAAAATGGCGCTTCAATGGCAATTTCATCAGGGTTAAAGGTATCAATCAATTCTATAGTACGTTCAAAAATGAGTTTTAATTTTAAGTAATGATCACTGTATTTTTTCAATTGCAATTCATTCAATTGTAAAAACTCCATCGTTTTTCCTTTGGCTTTTATCAATCCAAAACCCATTATGGTTGTTCCTGGATCTATCCCCAATATAATTTTTTCACTCATCGCAATTACTAATTGGTATTTAAAATTATGGGCAATTGAAAAACGGTTTGCACATGCTGACTACGTTTGATGGCTGGATATAATTTTGGCAATTCTAAAAGACTTGCACTTAAAATTTCATTCAAATTTTGAATTGACACTTCTGAAAGCTGACTGGCATACAAATTTGAAATTGTAATTTCACCTGTTTTTGAAACTAAAAAATTAACCAAAATGGTATCATTTTCACTATCCAAAAATGCCATGTCGCTATCTTTTAAAACTTCAAATATATGCGTCGTAAAAATCGACTCAAAACAGGTCTTGTTTCCCTCATAATTGTTGTCATCATCACAAGTTTCAAAGGTTGGATACTGGTCCACCTCATCCCATTTGAACGTTTGTAATTCTTGTTCTAAAATAACATCAGAATTGAGTTTCTTCTTTTCAAAATATTGACAAGAAAAACAAATTATAAAACAAAAAATCAGAGCAAAGCGCATTGGTTTGTTATAAACCTTAAAATTACGCTTTTAATTTGAACTGAAAAAACCTTTAAACTATATCTGAGGATCACTTTATGATTTAGGTTTTACATTGGGCGCGCCACTCATAATTTCGGCATTGGCAAATGCCTCGAATTGTTTAAAATTATCAACAAAAGATTTGGCAAGTGCAAACGCTTTTTTATAAAACCCTTCGTCATTTTTCCATGTTTTTCTTGGGCTCAAAACGGCTGTGGGGACATTAGGGCACACCCTAGGCTGAAGCACGCCAAAAACTGAATGAATATGGTAATTATCTTTGTTGGCCGCTTCCAAAGAGCCGTCCATTGCTGCGGCAATCATGGCGCGGGTATATTTTAGCTCCATGCGTTTGCCTATACCATAAGGTCCACCAGTCCAACCTGTATTGACCAACCAAACGGTAACCCCTGCCGATTTCATTTTGGCACTCAACATTTCGGCATATTTGGTAGGGTGTAGCGGCATAAATGGCGCACCAAAACAGGCCGAAAATATAGGTTTTGGCTCATTAACACCTGCTTCTGTTCCTGCCACTTTTGCGGTATAACCCGATATAAAATGATAGGCCGCCTGACCTGGAGTAAGCTTTGAAATGGGAGGTAAAACACCAAAGGCATCGGCCGTAAGGAAAAATATATGTTTTGGGTTTTTACCAATAGAATTGGGTTGAATATTATTGATATGGTGAATCGGATAGCTGACCCGTGTGTTTGGGGTAATACTTTTGTTTGTAAAATCCACATTGCCGTCTTTATCCATAATCACATTTTCCAAAATAGCCCCTTTTTTTATGGCATTATAAATGTCTGGCTCTTGGGCTTTGGACAAATTGATAACCTTGGCATAACAGCCGCCTTCAAAATTGAATATGGTATTTTCGGCGGTCCAGCCATGTTCATCGTCCCCAATGAGTTGTCGTTCGGGATCGGTCGATAGTGTGGTTTTACCAGTACCCGAAAGTCCAAAAAATATGGAAGTTTCTCCGTCTTTACCCACATTGGCACTACAATGCATCGGTAAGGTGTTTTTATACACAGGAAGAATAAAATTAAGCGCCGAAAAAATCCCTTTTTTAATTTCTCCTGTATAGCCCGTTCCACCAATTAAAGCTATTTTTTTTGTAAAATTTAAAATAGCAAAATTATGCTGGCGTGTACCATCAACTTTTGCATTGGCCATAAAACCAGGTGCATTAACAATGGTCCATTCGGGGGTGAAATTTTCGAGTTCTGAAGCACTTGGGCGCATAAACATATTATAAGCAAAAAAATTGCTCCAAGGATATTCGTTTATAACACGAATATTGACACGGTAACTGGGGTCTGCACAAGCATAAGCATCTCGAACATACAATTCCTTATCATTGAGGTACGTAATTACTTTGGTATAGAGATGATCAAACGATTCTGGCGAAAAAGGAATATTGATATCCCCCCACCAAACTTTATCTTTGGTGATGGCGTCTTTAACAATAAAGCGGTCTTTGGGCGAACGCCCTGTAAACTCCCCTGTGTTAATGGCCAGCGCACCAGAAGAAGCCTCTACCCCTTGGTTAAGAGCAATGGTTTTTTTGTGCAGTTGGTCTGGAGAACATTGGTAATGAACTGATTTTGAAGTTATCCCTAGTGATTTTAACGAAATCGTTTTCGTAATTTGACCTGTGTGTGACATAAAAATCGAATACAATTAAAGTTACAAAGGTAAATATTCTTTTAAAAACAGCTAAAATTTAACTTATTTTTTGCGTTTTATAAGCTCAATAATAAAAAAACGCTAAACCAAAATAGACCACAACTTGTTTGTAAAACATACCAAAAAAACTCGCTTATGTTTTAAAAATTTAACCCCAATACCCGCCAAAAGATTAAACAACTCCTAAAGTTTTGTTAATGTTTTAAAGGTTGGCCTTAGTGCTTATTTTGGTTTTTAATAACTTGAGAGAAGCGGAAGCAGAAAAGCTTAAATAGAGTAGGCAAAACTTAAATTTATATATCATGAACAACTTAAGTTTTAAAAACATCAAAGGATTGTTATCTCGAGATGAAATGCGTCAAATTAAAGGCGGATCTGGCAAGTACAAAAAGTGCAAACGCTGCAAAAATAATTCACATTGCCCAGGAAGTGCTTGTGCGACAGGAATACCATATTGCAGTGACGGATTAAAGCGTTGTTTGTAGAGAAAAACACAGCTCGATTATTTAATAATTGGGCTGTTTTTAAAAACTTAAATAATAAATTATGAAAAACTTCAGTTTAATTTTAGCTTTTTCCCTAATCATTAGCTCCTGTTCGAAAAAGAAAGATTTTTTTGAAATTACAGGTACAGTTAATGGTGATTACAAAGGCTATTTGTTTTTGGATTATAATACAATACGAGACAGTGTGAAAATTACTGATGGAACGTTTACTTTTAAAGGAAAGGTTGACCGTGTCACAACAGCATCTTTTGCAACTTCAGGAATTAGCTCTATAAATTTAAATTTTTATTTGGAAAATACGCCGATAAAAACCGAAATTACAATAAGTAAAAAGACGTTTAATGATATGGATGTTGATTGGATAGTTGTAGATACTATTTTTGGCACCCATACAGCTCAACTTCAAGATGATTTTGATAAGTTTCAAAAAAAAATATAAAAATTCACAGTATTGGAAAGTTCTTTTGTATGATAAGCTTGATAGTTTAACAGAGACATATCCAAATCATGAATACTTATTTGATTTAATAAAACAATATTCATATGATTCTGAACTAAGTAATAAAAAGCTAGCTTATTTATACAAAAAATTTGACAAAAAGTATTTAACCCCCTTAAATATAAAACATATTGAATACAATATTTACCCTGAGCGAAGGGTTGATGTAGGAGATTTTATTGTTGATTTTGAACTTCCAAATCCCAGCAATAAGATTATCAAAACAGAAAAATATAGAGGGAGTTTTTTGTTAATAGATTTTTGGGCCTCTTGGTGTGGCCCTTGTCGAAAAGAATTCCCTGAACTTTTAGCCATTAAAAAAGAATTTGAAGATAAGAATTTTAAAATATTAGGGGTTTCTTTTGATAGAGATAGAGATAAGTGGCTGAAAGCATTAGATGAAGAGAATTTAATTTGGGAAAATATGATCGATACAACAGATATATATGGAGTCATTGGTGTAAAATATGGAATTATTGCACTTCCCAGCAATGTTCTTGTAGATAAAAAAGGAATTATTATCGCTAAGGATTTAAGGCCAAATACATTAAAAAGGGTATTAGAACAACACATACAATGAGATATCTAACTTTATTATTTGTTTTACCGTTGCTCCATTGTAAGCCCAAAACAACAAAAACTCAAGACCATAAATCATCATGCTCCAAATAACCCTGAATTAGAAAAATTACTAAATTACTTATTGATTGAAGATTAAATTCCCAAACTACAAACAACCCGATGCAAAAGACTGCGGCCCCACCTGTCTAAAAATCATTGCAAAACACTACGGGAAAACGGTAAATATTCTTTTAAAAACAGCTAAAATTTAACTTATTTTTTGCGTTTTAAAAGACAGACTCCCAACAAGCCCCAGGCACTAATCAGCAATAAACCTCCTATGGGGGTTATAGGGCCAAGGAACCCAAAATTAATGGGGATTAGTACATTGGTGGCCAACAAATAAATTGAGCCCGAAAACAAAAAAACACCCAAAAGGGTAAGCCAAAACAAACGCTTTTTTTGTTGGTGTTGTAGTTGTGGCATCAGTCCAATCACAAAAAGAAAAAACGCATGGTACATTTGGTAACGTACCCCCGTTTGAAAACTTTCTAAACTCGTGGTATCAAGCGCATCACGAAGTCCATGTGCAGCAAAAGCCCCCAAAACCACAGCAATCAACCCCAAAAATGAGGCCACTAAAAAAATTTTCTTTTCCATACTCATTTTAAATATTTAACTTTAGACACAAAAATAATCATTGCAATCACAATATGCGAACAATCCTCATTATTGGCGCCGGTAAATCCACAGCCTATCTCGTACAATACCTACTGCAAAAGTCAGAGGCAGAACAACTCCGTATCATTTTAGCGGATAAAAATAGTGCCTATGCCGAAAAACTCATAAATCAGCACCCCAATGGCCAAGCCATCGCTTTTGATGTTTTTGACAAGCAACAACGCGAAAAAGAAATTAAAAAAGCCGATATCGTGGTGTCTATGCTCCCTGCACGATTTCATATTGAAGTCGCCAAAGATTGTTTGCGTTTAAGCAAAAATATGGTTACAGCCTCCTATGTCAGTAACGAAATGCAAGCCCTACACAAAGACGCTGAAGCCAAAGGTTTGTTGTTTTTAAACGAAATGGGCGTCGACCCTGGTATCGATCATATGAGTGCCATGGCAGTCATTGATCGTATCAAATCCAGTGGTGGCGAAATGTTGCTTTTTGAATCTTTTACGGGCGGACTTGTAGCCCCTGAAAGTGATGACAATTTATGGAATTATAAGTTCACATGGAATCCCAGAAACGTAGTAACTGCTGGACAAGGTGGTGCAGCAAAATTTTTACAAGAAGGAAAATTCAAATATATTCCCTACCACCGTTTGTTTAGAAGAACAGAATTTCTGGAAGTGGACGGGTATGGACGTTTTGAGGCCTATGCCAATAGAGATTCCTTAAAATACCAAAGCATTTATGGTTTGGATGCTATTCAAACCTTGTATCGTGGAACCATCAGACGGGTTGGATTTGGAAAAGCATGGCAAATTTTTATCATGCTCGGCATGACAGACGATAGTTATACCATTGAGGACAGCGAACATATGAGCTATAGAGATTTCGTAAATTCATTTTTACCTTATAGTCACTCAGATTCCGTTGAGCTCAAATTAAGACATCAACTTAAAATAGATCAAGATGATATCATTTGGGAAAAATTAGAAGAACTGGATCTATTTAATCACAATAAAAAAGTTGAACTCAAAAATGCAACACCAGCTCAAATTTTACAAAAAATTTTGATGGACAGTTGGACCCTCAAACAAGAGGACAAAGATATGATTGTGATGTATCATAAATTTGGCTACAAATTAAATGGGAAAAAACACCAAATTGATGCCACAATGGTGTGTAAAGGTGAAAATCAAACCTACACCGCGATGGCTAAAACAGTTGGATTACCTGTCGCAATTGGAGCTTTAAAAGCACTAAACAATGAATTTAACCTAAAAGGGGTTCAAATTCCTATCAAAAAAGGGATATATAAACCAATTTTAAAAGAATTAGAAGATTTTGATATCATTTTTAAAGAAAAAGAAGTAAAATACTTAGGATATAATATATTAAATGCCTGATTTTGTTATAAATTATAAAATAATTTAATATTTTTGCATCATTCCAATTAAAAAATGACAAAATATGTCCGAATTTTCAATTGATGGTATAGATAAAACCATTTTAAGAGCCTTAATGAAAGATGCTCGAACTCCTATTTTAGAAATCGCTCGAAGTGTTGGAATTTCTGGCGCTGCTATTCATCAAAGATTAAGAAAACTAGAAAATTCTGGCTTGATTGCAGGATCAAAATTTGTAATTAATCCAAAAGTTTTAGGATATAAAACCATGGCTTTTGTGGGCGTGTACCTCGAAAAAGCCAAAAACAATGCCGATGCAGTGCGTCAACTCAAGCGTATTCCAGAAGTTTTGGAATGTCACTACACAACAGGCAATTGGAGTATTCTTATCAAAATCCTTTGTAAAGACAACGAACATTTAATGAACGTTCTCAATAAAAGTATTCAGGATATTTCTGGTGTTTCTAGAACAGAAACGTTTATTTCTTTAAATCAACAACTCGATAGGCAGATTAAAATCTAATCTCTACCAAAAATCTGAAGCGCCCAATACATCAAAGTCGCTAAAGACCCTAGTGCAGCCACTAAATAAGTACGTGCCGCCCATTTCAAAGCATCTTCTGCATCTTTATATTCTTCGCGAGAAAGCATGTTTTTATTTTGAAGCCACGCCAAAGCTCTATTGCTTGCATCATACTCAACAGGAAGTGTTACAAAACTAAAAACTGTTGCAACAGCCATCAATCCAAAACCAAGTACTGCAACCCAATACCCAAGCCCTAACCCTGCGCCAAAACCGAGCATTAGCCCTGCAAAAATAATCCACATAGAAAGTCTTGAAGAAATATTGACTACTGGCACTAATGAAGAGCGCATTTGTAACCAACTGTAGGCTTGTGCATGTTGCACCGCATGTCCACACTCATGAGCAGCAACCGCAGCTGCAGCTGCATTGCGTTCGTGATAGACGGCTTCACTCAAGTTTACTGTGCGATCTTTTGGATTGTAATGGTCTGTTAAACGCCCTTTTACAGAAACCACACGAACATTGTTTATACCATGATCGGCAAGCATTTTTTCTGCAATTTCTGCACCCGACATGCCATTGCGTAAGTGTGTTTTTGAATATTTTGCAAATTTACGCTTCAAGGTAGAGCTCACCATCCAGCTTATCAGTGCAATTATTCCAAGTAGTAAATAATAGGTTCCCATAGGTTTCAATTTTTAGGATTTATATATCAAAAATAACACCAAATCTTTAAAAAGTGAAATTTTGACCGTTAAGGTTTTCTGTATTTATAAATTAGAATTAAAATCAAAAAAGAAGAAACCATAGTAATGGTATTGGCCAAAATCATTGATAGGCTTTCTTTGTAGATTCCATAAATCAACCAACACACAATACCAATAAAAAACAATGTGAATGTTGTTATTGAAAATGCTGAAACATCTTTCGTTTTCCAGGTTTTATACACTTGTGGTAAAAATGAATAGGTGGTTAGCACTGCTGCTAATAACCCAATGCTTTCAATATAATCGATATCAGCCAACAATGTTTACAATTTTACCAGGAACAACAATCACTTTTTTTGGAACACGCCCTTCTAATTGCGCTATGGTTTTTTCGTGCGCCATCACTGTTTTCTCAATATCTTCTTTGCTTAAATCTAAAGGCAACTCAAGTGTAAAACGAATTTTTCCATTAAAAGAAATGGGGTAGTTTTTAGAACTTTCTACTAAATGCTTTGGCTCGAAAATTGGAAATTCAACTGTTGAAATAGAGGACTTATGACCGAGTTTTGACCAGAGTTCTTCGGCAATATGTGGTGCGTATGGCGAAATCAAAATTAAAAGAGATTCTAAAACCTCACGGCTTGTACACTTTTGTGCGCTTAATTCATTGACAGCAATCATAAAATTAGAAACCGATGTATTAAACGAAAATTGCTCAATGTCTTCCGTTACTTTTTTTATGGTTTTATGCAGTGTTTTTAAGTTATCTTTCGTTGGCTGAGCATCATTTACTTTTATACCAGAATCTCCTACATATAATTTCCATAGTTTTTTTAGAAAACTTGACACCCCCGTAATTCCTGCTGTATTCCAAGGCTTGTATTGCTCCAAAGGCCCTAAAAACATCTCATACAATCGCAAGGCATCTGCCCCATAGGCTTCACAGATTTTATCTGGATTGACCACGTTATATTTTGATTTTGACATTTTCTCAACCTCGCGCTTGACCTTAAAACTTCCATCCTCGGATAATATAAATTCTGCATCAGAAAATTCTTTTCGCCACTTTTTAAACGCCTCAATGTCCAATTCGTCAGAAGCATTAACAAAACTAACATCAGCATGAATGAATTGTACGTTTTTATCATTGATTTGATCATTAGAAACAAATGTATTACTGCTTTCAATTCGCGCTACAAAAGCACTAGTCCCCAGAATCATACCCTGATTAATCAATTTTTTTGCAAACTCATCTTTGGGTAAATATCCTCTGTCAAAAAGGAATTTTTGCCAAAAACGTGCATATAATAAATGTCCCGTTGCGTGCTCGCTCCCACCAATGTACAAATCTACTTCTTGCCAGTAATTTAGTGCCTCTTGACTTGCAAATTCATCAGAATTGTGAGGATCCATGTAGCGGTTAAAATACCACGAGCTCCCCGCCCAACCTGGCATGGTATTGAGCTCTAATGGAAATACTGTTTTATGGTCGATTTCAGAATTATGGACGATTGTGTTTTTTTGCGTATCCCATGCCCAAACCTCAGCACGTCCCAAAGGCGGCTCTCCTTCTTCCGTTGGTAAATATTTTTCAACCTCTGGAAGCGAAATTGGTAAATAGTTTTGATCTATCATTTGTGGCATCCCGTCTATATAATACACTGGAAAAGGCTCTCCCCAATAGCGCTGTCTAGAAAAAACAGCATCTCGCAAACGATAGTTAATTTTACCTTCACCCTGATTTATTTTTTCTAGCGCTTCAATCGCTGATGTTGTAGCTGCTTTAAAATCTAATCCGTCCAAAAATTGACTGTTTGCAATTTTGGTATTTGATTTATCAGTGAATGCTTCTTTTGAAATATCAGTATCGTGAAAAATATTTGGAATAGAAATATCAAAATGTTTAGCAAAATCATAATCTCTTTGATCACCACAAGGCACAGCCATTACAGCGCCTGTTCCGTAACCTGCAAGCACATAATCTCCAATCCAAATAGGAATTGGTTCTTTCGTAAATGGGTGCTCGGCATAAGCTCCCGTAAAAACACCTGAAATAGTTTTTACATCCGCCATTCGCTCACGTTCGCTTCGTTTTGAGGTGGCTAAAATGTAGTTTTCAACTGCTGATTTTTGTGCGTCTGTTGTAATGGTTTTAACAAGTTCATGTTCCGGAGCCAATGTCATAAATGAAACTCCAAAAATTGTATCGGGTCTAGTGGTAAAAACTTCAATTTTGGCATCAAAATCTACAACATTAAAGCGAACAGATGCGCCTACAGATTTTCCAATCCAATTACGCTGACTTTCTTTAAGCGCATCGGTCCAATCTATTGTATCAAGACCTACTAACAAACGATCGGCATAGGCAGAAATACGCATACTCCACTGAGTCATTTTTTTTCTAACCACAGGAAATCCTCCGCGCTCTGAAACCCCATTGACAATTTCATCATTGGCCAAAACTGTACCTAGCTCTGGACACCAATTGACTTCAGTTTCTGCCAAATAGGTTAATCTGTATTTTAAAAGAATATTTTGTTGTTCTTTTTCTGAAAAAGCATTCCATTGTGCAGCAGAAAAAGAGGGTGTATCATCATCACAAACAGCATCTACAGAGTTGTTCCCTTTTTTTGAAAATAGAGCTATAAGCACTGAAACTGGTCTTGCTTTGTTTGCTGAACGATCGTACCAAGATTCAAATAATTGAATAAAAATCCATTGTGTCCATTTATAATAATCCGGAGAAGAGGTTCGTACTTCTCGACTCCAATCAAAAGAAAATCCTATTTGATCAAGCTGACGGCGATACGTATTTATATTTGCCTCTGTAGTAACCGCTGGATGTTGACCCGTTTGAATAGCATATTGTTCGGCAGGTAGTCCAAAACTATCATAACCTTGTGGATGTAAAACATTGTACCCCTTGTGACGCTTGTAGCGCGCGTAAATATCGGATGCAATATATCCCAGTGGATGTCCAACGTGCAAGCCCGCACCACTTGGATATGGAAACATATCTAACACATAATATTTTGGTTTTTCAGAACTTGATTCTGCTTTAAATGTGTGGTTTTGCTCCCAATAGTTTTGCCATTTGGCTTCAATTTCCTTGAAATTGTATGTCATGATTCCTACTTTATTGCTTGCAAATTTACATTTTATTTGAGGAAGTTTTATATTTTTACAAAACCAAGACTAAAGCTATGGGCTCAACATTTGAAAAACATCAAAAAAGACGATTAATATCCTCCTACTTTTCAGTAGTCATCAGTATTAGCTTGGTGCTTTTTTTACTTGGAATTCTAGGGGTTTTACTAATTAACGCCAAACATATTTCTGACGAATTTAAAGAAAAGGTCGTCCTTACCATTTATTTGGAAGATGAAACAAAACCCATTGAAATTAATCAGTTAAAGAAAAGTTTGAGTATAGCCAGTTATGTCAAAAAAACCCGATTTATCTCCAAAGAGGAAGCCGCAACATTTATGACCGCGGAGTATGGCAAAGACTTTTTGAACGATGTGGGCTACAACCCATTAAAAAACTCACTTGAAGTCAATTTGCTCGCCCCATATGTTACTGCTAAAAGACTAGACAGTATCTCCGAAAAAGCACTACAGAAAAATTTTGTAGAGGATGTGAAATATGATAAAGACCTTGTTTCGCTAATGAATAGCAATGTAAAACGTCTAGGGTTTTGGATTTTAGTCATTAGTGGAATATTCGCCATTATTGCAATGTTGCTCATCAATAGCTCCATAAGATTAGCCGTATATTCTAAGCGCTTTTCAATTAAAACCATGCAAATGGTAGGGGCAACAAAACAATTCATACGAAGACCGTTTGTATTTCAAAATATCCGATTAGGAATTTTAGGAGCGTTGGTAGGCATTGGCGCCAATGGTTTGCTTATTTATTATCTCAACACTTCTTTTCCAGAGTTAAAACTCATTAATTACCCTCTAGAATTGGGGATTTTGTTTTTGTGTATTTTGGGGATTGGAATATTCATCACATGGATCAGTACGCACTTGGCAACACAACGGTTTTTAAATCTAAAAACAGACCAACTTTACTATTAGCCACTTATATATCTACAATAAAACAAAAAAATTATGGGAGAAAAAAAACGAAAAGAAGCCGCAAAACAAAACTTTGTTTTTTCAAAGAAAAACTACATTTGGATGTTTATCGGTTTGGCTTTTATTGCTGTAGGATTTATTCTAATGGTGGGCGGTGGTTCTGATGACCCCAATGTTTTTAGTGATGCTGTTTTTAGTGTGCAAAGAATAAGAATTGCTCCCACACTCGTTCTTATTGGTTTTGGCATTCAGATCTATGCAATTCTTCTAAAACCCAAAGCATAAGTGGATTATTTAGACAGTCTTATTTTAGGTGTAATTCAGGGATTTACAGAGTTTCTTCCTGTTTCTTCGAGCGGACATTTGGAACTTGTAAAATCGCTGCTTGGCGACAATTCTCTGCCAAAAGAAAGTATGATTTTTACAGTAGTTCTACATTTTGCAACAGCCTTGAGTACTATTGTTGTGTTTAGAAAAGATATTATTGAAATCATAAAAGAGCTTCTCAAATTTGAATTAAATTCTAATACTCAATTCGTTTTTAAAATTATAATTTCAATGATTCCTGCATCCTTAATTGGTGTCTTTTTTGAAACTGAATTAGAGTCTTTGTTTTCAAATAATATTGTTTTAGTTGGTGCAATGCTAATGGTTACTGGGCTTTTATTAATTTTGGCCGATCGTGCGCATAACACTTCAAAAAATGTAAGTGTTAAAACTGCTTTTATGGTTGGTGTCGCACAAGCTATAGCGATGATACCAGGGATTTCAAGATCTGGAGCCACCATTTCTACAGCCGTGCTACTAGGAATTGACAAAACCAAAGCGGCCAGATTTTCATTTTTGATGGTTATTCCTTTAATATTTGGAAAAATTTTTAAAGATATTTTTAGTGGCGAATTGAGTTACGAAAATACACAAATTACATCGTTAGCTATTGGATTTATTGCAGCATTTGTGTCGGGCTTATTGGCGTGTACATGGATGATTCGTTTGGTGAAAAATAGTCAGTTAAAATATTTTGCATACTACTGTGCTGTGGTTGGAATTATTGCCATTTTATCAACCTATTTTTAAGTCATGAAAACTGTTGAAGACTATAAAAATGGCGAGCTATTGTTGATTGATAAACCCTTAGAATGGACCTCTTTTCAGGTGGTCAACAAACTACGTTGGCATATTAGAAAAACATTTCAAATTAAAAAAATTAAAGTCGGACATGCCGGTACTCTAGATCCTTTGGCTACAGGGCTTTTAATCATTTGTACAGGAAAAAAAACAAAACAAATTGAGCAATATCAAGCACAAGTAAAAACATATACTGGAACACTCGTTTTGGGCAGCACAACACCCTCTTATGACTTAGAAACGGAGATTGATGCCACATTTTCTACAACACACATAACAGAAGAGTTAATCCATCAAACAACTGCGCAATTTACAGGTAACATTGAACAATATCCCCCTATTTTTTCGGCACTAAAAAAAGGTGGAAAACGGCTTTACGAATTTGCAAGAGAAGGAAAAGAAGTGGAAATTTCGGCACGTAAAATAGTTATAGATTTTTTCAATATTACTGCCATAAATGGCTTAGAAGTAGATTTTGAAATTCAGTGTAGCAAAGGCACCTACATACGGTCTTTAGCACACGATTTTGGAAAAGCACTAAATTCAGGCGCACATTTAGCGGCATTGAGACGTACGAAAATTGGAGATTTTTCTGTTGATAATGCTATTTCTGTTGAAGCTTTTATTGAAAGTTTAAAAAAGGAATAATTTTTGTTAAAACATCATCATGACAAAAAAACAACGCTGTGGCTGGTGCGAGGGTAATGCCCTATATGAAAAATATCATGATACCGAATGGGGTGTTCCGCTTTTTGATGACCAAAAACTATTTGAATTTTTAATTCTTGAAACCTTTCAGGCTGGACTGAGCTGGATTACTGTGCTTAAAAAACGTGAAAATTTTAGAACAGCTTTTGATGATTTTGATTATCGTAAAATCGCTAATTATGATAATCTAAAATTCCAAGAATTGGTTCAAAACAAGGGAATCATTCGAAATAAACTCAAAATAAAAGCAGCAATTTCCAATGCTCAAGCGTTTTTGAATATTCAAAAAGAATTTGGAAGATTTAGCGATTATATTTGGAGTTTTGTTGAAGGAAAACCTATAAAAAATCACATTACAGATTATAAAAAACTCCCCGCCAATACCCCCTTGAGTGATGCCATCAGTATGGATTTAAAAACACGTGGATTCAAATTTGTTGGTAGTACTGTAGTCTATGCTCATATGCAAGCCACAGGTATGGTTAACGATCATGAAATCAGTTGCTTTCGTTATAAAGAAGTGTCTTATCTATAAGGCACTATCTCTAAAAGTTTTTGAACGACCTCAACCCTTGCTCGCATTTTTTTATTGGCCTTTATAACAATCCAAGGGGCAATTTTGGTGTCTGTTTTTTCAAACATTTTTTTCTTATAATCAGTATAATCGTCCCAACGCTCTAGCGCCGTTTGATCTACGGGGCTAAACTTCCATTTTTTGACAGGGCTGGCTTTAATATCCTTAAAACGTCGTGCTTGTTCGTCTTTTGAAATCGAAAAATAAAACTTTACCAATCGAACACCAGACTCAATAAGCATTTGCTCAAAATTATTCACTTGGTTCATAAAAATTTTGTACTCTTCTTCAGTACAAAACCCATTAACAGGTTCTACCACAGCACGATTGTACCAACTGCGATCAAAAAAAGTGATTTGTCCACTCCGTGGTAAATTTTTAATATACCGTTGAAAATACCATTGTCCTTGTTCTTCAGGGGTTGGTTTTGGAAGGGCTACCACATTAAATTCTCGAGGATTCAAGTGTTGCGTAATCCTTCTTATGGCACCGCCTTTTCCTGCGGCATCTCGACCTTCAAAAATGACTACCAATTTTTCGCCCTCATCTTCAACCCATTGCTGAAGTTTGATGAGTTCCTCTTGTAATTTTTTGAGTTTAGCTTCATAATTTAAAATACGTAATGCCTTTGCAGGGGTCATGTCTTTTTCTTTTAGAAAAAGCTTTAGCCCGCGTTTTGAATTCAATTTTTTTAAATTTTTTGGCGTTAATTCACTCATAATTAGTCAATTCTTGTAATCAATCTATGGTAACGTTGCACCACATTGGGATCGGGTAGAATCGTTGTTTTTGAACTTCCCTTGCGATCATATTCAAACTTAGAAAGCACATGACGAATACTTTCTAATCGCGCTTCTTTTTTATTGTTGGTCTTTATAATAATCCAAGGGCTAAAGGAGGTGTGGGTTTTGCTAAACATTTGCTCTTTATATTCTGTATATAAATCCCAACGTTTTTGACCTTCTTTGTCTACAGGACTAAATTTCCACTGTTTTAATGGGTTGGCCAACCGAGAATTGAAACGTCTCAGTTGTTCGTCTTTTGAAATGGAAAACCAAAATTTAATAATAATGACACCATCTTCATAAAGCATATGCTCAAACTCTGGAACTTGGACCATGTATTTTTTGTATTGTTCATCAGTACAAAACCCCATTACAGGTTCAACAACAGCGCGGTTGTACCAACTACGATCAAAAAAGACCAATTCTCCTGGCTCTGGCAATTCTTTAATATAGCGTCTAAAATACCACTGCCCTTGCTCAACTTCAGTAGGTTTTGTTAGGGCAACTACACGCATAGAACGTGGATTCAAATGCTCCGTAAAACGCCGAATTGCCCCACCTTTGCCAGCAGCATCTCGCCCCTCAAATACGACACATACGCGTTTTTTGTGTTTGGCTACCCATTGTTGCAAATCCACAAGTTCTGCTTGTAGTTTTAGCAACTCTGTTTCATAATGCACCCCCTCCAAAATAGACGCATACTTTTTTGGTTCTAATTTTGAGTTTAGAACTTTTTTGAATGCTGAAGTATCAGAACAAATCTGAAAGTCTTTTTCGTTTAGGAATCCCATTGAATGTCAGTAGTTATTATAATTCAAAAACCATTAAAATGGTAAATCATCAGGCTCGTTGTCTTTGAGGTCTGAAGCTGGTTCAAAAGCTTCCATCGGTGGAACGGGCGGTGCAGCTGCAGGTGCTTGATTTTGTTGTAAGCTGTCGATTCTCCACCCTTGAATGGAATTAAAATGTTTGGTTTCACCTTGTGGACTTATCCACTCACGACCTCGTAAATTGATGCCAACTTTGACCTGTTGTCCAACTTGAAAATTATTTAACAAATCTGTTTTGTCTTGTACAAAATCTACAGACAAATGTTGTGGATATTGTTCTTCAGTGGTCACCACCAATTCTCTTTTTCTAAACCCATTTGACCCCACTGTTTGTGTCTCGCCAATTAATTTAATTTTTCCTTGTATTTCCATGTTCTAATTTATCTTTTTATTTTAATAACACACACCAAGCGCTATGAACTTGTCCTTGATTCAAAAGTTCTTTAGCTCTTAAATGTTTTTTTTTAATTGTTTTTAGTTCATTTTTTAAATTTTGATGTTTCGAATGACTCCAAAATTCTTCCAGTTCTTCAGCATTTGGTAGTGCTTCAACATTGCCCAAAATACCCAAGTCATTGCCTGTTAAAATTGCACTTTGGCGGACTTCTTTTGGGAGTGCATCTACTCCAATACCTAAAGTTTTTAGCGGTTTTGGGATTTCTAAAAATCCTTCTTTAGCTCGAATATAATAACTTCCTCCACCACGTGCAACCAAATCTAATTTTTCTTGATTTATAGTCCCATCAGTATTCATAACAGCTTCGGATACATGAATCTTAAGAACTTCGCAAATGACCAAATTTCCAGCGCCATTTTCTGCGCCCAAAGGCTTGATTTCATTTACTTTACATTCCATTTGAATAGGCGATTCGGCCACTCGAAATGGGCGCACCAAATTGGATTTTAACATTGTTAGTCCAGATTTTTCAAACTCATTCACATCCTTAGCATATTCCGTACTGCTCAAAGACATTTGCTGAATCATATCATAATGCACCACATTGATGACAACCTCTTTTACTTCCTGAACATTGTGAAGTGTATGTTTTGTTGTATTGTCTCGAACACGGCGTGCTGGCGAAAAAATTAAAATTGGTGGATTAGTACTAAAAATATTGAAAAAACTAAATGGGGATAAATTAGGATTTCCATCACTATCAATTGTACTGGCAAAAGCAATAGGACGTGGCGCAACAGCACTAGACAGTAGGGCTTGTAGTTGCTGAATTGTACAATCTTTTGGTTCAAACGAGGTCATAGGCCTAAATATATAACAAAGTTAATAAATAAGTTGTGAGTTAAAAGAGGTTGATGAAAATTAAAAGCAATAATATCAACAGAATTGCATTATATTTAGAGTTGAAAATTGTAACCAATGAAATTAAGTTCAAATCGATCATTACTCAACTGGATTATAATTCTGGTATCTTTCATTATTGTTTCGCTTATATTATGGAACACCTATCGTTTTTTTCAAAAGTTTAAGGATGAAGAGCGAGTAAAAATGGAAAACTTTTCTAAAGCGCAAATTGAACTTACAAAAACTCAGGATTTAGATGGTAATATTAGCGAATTACCTCTTAAAATTATTCAAAGTAACACTACTACCCCAATGATTATTGTTGATTCTAAGGGTTTTTTTCAGTCCAATAATATTGACTTAGAGGGAGAGAATAATCAGGAATATTTAAAAAAATTAGCTAAAAAATTTGAACAAGAAAACTCTCCCATACCAGTTATTTACAATGGTGAAATATTATCTACACTATATTATGGTAATTCTATTTTGTTAAATAAACTCAAATATTATCCCTTAGCTTTGGTTCTGATTATTCTACTTTTTGTGGGGTTGATTTATTTCTTTTACAGAAGTTCTAGATCTGCCACACAAAATAAGCTTTGGACGGCAATGGCTAAAGAAACTGCACATCAAATTGGAACACCATTGTCTTCACTTATTGGTTGGGCGGAATTACTCAAAAATGAAAATGTGAATCCAACATATATCGATGAAATCAACAATGATATTCAACGTTTGGAAACCATTACGGATCGCTTTAGTAAAATTGGCTCTATGCCTCAACTCACTCCAACAGATGTCGTAATGGCTACAAAAACATCTATTCAATATCTGCAATCACGTAGCAGTCAATTGGTTAGTTTTGACATCAAATTACCCTCAACAGCTATTTTGGTTCATCTAAACGAAGAGCTTTACAATTGGGCCATTGAAAATTTGGTAAAAAATGGTATTGATGCCATGAAAGGTAAAGGTCAAATTGGTTTAGAATTAAAAATGACTACTCACCAAGTGATTATTGAAATTACAGATAATGGTTCGGGAATACCTAAAAAACAATTCAAAGCCATTTTTGAAACTGGTTACACTACCAAAAAAAGAGGTTGGGGACTGGGATTATCACTAACCAAACGTATTGTAGAGCAATATCACAATGGAAAAATTAAGGTGCTTTCTTCAGAAATTGATAAAGGAACTACGATTCAGATTGCTTTAAAAAAATTATAGATAACTAGCAATAGCACTTGCTGTTGCTTCAAAATCTTCCGATGAAAGGGTTTCTTTTTTGATAAATTGTGCATCCTCCATCGTGTTTAGAGGAATCAAATGTACGTGGGCATGAGGAACTTCTAGCCCTAAAACAGTCATTCCTACACGTTTGCAAGCCACTGCCTTTTTAATGGCGAGAGCCACAGTTCTTGAAAACTTCATGAGCCCATCAAAGGTGGCTTCGTCCAAATCAAATAGTTTATCAACTTCTTTTTTAGGAATACAAAGTGTGTGCCCTTTGGTATTGGGATTGATGTCCAAAAAAGCCAAAAAATCGTCAGTTTCTGCTATTTTATAACAAGAAATTTCTCCAGTAACTATTTTTGAAAATATTGAAGCCATAAATGGAGTTTTATCGTGTAATTTCTAAAATTTCAAATTTTATTACACCATTAGGAACTTGAATTTCAGCAATATCGCCAACGCTTTTTCCTAACAATCCTTTCCCGATGGGTGAGTTTACAGATATTTTTCCTGCGGCCAAATCGGCCTCACCATCGGCAACCAAAAGATAGGTAAGTTCCATACCATTGCTTTGGTTTTTTATTTTAACATTGGATAACACCAGGGCTTTTGAGGTATCGAGCTGAGATTCATCAATAAGTCGAGCACCAGCAAGGGTGTCTTCAAGTTTTGAAATACGCATTTCGAGCATGCCTTGTGCTTCTTTAGCAGCATCGTATTCGGCGTTTTCACTCAAATCGCCTTTGTCACGTGCTTCAGCTATAGCTTTGGATGCTTTTACACGCTCTACGTCTTTGAGCTGTTGAAGCTCATCACGAAGTTTTTTTAGTCCTTCTGCGGTATAATATGATACGTTACTCATACGTTTATTTTTGTGTTTTATTAATTTGAGGGCTTTCTTTTTTTAGTGACACACTAAAATAGAAAAAATCCCGTTTCCACGAGATTACTATACAAATATACAAAATATTTAGCTACTGCTGATTTTTGTTGTATTTTAGTCTAAACATTACTTAAACCCTTAAAAATGTTACGCAAATATGCTCCTCTTTTTAAACATTTAAAACTGAACTATTTAGGTTGGATAGTGCTTAGTCTCATTTTGTTGAGTTGCTCAGAAAAAGACAATTACGATGAAAATTGTAATTTTCTGTTGAATGTAGGTGTAAATTTAAGTTTAAATCTCAACCTCTCTCAGTACAATCAATTGATGTTTCCGAGCAATCCAGTATATGTCCCTAATGAGGGTAATGGCGGAATTATTGTGAATAATACCGGAACGGGTTATGTTGCCTTTGATGCTGCAGACCCAAACCATGTTTTTAGTGATTGTGCAATTTTAAACATAAGTGGTATAGAAGGAATTTGTGGTTGTGACGAAACACACAAATACAGTTTGTTTACAGGTCAACCTCTGCAAAATTCCAATTTACAGTGCTCTCTAAAACCATACAGAGTAGAGCGTAATGGAAATGAATTATTTATTTCGAATTAAAAACCCCACACCAATGGTGCAGGGCTTTATTACAAAGTAATTCCTTACTTAAAATGTTAAAGTCATCCCCAATAAAAAGTTGCGAGTGGCTTGTGGGTAATACCCCTGTATTTCTGTAGCGGTTGGTCCGCTCCAAGTGTCCAAATAAGTATAACCACGATCTGCATATTCCAAATCAAATAAGTTGTTGACCATGCCCGTAAATACAATAGATTTAAACACATTGTTTACAGGAAGTGTATAACTAAAATTTAAATCTGTCACAAAATAACTGTCTAATTTAGACGCTTCCGTATCCGTATTACTCATGTATTGTTCTCCTACATATTTTCCAATCAATGCGGCTCTGAATTTGTTATTTGGAGCATATTCCAAAGCGTTGGTTGTGATGACATCTGGCGAAAATGCAATATCAGTATCCCCAAAATTTTGTATTCCTCCATCGCGATTAATTGTTAAATCTTGGATTTTATTTTTGCTCAAGGCCAAATTAGAATTCAATGTTAATTGTTCTGTGAGTACAATACTCGCGTCCAACTCTAGCCCCAATCGGTAGCTGCTATCTACATTTTCTCGAAGATATTCACCCACATTATCTAGGGCTCCAGTAAGTACCAACTGGTTGTTATACTGCATATAATACAGGTTGGCATTAAGGCTAAACCCTTTAGATTGATGACGCCATCCCAATTCAAAATCATTTAATGTTTCATGTTTTACATCTGTAGCATTGCTTTCAAAGTCATTGCGATTAGGTTCTTTGTTTGCCCTTGCATATGAAGCGTAAATACTATTATTACCATTAAGTGTGTAGGTTAACCCAAATTTTGGATTAAAAAATTTAAAATCTTCATCTACATCAATAGGTGCTCTTTCGGATGTAAGTCCTGTGGTGGTGTAATTAACAAATCGAGTTTGAATATCTAAAAATGCTTGTACAGTATTTGACATTCTAAAGGTGGCCTTAGAGAAAATACTAAAATCAGATTTGTCCGAAATGCTCAAATAATAGCGATCTCTGATGTTTGTTCCTGAAACTAAATCGCTTCCCCAAATCAGTTCGCCATAATGGTCATTGGTATAATCACTGTAAGATATTCCCGAAATAATTTCTAAGCCATTTTTTTGGTAGGTTGCATTGGCATTCAATACATAAAAATGATTGTCTAACCAGCGACGTACAATCACATCACTCCCATCATTGATAAGGTTGTTGTAATCTATAGCATCACGATCATCTTTAAATTGCTCAAAATAACCTTTTCCTCTAGTGTAGTTTAAACCAAGATTTGTAGCCCAATTTGAATTTAAAGTTTCATTCCAATGCAATTGGTAGTGGTCTTGCCAATAGTTGTCGGTTTCGTTATCATAGGTGTATGGGTTTTGAGTACGGTCCTGCTCCATTTGTTCTTTACTCAATCCATACCAAGATTGGTAAGTTTTTTCTTTACCTCCAAAAGTTATGGCTTTAATTAAAGTGTTATCATCCACATAATTTCCTTGCAAATAATATGATTTTAAATCGGTAAAGGCGCGATCGACATATCCATCGGAATAAATTTTAGATAATCGTCCAGCAAATTCAAAGTGCTCATTTATAAGTCCTGTGGTAAATTTTACACTATGCTTTCGGGCTCCAAAAGATCCAAAAGAATTAGCAATTTCGCCACCAGCATTTTCTGAAATAGCATCAGTTAAGATGTTTAAACTTGCGCCAAAAGCCCCTGAACCATTGGTTGAAGTTCCAACACCTCGCTGTAATTGTAAACTTTCTACAGAAGATGCAAAATCTCCAAGATTGACCCAAAATGTGCCTTGACTTTCGGCATCATTATACGGGATACCATTAATGGTAACATTGACACGAGTGGCATCTGTACCACGAACACGCAAATAGGTATACCCAATTCCTGCTCCAGCATCAGAGGACGATACAACTGAGGGGAGGTAGTTAAGTAATACCGGAATGTCTTGACCTAAATTACGTTTTTGAAGGTCTTTTTTTGACACATTAGAATGAGTGATTGGCGCATTAGGTTTTACTCTTACGGCTTTAACCAACACCTCATCCAAGTTTTGTGTTGTGGTAGAATCTTGAGATTGATTGTTTTGGGCAAAAAGTGTGAAATTTGTAGTCACAAAAAACACCAAATAAAGAATATATTTTTTCATACGATTTTTTTAATCGAATAAAAAGAGGTCATTATTCTTTGTTAAATAAAATTAAACTAAAAAATGAAACATTGTGTTTCAGTATTTCCCTAAACAGCATTACCTGTTCTAGGTTCAATGGGTATGATCTCAGCCTTGCGGCACCCCTTTATTGAGAACAGTGCAAAGTTACATTAGAAATAAAACTTATACTAGATATTTGTATTTTTTTTAAACTTCCAATTGATGTGATGCTTTTAGTAAGTCATGTACCTTTTTTACAGGATTAAAAGTTGAAAGAGGGACTTCAACAAAAACAGTATTCCACAGAGCCATACCACCATTCCAAAGCCCTGGCTGCTCAAGAGTTTTGAGCTTTTTACCATATTTATTTTTTATGGCTACAAAATGGGTTTTAGCATCCACAAACTGCTTTAAATCATACTTTTCACCCTTGTAATTTTTAACCCCACAAACAATATCAACGGGGTTAAAATGTGTAGCAGATTTTACAATTTTATTTTGACTTTTAGATTTGGTGTTAATTTGGTTCATTTCTACAATTTGCAAACTCAATTCTCCATTTTCGTGTTTTATCCAAAAAGGACCACCACCAGGCTCACCTTCGTTCTTTACCATTCCACAAACTCGTATTGGACGATGAATCCTAGATTTTAAATAGTCTACTTTGTAATGATCAGCATATTTCTCAAACTCTGGTGAAATATATACATTCATTTGCTTTGAAAGAAAATTTGCAATCTCATAAATTTCTTCTTCTGAAATTTCAGATTGATCGAGTTGATGTGCATATTCAAATGCTTTAGATTGAATTTTTAGTAAATAGCCCCCCAAAATTGTTTTGTAATACACCATTTCATCCATGCAATGTTGCATCACCACATTATCAATGTTTTTAATAAAAATCAAATCTGCATCAATGGCGTTTAAATTATGTAGAAGTGCTCCATGCCCCGATGGACGAAACAATAATTTACCATCGATCTTAAAAGGTTTATTGTCTAATGTAATGGCAATAGTATCAGTTTTTGAATCCTGAAAGGAATACGAAACGTCAAAAGTTGAATTGGTTTTGGATTCTACAATTTCTTTTATGGATTTATAATGTTCTAAAAATTGTTTTTGATGCTGATTTGAAATTGTAAAATGGAGTGTTGCATTGCCATTAATAGCAGCATATTGACTCGCCTCAACAATGTGTTCTTCAAAGGCTGTGGAAATATGGGTTTTATAATTGTGATAGGGTAATAATCCTTTTGGGTATCCGCCAAAATCAAAATACTTTTTAGATAATAAAAACTCTACGAACAACAAACGTTTTTTATCTAATGGCAACAAGTTAAACTCTGAGAAGTGTTTTTTTAATGCTTCATAAACATCGTCATGAAAAGGTAACTTTTCTACAGTAACAAAAAACAAAAAAAGGTCTACACTTTTGGTCCTATTGACATAAGAATTTATTGTTTCTTTATTAATATCATAGTTGTCCAAAAAAGTGTAAAGACTTTTAAACATTCGAGATGCAGCACCAGATGCGGGAACAAATTTTACAATCGATTTTTCTTTTTTATTTGTGTCAAAAAAAGTTGCAAAATATTGAGATTCTTCTTCTGAAAACTTTATAATACCATCTCCTAAGGTTGCAGGGGCATATAAGTTAACATTAGAATTTGAGCGTGTCAAATGTGATAATTGATTTTCTACAGATTTTAAATCTAGCCCCTTGTCCTCTATTTGCTTTATGTCTTCCTTAGTAAATTTCAATTCTTGGATTCAATTAGGTTGTCAATATACGCTATTGCTGTTGAAAAACGATAATTATGTGAGCCATTTAGCTTAATGTATGAAAGCTTTTGTTTTTTTAATTCCAATTCAAATCGATCAAACATAAACTTTCTTTCGTTTGGTTTATCTCGTAAATCATCTTCCACCCATGGAACGTCTATTTCACACAAAAAGTATAAATCATAGTGATTTTTTTGGGAATAAAATTCAATATTAGAGTCGCAAAAACCATCAAAATAAACTTCTGAATATACTTTTGTTTGCAATATATCAGTATCGCAAATGAGTACCTTGTTGGCTTTTTGTGCTAATTCATTTTCTAATTTTATTTGCCCTTTTGCAATTGGTATTAAATCCTCTTTGGAACAAATGGCTTTTTGCTGATCCCACTTTTTTTGCAAATATTCTCTAGCATATTCTGAAACAAAAACAGTATTGTAATGCTTGGCCAAAGCTGTTGAAAGTGTTGTTTTTCCAGTAGATTCCGGTCCAAATAAAACGACTCTTATGCAGTTGGCTGACTGTTGTTCAAGTTCTTTTTCCATTCTTGATATCCTAAAATTGCTAAAATCAAAAATATTGTAAACTGGATTCCAGAAAACCCAAGTCCTTTTGTAAAGTACAAAGGTATGGAGATTATATTTCCTACAATCCAAAACAACCAATGTTCTATTTTTTTATTGGCCATGAGCCACATTGCTGCAAAGAAAATTCCTGTGGTAAAGGTGTCAAAATAGTCAGCAAATTGATTAAACCGATCAAAATAAAGATAAACCAAAACAACAAAAACTGCTGTAGTGCTAAATATCACCAATGCTTTGGTCATATCTTTAATGCTTGAATATGTTATTTGAATTTCATTTCCACCAACTAGTTTCCTCCACATCAACCAGCCATACAAGCTCATTAGTGTATAATAAATATTTATAATAGCATCTCCGTATAGCGCAAATTGATAACAAATGTATACATACAACAACGTGCTTACAATCCCTGTAGGAAAAACCAAAATATGTTCTTTTTTGGCAAACCATACGCTTATAATACCTAAAACTACAGCTAGAAGTTCTAAAAAAATATTTAATGGGGTTGCATTGGCATAAGGTGACGTAAAAAAATCAATAATTTCATTCATATTAATGGCGTTGTTATGGCGCAACCAAATCCTTCAAATTCTAAAAATAATCCTTCAAAACGTTGACGGTTAGTTTCATCTAAAATCCAGGCTATTGTAGAATTTTTTTCTTCTCCAAAAGGAATCACCATAAAATGTTTTTTAAAAGACATTCCTGGTTTTGCATAAAGTTTATACAACGCTTCTTTGATACACCAAACCCAAGTTAGTTTTTGAATATAATCTTCACTATTTTTTTTTAAAAAACACACTTCAAAGCCTGTAAATTTTGACGCGATGTTTGTTATTTTTTTTCTTTGCTTCTCAATATCAATACCAACAGGATTTGAGCTCACTACCACTGCAGAAAACGTATATGAATGTGTGATGGAAATATAGTTACCATCTTTTAAATGAGGTTTCCCATTACCATCATAGAAAAGATCAAAATCTGAATATCCAAACGCTTTTAAAAGCAAACGTACACTCAAAAATCCTCTTTGATGAAGCTCACTTTTCATTGTGTTAACTTTGTTGATACTTTCTTTTTTTAACTCAACATTTTGCATCAATTCCATACATGGCTCTGTAATGTTCCATATTTTAACATTAGTTTGTGAATTTACAGCTATGGATTTATAGATTGGCATGTGAGATTTAAAAAGTTAATAACTATCTTTGCAGCATAATTGAAACTTGAAACGAAAGTACACTATTTTGGAGGTTTTTTCCAAACTAGTACCTAATTAAAATTTTAACAAATGAGTGTCAAAACTATCCCTTATGTTCCCTTTAAAGTAAAAGACATGTCTCTTGCAGAATGGGGAAGAAAAGAAATTGAATTGGCTGAGGCAGAAATGCCAGGCCTAATGAGTCTTAGAGAAGAATATAAAGACAGTCAACCATTAAAAGGGGCACGAATTGCTGGATGTCTACACATGACTATTCAAACGGCTGTACTAATTGAAACACTTGTCGCACTTGGTGCAGAAGTGACATGGAGTTCTTGTAATATATTCTCTACACAAGATCAAGCTGCTGCTGCCATAGCCGCTGCAGGAATTCCTGTATATGCTTGGAAAGGTATGAACGAAGAGGAATTTGATTGGTGTATAGAGCAAACTCTATTTTTTGGGGAAGACCGAAAACCACTCAATATGATTTTGGATGATGGTGGCGATTTGACAAACCTTGTTTTTGACCATTATCCAGAACTTATTGCTGGCATCAATGGATTAAGTGAGGAAACAACAACAGGTGTACATCGCCTCTATGAGCGTATGCAAAATGGCACTTTAGGCATACCTGCTATCAATGTTAATGACTCTGTAACAAAAAGTAAATTTGACAACAAATACGGTTGTAAAGAAAGTGCTGTAGATGCTGTGCGTAGAGCAACTGACATTATGCTTGCTGGAAAACGTGTTGTCGTTTGTGGCTATGGTGATGTTGGAAAAGGAACTGCAGCATCATTTAGAGGGGCTGGAAGTATTGTAACTATTACTGAAATTGATCCAATTTGCGCATTGCAAGCTGCAATGGATGGATTTGAAGTGAAAAAACTCGAATCTATTCTTCCTGTTACAGATATTGTAGTCACAGCAACGGGTAACAAAGACATCGTACAAAGTCACCATTTTCAAGCAATGAAAGATAAGACTATAGTCTGTAACATAGGACACTTTGACAACGAAATAGATATGGCATGGCTCAATGAAAATTATGGCCATACCAAAAATGAAATCAAAGCTCAAGTAGATAAATACACAGTTGATGGCAATGATATTATTGTTTTAGCTGAGGGCCGATTGGTAAATCTAGGTTGTGCAACTGGACACCCAAGTTTTGTAATGAGTAACTCATTTACAAATCAAGTTTTGGCACAAATAGAATTGTGGAACAATAAAGAAGCTTATGAAAATAAAGTCTATATGCTCCCAAAACATTTGGACGAAAAAGTAGCAAAACTGCATCTCGAAAAAATTGGTGTTGAACTTACAGAGTTAAGAAAAGACCAAGCAAGTTATATTGGTGTACAACAACATGGTCCATTCAAGCCAGAATACTATCGATATTAAAATAAATTTTAATTAACAAAAAGGCCTTAGAAATTCTAAGGCCTTTTTTTGTGACTAAATCTTTAACTTGGCACAATTTTAGCTGCATTTTTTTCGTTATAAGACAAAAACCCAAAACTACTATGAGAAAACTAAATTTATTTCTTTCAGCTATTGTTTTAGTTTCAATAGCTTTTATTTCATCCTGCTCAAAGGATGATGAACCTGTTGCAGCACATCCTTTCATTGAAATTAAGGATGACGCCACCTTTCATGGCAACTTTAAAAGCAATATTGTCGTAGTAAATACGCAAGGTGGTCCAGTAACAGGACTTGAAGATGACATTATTCAAGAAAGTAAAATGAAAGATGCTCTTTTTGTTAATGTACATCAGGCGCAGACCAAAGAACCTCATTTATTTACCAAAACAGATATTACATTTGACAACGCTAAAAAGTTTGATAAATTGTCGGTTGAACGCCTAAAAAAAGTAATAGACTACTTTAAAAAGAAAAAGAAAAAGGTATATGTACTAGGCATTTCATTTGGTGCATTTATGACTCAAGAACTCATAGCCAGTCACGGTATTGATATAGCTGATGGTTATCTTATCATGGTCGGACGTTTGGATATTGACGAGGACACATGGAAACCTTTTAGCGAAGGAAAAAAGACTAAATATGTTTATGATGGCAACGGAGATTATACAATAGAGGTTGTTAATGACCAAGATGTTGAAGAAAGAAATATGAATCGTTTAGCTGCTGGGCTAGGATTTAATCGCTATACCGCACGCTTTAAAGACATCAGCGATTTATCCAAGATCACTTACGTTTACGGCACTGAGGATGAGCAAGTAGGACCATTATCAGATGAGGAAATTAAATTTTTGGAAGACAGAAAAGTACAAATCGGAAAAAACGATGGTGCAAATCATGATGAATCTATTCAAGCGGGTATCAGTTTAATGAATCAACTGTTTAAATAAATTTAGGGAAATAAAAAAAGGCCGCATAATTACTTATGCGGCCTTTTTTATAAATAAACTTTTAGTTAAGCTTCAAAAGGGACAATAGAAACATAAGATTTGTTGTTCCTTTTCTTTTCAAACTTTACAACACCATCCACTTTGGCGTGTAAGGTATGATCTTTCCCAGCATAAACATTTTCACCTGGATTATGCGCAGTACCTCTTTGTCTAACAATGATGTTTCCTGCAACAGCAGCTTGTCCACCAAAAATCTTTACCCCAAGGCGTTTCGATTCTGATTCTCTACCGTTTTTCGAACTTCCGACTCCTTTTTTATGTGCCATTTTATGTCGATTTTATATGTTATAGTTTAGCTAAGGGCGGCAATTAATTCTGCTTTTTTCATGGCAGAAATTCCAGTAATTCCTTTAGCTTTTGCTAATTCTTTTAATTGTGCAACTGTCATTTTACTAAGATCTTCTGTTGGTGCATCCGTTTTTGGAGCACTTGCCTTTGGATCTGACTTAGTCTTTTCTGTAGCTGGCTTTGATGTTGACTTCGCTGAAGCAGCTTTCTTTGCTCCTGAAGCTAAAATATTTTCAATCTGGATTTCAGTCAAAGCTTGGCGGTGGCCATTCTTAACTCTGTATCCTTTACGTCTTTTCTTTTTAAAGACAATCACTTTATCACCTTTAAGGTGCTTTAAGACTTTAGCTCCTACTTGAGCACCGTCTATAGCTGGGGCGCCTACTGTAACTTTGTCACCATCTGCTAGAAGAAGAACATTGTCAAAAGCGACTTTTTTACCTTCTTCAGTTTGCAAACGATGAACAAAGACTTTTTGGTCTTTTTCAACTTTGAATTGTTGCCCTGCTATCTCTACAATTGCGTACATAGCGTTACGTTTTTATTAATTTGTTTTTTTTAAACCTTAAAATTTTCTCCTAAGGCGGGTGCAAATATAATTCTATTATATTAATCTACAAATTATTTATAACTATAGTTTTAAGCAGAAAAGTAGTGTAAAATTGCTTAAAAACACTATTTTTGACTTCCGACTGTAACATTTTCTAAAATTTTCAGTCTAATTATTTACATACTAAAAATTAAAAACAATCACATGAAAATTTATTTATACGCTTTAACTGCTGTATTGATGATTACGTCCTCCTTGTCAGCGCAAGAAGTTAAATTTGAAGAATATGATTTGAGCAATGGAATGCATGTTATTTTGCATCAAGACAACACTGCTCCGGTAGTAACAACCTCTGTTATGTACCATGTAGGCGCAAAGGATGAAAATCCAGAACGTACTGGGTTTGCTCACTTTTTTGAGCATTTACTTTTTGAAGGAACAGTAAACATTCCAAAAGGAGAGTGGTTTACAATAGTTACCTCAAATGGTGGTAGTAACAATGCTAACACAACTGATGACCGTACATATTATTACGAGGTATTCCCATCAAACAGTGTAGAATTGGGTCTATGGATGGAATCTGAACGTTTATTACATCCTGTTATTGACCAAGTAGGTGTAGACACTCAAAATGAGGTTGTAAAAGAAGAAAAAAGACTAAGAGTTGACAACAGTCCTTATGGAAAGTTTTTAGAAAATGTGAAACTTAACATGTTTAAAAAACACCCTTACAAAGGAACAACAATTGGTAAAATGGAGCATTTAGATGCTGCAACTTTAGAAGAATTTCAAGCGTTCAATAAAAAATATTATGTTCCAAATAATGCAACTTTAGTTGTTGCAGGAGATATTGATATTCCTGCAGTCAAAAAAATGATTGAAGATTATTTTGGACCTATTCCAAGAGGAGAAGACATTGTTCGAAATTTTCCAAAAGAAGATCCAATTACAGAACCCATAAGTGCTGTTGCATATGATGCAAATATTCAAATTCCAGCTATTATGGCAGCATACAGAACACCTTCGTTTAAAGACAGAGAATCTTATGTTTTAGATATGATTTCTACCTATTTGAGTGACGGAAAAACCTCTAAACTCTACAAAAAACTTGTTGATGATAAGAAAATGGCTCTTCAAGCGGGTGCTATCAATTTAAGTCAGGAAGACTATGGTGTTTATATACTATTTGGTTTACCGTTGGGTGAGACTTCTTTAGATACTTTAGTTGAAGAAATGGATGAAGAAATTGAAAAATTGAAATCTGATTTAATTACTGAAAGAGATTATCAAAAAATTCAAAACAAATTTGAAAATGACTTTGTAAGCTCAAATTCTAGTGTGGAGGGGATTGCAAACTCATTAGCACGCTATCATATGCTTTATGGAGATACAAATCTAATTAACAATGAAATTGATATTTACAGATCAATTACTAGAGAAGAAATAAAAGCGGTTGCTAATAAATATCTAAATGCAAATCAACGTTTGCTACTTGAGTATTTACCAGAGCCTGCAAAAGAATAATTTTTTAAAAATACATTTACATGAAAACTAAATTATATACATTATTGGCGTTCTTATTTGTTACTGTAGGTATTACTGCACAAATAGATCGTAGCCAACAACCAAAACCAGGTCCTGCACCAAAAATCTCTTTGGAAAAACCTGTAGAATACGAATTAAAAAATGGATTGAAAGTCCTAATTGTAGAAAATCACAAATTACCACGTGTTTCATACAATTTGAGTATCGATCGTAAACCAATCATTGAAGGAAATAAAGCAGGTGTAACATCTCTACTTGGAGCTATGCTTGGAAATGGAACAACCAATATTTCAAAAGACGATTTCAACGAAGAAGTTGATTTCTTAGGGGCACGTTTGAATTTTGGTTTTGACGGAGGATTTGCAAGTTCGCTTACAAAATACAGCACTAGAATGCTTGAACTTTTAGCAGATGCAGCTATGAACCCTCTTCTTACTGAAGAAGAATTTGAGAAAGAAAAAGAAAAGTTATTAGAAGGTTTAAAATCTCAAGCAAAAAGTGTTGATGCTGTGGCCGGACGCGTTGGAGGAGCACTTTCTTATGGTATAGATCACCCTTACGGAGAGTTTGTAACTGAAGAAACTGTAAATAACGTAAGTTTCGAGGATATTCAGACATATTACAACCAGTATTTCAACCCCAACGAAACTTATTTAGTTGTTATTGGAGATGTAGACACAAAAGAAACATACAAACTCATAAAAAAATATTTTGGAAAATGGAAAAAAGGAGAAATTGACAGTTCTGTAGTTCCTGAAGGCAATGCAAATGTAGAGACATTAGAAATCAACTTTGTAGACATGCCAAACGCTGTTCAGTCAAACATTTCTATTACAAGCAATGTAAAGTTAAAAATGAGTGACCCAGACTATCATGCTGTATTGATTGCTAATAAAATTTTAGGTGGTGGTTTTAACAGTTACCTAAACATGAACTTGCGCGAAGCTAACGGCTGGACATATGGTGCGCGATCATCTGTTGGGACTGATAAGTATATTTCAAGATTCTCTGCTGGTGCTGCTGTAAGAAATGCAGTAACAGACAGTGCTGTTGTTGAAACGATTAAAGAAATTAAGCGTTTTCAAACAGAGCCTGTAGAAGCTTCTGCTCTAGCTAATGCTAAAGCAAAATATGTTGGTGATTTTGTATTGGCCCTAGAACGTCCAAGCACTATTGCACGCTATGCCGTAAACACAAAAATCAATGAATTACCAGAAGACTTCTATGCTACATATTTAGAAAAAATAAATGCTGTAACGATTGAAGATGTACAGCGTGTGGCCAACAAATATTTTACGGCAGATAATGCACGTTTTATTATTGTTGGAAAAGGAAGTGAAGTCGTTGCAAATCTTGAAAAGTTAAATATTCCCATCAAATACTTTGACAAATATGCTAACCCTGTTGAAAAACCAGAATTTTCTAAGCCAATTCCTGCTGGAATTACTGCGCTTTCAGTAATGAATAGCTATGTAGAAGCCGTTGGAGGAAAAGAGGCCTTAGAGGCTGTTGAAACTATGCTTTTTAATGCTGATGTTACAATTGAAGGTGCACCTTTTAAACCCACTGCCGTAATGAAATTTATGACACCAAACAAAATGTCTATGGAAATGAGTATTGCTGGTATGGGAACAATTATGAAGCAAAAATTTGATGGAACCACTGGCTATCAAGAACAACAAGGGATGAAACAACCAATGGGTGAAGACGAAATTGCAGAACAAGCCAGTCAAAAAGGATTATTCCCAGAACTGCATTACTCTGCTGAAGAGGTTGAACTGGTAAGCTTAAGTGATTTGGACGGTACAGATGTATACAAAATCAAAGTGAACGGAAATAAGGAATCCTTCCGTTATTATGATGCTACTTCTGGATTATTGCTAAGAGAGGAAGCTACTGAAGAAGCTCAAGGTCAAACATTTACCTCTTTAAAAGATTACTCAGATTATAAAGAAGTCAACGGTGTTTTAATTCCTTTTGGACAAAAAATCGCTACAGGACCACAAGTAATTGGTATTAATGCCAGTGAAGTTTTAGTAAATTCTGGAGTTACTGAAGAAGATTTTAAATAAAATCAATTCCCCTGATAAACTAAAAAGACTGCCGCGAGGCGGTCTTTTTTTTTGACTAATTTTTATTAGCTAGATAAATGCCACTTAAAATAACAATAGCTGCACATCCTTGAAGCCATCCAAAAACTTCGCCATCCAATAGCCCCCAAAATAAGGCTACAATAGGCATCAAATACGTAACAGATGACGCAAAAACAGGTGTAGAAATTAGTATCAATTTATTGAAAATAATTTTTGCTAAAGCAGTACCAAAAACAGATAACAACACAACACAACCAAGAGATGGTAAAAAAGTTTCAGTTTGCAAGGTCGATGCATTAAATCCATTTGAAAACCATAAAACCAATAGTGCTGGAATAAAAATGACAATAAAATTGGCCGTTGCAATAGCAACAGGTGGCACTTCAAATAAATATTTTTTTATGACATTGACATTGACAGCATACATCAATGTAGCCAAAACTATAAACCAAGCGTACCAATAATTTTGATTTGGATTGAGGTCTGCGCCTTCCAAAATCAATAGTGAAGCCCCTACAAATCCAAGTAAAACTCCAAAAATTTGAAAACGACTCGATTTAATTTTAAAAATAATCAACCCTAAAAGAATTGTATTCAAAGGCACTAAAGAATTTAAAATTGATGCTACAGTACTATCAACTTCAGTTTCGGCAAAAGCGAAAAGAAAAGAAGGGAAAAATGTTCCTAAAAAACCTGATACTGCAAGCCATTTCCATTGTGCTTTTGAAATTCCTTTTAGCGTTTTATATCCAATACAAAAAATAAAAATACTGGAAATAACAATTCGATAGCTCCCCAATTGAAGCGGCGATAAACCCAATAGCCCTTTTTTTATAAGAATAAAAGAACTCCCCCAAATTAGAGATAATAAAAAAAGAAAAAACCAGCGTATGTTTCTAGTTGACATTCATTTTATTTTGGACTACAAAGTTGAATAAATATGATTGATTAATAATGAAAAATTGTAAATTTGTTTAAATCCTAAAATTTATTATCATGAAAAATTTAAAATTGATCTTAACCGCAGTTGTTATTTTCTCCATGGCAATCAACTGTAAAAATTCCTCAAAAGTAGAGGTGAAAACTGTAGAAAACGGAAGCACCAAAATCATTGAAACCAGTGAGGTCATAGCTGGGAATTTTGAAGATATTGAAAATTATGCTGCTGCAGAATTTACAATCAAAGGCATGACGTGTGCTATGGGCTGCGCCAAAACGATTGAGAAAAAACTAGCCAAAACAGACGGTGTATTGTCTGCAAAAGTAGATTTTGAAAACGAACTTGCAAGTGTTGAATTTGACGCCGATAAAATTGACAAAGATGCTCTAAACAAAATTGTTACTGGTGTAAGCGATACCTATTCTGTACATGACATGAAAATTTCTGATCAGCCCTTTTCTGTCGAAAAAAAATAGTAAAAAATCTTAGGCGTTCATTAACATTTCAATTTCATCAATTTCAATTGGAATGTTTTTCATCAAATTAATGGGTGTTCCTTTTGGTTGAATGACAACATCATCTTCCAGACGGATACCCATTTTTTCTTCTGGAATATAAATTCCAGGTTCTACAGTAAACACCATATTGGCTTTCATTGGCGTTTTTAATGGCCCAAAATCATGTGTATCCAGTCCCATGTGATGAGATGTACCATGCATAAAGTATTTTTTATATGCAGGTCTCTCTGGATTTTCATTTTGAACGTCTGCTCTATCAATAAGCCCTAATCCAAGTAATTCAGAAGTCATTAATTTTCCAACCTCAACATGATATTCTTCCCAAAGCGTTCCTGGTAACAGCATTTTTGTAGCTTCATTTTTTACATTCAAAACAGCTTGATACACCGCTTTTTGACGTGCTGTAAAACGACCACTCACAGGAATTGTTCGTGTCATATCACTGGAATAATTGGCATATTCTGCACCAACGTCCATAAGTAGCATATCCCCTGCTTTACATATTTGATTATTTTCAATGTAATGTAAAACACAAGCATTATAACCAGATCCAATTATGGGTGTATAAGCAAAACCTTTTGAGCGATTCTTGAGAAATTCATGTGCATATTCGGCTTCAATTTCATATTCCATAACACCAGGCTTTACAAAACCTAAAACACGCTTAAATCCTTTTTCGGTGATGTCGCAAGCGTTTTGAATCAATGCAATTTCCTCTTGCTCTTTAACCCCTCTAAGGGCTTCCATGATGGGAAAATTATGCTCAATTTTATGATTTGGAAATTTCTGCTTTACGGTTTTGATAAAGCGATCTTCGCGCGTTTCCATTTCAACGGCTTGACGATAATGATTGTTATTATTGAAATACACTGTTTTTGCTTCACTCATAAGTTGTTCAAAAACAGACTCAAACTCATCCAACCAATAGACCGTTTGCACACCAGAAGTTTCTGTAGCTTGGATTTTATTGAGTTTTGCACCTTCCCAAATAGCGATATGATCATTCGTTTCTTTTAAAAATAAAATTTCTTTGTGCTTTTGATTTTTTGCGTCTGGAAAAAGAACTAATATGCTTTCTTCCTGATCAACACCACTCAAATAAAAAATATTACGGTGTTGATGAAATGGTAAAGTACTATCTGCACCTGTACTAAAAATATCATTGGAATTGAATACAGCAATAGAATTGGGAATCATTTGAGCTACAAATTTTGCTCTGTTTTTAGTAAATAATTTAGAATCAATGGGTAGGTATTTCATATTCATGTGTTTTTCCAAAAGTAAATATTTTAGATTATATCTTAAAAAAAATGAGGAGAAAACAAAAGTACATGTAATTTCTATTTATAAAAGTTCTAAATTTTAAAAAATTATGATAAATGTTATTGTCTAAGAACGGCTTGTGAGTTACCTTTGCTCAGTTATAAAAATTTAATCAAATGAGTGGATTTTTAAAGTCTTCAATTGGGAGAAAAATTGCAATGGCACTTTCTGCATTTTTCCTTATGTTTTTCATCCTTCAACATTTTGCAATCAATGTCTTATCTGTGTTTAATCCAGATGCTTTTAATGAGGTTTCACATTTTATGGGGACCAACCCTTTAGTGCAATTTGTACTACAACCCATTCTTATTTTTGGAGTTGTTTTTCATTTTGTAATGGGATTTGTTTTAGAATTTAAAAACAGAGCTTCAAGAAGTGTAAGCTATGCAGTAAACAATGGTAATGCAAATTCTACATGGATGAGCAGGAATATGATTTACAGTGGTGGATTTATTCTTGTTTTCCTCGTTATTCATTTTATAGATTTTTGGATTCCAGAGCTTAATGTTAAATATTTGGTAGGTGATACTTCTGGGCTTTTAGCCGATGGAAGTGATTACCGTTATTTTGAAGAATTACAGCATAAATTTGTACCCCTATGGCGCGTGATTTTATATTGCATAGGGTTTATATTTTTGGCATTGCACCTGTTACATGGTTTCAATTCGGCCTTTCAATCCGTTGGAGGGAATAATAAATACACCAACAGCCTCAAAAATGTTGGAAAAGCGTATGCAGTACTTATTCCACTTGGTTTTATTGTTATTGCTTTGTTCCACTTTTTTAATAACTCACACTAAATCATATACTTATGGCTTTAGATTCGAAAATTCCAAATGGTCCACTTGCCGATAAATGGACCACTCATAAAAACAATATCGACCTTGTAAATCCAGCAAACAAAAGAAACATTGATGTTATTGTTGTTGGAACAGGGTTAGCGGGAGGCTCTGCCGCCGCTACACTAGCAGAATTGGGTTATAACGTCAAAGCATTTTGTTTTCAAGATTCACCAAGACGAGCACATTCAATTGCAGCCCAAGGAGGTATTAATGCTGCAAAAAACTACCAAGGTGATGGCGACTCTACATACCGATTGTTTTATGACACCGTAAAAGGTGGCGATTACCGTTCTAGAGAAGCTAATGTATACAGACTGGCAGAAGTCTCTACAAACATTATTGATCAATGTGTAGCTCAAGGCGTACCATTTGCAAGAGACTATGGTGGATTACTTGACAACCGTTCTTTTGGTGGAGTTTTGGTCTCTAGAACTTTTTATGCAAAAGGTCAAACTGGACAACAACTTTTATTAGGCGCATACTCTGCAATGAATCGCCAAATTGGACGAGGAAAAATAAAAATGTATAACCGCCACGAAATGTTGGATGTTGTAATTGTAGATGGAAAAGCGCGTGGAATTATCACTCGAAACCTTGTCACTGGAGAAATTGAACGCCATTCTGGCCATGCTGTAGTATTGGGTTCTGGTGGGTATGGAAATGTGTTTTATCTTTCTACAAATGCCATGGGCAGTAATGTTACCGCTGCATGGAAAGCACACAAAAGAGGGGCTTATTTTGCAAATCCTTGTTATACTCAAATCCACCCAACATGTATTCCTGTCTCTGGTGATCACCAATCCAAGCTGACACTCATGTCCGAATCGCTTCGAAATGACGGAAGAATTTGGGTTCCAAAAAAATTAGAAGACGCCAAAGCCATTCAAAATAAAACATTAAAACCAACAGCAATAGCTGAAGAAGATCGTGATTACTTCTTAGAACGTCGTTATCCTGCCTTTGGAAATTTGGTGCCAAGAGATGTTGCGTCAAGAGCTGCAAAAGAACGTTGTGATGCTGGATTTGGTGTCAATGCTACCGGAGAAGCTGTTTTCCTTGATTTTGCATCAGCGATTATGCGTTATGGAAAAGAACAAGCGCACGTCAAAGGTCTTGATGAAAACGATAACAACCTTGTAAAATCTCTTGGAAGAGAGGTAGTTAAGAGTAAATATGGAAACTTATTCCAGATGTACGAAAAAATTGTGGATGAAAACCCATATGAAACCCCAATGATGATATACCCAGCGGTACATTATACCATGGGGGGTATTTGGGTGGATTATAATTTGCAAACTACAGTACCTGGATTGTATGCAATTGGTGAAGCCAATTTTTCAGATCATGGTGCCAATAGACTTGGAGCTTCTGCTCTAATGCAAGGTCTTGCCGACGGCTATTTTGTATTGCCATATACTATTGGAAATTATCTTTCTGATGATATACGCACAGGACCAATTTCTACAGATAGTATAGAATTTGAAGAAGCAGAAAAAAATGTACGCAAACAGATAGACAAATTCATTAACAACAAGGGTACAAAACCTGTGGATTATTTCCATAAACGCTTAGGAAAAATTATGTGGAATAAATGTGGAATGGCTAGAAACGAAAAAGAGCTAAAAGAAGCTATTGAAGAAATTTCTGCTCTTCGCAAAGAATTTTACAAGGAGGTACTTGTTCCTGGTGATGCCAATGAGTTTAATGAAGAATTAGCAAAAGCAGGTCGTGTTGCTGACTTTCTAGAACTTGGTGAATTGTTTGCCAAAGATGCCTTAGTTAGAGAAGAATCAGCTGGAGGACATTTTAGAGAGGAGTACCAAACTGCAGAAGGTGAAGCACAAAGAAGAAAAGAATTTCAGTTTGTATCGGCATGGGAATACAAAGGAGAACCAAAAGATGCTCAATTGCACAAAGAAGAATTAGTATACGAAAATATAGAAGTTAAAGAACGTTCCTATAAATAAAATTGCTATGAAATTAACGTTAAAAATATGGCGTCAAAAAAATGCCGAAAATAAAGGTAAAATAGTTGAATATCCAATTGAGGGCATTTCTCCTGATATGTCTTTTCTAGAGATGTTGGATGTTCTCAACCAAAAGTTAATTACAGCAGGTGAAGAGCCTGTAGCTTTCGATCATGATTGTCGAGAAGGTATTTGTGGATCTTGCTCTTTATATATTAATGGAGAAGCTCATGGACCAGACAGAAGAGTGACGACATGTCAACTGCACATGCGTAAATTTAAAGACGGTGATACAATTTTTATAGAACCTTTTAGAGCAAATTCTTTTCCAGTAATCAAAGACTTAATTGTCGATCGTTCTGCTTTTGACCGCATTCAACATGCTGGTGGTTTTGTTTCTGTAAACACTTCTGGAAATACCCAAGACGGAAATGCTATTCCAATCTCAAAACACGCCGCAGACGAGGCTATGGATGCCGCTACTTGTATTGGTTGTGGTGCTTGTGTTGCGACTTGTAAAAATTCATCTGCAATGTTGTTTGTTGGCGCAAAAGTTTCTCAATACGCATTGTTGCCACAAGGACAAGTAGAAGCAACAGATAGAGTTCAAAATATGGTTGCACAAATGGATTTGGAAGGCTTTGGAAACTGCACCAATACAGGTGCTTGTGAAGTGGAATGCCCAAAAGGAATTTCATTAGAAAACATTGCTCGAATGAACAGAGAATTAATTAAAGCCAACCTAAAAGGTTAATCCTCCAAAATAAATTCTGTAAACTCTTCCCAAAACGCACGAACTTCTACAAGTTCTTCAGCATAGCTGACACGTTCTGGTTGTATCTTTTTTAGGAAATTTCCTGAATCATATTTGCCGTTGTCGTTAGTATCAAAAATTGCTCTGAGAAAATAATTCCCTGGATCAATATTTATAAAGTCTATAGGCCCTTGCTCTCTAACAATTTTTTCCTCTTTTACATCGCCATTTGTGGTTACAAATTGAAGAATAATAGGATACTTTGCGTTGCGGAGACTCACACGAATATTTCCATAATCGGACAATAATTTTGTACCTGCTCTTAGACGCAGTGTGTCATTTTCTGTACCATAAAAATCTTTTAAAGCGCCAGGAAAAAGAGTAATATCATAATTGTTATTTTCAGTCAAACCAAAGTTTAACTTCGCTAGGGTTGGGTTGTTTTTATCAATAGAAAGTAAACTTTCAATAGCTGCTGAATCCTTATCAATTATTAAAGTTTTAGACATGTCTACAGCGGTCAAAGGAATACTTGAACGCAATAGCATATCATCTCCAGGTTTGAGTGTAGAATTAACTGTTTTTAGTATTAATGAATCCTTTTCCATTTTTTTCATGCGCACAGTAACAGTATCTTTTGTAGAAAAATATGTCACCTGAAAACGCAAAGAATCAATATCAAGTTTTGGATTCAACCAAAAATTTAAGGTGTCTTTTTCAAATTCCTTTGAAGTTGTAGATAAAAAATCATCTGGAACATCAGACAACAGTTTTACACTTAGACTGTCTGGAATCCCTTCATAAGCAAAGCCAATCCGGCTTTCTGCTAATTGTCTGGCACGATTAAATTTGAATTCAGGATCTTGTTTGAATAATTTAAGAACATAGGCCGTATCTGAAGGCACCGTTACAAATTGGCTTCTGTATCCAAATTTATCATCTTTTGGCTGATAAATATAATTAGTGTTTTCCTCTTTCAATGCAGTTAACAGATAACTTCCAGCTTTTATATTATCAATAGAAAATTCTGACAAACTGTCTGTAATTCCTATGTATTTAGGTTTTTGTTTAAATACAATTGAATCTGTGTAAGCACTATCGACTTCGTGCAGCAATACTGAAACAGATTCTGGAGTTTCACGTTCAAAAGCCTCTATAATTAATCCTTTGACAGAAAGTGAGTCGATGTAAGAACCTGTTGAAAAAACATATTTGTAAAAAGGAAAAGGATTACCCTCGTTATTGTCAATAATACTTTCACCAAAATTAATTGCATAAGTTGTATTTGGCTGAAGCGTATCATATATTTTAATTGTAATATACTTACTAGCTGCACTTAAAGGTGTAATTTCTGGCTCGGGGTCCATTGGTGGGGATACTATAAGTTGTTTTTGAAGGTTTTTAAACTTAATGTATTCATTAAAATAAATTTGAATTTCGTTTGCCTTAAAATTTGTTGAAAAATTTGCTGGCTCTTCTTTTGTGATTATGGGTGGGGTTTCGTCTTTTGGGCCGCCATCAGCTGTTCCACGATTAGCACATTGAAATAAAACCAAACTAATAGTTATAAAAAAAATAATATTTAAAATCGTGTTTTTCATACCACATATTTGAACACAAAGAAACAACTTATTTTAATTTTATCGAAACATAGATGACGTAATTGCAATGGTTGCCAAACTAAGATTTTTAACTCCTGCATCAATTAATACATTTGCACATGCTTCAATAGTTGATCCAGTTGTAATTAAATCATCAACAATCAAAATATGTTTTTTATAAATAAATTTATTTGTGATAATTTTAAAGCTATCTGCAACTGATTCCCAGCGTTTTTCCTTTGTTTGAAAAACTTGAGATTTAGTATTTTTTGTCTTAGTTAAAACTAAATTGTTACAAGGAACCTCAAGTACATTTGCAATTGCTTGTGCAAAAGAAAGAACTTGATTATAACCACGTTTTTTCATTCTTTTTTTATGAGAAGGAACAGGAACAACTAAATCAACAGTATCAAAAAGCATAGAGGATTTCATTTCCAATCCCAGCCAAGTGCCTAAAATTGTACCTAGTGATTCTTGATTTTTATATTTAAGTTGATGTAGAAGTTTCTGTACACGGCTATTTTTTTGAAAAAAAAATAACGATGTAGCAGCTTTAAATTCAAGACGCCCAAAAAACAATTGATTTATAGGTTGCTCTTTTCGAAAATGGTAATTAGTTAATGGCAAATGATGTCTGCATTCGACACAAATCTCAATTTCATTGTCGTGTAAAGTTTTTGAACACGCAAGGCAGGATGGAGGAAAAAATAAGTCAACTAAATAGTTCATAATCAATACATAGAGATAAGGCGTAGTAAAATTAAAAATAATCTTATATTTTTTGATTTCTCAGCGCTTAATTTCTTTGTGTTTTCTATTTTTGTGGCATGAACAACCAAGAAGATCATTTTAAAAACGTCATTTCTCATGCTAAAGAATATGGATTTGTATTTCAAAGCAGTGAGATTTATGATGGCCTAAGTGCTGTGTACGATTATGGCCAAAACGGTGCAGAATTAAAGAAAAACATTCGCGAATACTGGTGGAAAGCGATGGTGCAAATGAACACCAATATAGTAGGGCTCGATACTGCAATTTTCATGCATCCAACCACTTGGAAAGCGTCAGGACATGTTGATGCATTTAACGACCCATTAGTAGACAATAAAGATTCAAAAAAACGCTACAGAGCCGATGTTTTAATTGAAGATTATTGCGCTAAACTTGAACAAAAAATTGAAAAAGAAGTCAAAAAAGCTAAAAAACGTTTTGGTGAGACTTTTAATAAAGATGAATTTACAAGTACAAATCCACGTGTTTTAGGGTACAAAGAAAAAATTGATACGATTCTTAAACGTCTGGCCAGATCATTAGAAAATGAAGATTTAGCAGATGTAAAAGAACTTATAGAAGAATTAGAAATTGCAGATCCTGTAAGTGGTAGCCGAAACTGGACAGATGTGAAGCAATTTAATCTCATGTTTGGAACAAAACTAGGCGCCTCGGCAGATAGTGCAATGGATTTATATCTTCGCCCTGAGACTGCACAGGGGATATTTGTGAATTTTTTAAATGTTCAAAAAACAGGACGTATGAAAATTCCTTTTGGTATTGCGCAAACAGGAAAAGCATTTAGAAATGAAATCGTTGCACGTCAGTTTATTTTTAGAATGCGCGAATTTGAACAAATGGAAATGCAATTTTTTATCAAACCTGGAACACAAGGGGAATGGTATGAACATTGGAAAGAAAAGCGTTTGAACTGGCATCTTTCTTTAGGAATGGGAGAAGAAAATTACCGTTTTCATGACCACGAAAAACTAGCACATTATGCAGATGCTGCAGCCGATATTGAGTTTAAATTTCCTTTTGGTTTTAAAGAACTTGAAGGCATTCATTCCAGAACAGATTTTGACCTTAGTCAGCATGAAAAATATGCAGGAAAAAAACTTCAATTCTTTGATCCAGAAGAAAATAAAAACTATGTTCCTTATGTTTTAGAAACCTCTATAGGACTAGATCGTATGTTTTTGGCTGTATTTTCTAGCAGTTTAAAAAATGAAGTATTAGAAAATAACTCTACACGAACAGTTTTAAAACTACCAGCAGTTTTGGCTCCTACAAAAGCAGCCATTTTACCACTTGTGAAAAAAGATGGATTGCCAGAAATTGCCAAAGAAATTTTGAAAGATTTGCAATGGGACTTTAATGTAAGCTATGATGAAAAAGACGCCGTTGGAAGACGATATAGGAGACAAGATGCTATTGGAACTCCGTTTTGTATTACAATAGACCACGAAACACTAAATGACAATACAGTTACAGTACGCTTTAGAGACACCATGAAACAAGAAAGAGTAGCAATTAAAGATTTAAAAGATCTCATAGAAAGCCATGTTTCAATGAAAAATTGGTTAAAAAAATTATAGCCTTAAAAAAATTAAATTCTATAGTTTGTATAGCAAATGTATTGTTCTTTTTATTCTATTTCAATTGGACAAGTTTTATCTTGTGATCACTTAAATTAAAAACTGTATGTCATTGAAAAGGATTCTTAGAATTACACTAATGTTTTGGTCATTATTTTTTATGTTTCAAGGGTTTTGTCAATCTGATCCCCCTGTTGTTACGGCAATTGGAAATCAAATTTACTGCCCACAAACACAACAAAACATTGTCACTTCCTTTAATATTGCTGATACGGATAGTAACTCAACAGAAGCATTTTATATTCAAGTTTCGTCAGGATATATTTTAGGAGAAGATCAATTAATTTTATCAGGGAGTCATCCAAATGTTACAAGTAACTGGAATGCTGCACAAGCAAAACTAACACTATCCCCTGCAAGTGGTAGCACAATTTTGTATACAGACATTATTAATGCGGTGTATGATGTTGTTTTTATAAGTAGCAACTTAAGTGTTGGGCCAAAAACATTTTCCCTAACTGTTGGTGAAGCAAATTTTTTAGATGGACATTACTACGATTTTGTTCCTTTATATGCCGTTCCTTGGACAACTGCAAAAGCAAATGCAGAAGCTATGAGTTATTATGGATTACAAGGTTATTTAGCTACAATAACAAACGCTGATGAAGCTCAAATATGCGGAGAATTATCACCCGGCACAGGGTGGATAGGGGCAAGTGATGTAGAATCTGAAGGTGTTTGGAAATGGGTAACAGGACCAGAGGAAGGAACCATTTTTTGGAATGGTAATCAAAATGGATCAGCCCCGGCAGGGATGTATTCAAATTGGAACGCAGGTGAACCAAACAATTCAGGAAATAACGAAGATTACGCACATATAACAGATGTTTCTGTGACAGACAACCCTGGATCTTGGAATGATTTACCTGATAGTACAGCTGGTCAGCCACCTCAATATACAGCTACTGGTTTTGTGGTAGAATATGGAGGTATGCCTGGAGACCCTGAACTAAGCATCTCTGCGAGTACTTCATTTAGTCCTGCTGAAATTTTATCAACAACCCCCTCGACAAGTTGTGAAAATGAAGCTGCTAATCTTGAGGCAACATCAAATACAACAGATGTTTTGTGGTTTGATGATGAATTTGGAGGCAACTTATTACATTCAGGAAACACATACAATCCAGTACTCAGCTCAAATGTAACATTTTGGGTCTTAGCATCTGAAAATGGATGTCAAACAGGGACAAGAGTAGCTGTAAATGCAAATGTAAATCCTAGTGAATCTACAACTTTCACTCCAATAGATTCTATTTGTGTTGGAGATCCTAACCCTTTACCTGCAACAGATATTAACGGCGTAACAGGAACTTGGAGCCCAGCTTTTGACCCCAATACCACAACAACATACACCTTTACCCCTGATGCTGGACAATGTGCCGCAACAGTTGATATGACTATTGGAATTACACCGCTCACAATACCTGACTATACTCAAATTTCTGATGTATGTATCGGCACGAGTTTGACCATTCCTACAACATCAAACAACGGTATAATAGGAACTTGGAGCCCAGCTTTTGACCCCAATACCACAACAACATACACCTTTACCCCTAATGCGGGGCAATGTGCCGCAACAGTTGATATGACTATTGGAATTACACCGCTAACAACACCAGATTTTATGCCAATTGCTGATGTATGTATCGGTACAAGTTTGACCATTCCTACAACATCAAACAACGGAATAACAGGAACTTGGAGCCCAGCTTTCGACCCAACAACTACAACGTTATATACATTTACGCCAAACCCTAATCAATGTGCTAATCATACTACTATGACGATTGGTATTACACCTGAAACAACATCAACATTTAGTCCAATAGCTCCTATATGTGAAGGCACAAATATAGTGCTACCAACGGCATCAAATGAAGGCTTCACAGGCGCTTGGAGCCCAGCTTTTGACCCCAATACCACAACAACATACACCTTTACCCCTGATGCGGGGCAATGTGCTTCTGGAACAACCCTAACTGTAGGTATTATTCCAACTGTCACACCTACATTTACTCCAATAGACCCTATATGCTTTGGCGATGCTATTGGACCATTACCAACAACATCTAATAATGGAATTAATGGAACATGGTTTCCAACTACAATTGACAATACAACCACAACAACGTATATTTTTACGCCAAATGGTGGAAATTGTGTAGAAAATACAACATTAGAGGTTATAGTATTGCAACAAATAACACCGACATTCCAAATAGATGATATTTGTATTGGAGAAACTATTCCTTCATTACCAAATTTTTCTCAAGAAGGAATTTCTGGAACTTGGAGCCCTGCAATTAATAATTTAGCGACTACAACATACACATTCACTCCAGATCCTGGACAATGTGCAAATTCGACTACAGAAACAATTCAAGTTAACCTAATAAGCACCCTAGCGATTATTACTGAAAATACTTCTGCACCATTTGAAAGCAACCAAATTGTTGAAGTTACAGTAACCGGTGGAAGTGGTAATTATGAATATCAACTGGATGGAGGAAATTGGCAAACAAGTTCTATTTTTCAAAACGTAGTAGGATGCCAAGATCATATTGTTAAAGTTAGAGATGCAGAGGGGTGTAGCAACGAACCAGAATCTGCGGTTACAATCCTTTCATACCCCAAGTTTTTTACCCCCAATGGTGATGGTTTTAATGATTTTTGGAATATAAAATGTCTTAGAAATAGTACAGGTTTAGTTTCAATATTTGATCGATTTGGGAAACTTCTAAAACAATTTAAAACCACAGGCTCAGGTTGGAATGGCACTTACAATAATAACCTTATGCCAACAAGCGATTATTGGTTTTTGGTAACGTATTATGATGAAAATGGAATTGAAAAAGAATTCAGATCTCATTTTACATTAAGACGATAAAAAATTAAAAATAAGCTTTCAATTGCACTGTTCCAGTATGAATTGTTCGGCTCGTTTCGGTTTTTCTGCCAAAATAATTCAAATTCAAATCTAAAAACTTTGTGAGTTTTTTTTGTGCAATTAACGACCAAGTAAAATTTGTTCCAGGCTGTAAACCTTCCATCATTTGGTAGGCAACAGGTGTGTTTGCATTACCCTCAAAAGCATTTGAAAAATAGTTAAATTCTGCTGAAATAGAAGAACTTGTGTTTTGATTCATAACAGCAGAAACCCCAAGTTTATGCTGCTTCAAATATTCATTATCATTAATTAAATTTTCTTTTTGTTGAAACTGATAAAAAACATCAAAACGTTTATTATCATCTAATAAATATGAAATCTTCGGGTTTATTAAAATTTGATCTAACTCAAAATTTTTAGAAGAATAATTTTCACTTTCAGATTTATTGTTATCAACGTTAAATTGAAAATTTAAAAGCCATTGTTGCTGAATTTTATGCGTAAAATTCAATTGATGCGCATAGCTTTTTTGGGCAATAGAGCCAAAAGATAAAACATTCTTCAACTCTGAACCCGAAAAACTATAGGACACAGTATAGTGTTGTCTGCCTCTATTAAAAAACAATTGATTTCTAAAATTGGACTGCAATGCAAGTTGATTTTCTGAGCCCGATTGAAATGGATTTAAATTTATGTTTTGCCCATCATTTTGTTGTTTTCTGTCAATTAAAAATGTGGTTTGATTATAAAAATGAGACCAAAAACGTTTTGCCTTATTTGAAGATCCACTCCACTGAATAGGATCAATTATCAACGATTGACTCAAGCGGTTCTGATGCGTTCGAATATAAACTTGATTTGGCAAAAGCACTCGAATATACGTTGCTTGATCCTGAAATTGTGCAACTTCAAATTCTTCTAGTTCCTGAATGCCGTTGCCATTATAATCAAACCATACAAAGCTTCCTTGCCCTGGCTCAACTTCTACATAAGTAAAATCTTGTTGTGGGAGTTGGCCTGAACTTGTCTCATAAACAGTTTGCCATTGGACTAGATTTTTGGCCAACTTTTGATCATAAAACAATCTTGAGTTAAGAATTTTTTGAATTGATTTATTTTCATCTTCAGGCTTAAAAACTCTATAATTTGCATACAAACTCAAATTTGTAGATTCATTTCGAATCATTTGCGTATTTGAATAATAGGTGTCAGACGAATTAACACGATTCAAAGTGTTATTTTGCACACTATCATTATGCCGTTTGATATACCCTACTTTCATAAAAACTTTTGTTGAATCTCCAACGCCTATAAACGTTTCGTAGGTACTAAATTTTTGACTTTGAAGGTCTAAGTCTTCTGATGGAAGTTTAGTGATTTTATTTTGTTCTGTAGAAAATTTAACTCCTGGCCAAAACACTCCAGCATCGTATTTGAGTTGAGATAAAGAACGAAAAAAAGTTGACGTTGATCGCGAACCGTTTGTAGTTAGAACACTAGAATTTGTTCGAAACTCAAAATTCTTTAGACGTATATTTGAATTTAAAATATGGCGATTTCCATTAAAATCCTTTGAAAAATTCAGATGCTGATATTGATAATTAATTTGATTTAAATCTGTATTATAAAAAGAAACTCCAGCATTCACAAAAAGCTGATCGCCAAAATCCGAAACAACCTGGTTACTTGTCGGTTGATCTAAATTCCAATCTCTATTAAATTCTGGATTATAAAGTCCTTCTAAATTTCTAAAATCTTTGTGAATATAATCCATTTCAGAATCCACATTAATGTTCCACTTATTAAATTTAAAAACCTTTTGTTTTACAGCCAGTCGTGCTGCAAAACCATCATTGTCATCGTCTGAAATACCCGAAAATGTATTAAGATCATTTTGACTTGCTGCCAACTCAAAATCTACAGTCGTTTTTTCATTTGGAATATATGCTCCGTTTAAAACTGCAAGTTGTAGTTTAACTGGTGCAACAAGCTGTACAATTGGCTCATAACTTCCTTGCATTTGACCAGATATGGGCGATACATAGCTATAAATATTTGAAATTGCCGTTGAATTTGATAACGTATAATTCCCTTGTTGTTCTCCTACAAACAAAAAGTTAACTTGATATAAACTGTCTTCTGAATTGTTAGAAAATATAAAAATTTCTTCGCCATCAATAATTTCCTTTTTGTATAAAATTCTGTTTTCACTAAACTCTGCTGGTACTGCAGATGGTGCAGTCATAAGTGATTTGTCATCTCCAGCATTGGACAATATTTCTGTCTGATTGGCATTCAAGTTTTGTTGTAATGACTGATTTTTTAAATCATTTTCATTGTAAAATGATACCCCAAATTTTAATTTTTCTGAGTCATATTGAGCGGCAGCATAACCTACAAATCTTGTGTAGTTGCGTTCGCTGTACTGGTAGTCGACAGTAATTCGCATTTCAGAAGTAATGGGATATGTTGGATTAAAAATGATTTCCCCAGCATTATAATCAATAATATAATCTTTAGTCGCACCGCGTTCCAAAGCAATGCCATTGACATATACTGTTTCACTTCCAGAAACAACCAATACAAACAACTCATTATTTGGTCCTTTAAGTTTGTACGGCCCTTGATTCCCTTCTTGAGCAATAAATTGACTTGTTGTAAACTGCCCTCGCACCAATGCGCCAGAAGCATATGATGTTGTTTTTGATGTATTGTGTTGAAAAACAGAGCTTACAGAAAGCCCTTGCACTCGTTTTGAAAATTCAGCAAAATAAGAGCGGTAATTTTCCAGATCTATATCTCCAGCACGTAATGCCCATTGATCTGTAAAAGCTTCAATAAATACCTGATCAAACTCATCTAAACGTTGGGAATACCCACTCTGTTGCAGAGGAATATTGGCATCTTGAATTGATGCTCTAAGTGTTACTTTCTCGCTGATTTTTCCACTAATCTGTAAATCTAACTCACTATTTAAAACAGAATTTTGATTATTACCAATAGTAACGCCTCTCGAAATACTACCAGAAGTCGTTAGGCCGTCAAAAGGAACTGTTTCTTGTGGAGGATTGGATTCTGATATTTGATACAATTTATCCAAAGTCCCCGTTGAATTTACAATGACTGAAGCATCAATTTGCTTGTAAGTTTTGGTTAAAAATTCAGGATATTTTAAATAAGTAACTTCAATTGAATCTGTCTGTGGTAGCATATTTTTGAAGTTTAAAACTGCTTTCTTAAAATCTATAAAATAAGAAGCTGTATCAACAGAAACTCCATTGGAATCTGTAATTTTAAAATAGGAAGGATTGATACTCAGACTATCTAAAACAATGGTTTTATTTGTCGCAATTTTTTTAGTTTGGTACAAACGCTTTGAGTCTTGTGCCAAAACATAAGATGATGAAAATAAAATTACAGAAATCAAAAACCTGTGCATACTTAGTTTTAACTAAAAAAAAAAGAAAATATTTTGTTGATACTTTTCAATAAAACTCTAAAATTATTTAGTGTAAAAGTAAGGCTTTAATTATTTTAGCTAAAATATTCAATTAACTCCATGAAAATTATTTCATACAACGTCAATGGAATTCGAGCTGCTTTAAAAAAAGGGTTTTTGGAATGGTTGGTTGCTGCAAATCCAGATGTGATTTGTTTACAGGAAATTAAAGCCCAAGAAGATCAACTAGATCTTAGTCTATTTGAAACTGCTGGCTATCCTTATACGTATTGGTTTAGCGCTCAAAAAAAAGGCTATAGCGGTGTTGCTGTTTTATCCAAAACAAAACCCAAAAATATAGTTTTTGGAACTGGAATTGAATCTATGGATTTTGAAGGCCGAAACATTCGTGCAGATTTTTCTGATGTTTCTGTAATGAGTTTATACCTTCCATCTGGGACTAATATTCAACGTTTGGAACACAAGTTTGAATATATGGATTTGTTTAAATCATATATTGATGAATTAAAAAAAGAAGTTCCAAATTTGGTGATTTGTGGCGATTACAACATTTGCCATGAGGCCATCGACATACATGATCCTGTTCGAAACAAAAATGTTTCAGGTTTTTTACCTGAAGAACGTGCATGGATGAGTAATTTTTTAAAAAGTGGATTTGTTGATGCCTTTCGACATCTAAATAAATCGCCACACCAATACAGCTGGTGGAGTTACAGAGCTAATGCACGTGCCAATAACAAAGGGTGGCGACTAGATTACACATTAGTCTCAACTCCTTTAAAAGAAAATATTAAAAGAGCCGTTATACTATCAGAAGCAGTACATAGCGATCACTGTCCTGTACTATTAGAATTAAATCAATAAAAATTAAAAATCATGTTTAAACACTTCATTATTTTGTCCTTATTTGCACTTACAGCCACATCTTGTGTATCTTCAAAATTGTATAAAGAGCTAGAGGGAAAATACAACACCCTAAAATCAGATTATGATGAATTGTCTAGAAATAATGATCAAGAAGTTCTCCAAAAAAAAGAACTCGAACAACAACTGAGGACACTTCAAGAAGCCTTTGATGAAGTACAAACCGAGCGCGATCAGTTGGCTCAAGAGGTTGAAGCACTTCAAAAAAAATATGAAAATTTAGATGCTGCATATTCTGCGTTGGAGCAAAACAGCTCAAAGTCGATAGAAGAAAATGCACAAAAAAACAGAGAGCTTCTTGCTCAACTAGAGGCAAAAGAACAAGCATTAGCTGCAGAAAATGATCGGTTGATGCGACTTGAAGCAGATATGCAAGAACGTTCGCAACGTATTGCAGAACTGGAAGCATTGATAGCAGCAAAAGATCAAGCAATGACAGATTTAAAAAATGCTATATCTAGTGCACTTACTGATTTTGAAGGCAAAGGGCTCACTGTTGAACAACGTAACGGTAAGGTTTATGTGTCTATGGAAAATAAACTTCTTTTTAAATCTGGAAGTTGGTCTGTAGGATCTGAAGGGCGCAAAGCAATTGTTCAACTTGGAAAAGTTCTTGGCGAAAATCCAGATATTGCTGTTTTGATTGAAGGACACACCGACAATGTACCGTTTTCTAATGGTGGCCAAATTTCTGGAAACTGGGATTTATCCACCAAGCGTGCAACTTCTATTATTGCGATTTTAAGTGAAAATGACGCCATTAATCTTGAAAATTTAACCGCAGCGGGGCGTAGTGAATATGCTCCAATTGCAACAAATGAAACAACCGAAGGAAAAGCCAAAAACAGACGTATTGAAGTTGTTTTGACTCCTAAACTTGATGAAATTTCTAAACTTCTAAACACTAATTAATGGAATATACATCACTTCCAAATACCAATATTAAAGTAAGTAAAATTTGTCTTGGCACAATGACTTGGGGCAATCAAAATACAGAAGCTGAAGGATTTAATCAGATGGATTATGCTTTGGAACGTGGTGTCAATTTCTTTGATACAGCAGAGCTATATCCTGTTCCAGCTACAAAAGAGACTCAAGGGCAAACGAGTAAAATTATTGGAAATTGGCTAAAAAGAAGTAATAATAGAGAGAAAGTAATTCTTGCAAGTAAAATTGCTGGTCCTGGAGACTATACTGCACATATTAGAACTACAGGGTTTGGAGGCAAATCAATTCAAGAAGCTATTGAGTTAGAACTCAAAAGATTACAAACAGACTACATTGATTTATACCAATTGCATTGGCCAGAACGACACACCAATACCTTTGGGGTAAGAGATTTTAAACCTAGTCCAAACGACCCATGGCTGGATAATTTCAATGAAGTATTGCATGAGCTAAACAATCTTGTACAAGCAGGAAAAATTAGAGCTTATGGACTTTCCAACGAAAAAGGCTGGGGCACTATGCGCTATGCCGAAGAAGTTCGAAAAGATAATTTGCCAAAAATTACTACAATTCAAAATGCTTATTCTCTATTGAATCGTGTGTTTGAAGGCGACTTAGCAGAAATATCTCATAGAGAAAATATTGGTCTATTGGCCTACTCACCATTAGCTTTTGGTGTGCTTTCTGGTAAATACATCAAAGGCACTGCTGCTGATAATGCACGACTGAAATTGTTTCCAAGATTTGCTCGCTATAGTAGCATGCAATCAACTGAGGCTACAAAACAATATTTGGACTTAGCAAATGACATTGGGATATCACTTACGGCGCTTTCATTGGCTTTTGTAAATCAACGCCCATTTGTAACTAGTAATATTATAGGAGCAACAAATTTGGAACAACTAGAAGAAAATATCAATAGTATAGAAACAAAATTGTGTGAAGACACATTGGCTAGAATCAATGAAATTCATGCTAAGATTCCAAATCCAGCGCCTTGATTTTAGGATTTATTGGCCAACTGACCACAAGCTGCGTCAATGTCTTTACCTCGCGATCTTCGAACAGTTACCGTTATTTTATTGGCTTCAAGCATTGAAACATAACGTTCTATGATAGAAGATTTTGCTTGCTGAAATTCCCCATCATCAATAGGGTTATATTCTATAATATTAACCTTACTTGGTGCAAATTTACAGAAGTCTATTAGCGCTTGAATGTCTTTTACAGTGTCGTTAATACCTTCCCAAACAACATATTCATAAGTAATTTGACGTTTTGTTTTGGCATACCAAACTTCAAGAGCTTCGCGAAGATCTTTTAGTGGAAATGTTTCATTAAAAGGCATAATTTGAGTTCGAACCTCATCTCTTGCAGAATGTAATGATACGGCTAAATTAAATTTGACCTCATCTTCAGCCATTTTTTTAATCATTTTTGGGACTCCAGAAGTCGATACTACAATACGTTTTGGCGACATCCCAAGTCCCTCATCAGAAGTGATTTTATCTATTGCTTTTAAAACATTATTGTAATTCATTAGAGGCTCACCCATACCCATAAAAACGATATTAGTGAGCTTTTTGTCATGATAAAGACGGCTTTGTTTATCAATGGCTACAACTTGGTCGTAAATTTCGTCGGGGTTTAAATTTCGCATACGCTTTAACCTTGATGTAGCACAAAACTTACAGTCTAGACTGCACCCCACTTGAGAAGACACACAGGCTGTTGTTCTCTTTGAAGTTGGAATAAGTACAGATTCTACAACAAGACCATCATGCAAACGAATGGCATTCTTTAGCGTTCCATCGGAGCTTCGTTGCATAGTATCTACTTCAATATGGTTTATACTGAAAGCATCATTCAATAATTGACGCGTTTCTAACGACAAATTGGTCATGTCATCAAATTGATGTACTCCTTTTTTCCACAACCATTCATAGACTTGTTTCCCCCTAAAGGCTTTATCGCCATGAGAAGTAAAAAAAGCCATCAATTGCTCTTTTGAAAGTGCACGTATGTCTTGTTTTGTTTGGCTCAATCGTATCACAATTATAAAATAAAAAAAGCCTCCTGGGAGGCTTTATATGTTTTAAAGAATAAGCATGGCATCACCATAACTGTAGAATTTATATTCTTCTTTTACTGCTTCTTTGTAGGCTTTCATTACAAAATCGTAACCTCCAAATGCAGAAGTCATCATTAGCAATGTAGACTTTGGCGTATGGAAATTCGTAATCATACAATTAGCAATTGAAAAATCATACGGCGGAAAAATAAATTTATTAGTCCAGCCACTAAATTCATTAAGTGTACCACTAGAAGACACAGAACTTTCTACAGAACGCATCACGGTTGTTCCTACTGCACAAATTCGTCGTTTTTCTTTTAATGCAGTATTGATTGTTTGTGTGGCATTACTGTCAATAATAATTTCTTCACTATCCATTTTGTGTTTAGAAAGGTCTTCTACCTCAACAGGATTGAAAGTTCCTAATCCAACGTGGAGCGTGAGTTCAGCAAAGTTAATTCCTTTAATTTCAAGACGTTTCAATAAATGCTTTGAAAAATGTAGACCCGCTGTTGGTGCTGCTACTGCTCCTTCATTTTTAGCATAAATTGTTTGGTATCGTTCTTCGTCTTCTGGCTCAACTTCTCTACGAATATATTTTGGAAGAGGTGTTTGCCCTAATTCAGTTAATTTTCTTCTAAATTCTTCATATGATCCATCAAATAAAAATCTAAGAGTTCTTCCTCTTGAAGTAGTATTATCAATAACCTCTGCGACTAAACTTTCATCGTCACCAAAATAAAGCTTATTGCCAATACGGATTTTTCGAGCTGGATCGACTAAAACGTCCCAAAGACGCTGTTCTGCATTGAGCTCTCTTAATAAAAAAACTTCAATACGAGCGCCTGTTTTTTCTTTATTACCAAAAAGCCTTGCTGGAAATACTTTGGTATTATTTAAAACCATAACATCATCTTCATCGAAATAGTCGATAAGATCCTTAAAGTACTTATGCTCAATGGTTTGTTTTTCTCTGTTCAATACCATTAAACGCGCCTCGTCTCTGTGCTCCGAAGGATATTCTGCTAGAAGGTGATCTGGTAAATCAAAGTTAAAATGGGATAATTTCATTTGTTTAAATTTTTTACAAGTTGCAAATATACAATCTCAAAATAGGCGTTGTCAAGTAAATAGAGGTTTATTTTTTCTCAAGATTAAATCCAAGGGTTTGAAGATCATTCCAAAAGTCTGGATATGATTTTGAAACCACCTCTGCATCATCAATAAAAAGTTGTGTTTTTAGGGCAAGTGGTGCAAAGGCCATTGCCATTCGATGATCGTTATAAGTGTTGATAACAACCCCTGAATTCAAGCCCAAAGGATTTGTGAGGTGTAAACTTTTTGGAGTGATTTCAATAGTTGTCCCCAATTTTTTAATTTCATTTTGAAGCGCCGCCAATCTATCTGTTTCTTTAATTTTTAGCGTATGTAACCCTGTCAAATCACAATCTATTTTCAATCCTAAACATGTTACAACAATAGTTTGTGCGATGTCTGGAGCATTTGACAAATCGATAGATAAGCAATTTGGCAATGAGGCTTCAATTTTTTTTAAAATGAGTGTGGTGCCATCAAATGTACTTTCTACACCCAAATCTTTATAAATTTTTTGAAGTACTGCATCACCTTGTAAACTTGTTGACTTATATTCTGAAATAGCAATTTGAGTTCCGGCTGGACTTAGCGCAACAATGCTATAAAAGTAAGACGCAGAAGACCAATCAGACTCTACAACAAAAGTTTTTGATGTAAGTTGATGAAATGGTAATACTCTGATTGCATTGGATTCAAAACTAGTTTGAACACCCAATTCATTGAGCAAGGAAAGTGTCATTTTTATATATGGTGTAGAGGTAATTTCTCCCTCCAAATGAAGTGTTAATCCATTTTCTAAAGTTGGCGCAATGAGTAGTAACGCTGAAATATACTGACTGCTAATATTGGCTTTCATTTGTACGCTACTTTTTGTAAGTGTTTTGCCTTCTATCAATAAAGGTGGATAACCATCATTTTTGGTGTAAGATATTGAGGCACCCAAAGCGTTCAATGCATCCACTAAAATTTTAATCGGGCGTTCTTGCATTCGCGAAGAACCTGTTAGTGTTGTTGTTTTCCCCAAGCGCGTTGCATAATATGCAGTCAAAAAACGCATAGCTGTTCCTGCATGATGAATATCTACAACCGAAGCATCTGTTTTTAGGGCTTTTTGCATCAACTGGCTATCATCAGAATTGGACACATTTTTTATCTCCAATCCTTCAAATAGTGCTTGAAGCAATAAAACTCTATTAGATTCACTTTTGGAACCTGTTATTTTCAATTCAGAAAATGAATTAATCTTGGATTGTTTCAGTTGAATCTGCACTATTATTTTAATTTTTGATTGGAATGATGACGGTTATGGTCTCGTTTTGTCTTTAGGTCTAGCTTTTTATCAAAAGCGTCTTGTAAATCTACGCCCGTTTGATTTGCCAAACAAAGTACTACAAAAATAACATCAGCCAATTCCTCACCTAAATCTTTGTTCTTATCAGATTCCTTTTCGCTTTGCTCTCCATAGCGTCGAGCAATAATACGCGCTACCTCCCCTACTTCCTCTGTAAGTTGTGCCATATTGGTGAGCTCATTAAAATAGCGTACCCCATGAGTTTTAATCCATTGATCAACTGTTTCTTGTGCGTTTTGAAGATTCATAACTTTCTATTTTACAAAGAACTAAAGTAATTAATGTCCTTTTTAAATCAAATAATATCGCTTTAAATTAACTAAGAATTATTCACGGTTTTTTGTGTCAATGATAACAGTAACTGGGCCGTCATTTAAAAGGTCTATTTTCATGTTTGCACCAAAAACTCCCGACTGAACTTCCTTACCTAAATCGTGTTGTAATTGACTGATAAACTCCTCATACAATGGTATTGCAATTTCTGGTCGTGCAGCTTTTACATAACTTGGCCGATTGCCTTTTTTCGTTTGTGCATGTAACGTAAATTGACTTATTACAAGCGCCTCAAAATTTTGGTCGATTAAAGATAAATTCATCATGTCATTTTCGTCATTAAATATCCTAAGGTTTGAAATTTTTTTACTCAACCATTTTATATCCTCTAAAGTGTCTTCAACAACAATGCCTAAAAAAATGAGAACTCCTGATGCAATTTGACCTTCAATATTATTATCAATTGTTACACTTGCTCTTGTAACTCTTTGAATCACTACTCTCATGGCGTATCGTATGAATCGGTTCGATAATTAGCCTCTTCGCCTTGTAGAATTTGTAGATACGATTTGTAGCGCGATGAAGCTATTTCACTAGAATCAACAGCCTTTTTTACAGCACATTTTGGCTCATGTAAATGAAGACAATTGTGAAACTTACAATTCGTTTTTGTGGAAAATAACTCTGGGAAATAATGATCCAATTCTGCTGGCTCTATATCTACAACACCAAATCCTTTAATGCCAGGGGTGTCAATTATCCTAGCGTCAAAACTTAAATCAAACATTTCCGCAAAAGTAGTTGTATGTTGACCTTGTTGATGCATTTCTGAAATGGCCTTAGTTTTTATATTAAACCGAGGTTCTATCATATTTATAAGTGTAGATTTTCCTACTCCAGAATGCCCAGAAAACATACTAGTTTTTTCTTTCATTTTTAATTTCATAGCCTCTAAGTTTTCACCTTTTTTAGCCGATATTTTAAGACAATCGTATCCAATTTTCGAATAAATTTGAATCCAATTTTCTACGATAGATTTAGGATCACTATCGTAAGTATCCATTTTGTTAAACAACAAAATAGCTTCAATTCCATAAGCTTCAGCGGTGACCAAAAAACGATCTATAAAACTGGTAAATGTCGGTGGATTGTCGATGGTAACCAACAAAAAAACCTGATCAATATTACTCGCAATAATATGGGTTTGCTTGGAAAGATTTACAGATTTTCTAACAATATAATTTTTCCGTATATGAATAGTTTTAATGACACCGGTTTCTTTATTATTACTCGTTTCTAAATCAAAATCAACAACATCACCCACTGCAATAGGATTTGTGCTTTTAATGCCTTGCATACGGAACTTTCCTTTGATACGGCACTCATAAAAAGTACCATTCGAAGCTTTGACAGTATACCAACTACCTGTCGATTTATAAACCGTTCCTGTCATATATTAAACATCTTTGGAAACACAAAGAAACAAATTTCTTTTTACACCATTTAGTATTCAAAATTACACCAACTAAAAAGGAGTGCAGTTGCACCCCTTTTTTTATCCTTTCAAAATTTGTTTTTGATGATTGATGGATTCTTGATGGATGGCCTTAAAAAGTTTTAGGATAAACTCCTCACTTAGACTGTGCTGTTCCCCTTCAAGAACCATTTTGCCTAGAATTTCGTTCCAACGTTTGCTCTGCAAAACGGCAACATTTTTCTCTTTTTTTAGAGCTCCAATAGCTTCTGCAACTTTCATTCTTTTTCCTAATATTTCTAAAAGTTGATTATCTATGACATCAATTTGTGCACGTAATTTTTGAAGCTCACTAGTATAATCGGCTTCTGTAGTACTTTCATTACGGATTTTTAAATCTTTTGTATACTGAATAAGTGTGCTTGGTGTAATTTGCTGTGCCGCATCACTCCATGCATTATCAGGATCAAAGTGAGTTTCAATCATTAGACCATCGAAATTTAAATCCAAAGCTGTTTGACATACATCAAAAACCATATCGCGCTTTCCTGTGATGTGCGAAGGGTCGTTAATTAGAGGGAGGTCAGGAAATTTCGTTTGTAACTCAATGGCCAATTGCCATTCTGGGTTGTTTCTATATTTTGATTTTTCATAAGTTGAAAACCCTCTATGAATGACTCCTAAATTTTTAATATTTGCCGAAGCCAAGCGCTCTACAGCACCAAGCCATAATGCAAGGTCTGGATTAACAGGGTTTTTAATCAAAACAATTTTATCGGTACCCTCCAATGCATCTGCAATTTCTTGGACAATAAATGGACTTACTGTTGAGCGTGCACCAATCCAAAGTAAGTCGATATCATGTTCTAGTGCCAGCTCTACGTGTGCTCTATTGGCTACTTCGGTTGCTGTTTTTAGTCCTGTTTCGGCTTTTACTTTTTGTAGCCATTTGAGCCCCAAAGCACCTACGCCTTCAAAATTTCCTGGGCGAGTTCGAGGTTTCCAAATCCCTGCTCTATAATAACTAACATCTGAATCTTTAAGTTCGTGAGCAATTTTTAAAACTTGCTCTTCTGTTTCTGCACTACATGGCCCTGCAATGACTAGCGGATGATCTAATTTTAAATCATCTAACCATGTTCTAAGTTGTTTACTATTTTCCATAGTGTTGTTGGTTTAAGAAATTCCTTTAAGTATTGTTTTTATATAATTTGTGTTTTTCATTTCGTTTCGAATGGCTTCAAAATCTTCAGACTCCATTAATTTTTTGAAGTGCGTCAAGTTTTGAATGTACTCATCTAATGTTTCAATAACATTAGTTTTATTTTGTTCAAAAATTGGGGTCCACATCTCTGGTGAGCTTTTTGCTAGCCGCACTGTAGATTCAAATCCACTACCGGCCATGTCAAAAATATTGCTTTCGTTTTTCTCTTTATCAATAACGGTTTTTCCAAGCATAAATGAACTAATATGAGACAGGTGAGACACATAGGCAATGTGTTTATCATGATCTTTTGCATTCATATGTCGAATACGCATCCCAATAGATTCAAAAATTGAAATTACCTCTTTTGAACGTTTTTCGTCTGTTTTTTCAATATCACAAATGATATTAGTTTTGTTTTTGAATAGCCCCACATGTGCCGCTGTTGGCCCAGAAAATTCTGTTCCTGCTATAGGATGATTGGCCAAAAACTGTGATCGTTTTGGATGGTCATCTACAACCTTACATATGGCCTCTTTTGTAGAACCCATATCAACAACAATCCCTTGTTTTGGAATAAGATCTAAAAGCGTTGGAAGAAGTTTTAATGTCGCATTTACAGGGATGGCCAAAATCACTAAATCGGCATTCTTTATATCATTCAAAATGGCCTTTTTATCTATTAGTCCTGATTCTAATGCTGTGGACAAATGCGCTTCATTATGATCTATTCCGTACACAACAACCTCAGGTTTTAGAACTTTTAAATCTAAAGCAAAACTACCTCCAATGAGTCCTATTCCTATGACATATACGTTTTTCATACAGTGCGTTTTATAGCTTCATTAATAGACTTTTCTGATGCGCAAAGAGAGAAACGAACATATCCATTTCCATTGGAACCAAAAATAGTTCCAGGGGCTATAAATATATTTTTTTTGTAAAGTAATTCATCAATAAATTGCTCTGAGTCGATGCCATGTGGAAGCTTTGCCCAAACAAACATTCCTGATGTTTTTTTATCAAAATCACAACCCAATTGCGTGGCCAGTTGCCATACAAGTTGTCGGCGTTTTTCATAAATAGCATTCAATTCTTTAAACCATTGTTTTGATGATTTAAGTGCCTCTATGGCTCCTTTCTGAACACCATAAAACATTCCAGAATCCATATTACTTTTTACCTTAATGACATTTTTTATATGATGTGTAGCACCTGAAAGCATACCCACACGCCAACCCGCCATATTGAACGTTTTGCTCAAAGAATTTAGCTCTAAACAAACATCTTTAGCTCCCTCAAAATTGAAAATACTAGTTGGATTGTCATTTAAAATAAAGCTATATGGATTGTCATTTATTAATAAAATATTGTGTGCTTTCGCAAATTGAATCAATGCTGACAAGTGCGATTTTGACGCCTTAGTCCCTGTTGGCATATGCGGGTAATTTACCCACATGAGTTTTACTTTGGACAAGTCCATTTTTGATAATTCATCAAGATTTGGTTGCCATTGCGATTCGTGTTTTAAATCATAAAAAATTGGCGTTGCCCCCAAAAGCTTTGTAACAGAACTATAGGTTGGATAGCCGGGATTTGGAATAAGTACAGCATCTCCTTCATTGAGATATGCCATCGAAATATGCATAATTCCTTCTTTACTCCCCATGAGAGGGAGAATTTCAGATTCAGAATTCAATTCTACACCATAATTATTTTTATAAAAATCAGAAATAGCTATTCTCAGTTCTGGCAACCCTTGATAACTCTGATATTTGTGCGCGGTAACATCTGAAAGGCTAGTGTTGAGCGCTTCAACCACTCGTGGTGGTGGTGGTAAATCTGGACTTCCTATCCCCAAATTAATTACTGGTTTACCATTTGATAAGAGCGTGCGTACTTCTTTCAATTTTCTTGAAAAATAATACTCCTCCACGGTATGTAATCGTTGGGCTACACTACTCATTGTTTAGCATTTTTATATTCTCCTAAAACTTTAAATTCTTCAGCCATAATGGTCATAATGGACTTTGCTTTTTCATAATCTTCATAGGTATCAAAAGTTACGTCCACGAAAAAAGCATATTTCCAAGGTGTATCAATTTTTGGCAAAGACTGTATTTTCGTCAAGTTCAATTTGCAGTCACTCATCACATTTAGCATGGCAGCTAAACTTCCTCTTTTGTGGTCTAACATGAATTTTAATGAGGCTTTATTAATCTTTGCAGATGAACTTTGATGGCGTTCTACAATGACAAATCGGGTTTCGTTTTGCTTGATCGTTTGAATGCTTTTGGCTAAAATTTTCAATTGATAAATTTCGGCTGCGGCTTCGCTTGCAATGGCTGCAATGCCCACAAGCTGCTGATCATGAATTCGTCTCGCCACTTCTGCAGTATCACTATCCTCTACCAATTTGATATGTGGATATTGATCAAAAAACACTTTACACTGCAATAAAGCCATTGGATGCGAGTGAACTTCATTAATATCCATAATATTTTGGCCAGATAGCGCCATTAAATTATGTTGTACATCCAAATAATACTCGCCTGTAATATAAAGCTCATTGACGTCTATCAATGCATAATTTGGAATAATTGAACCTGCAATAGAATTTTCAAGTGCCATGATTGCTGCATCAGCTTTGTGTTGAGCAAGACTTCTCACCACTTCGTTAAATGTTAAAAAAGGTAAGGTTTCAACAGCGTTCAAAAAATAATTTTGTGAAACGATATCGTGAAACGATCCTTGAATTCCTTGTATGGCAACTTTTTTAATCATAAAAAAAAATCTCGGCTTTTGGACCGAGACTTACATTTAAATTTATTGTTTAAAATTATACAAACAAAGTCTCGTTCTCTCCGCTAAAAAAGAAATAGAACCAGCTATATGTTGTATAATTTGTGTGTTTCATCGTTGATAATGAACGGCTAAAGTAAATATTTTTTTTTCAAAACAAAATTGAATTTTATTTTTTTTAAAATCTGAAGAGAGTTTTCGACAATTCTAAAATAAAATAGGTTAAAATTGAAGAATATTTATTTTTTAGATGATTTTTTGAAATAGACTCAATCAATTTATAAAGATCAAAGACCCTGTATAGAGTACTGATACATCTACATTTGGTGGCTCATTAACAGAGATTAAATTTCCTGTACTGCGCAATACTCCACTCAAAGACTGAACAGGATGCACAGTAATATCATGACTACTACGATGAGAAATTTCAACGTCCTGTGCCAAAAGATTGGCGCCAAAAAAAGCTGTTGTCCCAGAGTAAAACCCCACAAAGAGAGTGTCTGTGCTCCCTGAAATAAAAAATTGGGAGATGTTATTCGAAATAACACTTACGCTTTCATTCTGGACATGTAAATTAAAATCCCCAGAACTTATATTATCTTGATTAAAATTTTCAGAAATCAATTTTAGATTTGGAAATGTCAGTATACCTTCCGATTTGATGGTGTATTGTGTATTGCTTCGTATTTCTTTAAGATTTGGGGTTGTTACAAAAATTTTTGTTGGCACATAGTTTCGCACCCAATTGCATTGATTATTATCATTAAGCGTCAATAAACCAGAGTTATCAATGGTATAATTTATATCAGAAATCAAATGCTCACCTGATTCTATTTTAAGGTGATATTCCGAACCTTGTAAAAGAAATAGTTCTATATTTTCATTGGCTAAAATTCGATCAAATGGATCAATATTATGTTCTATTGTTGTCAAATCTCCAGCAATTTGAATACAATTCGGAGCATTATCTTTGGCACAAGATAACACTAGAAAGATTATACTATAAAAAAGAAATATTCTCATAATCGTATTCCAAGACTAAATTCTAAGGCTTCAGCTTTTGCCGTATGTGATTTTAAAGTTGTACTCACAAACCATTTTGATGACAAATAATACTTCATTCCAATTCTATTGTACACACGCCCTTCAAAATCAAAAGGAGAATATACATAATACCCTAATTGTGTTTGCACTGAAAATCTTCCAAAAAGAAGTTCGTGTCCAATATAAACCCCAATACGTTTGTAATCTAAATCATGAGCAATATTATTTTCTGGGTAGGCGACACTTTGATAATAAATGTATTCTTTTAAAAATTTTGAATTGAAATATTCGCCACCAATCATGACTAAACTCTTTGGATTTATGCGTTTTTCAGCAAAAGCTGAAAAGATATAAAAAGGAAACTGAGGCGTTCCTACCACATCACTTTGATTGACTCCAGTTCGAAAAATCAATCCAAACCTTATTTTTTTATTTATATCCTCATTGAAGGTTTCAATTTCATTAGTTTCTTTATTGCTATCAAGAGCAGCGGTAAGGCCAACATTAAATGTAACGGAATTGATACTCGTATTTGGCGCCTTTATATTGGCATTGGATAAATGCAATAATGTTGCTCCAGCCTGTACGCCAATAGGACCAAAGATTTGAGGGCGGACATAATTAAGCATCAAATAAGTCCCACTCAATAAGTCAGAACCAAAAGCTATATTTTTTGGGTTTTTGAGTTTATCATAAGGATTTGTTGCATAAGAAATTCCTTGTGCAAAACGTAGCATCAAACGTCTTTTTAAAAAGTAAAAATTGTAATGCCCATATACTCCATAAGACGAGCCAAGCATTGAATTATTGAAATTTTGAGCGACAAAAGAAGCTCCGAATTCGGGATAATTATACTGAGAATGCCATATTTTTTCCCCAGAAACACGCTTATTCCAACCAATTATAAAACCATTGGGATGCCCTTGAATAAGATGAGTAATATTATCATTGTGGCGTGCAATATTCCCTGAATACATATTGACATCAATAAATGAACTAGAGTTTTCTTTTTGAGCATTACTCAAAAAAAATAGACATAAAAAAGTATATTTAAAGATGTGTTTTGTCATCATATAAGGCGTTGTAAAACTAATTAAATAACTCCGTAAAATCATATAAGCGAGAGAAAGATTTTTTTTTCATTTTATTATATATACATTTGCAATCAACTAATAGAGGATAAATTTGACCTGATTGCAACCTCATAAAAAAAAGCTAAAACAGTACAATTCCTTTTAGCTTGTTGCACTTATTTTTCCTCATAAATATAAATTATGAGTTATTTATTTACGTCCGAAAGTGTTTCTGAAGGTCACCCAGATAAGGTTGCAGACCAAATAAGTGATGCTATAATCGATCATTTTTTAGCTTTTGACCCGCAATCTAAAGTCGCTTGCGAAACTTTAGTAACAACAGGGCAAGTTGTTTTGGCAGGTGAAGTCAAATCTAAGACGTATTTGGATGTACAACAAATTGCAAGGGATACCATCAATAAAATTGGCTACACCAAAGGTGAATATATGTTTGATGGCAATTCGTGTGGCGTATTGTCTGCCATTCACGAGCAATCGGATGACATTAACAGAGGAGTAGACAAAGAAAATCCCGAAGAACAAGGTGCTGGAGATCAAGGCATGATGTTTGGTTATGCCACTAACGAAACTGAAAACTTTATGCCTTTGGCTTTAGATTTATCACATCTAATTTTAAAAGAATTAGCAGAATTACGCAGAGAACATAAAGAAATTACATATCTACGACCAGATTCCAAAAGTCAGGTTACTATTGAATATAGTGACGATAATGTGCCATTGCGCATTGATTCTATTGTAATTTCAACCCAACACGATGATTTTTCTGATGACGAAAAAGAAATGCTTGATACGATTAAAAAAGACATCAAAGCCATTTTGATTCCTCGAGTAATCTCAAAATTACCAAAGGCGACTCAAGCACTTTTTAATGATGATATTACCTATCATATCAACCCAACTGGAAAGTTTGTCATTGGTGGCCCTCATGGTGATACTGGACTTACAGGGCGCAAAATTATTGTAGACACCTACGGTGGAAAAGGTGCGCACGGTGGTGGTGCATTTTCTGGAAAAGACCCAAGTAAAGTAGACCGATCAGCGGCCTATGCGATGCGCCATATTGCCAAAAATATGGTCGCTGCAGGCGTATGTTCGGAAATTTTAGTGCAAGTCAGTTATGCCATTGGTGTGGCAGAACCAATGGGTGTTTTTGTAGATACTTATGGCACGGCCAAAGTAGACCTTAGCGATGGGGCTATTGCACAAAAAATTACAGCGCTTTTTGACTTGCGTCCTGCAGCCATTGAACAACGTTTAAAATTACGCTCACCCATGTATAGCGAAACCGCTGCTTATGGACATATGGGGCGCACAAACAAAACTGTTGAAAAAGTATTTTATCTGCCCAATGGGGACAAACAGGTGGTAGATGTAGAACTTTTTACTTGGGAAAAACTGGATTATACAGAAGCGATTAAAACCGCTTTTCAACTTTAAAAATTAGTGCTTTTAGATATAAAAAATGCCACGCAAAGCGTGGCATTTATTTTTTTAAGACTTGTTTGAAGTTTATAACTCATAGCGGACCCGAAACGTTATAAAGCGCGGTTGAATAAAATATTCCGTTGCACTTACAGAAACTGTTCCTGCGCTACTTTGACTTTGTGCTCGAGTATCCAACAAGTTCGTCGCTTTAACCTCATATTCAAATTTTGAATCTTCATCTTTTCGGTAGGACAATGATGCATTCCAAAACTCAAAGGTGTTAATCGTGCCATTTTCATCACTAAAATCATTATATGAATAATCCGTTCTAAACGTAAAGGACTTTAAAAACAAAGCGTCCAATTCTACAGTTGGGCTTTTGGTAAAGAACTTAGTACTGTTCTGCCCTAAATTATTGTCTTGTATAGAATAACGATAACTTACATCTAAATTGGGTGCGGTACGGAAATTGGTACGCACTTGAGCTCTATAGGTTTGAGTGAAATTCTCATTAATCGATCGTCTATTTTGAATAAATTGATTGAATTTCGAGTAGTTAAAATTCGCTCTTAGAGTTCCACGAATTTTTCCAAACGTACGCTGGAAACGCCCATTTGCAGTAACGCTTTCATCGGCAAATGGCGAGTTGAATGGCGAAGATACCCGAATCACACCACCTGGTTGAAATATAGATTCTGTACGAATATTATCGATACTTTTATTATAGTTTATACTCGCAAATACATTAGTATAATTGAACATATTAAAGCTGTAATAAAATAAATTTATATTGTGAGACAATGCATTTTCTAGGGCAGGATTTCCAGAAAACAACGCATTGTAATTATTTAATACCAATCCACTAGCAAAATTTGAAACATCTGTAAACTGCGTTTGCATGCTGTATGTTAGGTTTAGAGTTTCACTCTTTTTGAGTTGTACAATGACATTCAAATCTGGTAAAAATCTAAAGAAATTATCCGTTGTTTTTTGACCAAACTGAGTATTATTGACATTGTACAAATGTGCCGAAACACCTGGTGTAATTGTAAAAATTCCTGTTTTGAGGCGATAGTGAAGCCCCAAATAAATATCAGAAAAATTATAATCAATAGCATTAACATCCTGTCCATCATTAATTGTCGGTGTGGTATCTAACTGAGAATTGTCATCTAAGAATTGAAAAATATTAGAATCAAACTTTTGATGACTTAAAATAGTTCCAAGAGTAAAATTGATATTACTCTTTTTATTCAAAATATTCCAATAGTCCAATTTGGCATCCAATTGGTTGGACTTAACACGTTTTTCTTGAGCTAAATTATAATTGCTTTGATTATCATCTAAGCCCAAATTGGCAGCTGTACCACCATAGTTAAGTTTATCCTCTAGAATGGCATTGTAAAATGGATCTTCGTCCTTAATGACATGTTGTGCTTCAAGGGCAAAAATATTATTCTCATTCAAAGTGTAATAATAATTCAAGTTCTGACTTACACTGTAAGGGGTTGTTTCTTCTAATTGATCGATATTGTTGTTAATAGATGAGAAAAAACGTTGGTCTTGTTCGCTTTTGGACATTTGACCAAAAATATCATACTCCATTTGATTGTTGGCATTGGGCTGATATTTCGTTGATAATTTCAGCATTCCCAAGTTATTTTCTTGAACAGTATTGCTTTCAGTTCTTTCGTCTGGAATATTCAAATCTGGATTGGTATATTGAATGGTTCTATTTTCCTGTAGTTCATTTTTACTGTTAGAAAAAATGGCAAATCCGCCCAAATCCAGTGTTTTCTTTGGAGACCAGCTAAAGTTAGTAGCTGCAAATTTTGTATTGATATCTTTTGCGCGGTTGTTTTGAAGTGTTAAAAATCCAATATCATTACTCCCCAAATTAATATTTGTTCCACTGCTTAAACTTGGCCTTTTGAATCCTCCTGTAAAATTAAAATAATCTCTTCTACTGAAAGCAACTTCACCAATATTGTTTAAATCTCCAATAAAATTGATGCTATAATCTGGGCTGTAATAAAATAATTTTGGTTGTGCCAAATAGAGCGTCTTGCTGTCGGAATCACCAGCGCCAGCCGTTACATTCCCAAACCAAAAGTTCTTTTTACCCTCCTTCAACTTTATGTTTATGGCAACATTATTTTGATTATTGGTCACTCCACCAAGCTGACTCACTTCAGAATAGTTCTTTAAAACTTGAACTTTATCTACCGCATTTGATGGGATATTTTTTGTGGCTAATTTTGAATCACCATCAAAAAAGTCCTTACCCTCTACCATAAGCTTTGTGACAACCTTACCTTCAACCTCAACTTGACCATCGTCATTGATTTCTACACCAGGCAAGTTTTCCAAAACATCTTCTAATTTCCGCTCCGTTCCTTTATTAAAAGAATCCGCATTGTACACCAGTGTATCCCCGCTAATGGTAACGGGCATTTCGTAGGTGAGTTCAACCTCATCCAAGGCATTATCTTCTTGTAAAGTAAAATTTTGTGTGACATTTGATTCTCCAGAATCAAATGTCTGAGTCATGGATTTCATTCCAATATAACTGACTTGGATAGAATAGGTTGTGTTTTTTTTCAAATCTAATCGATACTTTCCCTCGTCGTTTGTGATACCATAAGAATCCAAAGCGCTAGTGGCTTTATTGATAGCAATTACATTGGCTAGTTCTAATGGGTTGCCCAATGAATCTTTGACAAATCCTTCCAATTTTACTTGAGAAAAGGACAATCCAAAAAAGAACAACAAAAGCGTGCTTAAGTAATATTTCATTATCTAATTTTTTTTATTAAAAGTGGTAATTATTTTCGTCTTCTATTTCCTCGCCCGCGGTACATCTCTCGCATTTCCTCCATTTTTTTCTTGACCGTAGCATTATAATCGGAACGAGAAATAACTTTGCCTTTTTCAGGGGCTTGGATTTCAATTTTTTGTTGAGGATTTAACGTAATTTTATTGCACAATATTGTTGTACGATCAGCATTAACTTCAAGAATTAATCCTGGCAATCCCCAATATTCTCCTGGACCTTGGTTTACAGGAATTTGAGGTGTATACCACGCTGTAACTTCAACTGTTTTTGGAATTTCAATTTCATCTGAAATAGAAGTTGTTTTTGTAGAATCAGTTTTTATTTCTTTGTTTTCCTCTTTTTTACGCCCTTTTCCTCTCATACTTCTCCAATCAAATTCATCAACTGTTTTTGTAGCTGTTGCTTTCATACACAAATATTGACCAATTTGCTTTGTTTCAGACCCTAGCTTCCAATCAAGTTTTTGCAAAGAATCTGTAATTAAAAATTGTCTTCCAAAAAACTCTTGATCTTGTATAAATTGTTGTGACTTCACATTTTTGTATTGTGGCCCTGCTGCAAAACTATTGCCCCACATTCCAAAACCGCGCTGCCCTGGTGCTTCCAAAACTTCCTCCTCCTTAAAAATAGAAGCCTGTTTATCAAACGTCAAAATGTAGGTTTTTTCAAACATACTACGCATACGGTCCATTATTTGTTTTTTCTGAGCTTCACTCATTTGTTGACCACCCCAACTGTCCATATCAGGACTAGTTTTGGACATATAGTAAGCCTTTCCTTGAAAATCTTGAGCAAAAATAAATGTGCTACAGATTATTAGTGTAAAAATAATGGTGTGTTTAAAAGTCATTTTGGTTTTTTTGAATGTGATGCAAATTTACATTTTGTTTTATATGGTGGCGTTAAATAATTCACAAAAGGAATCAACCGCCAATACGAATCTCGATGCCTTCTTTTTCAGATCCTCTTCCCCTATACTGTTCACTCATCTCTTCCATCTTTTTCAGCATAATTGAGTCGTATTCTTCTTGTGTAACTTGTTTCCCTTTTTTTGGCTCAGAAATTTCTATTGCTTTTTTGGGATTGATTGTAATTTTACTACAAAGAATTGTCAAATCTCCGTCATTGACTTCCAAAATTAGCCCTGGTAATCCTTGATAATTGTCTGGCCCATTACTCACTGGAATTTGTGGTGTATACCATGCCGTAACGGTAATTGTTTTCGTCTCAGGTGAAGGTATAGGCGCTTCGTCGTTTTGCTCATCATCACTACTACTAAATGTCATCGTTGACATTTCTTCTATTTCTTTTGTATAAGTTGCTTTATAGCAAGTATAATTGCCAATGTTTTTAGTATCGCTGTGCAATTCCCATTCAATAGGTTTCAAACGGTCTTTAATTATAAATTGCTTTCCAAAAGTTTCTTGTTGATTTGTAAATAATTCATGTTTTATGTCCTTATATAATGCTCCAGAACCGCCCATAGAAGAAATAACCATGATAGATCCTCCTGCTGATGGTGGAGCCAATGCTTCGTCTTCTTTATAAATTGAGGTGTTTTTATCAAATGTAAGAACATAGGTTTTTTGAAATTGCTTTTTTAGCATAGCCATAATTTGCTTTTGCATTTCCCCTCCTCCAACTTGTGTACTATCAATTTTAAGGTCTAACTTACGTTGAGTTTTGTATGTCGCCACACCTTGAAAATCTTGAGCAAACAAAGAAAATGTAGAACATAAAAGGAATACTACGAGTCGAAATAATATATTCATGATAAAATCAATTTGAGTTAAAAAAATGTTTTCGATATATAAGACGACTCAATTTGAAAAATGTAACAGAATTTAATTTTATTTTTTTGTACTTTTCCAACAATGAAAATTTTCAACTTATTTTTAATCTTGCTGATTTTCAATGCAGCACAATCTCAACAGTCCACTGAAGCTCATTTTGTAAAAAAAACAAAGGCAGATTGGGAACAATTTTTTGGGGTAGATCAATTTGATGCATTGTATTTCATTGAAGATGAAACACTTTACAAAAAACAAAAAAATAAAATTCAATCCTACAGTAATTTGCAATTAGGGAAAATTGATTATGTTCAGGTATTTAATACCTTAAAAATTGTAGCTTTTCACAAAGATCAAAATACAGTTGTTTTATTGGATAATCGCTTGGCAGAATTATCTGAAATCAATTTTAATACCACCACCCCATACCGATTAATTAACAACGTAGCTTTAGGAAGCGATACAACGTTTTGGATATTCAATACCTTGACATTGCAACTTGAGTTATTTGATTATGAAACGAGTAAAACAAAACTCAATACCATACCACTAGACGATAAAGCATTGGTAATTAACAGCAATTACAACAATCTATATGCGCTAACGTCTTCATATTTTTATCAATTTAATTATACAGGGAGTTTGATCGACAAAATCAAACACGATGGATTTGAAGATTTTAAGTTGATGAATGGGGGGTTTTTATTTAAAAAGAATAATATTATCTACTATAAATCCTCAAACAGCAATGAATTTCATATTTTAGAAATTCCAAAAAATTTAATTAAACAGTTTTTTGCAATGAATCAAACCTTGTATATTTATGACGGGGAATTTCTCAACCATTACCAACTTAAAAAAGATTAAATTATGCACATTGCAATTGCAGGAAATATTGGCGCTGGAAAAACGACTTTGACACAATTATTGGCAAAACATTACAAATGGGAAGCTCAGCTTGAAGATGTTGTCGATAATCCATATTTGGATGATTTTTATAACCAAATGGAACGCTGGAGCTTCAATCTTCAGGTTTACTTTTTAAACAGTAGGTTTCGACAGGTTTTACAAATTCGTAAAAGTGGAAAAGATATTATTCAAGATCGAACAATTTATGAAGATGCCAATATTTTTGCGCCAAACTTACATGCAATGGGGCTAATGACTAACAGAGATTTTGAGAATTACAGTTCTTTATTCAATTTGATGGAAAGCTTGGTGGAAGCTCCAGACCTGCTTATTTATTTGCGTAGTTCAATTCCAAATTTGGTGAGCCAAATTCAAAAGCGTGGGAGAGATTATGAAAACTCCATTAGTATTGATTACCTCAGCCGACTCAACGAACGCTACGAAGCTTGGATTCACAATTATAAAAAAGGTCGTCTTCTTATTATTGATGTAGATGACTTAGACTTTGTGGAAAACAAAGAAGACTTAGGTGGAATTATTACCAAAATTGATGCTGAAATTAATGGACTTTTTTAAAAATTCAAATACATTATAAAAACAAAAAAACCACATTGAAAAGTTCAATGTGGTTTTTTTTGTGAATAAAGAAATTTATTTTTTCTTAACTTCTTTTATTCTATCTTCTATAAGTTTTTCAACTTCGTCTTCGGTTCCGTAGTATGATTTTTTTACAATGGTTTCAACACCATTTTGAGTTGTAACACTTGTAATACTTGCTGTAGCATATTCTGAATCATCCGTATCAATAGAAACATTGATCTCCACTTCTTGAGTGTTCATAGCTGTTGCATTTTCCGAATGCCCCCCTAAGATTGGTGCAATCACTAATCCAATAAGACAAGTCAGTTTGATCAAAATATTCATTGAAGGTCCAGACGTATCTTTGAATGGATCACCAACGGTATCTCCAGTAACTGCTGCTTTGTGGGCATCAGAACCTTTGTAAGTCATTTCACCATTAATTTCTACTCCTGCTTCAAAAGATTTTTTGGCATTATCCCAAGCACCACCGGCATTGTTTTGAAAAATTGCCCAAAGTACACCTGAAACAGTAACTCCAGCCATATATCCTCCAAGCATTTCTGCTACTAGTTTATGGTTGTCTGAATAAATCAATAATCCAACTAGAACAATTAAAATTGGGAAACCAATCGTTAACAGCCCTGGTAATAACATTTGCCTAAGAGAAGCTTTTGTAGAGATATCTACACATTTGTCATACTCTGGTTTTCCAGTTCCTTCCATAATACCAGGAATCTCTTTAAACTGACGTCTTACTTCTTCGACCATCTCCATGGCTGCTTTTCCAACAGAGCTCATGGCCAATGCAGAAAATACAACCGGAACCATTCCCCCTACAAAAAGCATCGCAAGAACTGGTGCCTTAAATATGTTAATCCCATCAATTTCTGTAAACGTTACATAAGCTGCAAATAAAGCGAGTGCTGTAAGTGCCGCAGAGGCAATAGCAAAACCTTTTCCAGTTGCTGCAGTGGTGTTCCCTACAGAATCTAAAATGTCTGTACGCTCACGAACAATTGGTTCTTGTTCACTCATTTCTGCAATACCTCCTGCGTTGTCTGCAATAGGTCCAAATGCATCAATAGCCAGTTGCATTGCTGTTGTAGCCATCATTGCAGAAGCTGCCATCGCTACACCATAGAAACCAGCAAAAGCGTATGAAGCCCAAATGGCAATTGCAAATAATAATACAGAAGAAAATGTAGAAATCATTCCTGTTGCAAGACCTGCAATAATGTTGGTAGCAGCCCCAGTACTTGATTGCTGTACAATGTTTAATATTGGTTTTTTTCCTAGTCCTGTGTAATATTCTGTAAATGACGAAATTGCACCACCAACAACGAGTCCAACTAAGGTTGCATAAAATACACGGAGAGCAGAAATGTCTTTTAGTCCTTCTCCATAAAATTCCATTTGCATCGTTTCTGGCAGCATCCAAGTAACCAAGCCGAAACTTGCAACACCGACCAAGACAATAGATGTCCAGTTCCCAATGTTAAGTGCTTTTTGTACTTCTGCTTCTTTAGCATCGTTAGAATTGATCTTTACAAGAAGTGTTCCCATAATTGAAATGATAATTCCAACACCTGCTATTGCCATTGGCAATAAAATAGGTCCAATACCACCAAAAGCGTCTGAGATACTCCCACCCATATCTTTAATAATATAGTTCCCTAAGACCATCGCCGCTAAAACCGTTGCTACATAAGATCCAAAAAGATCGGCACCCATACCAGCTACATCACCTACATTGTCTCCAACATTATCTGCAATGGTTGCAGGATTTCGAGGATCATCTTCAGGAATACCAGCTTCAACTTTACCTACCAAATCGGCACCTACATCAGCTGCTTTAGTATAAATACCTCCACCCACACGAGCAAAAAGTGCAATTGATTCTGCACCTAATGAAAACCCAGCAAGAGTTTCAAGAACAATAGTCATGTCTGCGGTATTAGTCCAAACACCGTCCATGAACAATTGGAAAAATAAAATAAAAAATGCCGATAAACCTAATACAGCCAACCCTGCAACACCAAGTCCCATTACTGTTCCACCGCCAAAAGAGATCTTCAATGCTTCAGGAAGACTTGTTTTTGCTGCTTGTGTTGTTCTTACATTGGTTTTTGTTGCTATACGCATTCCAATATTTCCAGCTACTGCAGAAAAAACAGCGCCAATAACAAAAGCTAATATAATGAGATAGCTTGTTGTTTCTACAACAGAAGCCACTCCAGCAAGCACGATACTTGCTCCAATAACAAAATATGTAAGTAGCTTATATTCTGCCTTTAAGAATGCTAATGCGCCTACATAAATATGATCAGAAATTTCTTTCATTTTTCCATCTCCAGCATCTTGTTTCAAAACTGAAACTCTTTTGGCCCACATGTAGAGCAAACCTAGAGCTGCCATTGCAATAGGCATATATATCATCAATGATTCCATAATTTAAATTTAATTGATTTTAAAGGCCACAAATGTAGTGAATTGAATAAGAATAGAAAAACTATTTTTTCTTACCTATGACCTGATTTTATTTATTTGTATAATACTTTTTTTACAGCTTTTACAACATCGTTACTGTTTGGCAACCATTCTTCTAATAGAACAGGTGAATATGGTGCTGGAGTATCTGCTGTATTAATTTTTATAATAGGTGCATCCAAATAATCAAATGCTTTTTGCTGTACTTGATAAGTAATTTCTGTTGAAACATTTCCAAATGGCCATGCTTCTTCCAAAATAACAAGTCGATTTGTTTTTTTAACAGATTCTAAAATTGAATTGATATCCAGTGGGCGTATAGTTCTTAGGTCAATAACTTCACATGAAATACCCTCTTTTTCTAATTCGTCAGCAGCTTTGTAAGCCTCTTTTATAATTTTACCGAATGAAACAACCGTTACATCTGATCCTGTACGTTTGATTTCTGCAACACCAATAGGTAAAATGTATTCTCCTTCTGGAACTTCACCCTTATCCCCATACATTTGCTCACTTTCCATAAAAATAACAGGGTCGTCATCACGAATCGCGGCTTTCAGAAGCCCTTTTGCATCGTATGGATTAGATGGAACAATGACTTTTAGCCCTGGACAGTTTGCATACCAACTCTCAAAAGCCTGAGAGTGTGTAGCAGCCAATTGCCCTGCGGACGCGGTTGGCCCTCTAAATACAATTGGACATTTGAACTGACCTCCAGACATTTGTCTGATTTTGGCCGCATTATTTATAATTTGATCAATTCCAACAAGGGAAAAGTTAAAAGTCATAAACTCTACAATGGGTCTATTTCCTGTCATTGTAGACCCTACGGCAATTCCTGCAAAACCAAGCTCTGCAATAGGGGTATCTATAACACGCTTCTCACCAAACTCGTCTAGCATTCCTTTGGAAGCCTTGTATGCACCATTATACTCTGCAACTTCCTCACCCATCAAGTATATACTTTCATCGCGACGCATTTCTTCGCTCATGGCTTCACAAATTGCTTCTCTAAATTGAATTGTTTTCATTCGCTGATTTTTGATGGTGCAAAAATAACAATAATGTATAATAATAATTACATCATTTGTTTAAAATTTCCTATGCATGCATAGGAAATATGAACTTTTTTTGTACCTTCGTCTTGATATTTAATCCAAACATTAAAAAAATACCCAAACAATGAAAATATTAGTATGTATAAGTCATGTCCCTGATACGACCTCAAAAATAAATTTCACAAACGATAATACAACTTTTGATACCAATGGGGTTCAATTTGTAATCAACCCTAACGATGAGTTTGGATTAACAAGAGCTATGTGGTTTAAAGAAAAACAAAATGCAACCGTAGATGTTGTAAATGTCGGAGGGCCCGAAACAGAATCAACTTTAAGGAAAGCTTTGGCCATTGGTGCCGATGCTGCTTACAGGGTAAATACCCCTCCAACAGATGGATTTGCTGTAGCCAAAGAGCTCACAAAAGTGGCACAAGACGGTGGTTATGACTTAATCATTGCTGGCCGAGAATCCATAGACTACAATGGTGGTATGGTACCAGGAATGATGGCAGCAGCCTTGGGAGCAAGCTTTGTTAATAATTGTATTGCTCTTGAAATTGAAGGTGAAAAAGCAACCGCGGTTCGGGAAATAGACGGAGGAAAAGAAACACTAACAAGCGCTTTACCACTTGTTATTGGTGGACAAAAAGGCCTTGTTGAAGAAAGCGACCTTAAAATTCCCAACATGCGAGGCATTATGATGGCAAGAAAAAAGCCACTAACGATACTCGAACCTTCTGAAAATAAAACATTTACAGCATCTGTCCATTTTGAAAAACCTGCACCAAAAGGTGCTATTAAAATGGTTGATGCCGATAATATTGATGAACTTATTGACCTTTTGCACAACGAAGCAAAAGTCATCTAAAACAAAAACATATGTCTGTACTCGTATATATAGAATCCGATAATGGAACCATTAAAAAAGCGGCTTTAGAAGTTGCTTCTTATGGGCGTGCTTTGGCCAATACACTCAACACAAGTTTGAGTGCTATTATTTTCTCTTCAGAAAACAGTGAATTGCTGGGAACTTACGGAGTTGATAAAATATTAACGGTAGATTTTTCTGGAAAATTTAATGCAAAAATTTATGCTGATATCATTACACAAGCAGCACAAAAAGAACAAGCAAGCGTAGTGGTATTGAGTAGTAGCGCAGATAGTCGCTACCTTGCGCCAATGCTTTCTGTTGGGCTAGATGCCGGATATGTTCCAAATGTAATTGAGCTTCCAACACAAACACAGCCATTTACAGTAAAAAGGAGTGTATTCAGCAATAAAGCATTTTGTGAAACAGAAATAGCAACGGAAGTCAAAATTATTGGACTTTCCAATAATGCTTTTGGACTAGTAGAACATGCTGTTTCTCAACAGACCGAATCTTTTTCTCCTAACATTATAGCATCAGAAATTACTGTTGAAAATATTGATAAAGCCGCTAATAAAGTTTCTATTGCAGATGCAGAAACTGTAGTCTCTGCAGGTAGAGGGCTAAAAGGTCCAGAAAATTGGAACATGATTGAAGAGCTTGCCGAAGTTTTGGGTGCTGCTACAGCATGTTCAAAACCTGTTTCTGATCTTGGATGGAGACCTCACAGCGAACATGTTGGACAAACAGGAAAACCTGTGGCAAGCAACCTTTATATTGCTATTGGAATTTCTGGAGCAATACAGCATTTGGCAGGAATAAATTCTTCCAAAGTAAAAGTAGTCATCAACACTGATCCGGAAGCTCCATTTTTTAAGGCAGCTGATTATGGAATTGTTGGAGATGCCTTTGAAGTGGTTCCAAAATTGACAGAAAAACTCAAAGATTTTAAGGCTCAGAACGCATAAAAATCTTTATCCCATATCATTTATAACTAGTTTTTGATTTAATTTATTAAAACTTAAAGACTTAAGTTTGGTATTTTAGGAATTAAAACTGTTATTTGTTACTACAAATAATGAGTCTTGTTCGTCTAAATATAAAAGGTATTTCATACAGTCAAACGCAAAGCGGTGCTTATGCTTTGATTCTCAGCGAAGTAGACGGAGAACGAAAGCTGCCAATTGTTATTGGAGCATTTGAAGCTCAATCTATTGCTATTGCTTTAGAAAAAGATATTCGACCACCTAGACCTCTAACTCATGATTTATTCAAAAACTTTTCAGACCGTTTCAATATAATTGTTAAACAAGTAATCATTCATAAACTTGTAGACGGTGTGTTTTATGCTTCACTAATATGTGAAAGCGAAGGAAAAGAAGAAATTATTGATGCCCGAACTAGCGACGCCATTGCTCTTTCTTTACGTTTTTCTGCACCGATTTTCACTTATAAAAACATTCTAGAAAAAGCAGGAATAATTCTCAAAATTAATCCTGAAGAAAATGAGGAAGAAAAGGATAATTCAATGGTTTTTGAAGAAGCATCATTCGAATCTGCAGCAGAAGATTTAAATCCAGAACTTGAATATAAAAACTTATCTTTACAAGAATTAGAAGAATTACTACAAAAAGCAGTACAAGAAGAGGACTATGAAAAAGCTGCTAAACTAAGAGATGAAATCTCAAAACGATAACCAACATAACAAATGAAAAAAAATGTATTCCTATTTATTTTACTTTTCAGTCAAATTGCAATAGGTCAAGACAGCTCAAGTCAAATAATTAAAAGTCAAGGGTTTAGCGTAGACAGCTTACTCAGAGGAGGCCTTGGAATGCTTGTTCTTTTAGGTATTTCAATTCTATTAAGCACAAACAGAAAAGCCATTAACTGGAGAACTGTAGGCTTCGGATTATCGGCTCAACTCATACTTGCAATTGCGGTTTTGAAAATAGATTTTGTCCAGAAAATTTTTAAAGGCATTGGGGGATTATTCCTCGCCGTTCTTGACTTTACACAAAAAGGAACAGAGTTTCTTTTCGCTGCATTTAGCACAGGAAAAATTGATACATCGCTAAACACTTTTGCCATATCAATACTTCCCACTATTATCTTCTTTTCAGCATTAACGTCACTATTGTTTTACTTAGGAATCATTCAAAAAGTAGTAAAAATATTTGCATGGTTTCTAACAAAATTATTACAAGTTTCAGGGGCAGAGAGTTTGAGTGTTGCTGGAAATATATTTTTAGGACAAACAGAAGCACCACTAATGATTAAAGCGTATTTAGAAAAAATGAATCGCTCAGAAATTCTTTTGGTGATGATTGGTGGAATGGCCACGGTAGCTGGAGGAGTATTAGCTGCATATATTGGGTTTTTAGGAGGAGAAGATGAAGTTCTTAGGCAATATTATGCCAAGCACTTATTAACAGCCTCTGTAATGGCGGCGCCTGGCGCAATAGTAATTTCAAAGATCTTGTATCCTCAAACTGAAGCCATCAACAACGATATTGCTGTTTCTCAAGAAAAAGTAGGCTCAAATGTTCTTGACGCTATCGCAAATGGAACTACAGAAGGACTAAAACTCGCTTTCAATATTGGTGCTATGCTATTGGTTTTTTTAGCTTTTATTGCCATGATTAATGGCATTTTGGGATGGTTAGGCGATTTTGGAGGATTAAATGAATGGGTTCAGGCCAACACACCTTATCAAGAATTTTCGCTAGAATTTATTCTTGGATATGCCTTTGCCCCGCTCATGTGGCTCATTGGAATTGCAAAAGAAGATGTTGCGCTCATGGGACAACTGCTAGGAATAAAACTTGCCGCTAGTGAATTTGTAGGGTATATCCAACTAGCAGACTTGAAAAACCCACTAGAGCTTGTACACCTAAAATATGAAAAATCGATTGTAATGGCTACCTATATGCTATGTGGTTTTGCCAATTTTGCTTCAATAGGAATTCAAGTAGGAGGTATTGGTTCACTAGCACCAGGGCAAAGAAAAACACTCTCAGAACTAGGAATGAAAGCTCTTATTGGAGGAACTATAGCGTCTCTTTTGTCTGCAACAATAGCAGGTCTTATTATTGGATAATAATTTCGTTAATAACTTTTAAAATTATTACCCCTAGTGACTTTACATTCATCACTACATTAATTATTTTTATTCATTATAATTTACTTTATATATGAAGCAATATCTTGACCTAGTAAACCATGTTTTGGAACATGGAAACGAAAAAGGAGACCGCACAGGAACTGGAACAAAAAGTGTTTTTGGATATCAAATGCGCTTCGATTTGAGTGAGGGTTTTCCTATGGTTACTACAAAAAAACTCCACCTAAAATCCATTATCCACGAATTGTTGTGGTTCCTTAAAGGAGATACAAACACAAAATATTTAATAGATAATGGCGTTCGAATATGGAACGAATGGGCAGATGAGAATGGGGAGCTTGGCCCTGTATATGGCCATCAATGGCGCAATTGGAACAGTGACGAAATTGACCAAATTCAATCTGTTATAGACACCTTAAAAACAAACCCTAATAGCAGAAGAATGTTGGTTTCTGCATGGAACCCCTCCGTGTTACCTGACACCTCAAAATCATTTTCAGATAATGTTGCAGAAGGTAAAGCAGCCCTCCCGCCCTGCCATGCCTTTTTTCAATTTTATGTACATGAAGGAAAACTGTCTTGCCAATTGTATCAACGTAGTGCAGACATATTTTTGGGAGTTCCTTTTAATATAGCGTCATACGCCTTGTTTACCATGATGATGGCACAAGTTTGTGGATATCAAGCTGGTGAATTTATACATACTTTTGGAGATGCCCATATCTATAATAATCATATTGAACAACTAGAATTGCAACGCTCCAGAGAACCGCGACCTTTACCAAAAATGATTCTTAATACCGAAGTGGACAATATTTTCGACTTCACTTTTGATGACTTTACTCTTGTTGATTACGACCCACACCCACACATCAAAGGGAAAGTTGCTATATAATTTCAACTGAAAACATTATTTTTGCGGACTAAGTTTATACCATTGATTACAAAAAAACATCAAATAGTGACCATAATTGTGGCCGTTTCAGAAAATCAAGTAATTGGCAAAGACAATGATTTAATTTGGAATTTGAGTTTAGATTTGAAACGATTTAAAGCCCTAACTTCTGGACACTTTATTATTATGGGGCGAAAAACTTTTGAGAGTTTTCCAAGGCCTTTACCTAATCGAACACATGTCGTCATTACACGTCAAAAGAATTATAAGGCCCCCGAAGGTGTTTTGGTAGTTAATTCATTAGAAAAAGCTATTGAAATTTCAAAAAATGATCCACAGCCCTACATTATTGGTGGTGGTGAAATTTATAAACAAGCTTTAAATGTTGCCGATAAAATTGAACTTACACGAGTACACGCCAATTTTGAAGGTGATACATTTTTTCCAGAAATTGATTTAAAAGTGTGGAAAGAAATTAGCAAAGAACACATAAAAAAAGACGATAAACACGCTTGTGATTTTAGCTTTATAACATATACAAAACAACAAAATTAATTGAAATGAACGCATATATTTTTCCAGGTCAGGGCGCACAATTTCCAGGTATGGGGCAAGAACTATATCAGCAATCTTCTGTAGCAAAAACAATGTTTGAACAGGCAAATTCAATCCTTGGTTTTGAAATTACAAAAATCATTTTTGAAGGAACTCCAGACGATTTAAAGCAAACCAATGTGACGCAACCCGCCATATTTCTTCATTCTGTAATTTTGGCAAAAAGTATGGGTAGCCATTTCAATCCAGAAATGGTCGCCGGACATTCTTTGGGTGAATTTTCTGCTTTGGTTGCCAATAATACTTTGAGTTTCGAGCAAGGCTTAACACTTGTTGCTCAACGTGCAGATGCGATGCAAAAAGCATGTGAATCCACAGAAGGTACAATGGCCGCCGTATTAGGTTTGGAAAATGATATTGTTGAAACAGTCTGTAATAGTATTGATGGTGTTGTTGTAGCTGCAAACTATAATTGCCCAGGACAATTGGTCATTTCTGGCGCAATCGAACCAATTCATAAAGCTTGTGAGATTTTGAAGGGAAAAGGGGCAAGACGGGCATTGGTCTTGCCTGTTGGAGGGGCATTTCACTCCCCACTAATGGAGCCTGCAAGAGAGCAATTAGCTGCGGCTATTGAAGACACAACATTCAATACTCCTGACTGTCCAATTTATCAAAATGTAACCGCCTGTGCCGTTCAAGACACTTTAGACATAAAAAAGAATTTGATGGCGCAATTGACATCCCCTGTACGATGGACTCAATCTGTGGATCAAATGTTAAAAGACGGTGCTCAAAACTTTACTGAAGTAGGTCCTGGAAAAGTCTTACAAGGTCTAGTTAAAAAAATCAATAGAGAGACCAACACTAGCGCTGCATCGCTATAAAGCCAGAATTCATGAACAAAAGAGTAGGATACATCATCTTTTTGGTTTTACTAAATATTGGTCTCGATCAATATTCAAAACACCTTGTAAGAGCAGAAGTTTTACCAGGCTCACGCACTGAAATTGTAGGTAAATTACTACAACTGATGAATGTGGAAAACTCTGGTGCTTTTTTGGGAATTGGAAGTGATTCTCACCCAACAATAAAACTCATTTTTCTCTTAATTTTACCTGTAATCGTACTTGGTGTTGTGCTCTATTATCTCCTTACAAATCGTTCTCTAGATCGTATTTCTGAAATAGGTTTTAGTTGTGTTGCAGGCGGTGGTATTGCAAATTTGTATGACCGCTTTGTATATGGTTCTGTTACTGACTTTTTATTTATGGATTTTAGTTTTGTACAAACTGGTATTTTTAATGTTGCAGATTTATCAGTAACATCAGGTATAATTTTGTTAATCATTGCTTCATATCGACAAAAAAGAAAAAGAGACATGTAATTTTGTAGATTAGTTTTTATAAATAACGCCGTCTTTCATTACAAAACTTATACGCTCCATTGCAGAAATATCTTGCAATGGGTTTGAATCGGTAGCAACAATATCCGCAACAAAATTAGTTTTGATTTGGCCTAACTCATCAGCAAGACCCAAGACTTTAGCGTTTGTAATTGTCGCCGATTGAATGGCCTCCATGGGTGGCATACCAACCTCTACCATATAACCAAACTCCTTAGCATTTTGTCCATGAGGAAATACACCAGCATCTGTTCCAAAGGCAATTTTGACGCCGCGTTTATAAGCTTTAGCAAAAGTACTTTGAATTTTTGGCCCAATTTCTAACGCTTTTGGGACTATAATTTCTGGATAAAATCCATCAATTTTGGCATTTTTTGCAACTGCTTTTCCTGCAGTAATTGTTGGCACAAAATAGGTACCATATTGCTTCATGAGGTCCATTGTTTTGTAACTCATTTTAGTGCCATGTTCAATGGTTGTTACGCCTCCAATAACAGCACGTTGCATGCCTTCATCGCCGTGGGCATGTGCCGCTACTATCATTCCATAATCCTTAGCCGTTTCGCATATAGCTCTAACCTCTTCTAAAGTGAATTGTGGGTTTTGTCCATTTTTTGCCACACTCAAAACGCCTCCTGTTGCTGTGATTTTTATATTATCGGCACCATTTTTATACCTTTGACGCACTGCTTTTCTAGCTTCATCTGGGCTGTTTATTACTCCTTGTTCGGGACCAGGATCGCCCATTAAAAGTTTTTTTCTTCCATTGGTAGGATCGGCGTGTCCACCTGTTGTTGCAATGGCTTTTCCAGCAGTGAAAATCCTTGGCCCTACAATGGTATTGTTGTTTATGGCATTTCTAAGCGCAATATTAACACCTGTTCCGCCTAAATCTCTAACCGTTGTAAATCCTGCCAAAAGTGTTATTTCTGCATAATTTACAGATTTGAATGCTACATCGGCTTCATTAGCTGTGAATTGATCCATATAACGTGCCGGATTGTATTCATTCTCTAGGTGTACATGCATATCAATCAACCCTGGCATTACTGTTTTTGATTTTAAATCAACAACGGTATCATTTGGATCATCAGAAATTATATAGCCATTTTCAATAGATTTAATTTTATTCCCAGAAACTACAATTGTTTTTTCTGTAAATACTTCTCCCTTTTCGGTATCAATAAGTTGTCCGCAATGCAAATAGATATCTTGAGCAAAACCCAAAAAGATTTGAGAGAGAAAAAATAAGACTATAAAATTTTTCATAGTATTGTTATTTATGATAAAAACTCTAAAATAGAAGTCGTAATAAATTCAATTTGACTATTATCTAATTCTGTATGCATTGGCAATGAGATCACTTCTTTAGATAATTGATTTGTGACTTTAAAATCCGCGTCATTGTACCGTTTATCTACATAAGCTTTTTGCTTGTGCAAAGGAATTGGATAATATACGCCACAAGGTATTCCTTTGGAATTCAAATGCGCAACCAATGCATCTCGATCTGTATTTTTAAGTTTTAAAGTATATTGATGAAAAACATGACAATCGCAGCTTTCGCATATGGTGTCACATCCATTTCCAGCTTTTGGGGTTTCTATGTTTGGATGGTTTTTAAAAGCCGCATTGTATTTTCTAGCGGCATTTTGTCGTGCTTTATTGTAGTTATCTAAATGAGGTAATTTAGCATCCAATACTGCAGCTTGAATAGAGTCTAATCTAGAATTAACTCCTACAACATCATGGTGATATCTTTTGTACATTCCATGATTTACAATCCCTCGAATCGTATGAGCTAAATCATCGTTGTTGGTGAAAATTGCACCCCCATCACCATAGCACCCTAAGTTTTTTGATGGAAAAAAAGAAGTTGAAGCGACATCACCAATGGTTCCCGCTTTGGTCTTTGTTCCATTTGATGACGTATATGTAGCACCTATGGCTTGAGCGTTGTCTTCAATAACATACAAGTTGTGTTTTTTTGCAAGTGATAAAATGGCGTCCATATTGGCGCATTGCCCAAATAAATGCACTGGCACAATTGCTTTTGTTCTTGGTGTAATTGCTTTTTCGATTGCGTCTACATCAATATTAAAATGCTCAGAATCAACATCAACAAGAACAGGCGTTAGCCCTAAAAGTGCAATAACTTCTACGGTGGCGGCAAATGTAAAATCTGCAGTAATAACCTCATCTCCAGGTTTAAGTCCCAACCCCATCATTGCAATTTGTAAAGCGTCGGTCCCATTGGCGCAAGGAATCACATGTTTTACTCCTAAATATTCTTCTAGGTTTTTTTGAAATTCCTTGACTTTAGGTCCATTGATAAAGGATGTTGTATCAATCACCTCTTGAATGGAAGTATTAACTTGATCTTTGATCGTGGCATATTGACCTTTTAGATCGACCATTTGAATTTTTTTCATATCGCTTTTTATCAGAAAATATATTGATTTTTTGCGTCACAAAAATACAAAAATAGCTTTGGGCAAATGCTAAAATTAAGATAAAGAATGTATTTTTGTTCTTAAATTACAACATATTGTTAGGTATCTATAATCTTATTACTGCATTTATTAAGCTTTTACTTCCTATTGCAGGAAGGTTCAATACGAAATTGAAAAAAGGTATAGATGGGCGCAAAAAGACTTTTGAAACTCTCCAAAACAATATTAAAAAAGAAGATACTGTTTTTTGGTTCCATTGTGCTTCACTAGGGGAATATGAACAAGGGCTGCCTGTATTTGAAAAACTTAAATCTAAATATCCTAAAGCAAAAATTGTGCTTTCATTTTTCTCGCCCTCTGGATACGAAGTTCGAAAAGAAAACCCATTAACTTCTATTGTGGTGTATTTGCCTTTGGACTCCAAAAGAAACGCTGAAATATTTTTAAAACTTGTTAATCCAAAACTAGTTGTTTTTGTAAAATATGACTTATGGCCAAATTACCTGAAAGCACTAAAAAATCACTCCTCAAAAGTTGTTTTAATCTCTGCGTTATTGAGATCTCATCAACATTTTTTTAGATTTTATGGCAAATCATTTCAAAAATTATTTTTCAGTTTTGAGCACATTTTTACTCAAAATAGTGAATCAAAAGAATTATTAAAATCAATAGGGTATTTTGATGTTACTGAGTCAAATGACACCCGCTTTGATCGTGTTTCGAATCAATTGATACAAAACAACTCACTCCCATATCTAGAAGATTTTATAGACAATAAGTTGTGTGTAGTTGCTGGAAGCACCTGGGCAGAAGATGAAAACATACTAATCCCTTATATTCAAAAAGCTGACAAATCAACTAAATTTATAATTGCGCCACATTCGATAAATAAACAAGGAATAAAAAGATTGAAGGAAGCTTTAGGAGATAAAGCGGTTTTATTTTCCAAGTATCAAAAAGCATCCCTTTCAGAAAAACAAGTTTTTATTGTTGACACCATTGGAATCCTCTCCAAGATTTATAATTATGCTGATATCGCTTATATTGGCGGTGGTATGGGCTCTAGCGGATTGCACAATACACTTGAAGCTGCTGTTTTTGGTGTTCCGATTATTATTGGCAAAAACTACGATAAATTCCCTGAGGCAAAAGAAATGTTAGAGCGGGGAGGACTTTTTAGTGTTGGAAATTATAAAACTTTTAAAACAACTTTAGATAAGTTTATTATTGATGCAGTCTATAGAGGAAAATGTGGGGAAATAAACAAGATTTATATTGAAGATAATAAAGGAGCTACTTCTAAAATTATAGACAGACTTACACTTCTACTTAAAGATTAGGCGTTTTATAAACTTTGATATAATCAATAATAAATTCTTGAGGAAAAATAGAATCATCGACTTCAAATCCGCCAAAGTACCCTCCAACTGCTAAATTTAGAATGAGATAAAAAGGCTTGTCAAATGGCCATGTTTCGGGGGATTTATCTTCAGGAGCAAAAGTGTATACATTTTTGTCATCTACAAAAAATTGAATTTGATTTTCATTCCATTGCATTTTGTAGGTGTGGAATCCATCCTCAATATCATCAAATAATGAAATTTCTGTGTTTTTAGAGACACCATAACTGTCTGATGTATGAAGGGTTGTGTGAATTTTTCCAGGCATTCTACCAACATACTCCATAATATCAATTTCTCCACAGTTTGGCCAAGAATTTTCTTCAATATCATGACCAAGCATCCAAATCGCTGGCCATACCCCCGAGCCTTTAGGAAGTTTCGCTTTGACCTCAACAGTGCCATATTGGAATTCAATTTTATCTTTTGTTGTAATCCGTCCTGAATAATAATGTTCCCCTTCTTTTGTTGCTCTAATAACTAATTTTTCATCACGAACAAATATATTCTCTTTTGTATAATGCTGGTATTCTTTGTTCCCCCAGCCACATAATTCTGGACATCCATTTCCTAAGTCATAATTCCAATACTTTAAATCCAAAAAAGACTGCTCAAAATTATCATTAAAAATAATACGTTTACCAGGATTATTTTCTGGTTTTTGAAAAAAAGTAAATGCAAGTATGAGTAAAATTCTAAAAATCATCATAAGCTAAAGTTTGTGCTTAAATCTGCTGTTGAGTCTCCTCCTACAAAAACAGAAAATTCACCAGTCTGTAAAGTGAAATCTCCATTATTATCATAAAAACCAAGTTCTTTTTCAGTGAGTAAAAATTGCACTGTTTTTGTCGCGCCTGGCTTCAGATTAATCAATTCAAAACCCTTTAAATTTCGAACCGCTTGAGCAGGACGTGCAAAATGATCCTTTACATAAAGTTGAACAACCTCTTTTCCTTCAAGGTTTCCAGTATTAGTTACTTCTACACTAACTTCAATAGAAGTATCCGTTTGACTTTGAATTTTTAAATTTTTATATTTAAAAGTGGTATAACTTAGTCCATATCCAAAAGGATATAGAGGTGTGTTTTCTTCATCTTGATAATGCGTCCAAAAGACTTCTCCTGGAGATGGTAAAGTTGGCCTTCCAGTACTTTTATAATTGTAATAAATTGGCACTTGACCTACATCTCTTGGAAATGTCATAGGTAATTTCCCACTTGGATTGTAATCACCATACAGGACTTGAGCGATTGCATTTCCACTTTGCGAACCCAATTGCCAAGCTTCAACAATTGCAGGAATATGTTTATTAGCCCAATTTAAAACCAAAGGTCTGCCATTATTTAAAACAAGAACAATGTTTTTATTGACGTTATAAACTGCTTCAAGTAATTCTTGTTGTAATCCAGGAAGTCCAATATTTGTTCTGCTTCGTCCTTCTCCACTTTGAAGGCCATGTTCTCCTAAAACCATAACGACAACGTCAGATGTTTTAGCAAGTTTCAAAGCAGCATCAAAATCACTTTTATCTGTGGTGTTGATTTTTAATTCTTTTGCAAATTCTAACGCTCCAATATTCAATTTTGTACCAACAGAAAATTCAACGTTATTCCCAGAATAAGATTTTAATCCCTCAAGAACTGAAACTGCAGAATTCTTCTCTGCTGCTAATATCCAATTGCCTAGGGGACTTGTTTTGTCATTAGCAAGGTCGCCAATCAATGCAATATTTAGCCCTTCTTTTTTTAGAGGTAATATTTGGTTTTGATTTTTTAAAAGTACGATTGACTTTTTGGCCATATCTAAACTGGCATCATGAAGATTTTGATTGCCCAAAATTTTATTTTCTCGTGACAAATCACAGTATTTGTAAGGGTCGTCAAAAAGACCAAGTTCAAATTTTACACGTAATATTCTTCGTGCAGCATCATCAATAAGTTTTTCATCAACAATACCCGATTTTACTAAATCTGCTAAATTTTCTACATAGGCAAGCGATTGCATATCCATATCAGAACCTGCTTCTACCGCCAATTGAGCCGCTTCTTTTTCATCTTTAGCATAACCATGTTCTACCATTTCTTCAATTGAACCCCAGTCTGATACTACAAAGCCATCAAAATTCCAATCTCTTTTTAGAATATCGCGCTGAAGAAATTTACTACCTGTAGCGGGAACACCATTAAGTTGACTAAATGAATTCATAAAAGTACGAACACCGGCATCAATAGTAGCCTTAAAAGGAGGCATAATAACATTGTGTAAGGTTTGAGTTCCTACATCAACAGTGTTGTATTCTTTTCCTGATTCGGTAAATCCATATCCAGCAAAGTGTTTTGCACAAGCTGCAATTGTTGATGGATTTGATAGATCGTCCCCTTGAAATCCTTTGACTCTCGCAAATGCAATTTTAGACCCTAAATAGGGGTCCTCTCCACCGCCTTCCATCACTCTTCCCCAACGTGCATCTCTCGAAATATCTACCATTGGTGCAAATGTCCAATTGATTCCTGCTGCGGAGGCCTCCAAAGCTGCATTTTTAGCCGATAATTCTATAGCTTCCAAATCCCAACTTGCAGCTTCAGCTAGAGGAATTGGAGTAATTGTTTTATAGCCATGAATAACATCAAACCCAAAAATTAATGGGATTCCTAGTCGTGTTTCCTCTACGGCTATTTTTTGTAATTTATATACATTTTCAACACCATGAACATTAAGCATTGACCCTACAAATCCATTTTTAAGTTGCTCAAATTGTACGGCTGCTGAGCCTTCTTTTGGAGCAGGTCCTGTAACATCCCAAAAACTAGAATATTGATTCATTTGACCAATTTTCTCTTCGAGAGTCATTTGAGTTAATAAGGTATTTACCCGCTCATTGACCGTAGATAATTTTGATTTTGAGCTACAAGAATTAAACACAAAAAAACTAATTATTGTGAAAAATGTAAGGTTAACTTTTTTCATTTTTACTGATACAACCTAATGTAATCAACTTCCATTATGTCCTCAGTGAAGTTTGGATCTATATCACCGCCGAGTGTACCACCCATTGCAACATTAAAAATGAAAAAGAATTCTTCATTGAATGGATAATATGGTTCTACTCCTGAAATATTCATTGTAAAAAACTCGTTTCCATCTAAGTATGTTGTGATACTTGTTGGAGTCCAATCCATTGCATATACATGCCAATCATCAGAAGTTGTATTTGAGGTATCTAGCCCATACTCTCCACGTTCTCCATCTGGTAGTTTCCAGTGTAATGTAGATTTTACTTTGTTTTTGTCTTGAAACTGTTCCATAATGTCAATTTCTCCGCATTGTGGCCAACCAACTTCAGGAAAATTTGCCCCAAGCATCCAAAGCGCTGGCCAAGTCCCTTGCGATGAAGGCAACTTTGCACGGATTTCTACGTAGCCATATCTGAACTCAAATTTATCTTGAGTTTTGATGCGTGCAGAAGAATATGATCCATTAGATTCTTTAATGGCTTTAATTTTAAGGATTCCACCTTCTCTTTTTACATTATTTGTGCTTGAAGTGTAAATTTGTTCTTCTTGATTGCCCCATCCGCCGCCTCCGGTTTCTGCAGTCCATTTAGAAGTATTAATTGCGCCAGTACCATCAAATTCATCAAACCAAATCAAAACATCATTGTTGCCAGATCCGCCATTACCTACAACGAAAATTTTTAAATTTTCAATCGTTGATATTCTATCATTACTAGCAGAGTAAGCATATACATATAGCGGAAATTGATTAACCCCTAAATCTGTTAGTGTATAAGAAAACTGTCCTGTAGAGTTTTGAGTTTCTGAGCCACTATTTCCAACTTTAAAACCATATTTTACGGCATTAGTTGCTGTTGCTGTTACCGAAAAAATCCCTGAACCATCACCAAAAGGCTCGTCCTCGCTCTGTCCTTGAATAGTAACATTAGCCGCTAAATTTGAAGGTGGTTGATTATTGTTGTTATTGTTATTGTTGTTGTTGTTGTTGTTATTGTTATTAGAACCTTCGTCTACACCAGATGAACACGAAACTAATATCGTAGAAATACTGAGAATAGTTAAGAATAATAGATATGTGAATTTTTTTACCATAACAATTAAAGATATAATGGGGCAGATAAAAATATCTGCCCCAATTATTGAACTATAAAAACTTATTGAGCCTTATACTTTGCATACCATGCAAAGCCTCCTCCTTCTTGAATACAACGTAAATGAAGCGTATTGGCAGTTATAGATATGATGTCATATTCTACGTCACCAACATACCAGCCCATGAATCCACCGTCTGAAAGTTTAAAGGCAGTTTGACGGTAGGGTTCTCCGTCTAGTTCACCCTCAAGCGCAGCTTTAGAAGATGATGGAAAGAATGAAACATTCTTTACTCCAAACATTGTTGTTGCTACTGATTCATCGTGGCAAGTGTCGGGAGTAACTCCAATAATACCAGCATAAGCCCCTGGAACAAATGATGGCCCAGCAGTTTGCTCAAAGGTTAAACCGTTAGCTGTTTGTGTAAATACAAATACGTTATTGTCTGTCATACAAGCTTTTTCACCATCATTTGGCCCTATGTCATTCCACCAGTTAGGCCAAGAAAATTCTAAACTGCCATAATCATCCTCTACTGGACCTAATCCTAAGTAAGACGCAGCAGTTGCATCCCAGACCCAAGTTTTGCTATCGCCTTCGTTAGCCCCAGCTAGGAATGCTTCTGCTTCTGGATCTTCAAATGAACTATATACTTCAATATCGAAAGCTGTGCTTGATAAAACACCTGCTGTACCGACTGCACTAACAATAACAGTGTAAGTGTTTACACCAACTTGTGTGTATCTGTGTGTAATAACTCCAGAAGAGTTTGTTTCGGCGTTTCCATCGCCAAAATTAAATTGGTAGGCAAGTGCTCCATTTGCAGTAGCTGCAAATGTCACAAATCCTGTACCATCTCCATTTATGTTGGTGGCATCTGCACCAGCAATTTCTGTATTTACTTGTACATTAGTTGGAGTAGTAATTGGTCCAAAATCATGTTCATCTTCTTCACATGCTGTAACCACAAGCAGTGAAAGAAAAAGTACTGATAAATATTTTAAATTTTTCATAGTTATAATTTAAATTGTTTTACTGTTCTAATACAAGAGAGACATTATCTATATTAACTAGTCCTACGTCCGCTCCTAAATCAAATAGGACTCTAGCATCTGGTGCTCCAAAAGTTGCATTAGTGGTATATGTATAAGTTGTTCTTGTTGGCGTAATGACCATTGTTGCGGTTACGTTTGTCCATGGATTGCCACTAAGACCTATTCCTGCAACAATTGATCTGTTGCCATCAGACCATGCGTCAAACTTTAACGTGTAAGTCTCTCCTTCAGTGATGGCTACTTTTTGACTTGTATTAACATCATATGGGTTTCCTGCTTGAGTAACATTTACAGAATAATGTGTATTACCTTCACTATCTGTTACAACCGGTGCAGAAGAATTATCGTCTACTCCAACTAACCATGGAGCACTTCCTAATTCAAAATCACCATTTGTTAGTAATCCATCGTCAAAAGGTTCAGGAGCATAACCTAAGAATAGAGCGACATTGTCAATATTAACTAACCCTGTATCAGCTCCTAAATCAAAAAGTACACGAGCATCAGTGGCACTAAAATTGGCAGTTGTTGTGTAGGTATATGTTGTTCGGGTTGTGTTGATTGCAACCGTCCCAGTAACGTTAGTCCATGGATTGCCACTAAGACCTATACCTGCAATAATTGTCCTGTTGCCATCAGACCATGCATCAAACTTTAATGTGTAAGTCTGTCCCTCTGTGATCGCTACTTTTTGACTTGTATTAACATCATATGGGTTTCCTGCTTGAGTAACATTTACAGAATAATGTGTATTACCATTACTATCTGTCACAACTGGTGCAGAAGAAGCATCGTCTACCCCAACTAACCATGATGCACTTCCTAGTTCAAAATCTCCATTTGTTAATAGCCCATCGTCAAAAGGATTACCGGGCTCTTTATAGAAATATAAGTTATCTATATATGCAATTACAGATGAAAAATCCGTTGTTCCAGGTGCTTGCATGTAGTCTATCAATATTTGAGTTATTTTTTCTCTATTTGATAAACTACCATTTTCAAATTCTACCATGTCTATGTCAAGGGATTGCCACGAACCAGCTACGGTTGATCCTAAGGAAGCAACATCCTCTCCACCATCAACTGTATTAACTATTTTAACTTCTAAATCCTGTGTTACATTTTCAGGAACCCAGTAGTCAATATGCATTTTCTCCATTTGCGATAAATCTACACCAGACCCATAGTTTGTTACAATTCCTAAAAAGTCAAAGTTTGTTAATCTCATAACATTATCAGTTCCGATTGTAGTCGATTGAAAGTTTGCCGCGGACCAAGGTGTTGGGAATTCATTAAGAGTTACATTGGTATAAGCGTCACTAAAAATAGACACCACATCTGCAGACTGTCTTGCTGGAGGTGTTGGTGCTGCAACTGCTGGCGCTAATATTTCAGTAACTTCAAAGTCTTCTTCAATATACATCGTCGTCTGAATGGCAACTCCTTTAACTTCAATGGTTATATCATAAAACCCAGCATTTGTGTATTGTAGTATTGCTGTTTCACCAATATTGGCAGTTACAGGAGTAGTAACTCCACTTTCACCAGAGTAAACATCAAAATTTATTGCATCATCAGCATTAACAGTCACATTGACTTGTTTAGACACAGAAGTATCATTTTCAATCGTAACTTCGAGGTTTGAAGGTGGGTCTAAAGATATTACCAGTTCTCTAGTAATCGTTGCTGTTAAGCCTGTTACCCCGTAAGCCGTTGCAGTAACTGTGTAAGTTCCTTCTGCGTAAGTGTGGTCAATAGTCTCTCCATTATCAATTTGAGTAGGCTCTGGAGAATTATCTCCAAAAGTGATATCAAAGTATACTGTACCTTCAGCAGTTGGAATAATGGTTACCATTCCTGAGTTATCTTGTATTACTTCAAATGCCATAGCCAATGCAGAAGGCGCTTGAACATTATTTAAGTTTACATTTTTTTCGTCATCGGCACAACTCCATAGAGTTGTAACAATCACAAGTAAACTAAGTATATTTTTTATTGATTTCATAGTTTAAATTTTAATAGTTTGGATTTTGACTCCAATTGCCATTCGAAAATTGAATTTCTTGAAAAGGAATTGGAAATAAATCATGTTTTCCAGGGACAAAGCCGTTAATTGCTTGAGCAGCTCTTCCTGTTCTTACTAGGTCAAAGAAACGGTGTCCTTCGCCCATCAACTCCAAGCGTCTTTCTTCGAGAATAGCGTCTGTAAGTGCAGCTCCTGTTGCTGAACTATTGTTACTACTATCTCCAAATGCACGCTCTATGACTTGATTCAAGTATGCTAATGCTTTTGTATCATCAATATTACCTCTATTATTGGCTTCCGCAGCCATTAATAGTACATCTGCATAACGAATAGATCTGTAATTGTTTGGATTCGTTAAGTTTTGATCTCCAATATTTTGATCCCCTTTTCTAGGTAAATACTTACGGTTAAAAAACCCTGTGTGTTCATAACCTTCAACATATGTCGCACCTGATGTTGCAGCCCATGCGACGATATCTAATATTGAGACATCTCGACGTAAATCATCAGCATCATAAGCATCATAAGCGGATTGAACAGGAACGTTAAAACTGTATCCAGAATCGTATAATGGACCTGTATGGTTACGAATTCCCATAAATCCAACAGCTACATTTCCTTCACTACACTGAAGACATCCAAATCCAGCGCCTTCAGCATCTGTATATTGAACCTCAAAAACAGATTCTACACCATTTTCTCCATCGTGTTCAAAAATTTCTGAATAATCATCCACCAATTGATAAGGTCCATTGTTTATGAGGTCATCCAAAACAGTTGCAGCTTGAGTAAATTTGTCTTGATACAAATATGCTTTACCTAACAATGCTTGAGCAGCACCTTTGGTCACTCGGCCAACTTGTGGTGCGCTATATTCTAGGTTATTTGCAGCAAAATTTAAATCACTTTCAATAAGTGCATACACTTGATCAACTGAATAACGTGGGATACTTGTTTCGTCACCTGGAACAAAACGTGCTCCGCCTCCAGCTAGTGCATCATTGTAATTTTTGATTGGTATTCCTCCAAACCATTTCACCAACTCAAAATGAAAATATGCTCTTAAGAAACGAACCTCAGCAACCATTTGCACTCGGCCGTCAAAGTCAATTTTATTTTGGAATTCTAAGAAGTAGTTTGTTCTTTTTACTCCTGCAAACATCCAGTTCCAAACATCTCTTAAGTTGCTGTTCACTGGCGTATGGGTCATATCGTCAATTTGTTGGAAACCAACAACGTCAGTAGCGCTTTCTCCTCCACACAATGTATTATCAGAAGCAATCTCACCTAGTAAGTTGTTGACATATGTGGCTTGTAGCATATCGTATGCTCCAACAAGTGCCATGTAATAGTCCTCCTCAGAATTAAAATAGCTTTCTGAATCTATAAGGTAGTTCTCTTCCTCATCCAAGTATTTATCTGTACAAGAATAGAGTCCTAGTGCAAGTAGTGATCCCACTACTAGGGTAAATATGTTATTTTTTGTTGTTTTCATCATGCTCTATTTTAAAATGAAATATTAAGTCCTAAAAGGTATTGTCTTGTTACAGGATAGAATCCTGGATCAATTCCACCACCAATAGCTTCACCATTTGTGGCTGCAGGGTCAAATCCTTTATATTTTGAGAATGTAAAGGCATTATTTACAGAACCATAAATTCTAAATTTAGAAATCCCTATTTTCTCAACAATATCGGCAGGTATGCTATACCCTAATTGAATGTTTTGGATACGTAAGAAAGAAGCATCTTCTACAAAGAAATCTGAGAATAATTTGTTTGAAGTTGCACCTGTTGTAGCTCTTGGAACTTCATTGCTTGTTCCTGGGCCTGTCCAACGGTCAAGATAGTAATCTAATCTATTTACGTTTTTCTGATCTCTTTCATAGTTACGCACCATTTCTTTACCTAGCTCTGCATATCCATAGACAGAAAAATCAAAGTTTTTGTAGTTGATTCCAATATTGAATCCCATGGTGTAATCTGCAATTGGCTTCCCTATAAAAGTCCGGTCATTAGCATCAATTTCACCATCACCATTTACATCTACAAAGCGTAAATCTCCTGGCTGTGCTGCATTTCCTAAACCTGCTTGAGATGGGTGAGCGTCTACTTCTGCTTGGGTTTGGAAAATACCATCAGTTTTTAGACCGTAAAAATATCCTATTGGCATTCCTACTTCCATTCGAGATGGTGTTAATTGACCAATTCCAAATGAACCACCTTCTAGAGCTACGTTACCTTGTATTTCTGTAACCTCTCCTTCAAGTTTAGTAACATTGTAACCAACATTGTAAGACAAATTATCATTGATGTCTCCTGTATAGTTTAGCATTAATTCAACACCTTTTACTCGAGTTGTTCCAGCGTTTACAGTTGGTGTTCCAGAACCTGGCGCTGTAGCTCCTAGTATCCCAGTAAATGGTAAACCAGGAATTAATAGATCTACACGATCTTCAACAAAATAATCGGCAACAATTTCTAAACTGTTGTTAAACAACTTGGCATCAAGACCAACATCTAACTTCTCTGCAGTTTCCCAAGAGGCAACAGGGTTTGGTAATGGCCCTAAAGCAGTTCCGTTTGTTAATGAGTTATCGAAAACATAAGTGGCTTCTCCACTTAGGGTTGCTCTATATAAATCATTTCCTACCAGATTTCCTAGTGTTCCATAAGATGCTCTTAATTTCAAGAAATCAAGAAAACTAACATTTTCTAGAAAAGATTCTTCTGAAATTTTCCAACCTCCTGTAACAGATTTGAAGTAATCAACTCTATAGTCTTTGTCAAATGCAGAAGACGCGTCTCTACGCAACATTGCGGAAAGTAAATACTTTCCTTTGAAATCATATTGCAAGCGCGCAAAATAAGACAATAGTCTGTTATCGTATGTGTACGATCCAGTCTCTTTACCTTCATTTGTTCCGGTTGTGAGGGCTATGTCAGCAAATTCCCAAGAATTATTTGGAACGTCGTAGCCTGTGGCAAACAATCCATCACCCCAGTCTTTTCTTACCGCCATACCTAAAGTAACCTCTGCAGTATGATGCTTGAGGAATGATTTTTTGTAATTTAAAAAGCTATCCCAAGTGTAAGAATTGTATTGTTGTTTGTTTTGACTTACAGTACTTCTGTCTGTATTGAAAACTTTACCTGCACCATAATTTACAATAGGTGAAAAAGTTTTTGCTTTATCGCTGTAGGTTTTAAATCCAATTCGTGAAGTAGCTGTCAATCCATCTATAACTTCATATTCTAATTGGAAATTCCCTTCTATACTACTTCCAAAGTAAGAGTTGTATGTGTCTCTAATTTGAGAAAATGGATTAATAATTTCATTTCCAAAACCAGCCCATCCAGTTGGAATATTTGCAGTACCAGGCGTTATAATATCTTCCTGATCCAAGGCATATATTGGTGAATAACTAATGGCATTAAAAAGAACAGAACCTAGACCAGACTCATTAATTGTTTTACGTTCATTTGCAAAATAATTTAAGTTTAAAGTCGTTTTAAGTTTTTCAGTAACATCAATTCCTAAACTTAATTTTATGTTATCTCTTACAAAATTTGATTTGTCGCTAGCAATAATCCCTTCTTGATCAAGATGCGAAGCACTCAGATAATATGTTACAGAATCCGTACCACCAGAAAGACTAATGTTGTGATTTGTAATCATAGCATCACCAAAGAGATTATCTTGCCAATTAGTGTTATTAGAAAGATTGCTCAGGTTTGGAAAAGGAATGGTTTCTCCATTAGCTGCATAACTTTCGTTTAACAAGGCTGCATATTCAACATTATTTAGTAATGATAATTTTTTAGAAGTTTCTTGAACACCTGAGTAAAAGTTGTAAGATACTTTAGGTGCAGAATTTTTGGAACCGTTTTTTGTGGTAACTAATATTACTCCGTTTGCGCCTTCAATACCATAGATGGCTGCTTGAGCATCTTTTAGTACGGTTAAGGATTCAATATCATCTGGATTCACACTATTCATAGAAGCTACATAGCCGTCTACAACAACCAAAGGATCATTGCTTCCGTTACTACTTACACCACGAACTAATACACGAAATCCACTACCAGGTGAACCAGAAGCTGTAGTTACAGAAACACCAGAAGATCTTCCTTGTAAGGCTTGTGCAACATCAACTGGTTTTAATTTTTCAATGGTTTCTGACTTTACCATGGAAACAGAACCCGTAAGATCTTTTCTGCTTTTTGATCCGTAACCAATAAGCACAACTTCATCTAAAGACTCATTGTCTTCTTTAAGTGATACTTGCATGTTTGCGGATGCTAAAACCTCTTGAGTTTTGAAACCAACATACGTAAAGACAATTACAGAATTTTCAGAGACATTAGTCAAAGAAAAGTTTCCGTCAAAGTCTGTTACAACACCTTTGTTTGTGTTCTTAACAAGGACGTTTACACCAGGCAATGGCATTCCATCCACGTCAGATTTTACTGTTCCAGAGATAGAAAACGTTTGCGCTACTGCATATGAAGAGCACAAAACAACTATCAACATGGAATAAATTATTCTTTTCATAAAATTTGGTTTGATTTGTTTTTGTTAAAATTATCATAACAAACTGTTGAGGTGCAAAGTTTTACCGCTACAAAAATTATACACCATTAAAAAAAATGTGCAACAGGTAAATATTTATTGCTTTTATGGTAAGAAACTGGGGCCTACACAAAATAAGTTTAAGTTAAATGATGTGGTTGATTTAGATTATGTAGGGGCTGTGTATAGTTTTTTTTTAAAAAAAACACATTCTATAAATCAAGAATGTAATTTGTTAAGCTCGATTTTGGCGGTAAATTCATCTTTTTCCGCAAACGATATCGCTTTACTTCTACACTTCTTGGCGAAATATTGAGTAGTGGCGCAATCTCTTTTGATGATAAATTTAGTCTAAGATACGCACAAAGTTTTAAATCATTGGGTGTAAGGTTTTGATGCTTTTGCTTTACAAGTTTCAAGAAGTCCTTATCAGCATTATTAAAAGCTTCTTTAAATAACTTCCAGTCATCCGTGTTATTTATATTTTTATCAATAATTCTAATCACCTTATTTATACCTTGAGGTGTGTTTTCTTGTTTGATAGCAGTTTTAATAGTATTTAAAAACTCATTTTTCTTGATTAAACTCATTGTAGAGATGGCCAATTCTCTGTTTTTATTTTCGATATCAAGTTCCAGCTTCTCATTTTTAAGTTGCATTAATTTTTGATTATTCTCCAATTCATTCAACGCCATCTCTTTCTGAGATTTGAGTAATAATTTTTGTTGCTGGCGCTTGTAGTATCTTCGATATACATTATGAATAATAACAGAAAGCAATAAAATCAAAACTACATAAACAGCAATAGCTACATTGGATATGTACCAAGGGCGTTTAATGATAAATGGAAATGAGGATTCATTTGTAGTTTCTGTATTTCCAATTTTACCTTTAACCTTAAATATATATTTCCCGTAGGGTAAGTTTTCAAAAGCTTGAGTGCTTTTTGATTCCCAAGAGGACCAGTTTTCAGACCACCCATCTAATTTATAGCTATAATTAATGTCAACAATATTACCATACTGCGGTATGCTATAATTAAAACTAAGGTTATTATTATTATAATTTAAAGATGGTGATTCCAATAAACTCAAGTTTGTTTTTGGCTCATTGTTGATGTTGGCTTCAATAGTATTTATATAAATTGTTTGTGAGTTGTCTTGTTGTGGAGCATCACCTTTTAAAATATAATATCCGTTTGAGGATCCTAACAAGTAATCTGCATCATTTATTTTTGTCAAATTCTCAAATCCAGCAACTACTTTCTTGAAATTATATAAAGAGACAGGGATTTCCTCAATATTTGGCTTATTACTCAAGCTTCCAGGACTCATCAATAGAATATTATTATCTGCAAAACACCATTTAATTTGTTCGGTAGTATTAACATCTAATAATGTTGATGTGGTATTATAATTTTCTAAAATTTTTGAAATTACTGGTGCTTTTACAAAAGACCCTGTTGGTTCTGATAATTGATAAACACCATTTGAAGATGTATAATAAAATTCGTTAGAGAATTTTATAAAATTTGATCCATTTCCTCTTACTACAGACTCCACAAGATTGGAGTTAACAACTTTTAAATAATCTTTAGAAATTTCTAACTCGTATAGCCCGCGCAACTCGTGATTTACAAACAGTTTGTTTTTGGAAAAATGAAAGAATCGACTCGAAATGTCAAATCCCTCGATTTTATTTCTATATCTCCATAACCCTGATTTATTTTCTAACACATGAAGCCCAGAATAGTTGCCTTGAAGGACTAAATTTGAATCTTTTATTTTTTTGAAATCCCACGTTCCATTAGCTTCAATAATTTTAGTTGCAACCTTTCCTTTTTTTATAATCATAGTTCCTAAATCATGACCACAAAAAAGCTGTCCATCAATTACTCTTAATGTCCATACTTGCCCACTGGTTCCTTCAATAAAATTGAAATCTCCAGAATTGTTTCTTGACTTTACAAAAAGACCTTGGTTGGTTCCCAAATACAAATCTCCTTTGTGAACAATAGAGGTGTAAACTGTTCCAATTTGTCCTTTCGCATCATTATATATTCGAAATCTGGAAGAAAGATTTATATGACTAATTCCAATATCCATACCTAACCAAAGGTTGCCTTTTTTATCTTCAAAAATTGAAAGTACAGTATTATTACTCAATCCTTTTTCATAATCCAAACTGTATTTTAACCGTCCATCACTAGTAATGTGCATTAGGCCATTGGATATCGTCCCTAAAATTAAACTTCCATCTTTTAACTGGGTTGAACTGTATATTGTTAATTCATCAAAGTCAATCCCCAAGTTTAAAACCCATGGTTTAACAACATTATTCTCTATAAAATAAAACCCATTGTCTGCTGTAATATAAAGTAAATTATTATCAATAGTAGAAATTCCAACCAACCTTGAGGAGTTTAGCTTTGGATGGTTGCTTACCGAAACCTCTCTGCCATTCACTATTTTATAAATACCATTATTCCTTTTTGCAAAGTATATAATACCATTGACATTAAAAATATTTATAATTTCATGATTGGATTCAATAATTTTTGTTTCATTAGAAGCTCTATTTATCATATAAATTCTAGATAAGGATTGAAATAAAATCCAATCATCCAAAATTTCTATATTCCAAAATTGTTCTTCCTCTAAGATTGATAAATTTAACTTTTCAACTAAAGATTGATATCTAAGAATACCAAATTGATTGTGCTCCCAGAGACCAAAATCCATGTAGCTTCCACTATAAATTTTCATTCCATCTGCTTTGACAGAGCGAACTATAGAATTATTTGGCACAGAATATCGTCTCCATTTAGAGCCGTTAAACTCCAAAAGACCAGAGTTATTAGCAAAATACATTTTTTGATCTTCTGTTTGTGTTACACTCCAGTTTTGGTTTTCAGCACCGTAGATTTCGGGAGAAAAAGCCAGAACAGGAGGATGCTCTTGTGCATTTAAAAAAATTATGCAATGTAGAAGAAGTGTGATATTAAATAATCTCATTTTTGAGCAGATTATTATTTTAAAAGCTAAATAAAAAAAATTTACAAACGCAAAATACAAATTTTAGGCAATGTGTTCTTAAAATTTAACACTCAAAAACATACAATAAGAAAAATATGCCTATACAATACAGAAACTTATTTAGTTTACAATATATATGTTTAATGTTATTAAATCTAATTTAACTGATTGAAATAATAACAAATAGGTTGAGTTAAAAGAAATTATCAATATTGTTGTACATAATAATAGTGCAACATATTTTGTAATGAGTATTACATAATATTTTAAAATATTGTTTTGAAATTTGACCAAAAAAGGAAGTTAAATAAAAAAACAATGGTAAAGTAAAAAAACACTGCCCGAAAGCAGTGTTTTCACCAAAAATTAACCAATTTAACTTTAAATAAGATATTTAAATTATGAAGTAAATATAAAATAGATTTATCGTCATTACAAGAGTCATGTAACAAACGGCCATTTGACGTAATAAACGGCCATCTGACGTAATATTCGGAAAAATTCACCCAAAAAAAACAAGCCTTTTTTTAAAATTTTGTGGAAATTTTAAGAACTTCTAATAGTAATACTATTATATTTGCTCCGCAATACTATGGAAAATTTAAATCTTCAAATAAAAATCAGCAGTACTTTTTATGTCAAAGATCCCGAATCTTCGGAACTTGGAAGGCAAATTATTTCCAAAAGTATTGAAATGATAAATGCGCTAGGATTTGAATCATTTACATTCAAAAAACTAGGAGATGCCATTGGCTCTAATGAAAGCTCCGTCTATCGTTATTTTTCCAATAAACATATGTTGTTGGTTTACCTTTTAAATTGGTATTGGAGTTGGATGGATTACAAAATTGTTTTACAAACCTCTAACCTAAATAATGCAAAAGACAAAATTAATAAAGCCGTAGAATTGCTAGTCGCTGATGTAAAACAAGACAGTGATTTTTCTTTTATTAATGAAATTTTACTACACAGAATTATCATTACAGAATCTTCTAAAATTTATCACAACAAAGATGTAGATAATGAAAATGAAAAAGGGTTTTATAAAACCTACAAACAAGTTGTTCAGCGCGTAAGCGATTTTATATTGGAATTTAATCTAAAATATAAATACCCTCACATGCTCGTATCGACTATAATTGAAGGCGCTCATCATCAACGTTATTTTGCAGAACACCTTCCATCACTAACAGATGTAGAAGAAGGTCAAAACAATATAGTTCGCTTTTATACCAACCTTGTTTATAAAACATTAAAGTAATGCTAAAGCTGTTTTCAAAGATCAACTTTTTTCGTGTTATTGTTTGTGGAATATTGGCAATAACCATTGGCTTTCAAGCGCTATCGCAAGCATTTGTATTAAACTTTGATATTGACTACAGTATAGAATGTAATGATACGTCTGACTCTAGCGAAACAGACATAATTGATGGAGAAGAAAACGAACAAGAAAAGCAATTAAAACAGCACTATTTTATAAGACCTAAATCAACATTTTTCTCTAAAAACTACACGTCCTATCAAATAAATAGACAACCTATTGTTAGTATTGATATTAATCTTCCACCTCCACAAGAAGATACTATTTAATTTCTCAGTAAGATAAAGCACTTCCCTCAAAACCATCGTGCTTTTGCGAAGCTCAATCAATTATTAATTCTTTCTTATTATGTATTATAGAAAGACTAACTTTTATTTAAAATGAATCATTTAAGTCCTTTTAAAAATTTAAAATCAGATGTCCCTGCAAGTATAGTTGTGTTTTTTGTAGCACTCCCCTTGTGTTTGGGAATAGCACTTGCGAGTGGCGCACCTTTATTTTCTGGCCTAATTGCTGGAATTATTGGTGGTATTGTTGTTGGCGCACTAAGTGGCTCTGCCATTGGTGTTAGTGGCCCTGCCGCAGGCTTAGCTGCTATTGTATTGGTAGCCATAAGCACTTTAGGAGGTTTTGAAAACTTTCTCTTGGCAGTTGTTCTTGGCGGAATTATTCAAGTTGCCTTTGGCATTCTTAAAGCAGGGGTTATTGGCTACTACTTCCCATCTTCTGTCATCAAAGGAATGCTTACGGGTATTGGGATAATCATTGTTATTAAACAAATTCCTTATTTCTTTGGTTATGACAAGACTCTTGCTGCAAATGCGAGTTTCACAGAAATGTTTAATTACATTAGCCCAGGAGCAACTCTTGTTGCTTGTGTTGGCTTAGCCATACTCATCATTTGGAATGTATGGTTATCAAAATTACATAAAGTATTTCAAATTGTTCAAGGTCCTTTAGTTGCCGTATCTGCTGGAATAATATATTATATTATGACGAAAGACAATAGCACATGGTCAATTGATCAGAGCATGCTAGTGAGTGTTCCTACACCAGAAAGTTTATCATCCTTTTTAGGACAATTCAGTTCTCCAAACTTTGATCAAATCACCAATCCACAAATTTGGATTACTGCGTTTACGATTGCCCTTGTTGCAAGTTTAGAAACCTTATTGTGTGTTGAAGCCACTGATAAATTAGACCCTAGAAAACGTGTAACACCTACCAATAGAGAGCTTATTGCTCAAGGTTCAGGAAATATTATTTCTGGACTCATTGGAGGGTTGCCCATAACACAGGTAATTGTACGGAGTTCTGCAAATATTCAATCAGGAGGTCGTACCAAAGCTTCGGCTATTATTCATGGATTTTTACTTCTAATTTCAGTTTTAATTATCCCTACATTACTCAACAAAATCCCATTAGCTGTTTTAGCAGCAGTGCTATTTATTGTAGGTTATAAACTAGCAAAACCAGCTTTATTTATTACTATCTACAAGCAAGGCTGGAAACAATTTGTTCCCTTTATTGTAACTGTTTTAGGAATTATATTTACAGATCTACTAGTAGGAATCGGATTAGGATTAGCCGTAGGAATTATTGTAGTCCTATTTAAGAGCTACCAAAATTCACACTTTCTTCACATAGAAGATAAAAGTAATGGTGCACAAAAACTAAAAATGACACTAGCAGAAGAAGTAACTTTTATTAATAAAGGTGCTATTCTGAATGAGCTGGAGCACATCGCCGCCGACACCAAATTAGAAATTGATGTGCGAAAAACACGATTTTTAGATTATGATATTATTGAAATTTTAGATGATTTTTCGTTAAAAGCTAAGAACCGAAATATTAATATCACATTAATTTCTGAAAGAGGAACAGTTGCCAACCCAGAAAGCTTTTCAGATTTTTTCAAATTACAACCTAAAGTTTAAGATAAATTAAAATAACTCAAAACATAAAACAATGAACGCACACACAAAAGATACACAAGATCAAATGACACCTCAACTCGCAAAAAATGCATTGGTTGATGGAAACGAACGTTTTGTTCAAGGTCAACAAATAGATCGAAACCTTATGACACAAGTTGACCAAACAAGCACTGGACAATTTCCATTTGCTACTGTACTAAGCTGTATTGATTCTAGAGTCTCATCTGAACTTATTTTTGACCAAGGCATCGGCGACATATTTAGTGTAAGAATTGCTGGAAATTTTGTCAACGAAGATATTCTTGGAAGCATGGAATTTGCATGTAAATTAGCAGGTACAAAACTAGTTGTTGTGTTAGGACACACGGCTTGTGGTGCTGTAAAAGGCGCATGTGATCATGCCCGTCTTGGCAACCTTACAACTTTAATCAACAAAATTGAACCTGCTGTTGAAGCAGTAACTGAGCCACAAGACGAAAGTTTAAGAAATTCGGCTAATATCGATTTTGTCAATGAAGTAGCAAAAAAGAATGTTTACATGACTATTGATAATATTCGTAAATCAAGTCAAGTCCTGAAAGATATGGAAGACGCCGGCGAGATTGAAATCGTTGGTGGAATGTATGACATCAAAACTGGTAAAGTCACATTTTATTAATTCATGAAAATCAAATTTATATTTAGCATTGGCCTCCTTTTTTGGGGGTCAATGTTTTTATCGGCTCAAAATGATACAGGCAATTGGCTCATGTATTTTGGTACAAATAAAATCAGTGAGAATTTTAGTATTCACTCTGAAGCACAGTACCGAAATCATACCATTAGCCCAACCAATATTGAACAACTTTTGCTTCGAACTGGATTGAATTATCATTTTAAACCCAACACTTTGGCAACGTTTGGATATGCACATATTGGAAACTATGTTTATGAATCTGAACAAAAAAGCCCAGAAGTTGAAGAACACCGAATTTGGCAACAATTTTTGACCACTAACACCATAGGTCGCGTCAAATTTGAACATCGATATCGAGTGGAAGAACGCTTTATTGAAGATGAATTTAAAATGCGCTTTCGATACCGATTAATGGTTTTTTTTCCTCTTAACAAACAAAAAATTGAAACAGGGACATTGTACTTAGGTATTTATGACGAATTATTTATCAATGATAAACGCAGCTTTTTTGATCGCAACAGACTCTATGGAGGGTTGGGGTATCAGTATGCAAGTAATATCCACTTTCAAGTGGGGTTACTGCGTCAAGAAGTACAAACCACTGCTAAAACATTTTTGCAGTTCGGCTTAATTTATAATACAAATTTAAGAAATACTAAAGATTAGTTACAATTTGGAAACTTGGCCTTGATTTTATCTAAGGCCAAGTTATCTATGCCTCCAATATGCGTGTGATAATGTCGTGTTTCACATTGGTAAGTTCCATCTTGAACCTGAGCGCCAATTATTTGATAAGCCTCTCTAAATGTCGCTCCATTTTGCACTAATGAGTTGATACTATCTACAGTAAACAAATACTTATATTTTTCATCTTTCAAATCAACAGATTTGACTTCAACTTGTTGTAATCCATAATCAAAAACAGACAATACTGTTTTTAGCGTTTCAAATGCAGAAATCATTGGGGATTTCAATAACTGAAAATCGCGATGATAACCACTCGGGAAATTATTAGTCATCAGTTGTATTTGAGATGATAAACCTTGTAAATTATTGCATTTTCCACGAATCAATTCAAATACATCCGGGTTTTTTTTGTGAGGCATAATACTACTACCAGTAGTAAGATTTTCTGGAAAGCTGATAAAATCAAAATTCTGACTCATATACAAGCAAATATCCATTGCAAACTTAGAAAGTGTAAATGCTAAATTTCCTAAGGCAGAAGCTACAATTTGTTCATTTTTGCCTCGCATCATTTGAGCAGCAACTACATTATATTTTAAATCTGAAAAGTTCAGTAAATTAGTAGTCATTTCGCGGTCAATTGGAAAAGAGCTCCCATAACCAGCAGCAGAACCTAATGGATTTTGGTCTACAATTTTTTGTGCAGATTGAAGCATAATAACATCATCAATCAACGCTTCAGCATAAGCAGAAAACCAAAGTCCAAATGACGATGGCATCGCAACTTGAAGATGTGTATACCCTGGCAATAATTCTGATTTGTGCTGTTCTGCTAAATTCAACAATGTATCAAATAAGGCTCTAACTTGCTTTTGAAGAGCCATCAAATTGTCTTTATAATACAATTGCAAAGCCACCAAAACTTGATCATTTCTTGATCGTGCAGTATGAATTTTTTTTCCTGCGTCTCCTAAACGCTGAGTTAATTCAAACTCTATTTTAGAATGAACATCTTCAAAATCATCTTCAATCTTAAAGGTTTTGTTCTCAACTTCATTTTGTAAATGTTGAATAGATTGTTCAATTTGCAGTAATTCATTGTGATCCAGAATTCCTATTTTGACCAGCATTTTTGCATGTGCCAAAGAAGCCTGCAAATCATACTTAGCGATATACAAATCAATTTCACGATCGTCTCCTATCGTAAATGCTTCGATAGTTTTATCAATAGAAAAGCCTTTGTCCCAAAGTTTCATATGTTTATATTTTTTAATATTTGAATATATATTGCTATACCTTCTTCGATTTCATTGACATAAATAAACTCATCAGCAGTATGGGATCTTGTACTGTCTCCAGGCCCCAATTTCAAAGAAGGACAACTTAACACCGATTGATCGGAAAGCGTGGGAGAGCCATAAGTTTCTCTACCTAGCGCTGTTCCAGCAACAACCAATGGGTGATTTTTTGGAATAGAAGAAGAATTTAAATTTATACTTCTTGGAGAAACTTCAGCATTTGGCAGCTGTTCTTTTATGATGTCTACTACCTCTTGGTTAGAATAGCAATCATTCACACGAACATCAACTACCATAGATAATTTTGCTGGAACAGCATTGTGTTGTTGTCCAGCATTGATTTGCGTAAGTGTCATTTTTACTTTTCCTAAAGTATCAGAAGTTTTTTCAAATTTATAATTATGAATCCACTGCATAATAGGTATTGAATTGTAAAGTACATTATCAGTATTAGGGTGAGCAGCATGACTTGGTGTTCCAAAAACATTAATATCAAAAACAACCAACCCTTTTTCGGCAATGGCCAAATGCATTTGAGTAGGTTCTCCAACAATTGCAACATCAATTTTTGGAATAATACTAAGCATACTATTAAGGCCATTTGAGCCACTGCTTTCTTCTTCTGCTGAACCTACAAAAACTAAATTATAGGCCAATGATTCCTGATTATAGAAATAAGTAAATGTCGCCAACAACGACACCAAACATCCCCCTGCATCATTGCTGCCAAGACCATAGAGCTTCCCATCTTCAATGTGTGCGTCAAATGGATTTTTAGTGTACCCACTATTAGGCTTAACAGTGTCATGATGAGAGTTTAATAGAAGAGTTAGTTTCGAATCATCAAAAGTTTTATTAGTGGCCCAAACATTATTTTGATGACGATTATATGGAATATCAAAAGATTGAAACCACTGCTCCAAAAGCAATGCGGTTGCGTCTTCTTCAGATGAAAAAGAAGGTGTTTGAATTAAGTTTTTTAATAGCTCAATAGCTGACTGAGTTAGAGAATCTATAGTCATCATAGCGTTAGCGTTGTATAATTATTTGAATGATCGGAAAGCATGCTTGGCTGACCGATACAAACTTTTGAAACTTGATTTTCGAGTGCATCAAAGCAATTTTGCAATTTTGGTAACATCCCATCAGAAACTACTCCAGATTTTACAAGGTCTTTGTATTTAACTTTGTCAATTATTTTTATGACTGAATTATCATTGTTTTTATCTTCTAAAACTCCTGTTTTTTCGAAACAATAATATAGTGTAACATCAAAAACATCAGCTAAGGATTTTGCGAGTGAAGCGGCAATAGTGTCTGCATTGGTGTTAAGCAATTGTCCTTTATTATTGTGTGTAATAGCAGAAAAAACTGGGGTTAAACCTGTATTAAGTAACAATGAAATATACTCCGAATTCACTTTTTGAATATCCCCCACAAAGCCATAGTCAACATCTGAAACAGGTCGTTTTACAGATTGAATTGAATTTGCATCAGCACCAGAGCACCCTACGGCATTACAGTTCAACCCTTGTAACATGGCGACAATTGAAGTGTTAATTTTTCCAGCATAAACCATAGTAATAACTTCAAGTGTTTGAGCATCTGTAATTCGACGCCCATTGACCATTTGAACGTCCAATTGCATTTTTTTTGATAATGTTGTCGCTGATTTTCCACCACCATGTACCAGCAGTTTTAACCCATCAATTGCCGCAAATTGAGTTAAAAAATCTTTTTTTGCTTTTGGGTTATCAAGAATATGACCCCCTATTTTTACAATTTTTAATGACTGCTTCATAGTGATTCTAAAATTTGTTTCAGTACAATTTGTGCAGCATAAGTCCGATTATTGGATTGCTCTATACATAAGGACTGAGAGCTATCCAAAACAGCATCTTCCACAACTACATTTCGGCGAACAGGAAGACAATGCATAAATTTGGCTTCACCAATTTTATCTTTAGTAATCATCCAATCAGATGTTGGAGTTAAAATTTTTCCATAATCATTAAAGCTGCTCCAATTTTTTGCATAAACAAAATCTGCATTTTGAAGGGCCACCTCTTGATTGTAAAAAACTGCTGTGTCCTTAACTATTTTTGGGTCTAAATCGTAGCCTTCGGGATGAGTGATACACAAGTCAACATCCTGTAATTGCATCATTTGTAAAAAAGAATTTGCAACAGCATGCGGAAGCGCTTTTGGATGTGGCGCCCAAGATAGGACTACTTTTGGTTTTTTATGTTGGCGTTGCTCTGCAATAGTGATGGCATCAGCCAAGCCTTGCAACGGATGTGCAGTTGCACTTTCCATATTGATTACAGGAACTGAAGCCAAACTAGAAAACGCATTTAAAATCCATTCCGATTGATCTTTTGCCTTATCCGTTAAGGTTGGGAACGCTCTAACTCCAATAATTGAAGCATATTGAGAAATCACCTGAGCGGCTTCTTTTATGTGTTCCGAGGTATCAAGATTCATAACAACTCCTTCTTCAAACTCTAATTGCCACGCATCGCTAACATTTAGGACAATAACATTCATACCTAAATTTTTAGCCGCCAATTCTGTGCTAATACGGGTACGTAAACTAGCATTGAAAAAAAGCAGCACCAATGTCTTTTGTTTCCCTAGTGAATGGTACGCAAAAGGATTGTTTTTTAAAGCAATAGCATCTTGAACTGTTGTGTTCAAATTTGAAATATCTCCTATATTTAAAAATTGATTCATAATTCTTGTTTTAATGCGCTAAAAAAGGCATCAATATGTTCTTTTTTAATGGTTAGTGGTGGAAGTATGCGAATTAAGTTTGGATTCTTAGAGCTCCCCGTAAATATTTTATGCTTAAAAAGGAGTGCTTTCCTTAGTTCTGCCACAGGAAAATCAAACGCCACCCCTAGCATCAACCCTCGCCCTTTTAGTTGAAGAATTTGAGAAACTTCTTTGGCTTTTTCTCTAAAATAAATCTCCATGTGTTGTGCATTTAGCATTAAATTTTGAGTTTCTAAAACCTCCAAAACACTAAGAGTCGCAGCGCAAGCTAAATGATTTCCTCCAAAGGTTGTTCCCAAAAGTCCATAAGAGGCTTGAATTTCTGGATGAATTAAAATGCCACCAACAGGAAACCCGTTACCCATACCTTTAGCCATGGAAATAATGTGTGGCGTAATTCCATGTTTTTGAAAAGCAAAAAAATCGCCACTTCGCCCAAATCCAGATTGTACCTCATCAGCAATTAGTACGGCACCATAAGTTTTGCAAAGTGTTTCTAGTCCTTGATAAAAGGCTTTTGTACTTTGATCTAATCCACCTACCCCTTGAATACATTCAATAATAATGGCACAAGTATTTCCTTTTTGAAGAGTTGTTTCTACAGCTTTTAAATCCCCTAATGCCAAAAATTGAACGTCTTGTTGTGCGTTTAATGGTGCTACAATTTTGGGGTTATCCGTACTTGCAACAGCTGCTGAAGTACGCCCGTGAAACGAATTTTCAAAAGCAATAATAGAAGGTTTATTGGTGTGAAAAGAAGCTAACTTTAAGGCATTTTCATTCGCCTCTGCACCAGAGCTACACATGAATAATTCATAATTATTACAGTTAGAAGCTATTGCTAGTTTTTCTGCTAATTGGATTTGTAATGGGTTTTTAACGGCATTACTATAAAATCCTATTTGATTTAATTGTTCTGATAAATTTTGAATATAGGTTGGGTGTGAATGCCCAATAGAAATCACAGCATGACCACCATACAAATCTAAATACTCAACGCCATTTTCGTCAAAAACATTGACGTCTTTTGCTCGAACTGGTGTGACATCAAACAATGGATAAACATCAAATAACTTCATACCTGATTGATTTTAATAGCATTAATTTTTTGAAATGACGCCACCATTCCTTGAATCAAAGAAGAGCTCAAACCCTTGTGTTCCATTTCATTTAATCCTTCAATAGTACATCCCATGGGAGTCGTCACTTTATCAATTTCTTGCTCCGGATGATTTCCATTTTTGATTAATAATTGAGCTGCACCTTCGCTGGTGTACATGGCCAAACGTTGTGCATCCTCGGCATCAAAGCCAAGCTGAATGGCCGCTTGTGTAGTGGCTCGAATTAAACGCATCCAAAAGGCAATTCCACTAGCACAAACTACAGTTGCCGCTTGCATCTGTTCTTCTGGAACACATATTGTTGCTCCCAACCTATTAAAAATAGCTTCCGCCACAGAAATTCTTGCTTTTCCAGAATTGTTAGAGCACAAACATGTCATGGATTTACCAACAGCAATTGCTGTATTGGGCATTGCTCTAATGATATGATGTTGTGCACCAACAATGCTTTCAATTTTAGAAATTGAAAATCCAGTTATGGTTGAAATCACAATATGTTTTTCTGTGAGATGTGGCGCAACTGATTCTAAAATAGATTGTAAGTGCGCTGGCTGTACTGCAAAAATCAAAATATCGGATTGTTGTACAGCTAAGCTGTTATCCGTTGTCAAGTGCACGTTTTTATAGCCATCAAATTCTTTTAAATTATCCAAACTACGTCGTGTCAAATACAACGACGTAATTGCATTGTTTATAATTAGCCCTTTGGCAATAGATCGCCCTAAATTTCCTGTTCCTATAATTGCGATTTTCATATTAAAATTGATTAAAAATAATTCGCCTTTAACTTCAACCCTTCCTGTTCTTCTAAGCCAAACATCAGATTCATATTTTGAATGGCTTGGCCTGATGCCCCTTTTAAAAGATTGTCTATGGCACTGGTTATGAGTAATTTATTGTTATATTTTGTTAGATGTATCAAGCATTTATTGGTATTAACCACCTGTTTTAGATGAATTTCATTTTCAGAAATAACGGTAAATGGTGCATTCTTGTAATATGATTTGTAAAGTGATATAAGGTCCTCCAAACTTTCTCCTATTTCCAAATATGAGGTTGCGAAAATTCCACGAGAAAAATTTCCTCGATTTGGTATAAAATTGAGCTCAGAATCAAACGTTTCTTGTAATGCAATCAAGGACTCTTTAATTTCCGCCAAATGTTGATGTTCAAAAGCTTTATAATGTGAAAAATTATTGTCACGCCATGTAAAATGAGTTGTTGCAGAAGGTTTGGTTCCTGCTCCAGTAGCTCCTGTTACTGCATTAATATGGACCGGACTTTGAATCATATTTTTAGCAGCTAACGGTAAAAGTGCTAATTGAATTGCTGTTGCAAAACAGCCAGGATTTGCAATGTAATTTGCATTTATAATTTTATTTTTATTCAATTCTGGAAGTCCGTATATGAATTGTTTAGCTTGAAAATCAGCAGACGCATTCAATCTAAAATCATGACTCAAATCAATAATCTTTGTATGATCTGAAAATGTATTGTTTTCCAGAAATGTTTTAGAATTTCCATGCCCTAAACATAAAAACAAAACATCAACACTTGAATTAATTTGATTAGAAAACTTAAACTCTGATTCTCCTACCAAATCTTGATGAATCGCACTCAAATTCTGCCCAGAACTAGAAGTGCTATACACAAAGTTAAGTGTTGCTTTTGGATGATTTAATAATAATCGAATCAACTCTCCTGCAGTGTATCCTGCGCCACCAATAATACCAACTTCTATCATGATTTTGAATTTACGTTTTGAATAATTTTATTTTGATTAGCCGTGATTTTGATAAACCCTTTTGCATCATCTGCCGTCCAAGCTGTGTTTTTTTCGCCATAACTTCCAAACTCAGACTTCATAAGATCATAGGGAGAAGATACCCCATTAAGCGTAAAATGATAAGGTTTTAAAACAACCTCAACATCACCAGTAACATGAGCTTGGCTGGACTCAAAAAAGGACTCCATATCGCGCATCACTGGGTCTAAATATTGCCCTTCATGAAGATGCATCCCATAATAACTAGCCATACTATCTTTGTGTTGCAACTGCCATTTTGAAAGCGTATGTTTTTCTAACAAATGGTGTGCTTTTATGATGATTAAAGCCGCAGCCGCTTCAAAACCTACGCGCCCTTTGATGCCAACAATAGTGTCGCCAACATGAATATCTCTTCCAATAGCATATGTTGATGCTAATTCAATAAGCTTTTGAATATTTTCGATTGGAGCGTTTTCTATACCATCAATAGCACTCAACTCGCCTTTTATAAAACTGAGTTTTACTAGAGTTTCAGTATTATTTTTTATTGCTGAAGGATAGGCCTCCTCTGGCAAAGCCAAATGAGACGTTAAGGTTTCATCACCGCCAACACTAGTGCCCCAGAGTCCTTTATTAATGGAATATTTTGCCTTATCCCAAGACAGGTTAATCCCTTTAGAATTCAAATAAGAAATCTCTTCTTCTCTACTCAAAGTATTATCACGGATTGGGGTAATGATTTCAATTTCAGGTGCTAAAATTTGAAAAATCATATCAAAACGAACCTGGTCATTCCCTGCTCCCGTACTTCCGTGTGCAATATATTTTGCATCTATAGATTTTGCATAGTTTACAATTTCAATGGCTTGAATGATTCGCTCGGCACTAACAGAAAGAGGGTAAGTATTGTTTTTTAATACATTTCCGAAAATTAAATACTTCACTATCTTTTGATAAAATTGCTCTGTTGCCTCAATATTTTTATACACAGAAACGCCCATTTTATAGGCTTTAGACTCTATAGATTGAATTTCATTTTGAGTAAAACCTCCTGTATTGACACTAACAGCATGGACCTCATAATCTAGGTCTTGAGAAAGGTGAACTGCACAATACGAAGTGTCAAGTCCCCCGCTGTAAGCTAATACTAATTTATTTTTAAGATTCATTGTTTTGTTTTTTAAGAAAAAGCGCTTGCTTGATACTTTTTAGACGTTTAAAAGTTGCTGCTTTAAATTTTGTTTTACTTTTCTTTTTTTGCTGTTTTGGGTCAAACAACATACCAGTGCACAAGCACATCGATTGAGAAGTACGCTGCAATACATCATAGTTTTTACATGTTTGACACCCTTTCCAAAAAGAGGGTTCTTTGGTAAGTTCAGAGAAAGTAACAGGCTTGTAACCCAAAGCTGTATTCAATTTCATAACGGCCAAACCCGTAGTGATACTAAATACTTTCGCCTCTGGATATTTTTTTCTTGAGTGTTCAAAAATGACCTTTTTGATTTTTTTTGCTAAACCTTGATTTCTATAATCAGGGTGTACAATAAGTCCCGAATTGGCTACAAACTTACCATGATCCCAGGTTTCGATATAACAAAACCCTGCAAAGTTATCGCCATCTAAAGCAATAACAGCATCGCCCTGTTCCATTTTGGAACAAATATAATCTGGAGAGCGTTTTGCAATTCCAGTACCTCTGACTTGTGCAGCGTCTTCAATAGTAGCACAAATTGCATGAGTATAAATATGATGTGATTTATCTGTGATAATTAATTTCATTATCAATAGATTTTTAAAATTAGTTTTGAAAAAAGTTGTTGAAGAAAGAACCGGACTCACCTAGGTTCCAAAAATTATAAATACACCCTAAGGGCGACGGCGGTTAATGCGCGGACGCAAAGGAGCACAACTCGATAAAGTATGCGGTGGTGTTGAAATTAAAATCGATTGAAGTGCAATCATTATTTATTTATAATTGGGGTAAATCTATAAATTAATTTTTTACTAAAAACTTGGGCTTTATTTTTTTTTATGAAAATTAAAGATTTATCAATAGTTGATTAAAAAAATAAATAATTATTAAAAAATATTCCTTAAAATCATTTAAACCCTAAATCTATAAAACAAAAAAACCACCTAATAGTGGTTTTTTTAATTAATAAATCATTGTATTGAGCTATTGTTTTGAAGCTGGAAGTCGCTGATACACATAAAATTTATTCACTTTTCCATTCTCAATATATATATCTGATAAGTGAATAACATTCATTTCTCGATTCTCAACGGTCATTGTAACTTGTGCCCCAGTGACTACCCATTGCCCGTCTTTTTGAGCTTCCAAATCATTAACTTTCATTGGAAACGAGAAAAATGTATTCCATTTTGGGTTTGCGCCATCAAACCATTGTGCCAAAAACGCTGCATGAGCCTCCTTACCTTTAATATATTCTCCATTTGGTCCCCAAATTTGAATGTCATCAGATTCCATTTCCATAATTGCATCAATGTCTCTGTTGTTATGAACTTCTATATATTGATCCCACAATTCTACTACAGAATTATTTCCAGACGAAGCCGTGTACGTTTTGTTTGGCGTTTTTAAATAGCCAACTTCTCTGTTCACTTCCACAATTTTTTCTTGAGCTGGGGGTGGGGGTGGTGTCTTTTTTGTGTTTCCAATACTAATGGCACACGAAGTCATTAAAATCAAAGACATACTTATCAATGCTGTTTTTTTCATTTCTTAAAGTTTTTATTTTTGGTTAATAACATAAATATAAAAAAAATTAGTTGTGAATTACAAGTTAATTTAATAGATTTAATACTTTATTAACCAATACTTTAAATTATGAAAAGAATCTTTTTATTGTTCATGGCAACTGTTTTTGTTACAAGTTGTATGCAACAACAACATCCTGATTATGCAAAGAATCTTGAAACTGCAAAAAAAATGTTTAAGTTACATGAGGTTGAAGATTACGATGGACAAGCGGCACTAATTAGTAAAGATATCATTGCCGAAACGTCTATGTATGGTTCAGAAAAAATGGGTTATGACCAATTTATGGCCAATATTAAAGGATATCATATGGCCTTTGACAATGTCAAGTATACTCCAGAAGTATGGCTCCCAGGATGCGATACATTAGGAAACTTAAATGGAAGTGTTCGCACCTATGGTGTATGGACGGGGACACAAGTTCAAACCAAAAAAGAATTAAGCTTAAAAGGCTATTGGTATTTTGGTTTTGATGAGGATGGATTAATTAATGCACAAGGCGACTTTTTTGATTTTGGAGGCATGCTTGATGCGGTTTATCCAAAAAATTTAGTGATCGTTTCATTAGAAGTTAAAGACGGTCAACTAGACAATGTTCTTGAAATTTTAAATAGTGATGGCGGTCTTCCTACCACAAAAGCGTACGACGGATGTCTTTCATTAGAAATGACAATCAATAAAAACACCAATACAATTTGGGTGGTTTCCAATTGGGAAACCAACGATAAATATGCTGCTTATTTAAAGTGGAGACAAACCGAAGACAACGTAATTGGCGCTATGGTTCCTTTCCTAGATGGAGGTGCCAATGGTATTAATATTATCCACCCAAATACAGGATATTCAGCTTACTAAACTTTAACCAACAACTAATCAAAAACAAAAAAACCCGCAACTTAGGTTGCGGGTTCGATTGTACACCCCATTGAGTTGTTTTCGAAACAGAGTTTGGAATTTTTAAAAAGATTTAAATCGACCTAAACTATAACAACGATAAATTCAAAAATTCCACAATTTCTTTTCAAGTTGTTCGAGACTAACCCCTTTGGTTTCGGGTATATATCTGTAGACAAATAGAATTATAAACAAAGTGAAACCAATAAAAATGAAATAGGGTAAAGATCCATTCCAAAAGGCATTGTTGTTTATTTCACTTCCAGTAACCATTGGAAATGTTTGTGATACCAAATAATTGGCAGCCCATTATGCTGCTACAGCTATTGACATGGCAACACTTCTAATTTTATTGGGAAATATTTCAGAAAGTAATACCCAAACAACTGGACCCATTGATAAAGAAAATGAAGCAATAAATATCAATATTCCTATTAGTGATAAAACACCTATGGATTGTTGTTGTAGAGTGATTCCCAAAAATAAAAATCCTATTATCATACCAATACAACCAGCATAAATAAGTGGTTTTCTGCCAAATTTATCAACACCATACATGGCAACTAATGTGAATACAACATTTATAAAAGCAAGAAGAATTTGCTGCTTTAACACATCGTCTTGCCCAAAACCTAATGCTTTTTCAAAAATATCTGCACCATAATACAATACCGCATTGATGCCTGTAAACTGCTGTAATATAGATAAAATGGACCCTATGAAGATAATGCTTAATACTGATTTTGAAAAATAATTTACTTGGTTCGAGTCCATTTTATCAGACTGTAACGATGAATTAATTTCTTGCATATCTTGGTGTGCACTCTCTGCGTCTTGAAGTTTAATTAAAACCTCTATGGCCTCATCATGTTTACCTTTAATCGCTAGCCATCTTGAAATAGAAAAAAAGATGTTATAAGGAATAAGAGTTTCAAATTGGTAGTATTTGAGGTTAATATTACTAAAGATTTTAATAAATAAAAAATTTAAAGAATCTTACATAACAAAAAAAACCCGCAACGACTGTTGCGGGTTTTGTACACCAAGTTGAGCTATTTTCGAAACAAAACCTAGAACTTTTAAATAACTTTTTAAAATTATTTCTTAATCACCCTAAACATACTAGATTTTGAAGAAGAAAATACTTTTAAAATATAAACACCTGATTTTAAATATTTTACATCAATTTTTCTTTCAAGGTTTATTTCTTTAGACATTACTCTTTTACCACTAACATCAAACATCAGAATATTTAATCTTTCATTAAAATTAGTCGATATATTTATTTCATCTATTGTTGGATTAGGGTATATCGACAGAAAAATTGGAATTTCACTGTTACTTATATTTAAAGTTGAATTAGGGTCCAAAGGATCACTTCCACCATTAATTTCATCAATATTGGAATATCCGTCTCCGTCTGTATCATTATTAGGATTGGTATTTTCATCATCTAATTGATCAGCAACACCATCACTGTCAGCGTCAGCAGTAGAGCTCTCTAAAGCATCTATAATACCATCGCTGTCACTATCAGTCGTGCCCTCATCCCCATCATTGATACCGTCACCATCGGTGTCTGCATCTAATGGATCGGTACCGTTGGTAGCTTCGTCTGTATCACTGACACCATCATTATCATCATCCGTATCCGTAGCATCAGGAGTACCATCACCATCCGTGTCCGTCGGAGTGTCATTGGCATCATTTGGATCAGTACCAGCAGCCACTTCATCAGCATTGCCTATTCCGTCTCCGTCTGTATCATTATTAGGATTGGTATTTTCATCATCTAATTGATCAGCAACACCATCACTGTCAGCGTCAGCAGTAGAGCTCTCTAAAGCATCTATAATACCATCGCTGTCACTATCA
>Ga0228666_1000018_pt1 | contig 219824 bp, 201 predicted proteins | sample 80DmetaG_FD_182702 | JGI IMG/M metagenome (GOLD analysis project Ga0228666, IMG submission 182702) | Seawater microbial communities from Monterey Bay, California, United States - 80D | ecosystem: Environmental > Aquatic > Marine > Coastal | place: USA: California | collected 2016-10-11 | reverse complement strand
TTGCCTATATCTCCTCCAAAAGTCAAGAGACAAGGAAGAAGCACATATGAAAGCAAGTCTCATTTTCACCTCAAATGATGTCGTAATTAATTTAGGGGTGATTTTAGCGGGAATACTGGTATATTGGATAAACTCCAACATGCCCGACCTGATTATCGGTACAATTGTATTCTTTATTGTCTCTAAAGGAGCTTTCAGGATTCTTAGCCTGAGTAAAAACTAAATTCATAATTCTGTTTAGTTGTGCTGCAACTTCTGACAACAGGGGGAGCAAGTAAAATGATAAAACCGTTATACTTCTTTATTGTATCGGTTTTTTTATCTTTACCTAAAACCTAAACAATGAAAAACCTTCTGATTTTATTCATCACTTTTTTATCTCTAAGTATCCAAGCACAAACCAATGAATACGAAGTGTCTTCATATCTTTTAGAAGGATTCAAGGCACCAAACACCAATTATTTAGGTGAAGCATGGTTGAATCCACTGATTCGATCAGATGAATCGATATCCTACAATATTACCAAGGCAACTTTTAAATCTAATTCGACATTGAATTGGCACAAGCATACCGATCGTCAGGTTTTAATTGTTGTTTCCGGAAAGGGTTATTACCAAGAAAAAGGGAAACAACCCATTGTGATTAAAGAAGGTGATATTTTAAAATGTACCGCTAATACAGAACACTGGCATTCTTCCTCAAAACATCAAGACGTAACTTATTTAGCTATTTATAAGGGTGAAACTCAGTGGACTGAAGTCTTATCCCAAGAAGACTATGATGAAGTATCTAAACTTTTAGTTAATGATTAAATCTGCTTTTTTAAAACAATAACTCTCTTAAGTTAATTCACAAATAGATTCACTTGTGATGAAATTTCTGTCATTAGGGGGAGTAACTTAAAATGATAAAACCGTTATACTGTTATAGTGTATCGGTTTTTTCTTTTTCTAAAGACCTGAGAATGGTTTTCTCTCAGAATATTTTCAAGAATGAGGAATTGTTAATATTACTCTTACTTTTGTGATATGATTGAGATATCTACAATAATTGAACTTATGACATTTGGATCTTCAACAATGTTTGGAATCCTCTTTATATCTAATCGTTTCAACAATAGAAAAGGCAACCCGTTTTTAGGTCTATTTTTAATTTCCCTTGGTTATTTTTCATTACAAGGGATACTATATGACTTCTATGAAAAAGAGGTGTTTCGATTAGAGGTTTCTTTATTCTTTCTTGTTTTACTTTTCTTTTATCTAAATAAAACTATCAGTCGTACTGTAAAAAACTGGCATTATTTATTGTTTCTTCCTGGTGTTTTAATGAACATCACCACGAACTCTCTTGTTCTTAATAGGATAATGTTTTTTCATATGTTATATGAAATATTCTATCTACTAACATTTTTATTAATTGTTTATTTCTTTAAAATATTGAGTGAACATGAACTTAAGCTAAAAGAATTTTATTCAAGTACCGAGAAAAAAACATTAGCATGGTTAAAAAATCTCATTATAATTATTTTTTCCTTCCACTTTTTTGAGTTTGTAGAAGCAATTATCCCAACAAAAAGAGCGGATGAATTAGAATTTATTTTTTCAATACTTTATTCTTTATTTCCTTTCTCATTGGTTTATTTAATTGGTGTAAACGCATTTACTCAATCTCACATATTCGAATACGAACTACCATACCAAAAAACAAAGGGTGAGTTGAATGAAAATTTAAATCAATTGGAACTTGAAACAGAATCTCGTTTTAATCAATTGGAAAAGACTATTGTCAAAGAGAAGCTTTTTACACAACAAACCCTTACACTTAGAGATCTGTCATTATCTTTAAATATAAAGGAACGTAACCTCTCCATATTGATAAAGTCAAATACAGGTGACTCATTCTATGCATATATCAACAGGCTTAGAATAGAGGAGTTTAAGCATCTGTTAACTCAACCTGAATATCAAAAGTTTAGTTTATTTGGACTTGCTCAAAAGGTAGGGTTTTCTTCAAAATCAACATTTTACAAGGCTTTTCAAGAGATCGAAAATAAAACCCCAAAATCATATTTAGTGGGTTTAAAAAGTTCGTCTAACCTCAAACGAACTCACAGTATATAATTACTGTTCATGTTTTAGTTATGTTTGTTTTAAAACAGCATAACCTTGAATAACAAACACAGATTCTCTCTATTTTATTTATTGATTATCCCAGTTAGTATATTGACTTTAATTAAATGCGAGACGGTTGATATCACCTACGTTCCAATTAACAATAATAGAAGTGCCATAGACCATGCATATGAATGTGAAGAAACATTAGGCCCACTCCCCAAGTTTAGTTGTGATGATGCAATTGAGGTTCCAACAACTAAAAATGGGATTCAACTTAACTCTGATAGTTCAAATTATTTGGATTGTGATCATCCATGGGCTTTCGGTATGGCATGTCAAACAGGAAATAAAGTGGGCAGATACCAAGGAATTAATTCCGATGGAAGTGAAAATTTAGATGTTGTATTCATCACTTTTTGTAGAGATGGAGGTTTAGGTGTTATAGGCCATAAATTATCTACAGGTGAAACTTGTTTCTTTTCGATTTTAGATGGAGTTGAAAATAACAACCTTCCAACACCTGGAGAATCGGGATATAATGAAAAGTGGATGACACCCTCAGCTGTGGCAGCAGATCAATGTGTTAATTGTCATATGTCCAGCCCCTTTCTTCATACTCCAGCTGTTGACCAACTCCAACACCCACAAATTCCTGATGAATTGCTTGTGCCATTAACAGGTAATACTCCCTACTCCGTAATTGGTGAGGAATTTCGTCAACCTTTCAATGTTAATATTCAAAACTCATGTACCACTTGTCATCGACCTCAATGCACAGAACAGTTTCAAAACTATCCGCTCGATGAACTGGTTATGCCTCCCCCTTTTGAAAATATTACTCAGTTTGATCACAGTGAAATATCACAGGTAGATAGGCAAGCAATAAGGGATTGGTGTCAAACTTTAGGACTTGGTTCATTTACAGGGAGTGGAGAATAAAACATTCAAAAATGAATAGAACAAATTTTAGTATTAGTGTTGTTGTGATGATTTTATTATCAGGATGTACTCAATCAATAATTCCTGAGGAATACCTTGATAGTACAATTCCAATAGACTCGGTTGTTACATACGAAAATCAAATTAAATCAGTTATCTCTCAGAATTGTATTGCTTGTCATTCTGGAAATAATCCCAATGGAAACCTGAGGCTTGAAAACTATAATCAAGTTCGCAATGCATCAGAAATCGGAACTCTTATTCAAAGAATTAACGATGCCGCTAACCCTATGCCTACTTCCGGTTTGATGTCAGTTTCAACAAGAGTTCTCTTTGATGAATGGGTGAATAATGGATTCATAGAAAATTAGAAATGATGAAAAATCAAATTTTCCTTCCTTTTTTTCTGTTGTTGTCATTTCAACTGAGTGCTCAAAAATACTTTACACGCTCTGGGATAACACAATTTGAGGCTTCTGAAAAAGCCTTCGAGCCCGTTGAAGCGATGAATAATTCCACCACAGTAATATTAGATACTCCCAATGGATCCATCGTATCACAAGTCTTCATTGCTGGTTTTCAGTTTAAAAACGCCTTGATGCAAGAGCATTTTAATGAAAACTACATGGATACACACCAATACCCTAAAGCTACTTTTAAGGGGAATCTTAAAAATTTTTCTTTGGAGAATTTAAACTCCGATGAACGTTTTGAATTGAGCGGAACGATTTCTGTTCGGGGCATAGAAAAAAGTATCGAAACAACTGTAAATGTTAAAGAAGAAAACAACCGAATATATGTCTCAGGGATGTTTTTTTTAAGTCCTCAGGATTTTAAAATTAAAATTCCCTCAATCGTCAGAGACAAAATTGCTAATCAAATACAGATCAAGATTGACTATGAACTTTTTGAAAAAAAATAAAGTTGTTTTCATCGTTTCTGTAATGTTGGTATTTACTGTTGGAGTAGGTTATGTTTATCAATACATATCGATGTCACCAAAAGACATAGTTGAAATAACTCCTGAATATGTAGGTGATGCAACTGAATTTAACTTCTTAGTAACCGATAATCTTTCTTATTGGACAGGTAAAGTGGTTCAAATCACTGGAGAGGTGGCTGAGTTGACTGAGGGTGGAGTAGTAATTAATGGTACCATATTTTGTCAATTTGAAAATGGGAACGACCTAAAATCAATTGTTGAAAATCAACAAATTAATATCAAAGGAAAATTAGTTGGCTTTGATGAAATATTAATGGAAATAAAATTAAATCAATGTATTCTACCTTAAAAAACTCACTTTTAATATTAATGGTATTACCATGTTTTTGTTTAGGACAAGAATATGATTTACTAAAGGAGTTGGATAGTTTAGATCAAAATCAAGATTCATTCCAATTACCTGCTTTTAAAGCTCTTCAAATTGGAAATTTACAATCTACAAAAGTGATTGATAAAGGAGACTTATATATGGTTGTGGCACATCGGTTTGGGTATTTAAAGTCAGGTATCGGTGAGTTCTACGGATTAGATCAAGCCAACACAAAAATACAATTGATTTATGGACTATGGAAAAATTTACAAATTGGTGTCAGTAGAGATAGTTATGAAAAAACATACTCTGGAACAACGAAATATCGAATATTAAAACAATCTGAAAACAAACTTGTCAATATAGTCTTTTATGGAAGTTTGGATATCAACACACTATTAAATAAACGAAACTATCCTGGTTTAAGGTTTGGAGACCGTTTATCGTATACATCTCAATTATTAGTTTCAAGACGGTTTTCTCCAAAACTATCTCTTCAAATAGCCCCAATTCTTGTTAGGCAAAATTTGGTTGATTTAAATTACCAAAAATCTCCTATGCATAATTTTCTGAACGTTGGATTAGGTGGGCGGTATAAAGTTTCAAAACGAATGAGCTTGAACCTTGATTATGTATATAATGCATTTAGCTTTGATATCACAAACAATGGTATCTCTACCAATATTGGATCGATATCAAATTCTCTGTATAAAAACCCTTTGACCATAGGAATCGATATTGAAACGGGAGGTCATGTTTTTCAATTGTTATTTACCAATTCGAGAGCGAGTAATGATAGTAGTTTTTTAACAGAAACTACGGGTGACTGGTCTAAGGGTGAAATCTCATTTGGTTTTAATATCGTAAGAGTTTTCTAAATACTATGTACTCGATATTTGAAAGAATTAAAAAAAAGTTCAAGATTAAATCTAACCTTCAATTACTAATCATACTTTCAGTTTTTAGTATAACAGGAGGGTTGAGTTTAAAGTTTACAACACCTATTTTAGATTTTATTGGATTGTCTTCATTTAATTCAAGTGATGTGTTATGGGAAAACTTACTTTACTTCATATTAAGATTAATTGTTTTATTTCCTGTTTATCAACTTTTACTTATAGTTGTAGGGTCTTTATTTTTTCAACATCAGTTCTTTAAGGAGTTTGTAAAAAACACTCTTTGTAAAATGAAAATTATTTCTGAAACAGGTAAATAAATTTATTCACTCAATACCCCTTCAAATCATACCCTATAAAACCCCTTCTCAACTTATCACAAACCCTTCCAGTAGTTCCACTTCCCATAAAAGGATCCAATACCAATTCAAACTCTTTTGAAGTTTGAAGAATGGGTAAGATGATTATTTCTTCAGGAAAAGGAGCAGGGTGTTCTCCTTCAATATCTAACTTTTGATTCGCTACTGAGGTTCTCACTATATCTTCATTCCAATAATCCCCCATGTTCTTTCCTTTGATATTTGGAAGGTAAGGTGATACTGATTTTGAGTAATCCCCATTAACACTTCTATGTCGAGGTGGTAAAGAAGGTTTAGTATTCTCAGAGAGTTTATTAGGTGTAGGATAATAATCATACTCCATAGATTTCACCAAATGAAAGATGAACTCATAGGAAGGAGTAAGGTTAGATTTTGATGAGGAAGGTTTAGGATTGGTTTTAGACCAAATGATTGTATTTCTCAGAATCCATCCTTGTTCTTGAAGTTTAAGTATTACTCGATGAGGAACATTTTGAAGATTTCCATTGTAAAAAGTATCTCCAAGGTTTAGAAAGAAACTACCTCTTTCATTTAAAACCCTTTTACAATCTTTTAAATGTTCTGAGAGATTAACTACAAATTCTTCTGAGGTTTTCTCATTCCCTAATCCTTCTTCTTCAGAATACTTTCTTTTATTCCAATAAGGAGGAGAAGTAAAGATGGTTTGAACCTCACCATCAGATAATTCACTCATATCATGAGATGATTTCTGATAAAATCTCCAATTAGATTTTTCTTTTGAATCTGATTTTCCAATAATGGATGAACTTCTACTATCTCTTTCCTTTTCCTCTCTTTGGATTTGCAAGTAAGATTGATTAACCGTGAGGATTCCTTTATCCAATAATTCTATATACTCTGGTCTATTTCTGTGTATGTAAACCAATCTTTGTAGTTGAGAGGAGGATATTCCCATCTCATTTGAAATAATATCTCTTGAGGAACTTTTGTTAGATTTAACAGAAGTTAAATCCGTTCTTTTCCCTTGTCCTTTTCGGTAAATCCTATCAAGTGTTAGATATTCATTTATAAGTTCCTTAAAACTCTTTATTCTCTGTTTATTGAAGTGAATTAGAAGTAATTCTTCCTCCTCTTCTTTAACTTCTCTGACAATTACCTCAACTTCTTTCCATCCCAATCTTTTGATTGATTCAAATCTTCTATTTCCACTGATTACTTGATTACGAGTATCTATAGTAAGGGGTTGAAGTAATCCAACTTCTGAAATACTTTCCATGAGTTCATCAATGGATGATAAATCATAGATTTCTTTGTTCTTTGGATGATGTTTGAGAGAGGAAACTTTGACTTTCATGAATTAAAAGTATCAAAGTTTAGAATGGTAAGCAAGTAATCAAGAGGTTTCTTGTAACTGAGAAAAGTTAATTTCCTTAAATGGGTATCTAAGTGGTTTTTATATCGAGGTCAATTTTTTTTTTCCAATTGATAATGATATAGTTATTTAGTTTACTTGTTTAAACTCCGAGTTAATCCGAGAATAATTTTCTTATTATCTTCTGAAAGTTTATTAAATTCTGATATTAATTGGTTCTGATATGATTCTGATGTATCCGAATCCATACTGTATAATTTTCTACTCTTCATAACATCTTCTGTTATAACAGAAATATATTTAGAAAACTGAGAAAATGTTTTATGAGAACTCAACTTCATTATAGTTTGATAATCCATTGTTCCTAAATCTATTAGGTTCTTTGTGAAACTTCTCCTCCCTGAATGTGAAGAAATCAAACTCCACAAAGGTTTTTCTTCTGTATCAATTATCTTTGAACCAACCTTTTTTGGTTTCGAAACCAACCTGTTAAATCTTAAATCCTTTAATAATAGTTTTAAATGTTTATTGAATTTTTGAGTAGAAAGTGAGGGAAAAAGGTTTTGTGAAAGAGATTTACCACTACTAAATTTTTGAAATATAAATCCACTCACATCATTTAAAGGAACATTATTTACTTTATCTGTTTTCTGTTGAATCCAACTAATAATTTGTGTCTTTCTATCAAAAGTAAAATCATTTACCTTGAAATGAGGGACATCAGAAATTCTACATCCTATTGAGCAACACCAAAGATGAACCCATTTAACATATTCCCAATTTGTTATCTTAAGAGTTTCACCGTATTTGATACTATTTTTCCCCTCTAGTTTTTGTTCTATTAAATATATATGAGGGTTTTTAGAAAAATCTTTTCCTTCCTCAAAATCCCACTTTGTTGAATTGAATAGTTTTATTACTTCTTCTGTTCTTAAATAAACTTTTTCATCAACAACTAACTGAGATAGTAATTTTAACTTGGGTTTTCTTTGAATATATCCTAACTGATAACTGAAATACAAAAAGGAACTTAGATTACCATAGAGTTTGTTTACGTAATTATTGGAAAGTTCTCTACTATCCATAAGAAAATTCTCAAATTCGCTTTGAAAAATAATAGTCCTACCAACTATAAAATCGAAAGTAATTATTGATTTATTATAACTCTGAAAATCAATTAATCTATTTTGAAGTGTTATTATAGTCTTAGTGTAACCCCTAGATTTACCTCTCTTACTGTTTTTCCATTCCTCAAATGCTTTCCAAAAAGACTTAGGAACTGGAGTTGTGAATTCTCTTTCCTTTAGTTTATTCTCATACTCCTTTTTAACCAATTGAGGGTTGGGTTCTAAACCATTCTCTTTTATATCACTTATGATTTGTTCTAGATTGTTAAGTATGGTATTTACAATCTTTTGCTTGTGTGTATAATTTTGAGTAGATGTTTTTATTACTCCTGATGAAAAATTCTTAGGCAAAATATTAATTCCTGTGGAAATTAAAGAACTTGAAAAAATACCATTTGAAGTCTTACCCCTAACTCTAACAAATAGTGGAGATTCTTTTTTATTATCTTTATTTGGTTTATGAAGAAGGGATATTTTCATAATATCAAATATATGAAAATAAAAATTTGGTGACCTATATGGTGACCAGTGTAGTTTTAGTTAATATAAACCCTTGTAGATCAAGGGTTTATAATGTTTTTAAGTCGGGATGACAGGATTTGAACCTGCGACCCCACGCACCCCATGCGTGTGCGCTACCAGGCTGCGCCACATCCCGAATAGAAGATCGGTATTACAAAGTCGGGGTGGCAGGATTCGAACCTGCGACCTCCTGCTCCCAAAGCAGGCGCGATGACCGGGCTACGCTACACCCCGAAAAAGTGTGCGCAAATATAACATTAAAAAAAGTTAATGCAAACCTCAAATAACCTTTCTTCAAACTTTATTCTGTTTTAAGTCGTATTCCATCTTCATCTACTTTCAAATGGAGCTTTTCGTCTCCATCAGCATCTTGGTATTCAAGCTGTAATTTACTTTTGTTGGGCGGGCAATCTAAACATTCAAGTTTTTCAACCCCCATTTTCCATAAGTAACCTGCTGTTTTTCTACTATGAAATCCCTGATCGTTTTTTACAGGATATTGCATGAGTGTATTAAGGTTACGATCCAGATTTAGTATTTGTCCCTCTGCTAGATGAAGTGTAAGTGCAATATCTTTATGTACCAAACTACTTAATTCTTTGTTCGAAATAAATTGATCTAAATAAAGTTTATCACCTTCCAATTCCCAGTGATAGTTAACTTGCTGAACTTTTTTTTGCGCTCTCTTTTCGTTCGATCCTTTTGCAGAGGCTTTGATTTGTAGGGTTGATTGTGATTCCCTGCTTCTCTTGACGGAAAGTGAAACTTTTCTTCTGTCTTCTCTAATCCTTGTGAAAAGATTGTTTAATGGATTACTTTTTTCAAATTCCCAAACGGTAGTGTTTTCTTGAATAGGAAAAATTTGCACTTTTAAAGTGTCATTGAGTTTAAGCGGTAAGGGATGGTTTTCTTTTTTTGTTGCAGTTACACGATGACTCCTGATTTCGTTGGCACCTAGGGTAACAAAAGTAGCGATTGCTGCAATCCAAAGTCCAAGTAGAATTATTCTTCCTACACTTCCGAATGTACTGGAGTTCCCCCTTAAAAGACGAACGCCTAAGGAAAATAAAAACAAAAAAGGGATTAGGATAAATAAAAATACAGAAAGGGCTCCTAATACGTTGGGAATTAAATCAAAACCAAGGAAATCGAAAGGCCATAGTACTGTTCCAAAGAATAATAAAACAATCCCTGTTGTTAGTATTGTGATGATGGTGGAGATTGAAATAATCAAGAATAAAATCCCGAATATTTTAAGAATTACTTTTGGAATTGCCCTTAGCGTTTCTTCTAAAAAATGAAAAAAATTTCTTGACTTTTTTTTTAAAGAATTTGAAGCTTTTTCGTAATCAATATCTTTAATCTTTGATGATACTTCGTCAAACTCTTCTTTAATTTTTTTTTCTATGGTAGAGATATTTACAGGCTTCCCTTTCATCTTGAGTTTATCAACAGTAGTTTTCGCTTCGGGTACAAGAATCCAAAACAAAATGTAAATTGTAATAAATGTTCCCCCAGAGAAGACGACCAAAAACAACCAGATTAGTCGGATCCAAGAAGCATCAATACCAAAATAGTGTCCCAAACCAGAAGCAACTCCAGCAATGTAGTTGTCGTCAGGATCACGAAATAGTTTTTTACGAATGGGTTCTTCGGTTTGAATAAAATCTTCTTCTTCCTCGGTAATAAAATCTTCAGGCTGCCCTAAAACAGAAATAATTTTATCTACATCAGCTTCGCTAATGACATAGTCAGAATTTGTTTTTATTTCTTGAAACAGTTCCGCGATCCGCGCTTCGATGTCTTTTAAGATTTCTTCTTTACCTACGGTATTTTTAAATCCATTTTCAAGTGTTTTTAAATAGGATTTTAATTTGGTATAAGCACTTTCATCGATATGAAAAAAGGTGCTTGCTAGATTGATGTTTACAGTTTTATTCATGTGGAGCTATTTTTTTTGAGTGATGATTTTTACGGCTTTATTAAGTTCGTTCCAAGCTTGCTTAAGTTCGGCTAAGAAGGTCTCCCCCTTGGGCGTTATGGAATAGTATTTTCTTGGGGGTCCAGAAGTAGATTCTTCCCAACGGTATTGCAAAAGATCAGCATTTTTTAATCGAGTAAGTAAAGGGTATACTGTACCTTCTACAACAAGCATTTTCCCTTTTTTTAATGCTTCTAAAATTTCAGAGGTGTACAAGTCTCCCCCTGAAATCAAAGAAAGTATACAGAATTCTAAAATCCCTTTCCGCATTTGCGCTGTTGTATTTTCGAGTTTCATAACTTCATAAGTTTGCATTGCAAATATATGAATAAAAGATAGAACTATGCATAACATAGTAGTATTTTTATTTTTTTAACTTTTTTACAACATTTTAAAAACATAAATCTTCCTAAATTGATTATTATTTTAAACCGATTGAATATGTCTAGAGATTTGAATTATTGTAGAGCGATCCTCAAAAAAGTAAGTTTTGATCCAACCCTATTCAAAAAGGAGTTTACTAAAGCCTATCGTTTGCTTGAGCCGGAAGAGCGAATTGAACTAATTGATTGGGTCAAAGGGTTTGTTAAGAATAATTCTGAACTACGTTTGGTAATTTCATCAAATTCAGATGTATTTACTTTGGTGTAATTACCTTAATATTCTCGAATTTAATTGCGCCCCTGAGAACGCCTTCAATGGTGTTGGAAAGGGCTTCAATAATTGGTAATTTGAGTAGATTCTTACTTTGAATCATGCTTATTTCTCTTGCTGGTTCGGGAGCATTGAAATACTTTAGGTTTTCGTTACCATGTTTAGACAATACTCTTGTGTGTAGGTAGGGAAGCAGGGTCATGCCCATTCCTTCATTTGCTAACTGGATTAATGTTTCGAAGCTCCCACTTTTCAAATCAAATGACTTTGAGCCACGGGTTGCCTGACATAATTTAAGAACGTGTTCTCTGAAACAATGTCCGTCTTCGAGAACAAGAACATCCATTTTTTCAAGGTCTTCTACTTCTAATTTATCTAAAGCAGAAAGGGGGTGTGGCTTAGGAATGTAGCCCACGAAGGGCTCGTAATAAAGTGGTTTCTCGATAAGTTGTGGATGATCCAAAGGAGTGGCCGCTATGCCAGCATCAAGTTTTCCTAAGGTCAGTTCTTCAATTATTGAAGCGGTATTGAGCTCTTCAATTTTTAAATTGACTTTTGGATATTTTTTGATGAATGTATTTAAAAATAAAGGGAGTAGTGTAGGCATAACCGTCGGGATGATACCGAGTCTAAAACGCCCCTCGATAATGCCTTTTTCGGTTGCAACAATATCACTCATTCGCTTAGCTTCCTCAAGAATGACTTTTCCCTGAACAATAATCTTTTCCCCTACTGCAGTTAAGGTAATGGGTTTTGATTTTCTGTTGAAGAGTTGAATGCCCAACTCTTCTTCAAGTTTTTGGACTTGCATACTTAGGGTGGGTTGTGTTACAAAGCACTTTTCTGCGGCAAGAGTGAAATTACCTTCCTCGGCAACTGCCAGGGTGTATTTTAATTGCGTTAGTGTCATTTCTTATGATTTTCATAAAGTTAATAAGTAAAACTTATATTAAAAAATAATAAACGACTTTTTATTAGAAAAAATCTCAAAATGAAAAGTGTTGATAAGAAAATATTATTTAATTATTGAAACTTGCATATGAATATTAGTCAGAGGAGCTTCTCGATTATCTACTTTTTGTTTGTTGATTTTGTCAACAACATCCATTCCTTTGATTACTTTGCCAAAAGCGGTGTAAGAACCGTCAAGGTGGTAGGCTCCTGGACTTTGCTGTACGATAAAAAATTCGTAGGGAGATGCTAATTTATGCGGATTTTCAATTTCGCTGCTTGGCATAGAAATTACTCCTCGGTGGTGCTTGTATCCTTTTCGAGTGTCAGGAGGCAGAAGGTACTTTCCAATTTTACGCCTTTTATCAGCAGTTTCTGCTCGGTCAGAATTACCACCTTGTATGATGAAATTTGGAACTACCCTATGAAAAGTACTACCATTGAAATATCCTTTTTTAGTAAGATAGATAAAGTTGGCTCTATGATAAGGTGTATTTTTGTAGAGTTGTATGTCGATATCGCCAAAACGAGTTGAAATCCGAACTTTATCTTCTAAATTTTTCTTTTGGTAGTTGAAAAAAAATGGAATAGCATTTTGATCGTTAAGTAAAATAGTTTTCTCTTCTTTTTCTTGTAGCTTCTTTAAATTTTTCAGGGTATCATTCTTTTCCTCTTCAGTTTTTTGTTCTTTGACCAGAGGCTTTAACGTTTTTTTCTTCGAATTACTACATTGTATGTTTAGCATTAGAATACCTAAGGCGAGAATGACTATTTTTACTTTTAACATGGATTATCAAAAATTTTCTAACTGTTTTTCAAATGTAAAAGATTTCAATCGTTCAGAAAAACCTCTTCATAATCAAATGTTATTGGCTGAACGAATGAAATATGTGAATAAAGATCTTAATTCCTTTTCAAATGCAAAAAAAGCAGCGGTATTGCTTTTTTGTTATCCTAAAAAGGGAGAAATGCATCTTTCTTTGATAAGACGCTCGGAGTATGAAGGAGTTCATTCAGGGCAAATTAGTCTTCCTGGCGGAAAGAAAGATGAAAATGATTCCTCAGTTTGGAATACGGCCCTGAGGGAGTGCAATGAAGAATTGGGCACTTCATTAGATGCACCAATTCCGCTAATGTCACTAAGCCCAACGTACATTCCTCCAAGTAATTTTTTGGTGAGTCCCTTTGTTCATGCTGAAATGTATTATCCCAATTTTAATTTAGATAAACGAGAAGTTGCTCAACATCTTGAGTTGCCCTTAAAGACTCTGATGAGCTTTAAAATTGAAAAAAGAATCTTAAAAGAAGGATCAGCTTCTGGAAAAAGGGTACCGTGTTTTGTTTATGATCATCATATTATTTGGGGAGCCACGGCGATGATTTTATTTGAATTTAAGATTTTTTTAGAAAGTCGCTTGTAGAATAAAGCATATATTTGACATCATATCTTGATCGCACATATGTTTAAAAAGAACCCCTTTGGGCATTACCTAATCCTAAAAAAATGGCTCATACGTTATTTAGGATTTATGACACACAGAAGGTATCGAGGGTTTAATCAGTTGCATATCGAGGGTTCAGAAATTATTAAAAATTTACCTGAGAATAAGGTTCTGTTTATTTCGAATCACCAAACCTATTTTGCAGATGTTGTAGCGATGTTTCATGTTTTTAATGCGAGTTTGAGCGGAAGAATTGATAATATCAAAAACGTGGGCTATTTGTGGAGCCCAAAACTTAATATGTACTATGTTGCTGCCAAAGAAACTATGAGGTCGGGTTTGTTGCCCCGTATTTTGGCCTATGCAGGATCCATTTCTATCGAACGAACTTGGAGAGAAAGCGGTCAAGATATTAATCGTCAAGTTAAGATGAGTGATATTACAAATATTGGGGTTGCTTTAGACGATGGTTGGGTCATTACTTTTCCTCAAGGGACCACCAAACCTTTTAAACCCGTTCGAAAAGGAACGGCACATATCATAAAAAAATACAAACCTATTGTCATTCCTATTGTAATTGATGGTTTCAGACGTTCTTTTGATAAAAAAGGACTGATGATTAAAAAAAGGGGTATTCTTCAGTCTATGATTATTAAGGAGCCCTTGCAAATTGATTATGAAAACGGTAGCGTTGAGGACATTTTAGAGCAAATCCAATATGCAATTGAGCAACATCCCTCGCATTTAAAAGTTTTGTCTAAGGAAGAGATCGAAGCACAGGAAAAATTAAATCAACTCCGAAAATGGGATATTTGATTAATAAATAATTCCAGCACAACTAATTCTTGCACCAGCAGCACCTGAAGGTTGAGAAACCAAATCGTCTTCACCCTGATGAACAATAACGGCCTTACCCATCACATTTTTAACAGGGTCATCACAATCCAAACACCATAGATCCGTGGTTAACGTAACAATTCCTTCACCAGAAGCATTGGCCATAAAATTACCTATGTCACCTCGGTGAAATCCTGTTTCGCTACCCCATGCACCGTGGTTTTCGAAGGTAGGATTCCAGTGTCCACCACTTGACTTTCCATCGTCTGAGGAACAGTCCGCTTTTTCGTGAATGTGAATAGCATGAGATCCTTCACTAAGTCCATCAATCATAGCTTCGAAAGTTACTTGACCATCGGCCTCTGTGAGTGTAACAATTCCTTGAGTATTGCTACCACTTTTAGGGTCTAATTGAAACTGAATTTTTTTGACAGTTTTACGAGTAGTGTTTTTTATGGAATCATCATTTTCATGTTCAGCAGTAATCAACTCTACTTTTTCTTTGACCTCTTGATGAGTACCTTCAAAGACTTGAATTTCTTCTGAGACTTGACCGTTAACTGTTTTTTTAGTTGTCACTGTAGCTTTTGACAAAGAATCAGTTCGATCAATTTTCACCTCAACTGTAGTGGGGAATTCGGTTTCTTTTTTTTGGGTGTTTTTACAGCTTGTAGCAAAGACAAGAGAAAGGCTAATAATCAAGATGATTTTTTTCATGAAATTTTTTTTAATGCATGTAAATGTAATTATTCTTTTTCAAAAAATTGAAAAGTGTAAGAAGAGCATTTCTAAACTTGGATTTAATTTATTTTAGCGGAACAATGCTTATCTTTAAACAAAAAATGAAAAAGATTTGCATCGTTCTATGGGGCCTGTTCCTTTTTCATTCGTGCAAACCCATGTACAAAACTTCTGATTTTAATTATGAAACGGCACCCCCTGCTCCAGATTACAGTCTAACTAAAGATTGGGTTGTTTTGCCGAAACATTTTCCAGAAGCACTAAAAGAAGTTGTTGGAGAGTCCAAGCCAAAACCTGCAGATGTTTTTTTTATTTATCCAACCATGTTTGTAGATAAAAAAAATGGTGCTTGGAATGCGGATCATCACCTCAGTTCAATCCGAAAGGATGTAATAGAGAAACCAGCAGCTTTTCAGGCATCAGCTTGGTGTGAGGCGGCCAATCTTTACATGCCTTTTTACCGCCAAGCTCATTACAGAATTTTTGTTGAACCTTATGCATCAAAAGGACAGGAGGCGGGACTTTTAGCTTATCAAGACATAAAACGCGCTTTTGAATATTACTTAAAAAACTTTAATAAGGAAAAGCCCATAATAATAGCTGCCCACAGCCAAGGTTCACTCCATGCTAAAAAATTAATTCAAGAATATTTTGACGGCAAACCACTTCAAAAAAAACTTATTGCTGCTTATCTCATTGGGGTAAAAGTTGAAAACTCAATGTTTAAAGAGATTACTGAACTTAAAAAACCTGATGCAGTAGGGGGCTATCTTAGTTGGAATACTTACAGAATGAAAAAATTACCCAAGCGCTACGAAGAATGGTATCGGGGAGGTGTTGTAACGAATCCTATTACTTGGAATACAGAAAAGTTTACCGATAAAACAAAACATTTGGGTGTCTTGTATTCCGATAAGAAAATTTACCCTCAAAGTTTATCGGTGCAACTTGTAGACGGGATGCTATGGTCCAGTGTTCCTAGAGTACCCAAGCGTTTTTTCCTTTCCTTTGTAAAAAATTATCATTTCGCAGACATCAATCTTTTTTGGGCAGACATTCAGCAGAATGCAGTGCTCAGGACGAATGCATGGATAAAACAAAATACGCTCTGAGCATGCTAGATACACTATTAAAAGATTCTAAAAAACAACTTAAAAGTGCTTTAAAACACAAAAAGCATCCCTTTCGATATTTTACTTTATCGACCCTATCGCTAAACGGAGCTCCACAGTCAAGAACGGTTGTTTTAAGAGATTTTGATTCGGAAAATTTAATTTTGACAATATTTACCGATTCTAGATCAAAAAAAGTTGAGGAGCTTAAAGAGGATAAAAGAGCTGAATTATTGTTCTATGATCCCAATCAGTTATTACAACTAACAATTAAAGTCAATTTGACTGAAAGTAAATCTTCTATCGAAAAATTTAATCAATTACCAGAACCAACTAAAAAGGATTACTGCAGTCTTCAAGGTCCAGGAGTTTCTGTTAAAGGCCCCGATGCGGTTAAATATGATTTTGAAAAAGGCTATTTCATAAAGCTTAAGTTTCAGGCCTATCAGATTGAATATTTAAAGTTAAAGCGACCCAATCATTTGAGAGCTAAATTTTTAATTGAAGATGGATGGCAAGGCGAATTTTTAGTCCCTTAAGCCGATTTTTTTAAGTTTTTTTGTAAGTTTAGAGTGCTAAAAACATTAATTCAAATGGAGTCTAAAAAGCCTACCTCAAATTCAATTAAAAGAAGAGATTTTGTCAAAAGTTCGTTAGTTGCAAGCAGTGTATTTATTGTTCCTCGTCACGTTTTAGGAGGCGTTGGCTACACAGCCCCTAGTGATCAGTTAGCTCTTGCTGCCATTGGCACAGGAGGCAAAGGCTCAAGCGATATTATGAATGCATCTGTTCGAGGTAGAGAACGTGTAATTTCACTTTGTGATGTAGATACTTCTGGCAAAAATAGAATTTCAAGAGTTACAAAGAAGTTTACAGAAGCTAAATTCTATGACAACTTTAAAGAAATGTTAGATACTGAGAAGGATATTGATGCCGTTACGATTTCAACTCCAGATCATACCCATGCAGCAGCAGCTGTTTATGCTATGCAACGTGGAATTCATGTTTACGTTCAAAAGCCCCTAACGCATAATATTTACGAAGCTCGTTTATTGACCGAAATGGCTCGTGATAAAAAAATTGTTAGTCAAATGGGAAATCAGGGTGCTTCGAATCCTGATCAATTACAAATTCAAAAATGGATTACAGACGGGCGTATTGGATCAATTTCGGAAGTAAACGTTTGGACTGACCGACCCGTATGGCCTCAGGGAGGTAAAATGCCTTCTCCTGATGCGAATGCTAAGCCCAATACCTTGAACTGGGATCAGTGGTTAGGTCCCGCTCAGGAAACGGATTTTATTCCTGAAATGCATCCTTTCAACTGGAGAGGATGGTGGAATTTTGGAACGGGAGCTCTTGGCGACATGGGCTGCCATCTTATCGACATCCCTTTTAAGGCATTAGGACTTAAATACCCCACAGATGTTGAATGTAGTGTTGGATCAGTTTATGAAAAAATGTGGACTGCCAATCATTTTCCTGAGGGCTGCCCTCCTTCTTCTGTTGTTTCACTTCATTTTGATGCCACAGATAAAAATGATGTTCCTCTGCAAATGACCTGGTCAGATGGTGGAATTAAACCTTTCCATCCAGAATTGCTACCCACCAATGTACCAATTGAACCAAATGGAGTGATAATGATCGGAGAAAAAGGAGTAATTACTTGTGATGCGTATGGAGCAGATCCTAAAATGTATTTGAAAGGCGAGCCTGTTATTGAGTCTGATAAAGTAAAAGTTAACGAACCTGAATTTGGACATCAGCGTCAATGGGTAGATGCATGTAAATCAGGATTTAACAGTAAGGAACACAAATCATTAACTTCTTCTTTTGATTATTCTGGACCTCTTACTGAAACCGTTTTGATGGGTAATATTGCCATCCGAAGTTATATGTTAAAGAATGATAGCAAAAAGCGTCCAGAGTTTATCGGTCGTAAGAAATTGCTTTGGGATGGAAATGCAATGAAAATCAAAAACTTCGAACCTGCTAACCAATTTGTGGGAAGAGCCTACAGAAAAGGATGGGAGTTAACCTAAAAAAAATCAGTTGAAAATACTAATTACTGGAGGATTGGGCTACATTGGCTCACATGTTGCTACACTTTTATTACAAAATGGTGTGGATGTTGTGGTTGTCGATAATCTGGAGAATTCGCGTATTCAAGTTTTGGATGGCATAACATCCATAACAGGGAGCGCTCCAGTTTTCAAGAAATTAGATGTAGGAAATGAAACTCAGATGGATGAGTTATTTACTGAACATCCTGACATTGAAGGGGTAATTCACTTTGCTGCGTATAAATCTGTTGGGGAGAGTGTTTCTGAGCCACTACGATACTATAAAAATAATCTAGGAGGCTTAAATCAACTTTTAAAGCATTCCATAAATAAAACAATTCCTTTTATTTTTAGTTCCTCATGTACCGTTTATGGTCAGTCAGAAAACCTTCCCATTTCTGAGGATGAACCTCTCAAACCTGCAACTTCACCCTATGGAAATACAAAAAAGATTGGGGAACAAATAATCCAAGATTGTTGCAAAGCTCACCCAGATTTCAGTGCTATTTTACTGCGTTATTTTAATCCTGTAGGAGCTCATGATTCGGCAAAAATAGGAGAGTATCCTGTTGGAGTGCCACAAAACTTGGTGCCCTTTTTGACTCAAACTGTTAAAGGAATCAGACCTGTTCTTAAAGTATTTGGGTCTTCTTATGACACTCCAGATGGAACTTGTATTCGTGATTACATTCACGTAATGGATTTGGCTCAGGCTCATGTGGACAGTCTAAACTACTTGCTTAGTAAGCAAAACTCAGAGTCTTGTGAAGTTTACAATGTAGGTACTGGAAATGGTGTTAGTGTCTTAGAGTTGATTCAAATGTTTGAAAGGGCAACAGGTAAAAAAGTTCCTTACGAACTCTCGGAACCGCGTACTGGAGATACAATTGCGGCTTATGCGGATGTCTCAAAAATAGAAAGAGAAATTGGGTGGAAGGCTCGTTATAGTTTAGAAGAAGCACTTTCGAGTGCATGGAAATGGGAAGAGATGCTCCACAAAAATTAGAATAAAATTATTTATATTGTAGTTTAATCCAAACAAAAATGAAATCAGAAAGAAACATAAATCGCAGAAATGTAATCAAAACAATGGCTCTAGGTTCAGGTGCTTTAGCAATTCCCAAGGTTGATTTCACTAGTAAATCGAATGAGTTAGAACCTTTAAAAGGAAATATAAATCATTCCGTATGCCAATGGTGCTTTAGCAACATTCCACTAGAAACCCTAGCTCAGGAGGCTAAGAAAATAGGATTGATCGGAATTGATCTTATTGGTGCCGAGGGTTGGGATACCTTAAAGAAGTATGGATTAACTTCTACCATGTGTTACGGTGACTTGGAAGGTAAATCTACACGCGATTTAAGTAAAGGATGGTGTGACACTCAATATCATGAAGAATTGATAAAACAGTACAAACGTCACATTCCTATGGTTGCCGAAGCGGGATGGACAAATCTCATCTGTTTTAGCGGGAACAGCAGAGGAATTGACCCGCAAACCGGATTAAAAAACTGTGTAAAAGGCCTTAAGGAAATCATCCCATTGGCTGAAGAACACGGAGTTGTATTGCATATGGAGCTTTTAAACTCAAAGGTAGATCACAATGACTACATGTGTGATAATTCCGAGTGGGGAGTTGACCTATGTAAGGCTTTGGGTTCAAATAATTTTAAGTTATTGTACGACATCTATCATATGCAAATAATGGAAGGTGATGTAATCCGAACCATTAGAGAGAATAAAGAATATTATGGTCATTTCCATACAGCTGGAGTCCCTGGAAGAAATGAAATTGATGAGACTCAAGAACTATTTTATCCTGCGATTATGGAAGCAATTGTTGAGTTAGGTTTCGAAGGCTATGTTGCTCAAGAATTTATTCCTCGTGATAAAACAAAAGAGGGGCTTCGTTCACTTGCCGATGCAATCCGACGATGTGATGTTTAGTATTTTGCAGCCTTACCCTTAGAGGAGGTAGATTCGATAAAAATCCGAATATCTTCGTTTGCTTGAATTAAGTCTTCGTTGCGAAGGTACATCATATGTCCGCTCCGGTAACCTTTAAAGTCAAATCGATCTTTCATTTTTCCACTTGGATCCACTTGCCACATGGTGTATTTTGCATTAAAATAGGTGGTTGCACCGTCATAATATCCTGATTGGAAAAGAACCCTTAGGTATGGGTTTTCTGCCATGGCACGTCTCAAGTCCTCTCGTGTATTGTCATTGTCATTATTCCAAGGTCTCACAGGACCAAACATATTGTATTTGATATCGGTCTTAAATCGAAGTTCTTTTTGGATGTAGTGATTAATTGCGGGTGTAAAGGAGTGAAGCCAAGAAGTGAGCTCAGCACTGTAGTCAGGCCTTACTCCAGCATCTTTCCGATCAATCCCTAAATAACGGGAATCTAACCTCCCAATGGTTTTTCCTTGATCCCGAAGTAAATCTTTCCAGAAAAAGTGCGTAGGAATGTCCAAATTATTTTGGAGAATGGATTCAAGAGAAAGTCCAGAGTATTCAGCCATTTTATTGGCAACATCCATTTTTTCTTTTTCAGAAATAAAACCTCCTTTAGCGAGCGCTGGAATTAACTTGTCAAGAGTGTAACTTTCTACTTCTGGCAACACATCTGTTAAGTCTTTTTGTTGAAGACTTGAAGGTAATTTTTGATGATACCAGGCAGCTGCTGTGTAATAGGGAAGATTTAGTGCAGAGGAAACAGGACCACCCACGCGAATTACCTTGTAATCTGCAGGAGATACCATAATTACACCATTGAGGTACATCCATTGACTTTCTTGGAGGGCAGCTGATAATCCCATAACTCGTGTTCCTCCATAGCTTTCTCCTATGAGATACTTAGGTGACTCCCATCGTTGTTTTCGACTAACAAACGTGGTCAGCCATTCTGCCAAATATGCAATATCTTCATTAATTCCAAAAAACTGTTTTCTGTCGGGTAATTCTCCGTCAACTTCAACCATTCTAGAATAGCCTGTGTTTACAGGATTAATAAACACGATATCGGCAACATCTAAAATGGAATTAGGGTTGCTTTTGTAACCGTAGGGCTGAACGGGATAACCTTCATTATCAATTTTTAGAATTTTAGGTCCCGTGTAGGCTAAATGCATCCAAACTGATGCTGAGCCTGGGCCTCCATTAAATGAAAAAATTAAGGGTCTTTGGCTTCCGTTTTTGATATTTGTTCTTCGGTAATAAGTGTAAAACAATGTGGCGATAGGCTTACCCTCTTTGTTCCAAACAGGCTGAGTACCAGTCTGCGCCTGATAATTGATTGTTACTCCTTTTATTTGGGTGGAATGGTTTGTTGTGACTACTGTATCTACTGGAATTTCTCTATTTTGAGCATTTATGTTAATAACGAATAAAAATGACAAAGTTATTAAGTGTAGTTTTTTCATTGGTCAAGTGGTATTTAATGTTGAACTCAGAAAAAAACCTCCTAATTAGGAGGTTTTTTTGTTATTGTAAATCATTTATTGTTTAATCAATTTTAAGTTTGGCACTTCTATTAATTTCTGCTCTTCTATTGTTTTTTCTACCCTTAGCAGTATTATTTTCATCAATAGGTTTTGTTTCACCGTAGCCAATTGTTTTGACTCTATCGGGAGAAACTCCGCTAGTAACCAAATGATCTTTTAAAGCGGCTGCTCTTTTTTCAGAAAGTTTTTGATTGTATGCTGTACTTCCGTCACTTGAAGCGTGCCCTTCTACTGTAATGGTCACGTTAGGATACTGGCTTAACAGGGCTTTAATATTATCTAAAATTGCAATATTTTCTGCACTAAGCTTACTGCTGCTTGCGCTAAAAAGGAAACGATTCTGTTCGCTGTTAATGAAATTTATTAGATCAGTAGGTGCATCTGGGCAACCATTGCTAGCAATAGTCCCTTCTACATCAGGACAAGCATCGTCTTTGTCTGGCACACCATCATTATCTCTGTCGGACCAAGGACACCCATTGTTGGCTGGATCACCAGCAACTTCAGGACAACGATCTTCGTGATCGCCAACGCCATCACCATCACTGTCAGGACAACCGTTCATAGCCGCAGAACCTGCTTTTTCAGGACAAGCATCGTCTGGATCTGCAATTCCATCTCCATCGCTATCAGGACACCCCTGAAATTCTTCGGGACCGGCCAGATCAGGACATCTGTCTTTGTTGTCTGGAATTCCATCACCATCTGAATCTGGACAACCGTCAAATTCTTTAAGCCCTGGAACATCAGGACAAGTATCTTTTTGGTCAGGAACACCATCTTTATCAGCATCTCCTGCTCCAAAATTGTAACTTAACCCTATTATGTGTTGTAAATGATTGTAACTGTTCATTTCATTTGAACCCCTGTAGGAAGTACTAACATTGATTGCAAAGTTATCATCTAGATAAAAATTTACACCAACACCACCGAGGACTGTTCTTGAAGATTCTGTGGAAGGGAAAAAGCCATAGTCATCATTTTTACCTTCAGAGATTTTGCTTAATCCGTAACCAGCAAACAAATAAGGTAATACTTTACCCTCCGAAACATTGTATTTTACGATACCATCAAGTGAATTGTAGTCTAAATCTACTCCATTATTTTCAGCATTGCCTACTGCGTACTGAGCTCCTATTGAGAAACCAGCACCCAGATATCGTGAAAGACTTAAAGCAGGTGCACCAAATTTGAGAGCAGAATTCACATTTTCACCTTGAAGATTTATGAGGTCAGCACCTACAGCAATTGCCCAAGGGTTTTCACTTGTTTGTGCATGTGTCGTAGTAAAAATAGCCATTAGGGGAAGGGCTATTAGGAAAGATTTGATTGCATTCATTTTATGAAGTATTTAATAACAAATATAGCATTTTTTGATTAAAATTTTGAAATAAACAAACAAAAGTTATTGTTTTGAAGATAATTTTTCGTAAACAAAAAACGATATGCTTTTAAAAATTTCACTCCATTTCAAAAAAAGTTGATTCCAAAACTTTTATGATGTTTTTTTCTTGTGTAACTTGAAACTTAATAAAGCTCACTTGAAATAACGTTAAACTTTAGATGCTTTCAATTTTTAAAAAATTATCGAACCAAACTCAGTTATGATGAAAAAAAGAGAATTTATTAAAACATCTGCAGTACTTGCAGGAACGGCTTTGCTCCCTTCATCAATGTTTGCTTTTTCAAAAGGAATTAAGAGACTTCGTACTGCCCACATAGGGGTAGGGGGAATGGGAGGTGCAGATTTAGCATCAATAGCATCTCATGAAGCGGTTGATGTTACAGCACTTTGTGACGTTGATCAAAAAAATCTTGAGGCTGCTCACAGATTGTACCCAAAAGCAAAAATATTTTCAGATTATCGTGAACTACTCAAAGAAATGCATAATCAAATTGATGCTGTCATCGTTTCTACGCCAGATCATACTCATGCTCCTGCTTCACTGATGGCAATGGAACATAATAAAGCTGTCTATTGTCAAAAGCCTTTAACTCATTATGTCTCTGAAGCCAGAGCCATGCGTAAAATGGCAGCAGAAAAGAATCTAATTACCCAAATGGGAATTCAAGTTCATTCCTTTTACGATTACAAATTAGCAACATTATTAATTCAGTCTGGAATTATTGGAAAAGTGCGAAAAGTTCATGCTTGGTCACCAAAAAACTGGGGTTATGACGGTCCCATTCCAAAAGGTCAAGACCCTGTTCCAAATTCTTTGGATTGGAATTTATGGTTGGGTACGTCACCCGAGCGGACTTACAAAGAAACGGTTTACCATCCAGGCAACTGGAGAAAGTTAGTAGATTACGGATGTGGTACTTTAGGCGATATGGGGGTTCATATTTTTGACACGCCCTACAACGCATTGGCTTTGGATGTACCCAAAACAATTGTTAATAAATGTAGAAAACCTAATGGATTTAGTTTTCCACAAAATAATCATGTAACCTACACTTTTCCAGGAACTAAGTACACCTCTGAAACCCTAACATGGGTTTGGTCTGATGGTCCAGGAGCACCATCGAAAAATAAGGAGTTAAAACTTCCAAATAAAGACAAACTTCCTTTACAAGGAGCGATGTTTATTGGTGAAAAAGGGAAACTTTTACTTCCGCATTTTATGGAACTCCCAAGGCATATTGTAGATGGTGAATACCAAGAAATTGATGTTTCAAAATACGATCCAGACGGTTCACTAGGGACAACAAAAAATGATTACGAAAGAGATGCTCCTAAACACTACCATCAATTTGTAGATGCTTGTCTTGGGAAGGATACGGTTTCCGCACCTTTTTCTTATTCTGCAAAACTGACAGAAACAATTTTGTTAGGAGTTATTGCTGGGAGGTTTCCAAAAAAAACGCTTCACTGGGACAGTGCAAAAGCCTTATTCAAAGAGCCAGAAGCTAACGAATTTTTGAGTGGAACTTATCGGGAATTTTAGTTTTAATGAATAGACGTAAAGCCATTCAGAATGTTGGTTTCTTGACAGGTAGTATGTTTTTATTACCCTATGCTTGTGAGCAAGAGCCTGAATTGGTGTATTCCAATTTTCCGCTTTTTAAGAGAAAAGATCAAACCCTGGTTAGTCTTCTCTGTAACGCTATCTTGGCTGAAGATCCCATAAACTTTCCCACGACAGAAAATCGTGGTCAGTTTGTAATGACCATGATAAATGATTGTGGTTCTCCAAGAGAAATTTCAATTTTTGTAGGAGGTATGGAAGCATTTAAAACAAGTTTGTCTCCAACCCATGAACTTGATTTTGCGAATCTGACCCCTGAAGAACAAAACAAATTTTTGGAACATCAATTTTATGCAAGTACTGTGGTCACAGAGTTTTTAAACCTTTTAAAAAAGTACTGTCTTCTTCATTTTGAGACCTCTGAAAACTATCTTACTCAATACCTAAATTACGAATTTATGCCCGGGCGCTATTTGGGTCGGGTGGCAATTTAATTTTTTCAAATGAAAATGAAGTCGAATACTTTTGATACTATTGTGGTTGGAGCAGGAATGTCCGGGGGCTGGGTTGCAAAAGAGTTTAGTGAACAGGGTTTTAAAACGTTGTTATTAGAACGAGGCCCGAATGTTGAGCACCTAAAAGATTATCCAACAACCAACATGAAGCCTTGGGAATTTAAACATCGAGGGCGTTTGACTTCACAAGAAATTAAAGAGAATCCGATTGCGAGTCGATGCTATGCTTTTAGAGAGGATGCAAAGCATTTTTTTGTAAAAGATAAGGAACATCCTTATGGACAAGTAAAGCCCTTTGACTGGATTCGAGGTTATCAAGTAGGGGGGAAGTCGATCATGTGGGCTAGACAAGTTCAACGTTGGAGTCCTTTCGATTTTGAAGGTCCAGCTCGTGACGGTTTTGCTGTAGATTGGCCCATTCGATACGAAGACTTAGCAGATTGGTACACCTATGTAGAGCGTTTTGTTGGCGTGAGTGGTAATAAAGACGGATTGGATGTGCTTCCCGATGGAGATTTTTTAAAACCTTGGGAATCGAATGTTGTAGAAGATTATTTCAGTCAACAAATGAAAAAGCATTACAAAGATCGACATGTAATTTACGGAAGATGCGCCCACCTTACCGAGAGTAAGCCTATTTTTGTTGAGCAAGGGCGGGGCTTGTGCATGAGCAGAAGAATTTGTCAAAGAGGTTGCCCACTTGGAGGATATTTTAATGCGAATTCAACACTTATTCCATGGGCTTTAAAGACAGGAAACTTGACTTTAAAACCCGACTCGGTAGTTCATTCGGTTCTTTACGATGAAACCGAGCAAAAAGCTGTAGGAGTTCGCGTGATTGATTCAGAGACCAAAAAGTCAGAGGATTTTTTTGCTAAAGTTGTTTTTGTAACCGCAGCTACTTTGAATACCAACTTGATTCTACTCAACTCCAAATCCAATCGTTTTCCAAATGGCTTGGGAAATGATCACGGATTATTAGGAAAACATATTGCATTCCATAACTACAGGGCAACGATTCATGCCGAATATGATGGATTTCCTGAGTTCACAACCCAGGGTGCAAAGCCAACTTCACATTATGTCCCCCGTTTTAGAAACGTTTACAAGCAAGAGACTGACTTTCTCAGAGGCTATGCTGCAGGTTTTGGGGCACAACCAGTGCGAGAAACCAATCGAGAAGGATTTGGAGATCAACTCAAATCCAATTTATTAAAAACTAAAGAGAATGGACTTTGGAATGTCAATTCTCATATGATGGGCGAAACCCTACCAAAAGAAACCAATCGGGTTTCTTTAGATGCTGATGTCAAGGATGCCTGGGGAATCCCCCAGTTAAATATCGATGTGGATTACGATGAAAATGATGAGAAAATGATTCAAGATTTTTTTGAGCAGTTCACCGAAATGTTCTCTAAAGCTGGTTTTACAAACATCAGAACCAACGATAATCAAAGACGACCCGGAAACGATATTCATGAAATGGGAGGAGTTCGTATGGGGAAAGATCCTAAAACCTCACTTTTGAATAAGTGGAACCAGTTACACAATTGCAAAAATGTATTTGTAACTGATGGGGCATGCATGACTTCAACATCGACTCAAAATCCTTCATTAACGTTTATGGCTATTTCTGCACGTGCGGCAAATTTTGCTATTTCACAGATGAAAAAAGGGGAATTGTGATTCTATTAGATGAGGTATGGAATTTTTATTCTAAATCTTGTATCATCATTTTTCTGAAAACGGTTTTCAGTTCACTTTTATCGAAATAGGTAATCTCTCCTACACGCTTAGAGGATACAATATCTTTTTGAACCCATTCCATTAATTTAGATTCATTTGTATTTAATAAGGTACACGCGTCTTTTAAACTCAAAAGGTTTTCTGAATTTAGATTTTCGTTTTCTTGAGATTCATCGTAGTAAAAAGGGAGTGCCTCTTCGATTCGATTTAGTTTTTTTAAAGCAATATCCAAGCTTTTCTCTAGGTTAAAAATTCGATACTCCAATTCTTTATTTTTTTTTTCTAAACTCATAAATGTGACTTTTAAGGTTTAAATACTTTTAAGCATGTAACTTACTTCACCTATTGTTTTGTTTTTCAGTTTTGTAAAAAAGGTTTTTGCGGTAAATAATTTACGAGCCGTGTTTTTATCTTTTATTAAGTAAAACGGCTTATTGAGTAATTCTAAAATAGAAGTATTTTCAAATTTGTTAGTGATGATTAAGTCAGAATGATTGAAAAGGGGAAAATGTGTTACTGCATTTATTGATTTTTGCTTGCTGTTGATAAAACTTTCTTTCGTCAATATTTTACCTGAACTTATTATTTGATTGTAATCTTCTATTTGATGGGTAGCAAAAATTATTTTCAGTTTGAATTTTTCTATCAATTGTTCGCTGAGGTTGGTAATCATCTCCAATTGCCTATTTTTTTGGAGTGTAGAAAAATCGAAGTCCATCAAAACATAGTTTGCATTGGTTAAATCAACAGCGTAATTGGTATTGTAGATCCAGTGAATCATTTCATGATTTTTTCGTACAAGCATATTTTCAAGATGAAATTTAGGTTTAATTTCCATAGAATGTGAGAAAATACTTGCTACCAAATTGGAAAGGTCCTCTAAACTTAACATTTGAATTTTTCGTTTCTGTACTTGACGAACTATTTTAGTAAAAACAAAAGAACCCAAGGTTCTTTTAAAGCTTATTTTGGATGCTGCGCTGATTTTTTTACTAGCAATCAGACCCAAAAGAGAGTCTTCTATTGAAATCAAATAATCATAGCTTTCTTTATTTATTTTTTTGAGTTGTGATAGCCGATCTAGGTATTGAATTTCAGAATAAGTATTCTCAATGAAGAGAAAATTTTCATCAATTTTCAAATGAGAGATCAAAATAAGTTTTAAACTTAGGTCTTGTCCTTCAAATAATGATTTTAAAGCATTAGATAAGGCATTTAAAATAAAAAGCTGAGAGGCTTCACTCGTACCAATTAAAAGTAATTTCATAGAGCGTCTATTAATTAAAAATACGCATCAATTTTTTAGAACGAGTTGTTCAACCTTTTGAACTAGCTTGCCGATCTTATCAAACCAGGAAATCAGATTTCCATTTTCATCAGCTGTTATTACCAAGTAATTTCCCTGTTGATCTTTGATCAAATTAATATCCCAAACCCATTTTTGATGTCCTTTCAGAGAAATAGCTGAATTGGTTATTTTGGAAACATCTCTCAATGTTGTGTTGTACTTTAAAACTTGATTATCAAAACTAGCAGAGTACAAATTGTCATTTGATTTATCGTAAAAGAGTTTTGTGATTTCTGATCGGTGAAGAACAATTTTATTGTCAAATGACAGAGCGATTTTAGCTTTTGATTGGCTGATTATGTTGTAGGCATACAATTCACCAGATCCAGTTCCTAAAAACATACGATCCTCTGTAAATGAGATGGCTGAAATTTTATCGTTATTGAGATTAATTTTACGAAGTGAAACCGGTAATAATTCATTTTCTAAAACAGAGAAAAGTCCTTCGTCTGTAGCCACATAAAGTTTGTTTATGTCTGGGTTGTAAAAACTTGAATTGATGGATTTGGTTGCATGAATTTGAGCAGTATCTTGCCCATCATACAGGGAAATATCATTTGCTGAAATGACATAAAGTTGTTGGGTGTTGGTATTGAAATGCAGTTCTTTAATCAGACTTGATGCTTTATGTATTCTTTTCTTTCTATCCCTTGCGTTTTGTGCTTTTAAATCAATTTCATAAACATTTCCTTTAAAAGTACCGACATAAATTAGGTTGGTGTTAGCAATAACAACCTTCCTGATGCGCTCATTGATTTTTATGGGTTCAATTTCTTTTTTAGTAGCTCCATTTAAAACATAAAGATATTGGTCATCTCCACCCATGGCAATGATGTTGTCATTAAAAGTACTTATGGATCTAATTGAGGCATTGGGTCTGATATTTTTTATGAGCATAGAGGTTTCTCTGTAGCTAGCCTTGTTTTCCATCGCTTTTAAAGCGGTTTGTAAAAGAATGAAGAGTCCTTCCGTGACAATTTTTCCAGAATTAGTTTCCAGCATCAACTTTTCATAAGTGTAATACTTCAGGAGCGTTTCTCGGATTGTAGTTAGAATAATGCTGTTGGATTCACCCTCGGAAGATTCATTGATCAGATTTTCGAGTCGAAGCATGATGGGATAAAACTCTGTTTCCAAAAGGGCGATTTGCTTTAGTTTTTCTGCTTGTTCTTTGGCTTTAGTAGCATTGTCTTTCTGTATTAGAGCTTCGCTTTGTTTTTCTTTTGCTATTTGCTCCGAGGCTTTGGCTAATTTTTTTTGTTCTTCTGCTTCTAATGCACTTTTTACTGCTTGTCTTTGTGCAATTACTGCTTTGCGTAATGATCTTTGCGCAATAATTTTTGCCGAATCAGCTAACTTTTTTTCTTTCATTGCCATGGCAGCACTTTCGTCGGCAATTTTCCGAGCATTTTGAGCTTCGATGGATTTTTTTTCGGCCAAATCTTTTGCCAGATTGGCTTCGATGTAATTTTTTTCTGCTTTGGCTTTACTCATGTAAGCATCAACCGCCATGAAAATGGCAATTATTGTAAGCGAACTTACCGCCAAAATTACATTTTTTGTAATACGCCTTTTTCGTTTTATTCGCTGCTCTTCCTTGAATTTATTGAGATTAAAAAATTTCTCACTTTCATAAATATAGTTAATAGTTTTTGTGAAGTTCAAAGAATATTTTTTAGCCCAATTTTCATTGACAGTAGCGGAATCTCTCCAGTTGATTGCCATTTCAAGTTCGGGAGAATTCATTAAGCTAATTTCACCTAAAGCATTTTTATCAGCCAAGACTGCATAGTCGGCATAGCTTTGATAGGCTAACTTTTCCTCCTCAATCCAATTTTGTTCACGTTCCCAATTTCTATTTTTTTCGTAATTAAAACCGATGACATCTCCCAGGTTTATTGTTTTCTTGTATTTCCTTTGAATCCCTGAGATTTTATTTTCAAAAAACTCAATAGAGTTCCCCAATTCAGATATGAATTCATTTAACAGTCTGATGGAGTTTACTTTTTCTTGACCTGAAATTTTTAAGATATCACCAAAGTAATTTGCATTGACATGATTTTCGTCATTTTCAAAATTGACAGTTGCTTTAATGATTTTTTCAAAGATTAACTGATCGGTTTCAGTCAAGGATTGAAAAACTTCTTCAAATTTTGCTCCAATGTTGTTGTGAACTCCACCTTTAGATTCAATCATTTCAACGGTGACGGTTTCACTGTTAGGGTTGTAAAGTTGACAGAGTAAAAAATGGATGTTGGGCAATAAGCTTAAATCATTTAAAGATTCATTGAGAATAAGGTTGAAAGCGGCAGTGTCAAATCCGATTCCGTTGGCAGTAAAATTATTTTTGATTAAAGATTTTAATCCTTGAGAACCAATATTTTGAATAGCGTACTGAGATTTGCTAAAGAGTTCTTGTAAACTGGCATAGTTGGTTAGTTCAGAAATGTATTCTGTTTGTAAACAAATTAAGAAATAAATAGAAGTTTCTCTTATTCTGACTGTTCTTGAGACGATGTCAAGAAGCAATTGATCGTCCTCATTTTTCTCTTTAATAATTTTATCAAAAACAAAAATATCCTCTAATTGATCAACAACGATCAATAAATTTCTTTTGTTGTAAATCTCGGAGTCTCGATAAATTTTGGAAAGGGACAAGTTTTTATCGTCTTCAATGATCTTTTTGTAATCTGAGAAATCTTCTGTATTGGAACGTAGATCTGTATTAAAAACCCCACTATTAGTGAGTGCTGCAATCATGTTTTCAATGGGATTGACCCCAGGTCTAAAACTGCAAACAGACCATTCTTTTCCAGCCTGACCCAAAAATCCTTTTTTCAATCTGGGGATAAGTCCAGCATTTACGAGTGAAGTTTTTCCAGAACCTGAGGCACCGGTCAAAGTGATGAGTTTATTTTTCTGAATAATTTGCAATAAATTCTCAACTTCTTTTTCACGACCAAAGAAAAAAGACTGATCTTCTTCTTGGTAAGGCAATAAACCTTTTAGACTACTTTTATGATTCATCAAACTTCGATTATCCTCAAATTTATCAAAATTTGAATTTGGAATTGTATTTTTATGAAAATAATTAAAGAATAAATAATGTTCAGGTTCTACAATACAAATGATTTAATATCTGAACTTGAGAAAGAGCTTCTAAGGGATCATCGAATTGTTCAACTGATGCTGGATGAATACGATCTGTTTTTAATCTCAAAGACCTTGTTTGAGGCTGTTGAAAATGGAATTTCGGTTGAAATAGTTGTCGTATCGACCAGTCATAAAAAATCAATGAAACTGGTTAATCTGTGTAAACGATTGATTGATCTCAATGTTCAGATTTTTTGGAAAGTGGATAAAAATTTATTCGTAAAGGAAGATTATTTTGGCATTTTTGATAAGGAATATTTGATTTGTAAGCGAGAACAGCCCAATTTTGATGACGCGGAAGGTCTTATTCGGTTTAAAAATGATTTTTTTAATGGCTTAGCGCTGGATTCCAAAAAGCTGAGCATGTTTGATGGAGATATTCAAATTGAATTTGAATCTGACAGGGGTATTATTTATCCAAAAGAAGAAGTAATTTTAAGTTGGGAGGTTTTAAATGCTCATGAAGTTGAGATTGATCCAATTGATAAAAAGCTTGATATTAAAGGTGTTCTAGGTATTTCAATAGAGGAAGACACAAAATTTACTTTGGTTGCGAAAAACAAAGGCACTGTCCAGAAAAAAAGTGTATTTGTCCGTGTTTTAAAAATCAAGGAAATTCATTTTGATGTTGAGGTATTAGACCCAGTAATCAATGAATACATTGCACTGAGTTCTTCAGCGAGCGACCAAGAGCGATATGCGGTTTATTTGGGTCAAAAAGTTAAGATTTCATGGAATATTAAAATGCTAGGTAAACTGCTGGAGTCCGGATTGGGAAATTTACCTCTCTCTGGATTTCACGAGTTTGAGATTTTCAAGGATACTGATTTTAATTTCCTTTTTAAATCGCTAAAAAGTACACAGAGAAAGAGTATTTCACTTCATTGTTTTAAGGATAGTGCCCTATTTAAAGAAAAGGAGGTGGAAGTTCCCATAAAATCTGTGAAAAAGAAATCTATCACTAAAAATTTTCTTTACTTAGTAAAAGATTTTTTTACTAAATTATTAAAATGACAAACCCAACTAATAAGGTTAATTTCATTAACCGTATTTTAATTAGTTGTTCAGGAGCTAGTTTCGAGCTTTTGAAAGATTGCCCTCGGTTTGAGGTTACAAAATACACCAGTATTGGGATGACCATTGTTTTTACAGCAATACTTGCTGTGGTTTCCTCATTTTTTGCACTTTCCATTATTTTCGATTCTTTGCCATTAAATATTTCTTTAGCCTTTTTGTGGGGGGCAATCATATTTAACCTGGATCGGTACATAATTTCCAGCATGCGATCTTCAGACAATAAGTGGAATGATGTAGTGAAAGCCATTCCAAGGTTTATTATTGCCATCATTATTGCTTTGATTATTTCAAAGCCTATGGAAATACAAATTTTTAAAACAGAGATTGATTCGTATTTAAAAGTTGAAAACACAAATCTGATATCTGATGTTGATAAAAAATACTCCAATTTACTGGAAGATAACACGATTGAAAAAAACAATACAGAACAGCAATACAGTGAATTGCTATTGATCAGAGAGCAATATTATCAAGAGTACAAATGCGAATGTGATGGAACTTGTGGGACCAACAAGAGAGGTAGGGGAATTGAATGTTTTAGTAAAAAAGAAAAATACGAAACCTTCCAAGAGGAACTAAAAACTGAAAAAGCCAAACGAGATGCAGCTCTTGCAAAACTGGCTGATGACGAGGCTCTAATTAGAAGTCAAATGCAAGCTGAAAAGCAAATGCTCAAGGCAAGTTTGTCTTATGGTTTGATGGACCAAATTAGAGCACTTAACCAACTCGATAGTAGCTCTTCATTGTTTATTGTATTGATGTTTGTAATGATCGAAATCGCGCCTATTTTGACTAAAATAATGTCCAGTAAAGGTCCTTACGAAAATCTGATTTTAGAGTACGAGAAAAAGTTTGAAGTAAATTATTTAAAGGCCCTTGACAATTTGGATCATGAGAGAGTGAAAAACAAAAAACTCAAAGAAATGTCAACTCGCTTTGAAATAAAATCAAAGGAAAAACAAATTCAAGACATTGTAAAACAAGATGCTTACGATCGGTATGAAAAGATTCGCACCGATCTTGAGAATAAAATTTCTAAAAACTAGAGCTAATGAAAAAAAAGCTACTGCATTTGATTTTAGTTATCTTATTATTTATTGGATGCAAGTCTCTTTTAAACCCAGTCGAAACAGATTTTTCACCTTCTGTGTCATTGGATGCGTTATCGGCTCCTAAAGTATCGGTTCCAGAAAACATTGGTTCCACTTTAGAAGATAAATTTACCAGAGAAGCAGAAGCACTAATCCGAGCAACAGAAACGGATTTAACTTCCTATTACGAGAATTATTTGGACAGTTTAAAAGTGAAACTAAAAGATTCTGGTTCTGTTAAAATTAAAGGCTACGAAGCATTTTTGGTCGATATCTTATCAGATCAAATAAAAAATGACACAGTTTATCTAGCTAATTTGGTTACTCAGACCGAATCCAAAGGGACTCCTCTAAGTTTTCAATATTCGGCTCTCAAAAATGACAAGTTTTATTTTGAAATTGAATGTCTTAAAAATAACGCCTTGTCAGAATTGATTTATGGAGGAATTGATATTGAATTTATTGAAGGAGCTGAGGTTCGATACCAACACTTTGATTTAAAAAAGAAGGATAAGATTAAGGGTTCTTTCAAGGTATTGGAGGACAATCCTGTAATCTTTAACATCACAAAAAAAGGATTTACCAAAGGGGCTTTGAGAGTTAAAGTTACAAAGACTTTAGGTTCTAACTTGATTGTAGAAAAGATAACGGATAGTTTGGAGGAAACAAAAATGGTGGTTAAACAAGTGGCGGATACGATCTATCATCTTGTGGATGAAAAACAATACACCTTAGCTCCTCAATTGGACATTACCAATGGGCACCAGTTAACAATGCCACTCTCGGTTGATGATCTTGACAATTTACTCGGATGGGGTTTTTGGATTGGATTAAATCAAAAAGATATTGAAAATTACACCAAGCTTTTCGAGCAAAATCCTGATGACCCTCTTAAGCTTTTTGCAAAATCTGAGTTAACAAAGGTTGGTTTGAATGTCCAGTTACCCTATTCGTTGGACGAAAATTTGATCATTAATTTTAAAAACTCTTCAGGTGATGCGCTCAGTCTGAATAGTACAAAAACCTACAGTTTTTTTAGTTCAGATTCACTCAGTCAAGACTACAAAGGGGAACTTCGTATTACCAATAAGTCTAAGTTGTATGATTACATGATTACAGTTAAAACTGTAGGAGTAAACGTAATTAAATCCAAAGTAGAAGAAGAGGAGACTACTTACACATTAAACGAATACATTAATATTTCAGTTGTAAAATGATGAAATCGAAACCAATTTTTGTAATTGTTGTGCTTGCAGCTTTAGCATTTTCTTCTTGTAGAAGGGAGTCAATGCAATTGAGATCAAGTGTGAGAAGAACACAAAATGATATGCGTTATTTTAATAGAGATATTAATCAGGTGAAAAATTTGATTGGGATTGAAGAAGAGGATTCCTCAGCCAATACAGACTCACTATCGCAAACTTTATTTACCCCCATAGATCAAAAAAACATCTTTACTTCTTATGGCTATGTTTACGATGCAATAAACGGTTCAAAAGATGTTATCAATAGTTCAAATTTTTATTGGGATTCGATACAGAAGGTTTATTATGTAAGGAACAAAAAATACAGCAAAATAAAACCTGAGAATGAAGTCTTTGGATGGCATCCTTATTGGATGGGAAGCGCCTGGGAAAGTTATCCTTTTGAGTTACTCTCTACGATCTCTTATTTTTCCTACAAATTAGATCCAAATTCGGGTTCCTACACTAACCCACAACAAATGAATGAATGGCGAAATACCGCCATGATTGATTCTGCGAAACTGAAAAATACAAAAGTATTATTGACAGTATCTAGCCACGGATACAAGAACAATAATTCTTTTTTGGGTGATCAAGCGAAATGGGGTGTATTAATTGATTCACTTTCAACGCTTTTATTAGATCGAGATGCTGATGGTGTCGATATCAACTTTGAGAATTTACCTTATTTGAAACGAGGAAGTTTTAATCGATTCATAGAAGAACTTCGGAAAAGGCTCAATCAAAAGTTTGATTCTAAAACTCCTATCATTTCACTTACCCTTCCCGCAGTTGACAGCAGGGAGATATTTGATGTAGTAGATCTTCAGAAATTTGTTGATTTATTTGTCATTATGGGGTATGATTACAATACGGGTCCTCAGCTTCAAGGAGCAGTCGCCCCTTTGATTCCTTTTGAGACCAAAAACATTAGCTTGAACACTACATTAAAATACTATCTAGAAGCGGGAATCAATCCTTCAAAAACAGTTTTAGCCTTACCTTATTATGGCAGCATGTGGGAAGGAACACTAGGCGAGGGGGGAAGTACATCCTCCATGTTTGAGCGTAAGGTTACTTACAGGGAAGTGATGTCAATTTTTAACGATGAGTTTGTTACCAAAAACAACTTGAGTCCAATTTTGGAAAAGAAAAGCATGACCAATTACTTTAACATAACTTATCCTGATAATACGACTAAAGAAGTTTGGTTTGATGATGACTACACCCTTGGGAAAAAGTATGATTTTGCAATTACTAACAAGCTTAAAGGAATTGGTATTTGGGCCTTGGGATATGATAATGGTTACAATGAACTTTGGGATGTTATTGAGACAAAGTTTGCTACCGATGCAGTTCCCGTGGTAGATCCGGTAGGACAAATAGAAGGATATCCCATCAAAGTGAGTAACTTCATTTTGAAGAAAAAGAACTTACTCTTAGTATCTTCTATCTTTTTCTTGTTTGCTGTTGCCATAGGATTTGTTCTGGCATTGTCAGATTGGAAGGTAAGAGACTCTATTGTCAAAAATCAATTTCACAGACTCATAATGGTCATCTTAGTATTTATATTTTTGACACCCATCATTTATTTGATAAACGAATTGTTTTTCCTCAAATCTACTTGGAAATATTATGCTGTATTTATTCTTGGAGGTTTGACAATTTACTTGTCTTCATTTCTAAAAATAAAATCTACTAAAAGACCTTAAACATGAAAGATTTAATAATAAGAGAATTGTTTTGGTTTGTGATAAGTTTTCTGATTGCGCTTGTTGGGTCATTTTTATTTTTAGAGCTCTTGGCATTGAGTTCTGCAGAGCCAGAGTTAAATTCTTTAGAAAAACTCTTTACGCTACAACTTTATATTATTGGTTGTATTGTTTCTTTTATTTCGGTTTACATCGTCAGGATCGTCCTTTCGTTCATTAAAAAAAAGGTTTAAAAATTTTCTATGATACATAATGTAGTTGCATCTATTGGATACCGCCTCAATGAGTACATAAAAAATTCACTTTCTCTATCGGAAGAAGCTGTGATTATTTCCAGTCTAGTTGATTTGAAGGGAAATGTAAACCCAGAGATTGAAAATAAAATAACTATTTTTTTGATCAATATTGAAGAAGAACGGACTTCAAAAAATGGACACTTTCAGTCCTCTCCTGGAATGAATCCTCCATCCACCATGAATTTGTATCTGATGTTTTCTGCCTATTTTCCAAATTTTAATTACATGGAGTCCTTACGCTACATTTCGCTAGTGATCGAATTTTTTCAAGCGCACAATACTTTTGCAAGTTCGAATACACCCCTTTTATCAACCTCTATTGATAAGCTTTTTGTTGAGTTTTCAAATGTAGGTATTGAGGATATTAGTAAACTTTGGTCAAACATCGGAACGAATTATGTACCCTCAGTTTCATACAAAGTCAAACACGTTGTATTTGATGGAAATACAATCTCAGAAAACGTATCAAATATAACGTAGGAGTTTTTAAATCATTTAATTTGAAACAAACAACGCATGAGTAATCGGATTCAGTATACAAATGATTTTAGTAAGATTGTAGAACTTTCTTTTTACCATGAATATTTTGTAAACACCAATTTAGATAGTATCGACTTGGTCCCTGATTCAGAAACTGCCGAGTTGATAAATAATTATAATCTAATTTTAAGAAAGAAAGGCAATTCATTTTTTATTTTTAAAAACAACAATTCAAATGTTAATAGCCAAGTATTTTCAGGTGCTGTTGTTTTGAAATTTTTGTTAAAATTTAACGATCTATTGTTTTTAAATTTTACTGACATGCCCTTTGAATACCATCAAAAATTCATTTTAAAAACAAGTGAGGCAGATAAAAGCAGACTTCACCCATTAACCCACACGGATGAATCAATCTTGGAACCCTACTCAGAAAACGGTGTTGTAGGTGAGGTAATGGTAGAGATTAATCAGAATGATGAATTTTTTGGTAATCAAGAGGAGTCAACTAAAGTTGAGCCACAAAAATTTTATGCGCGGTTTAACACTAGAACGGTCAAGTTTAGGTATAATTTTTATTTTTCTGGAAAAGAAAACGACTTCACTAATTATTTTGTTTTTGATGAAAATTCAAACAATAAATTTACTGAATTTTTTGTTCGGAAATTAGAGAACGGAATGACGGTTCAATCATTCGTTTTGCCTGAACAAGTCAAGATGAGTGAAAACTACAGTCATAAATTATATTTAAAGCAAGAGGATGAATTCAGTAAATCATTTAATAAATTTTTACCTCATCCAACCCCAAATAATCTTAAATATGACGTAGAGGAAAACACTTTTTTTCTAGAAAGTTTTATTAAGGTTAATTAATTTAAAATTTTGTTATTTACTATATATTTTATCTATATTGCAGAAACTAATATCTCTTTTAAGTAAAAACTATGGCAACAACTTTAGCAACACCTGGAGTATATATTGAGGAGAAGAGCTCGTTCGGTTCCTCGGTAGTTCCAGTACAAACATCTATACCAGCTTTCATTGGTTACACCGCGAAAGCAACCAGAGGGTCAAAAGACCTTACCAATGTTCCCACACGAATTTCTTCTCTAGGACAATTTGAAGAATTATTCGGTGGAGCACCTAGTACAAAATTTAATATTGAATCAGACGATTCAGCAGTTGGATTTAAACTATCCTTTGTTGATGAGTCCCGCTTCTTACTTCACAGTTCTATGCGTCTTTTCTACGCCAATGGAGGAGCCGACTGTTACATAGTTTCAGTAGGGAGTTATGAGGATAAAATTGACGCTGCTCAATTAAACGATCCAACTGGCGGAGGTTTAACAGCTTTGGAAAAGCATTTGGAGCCCACAATAGTAGTAGTTCCTGATGCCATTCTTTTAGATGAAAATGATTGTTATTCTCTTCAGGCAGCAATGCTTCAGCATTGTGGATATAAATTGAAAAATCGTTTTGCAATTCTCGATGTTTATGAAGGCTCAAAGGAACGAACTTTTGATGAAGACGATGCCGTAGATAAATTTAGAAATGGTGTAGGCTCAAACTTCCTTCAATGGGGAGCCTCTTATTATCCTTTCTTGAACACTACCGTAGTGAGTAAATCAGAAATTGATTTTACACGAATTGCCAATTTAGATGGTTTAGTTGAGGTGTTATCAAAAGAAGTAGCTGAAAATTTAGAAGCGGATAATATTACCGCAGCTAGAGCTGAGGGAATTACTGCTGAAATAGATAAGATCGCAGAAACTACTGATGCAGATGCAGTGAATTCTTTGAATTCTACTTTGACTGTTATTAGTCCATCGTTAAATCTAATTCTAAGTGAAATTAGTGAAATGTTAAATGTATTGCCTCCAAGTCCAGCAATGGCAGGAGCTTACACAATGGTTGACTCACAGGCAAGTGTAGCTCAATCACCAGCGAACATCAGTTTGGGCTCTGTAATTGCTCCTTTGGTTAATATTAATAACGACAATCAAGAGGATTTAAACTTGCCTCTTAATGGTAAGGCGGTAAATGCAATCCGAACCTTCCAAGGTAAAGGTGTTTTAGTTTGGGGTGCTCGTACTTTAGAAGGAAACTCAAAAGATTACCGATACGTTAGTGTAAGAAGAACAATGACTTTCTTAGAGCAAAGTATCAAATCAGCTGCTGAGGCGTTTGTTTTTGCTCCTAACAATGCAACAACATGGTCCACTTTAAGAGCTACTGTTTCTAGCTTTTTGACTAACCAATGGCAATCCGGGCTCTTAGCAGGTCAATCTGCTGACGATGCTTTTTCTGTAGATATTGGATTAGGAGCTACAATGACTCCGAACGATATTTTGGACGGAATCTTAAAGATGACTATTAAAGTAGCAATTACAAGACCTGCAGAGTTCATTGTAATTACTTTTGAGCAACAACAACAAAAATCATAATTAACTAATTATATAAACGAATATGGCACTTCCAACAGCAGGCACCGGAGCAGAACAAGATCAGTTTTGGCCTTTACCTAAATTTTATTTCTCCGTAGACATTGGCGACATGACAGACTTACCTTTTCAAGAAGTAAGTGGTCTAGAAGTTGAAACCGAAATGATTGAATATCGACACGGTAACAGCCCAAATCATTCAAAAATTAAAATGCCCGGGTTACTTAAATACTCTGACATTACACTTAAGAAAGGTGTATTTGCGAATGATAACCAATTCTACGAGTGGATGTCAAAAATTTCATTGAATACTTATGAAAGATTAACCGTAGTAATTAGACTTTTAGACGAGACAGCAACGCCCAGAATGACTTGGACGCTTACAAATGCTTTCCCACTTAAAGTTACACCAACGGATCTGAATTCTCAATCTTCTGAAGCGGCTATCGAAACATTAGTTTTAGCCCATGAAGGTTTAGTAGCTGAAGTTGCTTAATCTATGAGTATTATTTGATTGCTGACTATAGCAATACGCTATAACTATTTTAGCTAAATTAGGTCTTCTTCTGAAAATCTTATTTAGCTATTTTAGTTTTTATCACATACACTTTTAACTATGGAGGTTGATAAAAATACCTACCCCGCAGTAGGATTTAATTTTAGGGTAACATCAAGCGATGCAAATTTTGGTCTTGGAACAATTACGGAACTTACGGGTTTTGAATTAAACCAGACAGACGCATCGTTCCAATCGGTAACAGGAATAAGTGCTTCTCTTGGAACATCGCCTTACAAAGCATTGGGTTCCAACAACAGACAAATTGTTTTGCCTGAGACCGTAACCTATTCAAATCTTGAGCTTAAACGTGGAATTGTAAAAAAAGATTCCAACATTGGAAAATGGTGTAATGGTTTTCTTACGGATGACCAGTGGGGGTATTTTGTAAGTAGAAAAACAATCAATGTCTTCTTACTTGATAACAACAGCAATGATATTTTAATGACATGGACTTTTTTTAACTGCTACCCCATTGAAATTAATATTGATCCATTTGATGCCATGGGAGGAAATTATGCTGTAGAGACCATGAAATTAACTTATTCTCATTTTAAGAAATCGTAATTTAAATGTTATGCCCATCGAAATTAAAGAACTTGTTGTAAAAGGAACGATAGAATCAGAGCAAAAGGAAAAAAGCATCGATATTGTTAAGCTTATTGATGAAAAAATATCTGATATGCCCAAACCTCAGTGTGGTTTAAATAAGAGTAGCTTGATTGATGAATGTGTTCAAGAGGTTTTAAGTGAAATAAGAAAACAATTAGACTATTAAAGGATGAATTTAAATTTTATAGCTTTCGAAGAAGATGATTCTTTTTTACCATCAGGGATGTACAATCTTCAGCTCAATCCTGAAAGTTTAGTCATTGGATTTCAAGACAATAAAAAAGAGGGCAATTGTGAAACAGCTGCAGACGGACAAATGGTTGAAAGTTCAGAAGCACTCTACAGTTTAAAAACTTGGGATGTTACATTTACCATAGATAATACAGGGGCAGTACCTTTTCCACCCATGGCTTTTCCATTACCGATTTTAAGCCCAGGAACATCTATTTACCCGTCCATACTGTATTTCAAAAAACTTTTTGTTTTACCCAATAATGAAACGCATTCAAGAAACTACATAAAAGGAATTTGGGGTCTGGGTGACCTCACTATTTTTGGACGTGTTAAAAGTTTTACTTACGATTACAATTTCTTCACTGGTTCAGGCGTTCCTTTGAGAGCTTCCTGCAAAGTGTTTATTGAAGAAGTTCCAGCCCAGTCTTTTTTATCTTATTTCATGAGTCCAGATATTACTCGGATTCCTAAGGTAAAGGAGAGTGATAATTTGGTTGATTTTTGTGAAAAATACTACAACGATAAAAATTATTATCTCAAGGTGGCTGAGCATAATAACCTCTCCTCGTTTAGAAAACTAAAAACAGGATCAAACCTTGAATTTCCGCCAATTAAGAAATAATGGGTTTACTTTTTCCTTCTCCATCAGATTCTCTCAATCAATTAGCTTCCTTCGATGTTAAGGTAGATGGAACCCAAATAGAAAGTTCCTACAAGTTATTTCGAATTCAAACCTTTAAAGAGGTGAATAAATTGAGTAGAGCAACAATCTCAATTATTGGAGGAGACCCGAAGCAAAATACTTTTGAAGAGAGTGAAGAGTCCATTTTTGCTACAGGTAGCGAAGTTGAAATTTCTTTGGGGTACGAACAAAGTAATACGGTTGTTTTCAAAGGAATCATTTCTAAACATGCATTACAAATTAAACGTGGCTTTCAGACCGCTGCCACTAATAACCTTTTGGTCATAGAGTGTGTGGATAAAGCTGTGAAACTTACAAATACATACACCGCTGAGATTTACGAGGATAAATTAGACAGTGACATCATTACAAGTCTAATTTCAAATGCTGCAGGGGTGACCAAAAATGTTTCATTTACCTCGGTGATGAATGACTTTTTGCCAAAGTACAACTGCAATGACTGGGACTTCATCCTTCAAAGGGCTGAAGCCAATGGTATGATTGTATTGAATTCTGACAACGAACTTACCGTCACAGAACCAAAGCCTTTGATTACTATTCCTGAACTTACAGTCACTTATGGAAATGCCATGATTGATTTTCAGGCTGAAGTAGATGCCACCACTCAATACAGTACTTTTGATATTAGCAGCTACGATCCCTACAACGAAGAAGCAATATCCAGTGTGAGTCAAGAGCCCTCTCTTGTAGATCCTGGAAACTTGGATGGAGTAACAATCAGCAAAGATGTAGCTCCCACTAAAAATGAACTGTCCACTTCCTCTGTGTTAACAAGTAGTGAAGCAAAAAATATTGCAGATGCTTATCTGACTCGGTCAAGACTCAGCAGACTAGTTGGTAGAATCTGTGTCAAAGGAATTAACAACATCGATATTGGTTCTGTAATCACCTTGGTTGGTTTTGGGGCTAGATTTAGTGGATTGGCCTATGTAACCTCCTTATTTCACGAATTTCATAAAGGATCTTTCAAGACTTGGATTGGTTTTGGAATGCGTTACAATCCCATAGAAAATAAAAACAAAGTTGACATCTCTCGATACACTTCAAAAATTGAAGGTCTTCATATTGGAACCGTATCAAAAATTGATGCTGACCCCAATGACGAATTGCGTATTCAGGTAAAAATACCAACCTTAAAAGCAACAGGAGACGGTTTGTGGGCCAAGTTAGCAACACTCTACACCGGAAATGAAGCCGGAAGCTTTTTCATTCCTGAAGTAGATTCTCAAGTAGTCGTATCTTTTTTGTCAAACGATTCTCGATTTCCCGTAATTCTTGGAAGTTTGTACACAAAAACAACAAATCCGTACAAAACGATCGATGCAGAAAATCAATTTAAAGCCATCCTTTCAAAAGAAAAATTAACCCTTGAGTTCGATGATGTTGACAAAATTATTACTGTAAAATCTAGTGATGATAATTACATCAAAATCAAAGAAACAGATAAAGAAATTGAAATCACGGACATCAATAAAAATAAAATTTTGATGTCTGAAAAGGGAATTGAATTAAACAGTGAAAAGGATATTAACATTGAGTCCAAAGGAAAAATAACTCTTAAAGGTGGAAAGGGTGTAGATGTTGACGGAGGAAGTAAAATGACAATAAAAGCGGGTGCAATAGAAATGAATTAATACTATGGAAGATTTAGAAAAATCCTTTTTGGGGAAAGGTTGGTCCTTTCCTCCAACATTTGATAAAAAACTAGGTGATGTGAAAATGGTGACCATGGAAGAGGACATCAGGCAAAGCCTAGAAATCTATTTTTCTACCAAGTTGGGAGAACGCATAATGAGAAATGATTACGGATGTTTTCTTCACAGTCAGGTTTTTGAATTAGCTAACGAAAGTCTGATACAAGGGCTTTCTAAAGAATTAGAACGCAGTATCAATGAATTTGAACCTCGCATATTAATTACTGAGATTACGGCTTCAAAAGCGGAAAGTACCGAAGGCCTGATAGAAATAAACATCGCTTACGAAATTCGAGCAACCAATAACAGATCTAACATCGTATTCCCATTCTATTTGAATGAGGGAACGAGCATAAAAAAATAAGCGTTTGAAATCACGTATTTTAGAAATACTAAATCCTGAGAATATAAAAATCGACGATCGAGAGGTCGAGGATTTAATTATGTTCACTCTCAAACTCTCTAAAAAGATTAATTTTTACAATCTCAAAAACAAAAAAGAAGGACACTGGGATGGATTAATCGAATTGGATGACACTTTTTTGATCGCTGAGATATTAAAGTTTGATTTAATGTTGTACGATCAACAAAGATTGAACATTGTAAGAGAATTAAACGACTTTTCATCACAACGAGAGAAGGAAATTATTTTCGGAAATCTTTTTTCAATACTGGCAAAGTATTTTGAAAGCATAAACAAATGGTATGTTTCCTCTACAAGAAACATTACTTCAGTTGAAAGTTCTCCAATAGAACTCGAGCTTGAACAAGCCATAATCAACAAACTTAAATCAGTTTTTGAATTGTTTGTAGGGTATTACTTGGGCTTGAAAGATCATGCTGACTACGAACTGGATCTTGAATTTGACCCCTCTCTTTTTGCTTCCATTTGGGGAGTTAAAGACATCAATCCAATCGATATTTTTGCAGACATTGATTTACAACAGCCTCCGCTGAGTAGTGGACTTAAAAAATTAATCCTTCTTTACAATCCTGTTTACAGTATCCTTTACAATATTCAACTCAGAGCTCGTCCATTATTTGAAAAATCGCTCCAAGAAAGAAGTATTCATAAGGCACACATGGGCTTGATACTCGCCTTTTTTGACTTGTTCAAGAACCTTCAATTGGATTTAAATTCACTTTCTAAAAAGCATTTAGACTATTATTACAAAAACATTTTGATGCAGGAGCCCAAAAAGGTAACTCCGAAAAAAATGTTTGTGCATTTTGATATTAATCAAAATCAAAAATCAATCAATCTGGCTGCCGATAGTAAGATTATTGCAGGTCAGTATGAAAATGGCGATAACATTCTGTACACTTCCAATAATGAAATAAACTTAAATAACACTAAAGTAAGTGAACTGAGGACTTTCTTTATTAGTAAGAATAATAGGTTCGATTACAATTCAAACTTTCGATTAGTTTCAGGACTTTTCAGTAAAACCCATTGTACAACCAATGACGATGTCATCAAGTTTAATGAAAATGAGGATGTATTTTCCACTCTAGGAGAAGAACAATTCTTAAAAACGGATACAAATCAGACCATGGATCTGGCCAATGTCGGATTTGCTATTTCTTCCGCTACACTGAGGCTTGCCAAAAGTACTAGGGTAATTAACTTTAAAATTCAGTTTACTCCAAATTCAATTAAAACCCTTACAAATTTAATCATTGATATTTCCAATCATCGAGGGTTGAGTGAGGAAGAAATTTTCAGTGAAATTTTTGATCAGATGTTTTTGATCAACTACACAAACGAGGAAGGATGGGAGTCGGTAGAAGACTACACCATAATTTACCCTGAAGATTGGTCAGAGGGTGAAATTAAGGTGCAGGTAGTGTTGGATAAGCGAAAGCCCTCAGTAGATAATTACCATGAAGCCATACACGAAAAAAACTACAATGTAGATTTTCCCATTTTTGAATTTCTCCTAAATTCAGGAGACTTTTATCACTCGTATTCATTTTTGGCAGGAATGGAGCTTTCAAAAATTGAAATTGATGTAAAAGTGGAGGGATTGAATAAACTCACTGCGATCAATAAACAAGGTGATGTTGATTTAAATAGTGAATTCGAAATTCTTGGTGCTGCACCAACTAAAGGGACTTCAATCACCATTGGTTCAAATGAATTGTTTTGTAAACCGATATCAAAGCTCAGTTTAAGATGGGAGTACAAAAACCTACCTGTTGAAAGCGAAGACTTAAAAGAATATTTTGAAAATTACAATAGAGAGATAGACAATTACAGTTTTAAACTTAAGCTTTCAGCGCTTTCAGACTTTACCTATCAGCGAATTGGCTCTGAAGATCCTCAGTTTGAAATGTTCCAACTGGACGAAGAAGCAAAAATTAAAACTTCTTTTGAGATTAAGGATATTGACGTTTCTAAGTTTCAACTCAAGCCCAAATACGATTTAGAATATGAATCTGTGGAAGAATATTCCAAAGAATCAGAAACAGGCTTTTTAAAACTTACATTGACTGAACCAAAAATTGGTTTTGGATTCGATGTCTTTACTTCAATTTACAATGAAGCTATTTTAAAGGCTTCAACTCAAAAAAAAGGACAAGAAATAACCCCACCCAATCAGCCTTGGAGCCCAATGGTGGAAGATTTTTCGCTAGATTACAGTTCAAAAACTACCCTTTATTTCAACCAGTCGTTACTGAGTGAAAATGACTACGAACAACGAAATTCCTTTTTCTTAATTTCAAATGAAGGAAATACAAAAACATTTAATGAAGACAGTGTCATCAGTCCACTTCTAATTCCCAAGTTTGACAATGCTGGAGAGTTCATTATTGGACTTAATAACGTTCAAGCACCTCAGATGTTAAATTTGTTTGTTGATGTCAAAAAAAGCGAAAATACAGATTATGAGTTTAGTGAAAAATTAGATTGGTTCTACTCCAGCTCGAACGGTTGGAAGCTCTTGAAACCCAATCAAATTTTGTATGATGAGACTTTATCTCTGTTAAAATCAGGTGTGATTTCATTGAATCTTCCTCAGGATATTTCCAATGATTACAACTTCTTCAATAATGATAAATATTACATTAAAGCCGTTTCAAAAAATAAAGCAGACCAGTTCAGCTTAATTAAAGCCATACATAATAACGGATTGACTTTGTCTGAGATTGTTCCAGAAGATCCAACACTTCAATTCACCCCTCAACGTGAAGCAGGATCCGTACAAGAATTGGTTACTCCAGTAAATGGGATCCTTCGAATTAATCAACCTTTACCTTCCTTTGGCGGAAACCCTCAAGAGACAACGTTACAGTTTTACGACCGTGTAAGTCGTTTACTCAGACATAAAAACAGACCGATAACCCAGTGGGACATCGAAAATTTTTTGTTAGACAAATTTGATTGGCTGATGCATGTCAAATGTATTTGGGACCATCAGAAAGGTGTCGAAAACGACAGTGTGGTCAAGATCTTGTGTTTGAAGAAAATTGATCAATCACAAAACATCGACGAGATCAAATTAAACGGAGCAGACATGATTGAAGTCAAAAACCTTCTGTATCAATATTGCTCTCCGTTTTTAAAAGTGGAAATTATTAATCCGGTTTTTGAAGACCTATGGATCAAGTGTAAAATTAAATTTTCTAATATCTCGGGAGGAAAAGCGATCAATGAATTGAATAATGAATTTTTTAAATTCATTTGCCCTTGGGTTTCAGGAGAGGGACCGATAAAAACACTTTTCAAGAAATCTGAAATCGTTCAATTTATCAAAACTAGACCCTATGTTTCTTTTGTTACAGGTCTTTCAATTATTCATTTTAAATCTCTCCCAGACGGTGGTGTCGTAGCCCATGATAGTGCCTCCAAAGGAGATGATAATGATCTTATTGAATCGGGCTCTCCATGGTCCTTGTTTGTCCCTAGAAATAACAATAAAATAAGTATTATTGATGTTCCCGAATATTCACTTCCAGAGCCTATGGAGTACAACGAGCTCAACATAGAAGGAAACTTTATTATCAATTCTGGAAATGCAGCTGTTGATTTAGATTTTGAACCAGATGAGGATCAAAATGAAGATACAGCTTCAAAAAATTTAAGTGTAATTAAAATTAAAATTTAAAATGGCTTTAATTAACAGACAAACCTTAAAAAACTACTTCCAAAAGGGAGGATTTGCCACAGAAAAGCACTTTGTGGATCTCATTGATTCTTCATTAAATATGATTGACGATGGGATTTCTATCAATCAAAAACACGGATTTAAATTAAATCCGATGGGATATTCCAATCGTTTGATGTCCTACTTTAAGAAAGCCACTCAAAAAGAGCCTGATTTTTCCGTAAACTTAAATCAAGATAATATTGAAGGACTCTCAATTAATGACCGAGAGGGAGCTCCATTGCTCAAGTTTGATCAAAATAAACAAATAGGAGTTCATACCAATGAGCCTCGTTTTGATTTTGACGTGAAAGGAGTCCTCGGAGTAGATTCGAAAAGTGGAAGCTATGCTGTAGGTGAGGTTGATGGGGATGGTAACTGGCAAACGGTAATGGCCAATTTAGATGGAATTAACGGTTTTGAGGTCGTAGCTTCTATCAAAGGAAAGCTGGGCAGCGGTCGCTATGCGATGGCTCACGCAATAGCTCTCTCCACCTTTGGGGGAAGGTCTTCTCGAAATAAAATTAAAAACACACATGCCTACTACGGTAGTTTCCTAAATCGCCTTTCATTCCGATGGGTGGGTGAAATGCACAATTACGAACTTCAAGTTCGTACACGAAGGCATTATGGTGTGAATGAGGTAGATGGGCAACCCTACAAAATCAAGTTTAATGTTTCACGATTTTTTTCTGAATAGTACCACCGATGATTGAACCTAAAAATTTTACAATCCCTGAGTTCAAGAGTGCTAGTGAAAACTATGACTTACTCCTTGAAAAGGGAATTGCTTTAATACAAAATTACAGCGGGGAACGTTGGACGGATTTCAATTATCATGATCCCGGAATTACGCTTTTAGAACAAATTTGCTATGCCATAACCGATTTAGGGTACCGTACAAATTTCCCAATAGAGGACTTGCTCATTGGTAAAAAAGAGGGAATAGACCTAGAACAAACAAACTTGTTTTTCCCTATTGATAAAATTCTTCCCTCTAAGCCACTCATCCCAAAAGATTTTCAAAAGCTTATTATTGAAGAAGTTGAAGAAGTGAAAAATGCATGGGTCTATCCCGTCAATGACAACCTACTTGGTTTTGACGGACTCCTAAACGTATTTGTCCAATGTCAAGATGTCAATGACTTTGACTTTTCTGAAGAGGAGGTGAGTAAAAAAGTTTCTTCTCTTCTAATGAAAAACAGACCGCTTGGAACTGATTTTCAAAAGGTTCAAATCTTAAAAAAAGATGAACTCAGCATTGATGCTAAATTAAAAATTGACTCTTTTGTCTTGGGTGAAACCATATTGTCAGAAATTTATTTTCAAATTGAAAAAATACTCAATCCAAATATTAAGTTTCAAGACTTTGAATCCATGAGAGCTACTGGCAGATCGGTTGCAGATATTTTCTCAGGCCCGGTACCTTTAAAAGGATTTATTGACTCCAAAGATTTCACACTTAAAACAAATGAAATCTACATTTCTGAGATAAGAGAGGTTATTGAGAAAATTGATGGAGTCCTTGAAATTGAGGAAATTCATCTTTTTAAAAACGGAATCAAAGTCTTTGAAGATTTGATCACTTTCGGAGAGGATAATTATCCTTTTTTGAAAAAAAACATCAACACATACAATGCTGCCTCAGAACAAATTAAATTGTACAGAGACAATATTTTCTACGAAATTGATACCATCATTCTTTCACAATTGTACGACTCTTTAAGCATCTCTCAGAAGACCAATTATTACAAATCGATAAAGCCCCAGAAAATTGATCTTTCTGGACGTTTTAGTAAAGCTGAGATCGAACAGTATTACTCAATTCAGAATGAATTCCCAGCAGTTTATGGTTTAAAAGAGAATGAACTTCCATCTAAGGCAGACAAAAAAAGAATAGGACAGGTAAAACAGCTTAGAGGGTTTCTAATATTGTTTGAGCAATTGATGGCAAACCATTTAAGTCAGCTTGCAAATTTTCATCAAATTTTCTCTACCCAGTCAGAAATAAAAAGCACTTATTTCAAGCAATATGCTGATGAAGTACCTGGGTTAAAGGAATTGATCTCTTTTGATAACAAAGAGGCGTATTTGGAGTACTTGAATACCATTTCCGAATCAAAAAATAAGTTTTACAAGAGAAGAACCCAAATCGTAGATCATCTTTTAGCACGGTTTGGAGAAAATTTTAATACTGAAACTCTTTCAAAGTTGATGAAAATCGAATCCGAAAATAGTTCAGATTTGCAGATCAACGAATCCATTTTAAATTCCAAAATTAAATACGCTAAAAAGATTGTCGAAAACGGACAAAACAAAAGCTTGGGACTTAACTACAAGGCAGATACTTGGGACACCGAAAATACATCGGGTCACGAAACAAGATTAAAATTATTATTAGGTATCGAGAACACTACTTTCCGATCTCTTACAACCCCACTAATTGACGACTACGATCAAGTTGAAAACGAAAATGAGTGGAGTAATCAGACCATAAAAATTAAGGGAGGTGGAAGTTTAGAAGTAGTGACAACTTCAACCATAGAAAATGAACATTTAAATTATTTTACTTCTACTCACAATGATTTCAAGGGATTGTTTACCCATGCGAATAAATCTAAAAATTACAACATAGTTGTAAGTACAGCGAATAAAAAAGAAGTTTTTCACTTACTCTACAATGCTCCTGGACTGCAACAACCCATTGAATTGTTCAGAGCCGATTCTGAAGCAAAATGTAATGCTGCTATGAAAAAAGGGATTCAGAAGTTTGAACACTTGAATTCAGCTTGTGAGGGTTTCTTTTTAGTTGAGCATATTTTGTTAAGACCACTTTTAACCACGAACTACGTAACTACTTTTTTAAACGATGATTCCGAGCCTTTTTTGGTAAGTTTTAACGCAAGTAGCTTTGAAGATCAAAACGATCTTAGAAGTGATGTTTTCATCCTTGGGGTCAATAAAGAAAATTACTCCATCATTAAATCCAAAGAGAAAAAAGAGTTTCAAATAATAATTTTTGACATTTTTAACAAGCCTGTTTTTAAGAGTCCTAAAGTTTTTTATTCTAATGTTGGTGCAAAATCAGAAATGAAACGTTTGCTCAGTTTTTTCACCAAAAAGAGCCAAGACAAAGAGCCTATTGAAAACTTCAGCGAAATAGTCATAGACAAAGGAAACAGTCATGAGTTCCCTACTAATTTTGGTTATTCAAACAGATTGAGTTTCATTATTCCTGATTGGCCTTTAAGGTTTCAAAATACAGAGTTTAGGGCCTATTTAAAATCAATTATTCAGGAGCATATCCCCGCACAGTTTAAATACGATCTTTTTTATTTAAACATGAATCAATTGAGTCTTTTTGAAGATACCTACCTCAATTGGCTTGATAAAAAGAAAAGCGATGCTATTAATGAGGCTGATGTTTATGCCCTTCAACTGATTCAATTATTGAGGAGTTACAAACCGGAGTAGATGCCCATATCTGGAAATATCAGGAAATTTAAATTTGACTTAACTCTCTCTGAGGAAAAAGTTTTTGAATCCCTTGGTGATGATCTTATTTCCATGACCAAAGAAAGCTTTTTAAACTCGATTCAAAAAGCTTTTGCACCTTTTGAAAACAGTAATATTGTCATAGATAAGCTTGAAATTGATATCGGCAATTTTAAAATTAAAGATCTTCCTAGTCTTAGAAAACAATTTCGTCAAGCAATTGAAGATTATGTTCAAGAGAACTTGGGTAAATGGTCCTTACAAAATCAAGAACGGGTTGAGGATGCTATCATTTTTTTTATTCAAAAAGGGTATTTTCCTTGGTGGGTAAACAGTGTCGAATCTTTCAATGACATGATATTAAAATTGCCCGATTCATTTCAATTCTCTAGTGCACTTCTGACCCAATTGTATTCTAGCCAAAAAAACTATTTTAGAATTTTAAACACCCTAAATAAAGATTCAAAAGCGGTTATCCGAAAAAAGTTGCTTTTTCAGCATACCACTTTGTTTACCACAACACTTTCTTTTTACAAAAAACTTTTGTCTAATTATGAGCTTCCAAAAACGGAATCGTTAGACGCTATTTTAAAGCAAATTGAATACTATTTTATGGTGCAAAGTGCTAAAGTCAAGAATGACTCTTCACTTTTATTTTTTAAAACGCTCAAATATTTTTCTTCTTTTTTTGCTATTCCTTTTCCCAATTTATTCAGATTCATTTCAGATGTGGTAATACCGTCTGAATCGGATTCCACAATCAAATCTTTAATTGAGCAGCAATCAGTTGTTTTAAATAAATATGAGGGTTTTCCCCAGTCATTGAACCAAATCGTTTTGGATGGAAGTCTTCCAAATGATTTAAAAAAAGGAGGAGTAGAGGGGGTGATCTCTTTTTTTGAAAGGGGTTATTCTCAAATGAATTTTAGTCAAATACAAGAGCTTAAAGATCAATTTGACGCCAATCTGAATAAAAACAATCAAGCGCTAATGAGCTACCTTCAATCTGTAGCTTTTTACCAGAGTAAAGAAAAATTGGAAAGGCTTATTGTCTTACTTGATTCAGAAAATTACCAAAAATTACTTCGATTTTTGTCCAGTTCCGTGGAGGAATCCGAATCGGTTAGTTCGATAAAAAAATACATCAGTTCTTCAAGTCAGGAGACTAAACTTACTGACTCGACTGTTCAAGAAGGAGTCAGGTCACAAGCCTCTCAAGATCCACAAACGGTATCTAAATTCACTTTAGCTGAATTGATTGATTTTATTGAAAAGGGAATTTTGCAATTGAGTTTTAGTGTGATAGAGCAGTTTAAAAAGCGTTTTAATTTTTCAATCACAGAAAAAAATACTTATTTAATTAAGTATTTAAATACGGCTGCTTTTTACTCTGATAAAGAAAAATTGGCACGACTATCTTCCCTTTTAAATTTCCAAATGTATCCGCGTTTAAATGAACTTTTGAATTCCAATGCGGTACATTCAATTAAAGAGTTTTTACAAGCTGCGGGTCAAGAAAAATCCCTTGCAGAATTGTCTAAAACTGAAAATGTAGATGTCCCCTCTGGAACAAATCAGTTGGAACCAAAAAGCGATGTAGCACTTTTTATTGAGTTTCTAGAAGATTTTTCAACTCCCAATTTCTCTTCTTTGATTGAGTTTAAGAAACTATTTGATGCACTCCTAGAAAAAAAGAATAGTAAGCTTTTGAATTATTTGAGTTCCGCTTCTTTTTATGCAGATCAAAATAAATTGTTTCGTTTGATTACACTGCTAACAAATGAAAACTATCGACTTTTGATGTCAAATTTATCTGATGCAGTGAATCCAGATGATTCGATTAAGTACATTAAAAGCTTTATTCAAGATACCAGTCAAGACAGCGATTTGATTGCACTATCCGAACAGATCAGTCCTGAAATAACCGATGATGAGGTGCTTCAGACTCGATTGCTTTCGGAATCGCCCTTGGAGTTTCTAATCTCTTTCTTTGAAAAGGGAATTTCTCAGACCAACTTTGGTGTATTGAGTGAATATAGTAAACTTTTTGAGTTATTTTTAAAACAAAATTCAAAAGCACTTATTCATTACCTCTCCAGTATTGATTTTTTAAATTCAGAAATTAAACTTGAACGGCTATTTTCATTACTTACAGATACTACATTAAAAGAACTCATTGTTCTTTTGGATGACACCAGCGCCAAATCATTAGTTAAAGATTTAAATGAACTGTTTTCTGATAAAATATTTCTCAAGGAACTTATTCAGAAAACGGATCGCTTTAATGTTAATTACATCTTCAACAAAGTACTTCTGGTTGACTTGCTAAAAAGTAAACAGGAAAAAAGGAGTACGGAAGCATTTATTTCTTCTTTTGTAGATCGGTTGGGTCGAGAGGTTTCTATGAGTAGGAGTGAACTTCTTTTTGAGCTTGCAAAAATTGGTGAAAAAGAAAAATTCAGAAAACCCGTTGTTCGCATATTTGATTCACTTTTCACGATTGAATCAAGCCAAGTTAAGGACTCCTCTAAACCCGCAAAAGAGTCAGCAGACGCTTTAGAATCGGTAGTGAAAAGAGCAAAGAGTGCAAGCGATTTAAAATCATTTCAAAAGAACGATCTGGAACAGCTTTTGATTGATTTGATCAAGCAGCTTCCTAATTCGAGGGCAACTTTAGAGAAAATTGTTTTTCATCCAGAATTTTCAAAGCTATTGGATTTGAAACTTTTCAGCAGCTTGTTTCAGAGGTTAAAGGCCATTGTTGACATTGACTTTTCACGACTAATTCTTAGTGTAGTTGATCTCATAGAGGATCAGAGAAAAAATCAATTTTTATTGACAGTGAACCGAGTAGCCTTTCAAACGCTTATTTCTAAAGGAATACAGATTAGTCCTGAGACTTTTTTAGAGTCTTTAACAGCAAGTCTGGTTCAATTAGCACCTCAAATTTTCAAAAAACAATCGACTTCAAAAGCAGAAGCTACCTCTGTTGAGCAAAATACACTTAAGACAATAATTAAAAAAGTTTCATTAAAATCTAAGAGAAAGAATGAGATAGTCCCCATCGATCTTGAAAAATTCAATTCCTTACTTCGATTAAAACAAGATCTTTTCGAAAATCAAATGACCGTTCTTTTTTCAGATGAGGTTATTAATTTTCATGAAGATTACGATTCCATTATGGAATCCTCTGAAACCTTAATGGATTTCTTAAGTATGAATTATTTGGACCATGAACTAATCATGGCTTTTTCTGAAATCACATTAGAACCTAAAGTTTCAGATCAGATCATAAAACGCATTGAGGAACGAAATCCTTCTATTTTTAAACTAGAAGAGAATTTGTTGGATATTCAAAAAAAGTACAACATTATTTCACTGAATATCAGTTCATTAAAAATTATTTTGCGAACTTTTATTTTCAAGAAAATTGGAGCTTTAAATAGCTTTGAACAATTTTCAGTCATAAAATTCACTATTGATTTCTTTGAAGAAATAAAGAAAGAAAACTATTTAAACTTTCAGCAGTTGGCTTTTTATCTTCGTTCGGAGGAATCTAAAAATGCCTTCCAAACAGTAACGGAAGCATTATCAACTTTTAATTTAAGCAGTAAGTTTTCCATTACCAATCCGAAATTAAAAAACGAACTTTTTTACAAAGACTTAGTTTTTAATTTTTTAGAAACAAAAGCCATTCCAGAATGGGCTAATATTGAGAGTTTTGATGGCAAAGATGTTATTATGTTCATAAAATCTTCAATCAAAATTGAGGATAAATATTATCTAGAACGATTGGTCACCCATTCAAAGGTTTTAGATCATTTTTTAGATTATTTTGAAAACTTAACAATCCAAGAAAAAGCTAAAATTTTACAATTGATTCAACCAAGCGGTGCAAATTTTGATATTTCCATCTTGCTCGAACGATTGGATGTGTTGTTTGAAAAGGTAACGTTTTCTAACTCTTTATCGAATCTTGAGTATTTAACTCAGTTGGTATTAAAAGAATCTTTTTGGAAACAAACAAGTCTGATCAGTTTCATTGAAATGTTAGTTCCCTTTATTGAAAAGAAGTCCAAAAAGACTAAAAAGCAGTTATTAATTTTTATCTCTGAGACGTTCCCAATTCCGACGAAGTTAATACAACTTGAAAAAAATGTTCAATTTTCTGATGCAGATAAAATTGAAGTTTTAAAGTTTTATTTGGAGTTTGGCGATTTCCCCAAACACATGAAAATTTACAGCAAGGAGATTAAAAATCAATTAGGGGAATTCCTTTTAAAAGATCAGTACGTACTCGCACAAATTTTAAAAGAGTACAAAACTAGGACACTAGAATTGGAAAGGCTATTCACTTTTATTTCCTTAGATGCTGTTGTAGATTTGTTTGATCAAACTGTTTTTAAAGATCAGTTGTTTACCGTTTCGTTAGCAAAAGTGTTAAAGAAATTTTTGATTTCAGTAAATCCTGATACGAAATCAAAAGTACGGTTCATTGAAAATCTTGTCACAAGCTTTGAAAATAATAGACTTACTCAGACAACACTATCCGATTTTTACAAAAAGATAAAAGAGGAATCTTCCAAAGACTACCAAACCTTTGTGTCTTTATTGAAAAAAGAAGTTAAAACTAGAGGAGAGGAGGAGTTTAGTTTGCAAGAAAAACTATTAGATAAAATTGAATTCTCCTTTCAAACTCAAGAGTTGGATAAGGTAGAAGTAATGGAAAATATTGACCTATTGGATTATTACCTTGAAATTGGATCTGTAAACTTTGAAAACAAGACTTTTTCAAAGATGGATTTGTTTCAGATTCTTCTGGACTCAATTAATAAAGCAGGGCTTCGTACCAAAAAGATGGTTTTTGATTGGGTGAAATCCAAACTCAAACGAACGCGTCTTTTAGAGATAATTCCTAGAGATAAAAGTCAAATACTTACCCAACTGATCCATTCTGAACTGCCTAAAAATTGGTCGCTTTTTTCAGCTACAATGGAACAACTCTTGGGCATTCGTATCGAAAAACTATTAAAGTTTGATACCCAAAGAGAGCTCGACACAAAAATGATCGAATACTGGATCAAAAAGAACATTTACTTAGACTCTTCTTTTCAGATTTTAATTCATTTGTTTGAAGAAGTTCTTGCAAATCAAAAATTGACTGGTAAAGAGTTTTTTGAAGATTTTAGGGATGCTGATATTGAATACCCTCTAGAGACTAGCAATTTTGTATCTTCTTTGAAGCGTAACTACGACAATTACAAAAATCAACTTTCTGAAGATGTCCTATCAACCCAAGAAGAGGAGGAGAATCAAGAACAAACCGAGACCGATGCAATAGTTATTCAAAATGCAGGTTTGATTATTTTATGGCCTTTCTTTTTCAGACTTTTTGATAAGTGTGGCTTGTTAATTGATCGTAAATTTAAAGACGATACATCCCTTCAAAAGGGAATTATTCTGACTCAATATTTGGTTACGGGATCATTAGAAATTCATGAAAATGAATTGGTCTTAAATAAAATTTTATGCGGAGCGGAACAACGAACTCCAGTTGATGTGAAACTCGAGATAGATGAAGTAGAATTGGAAATTTGTGATTCTCTTTTAAAAGGAGTTTTGCAAAATTGGCAAAAACTCAATAATTCTAGCGTGGAGACCTTGAGACAAACCTTTTTAATTAGAGAAGGAATCCTTACCCCAAACGAGTTGGATTATGATTTGGATATTGTAAAGGAAACATTTGACATGCTCTTGGAAACGATTCCATGGAATATTTCAATGATTCAAACAACCTTTATGAAAAATAGAATTATCGTGGATTGGAAATAATAAAAGACTATGGAAAACACTAATGCATTAAAAAATAATAGCATAACCATACAAAACGAATTGAATTGGTTATCTGACCTCATTGACAATCGATTGGATTTTTTTTTCTCTTCTGAAGTAGACAAGTCATTTGTCTCTCTTTCGGGTCCCGATTTAGATGAGGATGCAAGTAATATGGCCGCTTTTATCAAAAGAGATTTATCAGATGATTTTGAACGTTTGTTGATAATAGGAGCCATGGCAGCAAATCTATTCCCTGAGGTGTACGATCGTTTTTTAATAAAAAATAAAACTCTAGATAAGCCTTACACTGAATTTGGCGGTAGAAAAAATTCAGATACTAATTACTTTGAGCCTACGCTAAGGACTATTGTCTTTATTATGTACGGACCTTCGATAGTTCACAAAATTAAACTAAACAGTTATTTTAATTTTGATCATATTTTTAAACAAAGTAAAATTCTAAGTCTTGGTCAATCCTCAGAACCAATAGAACTTTTGGATAAAACACTTAAGTTGGGAGAGGAATTTATGTTGCATATCACCAGTGGGACTCCCTTTAAGCCTTCTTTCACTTCGAGCTTCCCTGCTAGTCGATTGGAAACTCCATTAGATTGGGAAGATCTTGTTTTAGAAGATAATTCACTTGATGAAATAAATATGATAGATACTTGGTTGCAAAATCAGAATCATTTTCATGAAAACCCAGTATTGAGTAAAAAAATTAACAAAGGATACAAGGCATTATTTTACGGACCTCCAGGGACTGGGAAAACACTTTCAGCTTCTTTAATTGGGAAAAAAAATAATTTAGATGTTTACAGAATTGACATTTCCCAAGTAGTATCTAAGTACATTGGAGAAACGGAGAAAAACCTTGGAAACATATTTGATATTGCCGAAAACAAAAATTGGATTTTGTTTTTTGATGAAGCGGAATCTTTATTTTCAAAACGAACAACAGTAAGCGATTCTAAGGACAAATTCGCAAACCAAGAAACCGCCTACCTTTTGCAAAGAGTTGAAAATTACAACGGTCTGATTTTGTTGGCAACCAATTTAAAACCCAATATTGATCTTGCATTTTCCAGACGAATTCAAAGTGTTGTAAACTTTCCGATACCTTCAATTAAACAGCGTGAAATTTTATGGAAAAATGCTTTAAAAGGTTTGGTTGAAATTGATGAAAAAGATCTGAAAGAGATTGCAAAAAACTATGAAATTGCTGGAGGATCAATTAAGAATGTAATTCAATATGCTTGGTTAAAAGCGATGCACAAGGACAGTCAAATTACATTGAATGAAATCCTTATGGGAATCAGGAGGGAACTAAATAAAGACGGGAAATCATTCGAAAAGTAATCATAAATCCAAAATGATTTTGAAGTTAAAATGTCGTCCTCTCTGAGAGGCATAAGGAACATTTTGTCCCGTAAGAGAACGGTTAATCCATTGGGTGTAATTTTCTCCTTCTTCTCTCAATCTTAAATCAAAACTACCCGCAGCGGAGCGAATACCGGGATGATAATAAAGCTTATTTAGAATATTATTAAGACTTAAGGAAAACTTTAACGAAGGGAGTTGTTTAAAGCCAAAAATAAAATTACTGTTTAAAACAAAGTATTCAGGAATCCGATTGGTCTGGTTTAAACCAAAATTTAGAAATTGTGTTGTATTGGGTCCTACCAATTTTTCACCCACGTAGTTCGCTCTTAAATTTAGACTGGACTGAAACGATTTTCCGTCAATAAAAGTGGTAACTCCCATGTTAAATCGTAATTGAGCAATATCTCCAGCTTTTTTTTCTTCAACAACAGTTTCAGAACTCAATTCAGAAGTTAGAACTTCTTTCAAACTCAAAGAACCTTCATAAGGATCCAGAAAGGTACCGTTAAGGTCAAGTCTTAAAAGCTTTGATTGATATTTTAAATTTAACATTCCACCAATAGTGACATAAGCATCCTCATTTACATTTTGACCAAAGCCCAACTCATTAACTTTTAAATCAATTGCATTTTGGACTTCATAAACAAATCCAGTCAGGTTCCACTTAAACTTTTTATTGTCACTACTTCCAAGAAGTGAGAGGTCCCAATACTGTATTTCTTCGGGTAATAAATTCGGGTTGGGAATTCGATTGCCTCCCGTAGAGAATTTGTTGAAAAGTGATACGTTTTGAAACCCTTTAGAATAGTTTGTTTTAAAAGTTATTTGTTCAGTTGTGAATACAAGACCTAGACGGGGTTCAAATACCTCAAAGCCTTCAGTAGAGCGAATCAGTTGTCTGTCATAGCGCGCACCAAAATTAAAATGAAGTTTTTCTTGTAGAATGATGTTTCCTTGTAAAAAGCTACCGAGTTCATTTAATTTGTAGATGTTGTTTTTAGATGAATTGCCAGCAGGTTCTCCAAATTCTTCAGCTAAAGCAGCATCAACCTCTTCTTTGTACTCACTTTCGTCATTGAGTTTGGTGTTGAAGTCTTTGTAAAACAAATAATCCCCTTGACTGGTAGTTGTTCTTCGATCGGCTCCAAATGTGATATTTAATTTTTGAGAGTTGTAAAACAATCTTGCTTCTGTCCTCCCTTGAAGTGTTTGATAGTAATAGAATTGGTTTCGCCAACCGTGAGGGATTTGAGTATCCTCAGAATTTTCGGAATTAAAATAGATTAAATCTCGAATGTTTAATCCTGAACTGGGGTTGCCAAAGGGTTTGAAATTCACACGGTTTGATTCTCTCCCTAAGGAGTGAGACTTGATTGAGGTTTGAACTGAAAAACTCAAATTATCGTTGAATGTGTGATTGTATTTAAGGTAGGTAGTTGTGTTTATGGGTGCCCACATGGACCCGTTTCTGGAAGGAGCAATATCCAAGTCTTGCATATGATTTAATCCTTCAGCTCTTTTCCAGGTTCGAAATCCGAGAGTCAAATCTTTGATGGCAAGTTTAGCTCCTAAAAAGTAATTTTCTGTATGATTAGAATATCTTAAGTAGTTTCCATTCACCTTGCCTACATAGGCTTGTTTATCGTACAGTGCGGCCTGTTCTCTACCAAATTCAGATACTACGATACTGTTGCCTACAATATTAATAAATGGGTTTGTTTCAGTCAAGTTATTGGAAGTAAGGTAGTTGTCCAGTTGAGTTCTATTTCCAAAATTTTGTCCTAAATGATCGTATTCAAATTGTTCCAAATCAGTGGCGGAATAATTAAAAAACGGTAAATCGGACATATCGTGTTCATTGGAGCGATAGTATCTGCCCGTAACTTGAAAATTAACTGGCTGCTCTTTAACACTGTTTCCAAAGGTAAAGTCAGCATCGTAGGTATCAAAGCTTCCTCCTGTGAAATTTCCGTTAAAATACATTGAGCTTCCTTGTTCTAATTTTTCATTTTCAAAGTAGTTACCAGCTTCCTCTTTTGGTGAATAGGTAATGATATTGATAGTCCCTACAAATGCCCTAGGGCCATACATGGTTGCTGATGGACCGTAAAGAATTTCTACTGCTTTAATATTGCTGATAGGGTATTGTCTTGAAATGTAGGCAATGTTTGACCACAAGTCGTTTTCCTCAACACCGTCAATCATCAATAATGTTTTTTCAGTTGACTCTTGACGGTAACCCAACTGGTAAATATTTGCATAATTTAAGGAATGAGTCTTACTGATTTCAAACCCTGCAACGTCGGAGAGCATATCTACTAAATCCACATACCCTCGTGCTATGATGTCTTTTGCTTCAATAATTTCAACAACAGCAGGAGCAGTTTCAAGGTCTTCAGGTCGTTTGGATACTGATGATACGGTAACTCTCAGATTTTCTTTTTTGGTACTGTAAAGGAGTTTCTGAAAAACAATATTTTGGTTTTCAGGTTTGTAATTTGAATTTGAGGAAACAATCTCATTTAAATACTGAGTTGCCAACGCGATAGAATCTTCCGCGATTGCAGTCAAAGCTAAAAGTTCACGCATTCTATTGGTGTTACTCAGCGAAAGTTTTTTATTGGGACTCAAGCAGCATTTTAAATTGTTTTTAAGAGAAGGAAACTGACCTATTACGTATAATTCTTTTAGATTTTCAATCTTACAGTCGCAGTTGATGTTTTGAGCTTCTACTTTTAAAAAAGACAGAAGGAGTAGTGAAAGCAAAAAGACCTTTCTATTTAAAAGAGTTATCATCAATAATATTTAGTAAATAAATTTAATGAAAGATAAGGAATATGGAGTCATCTCGAATAAAATTCAAATAAATGTTTACCCCTCCAAAAGCGTTTTTAATTTATTGATTTCAAATTCGTCATGGTTGTAAAAATTAGACAACCATAATCTGTAATATTTAAAATTTGATTTTTGTGCGATTTGGCAGCGATCAATGTCAAAAATGTAGTCTTCAAATCCATTGTGAATAATTTTGCCATTGATATCCAAAAGGAGAATTTCTCCAGATTTTTTAATCAATGCTATTTCAAATTCGTAACCTCCAATTTTAAAGTAATTTTCAAAATAAATCTTTTGGTTGAGTTTTTTGGAAAGATTCTCAACGAGATCGATAGAAAAGGATTTTAACATTTCAGAATTCAATCTTCTTTTATGTGGATTGTTAAATTGCTTTTGACTTACCACCTGCAGAACATCAGTTACGCCCTTCTGATTTTCCTCATAAATCGCTTTTACATAATTTAAATAAGCATACAGAATACTTTTACCTCTATTGCCATTTTCTTGAATGAGCGTGTGATATCCTTTGTAAACAGCTTCAGGAATTGAGGAGAAAACAACCATTTTATCTATTGCTCTAGTAATAATAACATTCAACAATTTATGGCCTCTTTTACGAGTATTTACTGGGCCTAAACGCTCTTTAAAAACACCCTCATCATTCAAGCCATAGGTAGTCCCTATGATAATTATGTTGCGCTCTTCTCCTTGAATGTTTTCAATATTTTTTACAAAAAATCCGTTGGCTTGAAGTTCCTGAAGTTTTTTATAAAATTTCAAACTTGTTTTGGATCGTATTTCAAGCTGATTCAAAACTTCTTCACGTTGTTTTAAACTAAAAGTTGCCACCCCTAAAGATTGATTTGAAGGTACTTTTTCTTCGATGTAATTTACAATTTCACGAGCTTCTGTTTTGTTGATACGGTTGATGAATTTTCCTTCTACTGGATAAAACTCAATAGCTGTGTATTTTTGGTTTGGTGGTTTGGGAATTAATCTTGATTTGTAAAATGCCGCATTAGAGAAATTGATTAAGTCAGGATGTTTAGAACGGTAATGAATGTCTAGATAATGCGAGTTAAAATTTTTGGAGATACAAAAATCGAGTAATGATTTAGTATTTTCCTGATTAGCAGTTTCTTCATTGTTATCAAAATTTGAAGAAGATTCTGTAAAGTAATCCATGGGAGGAAGCTGATGGAGATCGCCTGCTACAATAGATCTTTTTCCTCTCAATAAAGAGGCAAAGGTATCTTCAATTTTCAGTTGACTGGACTCATCAAAAATAACATAATCAAAATACCCTTTTTCTAGCGGGAAAAGACTCGAACAACTACTGGGATTGGTCATACAGACGGGGAAAAAGGATTTGAGGATTCCCGTTTCATGATTTGAAATCTTAGTCAAAGAATATTTAAGTCGATTGGAAGTACTTTTCTTTGCGAAAAATTGCTCAATAGTGAGATCCGTTACAGTTTTTTTAAACTTTTGTATGCCTTCCAGTCGATTGCGATTCAGGCGGTATGATGTTTTTTTAAGAATGTAATCGTTGATTTGTTTTACATCTGTTTCAATATCGTAATACCCTTTTTCGAAACCATTAAAATCGAAATTATCAATAAAATTTTCGTGGAGTAAATGAGCGCAATACCAATCAAAAAAATCTTTGTCAAAAGAGGCTCCAATCGAACCCATTTTGTAAATAAGATTTTGGTCATTTATCCCATGACTGATGAAATAAGAATGGAAGTCCTTTAATCCATCAAAATCATTTACCTGCTCTTGTAATTGAAGAATGGATTGAGCAAGAAAATCAATTTTTTTTGCGAGATCAAGCGCATTGAGTTTACTGTTGAATGAGGAGTTAAATACAGCTAAGTTTTTAATTTGATGGGCATAGTGTCGATATTCTTTCTGGATGTCATTCAGGGTTGAATCATCAGAATCAACAAAGTCCAGATACTTAAATGCAAAGTTGCTTTTACCAATCAGTGCTTTTTCAAGACGAGGAGAAAGTTCCTTCAGCTTTTTGTAGTAGGTCTCATACATAGAGGAAATATGGCTTTGAAAAGTGAGTTTGTCAGTATCGAAAATAGCTTTATCAGCAAGTTGATAAAAGGATTGATAAGGATTGAGAATCTTAAACTTTTCAGCAGTTTTTTTAAACAATTTTTGAAGTGTTTTAAATTCTTCAAGAGTGAATGTGTAAGCATCTGCTTTTAATTCAAGTGATGTACTCAATATTTTATACCTATCAGATTTTAGAGCCACTACAAGATCAGAGTACGTGATTTTTTCACCAAGAATAGGCTGAAATAATCTTTTTTTAGTTTTGTTGATGAGGGTAATTACTTCCTCAACTTTTAAAATTTTGTCTTGAATCAGTTTCTCTTCAGCTGAAGAAAAATGAATTTTTTTCTCTTTTGTTTGAGCAAAAATTGAGTTTCCACTATTCAGTTTCAATAAGATGTCGCGCGCCTTATTGACAACACTTCGGCGATCTTTTTTTACCTCTGAAATATTGATGCAATAATCGTTAAAACCCAGCTCTGCTAAATTCTCATAGAGTACGTCAATCGCTGTTTTTTTCTCACAAACAACCAGACAGGTTTGTCCTTTGCTTAAGATGTAAGTAATGGCTGCGGTTAAGGTTTTACTTTTTCCTGTACCAGGAGGACCATGAATTACGATATTTTTTCTTTCGTTTATTGTTCGAATAACTCTTTGCTGTGAATGATCCAGTGCAACCCCAGCATAGAGGGAGTCATTCAGATTCTTTTCCATTTTGAACGAACAAGGAATGGTGTTGTTTTCTAGTGTGTTGTAATCAGCTACAATAGCTTCTTTAGAGCCAGCATAGAGCCCCAAAATACCGTTGTTAATCAGCTTTGGTTTATGATCAATAAAAAATTTTGGAGCTTCTTTTTCAAAAGGGTCAAGTGGATAAAATCGATGATACTCATTCAGAGGCATACAACCCAAGGTGTAGAGAATCGTATTTAGAGTATTTAAAATTTGTTCAAAGCTTGTAGATTCATTACTTAGGTTGGGGAGAGCGAATTCCGATTGATAATGTTTTCGTATGTGGCTTATGAGTGATGGGTTGATTGAAATGCTATCACTGGCTTTACGACTGACACGAATAGATCCAGTTCTTTTTAAATGTCCAGAAATTTGAACATCCCAAATGAGAATAGGTAAAGTGTTAATTCTCTTTTTTTTAGGTTCTGCTATTTCAATAAGGGGAAATCCAATTCCTACAGGATCTAGATTTAATTCGTTTTTAAAATCAACATTTTTACGCAACAAGTGCAGTAGCCTTCTTTCGTTTCTGTTTTCGGAAAGGTTTTTAAAGTGAATGGGGAATTTATATTTGAAAGGCTCATTAGATAAAAGTTTATTTGAGATTTGTAGAGGTTCTAAGTTTATGGCGAGACTACTTAAAGAGATTAAGTCGATCTTATTAACACTCTTCTTTGGATGGGCATTAATAAAAATTGAGCGTGCATTGGAGTCTAGTACCTTATCTTTTAACTGAGCAATAGAATAGTCTCGATGCATTAACTAAAAAACTTAATCTTTAGACTTCATTAGTGCTTTGGTCAAAGAGGAAGCAACAATCCCAGTTGGAATAGCAACCAAGCCCAAGCCTATAAATACTATGAAGGTTGAAAATATTTTACCCCCAGCAGTGATGGGATAAATATCCCCATAGCCGACGGTAGTAAGGGTGGCTACCGACCACCACATGGCAGCAAATATGGAAGAGAATGCCTCGGGTTGGGCTTCATTTTCAAAGAAATAGATTCCAACAGAAGAAAAATAAATGAGCAATAGGGTAGCAAATGAAAATAAAAAAAGTTCTCTTTTGACATCATCAAAAGACTGTTTTAGTTTCGCTAATGTATCCTGATAACGCAAAAATTTAAGTAACCTAAGCAGACGGAAAAGTCGTACGGCTCTTAACGATTTTAAATCCATACCCATAGAAATGTAAAAAGGTAAAATGGCAATGAGATCAATTAATCCAAAAAAACTAAAGATGAACCTGAAGGGTTTAGGACTGGTAAAAAGTCTCAGTAGGTATTCCAAACTAAAAATTAGAATGGAAAATAATTCAACAATATTTAAAACTTCAATGAGTCGGACAGAAAGATTAGGAAGGGTTTGAACGGAAAAGTTTAAGATGGATATTAGAATTAAAACTTGGATACTTTTTTCAAAAAAGGAGGCAAAATTTGAATTCCCAAAAAGAAAATTATTTAGTTTATTTCTCAATTCTAAATCTTTTTATTTTAATTGTTCAGATAAAGTGCGGTTAAAAGTTTTGAAAAGTAAAGGACACACTTTGAATTAATTTTTACTCTTCTGTAAATTTGAGTTAAAATTTAAAATTCTGAAATGTTTGAAGTAAATTGAAATTTGATTGCGCTTAATGTGTTTAAAATTAATACCCGGAGTGTATCTTGATCAGTATTGTGAATGGTTTGACAATACTTCAGATAAACGTTTTGTTCATTCAAACCCAAATGACCCAAAAATAATCTCTTATTAATAGTGATAATTTTGTTTTGCAAAACCTCTGTATTTTGATCTCCAACGGTAAATGGTAAATAATACTGTAAAACAGAAACGCCATTGAGTTCCTTTTCAAGATCCTTAAGAAACATGAGATAGATTTTCAGGGTAGGTAGTTCAGGGAAGTCATCAAAATTTAAATCTACCGTTAGTTGATCTACTGAAGAACCCTCTATTTCAAAGGTTTCTTTTTTAACACTGTAGTAATCTTCTTCAAATATGGTTTTTATGACGTCTATCATCAATTTTTATAAAATTAAAATGGGTTGTACCAACTTTTTTTCTCTTTTTTCTCTTCATCCAATTTATCATCAAACTTATCTACATTTTTAGATGAAAGATTTTTGGAAACTTGAACGTCTACTTTATCCATATCTTTTTGTCCCCAATTTCTTGGATCTAGAGCTGAGCCCCAAGATTTAGCAGCGCCTTTTTTGGCAGTTTTAACAGTGCCTTTCTTATTTTTCGTTCTTTCCCAACCTTCGTCTTCGTACTTAGAATTTTTTGCAGCCTTGTAATTTTTAGCAGCCGAACCGTCAGTGTCAAGTTTCGTTCCTACGGCATGTTTTCCAGATTGATTTCTACCCAAACTCTTATCGATTTTAGATTTCCAATTCATTGGATTAAAAGAAGAACCTTCTTCACTTGCTATTCTTGCCTTATTTTTATTTTTCCTGTCCGTGTAAATTTCTTTGTCTGATCTTAATCTTCTAGCTTCACGATCTCTAAGATTTTGAGCTCCAGCACCAATAGCTTCTGTTGCGGCTGAAACACCCATTGAAGCAGCTCCAAGTGCAGCACCTACAGGAGCTCCAACACCAGACGCTGTGAATCCTGCTCCAACAGCACCAAGAGTCGATGCAAGTGTTCCAGCACCAGCACGACCCATATTATCTTTTTCTAATTTAATTTGAGTTTTGAGATCTGATTTTTCCTTATTGGATTTAGCGTTTTCCAATTTTCCTTGTAAATCATTTTTATTTTTACGAGACTCATTAAAATCATAGCCTCCTTTTGCCATGCCATAGGTTCCGCCAATCAGTCCACCTACTCCAGAGGCAACTCCAGCAGCTCCAGTCTTACCTGCTTGTTCTAGACCAAAACTAGTAGTTTTTGCTATGGCAGTTGCTCCTTTCGAAGCTGCATCTCCTTTGTTATTTTTGGCCCATTTTTTTGCGCTACTGGCTCCACTTTTCGTTGCATCCCAGGCTGTGTTTGCTCCACTTTTTGTTGCATCCCATGCCTTTCCAAAAAATCCTTTTTTCTCCTCCTCTTGCTGTCCGTCTTCTGCAAGCTGAGCTACATTAGTATTCGCTGAAGAAGAACTGATCAAACTGTTTTGATTAACGACTCCTGAACTACTTAAGGCTTTTGCTCCCATTTTTGTTGCTTCACTTTCTAGGGCACTATCATCGTTTATTGAAGTTCCATTGATTTCTCGTGTTGAATTAACTCTACCTTGTTTTTGTTGTACAACATGCCATGCCTCATGAGCTAGATGCTTTTCTTGCCCTCCTCCAACATGAATCTGATTTCCCTCTGCGTAGGCGTGAGCTCCTAAATCTGATGGCTTATTAGAATTGTAATTGACTTTAACGTCGTCCAGTGAAATTCCTGAAAGCGATTCCATACCCTGCTTGAGAGGATCTGGGAGCCCAGTATCATTTTGATTTGCCTTTTTTTGAAGATTGGATAAACGACTGTCGCTGGAATGCGCTTCAGATTTTTCTTGAAGGGCATTCAATTTCTTTGATGCAACACTTTTATCTTTATCAAAACCACTTTGTTCTGATGAATCTTTCTTGCTTTTAGCAGCAGACTCTTTTTTTATTCTTTTTTCAGGAGAAGAAAACATAGTAAATAAGTTTAACTAAATATACAAAAATTCCTCATGTGTGGAATAAGAACGCTAAATTAAAGTTTAGTAATTCCTTGGTGAGTGAATTCAATGCTTTCGATTGCTGCCTCAGATGATTCTGAATTCATTTCTGTTGAGGTGTATTTCAGCGGAAATGCGTTGTTTATCTGCCATGTCATTCTAGGCTCAGTAGTTTCATCCAGCAAACGAATAACAACAGTCATGCGTTTGTATGTGTTGAGTGCAATCTTAGAGATCAAAGCTTGGTATGTATCGTCTTGAGCAAAAACTCCTTTTTTCAAAGTTAGATTTCCAGATTTTTTGATCCCTGGCATTTGAATGGTACCAAAACTAGGATCATTGCCATGACGATATGAGATATTATCAGCCTCAATTTCTAATCCAGAAACTTCAAGAAAGGGTAAATCTGTAAGATCATCAATGTCAACCGAAAAATAAAATTTAGGCAAAGGCCAAAACTGATCTTGTTCACCACCTGTTCCTGCCTTTGGTACTGCCATTTTTTAAATCCAAATATTAGATCAACTAAACTAATATATTTTTTTAAATTTGAGTGTGTAAATACAAAATTAAGACTTTGGGACTATGTGTTTGTAAAGGAGCAAAAATTAAATGCTCAATGGGTGATAAGGAAGTTGATTTGGGTGCTTTGCCAATTCCAATAAAGAATGAAGGTAATGAATTGATGAGTGTTTTAAATTTTATCCCCTATTTAAATATCCCCTCTTTTGGAAACTGTAAATCACCTGCAAACCCTATGGTCATTGCCGCTCAAGGCGCTCCTCAAACGTGTATTCCAATGGTTGTTACCCCATGGAGTCCTGGAGCAAGTAAATTAAAAATTTTGGGTGGAACAGCGGCATTAATGGAAGACGATACCAATTTATGCTTATGGGCTGGGTCTCTCGAAATTACAGATCCCGGACAAAAAACACTTAAAGCCAAATAGTACCAAGGGAGCGTTTGACCCTTTTTATGTTCATTGAGAAAAATCAATTATTTTATCACCTCAAATTCCACACGTCTATTTTCTTGATGGATTTCTTCTGAAGCTTTAATTGCAGGACTTTTATCAATAAAAGACGAAATATTTTTTGATTTTAGTTCCATCATGAGTTCCTTAGCCTGTTGGTAATATTCGAATGTACTTATGATCACACGTGAATACTTGCCTGAAATACTGTATTTTGTAGAAGGATAACCAAGTTTTTTAAACTTGGAGACTAGGGCGTCAGCATTTTTCTCATTTTTAAACCCTCCTCCAATTAAAACATAGTTTTTTAACGAATTTTCTTCAATAGTACTTTCCCCAAAACCTTTGGATTCTAAATAATTTTGATGCTCAATTTTTGATTGGATGTAGGTTATGATGGAATGGGCTCGTTGGATTGATAATTTTTGGTTGTAAGTTGCTGAACCTCGGGCATCAGTAAAGGCTTTAATTTTTAGTTTCAGATCAGGATACCGATTTAATAGAGCCACTATTTCTTCGAATCGCTCTTGATACTTTTTCCATAATTCACTTTTATTAAATTCATAATAAATCGGTCGAATTGTAAAATCTAATGCTGTAGGTTTTTCAATACTTTTTTCGACTTCTAAAAAAACAGTAATGGGCTTGGAAGTTGAAAGTTTTGATTTCAGGTGATACTGAAAGCTATCTTTTTCAATCAACGGTTGCTTAGCTAGATACCAAAAGCTTCCGTCTTCTTTAAGTTTTAAATCTCCATTAGCTGTAGATTGATTTAGAATCGCTTGCTTGCTTATTAATGCTTGAAGAGGATCGTTTTTACGCATTGCCTGCTGATCGTTTGTCAATACGCCTTTTGTAGCAGCTACCTTTAGGGTGTCCCTGTTGAAACGGTAGCGGTCTTCTTTTCCCATTATGGGGGGTTGGTAACTAAAGTAGTAGTTGTTATCCACTCCATTCTCACGATTGGAACTTAGGAATCCCAAAAGTGAATTTGCATCTATTGAAAATCCAAAATCATCATTTTCAGATAAAAAGGGAGCTTTGAGTTGAGCAGTAGTCCATTTTTGATCGGGTAGGAGCTGTGCCATCCAAATGTCAAGGGTTCCATTCTCAGAGGCTCTCTTTCTTGAGTAAAACAAGGTATTTTCATTTAAAACGTATGGAAATACTTCATCTGAGGAAGAGTTGATTTCATCTCCCATATTTTCAATTTTACCTAAGCTACCGTCTTCTAAAATAGCCACTTTGTAGAGATCCATGCCACCAGCCCCTCCTGGGCGATCACTCGAAAAATAAAGAGTTTTTTCAATTGCATCAAAAGTAGGATGCATGTTTGAGTAATTCCCATTTATTTCAAAAAGGGGGCGTTGTGCTTTAGATTGATTTACGGGAAAGGGAGTTTTAAAAATATTTAATTGATATTCTTTATTCGTACCCATTTTACCTACACTTCGAGTGAAATACAACTGATTATTTTCCAGATCTAGAGTCGAAGGACCTTCTTGAAGGTTGGTGTTTATTCCTAAGATTAGTTGGTCTTGCTCTACAGTGCCTGTAAGGGTGTCAATACGTGCCTTTGCCAAATTGTAAATAAGACTTTTAGATTTTATTTTTCGACGTTTTAGTTTTTCGCCTTCCATTTTTTTTGAAGTAACGTAAATGAAATCAATCCTATTTGGCAACGAACTAACCATTTGGACTACTCCGTATTCATTTCCAGAAGTATTGTTAGGAAATGGAGTTAGCTTTTGAACTGAGTCGAGCGTTCTTTCTAAAAGCTTCTCTGAGAGAGGGTCTGTTGTATTATTTTGTCCTTGTAAAAATAGGGTAAAACCGAGGAACAGAACGAGCACTTTATTTTTCATATTAAAACAGTCTTGGGGATCGTAAAAATCCAATTTCTTTTTTCCTCAACTGAATGCGTAATAGAATTTCATGTGAGGTATTTGTTATCCCAAAATTTCTATTTCCTATTCTACCCTGATAGGCGTAGGCAATTGAAGTCGATTTCGAGAGATTCAAGCCTGCAATAGCTCCAAAAAATCCAGCTGAATTTTGATTAGGCAAAATATTTTCTACAGTTGCCCGGTATTGGGGTCCCAGCCAAAAGCTGTTTCTTATGGAGAGCAGAATACTGGTATCGTAAACCCAAGGTTGAGCTTTTATTTTGTGAAATAACATGCTAGGCTTTAATTGTAAAGAGGAATTTAAACTGATCAAGACACCACCAATAAAGTAAGTATTTCGATTAAGGTATAAATCTTCATCTTCGAAAAAGTAGGGAATGCTTCCGCCAAAATAGAAGGACTTATTTTGTAAATAAAAACCAAAACCAAGATTGGGTGAAAATTCATTAGTGTAGTTGACCATAAGCGAAGGATCGTTCGCACTTATGGGAGTCAAGATGGAATTATTAAAGTTCAGTGATCTAGAACTCAATTTCAGCCCTATTCCGAGTTTTAATCCCGCTTCATTTAGTCTTAGATGGTATGCTAAATCAATAGCCATATTGTTTCGCTCCGTGGGTCCAATATTATCAGAAATGCCCGATACACCTAAACCAAAGTTTTTGTTTTTGATTAGGTGACTAACGCTAAAAGCATGACTTTCAGGAGCTCCTGGTATCCCTTCCCATTGATTTCTTGTTTCTGCTGTAAATTGAGTTAACGTCGTGGCTCCTACATAAGCAGGATTGATAAGTTGGTGATTGAACATGTACAGCGAGAAAGAAGCTTCTTGTTGTGCATTGGTAAGCAACCCAGTAAAGAGTGATAGTATTAAAAACGTTATTTTTTCTATTCTACACATGTCAATCTCGATTCAAGTAAATGAATCCTTTTTTTGTTCGTCTGCGACATTAAGAGTTTAGAAATAGGTACCGTTTGGTAACGGTCTACTGTTTGAAGTCTCCTGTAAATTACAGGAATTGGTTTTTGATTCGACATCAGAAGCCTTTAGGTTCACGGTTTAATAATTTTATTTACTATATTTTATAAATATAATATTAAAAATACATTTCATCTCAAACCTTCAATAAAGAAAGCGGTTTGTTTAGCAGGTAAATTCACAGATCATTAAATGCCCATCGGATCCGTTTTGCATGACAATCACTATTATTATTTAAAATGTCACCTTATTTGAGGTGAAATTTTATGCAAATGAACGAGGCAATGCTTAATTACAGGAGTTAAAAAAAGCCAACTGCTTTTGATACAGTTGGCTAATTTAAGTGACCTCGGCAGGATTCAAACCTGCAACCTCTTGAGCCGTAATCAAGTGCACTATTCAGTTATGCTACGAGGCCATTTGATGGATGCAAATATAATTAAATTCTAGAATCGTCAAGGCTTATTGATTTCATTTTTCCTAAGAGTATTTCTGTTACAGAACTTAAATGTATCTTGCTTTTTTTTTAAATGGATTACATTGCAATTGGAATCGGATTAATCTTACTCATAAAAGGAGGAGATTGGCTTTTGGATGCGGCAGTAGCCTTGTCTTTACGGCTTAAGATACCTAAAATTGTGATTGGAATGACTGTGGTGTCTTTTGCTACCTCAGCTCCAGAACTGATTGTTTGTGTGAAATCTGCTTTAAAAGGGTATCCTGATCTAGCCTTTGGCAATGTGGTTGGGTCAAATATTGCCAACTTGGCATTAGTGTTGGGTACGGTTTTGTTGATTCATCCTATCGAAGTTACCAAAAGCTTTTACAAAACAGATTGGCCGATCATGATTTTAGCAACCTTGGTGTTCTTTTTTTTCATTAAAACCGATGGATTTTTAAGTCAAACAGAAGGGGGAACGTTACTAGTTTTACTTTTTGTCTTTTTGGGTTATCTTTTGTTTTTTCAGAAAAAAGCAATTGTAGAAGAGCAAATTGAGGTTGAGGAGATGGAGCTTTCTTTCCAAAAATTAATTTTATTATTATTTTCAGGAGGCTTTTGTTTGTGGCTTGGTTCAGAGGTCTTGGTTGAAGCTGCAGTATCTGTGGCAAAGTCTTTAGGGGTAAGCGAACGGATCATCAGTATTTCAGTAGTTTCTGTAGGTACTAGCATACCTGAATTGTCTGCTTCTATCATTGCAATTATTAATAAAGAGCGAGCAATTTCTATTGGAAACCTAATAGGATCCAATATTTTTAACATACTGGCAGTAATGGGAACTACTGCTTTGATTTATCCAATTAAACTAATTGATCAAGCAATATTAGAAGTTGATTTATTTTGGATGCTTGGAGTTTCCTTACTCATTTTACCTCTGGTTTTTTTTCCAAAAAGAATGCGTTTGGGAAGATTTGAAGGGCTGATTCTTTTGGTAGTCTATGGCGCTTTTTTAGTTCAAATGTTTTCTTAAAAAAAACATCCCTAAGCATTTTGCAAAGGGATGTTGTGTTTACTCTGAATTTGTAAAACTAGATTTTCGCTGATTTTACAGTTTTGATAATTCGAGAGGCAATTTTGTATGGATCTCCATTAGAAGCAGGTCTTCGATCTTCTAACCATCCTTTCCATCCTTTTTCTACAGTCAGGATAGGAATTCTGATAGAAGCTCCTCGATCGGATACTCCAAAACTAAATTCATCTATGGATTGGGTTTCGTGTTTCCCTGTGAGACGTTGATCGTTGTATGCTCCGTAAACTTCGATGTGTTCTTTCACTACAGGACGGAAAGCTTCACATATTTTTTCATAAGTTTCTTTAGAACCACAAGTTCTTAATACTTCATTAGAGAAGTTGGCGTGCATTCCTGAACCATTCCAGTCTGTATCTCCAAGGGGTTTTGGATGCCAGTCAATTGCAAGTCCGTATTTTTCGCCAAGGCGTTCCAGTAAATATCGAGAAATCCACATTTCGTCACCAGCTAATTTTGCTCCTTTAGCAAAACATTGATATTCCCACTGTCCTGAAGCAACCTCTGCATTAATTCCTTCAACATTGATTCCGGCTTCTAAACACTGATCTAAATGCTCTTCTATCATTTCACGTCCAAAAGCATTTTTCGCTCCTACTGAACAATAAAATTGTCCCTGTGGAGTCTGATCTCTTGGAAATCCTAAGGGAAGGTTAGTTTCTGGATCCCATAAAAAGTATTCTTGTTCAAATCCAAACCAGAAATCATCGTCATCATCGTCGATTGTAGCTCTTCCGTTAGAGGAATGGGCTGTGCCGTCAGCGTTAAGAACTTCCGTCATGACCAACCAACCGTTTTTACGATCAGGGTCTTGATACAATGCAACTGGTTTTAAAAGACAATCTGAAGAGTTTCCTTCAGCCTGAAGCGTGGATGATCCATCGAAAGACCAAAGCGGACAATCGTCTAGGGTTCCTTTGAAATCATCTACAATTTTAGTTTTACTTCGAAGATTTGCAGTGGGTTGGTAACCATCCAACCAAATGTATTCTAGTTTTGATTTACTCATGATATTAATTTTTGGTAAAATTAAAATTTTCTATTACCCCCCAAAGAAAGAATGGCTTAAAGAAATTAACAATACCTAATTTTTACGAACACCCTATTTTTTTATGGGTAAAATTTATTAATTATCATTTTTTACAGAAATGAATGTAAAAAATTCAAAATGTTTAACTTTACATTCTAATCCAGAATCCTTAATTTATCATGCAAACCTTACGCAAAAAAAGTTTAGAGGGGCTTACAAAATCTTCAACGGCAACAGAAAAGGTAAAATTACTAGATTCTGAATTTGCTAGCCATGTTTTAAACAATAAACAGCTTCAGAAATTTATCAGTGAAAAAGCTTTTGAACAAATGCAGCTTTGCATAGACAAAGGAACACAGATGGGGAGTTCTTTAGCGGATCAAATTGCCTCTGCAATGAAGTCCTGGGCAAGGTCAAAAGGAGCAACACATTACACCCACTGGTTCCAGCCTCTTACAGGGGTTACAGCGGAAAAACACGAGTCGTTTTTTGGGTTAGATGCGGAAGGGAATCAAATTGAAAAATTTGACGGCGATCAGTTGGTTCAGCAAATTCCTAATGCATCCAGTTTTCCAAGTGGCGGCATACGCAATACTTTTGAAGCCAGAGGATACACCGCTTGGGATCCTACTTCCCCTGCATTTCTTTTTGAAAATACACTTTGCATTCCTACCATATTTGTTTCTTACACAGGAGAAGCTCTGGATTACAAAACACCTTTTTTAAAATCACTACAAAAGCTGGACGATGCTGCTACAGATATTTGTCGCTATTTTGATAAAAATATTTCAAAGGTTACCGCTACCCTTGGTTGGGAACAAGAATACTTTTTAATTGATCGAAGTTTGGCTTTTACCCGTCCTGATTTGATGCTTACCGGGAGAACCCTGCTGGGGCATCCTCCATCCAAGGGACAGGAGTTAAGTGATCATTATTTTGGCTCAATTCCCTCTAGAGTGAGTGATTTTTTAATTGAACTTGAAAGAGAATCTAGTTTGGTGGGTATTCCAATTAAAACAAGACATAATGAGGTTGCTCCCAGTCAATATGAAGTGGCTCCTATTTTTGAAAATGCAAATCTGGCTGTTGACCACAACACATTATTGATGGATCTCATGAATAAAATTGCCTACAAACACAACTTTGTAGTGCTTTTTCATGAAAAACCATTTGATAAAATTAATGGCTCAGGCAAACACACCAACTGGTCCCTCAATACGAACACAGGCATCAACCTTCTCAGTCCGGGTAAAACCCCGATGAGCAACCTGCAATTTTTATCCTTTTTTATCAATACGATTACAGCGGTTTTAAAACACAAAAATCTAATAAAAGCCGCTACGGTTTCGGCAAGCAATGATCTTAGAATAGGGGTTAACGAGGCGCCATCTTCCAGCCTCTCGGTGTTCATTGGAAAATATCTTTTTAAAGTAATGGAAGACCTTGAACATGTCTCAAAAGGTAAGCTGTCTCCTGAAGAAAAAACAGACCTTAAACTAAATGTTATTGGAAAAATTCCAGAAATACTTCTGGACAATACCGATCGAAATCGAACTGCACCAATTGCTTTTACAGGAAATAAGTTTGAGTTTAGAACGGTAGGTTCGAAATCTAACTGTTCGAAGCTAATAACTGTTTTGAATGCTATTGTTACAGAACAATTATTGGATTTTAAAATAGCTGTAGACAAACTTATTGATGGCAAGAAAATGAAAAAAGACGATGCCATTTTTAATGTTTTAAGAGAAACTATTTCCTCGATAAAACCTGAGCTTTTGCCACAGAAAAATGATTCTGATGACAAAAAAGAATTGGGAAATGACAACAATTTGGAATCTCATGAGATTAGTCCTAAGGCATTACCTGCTTTTTTGGAGGACAAATCAGTAAAATTATTCGGTACTCTTGGGATTTTATCCGAAAGAGAGCTTAAAGCGCGCTATCAGGTTGATCTTGAGGCTTATGTTTCGACGCTCCAAATCGAATCTCGAACGTTGGGTGACATGGCAAGAAATCACATTATTCCTACAGCCATTCGCTATCAAAATATGCTTATTGAGAATATTCGAGGATTAAAAGAAATTTATGGAAGTTCCTACAAAGACTTTGCAGGAGAACAACTTGTAATCTTGGAGCAAATCTCACTTTACATTTCTCAAATAAATGATGGGGTTACCCAAATGATCAATGCTAGAAAAAAAGCCAATGTCATAACGGACTATCAGAATAAAGCCCTTCAATATGCTGAAATCGTAAAGCCCTTTCTAACTAGTATCCGCTACCCGTGTGATAAGTTAGAATTGACTGTAGAAGACACGATTTGGCCTCTGGCAAAATATCGTGAAATGTTGTTTGTTCGTTAATAAGTATCCTTTTGCTTCGCTTTTCTTTTGAGACAAAACACGTACTTTTGTTTAAAACAAGAATATGTCGGATAGATATTCTCAGCGAGGTGTTTCTGCCCAAAAAGAAGATGTTCACCAAGCAATAAAAAATATTGACAAAGGACTTTATCCAAGGGCTTTTTGTAAGATTATTCCCGATGTACTAACTGGAAGTGATGCGCATGCTTTGGTCATGCATGCTGATGGAGCAGGAACAAAATCATCTCTGGCATACATGTATTGGAAAGAGACAGGAGATTTGTCCGTTTGGAAGGGAATTGCTCAGGATGCCCTGATTATGAATACGGATGATTTACTTTGTGTCGGAGCAACCCAAAACATTCTTCTTTCCTCAACCATTGGAAGAAATAAAAATCACATTCCAGGAGAAGTTATTGGCGCTATCATTGAAGGAACGGAAGCGTTACTGGAAACTCTTAACAAATGGGGGGTCTCAATTCATAGTACTGGGGGTGAAACGGCAGATGTAGGGGATCTTGTGAGAAGTATTATTGTAGATTCAACAGTAACAGCAAGGATGCTTAAAAAAGATATTATTGACAATGCCAATATCCAAGCAGGAGATGTTATTGTTGGGCTCTCTTCATCGGGGCAAGCTTCTTATGAGTCAGAATACAACGGGGGAATGGGAAGTAATGGACTTACTTCTGCTCGGCATGATGTTTTTTCTAAATCATTGGCTGCTAAATATCCCGAAAGTTTTGACCCGAACGTTCCCAAAGAATTGGTTTACTCAGGATCAAGAGAACTTACTGATGTTTTGGAAGGCGTTCCCTTAGACGTAGGTAAATTGGTACTTTCACCTACTCGAACCTATGCGCCTATTATTCAAAAGATTTTTGAATCTGTAGATCGCACTAAAATTCACGGAATGATTCACTGTAGTGGTGGGGCTCAAACCAAAATATTGCATTTTGTAGATGCGCTTCATGTAATAAAGGACACGCTCTTTTCCATTCCTCCGCTATTTGAGTTGATTCACAAAGAATCAGGAACATCAGGAAGAGAAATGTACCAGGTTTTTAATATGGGTCATCGTATGGAATTGTATGTACCTCCCACACTTGCTGATGAAATTATTTCTATTTCAAAGAGTTTTAATGTTGAGGCACAAATTGTAGGTAGGGTAGAGGAATCACCCATAAAGAAGTTAACTCTTGAAACCCCCCTTGGAACCTATGAATACAACTAGCTCTCTTATTTTAAAAAAACAATGCTTTTTATTTTTTGCTTTGCTCTCATGTTTTTTTGCATTAGCACAGGAAGACTTATTTGGAATGCTTCGTGAAGATGCTGAAGTAAATCAAACAGAATTATTACCTGATAAAATGATCTTTACTCAGCGTTTTCTTTGGGGTGAAAAAGGGCTCATGAGGAGTCTAAAAGTATCCCCTTTGACCCTAGAGCAACGAGAAAAAGAATTAAAAATTAGAAGAAAAATGTTGAAAGCCCATCAAATCATTGGGTTTGTTACCTTGGCAGGTATGGTAGCTCAAGGCATCATGGGCACCCAAATGTACAAGGGCGACTACTCTTTTAAAGAAGCTCATGAAACCATTGGGAACCTTACTTCAATCAGCTATTTTACTGGTGCGGGTTTGTCTTTATTTGCCCCACCTCCTTTGGTTCATAAAAAGACAAAAGGTTTAAGTTCGACTCAGGCGCATAAATATTTGGCTACCATTCATTTTTCTGCGATGGTAGCGACTAATCTTTTGGCAGAAGAAAACACTAAGTTACATCGAGCGTCAGCATTTGCAGCATTTGGAAGCTATGCTACAGCAATTCTTGTTTTTAAATTTTAATCTCTATGCATTTAAAAAGTTTTATTTTTTTCCTTTTTTTTCAGTTAGTTCTTTATTCTCAAGAAGTTCAATGGGATGTAGATGACCAAACTTCTTTTATTGAATATGAGGGGAAACATTTATTGCATGAATGGGAGGGAAAAAATCAAAAAATTAAAGGTGTTGTAATTGCAAATCAGCGTACTGGGCAAATGAGTAAGATTGCTCTTTTGGTTCAAGTGAAAGACTTTGATAGTAATAACTCTGGAAGAGATGCTCATTCTTTAGAAGTTTTAGAAGCATTACGCTTTCCTGAAATCAAGTTTTATGCAGAGCAATTTAAATACCAGTCTGATAAGGTCTCTTTAATTGGCTCGCTTGAATTTCACGGGGTTACATTAGAAAAAGAAATCAAAGCACAATTGGAAAAATCAGCAAGTCAAATAACTCTGTTTGGTGAATTTGAATTGATTCCCTCTGATTTTGGAATAGACTTACCTTCTTTTTTGACAGTTAAAATGAAAGATTTGTTGAAGATTAACTATCGAATTGTCATCAATAAATAGGCGTAATAATCCCTTGACAATTTGTAAATTTGCATTTCTATGATAGAAAAACTTCACATAATTCAGCAACGCTTTGACGAGGTTTCCGATTTAATCATACAACCTGATATCATTGCTGATCAAAAGCGCTATGTTCAATTGAACAAAGAGTACAAGGATCTTTCAAATCTGGTTGCTAAGATAAAATCATACAAGACATTACTGTCCAACCTTGAAGAAGCAGAACAATTACTGAAAGAGGAGAAAGATGAAGAGATGCTAGCAATGGCTAAAATGGAGGTAGAAGAGGCAAAGGAAAGTATTCCTGCTTTAGAAGAGGAAATAAAGTTCTTGTTAATTCCTAAAGATCCTGAAGATGCTAAAAATGTGGTGATTGAAATTCGAGCTGGAACAGGGGGAGATGAAGCCAGTATTTTTGCAGGTGATTTGTACAGAATGTACACTAAATATTGTCAGTCAAAGCAATGGAAAGTAAGCTTTGTTGATTCGAGTGAAGGCACTGCGGGGGGATTTAAAGAAGTTATTTTTGAAGTTTCAGGTGAGGACGTTTATGGTACCATGAAATACGAATCGGGTGTACACCGGGTTCAACGTGTACCTCAAACGGAAACTCAAGGTAGAGTGCATACCTCAGCAGCAACTGTTATGGTTTTGCCAGAGGCCGAAGAGTTTGATGTCGAAATTGACATGAATGAAGTGCGAGTAGATTATTTCTGTTCTTCAGGACCTGGAGGTCAGTCGGTAAATACCACCTACTCTGCTGTTCGGTTGACTCACGAACCCACAGGAATCGTGGCGCAATGTCAAGATCAAAAATCTCAACATAAAAATAAGGACAAAGCCTTAAAGGTATTGAGATCAAGATTGTATGAATTGGAATTGTCAAAAAAATTGGCTTCCGACTCTGAAAAAAGGAATTCTTTGGTTTCTTCCGGCGATCGGTCAGCAAAAATTAGAACGTATAATTATCCCCAAGGAAGAGTTACCGACCACCGAATTGGTCTTACCCTCTACGATTTGCCCAATATCATCAATGGGGACATCCAGAAATTGATTGACGAGTTGCAATTGCATCAAAATACAGAGAAGTTAAAAGAGGCTGGAGAAGTAATATGACACAAGAGGCGCTGTTTGATCAAATTAAATTTAAAAAATCCTTCCTTTGTGTAGGACTTGACATTGATTTAGAAAAAATTCCCTCACACCTCAAGAAGCAGGAAGATCCTATTTTTACTTTTGCGAAAGAAATAATAGATGCTACACATTCTTATGCAGTTGCCTACAAACCTAATTTAGCTTTTTTTGAATCCTACGGAGTTCAGGGCTGGAAAGCATTTGAAAAGATAACAGGCTATCTCAATGAGCATTATTCAGATCATTTTATAATTGCCGATGCAAAACGTGGTGACATAGGAAATACAGCAGCACGTTATGCTAAAGCCTTTTTTGAGACCTATGAAGTGGACGCGGTTACAGTAGCGCCTTACATGGGACAAGATGCAGTAGAACCATTTTTAACCTTTAAGGACAAATACGCTATTTTGTTAACACTTACTTCAAATCCAGGAGCATTTGATTTTCAATTTACTGAGGCTGAGGGTCAAAAATTATATGAAAAAGTGTTGCGTACAAGTCTCGAATGGAAAGGATCAGATCAACTGATGTACGTAGTGGGTGCTACAAAAGCTGAGGCTCTAGCTTCAATTCGAAAGATCGTTCCCAATGCCTTTTTATTAGTCCCAGGTATTGGTGCACAGGGTGGAAGTCTTGAAGCCGTATCCCAAGCTGGATTGAATAAGCAATGTGGACTTTTGGTCAATTCCTCCAGAGGAATTATTTATAAATCTCAAGATAAAGACTTTGCAATTGCCGCTGCCGCTGAGGCACAAAAATTGCAAGAGGAAATGGCTGTGTATTTAGATCAAAAAGGAATAATATAGTGTTACACCATACCATCTACAAATCTGAAAATGACTCCAAACAATGGGTTACTTTTATCCATGGGGCAGGAGGAAATTCCTCTATTTGGTTTAATCAAGTGCGGTTTTTCAGAGCTTATTTTAACGTCATGTTGGTCGATTTACGAGGTCACGGTAAATCTGAAGTTTCTCCTGAAGAGTTGGAATATTCTTTTGATCTCATAATTGCCGATCTGATTCAGGTATTGGATCATCAGAAAATTCTAAAATCACATTTTGTCGGTATTTCTTTGGGTAGTATTCTGATCCAAAAAATGATGCAAACCCATCCCAATAGAATTGAGAAGATAGGTTTAGGAGGTGCCATTTTAAATCTTAACATACAGTCTAGGATCTTAATGTTCTTGGGAAAATTAACACAAACCATTCTTCCATTTATTTGGATTTATACGTTTTTCGCTTACGTGATTATGCCGTACAAAGCCCATCGCAAATCAAGAGCACTTTTTATTCGTGAAGCCAAAAAAATTTCTGAAAATGAATTTCGTAAGTGGTATAAATTGACGGCAAAACTACTTCCACTTTTAGAAAAAATTCGAAAACGAGAAGTGACCATTCCTACTCTGTATATTATGGGAAGTCAGGATTACATGTTTTTGCCTTTTGTAAAAAAAATTGTAAATCTTCATCCGTATTCCAGTTTATTAACTCTTCAAAAATCGGGACATGTTGTAAATATTGATCAGCCCGAGCAATTCAATTCTGGCTTATTGGATTTTTTGCTCGCTACAGACTAGTTAAAAACTATGGTTTTATTGCTGTAAGTCATTATTTTACGTTCGCAGTGAAGTTTTAATGCTCTGAGTAAAACGAAACGTTCTAGGTCTTGTCCCTTCAAAATAAAATCTTTGACTTCGTGTTCGTGCGATACACGGATGATGTCCTGTTCGATGATAGGACCTCCATCCAATTCTTCAGTAACATAGTGGCTGGTAGCACCAATTATTTTCACTCCTCTTTGAAATGCAGAATGATATGGTTTTGCTCCTGGGAACGCAGGTAAGAAAGAGTGATGAATGTTGATGATTTTAGAAGGATAAGCATCTATGATACGGGATGATACAATCTGCATGTAACGAGCTAAAACGATACAATTGACATCGTATTTTTTAAGAAGTTCCAATTGCTTTTGTTCCGCTTGGTCTTTGGTTTCTTTTGTGACAGGGATGTGGTAAAATGGAATATTGAACTGATCTGCAATAGGTTTCAGGTCCTGGTGGTTACTAATGATAAAAGGAATGGTACAAGCTAATTTTCCAGAACTTTGTTGCGCCAAAATGTCGTAAAGACAATGATCATATTTAGAGACGAATACGGCCATTTTAGGTAAAATATCTGCCAAATAAAACTTACAAGACATTTTAAAAGCATCTCCAAGTTCATTCCAAAATTTGGATTTAAAATCGTCAAAGTGCCTTAGGCTAAAATCACCTTCAACTTCAACACGCATAAAGAATGCCCCTTGGACACGATCTACATATTGGTCAATGTAGACAATATTTCCATTTCGTTCATGGATAAAATTAGTAACAGCTGCAATGATTCCTTTTTTATCAGGACAATACATTAATAAAATAAGACGCTTCACGAGGCAATTTTAGGGGTTATTCTCCAGGCTGGATGATTTTAAAATTCTCTTTTTGTTTGGCTGAATCTACCATAGTCTTTACTTCGGATAATAGTTTTTTAGCATCGTAAATTACTCCCTGTCTGATCGTGTATTTGACACCTCCTACACGGACTACTTCATTGTCCTCTGTTAGTTTAATTGCCCCTGTTCCATAAAGTACTTTAAAGTTTTCAAGAGGGTTTTCTTCTACGATGACAAAATCAGCATCTTTACCAAGTTCAATAGAACCCGTTTGATGATCAATTCCTAAAGCCTCTGCACCATTTAAGGTGGCTGCACGGATTACTTCTAAAGGATGGAAACCTGCTTCTCGAAGCATTTCAAGTTCTCTGACATAAGCAAAGCCATAGAGTTGAAAAATAAATCCAGAGTCTGAACCGGCCGCTATTCGGCCGCCTCTATTCTTATATTCATTGATAAAGGTCATCCAAAGCTTGTAGTTTTCTTTCCATGCTACTTCTTCTTCGGTTCCCCAAAAATGCCAGTACGATCCGTGAGAAATTTTACTAGGTTGGTAAAATCGCCAAAGTGAGGGTAGGGTGTATTCTTCATGCCATTCAGCTCTTCTAGCTCGATGCAAATCTCTACTAGCTTCGTAAATGTTAAATGTAGGGACTAGGGTAAAATCTAGATCAATCAATTCATTCATAACAGCATTCCAATGATCAGAATAGGGAGCAGCAGCTTGTTTCCATAATTTTCCAGCTTCGCCAAATCGGTGTTGTTCGTTTTGATAATTGTAGTCTAATGGATAGTCTTGAACGGTTCTGTCATCGAAAAGTGCTTCGGGTAATCCGTACCAATGTTCCATAGTGGTCAATCCAGCTCTAGCTGAATGAAGTACATTCCATCGTGCTACACTAAGTTGTGCGTGATGGCACGCAGAACGGAGTCCTAATTTTTTATTTTCATCTAGAGCTGCTTTCATAATTTGAGGTTCGGCTCCAAAGAATTTGATTCCATCTGCTCCATTTTTTGCATTTTGCCGAACCCACTCACGAGCTTGTTCTGGTGTGCTGATTGGATTTTTACTGCCTTGACCAAAACCTGTGTAGGCTAAAATTCTCGGAGCAATTATGGCATTTTTTGAGCTTTGTTTTTTAAGATTTACCGTGTATTCTACACCTCGTCCACTGGGTTCTCTTATGGTAGTAATTCCGTGAGCGAGCCAGAGTCGAAAAACATAATCCCAGTCTGCACCTTGCGCAACTCCTCCAATATGTCCATGCATATCAATAAAACCTGGCAGTACATAATGTCCATGAGCATCGATTTCTTTCCCGCCAGCTTTAAGCTTTGGTCTCTTGGAATCGTTAATTTCAACTCCTGGATATCCCACTACTTTAATGCCAACAATTTTATTTTTTTCAACAACAATATCAACTGGACCTATGGGAGGTGCTCCGTTTCCGTTGATTAGCATAGCCCCTCTAATAATCAATTGTGAAAAAGGCCCTTCAGCACTGTTCTGAGTTGACTCTTGTGCATTGCCCAATAAAAAACAATTGAATAAGAAAAAATAAATGAGTTTTCGCATGATCGTATTTTTTAACCAAGATAAACAAAAAACCTCCTGACACGGTCAGGAGGTTATGAAATTAATCTTCATTTGAAGAAGGTAAACGTTCAGAAATTAATGTTGATTTAACCTAAAGTCAGAGTAGGCATCCATACCGTGTTCCATTAAATCCAAACCTTTGAGTTCTTCATCAGCTTCAACCCGTAATCCCATTGTTTTTTTGATAGCAAATAAGATGATAAAGGCCGTTATGCAGGAAAACGCACCAACGATACCCACCCCAATCAATTGGATAATAAATTGATCAAAACTGGCCATGGCTCCAAAAATACCAACAGCTAATGTTCCCCAAATACCACAGATGAGGTGCACTGCAATAGCACCTACCGGATCATCCAGTCGCAATTTATCGATTAGTGAAATTCCGAGAACAATAATAACCCCCGCAATTAATCCAATAAAAATGGCGTCAGTAGGGCTCATTTGATCAGCGCCAGCTGTGATACCCACAAGACCTCCTAAAACGCCATTCATAAACATTGTTAGATCAAAGTTTTTGTAAAGTAAGTTTGAAAAAACAGCAGCCGAAACTCCTCCTGCTGCTGCAGCTAAACAAGTTGTAACTAAAGTTAGTGAGGTAAGTTCTGGATCTGCAGAAAGTACAGAGCCCCCATTAAATCCAAACCACCCTAACCACAGAATTAAAACTCCTGCAGCAGCAAGAGGAATATTATGCCCAGGGATGGCATTGGGTTTTCCGTTTTTTCCAAATTTTCCAATTCGTGCTCCTAGAAGATAAACAGCTATCAAAGCAGCCCATCCTCCTACAGAGTGAACAAGTGTAGAACCCGCAAAATCATAGAATCCCCATTGGTCTAAAAATCCACCTCCCCATTTCCATGAGCCAATGATGGGGTAGACTAGACCTACATAAATAATTGAGAATAACATAAAACTTTTGAGTTTAATTCGTTCTGCTACAGCCCCTGAAACTATGGTAGCAGCAGTTGCAGCAAACATTCCTTGAAAAAGAAAATCTGTCCACCAAGTGTATCCACCACTAGCATAATCTACGGTCATTCCACCTTCAGGAGCTGAAATTCCAAAACCAGCAAATTTGAAAAAGCCAGCGGCTCCTTCTTCAAATCCAGGATACATCAGATTGAACCCTCCTATGCAATAGAGTAAAAGTCCAGAGGTGATTACAAAAAAGTTTTTGAATAAAATATTAACTGCATTTTTTTGTCTAGTGAGTCCAATCTCTAGAAATGAGAACCCTAAGTGCATAAAAAATACAAGTGCTGTACAGATCATCATCCATACATTATTAGCTGTAAATAAAGCAGTACTTTCCATAATTCTTGTTTTTAAATAGTTTAGTTAAGTGATTTTCCGCCTTTTTCCCCAGTGCGAATTCGGTAAGTTTCCTCTACAGGGAGGATGAAAATTTTCCCATCTCCAACTTTATCAGTTGCTGCAGATTTTATGATGGCATCTAGTGTGGGTTGGACAAAATCATCATTTACAACAATAGATAGGTAGCGCCTTTGAATTTCTGAGGTACTGTATGATATGCCTCTGTAGACATGTCCTTCCTTTTCATTTCCGACCCCTGTTACATCCCAATAACTAAAGAAATTTACTTCGACGTTATGAAGTGCTTCTTTGACTTGATCGAATTTTGATTTTCTAATAATTGCTTCGATTTTTTTCATTCTTGTTAATTTTAGTTTTTGTTTAAATAGTTTAAGCCCCAATCCTGAAAAAGCCCCCGATAAATGGGAGCTTTTTCAAAATTTTTAAAAAGATCTATTCTCGATCTCTTTTACCCGGATAGGCTATTGATCCGTGTTCTGATATGTCTAATCCTCGAATTTCTTCTTCTTCCGTAACTCGAAGACCGATAGTGTACTTCAGTGCTGAAAAGACAATAAAGGATAATACAATGGCCCATACCATGTAGGCAACCGCACCAGTGAGCTGAGCAATGAATTGACTTGCTCCACCTCCGTTAAATAATCCTATTCCAGTATCGCCATCGACACCCCAAAGTCCGATTACAATGGTTCCCCAAAATCCAGCAATACCATGGACAGAAACTGCTCCAATAGCATCATCAATTTTGAGTTTTTTCTCAATAAATTCAATTGAAAATACAACAATAATCCCACCGATTAATCCTGCCATCACAGCACCACCTGCTGTCATATTACCACAACCAGCGGTAATACTTACCAAGCCAGCTAACGCCCCGTTTAAAGACATGGATAGGTTGGATTTTTTAAGGTACAACCAAGATGTTATTAATGCTCCTAGAGCACCAGCTGCTGCTGCTAAATTTGTAACAAGTACTACAGTTGAAGCTCCAACTGCATCGTCACCTCCCCAAGCGAGTTGTGATCCACCGTTGAAACCAAACCAACCCAACCATAGAATAAAAACTCCTAGTGTAGCAATGATTTGATTGTGTCCGGGCATGGGTACTGTTTCCCCATTAACGTATTTACCAATTCTAGGACCTACCATGTAGGCAGCAACTAGAGCGGCAAAACCACCTACACCGTGTACAATTGAAGAACCTGCAAAATCAATGAAGCCAAGGTTGGTTAACCAACCCGAACCCTGCCATTGCCATCCACCCGCAATGGGATAAATAACAGCGGTCATGACTAGTGTAAAAATTGCATAGGTCTCAAATTTTGTTCTTCCTGCGATAGCACCTGAAACAATGGTTGCCGCTGTAGCAGCGAACATTGTTTGGAAAAACAAATCAGCTCCTTCTCCTTGAAATAACCCTCCCCAGAAGAACCATCCATTAGTGGTGTCTCCGTACATAAGTGAATATCCAACCAACCAATAAGTCAGTGAACCAACACAGATGTCCAAAAGGTTTTTCATAGCGATATTTACTGCATTTTTTGAACTTGTCATTCCAGATTCCACAAGTGTGAATCCAGCTTGCATAAAGAATACGAGAATACCGGATAATAACATCCATAACATTCCCATGTCCCCTTCAATAGCCGCAGTGTCTTGAATTAGTAAAGAGGGGTTGATAAGTAAAGTCTTTAAAAACATATTTTCTAATTATTAAAATTAAAAGGAGTAAATCATTGCCATTACAAAAGAGGCTAAGCTGTCAGCAGTTTCTGTTGGAGAAATTGCAAAAATTTCAGATGAAGCACTGTCAATTCTGAATTCAGGTTTAAACATAAAGTTTCCTGAAGTAAAACTCCCTGTGAGTGTGAGTGAAAAGTTATCCGCATCTCCATCAGAGACAAGAGCTCCAAAACCGTCGGTTTCAGAGAAAAATTCTCCACGTAAACCGATAGCAAAACTATCACTAGCTGTTAGTTGTGGATACAATGCAACGCCAGCAAACCCTTGGTCTCCTGCTAAAGAAGCAGAAGTTGCATTAATTCCTAAGAAAAAGCTATCAGTAAGATCAAATCCACCAGTAAAGTCGATTTGTGTGTAGTCTTCTCCTGCTAATAAATTTATGTATTGACCGTACAACCCGAGTTGGGCACCGAAGGCAGTGTATCGTGAATAATTGGCTTCTGTTTCGTCTGTTTGATTAAATACACCTACCATGATGGATACATCATCAGAAACTGAAAAATCCAATTTCATCCCTGTATGTGAAAAGGGACCATAAGAAAACATGTAAGAGGTAGAGTAGTTGAAATTAGCAGCGGGCGAAATTACTTCGTAACCTAAAAAAGTATTGAAATTTCCTAATGTAACGGTTACACCGTCTGCAATGTTGTAATAAGCATACAGCTGGTTTACGATTTCAGATGAATTCCCTACGGAACCAAATACCGCATCGGAGCCTCTGGGTCCAAAAACCACATCTGCTACAAATCCAGATTTTTCACCTTCATAAGAAACGATGAAATTTGCCATACCTAAGGCAAAACCGTTCAAATTTGCGAACGATGTACCTGGAGCTACAGGATCTTCTGTAAAACTGGTCCTAAAGTAGGTGTCAACTGTACCACTTAAATTAAAAGTTGCTTCTGGGGCACTGTCTTCTTCCTCCTGTGCTTGAGCTGTTGCAGGAATGAAGGCAATTAACATAATTGCGAGTGCGATGATAGAATTAATTTTTTTCATTTGATAAAGATTAGTTTTCAGCAAAACTAGCTTAATCACATTTTTGACCCATAATATTAGAGGGGTTGATTTTTAATTTTTGTAAATTTAAAAAAATGACCCCCCAATTTATTGGGGTATCATAAAAATAAAATACAATATTTATCAAAAAAGCAAAAAAAAGGGGGGAGCTATGCAAAAAATTTAAAAAATGAATTTCCCAATGCAACAAAAACTAAACCTCCAATTAAACTTAGTAAAGTGTAGCTGATGAAAGTCAAATAATCACCCGATCGAAGAAATAAGATATTTTCCATACTAAAAGTTGAGAAAGTGGTCAGTCCACCACAAAAGCCTACAGCGGCAAACAGGTAAAAATCGGATCGTAAATTCTCATTCTTAATGACCAAGCCAAGCAACAACCCAATAAGAAAGCATCCGATGAAATTAGCAAGAAGTGTTGACCAGGGAAATCCCTCTTTGGGCACTTGAATGTACTTACTGATTAAAAATCGAGAAATACTTCCCAAACCACCACCTAAAAAAACAAAAAGTAAAGCTTTCATTTTTGAGTTAGATATTTAATGAGCACTAAAAAGCTAAAAGCAATAAAAAATCCAATCAAGATTTTGTAACTACCTTTAAAGTAAATAGGAAGTTTTTTTTTATCAGACCTGTAAGACAGAATTACAATTAGGGTAAATCCTACTGTAAAACAGAGTGCGAATATTAATTGTCCAAAAGAAAACATCTTTTATTTTTTTGACTAATTTAGAAATAAATAACCCATAAACATTCAATAAGAATATGTTAAATAAACCAATAAGTGCAGTTACTTCATTTCATAAAGCATACGGATTAGGTGTTGAGGATAAGCCAACCGTAGCTTTACCTGACTCTATCTCAACCCTAAGATTTAATTTAATGAAGGAAGAGAACGAAGAATATTTAGAGGCAGCAAAAGAAGGAGATTTAATTGAAGTAGGGGATGCATTAGGGGATATGTTGTACATTTTGTGTGGTACAATCATAGCCCACGGCTTTCAAGACAAAATGGAGGCAATATTTGATGAAATTCAAAAGAGCAACATGAGTAAGCTGGATGAAAACGGAAAGCCTATTTACAGGGAAGATGGTAAAGTAATGAAAGGACCTAACTACTTCAAACCTAACTTACGAAAAATCATAGAAGGGGATTAGACGATTGCCTTTCTCCAATTGAAGGGATCTTCGGTTTGGTTGTACTGAATATCCATTAGATTTGATTTCAGCGATAAAGCTAAAGGAGTTTCTTTGGGTAATCTAAAAGTTTCCCCTTGATGTGAAAAGCTGTTGATTGGAAGTACAACTACGGCTGTACCCGTCCCAAAAACTTCTTTTAGGGTTCCTTTGCGGTGTGCCTCTTTGATTTCCTCTACTCTAACAGGTCGTTCTTCCACACTGATCCCACGGTGTCTTGCTAAATCAATAATACTTTTTCGTGTGATTCCGTCTAGTATGCGGTCGTTGGTTGGAGCGGTAACTAAAGTTTCATTAATTTTAAAAAAAATGTTCATAGTGCCTGCTTCTTCCATGTATTCATGTGAATCTGCATCCGTCCAAATTATTTGTTGGAATCCATTTTTTAATGCTTCAGAAGTGGGATAGAACTGAGCAGCATAATTTCCAGCTGCCTTTGCAAACCCAACACCACCACTTGCGGCTCGGCTGTATTGTTCTGCCACCAATACATTTATTTCTCCACCAGTGTAGTAAGACTTTACTGGAGCGCAAATTATCATAAAGATGTATTCATTGGCTGCTGAAGCTTGAACACTTGCTTGACTGGCAAACACAAAAGGGCGAATGTAAAGTGAGTTTCCAATACCGGGTTTGATCCATTCTTGATCTAGGGATAACAACTTATTCAATCCGTCAAAAAAACAGGATTCGGGTATTTCCGGAATTTGAAGTCGTTTTGAGGAACGGTTAAATCGTTTGAAATTTTCATCAGGGCGAAATAACCAAACCTGTCCTTGAAGGTCCTTAAAGGCTTTCATGCCCTCAAATATGGCTTGACCATAATGGAGTACACTTGACGATGGATCCAAAGTTAGGGGTTTGTAAGGACAGATATCAGGTGCTTGCCAAGCCCCATTTCGGAAATGACAAATAAGCATATGATCCGTAAACGTTTGTCCAAAAGCTAACGTGTCAAAATCAATATTGCTGATTTTTGATTGTTGGACTTCCTTAATATTCATTTTAACATTTTTGTTAAGTAAAATTAATTTTTTTTCCAAACTAAATATTGATTCCCACCCTAATAATTATTTTTTTTTAGTTAATTGTTGATTTATCAGTCGGCTTCTGTTTTTTAGGTATTTTTTTAACGTTAATTCAAACAACTCTAATGAATTTTAAGAAAAGTTGGGTCATGACTAAAGACGGTTCTCATACCCTTAAAATTGATTCGTTAAAAGAAACCTATCACTCCCTTCACGGAGCGGTTGAGGAGTCACAGTTTGTTTACATTGAAAAGGGGCTTCGTTTTTGGCAAAAAAATCACCCTAAGTCCAATGCCTTGATCCTAGAGATGGGTTACGGCACAGGATTGCTGGCTTATCTCAGTTTGCTGTACCAACAGAAATCTCAAACTCCTATGGGTTACACTAGTGTAGAGGCATATCCACTTTCCACAGAGGAATTAGAGCGCTTGAATTACAACGATTTTTTTGGTGACAAAAAGATCCTCACATTTTTAAACTTTTCAAAGCTTCCTTGGGAAATCTCCAACAAACTTAATCCCCAATACACCCTATTGAAACGTAACATTCTTTTTCAGGAATTTGAGACTAGCATCCTTTATGACGTTATTTATTACGATGCTTTTGGAGCCCATGCCCAGCCCGAATTGTGGGAGGTAAAATGGATTAAAAAATGCTTTGATTTACTTAATTCAGGAGGGGTTTGGGTAAGTTTTTGTGCCAAAGGGACTGTCAGAAGAGCACTGCAACAAGTTGGTTTTCAAGTAGAGCGTCTGCCCGGGCCTCCTGGAAAACGTGAAATGTTGAGAGCAATAAAGCCATAATTAGCTATTTTTGCTAAAAAAAATGAAGCTATTAATTACTGGTGCCACTGGACTGATTGGTAGAAATTTAACACAAGAGTTTATTGATCAAGGGTTTGAGGTGAATTACCTTACAACCCAGCAATCTAAAACAGAAGCATTGAATCAAGCCAAGGGTTTCTATTGGAATCCAAAACAAAATCAAATTGATTTGAACTGCTTTTCTGGAGTTGATTCTATTGTTCACTTGGCAGGAGCTACAGTTTCAAAACGATGGACTAAAGCCTACAAAGCAAAGATTTTGTCTAGTAGGGTATTGTCTACTCAACTCTTGTTTAAAGGATTGCAAGATTTAGGAGGAAAGCATCAGGTAAAACATTTGGTAAGTGCCTCTGCTATTGGGATTTATCCTTCAGATTTTGAACTAGAATTTAATGAGGAAGCTGAGGTAAATCCTAAATCGTTTATGGAAAAAGTAGTTTTTGATTGGGAACATGAAGTGGATGCTTTTCGAGATGAAGGACTCCGCTTAGCAAAATTGAGAATTGGTCTGGTTTTATCAAAACAGGGTGGTGTTCTAGGGACTTTGAAAATCCCTACCTATTTTGGACTGGGTGCTGCCTTTGATTCTGGAAAACAAGGTCAGTCTTGGATTCATATGGAAGATGTTTTAGGGATTTTCTCAAAAGCCGTTTCAGATCAATGGGATGGCATTTTCAATACAGTAGCTCCAAATCCAGTTACCCAAGATAAACTTATGGCGGCACTGGCAGGTGGCTTAAAAAGACCTTATTTTTTCCCTCCCATTCCTGCATTTCTTTTAAAGATTGGTGCTGGAGAAATGAGTGATCTCGTTTTAGACAGTCATTGGATAAGTTCTCAAAAAGTAATTGATCAAGGCTATGTATTTAAATTTACTGACATTGAACAGGCAATAAATGATTTAGTTGGCTCTAAAGGTAAATGACAATTTGACACGATTCGACTATGGCAGTACTTTTGTATGTGTATTTAAAAATGAATTTTAATGGCGACTAAAGGAGCAAAGACATCCACGAAAAAATCAACAGCTAAGAAAAAGGATACAAAAAAGGTAGAAAAAAAATCGAGTTTAGAGACGAAATATGAAGAACTCAATCTTTCCTTAGAACAAGAAAAAGAAAAGTTCTTAAGACTTTTTGCCGAATTTGAAAATTTTAAAAAGCGAACAGCAAAAGAACGTTTAGAGTTATTCAAAACTGCCAACCAAGAAGTAATTACTTCTTTAATTCCTGTTTTAGACGATTTTAATCGTGCCAACCAACAAATAGAAAAGGGAGCAGAAAGTATTGACGTGGATGGTTTTAAACTGATTTACAACAAATTTTTTGAAGTATTAAAATCTAGTGGATTAAGTTCTACTACAGCCAAAATAGGTGATGTTTTTGATGCAGAATTTCACGAAGCAATCACACAAATACCTGCACCATCAGAGGCAGATAAAGGAAAAATTATTGATATTGTAGAAACGGGTTACCAACTTGGAGACCGAATAATACGATATCCTAAAGTGGTCGTAGGCCAATAACTTATGAAAGAAGATTATTATGAAATTTTAGGCGTTTCCAAAAACGCGTCTGCTTCTGAAATTAAAAAAGCATACCGAAAAAAGGCCATACAATTTCATCCAGATAAAAATCCAGACGATAAGTCAGCCGAAGCTAATTTTAAAAAAGCAGCTGAAGCTTATGAGATTTTAGGAAACGAAGAAAAGAGATCCAAATACGACCAATACGGTCACGCAGCCTTTGACGGCAGCCAAGGTTTTGGTGGGGGTGGAATGAATATGGATGACATTTTCAGTCAGTTTGGAGACATATTTGGCAGTGCCTTTGGAGGTGGAGGATTTGGTTCATCTGGTTTCGGTGGCGGTCAAAGACGTTCTCAAGGAACCAATATGCGTATTCGTGTAAAACTCACCTTGGAAGAAATTGCAAAAGGTGTTGAGAAAAAAATAAAAGTTCCTCGAAAAGTACAAGCACCCGGAGTTCAATACAGTACTTGTTCAACATGCAACGGTAGGGGACAGGTCATGAAAATAACCAATACTATTTTGGGAAGAATGCAGACCTCTGCTGCTTGTTCTAGTTGTGGTGGGAGCGGTCAGTCTATTTTAAATCGTCCTGCTGGATCGGATGCACAAGGAATGATCAAAAAAGAGGAAACGGTTTCCATTAAGATTCCAGCCGGTGTGGAAGAGGGAATGCAGCTCAAGGTAAGTGGTAAAGGCAATGAGGCACCCGCAAACGGAATTTCTGGAGATTTGTTGGTTTTGATAGAAGAACTTCCTCATGATGTTTTTGTTCGTGAAGGAAATCACCTACATTATGATTTGTACGTCAGTATTTCAGAAGCTGCATTGGGTGTTTCAAAAGAGTTAAATTTATTGGATGGAAAAGCGAGAATTAAACTCGAGCCCGGGATTCAGTCTGGAAAAACACTTCGACTCAGAGGAAAGGGGCTGTCTAGTGTAAATTCATATGGAAATGGAGATTTACTGGTTCATGTAAACGTATGGACACCAAAAAAGTTAAACAAAGAACAACAACAGTTTTTTGAAAAAATGCTTGAAGACCCCAATTTTATTCCAAAACCTGAAAAATCTGACAAATCTTTTTTTGAAAAAGTAAAGGATATGTTCGCTTAAATACACCGATATTAAAAAAAAATAATATATTTGATTTAATACTAACAATTGCTGTTAGTATTATTTTTCTTTTTCATAGCAATTTTTTCCCATCCTTTTACGAGGATGGGTTTTGTTTTTGTACTAACTTCCCCGATAATTATGAATTTGATCAACAAAATAGCTGAGCTTTTAAATTATCAATTTAGCATTGGAAGTGCTTCTTTTACTCCAAAGACGGTTTTAATTGTCATTCTTGTCCTTCTTTTAACTTCTTTTTTTCTGAAAGTACTAAGAAAAATCATCTTTAGAACACTTTCCAAAGACACTCGGGTGAAGTTTAAAAGTATTTTTTCTTTTATTAATTACTTCGTTTACATAGTTGTAATTCTGATTGTGCTTCAAAACATTGGGGTAAATGTTACTGCTATTTTTGCTGCTTCAGCAGCCTTATTGGTGGGTGTAGGACTTGCCCTTCAAACCTTTATTCAAGACATTATTTCAGGAATTTTTATCTTGATTGATAAGTCGGTACTGGTTGGAGATATTATTGAAGTTGATAATCAAATAGGGCAAGTTGAAAATATTAAACTGCGAACTACAAGAGCTGTAACAAGAGAAAATAAGGTATTGATTATTCCAAATCATAAATTTTTAACCTCTACATTATTCAACTGGACTGAAAATGGAATCATTACCAAAGAAATCATAAATGTGGGAGTTGCTTACAAAAGTAACCCAGAGCAAGTCAAAACACTGCTTTTAGAAGTAGCGAATTCTCACGATAAAGTTTTGACCGATCCAGCTCCCTTTGTATTATTTAATGACTTTGGCGATAGTGCATTATTATTTCAATTGTACATCGCTGTGGATAGTAGTTTTGCTGCCAATATTGTAAAAAGTGATTTACGCTATGCCATTTTCAAAACTTTTGAAAAACAAGGAATAGAAATTCCTTTTCCACAACGAACACTTACCTTTGCTAATTCACCAACTGCACCAAAATGATTCGAATTTTATTAATAGAAGACGAAGAACCTATTAGAAGGGTAATGGTTCGAATTTTATCTGAGGAAAACTCTTCTTATGAAATTACTGAATCTGTAGATGGAAAAGACGGACTATCAAAACTTTCGAGCACTCCTTTTGATTTGGTCTTGTGCGATATCAAAATGCCTAAAATGGACGGCATTGAAGTACTCCAAAAAGCGAAAGCCAAAGGTATTTTCGTTCCTTTTATCATGCTTACAGGGCATGGGAATGTTGAAACAGCAGTTGAGGCGATGAAGTTGGGAGCCTATGATTTTATTGCAAAGCCACCAGATTTAAATCGATTGCTTACCGCAGTTCGTCATGCTATCGAAAACAAAACCCTCCGAAAGGAAAATCAAAAGTTAAAGCGAAGAGTTGCTCAAAAATACACCATTGTTGGGGAGAGTGACCCTGTAAAGCGAATGAAAGAAATGATTTCCAAGGTAGCTCCAACGGAAGCTAGGGTTCTTATCACTGGTGAAAACGGTACGGGAAAAGAACTTGTAGCACATCAATTACACCAGCAAAGTGAACGGAATAAAGAAAATTTTATTGAGGTCAATTGTGCTGCGATTCCCTCTGAACTTATTGAAAGTGAGCTTTTTGGGCATGTAAAAGGAGCCTTTACTTCTGCGGTTAAGGACCGTTCAGGAAAATTTGAAGCGGCAAATAAAGGGACTTTATTTTTAGATGAGATTGCCGATATGAGTTTGGCAGCACAGGCAAAAGTTTTACGAGCACTACAGGAAAAAAAAATCCAGCGAGTAGGAAATGAAAAAGACATCAAAGTTGACGTCAGAGTCATTGCTGCAACCAACAAAGATCTAATCAAAGAAATTCATGAGGGTCGTTTCAGGGAAGACCTTTATCATCGATTGGCTGTTATTATGATTCATGTACCCTCGCTTGAAGATCGAAAAGAAGATATTCCACTGCTTATTGCACATTTTGTGGATGTTTTGTCCAAAGAGCAGGGACTAGAGAAAAAAGAGTTTACGGAAGCCGCTTATGTCAAATTAAACAGCTATCCCTGGACTGGAAATGTTCGTGAATTACGAAATGTAGTAGAGCGTTTATTGATACTAGGAGAAGATCCTATTAGCTCAGAAAATATTGTACAATTTGCACCTAAATAACGATTTAATGAAAAAAATAGGAATTCTAATAATTTTGAGTTTGACTTTTCAACTGAATGGACAGTCGACTTCTCACGAAGAACAAATAAAAACCATTTACAACAAAGCCCTTACTGAGGGAAAAGCATATTCATGGTTAGATCATCTGTCTAACAAAATTGGAGGGCGTCTTTCGGGATCACTTAATGCCGAGCGCGCAGTGAAATGGGGAAAAGACGAGCTGGAGTCTCTGGGCTTGGATCGTGTGTATTTACAAGAAGTAATGGTACCAAAATGGGTGAGAGGAACCTTTGAATATGCAAGCATTATTACAGGTCCAGGAATGAGTATGAATGTTCCTGTTTGTGCATTAGGAGGCTCAATTTCAACTCCTTCATCCGGTTTGCGTGCCGGAGTAATTGAGGTAAAAAGTTTTGACGAGTTGGAAGCTCTTGGAGAGAAAAATGTAAAAGGAAAGTTTATCTTTTTTAATCGACCCATGCCGGCAGACCGAATCAATACTTTCGAAGCGTATTCTAAAACGGTAAACCAACGTACTCAAGGTGCAGCAAAAGCTGCAAGACTGGGAGCAGTTGGTGTCATAGTTCGTTCAATGAATTTACGTTTGGATGATTTTCCCCATACAGGGACGATGCGTTATGGAGATTTGCCAAACAATATGCGTATTCCCGCTGCGGCAATAAGTACCAATGGTGCTCAATTGCTAAGCTCAATGCTGTCTTTAAATAAGGACCTTAAATTTTATCTTAAGTTAGACTGTAAAAATTTTCCAGATGTACTCTCACATAATGTCATTGGAGAGATTAAGGGAAGTGAATTCCCTGATGAAATTATTGTTGTTGGTGGTCATCTTGATTCTTGGGATTTGGGCGATGGATCTCATGACGATGGTGCTGGTATTGTTCAGTCTATGGAAGTACTGCGTCTTTTTAAAGAGATGAACTACAAACCTAAAAGAACGGTTCGAGTGGTTTTATTTATGAATGAGGAAAATGGTCTGCGGGGAGGTACCACCTATGCCAGAGTAGCTAAAGAGAATAAAGAACAACATATTTTTGCTTTAGAATCTGATGCAGGTGGTTTTTCTCCAAGAGGTTTTAGTTTTGAAGCCAATCCCTCTCAATTTGAACAAATTAAAGATTGGAAAAAGTATTTTGAACCTTACATGGCGGACCGTTTTGAACTGGGCGGTAGTGGTGCAGACATCGGTCCACTTCGAAATAATCAGATTGTCCTTTCTGGCTTACGTCCTGATTCACAACGTTATTTTGAATATCATCACACAGCTAATGATACCTTCGAGGCCATTAATAAAAGAGAATTAGAACTGGGGGCTGCAGCAATGAGTAGTCTAGTGTACTTAGTAGATCAGTACGGTTTTTAATCCACTTAATTAAATGACATTTAGCTTTAGCCGTTACACCAAGGAGTTTCGATACAATTTATCGTTGGCTTATCCTGTAATAATTGGTTTGCTAGGGCATTCTTTCGTCCAACTGGTGGACAATATTATGGTAGGTCAATTAGGGACAGCAGAACTAGCAGCTGTTTCACTAGGGAATAGTTTCTTTTTTGTTGCCATGTCTCTTGGAATTGGATTTTCTACGGCAATAACCCCATTGATTGCAGAAACTGATGGCGCTAATGATGTTACTTCCGGACGAAAAGTTTTTATTCACGGTTTGATTCTCTGTGCATTCTTAGGTTTACTTTTAAGTTCAGCGGTGTTGGTAAGCAAACCTTTACTTTACAAAATGGGACAACCTGAAGAGGTGGTTGAATTGGCTTATCCTTATTTAGAATGGATTGGCATCTCATTAATTCCTCTAATATTCTTTCAAGGTTTCAAACAGTTTTCTGAGGGTTTATCACATACGCGACCTGCAATGTATGCAACTTTACTTGCTAATGTGATCAATGTTATTTTGAATTACTTTTTAATATTTGGATTTTGGATTTTTCCAAAAATGGGAGTTGAAGGAGCCGCAGTGGGAAGTCTTTTTGCTCGCTGTGCGATGCTAGTATTTATGGTACTGTATGTTCGTTTTAGTTCGAAGTTTGTTGCTTATGTTCGACAAATATCATTTCAAAAGCCTAAGTGGGAGCTTTTTAGAAAAATTTTTAAATTGGGTTTTCCTTCCGCTTTACAAATGTTTTTTGAGGTACTCTTTTTTACTGTAGCGATATGGTTATCTGGGTTTTTAGGTAAGAATCCACAAGCAGCAAATCAAATTGCTTTAAATCTGTCATCAATAACTTTTATGTTTGCTATGGGGTTGGGAGTCACTGCGATGATCCGTGTAGGCAATCAAAAAGGGAGGAAGGATATCGTAAGACTTCGAGAGGTGGCGCATTCTATTTTCTTTTTAATTTTCATTTTTGATGTTATCTTTTGTCTTTCATTTATGATTTTGAACAATATTCTGCCTTGGATTTATCTTGACGGTTCCAACCCTTTGGAGTTCACCAATGTGAATGAGGTAGTTGAAATCGCCTCCAACTTACTTATTGTCTCCGCTTTTTTTCAGATATCTGACGGTATTCAGGCCGTCGTTTTAGGTGCTCTTCGAGGATTACAAGATGTCAACATACCCGCTTGGATCACTTTTTTCTCCTATGGAATTTTTGGAATTCCCATTTCCTATTATCTCGGAATTCAAACCGATTTAGGAGCTACAGGAATTTGGATTGGATTACTCTCTGGACTTACCGCTTCCGCATTATTGCTCTTTATTCGATTTAGATACTTAACGAACAAATTAATCTTTAATTGACTCATGGAATTACCAAAATTTTTAATTGCCGACAACTCAGAACTAGAAGAAGCTTTATTTGTAGTTCATACAGAATACCCGCGTTTTATTCTAAATGTACTCAATGACGATGTGCATTGGTTTGAAGAGTTTGACAAAGAGGATGAAAAAGCTTTAAAATCAGAATCTCATCTATTGATTGAAGCTGCCTTTGAGTTCTATGATAAAGAAATGGAAAAGTTAGGCTGATATGGAAGTTCTTCTGTCATGGGATAAGGCACTTTTTTTATGGCTTAATGGATTAGGATCGGAAACCTTTGATGGCTTTTGGATGATGATGACCCATAGAGGATCAAATGGGGTAGTCTATTTACTCCTCTGGCTTTTTTATGGATATCAATTTTCTTGGAAAAAGGCAGCCTATCTTTTGGTTTTTACGGGACTATTGATCTTGTGTACAGACCAATTAACTAATTTATTTAAGGTTCAGTTTCAGCGACTTCGCCCATGTTACAATGAAGAAATCAAGTCGTTAGTTCGTTTGGTTAAGCCAACTTGTGGAGGGCGGTACAGCTTTTTTTCAGGACATGCATCCAACTCCTTTGCTCTGGCTGTTTTTTTTAGCAGTATTATGAAGTCTAATTATCGTTTACTTACTCCCATACTTCTGTTTATTGCTTTTTTAATAGCTTACAGTAGAGTTTACATTGGAGTACATTTTCCTTTAGATATTTTTGTGGGTGCCCTAGCGGGAAGTTTGATAGGGATGCTGTTTTATCGTTTATGGACTACTTTTGGCTCTCGTTTCTTACGCTAAATTCAAATCGGGTTTGGTGGTTGTAATGTTGATGAGCCTTAATTAAAGTAGAAGGGAATGAAGAAATGTTGGGAGTATTCGAAAACTTTTGCGTTTCAAAACAAATGGCTTCAAAATGGGGCGGTGTAAAAACTACTACTCCAGGTTGGTCTGTAAAAGTTTTCATTGTTATGCCTGTTTCAGGCGCATAAAGTGATGCAATGGCAATTTTATTTTGATTGATAACAAAATAGTCATCCAGCCGAGTTTGATTTAAAAATTTTTCAGCTCTAAAATCGAAGGGTGTATTGTTCACCTTTAATTTATTTCCTGTGGGAACCAACTGTTCGTTTAATTCTAAGTATTGATCTGCGTCAATTTCAAGTTTATGGCTGCCAATAGTATTTTCAGGGTTTAAATTGAAATAGGCATGATTGGTCATGTTGATAGGGGTTGCGGCTGTTGGAACAGCATGGTAGTGTATGTGTAAACTCGATTCTTCAAGACGATAACTTACTCTTGCGTTTACTTTCCCTGGAAACCCGCTATTTCCTTCTTCACATTTGATTTCAAAAACAATCTCCAAGGGATCGGTTTGGGTTAAAGCGTTCCACTTTTTTTGGTGCCAACCGCTACTACCACTGTGGAGTAACACATTGTTCACATGCTCAATTTCAAAGGTTTTCTCCTCGATTTGAATCGGATTTTGCAAACGACCTGCAAAACGACCCATAACAGCACCTCTTGCCCATTTATCTGACAAATAGTCTTCAGGTTGATCCAGTCCCATGATCACATTTACAGGATTCCCATTCATATCTTTAACCCAAAGTTGATGGAGTAGGGCTCCGTATTCTAAAAAAACAGCCCTGATATGCTTATTTTGAATGCTAAAGATTTTCAAGCGCTAATGATTTTCCTTTAATAATTCTGGATATTGGCTTTGAAATTTTTTGAGTCTTGGGATGGAAACTTGTTTTACATAGGGGTTGTCAGGATTATTTTTTTCATAATCTTGATGATACTCTTCAGCATAGTAAAACTTTTCTAGAGGTTTAATTTCCGTTACTATTTCTTTAGAAAATATCTCTTTTTCTTGCAAAAGGGCAATGTAATTTTGTATGATTTCTCGTTCCTGATCAGAGGTATGAAATGCAATGGAGCGATATTGAGAACCGGAGTCGGGTCCTTGTCGGTTTGGGGTCGTAGGATCATGAGAACCAAAAAATACTTGGACTAGCGTACCAAAGCTGACCACATTAGGATCATAAAGAATTTCTACCGCTTCTGCATGTCCTGTTCTTCCTGTGCCAATTTGATTGTAATTTGGATTTTTTGTAAAGCCCCCAGCATAACCTGAATAAACCTCTGAGACTCCCCTTACACTTTCATAAATGGCTTCAACACACCAAAAACAGCCTGATGCGAAATAGGCTTTTTTTAGCTCTTGGTCTGCAACGGTTTGGGGTTCCCAAATGGGTTCGCTGTTGTTTAGGGGTGGAGTATTCGATATGCAGGTTTGTAAGCTGATTACAAAGGCAAATGCAATAAATGTTTTCATAGCTTTTTTTAATTATTAAAAGTCAAAGATAAAACAATCAAATTGACTGCTACAAAACCTCTAAAATTCAATCTCAAAAATAATTTGATTTCAGTGGAAAAGCTATTTTTTAGCAAATTTCCGAATCCAATAGACTATGAGAGGTGTTAAAACAAAGGTAGGGAGTATCCAGTAAATAACCTCAGGAATAAAGTTGGGAAAAACAGACTGATTTACCACCAAAAAAGCAGTCATTGATGCAATGTAAGCCCCAACGATTCTAGCGATATGAGCTCTGAGCCAATACTGTCTTTTTTTAGATTTTCCGCTGTAGTTTTCTATGTCTTTGCGTACACTGAGAAGTCCGATAAGTCCAAAAAGAAGAAGCGCCCAACCCATACTTTTTTCATTGGATAATAAAAAGATCCCCCAGCCCATAAAGACAATTCCTACCACACCCATTCCACCTGTCAAAATCCAATCAATAAGCTTGGGTTTTTCGTCTTGATTTAACTTTTTTAAAAACAAATAACGTTGCCCAGTACCTACCAAATAAATTGTAAAGATTCCTATGATTAAAAGAAAAAAGTTGAATTTTAAAATTGAAAGAATCAATGCAAAAATTGAGGTCGCAATCATGCTGAAAACAAAAATTCGTCCAACTCTTCGATGCCGTTTGCCACCCTTTTTAAAAAAGAGGTTCAAGCTTCCAGAAAACAAGCCAATACTTCCGAAAAAAATATGAAGTGCTAAGAATAAAGAGTAGGGATTCATAAATATGGGGTTTTGAATATTGAGAAAAGTTGGTTACGATAAGCTATCTTAAGATACAAACTAAAAAATTATTTTAGAATGAAACTGGGAGTATTTGCCGAGGTAATTCCTTCAAAGCTTTTTCCATCAATAAGAATCGTGTGGTAATTTTTTTGTTTCGCTGCAATATTAAACAGAAGCTCATTGTGCACTTCGATGAATTGAGTTCCCTGAAATCTAAATTTAAAATTACTTTGATGTGAGTGGCCTTGATGCGATACTTCCTCTACAGATACAAGCTCTAAAGGCTTGCCTTTTTGGTTTTTTAATAAAAAATTACGTTTGACGTAATTGTAAAATGATTTTTGAAAAGCTTCTTTCTCTTTTGCTCTCTCTAAGTTGGGATCATAATGAAGTAATGCTTTTCTGACAGTCCAAGGAAATTCAGCAAGAACATGTATCTGATCTTCTCTTTTTTCAATCGTAAAGAATGCTTCTTTAGTATTGTGTTCCCGATTTTCCCTTGTGGGAGTAAGGACTAAAAACAGCAGTGTTATTAACTTTAACATTTAGATTTTAAAGTCATATGAGGGAGTCCCTCTGAAATATCTAGGAATGTAGGGAAAATCATCGGTCAGGACGTAATAATAAGTTCCTGAAGGATATTCTGGTGTAACCCCTGTTCTTCCGTTTGCTTGGTCTAGAGTTCCTAGGCCTTCTTGGTATTCGTAATCGTTGGAGTAAACCCCATTGTATTCTCCGCAAGGAGCTGATTCGCCATCACCTGGTCGGTTTCCTGTTTTGAGCTGATAACTTGATTTCATTTCGATAACAGCAGAGGTATTGTCAGACGGATCGGTAAAGCCGTATTTGTAATAAATAGGAAAACCGTCTGCTGCGTAACCGATAAGTGTCATGGTATCTGGTGAGACTTCTTGATTTTCAAGATAAAGAACAGGAGCTCCATGATAATGATATTTTCCTGTGGGTTGTACATGCGCATTGTTACAGTCAAGACCTATGGCTACATTGGTAGCTTCTAAATTCCATTCCCAGTTTACGTTTGGATTCATGATGCCCTGATGAGGAAAAGGTTCAGCGGCTATTGGATCCAGTTCAACTCCGTTGAGTAAAACTCCAAAAGAGTATTCAGGTCCATTTGAAGAGAGTAGGGGGGTGAATACTGCTGCGACTTGTGGTGAGGCGTTCATCTTTAAAACCGTATTTTGAGCTCTAATGGCATTAGGATTTAACGATCCTTGAACACGTCCAAACAATCCCACCTTATGATTTGGAATACTGTTTGAAGAAATTTTTCGTTCTGTTCCTGTTGTTGTCTCTTCGAAAGATGGAGTTATTTCAAGACTCACTTGGCATTCTCCACGCGAAGTATCCAAAACCCGATCTGAAGTACAATTTTCTGAAGTAATATCTTCCAAATTGGTATCTTCTTCTGAAGACGAATCTTCAGTACTACAGCCCAGTATTGTCAAAAGCACAAAGATTAAAGGGCAAAATATCAATAAAGAACTTTTCATAGTCGAGTCGCTTTATTAAAAGTAAATCTAATAAATAATTAAAGGACTCTACTCAAAATTAAAGAACTTTACCCCAAAATTTTAGATACTAGAAAATCTCCAACCTCTGAAGTAGAATTTCCTTTTTCTCCGTTTTCTTTTAAATCCTCAGTTACGATCCCTTCGGCTAGCGATTGATCCACAACTTTTCGTATGGCAGCTCCTTCATCAGTTAGTCCAAAACTCATTTCAAACATCATAGCGGCAGATAGGACAGTTGCCAGTGGATTGGCAATCCCTAAGCCAGTTGCTTGAGGAAAAGAGCCGTGAATGGGCTCATAAAGTGCATTTTCAGTTCCGACAGATGCAGAAGGCATCAACCCCATTGATCCTGAAATTACAGAAGCTTCATCGGTTAAGATATCACCAAAAAGATTTTCTGTGATTAAAACATCATAGCTATTAGGCCATTGAACAAGTCGCATAGCTACTGCATCAACAAATTCGTAATTGACTTCCACTTCGGGATAATCTTTTTCCATTGCCTGAACGGTTTCTCTCCACAAGCGAGAACTTTCCAATACGTTGGCTTTGTCTACACAACATAATTTTTTAGATCGAGTCATGGCAAGTTCAAATCCTTTTTTTGCGAGTCTTTGGATTTCTTTGCGGGTGTAGGTACAGGTATCAAAAGCTGTGTCACCATTGTCCTTACGACCTCGTTCACCAAAGTAAATTCCTCCAGTGAGCTCTCTTAAAAAGACGAGATCTGTTCCTTCAATACGTTCTTGCTTTAAAGGGGATTTATCTAAAAGTGAGGGAAAGGTAAAGGTGGGTCTTACATTTGCAAATAAACCTAGTTTTTGACGCATTTTCAACAATCCTTGTTCTGGTCGTACTTTTGCAGAGGGATCGTTGTCAAATCTTGGGTGACCAATGGCTCCAAACAAAACAGCATCTGCCGCCAAACAAACTTGATGGGTTTCTTCTGGGTAGGGGTCTCCTACAGCATCAATTGCTGCTGCACCCGTAAGGGCAGGAGTCCAGTGGATATTGTGATTGTATTTTTGGGCAATTGCATCTGAGACTTTTACCGCTTGTTCGATAACCTCAGGTCCGATTCCGTCTCCAGCTAAAAGAGCAATTTTTAAATTCATGGATTTTGGTTTAAATAATGTTGAGCATTTTTTCTGTCGCTTTGATGGCAGAAACTGTTTGATCCGAGTCTAACCCTCGCGTTGTGAATTCTTTTTTCTTTGATTTCCATGTGATGGTTGTTTCACACAGTGCGTCTGAATTACTCCCAGGGGGAATCCTGACAGCATAATCGATAAGTAATGGCAAGCTCATTTTTTGCTTTGCATAAATTTTGTGCAACGCATTCCAAAAAGCGTCATATTGACCATCACCTGAAGCATTTTCTTCAAACGTTTTTCCCTCAATCTGGACAGAAACACTGGTAGTTGGACTTAGACCCTTTGAGTGTGTTAGTACATAAGATTGAATTTTGACTTTGTCAGGAAGGTTGTTTCCTAGCACGTCAGAAATAATAAAGGGTAAATCCTCTGCAGTAACTCGCTCTTTTTTATCTCCAAGTTCGATAATACGAGTGGTTACTTTTTTCAATTCATCTTCATTCAAGGTTAGTCCTAATTGTTGAAGGTTTTTTTGAATATTCGCTTTACCCGAAGTTTTTCCTAGAGCATATTTGCGTTTTCGTCCAAAGCGTTCGGGAAGTAGTTCATTGAAATACAGATTTTTTTTATGATCACCATCGGCATGAATTCCAGCAGTTTGTGTAAAAACATTTTCACCGACAATAGGTTTGTTAGCGGGTATTCGAAAGCCTGTAAAAGTAGCAACCAATTTACTCACTTGATGCAATGCATTTTCGTTGATGTTGATCTGGGTCTCAGGTAGAAAATCATTAATTACAGCGACCACACTGGCCAAAGGTGCATTTCCAGCACGTTCTCCCATACCGTTTACCGTCAAATGTAAACCGTTTACTCCGGCTTTAACCGCTTCGAGTGCATTCGCTACACTAAGATCGTAATCATTGTGCCCGTGAAAGTCAAATCGAGTTTGTGGATATCGATTTAAAATTTTAGAGAGGTGTTTTGCGGTTTTATCAGGGGTTAGAATCCCCAAGGTATCTGGTAATAAAATACGTTCTATGGGCTGTGTGACTAAGAAATCAAGGTATTGAAATACATAGTCTTCAGAGTTTTGCATTCCATTGCTCCAATCTTCAAGATAGATGTTTGTTTTAAACCCCTCTTTTTGGGCGGCTTTAATACTTTTACTGATATTCTCAAAATGCTCCTCTGGAGTTTGTTTGAGTTGAAACTTCAAATGATTTAATGAGCCTTTTGTCAATAAATTTTGAACCTGTGCTCCTGCCTCTTTCATCCAATTTATGGAAACTCCGTTATCAACAAATGTTAATACTTCTACACCCTCAATTAAACCTTGCTCTTTCGCCCATGTAGTGATTTCTTTTACAGCTTTAAATTCTCCATCCGATACACGAGCTGAAGCGATTTCTATTCGGTCAACCTTTAATTCCTGTAATAATAATTTAGCAAGAGTAAGTTTTTCCAAAACAGTAAAGGAAACGCCAGAGGTTTGTTCTCCGTCTCTGAGCGTAGTATCCATGATTTCGAGCGTTTTTCTCATCAGTTTTGGATTACTTTAGAGCGGCGTATTTGAAGCAAAATCTTTGATTTGCGTCTTTATGTTGTTTAAATAATCAATATCGTCATATCCGTTTAAGAGGTTTTCTTTTTTGTAGCTATTGATTTCAAAATTTTCTGAAGCTTCAGCAGCTCCTAGGGTGATTTTTTGGTTTAGTAAATCAACGGTGAGGGTAGTATCTGGATCTTGTTCGATAACCTCAAATATTTGATTCAGAAATTCAGGAGATACCTGAACTGGAAGCACTCCAATATTGAGGCAGTTATTTCTAAAGATATCCGCAAAAAAACTTGAAACAACACATCGAAAACCATAATCATAAATTGCCCATGCTGCATGTTCTCTGGATGAGCCGGAACCAAAATTACGACCACCAACCAAAATTTTTCCAGAGTAGGTAGAATTGTTCAAAACAAAATCTGTTTTTGGAGAATCGTCTTGATTGTATCTCCAATCACGAAATAAATTATCTCCAAAGCCTTTTCTTTCAGTCGCTTTTAGAAATCGTGCAGGGATAATTTGATCCGTATCCACATTTTCAATAGGTAAAGGAACAGCGGTACTGGTTAGGATATTAAATGAATCGTATGCCATGATTTTTAAATTAAGGTTCTTGGATCGGTTATTTTTCCTGTAATGGCTGCAGCAGCGGCAACAAGAGGACTCGCAAGTAAGGTTCTTGAACCCGGTCCTTGACGACCTTCGAAGTTTCTGTTAGAAGTACTAACGGCATATTTTCCGGCAGGAATTTTGTCGTCATTCATGGCTAAGCATGCGGAACATCCAGGCTCACGTAGCTTGAATTCTGCAGCTTCAAAAACATCTAATAAACCTTCATCTTTGATAGCATTCAACACCTTATGTGATCCTGGTACTAACCAAGCAGTTACATTCTTAGCGCGTTTGTGACCCTTCACGATACTTGCAAAAGCTCGAAAATCTTCAATTCGTCCGTTGGTACAACTTCCGATAAACACGTAATCAATCGGTTTTCCTACCATATGCTCTCCTTCCTTGTATCCCATGTATTCCAAGGATTTTTCATAGGTAGTTTTTCCACCTTCAATTTCAGAAGCACTGGGTATGGCTTTAGTTATGCTCATTCCCATTCCTGGATTGGTTCCAAATGTAATCATGGGATCAATTTCAGCTCCATCATAGGTAAATTCTTTATCGAAAGCAGCTCCTTCGTCGGTATGCAAGGTTTTCCAATACTTCATTGCTTTGGTCCAATCGGAACCTTTTGGAGTAAACTCTCTGTCTTTTATGTAGTCAAACGTTTTTTTATCAGGCGCAATCATTCCTCCTCGAGCTCCCATTTCAATGCTCAAGTTGCATACTGTCATACGACCCTCCATGCTGAGGTCTTCAAAAACTTCACCTGCATATTCTACAAAATAGCCAGTTGCTCCTGAAGTAGTCAATTTGGAAATAATGAAAAGTGCAACATCCTTAGGTGTCACTCCTTTATTTAAAGAACCATTGATAGTGATTCTCATTTTTTTTGGTTTAGGCTGCATGATACATTGAGTGGCTAAAACCATTTCCACTTCTGAGGTTCCAATACCAAATGCAATGGCTCCAAAAGCGCCATGAGTAGAAGTGTGGGAATCGCCACATACTATGGTGGCTCCAGGCTGCGTAATTCCGTATTCTGGTCCTACCACATGAACAATACCATTTTTCTGGTGTCCCAATCCCCAATAAGAAATTCCATGCTCATTTGCATTTTCTTCCAAAGCTTTCAATTGATTTCTTGAAAGCGGATCAGCAACTGGAAGATGCTGATTGATTGTTGGGGTATTGTGATCTGCAGTTGCAAAAGTTCGTTCAGGATATAAAACAGGGAGTTTTCTGTTTTTTAGACCCAAAAAAGCTACCGGACTGGTAACCTCGTGAACCATGTGCCGATCGATGAAAAGAACGTCTGGTCCCTGATCAATACTTTTTACAACGTGGGAATCCCAAACTTTATCAAATAGGGTTTTTTTCATGAAATGATGTTCTGTTTATATTTTACTTGCTTCAATGATCTTGGGTAAATCTTCATCATTAATTTCCTTTTGTTGATCTGCGACCACAAGGAATTGTTGATAAACTTTATCCAATTGTAGTTTATCTAATTCGTATCCAATATTTTTTGCTCGATAGGCCAGAGCGGCACGACCGCTTCTGGCAGTAAGAACAATAGATGATTCTGTAACACCTACGTCTTTTGGGTCAATGATTTCGTAGGTTTCTCTTTTCTTGATTACTCCGTCTTGATGGATTCCTGAAGAATGAGCAAATGCATTTGCCCCAACAATTGCCTTGTTGGGTTGTACGGGCATGGCCATACTTTCAGAAACTAATTTGCTGATGCCATTTAGCATCTGAGATTGTATGCGTGTGTCTAAATTAAGTCCTGGATGTTGACGAAGAATCATAACGACTTCTTCCAAAGAGGTGTTTCCTGCACGTTCTCCAATACCATTTATGGTACATTCTATTTGTCGTGCACCATTTTGAACTCCTGCTATGGAATTAGCAGTTGCTAAGCCGAGATCATTGTGACAATGACACGATAGCCTAGCTTTATGAATCCCTTTAACATTTTCCATGAGGTACTTCATTTTAGCTCCGTATTCTTCTGGCAAACAATATCCTGTAGTGTCTGGAATATTTAATACAGTAGCACCCGCTTTGATGACCGCTTCACAAACTCGTGCTAAAAATTCATTATTGGTTCTACCCGCATCTTCCGCATAGAATTCAACATCTTCTACATAAGATTTAGCGTGTTTTACTGCCGCTACAGCACGTTCGAGAACTTCATCCGCTGTAGCGTTGAATTTGTAACGCATATGACTCTCCGAAGTTCCAATACCGGTATGAATTCTTGATTTTTTTGCATTTTTAATAGCATCTGCAGCAACATCAATATCTTTTTTTACAGCTCTTGTAAGACCACAAACTCGCGCATTTTTAATTAATTTTGAAATTTCTTGTACGGATTTAAAATCTCCAGGACTGGAAATAGGAAAACCAGCTTCTAGAACGTCAACACCAAGAAAATCAAGCTGTTCAGCAATAATGAGTTTGGTTTTAGAGTCTAATTTACAGCCCGGAACCTGTTCGCCATCGCGTAGGGTAGTATCAAAAATTTCTACATAATCCATAGGGGGATATAAAAACACAATTTGTTAGATATCACGAATTTAAATTAAACCTCAATATTGAGATAAAATCCTTATTTTTGTATTACAACATTCGACAGGATAAACTGTCACATAAAACACTAACAATTAGTTAATTGCATCAAAACCCGTTACAATGACAAGTGAGCAGAAAGATAATTTGTTTGTGCTTGTAAAATCTCTTACTAAGTCAGAAAAAAGACAGTTTAGATTGTACGTAGGCAGAATGGGTTCTAACGAAGACTCGAAATTCTTGAATCTCTTTCATCTGTTAGACAAGATGAATCGCTACGATGAAAAAGTGATTTTGAGAAAAGGCATTGTTACCAAACAGCAATTATCAAACTTGAAGGCGCATCTCTACAAACAAATTTTGATCAGTTTACGAATGAATCCTGTGCATAAAAACATAAGGATTCAAATCAGAGAACAATTGGATTTTGCAACAATCCTTTATCAGAAGGGTTTGTACAAACAAAGTCTTAAAGTTCTTGAAAAAGCAAAATTGTTAGCCATAAAAAATGAAGAAAAATACAGTGCTTATGATATTGTAGAACTTGAAAAAGTTATTGAATCACAATACATTACACGAAGTTTGAGCAATCGAACGGAAACCTTAATCTCTGAGGCAGACCAGTTAAGAGTTCAAAATAATTTAGCTACTCGACTGTCGAATTTATCACTTCAGTTGTACGAAAGATTGATCAAGGCAGGCTATGCTAAAAGTGATGAAGAATTTCGTGAGATCACGAAGTTTTTTTATGAGAATTTGCCTAAGTTAGAATTTGATTCCCTTGGCTTTAGAGAGAAATTATGGTATTACAAAGCCCACGTTTGGTACAGTTTTTTAACGCATGACTTTCTTTCAACTTACCGCTATGCATCCAAATGGATTGAGATGTTTGAAGAATCCCCTGCAATGATTGCCATACATCCGGTATTTTATTTAAAAGGAAATAATTATTTGATGGAAAGTCTTACTTTGATAAAATATCCCTCAAAATTTAAAGAAGTACTCCAACAAATGATGTCTCGAACATCCGATGATGAATTTCCTAAAAATGACAATTTAAAGGCACTCAGTTTTCAGTTTTATTACAGTAATAAACTCAATTTGCACTTTTTGGAGGGTAGTTTTGAAGAGGGTGCGGTCATTGTTCCGGAAATTAAGAAGGGAATTTCAGAATTCAGTAATCAGATCGATCCTCATCATATCATGATGTTTTATTACAAAATTGCTTGTGTCTATTTTGGTGCTGAGGATTACGAAAATTGTATTGTTTATTTAGATAAAATAATAAGCAATAAAAATCTAAAAATGAGAGAAGATTTACTTTGCTTTTCTAGGGTCTTAAATATTTTTGCACATTACGAGGCGGGTTTTGATTATCATCTAGAAACCCACTTGAGAGAAACGTATAAATTTTTGATTAAAATGAATGATTTGCACGAAGTCCAAAAGGCAATGATTCGATTTGTAAAGGGGCTTGGTGATATTTACCCTCACGATTTGAAGCGGGCTTTTAAAGATTTATACAAAGAATTGAAGCAATATGAAAACGACCCTTACGAACGACGTTCATTTTTATATCTCGATATCCTTTCTTGGCTTGAAAGTAAAATTAATAATGTTTCCATAGCTCAGGTAATTAGAAATAAAGCAGCATATCTCAATCGGAAAGAACGGCCTTCCATATCCCCACTTTCAGCGGATCTGCAGTAAATGTTAAGTGCTCTTTTGCAACGGGATGTTCAATCTGTAAGCAGCGTGCATGTAAGCTGATGCTTCCATCTTTATTACTTCTTGATGCACCGTATTTTAAATCTCCTTGTATGGGAAAATTTAGTGCGCTGAATTGAGCTCTGATTTGATGATGACGACCCGTTTCTAAATGTACTTCTAACAGGCAGTAGTGATCAAAGTTTTTTATGCGTTTAAATTGAAGTTTGGCCAATTTGCTATTGGGAACTTCTTTAGTATGGGCTCTCGACTTATTTTGTTTGGTATTGCGTGTCATCCAGTGGCTTAAACTGCCTTTTTCATCAGGAAAAGCATTGGAAACAATGGCCCAATAAGTTTTTTTTGGAATTCTCTTTTTAAATTGTTCATTCAATCGGGATAAAGCTTTTGAAGTTTTAGCAAAAACGACTACCCCACTGGTGGGACGATCCAATCGATGAACTACTCCAAGAAAAACGGCTCCTGGTTTATTGTATTTCTTTTTTAAAAAGCTTTTAATCTTTTCAGCTAGTGGAACATCTCCGGTTTGGTCTCCCTGAACTAGTTCCCCTGCTTTTTTGTTAACGACAATGAGATGGTTGTCTTCAAAAAGAATTTGCTTTTCCAAAATGAATTTTAGTATTGCTCATTATCATTGGGAAAATTCAATGATTTTACATCAGCACTGTATTGTCCGATCGCCTGGTGAATAATTTTATTTAAATCCGAATAACGCCTTAAAAAACGGGGGCTAAATTCTTTATTCATCCCAAGCATATCATGTAATACCAATACTTGTCCGTCAACCTTATTACCAGCACCTATGCCTACAATTGGAACGGAGATGGACTGAGCGGCTTGGCCAGCCAGATCAGCAGGAATTTTTTCTAATACAATACCAAAACATCCTATTTCTTCTAACATTTTAGTGTCTTTTAATAGCTGAGAAGCCTCTTCCTCCTCTTTAGCACGAACAGTGTAGGTTCCAAACTTGTAGATTGATTGAGGCGTGAGTCCCAAATGTCCCATAACCGGAATTCCTGCTTGAAGAATTCGTTCTATGGATTCTTTAACCTGTCTCCCCCCCTCTAATTTGACACCATGAGCACCTGATTCTTTCATGATCCGAATGGCAGATCGAAGTGCCTCTTTAGAATCCGCTTGATAAGTTCCAAAGGGAAGATCTACGATAACCAAAGCTCTTTTTACAGCTCTAACAACACTGCTGGCATGATAGATCATCTGATCTAGGGTTATTGGTAGTGTAGTTTCATGACCTGCCATTACATTGGAGGCGGAATCACCTACTAAAATGACATCGATTCCCGCCTGATCTACTATTCCACCAAGCGTGTAATCGTAAGCTGTAAGCATGGAGATTTTTTCCCCATTTGCTTTCATTTCTTGCAAGGTTTTGGTCGTTATTCGCGCATAGTTTTTCTTGGCTGACGACATGATTTTTTTTTCAAAAGTAGTATTTCTTTATTTAAATTGATTTGAGACAGTTTCAGTTATTTTTTTATTTCCCTAATTAAGGGGGTTCTTTGTTTTTTTTAAAACCTACTGTCAAGCTGTCAGTATTAAGCGCATGGCACAATGCTTGACTATGTACAGAAAAATATTAAAATTATCATGAGTAAAATAATTGGAATTGATTTAGGAACTACAAATTCATGTGTTTCTGTGATGGAAGGAAATGAGCCGGTTGTAATCCCCAATGCAGAAGGTAAAAGAACAACACCTTCTGTAATTGCTTTTGTTGAAGGAGGAGAAATTAAAGTAGGTGATCCAGCAAAAAGACAAGCTGTAACAAATCCTACAAAAACGATTGCCTCCATCAAGCGTTTTATGGGAAATAAGTTTTCTGAATCAAATAAAGAAGTAAAAAATGTTGCCTACAAAGTAGTAAAAGGTGACAACGATACACCGAGAGTGGACATTGATGGTCGTCTTTACACACCTCAGGAGCTCTCGGCCATGATTCTTCAAAAAATGAAGAAGACTGCAGAAGATTATTTAGGACTAGACGTAACAGAAGCTGTCATTACAGTACCTGCTTACTTTAATGACTCTCAGCGTCAAGCCACCAAAGAGGCTGGAGAAATTTCCGGGCTAAAGGTGCAACGAATCATCAATGAACCTACCGCTGCAGCTCTAGCTTATGGTTTGGACAAAGGAGGAAAGGATCAAAAAATTGCAGTTTACGACCTTGGAGGAGGAACTTTTGACATTTCTATTCTTGAATTGGGAGACGGTGTTTTTGAAGTGCTTTCAACCAATGGCGACACCCACCTTGGAGGAGATGACTTTGATCAAGTCATTATTGATTTTCTTGCTGAGAAATTCATTAAGGATGAGGGCATTGACCTAAGAAAGGATCCCATGGCCTTACAACGTTTGAAAGAAGCAGCCGAAAAAGCAAAAATTGAACTTTCCTCTTCTGCTCAAACGGAAATCAATTTGCCTTACGTTACGGCAACAGACTCAGGACCGAAACACTTAGTCACTACCCTTACGCGAGCAAATTTCGAACAACTTGCTGACGAATTGGTTAAGCGTTCGATGGCTCCTGTAAAGAAAGCGCTTGACGATGCTGGTTTGTCCAAATCAGATATTGATGAAGTGATTTTAGTAGGGGGATCAACTCGGATTCCAGTCATTCAAGAAGAAGTAGAAAAGTTTTTTGGGAAAAAACCTTCCAAAGGAGTAAATCCTGATGAAGTTGTTGCAATTGGTGCTGCAATTCAAGGAGGGGTATTAACCGGAGATGTTAAAGATGTACTTCTTCTAGATGTGACCCCACTTTCTTTAGGAATCGAAACGATGGGAGGAGTAATGACCAAATTGATTGAATCCAATACGACTATTCCAACTAAAAAATCACAGACATTCTCTACTGCAGCTGACAATCAGCCTTCTGTTGAAATTCACGTACTTCAAGGTGAACGCTCTATGGCGGGAGATAATAAAACCATTGGACGATTTCATTTAGATGGGATTCCTCCCGCTCAGCGAGGAACCCCCCAGATTGAAGTGACTTTTGATATTGATGCAAACGGAATCATCAAGGTGAGTGCATTGGATAAAGCAACTAATAAGTCTCAGGACATCAGAATAGAAGCCTCTTCAGGTTTAACTGAAGAAGAAATCGAAAAGATGAAACAAGAGGCTGAAGCCAATGCTGATGCCGATCAAAAAGCAAAAGAACAAGTTGACAAACTCAACAGTGCAGATCAAATGATTTTCCAAACTGAAAAACAGTTGACTGAGTTTGGAGAAAAGCTTTCTGAAGACAAAAAAGCACCTATTGAAACTGCTTTAGCTGATTTGAAGAAGGCTCACGAATCTAAAGATTTGGATGCAATTGACAAAGCACTTGAAGTAATGAACGAAGCGTGGAAAAATGCTTCTGAGGAAATGTACAAGGCTCAGGCAGAAGCTGGAGGCGGAGCAGGTCCAGAGGCTCAACCACAGCCCGATGCAGCAGCTGATGCTTCAGGAGGAGATGATGTCCAAGATGTTGATTTCGAAGAAGTGAAATAAACCTTTCCTTTTGTGAATACCCGAAAACCTCCTGTTTACCCCAGGAGGTTTTCTTATTTTAGTAAAAAAATAAATATGGAGAAAGAGGAAGTACTCAAACTTACTAACGCCATTTGTAAAAACACACTCATGGAAACCCTCAAAATCGAATTTACTGATGTAGGAGCGGATTTTTTAACTGCCCGTATGCCTGTAACTAAAACAGTGTATCAACCTGATGGGGTTTTGCACGGTGGAGCTACAGCTGCACTGGCAGAGAGCGTTGGAAGTGCAGCAGTTTTCATTTTAAATAAAAACCCTAAAGCAATTGTAAGGGGGATTGAAATTTCAGCAAATCATTTAAAAAGTGTAAAATCAGGTTATGTTTACGCAACGGCGAGACCGATCAATTTGGGAAAGACGATTCAACTTTGGGAAATTAAAGTTGAAGATGATACCCAACAATTAATTTCTATTTGTAAACTAACCACTTACACCCGTTACAAAGAATAATGGAACCCCTGCTTAAAAAGCTTTACTCTCTTTGGGAAGCAAACAGACCTTTTGTTTGTTACAAGTTACCCAGCTCAGCCGAAGTAACTTTATTTTTTCAAAAGGATGCTAAATTAAATTTGACAAAGGATTTAAACTGCAACGGTTTCTTGATGGCTCCATTCGATCTTGAAAAGCCAATCCCTTTCATACCGAATCAATATGCTGAAAGCCATACAATTCAGAAGATCAAGGTGAAATCGGATGAGCATGTAGTTCGATCTTTAGATTTAAAGAACAAGAGTACCTTCACGGATTTAGTAGTCAAAGGGAAAGAATTTATCGCAAAAGGGGAATTGAAGAAGGTTGTACTTTCCCAAGCACATCAGCTCGCCAGTAAAAGAAATGCGGTAGAAATTTTTATGGATTTGATACAGTATTACCCTTCAGCAATGGTTTATTTATGGCATCATCCGTTGGTAGGAACTTGGTTCGGGGCCAGCCCTGAACAATTTATTAATACTAGAGGTGATTTTACTCAAACTATGGCACTGGCAGCTACACAAACATTTCAAGAAAACGAAGCTCCCAAGTGGACAGAAAAAGAAATTGAAGAACAAGAGCTTGTCTCTGTTCAGGTTGAATCAGATTTAAAGACATTGTTTCCCTCTAATCAGATTGTCAAAAGCCCTACAACTAATCATCAAGCAGGAAATTTGGTTCATTTATGCACCCATTTTCAATTTCCAAGACTTCGAGGAAATTTACACAATCTTTCCCGAGTTTTGCATCCAACTCCTGCTGTTGGAGGAATTCCTAAAAGCGAGGCTCAACAGTTTATTTTAAATAATGAGCCTTACGAGAGGGGCTACTACACAGGATTTTTTGGACCAACCAATGCTTCAGAGACTCAATTTTTTGTAAATCTTCGTTGTGCGAGCTGGACTCCTGAAAAAACTACGCTTTATGTCGGGGCTGGTATTACTTCAGGGAGTGATCCTGAAAAAGAATGGCAAGAAATTCAACGAAAAGCAAAAACACTTGCCAAAGTACTTTAAGCTCTTTTAAGTTCTGGGTTATGCCCTGTGTTTTGTACTTTTGTATGCGATGAAGCAGATTTTAATGTATGCCTAGCTACCCAACCATACCTCTAGCACAAACCGTAGTTCGTATGTGCGAGCATTATGAAATAGAGCATATCGTAATTTGTGCAGGCTCTCGAAACGCTCCTCTAACAAATGGTTTTGTTTCGCAGCATTTTTTTAAAACCTACAGTATTGTAGACGAAAGGGCAGCTGGATTTTTTGCTTTGGGAATGGCACAACAACTTAAAAAGCCTGTTGCGCTTGTTTGTACATCTGGTTCTGCATTACTTAATTTTTATCCCGCCGTAGCTGAGGCCTATTACAGTGATATTCCCTTGGTTGTCATTTCTGCTGATCGGATGCCCCATAGGATTGATATTGGAGACGGGCAAACCATTCGTCAAACAGGAGTCTTTGAACCTCATTTGGAAGCTGCAGCCCTGTTGAAGCCAGACGTAATTCACGCTACGGATACTTTGATTGAAAATCCAATGCAAGAATTGCTCCCTCAAAATGCAAATCAAAAAGAGATTGAAGAAATTCAACAATCTCTCCAAGGGCATAACACTGCAGAAGTTTCTCGAGTTTTAGAACAAGCAATTAAAGCGCAAGGCCCAGTACATTTAAATGTGCCCATGGAAGAACCCCTCTACGGTATGACCGACGAATTAGTGCCTTTAGAGTTGTCCAGACAAGTAAATGAAAAATCAGAACAAAATTCTGTTGATTTTGAAAGTTCGAAAAAGACCTGGCACCATGCTTCTAAAAAGTGGGTTATTGTAGGTCAGATGCCCCCTGGTTTGATTTCTCAAAAATTAATCAATCTTCTTTGTCAAGACCCATCAGTAGTTGTTTTTACCGAAACAACATCCAATGTAAATCATCCCAGAGTGATCAATTCCATAGATACTTTAATGGCTCCCGTTGCTCTTACTGAGGATGGTATCGAGGATCAAATCGCTCCAGAAATTCTTTTGACTTTTGGCGGTATGGTAGTTTCTAAAAAGATTAAATTTTTTCTACGTAAACACGCTCCACGTCACCATTGGCATGTAGATGTAAAAAAAGCCTACAATACTTATTACTGCTTAGACCAACATTTTAAAACCACACCCCAATCCTTTTTAGAGATTCTCTACAGCGATTCGGAAGTTCTTTCAAGTAAATTTCAAAGTGATGTTTTGGGAGTTTATGAAAATTTTAAAAAGGTGGGGGCAGACTATTTATCTAAGCTTCCTTTTTCAGATTTATCTGTATTCAAATTTCTTTCCCGTCGGCTTCCACAAGGGCTTCAAATTCAATTAGCAAACAGCTCTTCCATTCGTTATGCTCAACTGTTTGACTGGCCTAACAATACAGAATTTTATTGTAATCGAGGGACAAGTGGTATTGACGGGAGTACAGCTACCGCGGTAGGAGCTGCTCAAATTAATTCGCGTCCTACAGTTCTAATTACTGGTGACCTGAGTTTTTTTTATGACATCAATGGCCTTTGGAACGAAGCCATTCCAAAAAATTTTAAAATCATATTGATCAATAATCAAGGTGGAGGAATCTTTCGAATATTGCCTGGTAAAAAAGATACTCCAGAATACGATCGTTACTTTGAAACGGTCCATCAGCGGGATGCCAAATATGTTGCGAAAACTTTTGGTATCGAATACTCACGGGTTCGAAGTTCTTGGAAATTAAAACAAAAATTTTCTCGTTTTCTTAAGCGTAATAACAAGCCTCAGCTTCTGGAAATTCAGACACCTCGTAGGCAAAACGATACGGTTTTACTCGATTATTTTAAATGGATGGCAGAACGTAAAGTTTAGAAATTCATTACTTTTCATTCCGACTGATTTTCTTTACCAGAGTAAGACTTGCTATTAATGAAAGCACCATGCCGGATATTTTATACGGACTACTTTCTTTCTCTGAATTACCTAAATCCATTCCTAAACCTATTCCTAATAGAAATAGACCTATGCACATGATCACGATCTTGATTGATTTTTTCATATTCTTTGGGGTTGATTTAAACCCAAATTACAATTTTTTGGATTATTAAAATTGACTAGAGGGAAATCCGTGAGCACTTCCAGATCAATTCGATTAAATCCATTCTTTTGCTCGTGAATAAATCTGTATTTTTGTAAAAAAATAATTGGAATGAGAACATGGGAATCCTTAGGTACTTTTAGTGATATTCTTTTTGAATTCTGTGAAGGAGTTGCAAAAATTACAATCAACCGCCCTGAAGTTTACAATGCCTTTCGGCCTGAAACCAATGTGCAAATGTTGGAGGCTATGGAAGTTTGTCGTGAGCGTAATGACGTCGATGTGGTTGTCCTTACTGGTATTGGCGACAAGGCTTTTTGTAGTGGAGGTGACCAAAACGTTAAAGGGGTAGGGGGTTATGTTGGAGAAGATGGTGTTCCTAGACTCAATGTTTTGGATTTGCATAAACGAATTCGAGAATTACCCAAGCCAGTAATTGCAATGGTAAATGGATATGCCATTGGAGGAGGTCATGTTTTACATGTGGTTTGTGATTTAACCATAGCGAGTGAAAATGCCATTTTTGGTCAAACAGGTCCTAAAGTAGGGAGTTTTGATGGAGGTTTTGGTTCGTCCTACTTGGCGCGTCATGTGGGTCAGAAAAAAGCACGTGAAATTTGGTTTTTATGCCAACAGTATTCTGCTCAGGAAGCAATGGATATGGGTATGGTGAACAAAGTAGTTCCTCTTGAAAAGTTAGAGGATACAGTTATGGAATGGTGTCAGATTATGCAGCAAAGAAGCCCTCTTGCCCTGAGGATGATCAAACGAAGCCTAAATGCTGAACTAGACGGTCAACACGGACTTATGCAATTGGCTGGTGATGCTACATTAATGTATTATTTAATGGAAGAGGCTCAAGAGGGCAAACAAGCCTTTTTGGAAAAACGACCACCAAACTTTAAAAAATATCCTAAATTTCCTTAATGCCATTTGAAAAAATAAAGGTTTGGATTCGTGCTGCTCGATTGCGTACGTTGCCCTTGTCTATTTCGGGCATAGTCGTTGGAAATGCATTGTGTATTCAAGACACAAATTTTTCATGGACATTGTTTTACTTGATGTTACTTACCGCAATTGCATTTCAAATTGTATCTAATTTTGCCAATGACTACGGTGATGGTGTCAAGGGAACGGACAATTCGGATAGGATAGGGCCCAAAAGGGTACTCCAACAAGGTTTACTCAGTCGTCAAGCTCTCAAAAAAGGAATTATTTGGATGTCTTTGGTAGCATTATTATTAGCATTCACCCTAATCACAGCAGCTTTTGGAAGAGAATCTTGGCTTTATTTTTTAATTTTTATTGGTTTGGCAATCTTCAGTGTATGGGCAGCAATTGCTTACACAGTTGGTAAAAATGCTTATGGTTATCGAGGATTGGGAGATGTATTCGTATTTTTATTTTTTGGTTTAGTCAGTGTACTAGGGGCTTATTTTCTTCAATTGAAAGTTTTTTCTACGGCAGCATTTTTACTCGCACTGGTTGTAGGGTTGTTATCTGTAGCTGTTTTAAATTTAAATAATATGCGCGACCGTGAAAATGATGCAGCTGCTGGCAAGAGAAGCTTAGTCGTTATTTTAGGTCCAGTAGTTGCCAAATACTACCATTATTTTTTAATCGTAAGTCCAAGTGTTCTTATTCTGTTTTTCTTTTTGCGGCAACCTCTTTCCTTTTATTGGCTTTCATTCATTGGACTGATTCCTTTAGCTTTTCATTTAGTAAAGGTGATAACAAATCTAGATCCAAAATTATTAGATCCAGAATTGAAGAAGGTAGCCTTGACAACTTTCGCATTGTCCGTTTTAATTTTTATTAGTTTTTCTTTGGGTTAATGAAAGCATCATTCAAAAAATATCGTTTAGAATTTAAAAGACCTAGTGGAACATCGCGAGGTATCTTGACCACTAAGGATAGTTGGTTCCTAATTCTTGAGGAGGAAGGTAACAATGGATTGGGTGAATGTAGTTTGATAGAGGGTTTGAGTCCAGATAACGCCAATCAAATAGAATCCATTTTATTGCAGCTATGCGATGCCCTTGAAGCAAATGTGGAACTTCCTGATTTGACTCATTGGCCTGCTGTTCAGATGGGTTTAGAAACTGCAATGCTCTCCCTTCGTTCGAAAAATCCATTTTCTTTATTTCCCTCAGCTTTCACAAAAGGAGAAAAGCAGATTCCGATCAATGGATTGGTTTGGATGGGTGATTATGAATTTATGCGAGCCCAAATAGATCAGCTTTTGACCACTGGTTTTGATTGTATTAAATTAAAGATAGGTGCTCTTGATTTTGATTCAGAACTTGATCTTTTGGCACGCATACGAGGTTCTTACTCGGAAAGTGACATAAATCTTAGAGTGGATGCAAATGGGGCTTTTAAACCCGATGATGCCCTTGAAAAGTTAAAAAGATTAAGTGATTATCAGATCCATTCCATAGAACAGCCCATTGCTGTAAATCAATGGGAAACCATGGCTAAATTGTGCCAAGACACACCATTACCCATTGCTTTAGATGAGGAATTGATTGGACACTACGAAACAAGTGAAAAGCATGAGGTGCTCCGTCAGATCAATCCACACTATGTAATTCTTAAACCAAGTTTGTTGGGTGGCTTCGCCCATTCGGAACAATGGATTGATCTCGCTGAAAAATTGGGTATTGGATGGTGGGTTACTAGTGCTTTAGAAAGTAACATAGGCTTGAATGCTATTGCTCAGTGGGCGTATCAATTAAAGGTTACGATCCCTCAAGGTTTGGGTACAGGTTCTCTCTTTGTAAATAATATCGATTGCCCTTTGTTTATTGAAAAGGGTTGTTTGGGTATGGATAATTCGATACCTTGGGATTCAATTTAACAACGATGTTCTTAAAGCAAGCCCTTTCCTATAAAAATCCCTTTTGGATGTACCTTCTGGGATCTTTTGTCATTATTATTTTTAATGTTTTTGGACAACTTCCATTAACTTTTGCCATCATTGAAGAAGGTGCTGTCACGCCTGGTTCCGACCCTATGGAAGCCATGAGAAATATTGATAAAAACCTTCAGCTTTTTCTATTATTGATTCCCTTTGTAATTGGGTTTTTGGGTCTTTGGTTGGCCGTGAAAAAGTTACATGAAAGAACACTATTAAGCATATCAACTTCTCGAAAAACAATGGATTGGAGTCGTAGTCTGTTTGCTTTTTCAGTTTGGGCTGGAATAACTGTAGTTATCATACTTTTGGATTATGTCCTGAGTCCTGAGGACTACAAATGGAATTTTAACCCCCAGCAATTTATCATTCTCTTTATTGTCGCTACTCTATTAATACCCATTCAAACCAGTATGGAAGAATACGTTTTTAGGGGATATTTGATGCAGGGTTTTGGGGGCTTATTTAAAAATGCATGGGCACCACTGGTCATGACTTCTTTAATTTTCGGGTCATTACATATTTTTAATCCTGAAGTCGAAAAACTAGGCTATGGGATCATGGGCTACTACATAGGAACAGGATTTTTCTTGGGAGTTATGACTCTTATGGACGAAGGTATTGAACTTGCTTTAGGTTTTCATGCTGCAAATAACCTAGTCACTGCGTTACTTGTTACTTCCAATTGGACCGCTTTCCAAACAGAATCCGTACTCATTGATATTTCGGAGCCTTCTTTGGGTGCAGAAATATTTATTTCCTTACTCGTTTTGTATCCTTTATTTTTATTGCTGATGTCTAAAAAGTACGGCTGGAAGAATTGGAAAGAAAATCTCACTTCAACATTATAAAATGCAAATACCACATTACACTAAAATTCACAATCGCTTTTTACTCAATGGATTCCCATACGATTGGAACGGGCTGAAACAAGTAGCTTACAGTTTTATTAAAGAAGGAGACCAGTATGAAAAATATATGGGTGATTTTTTAATGGATTGGTTAGACCACTCGGAAACCATTGATTTAGTAACCTCCGGAACAACTGCTTCCCCCAAAAAAATTCGTTTTCAAAAGCAAGCCCTTGTAAATAGTGCAATTGCTACTGGAGACTTTTTTAATGTCAGTGTTGGCGATCGTGCTTTGCATTGTCTCCCATCAAATTTTATTGCGGGTAAAATGATGCTGATTCGCGCCATGATTTTAGGGCTTTCATTAGATCTGGTCTCACCCAAGAGGAACCCCTTTTACAAAAATCAGAAAACATATGATTTTGTAGCGATGACACCAATGCAAGCATTTCACTCTTTGGACAATATTAAGCAGGTAAAAAAATTGATCATAGGGGGTGCTTTTGTTTCAAAGTCATTGCAAGAAGCCCTGCTGAAAACAAAAGTAAAAGCTTATGAAACCTACGGAATGACAGAAACTTTGTCCCATATTGCTGTACGCACAATGGAGGATCCACCTTCTGAGTTTCGCTGCTTACCTTATGTGGAAATTGAGCAAGATCAAAGGGGTTGTTTGGTGGTTACCTCAGAATTGTTGCAAGTAGATCATTTTGTTACCAACGATGCAATAGAACTTTTAGAAGATCAGCGTTTTAAATTAATAGGTAGGGTAGATGAGGTAATTAATTCAGGAGGAGTAAAATTACATCCACAACAAATAGAGCGTAAGCTTTCACAAGTGATTTCAGCCCACTTTTTTATTGGGGGAATAGCTGATGACGAATTGGGTGAAAAAGTCATTTTAGCATTAAAACATTCAGCCTCGATAGACCTTGATCAGCTTACAGATAGGATTAAAAAATGTAAAAGTCTTGAACCCTTCGAGTGTCCTAAGTCCATTGTTATTTTTTCAAACTTTATGGAGACCGACAGCGGCAAGATTAGAAGAAAAGAAACTCTTTTACAAGACCCAGTAAAAGTTTTAGACTTGTAAAACCCCCATATTAAATTTTTCCTCTGCAGGTGACTCATTGGCAGTTTCAATTCCCATACTGATCCACTCTCTTGTGGCCATGGGGTCTATTACAGCATCAATCCACAACTGGGAAGCGGCGTGTAGGATCTGAGTTTTTTCTTCATAACGTGACTGGATTTCTTTCTTCAGGTCCTCTTCTTTTTTTACTTGCTTTTCTTTAGTTTCTTTTTTTGAAGTAGCTTTTTCTATTTGGAGTAAAACATTAGAAGCTTGTGCACCTCCCATTACTGCAATTTTAGCTGTGGGCCATGCAATCATAAATCTTGGGTCAAACGACCTGCCACACATGGCATAATTTCCTGCACCAAAGGAATTTCCAATCACTACTGTAAATTTAGGGACTACAGAATTTGAAACTGCATTGACCATTTTTGCGCCATCTTTGATGATTCCGCTATGCTCCGCTTTACTACCTACCATAAATCCAGTTACGTCTTGAAGAAAGACAAGTGGGATGTTACGTTGATTGCAATTGGCAATGAATCGGGTTGCCTTGTCTGCTGAATCCCCATAAATAACTCCACCAAACTGCATTTCTCCTGTTTTGCTTTTAACGACTTTTCTTTGATTTGCCACGATACCTACTGACCATCCGTCAATTTTCGCATAGGTTGTGATTAGAGTTTGTCCATATTCTTTTTTGTATTCATCCAAAGAGTTTGCATCGACTAAATGATCTAGCAAAGCATAGGTGTCGTAGGGTTGGGTTCTAACCTTGGGCAAACAGCCGTAGATTTCTTCTAAAGGTAACACGGGGAGGGTAATTTCAGATCGCTTGAAACCAGCTTTAGGGCGAGATCCCATTTTCTCTACTAAACTGCGAATTTTGTTCAGTGCGGCGGAGTCATCTTTTACTTTGTAATCAGTAACACCACTGATACTGCTGTGGGTATCTGCACCTCCAAGTGTTTCGTTATCAATATTTTCTCCAATAGCCGCTTTTACCAAATAACTTCCAGCCAAAAAAATACTCCCAGTTTTTTCAACGATTATGGATTCATCAGACATGATCGGTAAATAAGCTCCTCCGGCTACACAACTTCCCATTACAGCAGCAATCTGAACGATACCCATACTACTCATCCGAGCGTTATTTCTAAAAATTCGACCAAAATCTTCTTTATCTGCAAAAATTTGATCCTGGAGCGGTAGAAAAATCCCTGCACTATCTACAAGATAAACAATTGGGATTCGGTTTTGCATGGCAATTTCTTGGGCTCTTAGATTTTTTTTAGCGGTCATTGGAAACCAAGCACCAGCTTTTACAGTAGGGTCATTTGCTACTATTACACAATACCTTCCAGCAATTTTCCCAATAACAACTACAACACCTGCAGAAGGACATCCGCCGTATTCTTGGTACATGTTCTCAGCTGCCAATACACCTATCTCAAAAGTTTCATTTGGATTATCAACCAGTTGATCAATCCGTTTTCTTGCGCTTAATTTTCCTTTTTCTTCAAGCTTTTTTAAGCGTTCTTTTCCACCTCCCAACTTATTTTTGCGCACCTTAGCTTCAAGTGATGCCCATGCCATTTTGATAGCGTCTTTATTTTTCTCCTCTTCTAATTTCATTCGAATTTGTTCTTCATTTACGAAAGTACTAATTTCTATAGGGAGGATTTTAAATAAAAGTTCGATATTTGTCTTTTCCATCAACCACCATGAGTTTAAACAAAAATAAAATCTTCGGTTACACCGCTCTTGTCATGGCTATTTTAGGGACTGCATTAATTCTTATCGGCTTGCTTAAATATCCAGAATACGCAATAGGATTCTCTATTGCAGGTATTGGTTTCTATGCTATTGCATGGGCTTTTAACGCATTAAGAGGTAGAATTTAATATGGCAGACGATAAAAAAGTAATTTTCTCAATGAATGGGGTAAGTAAAACGTATCCAAGCGCTAATCAACCCGTTTTAAAGAATATTTATCTCAGTTTTTTTTATGGGGCTAAAATCGGAATTTTAGGACTCAACGGTTCAGGAAAGTCTACTTTGCTAAAAATCATTGCAGGACTGGATACCAATTTTCAAGGAGACGTCGTTTTTTCAAAAGACTACAGTGTAGGTTACCTAGAACAAGAGCCGCAACTGGACGATGAAAAAACAGTATTAGATGTTGTTAAGGAAGGTGCTTCAGCTACGGTAGCAATTTTAGAGGAATACAACAAAATAAACGATCAGTTTGGATTGCCAGAGGTTTACGAAAATGCAGATAAAATGCAGGAGTTAATGGATCGACAAGCGCAACTTCAAGATCAAATTGATGCAGCAAACGCTTGGGAACTTGATACCCAACTAGAAATTGCAATGGATGCTTTGAGAACTCCTCCAGGAGATCAAAAAATCGGGGTATTGTCTGGTGGAGAGCGAAGAAGGGTGGCACTATGCCGTTTGTTATTACAAAAACCAGATGTTCTGCTACTGGATGAACCAACGAACCACCTTGATGCAGAATCGGTCCATTGGTTAGAGCATCATTTGGCTCAATACAAGGGCACTGTAATTGCAGTAACACACGACCGTTATTTTTTAGATAATGTAGCCGGTTGGATTTTAGAGTTGGATCGGGGAGAGGGAATTCCTTGGAAAGGGAATTATTCTTCTTGGTTGGATCAAAAATCAAAGCGTTTGGCACAAGAACAAAAACAGGCCTCAAAACGTCAAAAAACACTTGAACGCGAATTGGAATGGGTTCGTATGGCTCCCAAAGGGCGTCAAAGCAAGCAAAAAGCGCGTTTATCGAATTACGATAAATTGATGAGTCAAGACCAAAAGCAGGTGGATGAAAAACTGGAAATCTTTATTCCAAATGGCCCGAGGTTAGGAACAAATGTCATTGAAGCGAAAAATGTTGCTAAGGCATTTGGAGACAAACTTTTGTACGACGATTTGAATTTTGTATTACCCCAAGCTGGAATTGTTGGTGTTATCGGTCCAAACGGTGCAGGAAAGTCAACTGTTTTCCGAATGATTATGGGTGAGCAAACTGCTGATGGTGGAAGTTTTACTGTAGGTGAAACTGTAAAGCTGGCTTATGTAGATCAATCTCATTCTAATATTAATCCAGAAAAATCGATTTGGCAAAACTTTAGTGACGAGCAAGAAATGATCATGTTGGGAGGAAGACAAATCAATTCTAGAGCATTTTTGAGTCGATTTAATTTTAGTGGTAGTGAGCAAAATAAAAAAGTAGCAGCACTTTCGGGTGGAGAACGTAACCGTTTGCACCTTGCTATGACTTTAAAAGAAGAAGGAAACGTATTGTTGTTGGACGAACCGACTAACGATTTAGATGTCAATACACTCAGAGCATTAGAAGAAGGTTTAGAAAATTTTGCTGGCTGTGCAGTTGTAATTTCTCACGATCGTTGGTTTTTGGATCGAATTTGCACTCATATTCTAGCTTTTGAAGGGAATTCGCAGGTGTATTTCTTCGAAGGATCATTCTCTGATTATGAAGAAAATAAAAAGAAGCGTTTGGGTCAGGATTTAATGCCTAAACGAATACAATACAGGAAACTAACTCGAGATTAGTTTGTCAGTTCCAATTCCATTTTAATATTTCCCCTTGCATATTTAATATCGGGATCAATGGGTACTTCTTTGAATCCAAACTTGCGGTAAAGGTAGATGGAATTTTTAAGGATTGTACTTGAATAGAGTATTAGCGAATTCCAATGATGCTGTTCAGCATAGCGAATGGCAAATTGCATCATGAGATTCCCATATCCCTTTCCTCGCTCTTTTGGGGTCAATGCCATTTTACTAAATTCGTAAAGACCCTCTCCTTTTTTTAGAAAAGCAAAGGTGCCGATAGTTTTTCCTTCTTTTAACACCATAAAAATACTTCCCCCTTTATCCAGTATTTCAGTTTGAGGATTGCTCAACACTAATTCGTCATAGGATTCTACTTCAAAATAAGCTTCCAACCATTCGATATTTAATGATTTAAAGGCTTCAGCATCAGCGTGTTTGTAAGGACGAAAATCAATCATATCAGCGATTTCCAGTCATGTCTTCAGGTTTTACCCACGCATCAAATTCCTTCTCCGTCAGGTATCCAAGAGCTAGACTAGCTTCTTTTAATGTAGTTCCTTCTTGATGTGCTTTGTTTGCAATCTCAGCAGCTTTGTAATAGCCAATTTTAGTATTTAATGCAGTGACCAACATCAAAGAGTTTTGAACGAGTTCATTAATTCTTTGGTGGTTGGGCTCTATTCCAACGACACAGTTTTTGGTAAAACTCACACATGCATCTCCTAACAAGTGTGCTGACTGTAAAATATTAGCTGCCATCACCGGTTTAAAAACATTCAATTCATAATGTCCTTGAGTTCCCGCAATGGTTATTGCAACGTCATTCCCCATAATTTGGGCACAAACCATAGTGAGCGCCTCTGATTGTGTAGGATTTACTTTTCCAGGCATTATTGAGCTTCCGGGTTCATTAGCAGGAATGATGAGTTCTCCAATCCCAGAACGAGGGCCAGATGCCATCAAACGAATATCATTTCCAATTTTATTCAACGAAACGGCTAGCTGTTTTAATGCTCCGTGAGACTCTACTATGGCATCGTGGGCAGCAAGGGCTTCAAATTTATTTTCAGCACTCTTAAAGGGTAAACCTGTAAATTCTGCAATGTATTCGGCAACTCTTTCTGCATATCCTTCTGGTGTGTTGATTCCAGTGCCCACTGCTGTTCCTCCCAATGCCAATTCAGAGAGATGGTCTAGGGTATTTTTCAGGGCTTTAATTCCATGGTCTAATTGAGAGACATATCCCGAAAATTCTTGACCTAGTGTTAGTGGAGTAGCGTCCATTAAATGGGTACGTCCAATTTTCACAACATCTTTAAAAGCTTCGGCTTTTTGTTGTAAGGCATTTCTAAGTTTTAGTACGCCGGGGAGAGTTGTTTCAACAATCATTTTGTAAACGGCAATATGCATCCCCGTTGGGAAGGTGTCGTTGGAAGATTGAGATTTATTGACATCGTCGTTTGGAGCCAGAGTTTTTTTTCCAATTCCTAAGGTATTGCCAGCAAGAACATGAGCTCTATTGGCGATAACTTCATTAACATTCATATTGCTTTGGGTTCCGGATCCTGTTTGCCAAATAACCAAAGGAAACTGATCGTCAAGCTTACCTTCCAAGATTTCGTCACAAACCCGAGCGATCAAATCCCTTTTGGACTCATCTAATACCCCAAGTTTGTGATTGGTGAAGGCAGCTGCTTTTTTAAGATATGCAAAACCGTAAATGATTTCTTTTGGCATGGAACCCGATGCTCCAATTTTAAAATTGGAACGCGAACGTTCCGTCTGCGCTCCCCAATATACTTCTTTGGGAACCTTTACTTCTCCAAGGGTATCTTTTTCTATTCGGTATTCCATCAGTTTAGGATTTTTTACAAAAATACTAGGTTTGAAAGAAACCCGATTTGTAGCGTGCATTTTTTTTTAAAAAAAGTCATCTAAAATCAAATTGATTCTAAAAAACTAAAAAAAATGATTAATTTTGAATCATAAAACAATCACATGTTTGAATTTGATCAATATCTCGGTTTTATTTCTTTTTTAACCATCCTTACCATTGGGTTTTGGCTAATGATTTTTTTGTTGACTTTTGTCATCCCTTATTGGTTGATTGGAGCGTTCCGCGAATACTTAAAGTACGGGCGTGACAGAAATAAACTAGAAGAAAAAACAAAATAAAAAAGGGGCTGAAAAGCCCCTTTTTAGTATCCTAAAATTCGGCTTCGTCTTCTCCACCGTTATAATTTCCACGACCGTTTCGTCTTCGATCATTTTTTCGCTCATTGATTCGATAGGTAAAAGTGAATACGTAGGTAGGTTGTCTCCACTGAAACTCGGTGTAATTCCTGAAATCATTCGTTTCGGTAGTACTTTTTCTTCTAGAAGAATTTAAAATATCACTTACACGAAAAGAAAGCGTGGCTTTGTCTTTAAACATTGATTTATTGAGTGCTCCTGAGAAGGTAATGATTCCTTTAGATTCTGTCTGGGCGTTTGCTCTTGGACCAAAATAAAATCCTCTCAATTGGGTATTGATTCCAAAAGGCAGGGGGAAACTACTATTTAAACGTGCAAACCAACTCACAATTTCACGGTCTAGAGGAACACCATTAAAAGATCCAATGGTTTCAGAATTAAAAATATTGAAATTACCACTGATTCTTACTTTTCGTTTGGGAGTGTAGGTTAATGTAAATTCCGTTCCTGTTCGTATGTTTTCAGATAAATTGATAGAGGTAAATCTGAATTCGGGAAGTTCTACCAAAGGATCTTGACTCACTACAACAAATTCTCCTGTTGCATCAACAATACGTTCAATGACCTGAGTTGCTTTTTGATAGTACACAGATCCATTAAAAGTGAATTTATCCCAACGTTTAAGATATCCTAAGTCTACTAGGTTAGAGTAGGAAGGGTCTAAATCGGGATTACCTTGTCTAAAAAAGGTTAAACTAGTTAGTGACCTAAACGGGTTTAATGACCATGAACGAGGGCGTCGGATTCTGCGGCTGTAACCTAGAGTAATATTTTCTTTTTCATTAAACTCATACGAAAGATTTAAAGTTGGAAACCAGTCCGTGTAGTCTTTTTCTTTGTAAATATTTGCTGTCTTTTGATCAATTTCGATATGGGTTTTTTCCATTCTAAGCCCCATTAGATAGGAAAATTTATTCACTTTTTGACCAAATTGGGTGTAGGCTGCATTGACATTTTGAGTAAACCCTAAAAAATTAGTCAGTTGGGTATTGGGAGTCCTTCCCGTCTCGAGTAAGTCAAAAACATTGTACTCTGTTTCTTGAGAACTAAAATTTCCTCGATATCCCAACTCGAATTGAGTTTTTTCATTGATTGGCCAAACATAATCCACTTGAAGTAAGGTTCTATTTTGGTCTTCTAGACTTTCAGACTCCTGGTTGTAAATACTCGTATTTTCAGCAAAATCACTCTCATCTTCTCCGCTAGTTTCCGTTTGAAATTCGATGATTATTTCATGTCCTTTTTCATCAAATTTCTTGGTAAAGTTTGTGGTAAATTGTTGAGAATCATCAACCTCTTCTTCATTTTGATATCGACCAAACTGATCTATCAAGAGTCCGCTAGCTGAGAGGTTTTTAATTTCAGTAGTGTTATTACTTTTATTATTGCTTCGTCTTACAAAACCACTTACAGTCAAGGACGTTTTTTCATCTAAAAAATATTCAGCTCCTAAATTAAAAAAAGCACTGTTCCGATTTCGTTCATAATCTCGATCTTCGTTAACAAAACGAACGGGATCAAAGTTTTCACTTTCAAATATCCCACCCCCTCTGGATTCAGAATTTCTCAAGGATGTAGTACTAAAAACATTAAGCTTTTTAGTCCTCCAGTTTAGTGTAGCATTGCCTCCATAGGTTTCGGGAAACCCGCCATTAACAATAAAAGACCCATTAAATCCTTCTAATTCTTCTTTTTTCAAAATAATATTGAGTATTCCCGCTGTACCGGATGCTTCATAACGTGCCGATGGAGAAGTGACTACTTCAACCTTTTCAATTGATTCTGCGGGTAGGGAGCGCAATCCTTGAGGACCGGAAAGACCCACCAGTCCTGAAGGTTTTCCGTTGATTAGGATTCGTACATTTTCGTTGCCTCGCAATGCAATATTTCCTTCCACATCCACGGATACTGAGGGGACATTATCCAAAACATCTGCCACAGAACCACCCCTAACGGTAATGTCTTTTCCTACATTGTAAATTCTTTTATCTAGACGAATTTCTACCTCAGTACGTTCCCCAACCAGCTCTACTTCATTTAGTGTTTCCGCCGCGATCTCCAATTCAAAGACTCCTAAGTTCTGGTTACTTCTAATGAGCTGATCTTTAAGGGTGATTTTATCGAAACCAATATATTCTATTACGATGGTGTATTTCCCTGGAAATACTTCCAAGTTGAATTTTCCTTGCGGGTCGGTGATGCCTCCTTGAATTCGGTCGGGAGCATTTTCGTTTATCAGAGATAAAGTTGCATACTCCAAGGGTTCTTGAGTTTCTTTGTCAAGGACAATTCCTTCGATTTTAGATTTTTTAAAATTCCCACTCTTAGCACCCTGAGGATTTTGAGCATGAAGTTTAACGAATGTTCCAAAAAGGATACAGACAAGTAGTCTTATTTTCATAGCTTATTTTAAAGCTTTTTGACTGTTAAAAGACTGCTGGGTTTAATCCCTGTTCAAAAAAGAAATAAGATTTTCTAAAGGTCGGGCGAGAACACCAGAATTTTCATCAATCACTACAGGTCGTTCTAGGGTTTTTGGAAACCGAATAAGAATATCAAGAATTTCGTTTTCATTCAATTGATTCTTGTTAGGAAGGGTTTTCCATTCAGTTTCGTTTTTCCGCAGAACCTCACTTGGTTTGAGTTTAATTTGATCTAAAACCTCTTGAAGCCGTTCTTTTGTAAAAGGCTCTTTTAAGTAGTTGACTATTTTTACTTCGCAATTTTGATCCTCAAGGTATTGAAGTGCTTCTCTTGATTTTCTACAGCGAGGGTTGTGGTAGATGGTAAACATAATAAAAGAGTAAAAAAAAACTACCCGAAGGTAGTTTTGAGTGTTATTTTACTTTGTCAACAATGGCTTTGAACGCTTCCGGATGATTCATTGCTAAATCTGCAAGAACCTTTCTGTTAAGTTCAATTTTATGGGCTTTTACTTTTCCCATAAATTGACTGTAAGACATTCCATTAAGACGTGCCGCTGCGTTGATACGGGCAATCCATAAGGCTCTGAAGTTGCGTTTTTTAGTTTTACGGTCTCTGTAAGCATAAAGCATGGCTTTATCTACCGCATTTTTAGCCACAGTCCAAACGTTTTTACGACGTCCGAAGTAACCTTTGGCTTGTTTTAAAATTTTCTTTCTGCGTGCTCTTGAAGCAACTGAGTTTACTGATCTTGGCATTTTATTGAGTTTTTGAAGGAGGCGGTATGACTACACTTAAAGCCTTACTTCGGGTTAATATTAGGTTGAACCGTAATTTTATTTCAATCGTAATTGCTCCTTGATGTTGTTCTCATCATTTTTATGAACCAAACCGTCGTGGGTCAATTTGAGCTTACGTTTTTTTGATTTTTTGGTTAAGATGTGACTCTTAAAAGCGTGCTTGCGCTTGATTTTACCACTACCTGTGATTTTAAAACGCTTTTTAGCACTCGATTTTGTTTTCATTTTTGGCATGACTCCTCTTTTTATTTTTTCTTTGGAGCGATAAAGATGGTCATCTTTTTCCCTTCCAAAACTGGCATTTGTTCTACTTTTCCTAACTCTTCCAAATCTTGAGCTAAACGCAACAACAAGATTTGACCTTTTTCTTTAAATACGATGGAACGACCTTTAAAAAACACGAAAGCTTTTAGCTTAGCACCTTCTTTAAGGAACTTTTCTGCGTGTTTCTTTTTAAACTCGTAGTCGTGTTCGTCTGTGTTCGGCCCAAAACGAATCTCTTTAATTATGATTTTACTCGTTTTTGCTTTTAGAGCTTTATCACGTTTCTTTTGTTCGTATAAAAACTTTTTATATTCTAAAATCTTACAAACTGGAGGCGAAGCTTTTGGTGATATTTCAACTAGATCTAATTCTAATTCTTGAGCCAATGACAATGCCTTTCTGAGGGGATAAACGCCCACTTCAACATTATCACCAACAAGTCTGACCTCATGCGCAGTAATCTTTTGATTGATGCGGTGTGGGTCAACTTTGATTACCCTTCCCGGGCGGTTCGTTCTTCGTCTACGTATTGCTATGTCTGTCTATTTTAAATTAAACTTTAAAAGTAGCTTGACTACTTTTTATTTCATTTGTTAACTTTTCCACTACGGTTTCTAGGGTAAAACTTCCTAAATCACCTTGGTGGTGTTTACGCAAAGATACATTGTTTTCTGTAGCTTCTTTTTCTCCTAAGATAATCATGTAAGGAACTTTGGTAATTTCCGACTCACGGATTTTCTTCCCAATAGTCTCATTTCGATCATCTAAGAGGGCGCGAATTTCGTGATTTTCCAAGAAACTTAAAACTTTTAAAGCGTAATTTTTATATTTTTCACTCACACAGAGGATATTTACTTGATTTGGCATCAACCAAAGCGGGAAATTTCCTCCAGTGTGTTCTAGTAAAATCGCTACAAAGCGTTCCATGCTTCCAAAAGGAGCACGATGAATCATGACCGGTCTATGTAACTCGTTGTCACTCCCTTTGTAATTCAAGTCAAATCGTTCGGGAAGGTTGTAGTCCACCTGTATGGTTCCGAGTTGCCACTGACGTCCTAAAGCATCTTTGACCATAAAGTCTAGTTTGGGACCGTAGAAAGCAGCTTCTCCAGTTTCAACCACGAAGTCCAGATTTTTTTCTTTGGTAGCATTGAGAATGGCTTGTTCTGCAAGTTCCCAATTTTCGGTAGATCCGATGTATTTTTCGGGTTTTTTAGGATCTCGAAGCGAAACTTGTGCAGTGAACTCTTCAAAACCTAAAGAACTAAAAACATAAAGGACCAAATCGATCACTTTTTTGAATTCTTCATCCAATTGATTGGGCATACAAAAAATATGAGCATCATCTTGTGTAAAGCCACGAACGCGTGTCAGTCCGTGTAATTCTCCACTTTGTTCGTAACGATAAACCGTACCAAATTCAGCATAACGCTTGGGGAGGTCTCTGTAGCTCCAGGGTTTGGCTTTGTAAATTTCGCAATGATGTGGACAGTTCATTGGCTTTAGTAAAAACTCTTCTCCTTCGGCAGGGGTGTGGATTGGCTGAAAGCTATCGGCACCATATTTTTCATAATGCCCAGAAGTCATGTACAGTTCTTTATTTCCGATATGAGGAGAAATAACTTGTTCGTACCCTGCTTTGGCTTGCGCCTTTTTTAAAAAATTTTCTAAACGTTCTCGTAGTGCAGCTCCTTTGGGTAGCCAAAGAGGGAGTCCTTGACCCACTTTTTGAGAAAAGGTAAACAGTTCCAATTCCTTACCCAGTTTTCGATGGTCTCTTTTTTTAGCTTCTTCAACCCTTTCTAGGTACTCTGTAAGTTCTTTTTGCTTGGGGAAAGAAATACCATAAATTCGTGTTAACTGAGGTTTGGTTTCATCGCCACGCCAGTAGGCCCCTGCTACATTTGTTAATTTGATGGCTTTGATTACCCCAGTGTGTGGAATGTGTCCTCCACGGCATAAATCGGTAAAATCAGCATGATCACAAAAAGTGATGGTTCCGTCCTCCAAGTTTTCAATCAATTCAATTTTGAAAGGATTGTTTTCATTTTTGTAATGTTCAAGAGCTTCTTTTTTGGAGCTTGAACGCATTTTAAATTCAAATTTTTGACGTGCAAACTCTAACATTTTCTTTTCAATGTCAATCAAATCTTTTTCAGTGAGACTGTGATCTCCAAAATCAGCGTCGTAATAAAATCCGTTTTCAATGGCGGGTCCAATGGTGAGTTTGCACTGTGGATAAAGCGCTAATAGTGCCTGAGCTAAAACGTGTGCAGAGGAATGCCAAAATGCGGTTTTCCCTTCTTTGTCATTCCAAGTAAAAAGTTGGATTTCACCGTTTTGATCAAGTGGGGTTGCAGCCTCCACAGTTTGCTTGTTGAATTTGGCGGACAATACGTTGCGTGCCAAACCTTCACTAATACTTTGAGCTACTTCAAAAGGAGTGATTCCTTTCGGATATGAGCGTACCGATTGATCGGGAAAACGAATTTCAATCATAGTTTGATTCAATGATGCGCAAAGATAAGAGGTCTCATGCTAGCACGCAATCGATTCCTTAAAGTTTTGTTTTGCGTTCACCTAACAAGGCATTGACAAGGGTTCTAATTCCAGAAAAACCATAGTAAAAAGCGACAATAAGAAAGAGGATTCCTAAGATCAGTACAGGGACATACAGAGGGTGTGATTGATTCTTAAAGGCTTGATGCACAACGACTGGTCCGATAAAACAACAGAGCAAAAACAGACTCATTTTTTTTAGACCTTTTTGAAGTAATGGTTTATTCATTGTAAAATCTTGTGATGTAAAGATAAAAAGGGGATTTCATAATAAGGGGGAGAATGGATTGAATTTTTTCTATGACATTAAAAAAAGCTTCAATTGTTGCGTAAGTCTACCTCCTACAAATACTGATCAAAGCAATAAACAACGAATAATATGCAAAGTGTAGGTTGTTTTTAATCATGAAGTTTTGTGATTGGAAATAAAATATTAAAATTTTGGGATACTAATTTGTCGATGCCCAAAAATTAATTCGCTCCCTCTTATTTTATGACTTTTAATTTTGCGCTATGATTTAGGGTAAGCTTTGATAGCAGCGCGAACGTTGTGATGTGTTTTTAGTAAATCTTTTGCTTCGGATGATGAGATCTTTAGTTCGCTCATAATGATTCGTTCTGCACGCTCTGTGAGTTTGTCATTAGACAATTTCATGTCTATCATTTTGTTTCCTTTTACATGTCCGAGATGGATCATACTTGCTGTAGTGATCATATTGAGAATCAATTTTTGAGCGGTACCGGCTTTCATACGAGAACTTCCTGTAAGGAATTCCGGACCAACAACCACTTCGATGGGGAAGTCACTAACAGCGGCTAGGGGAGTACCCATGTTACAGGTAATACAGCCTGTAGGAATGTCATTTTCTTGTCCTTTTTTTAATCCTCCAACTACATAGGGAGTAGTACCTGATGCTGCAATACCGATAAGAATATCGTTAGAATTAATCTGATGTTTGCTCAAATCTTTCCATGCTTGTTCGGAATCGTCTTCAGCGTTTTCTATGGAGTTTCTCAAGGCATGATCTCCTCCAGCTATGAGTCCTATTACTTTTTCCGGTGGAGTGCCAAATGTAGGTGGGCATTCGGAAGCATCTAAAACGCCTAAGCGGCCACTAGTTCCGGCTCCGATGTAAAATAACCGTCCTCCTTTTTTGAGTTGATGTACTACTCTTTCAATCAGTGGCTCTATTTGAGGTAAAGCTTTCCCAACAGCTTGAACGGCATTTTGATCTTCTTGATGCATACCCTGTAAAAGGTCGCTAATACTTTTTTGTTCTAAGTTGTTGTGTTTAGAATCTGCTTCTGTAATTTTATTGAATCCCATAAATGTAAAGATACTAAATCGGCTTTTTTTAAAACAAAAAACCCCAACTGAAAGGTTAGGGTTCTGTAAGAATACTATTGGAAAGTATTATCTGAGTTTTGCATCTAAATTTTCTTTAAGAGCAGAAAGGAATTGTTGTGTTGTTAGATAGTGTGTTTTATCTAAATCTTTACCGTGAATTAGAAGTGCAAGATCTTTCGTCATTTTACCACTTTCTACGGTTTCGATACATACATTTTCCAGACTGGTACAAAAGTCAATCAATGCTTGGTTGTTATCAAGTTTTCCTCGATGTGCCAATCCTCGAGTCCACGCAAAAATGGATGCAATTGGGTTGGTGGAGGTTTCTTTACCCTGTTGATGTTGGCGGTAGTGTCTCGTAACAGTTCCGTGTGCAGCTTCGGCTTCCATAGTTTTCCCATCAGGTGTGACCAATGTAGAAGTCATAAGGCCTAATGAACCAAATCCTTGTGCTACCGTATCCGACTGAACGTCACCGTCGTAATTTTTACATGCCCAAACAAATCCACCATTCCATTTCATGGCTGCGGCTACCATATCGTCAATAAGTCGGTGCTCATAAGTAATCCCCGCTGCTTGAAAGCGACTTTTAAATTCGTTTTCGAAGACTTCTTGGAAAATATCTTTAAAACGCCCGTCATAAGCTTTTAGAATGGTGTTCTTAGTAGAGAGATAAAGAGGCCAACCTTTGTCTAAAGCTCGGTTCATACAAGAACGAGCGAAACCGTAAATAGAAGAGTCGATATTGTACATCGACATAGCGACTCCATTTTCTTGGAAGTGATAAACCTCCCAAGTTTTTGGAGTTCCACCGTCGTCTGGAGTAAAGGTCATGGTGAGTTTTCCTTTTCCTGTGGTAATCGTATCCGCAGCTTTGTATTGGTCTCCAAAAGCGTGTCGACCAATACAAATGGGTTTGGTCCACCCTTGAACGTAACGCGGTACATTACTCATGATAATAGGTTCTCTAAATACCGTTCCTCCGACTATGTTGCGAATGGTTCCGTTAGGAGAGCGCCACATGTTTGAAAGATTAAATTCTTTGACACGATCTTCATCTGGAGTAATAGTAGCACATTTGATACCGACATTGTGTTCCTTGATGGCATTAGCGGCTTGAATCGTGATTTTATCTTCTGTAGCGTCCCTAGAAGTGACCGATAGGTCAAAGTATTGGATATCCAAATCTAGATAAGGAAGAATTAATTGGTCTTTAATGAATTTCCATATAATTCGAGTCATTTCATCCCCATCGATTTCGACTACAGGATTAGCTACTTTAATTTTTGACATTTGATTAAATTTTGATTTCGGGTGCAAATATAGTGGCTAGCTTTTATTATTGCTGCATTATGGAACAAAAAAACCGCCCATGTAAAAAAGGCGGTTTCTAAATAGTAATTAAAAAAAGGGTTTAAGAATCTACTCGAGCTTCTTTAATACGGGCTTTTTTACCACGTAATTGCTTGAAGTAGTAAATACGTGAGCGACGCACACGACCTTTTTTATTGATTTCAATTTTTTCCAGTCCTGGCATGTTTACAGGGAAAATACGTTCTACACCCACAGTACCTGACATTTTACGGATGGTGAAGGTTTTTGAAAGACCTTGACCTTTAATTTGTATCACAACACCTTTAAAGAACTGTGTACGGACTTTGTTTCCTTCTCGGATCTGGTAATACACTGTAAGCGTGTCTCCAGTTCCAAATTCAGGGAAATCTTTTTTCTCGATGAATTCGTTTTGAACAAAATTGAGTAAAGCTTCCATCTAATTATTTTTTTAAAATTTAAAAGCCAACATACACGATTTTCGTCAGTGGTTGATCTTTAGTGCTGCAAAATTAAACTTATTTTTTGAGTACACAATACTAGCTGTTATTTTATCGCTGTCGTTTAAGTCTAGAAACGCTTACTGTATTAAGAATTAATTACCTCAATAAGTCAGGACGCAACTTTTTTGTACGTTCAAGGGCTTTCTCTTCTCGCCATGCCTCAACCTTAGGAGTGTTTCCTGACGTAAGTATGTCAGGCACATGCCAACCGTTGTAATTGGCAGGCCGGGTGTAGATGGGAGGTGCTAACAGTCCATCTTGAAAACTATCAGTAAGTGCTGAGGATTCATCACCTAAAACACCTGGGATCAGTCGGATCAAACTGTCACAAAAAACAGCCGCTGCCAATTCTCCTCCCGAAAGAACAAAATCACCGATAGAGATTTCATGGGTGATCAAATGATCGCGAACCCGTTGATCAACCCCTTTGTAATGTCCGCAGAGTAAAATGATGTTGTTTAGGGTTGAAAAATGATTTGCATTTTGTTGAGTTAATGTTTCACCATCAGGGGTGAGGTAAATAATGGCATCATAGTCCCGTTCCTTTTTTAATACTTTAATACATCGATCGATGGGTTCTACCATCATGACCATACCTGCACCTCCGCCAAAAGGATAGTCGTCCACTTGTTTCTGTTTGTGGGTGCTGTAGTCTCTCACGTTATGGAAATGCACTGAGGCTTTTCCTGATTGCAGGGCACGTTTGAGAATGGACGCTTCAAAAGGACTTTTTAAAAGTTCTGGAAATAAGGTAAGAATATCAATGCGCATAGTGTACTTATGTAGTGTAAAAATAAACAAAGTCGTAGCAGCACTACGACCTTGTTAAAAAAAAGCTTGATTATTTTTTCTAGTATTGTAATAAAACGATCTTTTTTTCACCCGAAGGGCTGAGGAAAAGTATGTCTTCAATATCCGAGTTGTCCATGTTCTTGATGTCGGATAACGTATTGATTTCTTTACCGTTGATTTCTAAAATTAAGTAACCATTATCAATTCCTCTTTGGTACAACCTTCGATTATTCATATTCGAAATGTAGAGTCCGTGTTCGGTATTGTATTCTTTCTTTTGTTCAGCACTCAGTGGGCGTACTTCCATAGCAAAAAATATTACTCGATTTATTTTCTCGAGTCTGACGAACACGGTCTTCTCTTCACCGTCTCGTTTAAAGATTAACTCAACTTTTTCACCGGGTCGTTTGGTGGCAAGATAGCCTGAGAGGTCTGCAAATTCTTTAATTTGGATTCCGTCAACACTTTTAATGATGTCATTGGCTTTCAATCCAGCAAGGTCTGCACCTAGCCCTTTTTCTAAGTCGGTAATGTAAAAGCCTTCGGTTTCATCAACTTCAAATCGTGCAGCTATTCGCGCATCTAAAGCTTGTCCCATTACTCCCAATAATCCGCGTTGCACGTCACCGTATTCAATAATATCTTCAAATACTTTACGAGCAACATTGCTCGGTACTGCGAATGAATATCCAACAAAACCACCTGAAATAGATGAAATAGCTGTATTGATCCCAACCAATTCTCCATTGGTATTGACTAAAGCGCCGCCACTATTTCCACGATTTACGGCAGCATCAGTTTGTATGTAGGATTCATTTTTACCATCACGTTTGTTGAGATCACGTGACTTAGCACTGATTATCCCTGCTGTAACTGTTGAATTTAAATTAAAAGGATTTCCTACGGCAAGTACCCATTCTCCGATTCGTGTTGCATCTGAATTTCCAAAATAGATGTAGGGTAATTTCTGCTTGGCTTTAATTTTTAAAACCGCAATATCCGTATCAGGATCTGAACCGATGACTTTGGCGTCGTAGGTTTTGTTGTCATTGGTAGTGATTTCGATGGAATTGCTGTTTTCAATTACGTGATAGTTAGTGATGATGTAACCGTCTTGGGAAACAATAACTCCTGAACCCGTGCCAATTCGTTCTGGCAATTCTTCCTCCCCTAAGAAATAGCGGTAATAAGAAGAATACTTATCGTCTGATGTACTAGTATTTTTAACATGCACTACGGCATTTACTGTTTTTTCAGCAGCTTTGGTAAAGTCAGTTGACTCTGCTGCATAAGCTTTTGTGTTAAAAGTGTAGTTTGTAGGAATAAGCTTTGGGATTTCCAAAGTATTCTCATTTGTATTTTTTCCAGTTTGAAAAAACTGATCATAAATAAAAATACTGCAAAAGGCACTTAAAAGTGCAATACTTAAAGTTTTGAAAAATGATTTCATAGGAATAGATTTTTTATCAAAAATATTGAATTTTCAGAAAAGTAAAATTCCTTTAACGCCTATTTAACACCCTTCAAATTTATTTATCTTTGAAAAATGATAATTGAATTTGATAAATTTCAAGGAGCGGGAAACGATTTTGTAATTCTGGACAACAAATTAGAACAATACAACTCGCTAAGCTCGACACAGATCGCTTTTTTATGTGATCGTCATAAGGGAATTGGAGCGGATGGTCTTATTTGTATCAATAACAATCAAAACGCTGATTTTGAAATGCAGTATTTTAATTCCGATGGAAACGAAAGTACGCTTTGTGGAAACGGAGGTCGTTGTGCCGTAGCTTTCGCATTTGAAAAAAAAATAATTGGAAAAACAACTGTTTTTTCTGCTGTGGATGGCTTGCATAGAGCGAGTTATGTTAACGCTAAAGAAGTTCACCTTGAAATGAAAAATGTTTCTGATTTTAAAGAATTTGCAGGTGCAGTAATTACTGATACAGGTTCCCCACATTACGTTAGTGAAGTTGAAGATGTTCATGCAATTGAGGTCAGAAAAGAAGGCGCTGCTGTCCGCTATTCTGATCCTTTTATGCCCAATGGGATCAATGTGAATTTTGTGACCAAAGAAAATCCCACGCATTTTCAAATTCGAACATATGAAAGAGGTGTAGAAAATGAAACTCTAGCCTGTGGTACTGGGGCTGTAGCTGTAGCTTTGGCGATGCACTTCAAAGGAGAAACAGCGGGTGCAAAAGAGGTTCATATCCAAGCGCTTGGAGGTGATTTAAAAGTTTCATTTGATGAGGACCAAGGAATTTATTCCAACATATTTTTAATAGGACCCGCAATGCATGTCTTTTCTGGAAGAATTAAATTATGAATCTAGAGGCAGTTAATTTGCGCGCATTGGAACCTGAAGATCTCAATGAATTAGAAGCGATAGAAAACGATTCATTTTATTGGAACTATTCCAATCAAACAGAGCCTTTTTCCCGATTCACTCTCAAACAATTCATTCTTGAGCAGAAACAAGATATTTATGAAGTGAGGCAAAAACGTTTTGTGATTTCAGACGCTCAAAAACAGGTATTAGGCTTTATTGATTTATTTGATTTTGAACCCCTTCATCGACGGGCAGGGATTGGTGTGTTTGTTCTCAAATCTTTTCGCAATAAGGGAATTGCTAAGCGCGCTTTAGAATTGCTTCACGATTATGTAAAAAAACATTTGAATATGAATACACTTTACGCAAATATCAGTGTTGAGAACGATCCAAGTGTTCGATTGTTTGAATCCGTAGGGTATTGTGAAGCTGGATTGAAAAAAAACTGGAATTTTTATGACAATCATTTTCATGATGAATATCTTTATCAAAAAGCACTGTAGATGTATCGAAGAAAAATTTTAGTAGCCATAAGTTTACTAGGTGTATGCATCGGAGGTTATTTTGTTTTTAATTTCTATCAAATTTTTTTCTGGAGCAATACAGCATTCAATAATGATTCCTCTTACATTTATATTGATCGAGACGATACGATTGATTCACTTGAAAATCAGCTACTTCCATTGTTAAAGTCTGTGGATCGATTTTTATTGGCTGCAGAAAAAAAAGGATATTCAACAAGGATTCGAACTGGGAAATACCGATTGTTACCTGAAATGGGGAACAATGAAATGATCAACGTCTTGCGCTCTCAAAAGCTGACCGTTTCAGTAGTGTTTAATAATCAAGAACGGCTAGAAGATTTATCTGCACGAGTGGCCGATCAAATTGAACCCGACGCAAACGAATTATTGGAGGCCTTCTACGATATTGAGTTTTTAGATGCAAATGGATTTACAAAAGAGAATGCCCTCTGCATGTATTTACCCAATTCTTACAATGCTTATTGGGATGCAACACCTGAAGAATTTCGAGCATTAATGTTACAGAATTACAAAAAATTTTGGAATAAGGAACGGCTTAAAAAGGCAAAAAAGCTTGGTTTGACCCCCCAAGAAGTTTCTATTCTGGCATCTATTGTTCAAAAAGAATCTGTAAAAAAAGAGGAACAATTTCGAATTGCGGGGCTTTATCTGAACCGCCTGAAAAAAGGAATGAAACTTCAAGCAGATCCCACAGTTATTTTCGCACTAAAAAGAGCTTCAAATAATTTTGATTTGCTAATTAAACGGGTACTTTACAAAGACCTTCGTCTAAACTCCCCCTACAATACTTACAAAGTAAAAGGGCTTCCACCAGGTCCCATCACGATGCCAGATTTGTCAGCAATAGAGGCCGTACTTAATCCGGAACAACACAACTATTTGTATTTTGTAGTATCTCCTAGCAAATCTGGATTTCACCTGTTTGCAAAAGACTTGAATGAACACAACCGCAATAGAAAGGAGTACATTCGATGGATCAATAAGCAAAAAATTTACCGCTAAAAGCCAGCTTCGATTATGAAAATACAAGGGCGCTTATCCAATGAGGGCTTTTGTTTTTTCCATTGTTGGATGCTCAGTGTTTTAATAAATTCTGTAGTCAGAGTTAAATCACAAGCAATGCACACTAAGGTAGCTGGTGATAAAGTTTTTAAAAGGTCCTTAAAAAGGGCTTCATTTCGGTAAGGGGTTTCAATAAAAAGTTGTGCCTGATTCTCACGAGTTGCTTTTTTCTCAAATTTTAAAAGTGCTTGTTTTCTTTGACTAGAGTCAATAGGAAGGTAACCATTAAAGGCAAAACTTTGGCCATTCATACCTGAACTCATCATGGCTAAAATCAAAGAAGATGGACCGACTAAAGGTTTGACATCAATTCCAATTCGATGTGCTTTAGAAATGATAATGGCTCCAGGGTCTGCGATACCAGGAACACCAGCATCTGACATCAATCCCATGGAGATCCCTTCCAAACAAGGATTGAGATAGGTTTCAATTTCTTCTTGTGAAGTGAATTTGTTTAAGGGATAGAGTTGAAGAGTATTTTGGTTTTTGTTGGGAGTTAGTTTTTTAATAAAGCTTCGAGTTGCTTTTTCATTTTCAATGATAAAATGTGTCAGTTCTTCAACTTTTGTTTTTACCGATAGGGGTAAAACTTCCAGAGGGGGATTGTCACCCAAAGGAGTGGGGATAAGAAAAAGGGTTCCGTAGGTTTTGGATGTATTCATTTGGCTAGGGATTTTACAATTTGATCACAGGCATTATTTAAAAGATCAAAACAGTATTCAAAGCCCTCTTTGCCTCCATAGTAGGGATCGGGGACTTCCATCAGATCATTTAAAATCAAATTAACTTTAGCTTTATCCTCAGGATTTTGGGAGAGAGCGATCACGTTTTCATAATTGCTTAGATCCATCACATAGATTTTAGAAAACAATGAGAAATCCTCCACAGTAAATTGGCGAGCCTTTTGTTTGCTAAGGTCAATTCCATTTTTTTTAGCAACAGCAACGCTTCTCTTATCTGGTGAATTACCAACATGGTAAGCAGCTGTTCCGGCTGAATCTACAATGAATTCAGTGGAATCCACTTTGCTTTCTAAAATACCTTGAGCTAGAGGAGAACGGCAAATGTTACCCAAACATACCATGAGTATTTTCATTTGCGCCATAATCAAGAATTTTACAGGCTGAGTTTTTGACTAAGGTCTTCAACATATTTACGGAATTGTTTGTCCGTAAAACTGAGGTTATCCACTGTTTTGCAGGCATGCAATACAGTAGCATGATCTCTTTTTCCAATTTGATTTCCAATGCTGGCTAAAGATGCTTTAGTGAATTTCTTGGCAAAGTACATAGCCAATTGTCGCGCTTGAACAATATGTCTTCTTCTTGTTTTTGATTGAAGAGTTTCTACATCCATCTGGAAGTAATCGGAAACTACCTTTTGAATGTAGTCAATGGAGACCTCACGTTTGGTGTTTTTAACAAACTTCATGACGACTTCTTTAGCTAAATCTAGCGTAATTTCAGCCTTATTGAAAGAAGACTGAGCGATAAGAGAGATAATTGCACCCTCTAATTCACGAACATTAGTCTTGATATTTTTTGCAACGTATTCAATAATATCTTCTTCAATTTCTACCCCATCGCGGTAGAGTTTGTTTTTGAGAATTGAAATTCGAGTCTCGTAATTTGGCAGTTGCAATTCGGCAGACAATCCCCATTTAAATCTTGAGAGTAGCCTTTGTTCGATGTCCTGCATATCAACAGGAGCTTTGTCAGAAGTTAAGATAACTTGTTTACCGTTCTGATGTAAATGATTGAAAATATGAAAGAAGACATCTTGAGTTCCCGTTTTACCAGATAAAAACTGAACGTCATCAATAATCAGAACATCCAGAAGTTGATAAAAATGGATAAAGTCGTTTCGGGTATTCTTTTTTACCGCCTCAATGTATTGTTGTGTAAATTTTTCAGCAGCAATGTAAAGCACCGTTTTATCTTGATATTTTTCTTTGATTTCAACTCCTATGGCATGGGCAAGATGGGTTTTTCCAAGGCCTACGCCACCAAAAATCAATAAGGGGTTGAAAGATGTGCCTCCTGGTTTGGCAGCCACAGCTAAAGCAGCGGACCTACCAAGACGGTTGGAATCTCCCTCTAAAAAATTTTCAAAACTGTAATTCGGGTTTAATTGTGATTCAATTTGTAAGTTTTTAATGCCTGGAATTACAAAAGGATTTTTCAATTCGGCATTATGGGAGTGCAGGGGAGCGTCAACCTGTTGGGGGTTGATGACAGAACGGTTGGAACTCGGAATGTTTTCGGTAAAGGCGTTGTTGTTTCCGAATCGGTTTTCCATTCGAATGGAGTACACCAAACGAGCATCAGGACCTAATTCTTTTTGAAGTGCTGTCTTGAGTAGTTTGACATAATGTTCTTCAAGCCATTCATAGAAAAACTTACTTGGAACTTGTATGTTTAATACGTGATCAGAAATTTTTAAAGGTACTATTGGTAAAAACCACGTTTTGTAAGCTTGTGGCTGGATATTATCTTCGATAAATAATAGGCATTTATTCCATACCGCAACTGCTTTTGCACTCATTTGAAGATAATAATTTATTTAAGGTTGATTATGGTTTTTTTATTTACTAATTCTTGAACAAATATTGATCAAAAAAAAATGAAAAAAAAATGAAAATGCTATTGAATAATAATTTTTTTTTTTGGATATTCTGTTGCTTTGAATTGTAGTCTAAAAACTCCTATTCCTACAAAATAGTTTAATTATTTGTTTCTTTCATGAAATACATTACAAAATTTAATGTTGTTCGGTATGCTGAGACTGACCAAATGCAATTTGTACATCACAGCAATTATTTGAAATACTTTGAAATGGCTCGTTTGGAGTGGTTGAGTAGTTTGGGTGTTTCATACGCTGCTATGGAAAAAGAAGGTATTTTAATGCCAGTAGTTTCTGCAAGACTTGATTTCAAGAAGCCTTTATTTTTTGGAGATGAGTTTAAAGTTGAGGTGACATTAAAAAAGGCTCCGATGGCCACTTTGGAGTTTGATTATGAAATCGTTAATCAGGATAATACTATTATTTGTGAGGGGGGTACAGTTTTAGCTTTTTTAGATTCTAAAAAAAATCGCCCGATACGTTGTCCAAAGTTAATGTTGGATCTGTTTACCTAAAATAGGTTTCAAGTAGTGTATTTCCAAATTTTTCCTTTTCAGAGGATACATTTTTAAATTCAGGGGATTTAATTCCCTCCCTTAATTCATTCTCTGAAGTAAAGACTCTGGCTTCATCCCACAAGTTTTGCTCAATAAAATGATCTAGTGTTTTTTGTCCACCTTCTACAATAACGGATAAAACACTTCGATCATAACAAAATTTCATAAGTGTGTTTAGGTTGAAAGGATTTAAAACCACACGCTCTTTACGATTTTTAAAAGATCGATTAGCTATTTGTTTATTAAAAATGATACTGGATAATTCATCTTGTAAAATAGTGGCATCTTGAGGAATTCTGTCTGAAGGATCAAGTATCAGGCGTAAAGGGTTATTCCCAGGCCATTCTCTTGTATTCAAAATAGGATTGTCTTCAATTACAGTTTGAATTCCAACCAAAATAGAAGATTCTTGACTTCTCCACTGATGAACTTTTTGTCTTGCTAGTTTATTTGATATCCAAAAAGGACGGCGAGTTTCTTTTTTTAAGGGAGCGATAAAGCGATCTTGAGTTTGTGCCCATTTTAAAATAATGTAGGGTCGCTTTTTTTTATGAAAGGTGTAAAATCTGCGATTTAAAAATTCAGCCTCTTTTCTTAAGACTCCTTCAATGACCTCAATACCAGCCCTTTGAAGTTTTACAATGCCTTGACCAGCTACTTGTGGATTTGGATCTTTTGATGCAATTACAACCCTATTAATTCCGTGTTTTATTATTAAATCTGCACATGGAGGGGTTTTTCCGAAATGAGAACAAGGCTCTAGATTTACATAAAGAGTGGCATCGGATAAAAGGGATTTATCGATGACTTGTTTGATTGCATTAACCTCGGCATGGGCTTCCCCAGCTTTTTGATGCCATCCTTCTCCAATGATTTTATGCTTGTAAACCACAACCGACCCCACCAAAGGGTTTGGATAGGTATTACCTAGTGCGCTTTCCGCTAAAGAAAGACAGCGTTGCATGAAGCGAATATGCTCGTTATGGCTCAAAAATAAAATATTTTGGTGTGTAGTGTCAACTACATCATAATTGGGGTTAAATTTATGACAAAAATTGAGTAATGAAGATTCGAGCCATAGAGAATAAAGATAACACAGCTTTGGCGGTAGCAATTCGTAAGGTTTTGATTGAACTGGGAGTCCCCAAGGTGGGTACAGCATACGAGGACGAAGAGCTTGACGCTATGTTTGAGGCCTATGAAAATGAACGATCCATTTATTATGTGGTTGAAAATGATCAAAAAATCATGGGAGGAGCAGGGATAGCTCCCTTGGAAAAGGGAAACCCTTCTGTTTGTGAATTGCAAAAAATGTATTTTTTACCCGAGGCTCGTGGAAAGGGTTTGGGAAAACAAATGATACAAATGTGTTTGAACTTTGCAAAGGCAAATGATTTTGAACAGTGCTACATAGAAACCTTACCCATAATGCAAGAGGCTCAAAAACTTTACATTAAAACAGGTTTTGAATACATCGATCACGCTTTAGGGGATACTGGACATTCCTCATGTCAAATTAGGTTGATTAAGTCCTTGTAATGCAATTGATTGAAGCGCGAAATTTTTTTAGAGATGCACTGAAGGAATTCTATCCTATCAATGAGGCTGATTATTACTTTAAAATGATCTTGCCTGTTCTTTTTGGAATTGACCCGATTGATCTTGCACTAAGTCCAAAACATACCTTTAATGTAATACAACAAAATAAGCTTAAGTCTGTAATCACGGATTTATTAAATCAAAAGCCAATACAATACATTTTGGGTGAAATTTATTTCAGAAAAATTGTACTAAAAGTGAATCCAAAAGTTTTGATCCCTCGTCCCGAAACAGAAGAACTTGTGGATTGGATTTTAGATGATTACAGCCAGCTAGAACACGAAATTTCGGTTTTAGACTTGGGAACTGGAAGTGGTTGCATTGCATTATCCTTAAAGAAAGAGCAAGCTTTTTTTAAAGTTCATGCACTTGATTTAGACGTATCGATTTTGGAAGTAGTAAAAAGAAATGCAGAATGGAATACATTGGATATTAATTGTATTCAAGCAGATATGAGGGCATTAGATAGCGTTGAATTAGAAGTTGAGATTATTGTTTCTAATCCACCCTACATTACCCCAAAGGAAAAGAAAGCAATGAAAAAAAATGTATTGGAGTTTGAACCACATCAGGCGCTTTTTGTACCGCAAGACGATCCTCTACTTTTTTACAGAAAAATTTTAATTTTTGCTGAGAAAAAATTAAAACCCAAAGGGAGAATTTATTTTGAGATTAACCCTCTTTTTGAGTCAGAATTGGAAGCGTTAATTTTTAATTTTGAATCGTACAACATAATAAAGCGATTGGATATCTTTGGAAAGATTAGAATGTTTCGATTAGAAAAAATTTAGGATGGCATCCATAGCAGAGAAAATAGAATCCCTAAGAAATGTGTTACACGAGCACAATCACCGCTATTACATTTTAGACCGTCCTACGGTAACGGATTACGAATTTGACTTGTTACTCAAAGAGCTCCAAGTGTTGGAACAAGATTACCCTGAATACAACGATCCAAATTCACCAACACAACGAGTAGGAGGAGGGGTCACCAAATCTTTTGAGACAATTGCTCACCGATTTCCCATGTATTCTTTATCAAATACCTATTCAAAAGAAGAGCTTGAACAATGGGAGGAAAGAATAAGAAAAGTTTTGGGTACTGAAACAGAAATTAATTACAGTTGTGAGTTGAAGTTTGATGGAGTTTCCGTGAGTTTAACTTATGAAAATGGTGCATTGATACAAGCATTGACTCGAGGAGACGGAACACAGGGAGACGCAATCACGACTAATGTTAAAACTATTAACACCATTCCACTCAAATTAAAAGGAGACTATCCTCCTTTTTTTGAAATACGTGGTGAGATTATTTTACCCTGGGAAGGATTTAACAAGATGAATGAGGAACGAGCTGCCAAAGGAGAACCTTTGTACATGAATCCTAGAAATACCGCTTCAGGGAGCTTGAAATTACAAGACAGCAGCTTGGTTGCGAAAAGGCCATTAAACTGCTTTTTATATGCTTTGGCAGGAGATCAATTGCCAGTAAATTCTCAATTTGAAGCTTTGGAAAAAGCAAGATCTTGGGGGTTTAAAGTTCCAGAATCTGCCAAATTAGTCACTTCCATTGATGCTGTTTTTGAGTTTATTCAATATTGGGATCAGCAACGTAAATCGCTTCCCTATGAAATTGACGGAATTGTAGTGAAGGTTAATCGTTTTGATCAACAGCAAGAACTCGGATTTACAGCTAAAGCTCCGAGGTGGGCAATGGCTTACAAATATCAAGCAGAACAAGTAGCTACCACATTAAAAGGAGTTCAATATCAAGTGGGTAGGACAGGAGCAGTAACTCCTGTGGCCCAATTAGATCCAGTGGTGATTTCTGGTACAACGGTTAAAAGAGCTTCTTTACACAATGCCGATCAGATTGAAAAACTTGATTTGCGCTTAGGAGATCGGGTATTTGTTGAAAAAGGAGGCGAAATTATTCCAAAGATAACTGGAGTTGATTTGGCTAGCAGAGGAATTGTTCAGGACAAAGTGAATTTTATTTCAAATTGTCCAGAGTGTGGGAGTTTTTTAGAACGAGAAGATGGAGAAGCACAGCATTATTGTAAAAATGAAACGGAATGTCCTCCTCAAAAAATTGGTAAAATTCAGCATTTTATCGGAAGAAAAGCAATGGATATTGAAGGTTTAGGAGGTGAGACAGTTGCACTTCTCTATCAAGAAGGTCTTTTAAATACAGTAGCCGATTTATACCGACTTGAAAAAGAACAAATTCTACCTTTAGAACGCATGGCAGACAAATCTGTTTCAAATTTGATAGAGGGCATTGAAAGGTCTAAGGAAAAGCCTTTTTCAAAAGTCCTATTTGGATTAGGAATTCGTTTTGTGGGAGAAACAGTTGCCAAAAAACTCACGAAACAATTTAGGTCAATTCAAGCTTTGAAAGAAGCAACCTTGGAAGAATTAATCGAAACGGATGATATCGGGGAGCGAATAGCGGAAAGCTTGGTTGCATTTTTTGCCAACCCCAAAAATCAATTGTTAATTACCCAACTAGAGGCTTACGGACTTCAGTTGCATGAAGTTGAATCAAATCAAGAGAAGCATCCGGCAATAGAAGGGAAACGCTTTGTGGTGAGTGGAGTTTTTGAGACCTATTCTCGTGAAGAATTAAAAAAAGAAATTGAATCCTTGGGAGGAATTATTGTTAGTTCGATTTCTTCTAAAACAAATTATTTGATCGCAGGGAATGGAATGGGTGCTTCTAAAAAAACAAAAGCTGAAAATTTGAATATCCCAATTCTTAGTGAAACAGCTTATGAAGCTTTAAAAAACTGATTTGTTACATTTGTAACAAAATTTTAAATAATGTCCATAATGCCATTTTTTTTTACTACACCTTAGGGTTTAACTAATATTGTCAAGTTAAAATGTTAGACTTTCTATCGAATCTTGTAATGCGATTTCGCCTTAAAGAGAAATTAAAGCATGTTTCCTCTCAATCGAAGGAAGTAAATAAGGCCTTTAATTCACTTCTTATTTTATGTAACGAGGATGAGATTTATCAGGAAAAAATTTTCCTAAAATTGGCAAAACAATTCGGAATTAAGTCTCAAAAGGTAACCCTAGTAGTTTTAAGTAAAAAAGAGTCAGAAGAAACAAAAGTAATGAAAGTAAAAACTCATTTTTTTTCTAGAAAATCAGTAGGTTTTTTTGGAAAATTACCTATTTCTTCAACTGAATTATTTCAAGAACGTTTTGATTTGCAAATCAATTTTTTTAACGAGCGATCCGTTTTTCATGAATTGATTAGTGTTTCTTGTAATTCAGTCCTTCGTGTCGGATTTTCAAAATCCAATCAACAAATCAATGATTTGATTTTGGACATTGATTTAAATCAACACAAACTCTTTCTCAAAGAAACCGAAAGGTACCTCAAGGCAATGTTAAATTAATTGGAGTATGAATTTTAAAGGTTTAGGAGTTGCAATGATAACTCCATTTACGGCAGAGGGTTTGGTAGATTATGCAGCAATACCTAGAGTGGTAGAAAATATTACAACGGGTAGGGCAGATTATTTAGTTCTCATGGGGACTACTGCGGAAGCTGCCTGCTTATCTTTTGAAGAAAGACAACTTATTATCAAAGCGGTAATTGATGCTAATCAAAACAAGCTACCACTGGTTATTGGTATTGGTGGCAATAATACTGCAAAGGTAGTTGAAGAAATCCAAAAGACAGACTTGACCCATTTTCAGGCTATTTTGTCCGTTTCTCCGTATTACAATAAACCCACCCAAGAAGGAATTTATCAGCACTTTAAAAAAATAGCCAATGCAAGTCCTTTGCCTATTGTAGTGTACAATGTTCCCTCAAGAACAGGTTCAAATATAGAAGTAGATACTTTTGTTCGATTGGCAACAGATTTTGACAATATCATTGCAATTAAAGAAGCCAGTGGCGAAATGAGTCATGCTGAAAATATCATTAAAAATAGCCCAGCCCACGTACAGGTTATTTCTGGTGATGATGCATTGACCTTGCCGATGCTTTTAGCCGGTGCAGTTGGAACAATATCTGTTTTGGGAAATGCATTGCCAGTCCCTATTATGAAAATGTTTCATTTTGTCTCCGAGGGTGAATTAACTAAAGCCTATGAATTACATTACCAACTTTTGGATATCATTTCCCTTTTATTTGAAGAAGGAAACCCAACAGGAATCAAAGCACTGATGGAAACTCTTTCATTGTGCAACAAAACGGTTCGGTTGCCCCTTGTAAGTGCTTCAGAGGAGTTGTATTTTAAAATAGAAAAAGCTTTAGAACGTTCTTTTTAGCTAGCATTTATCGGTTTGAGAATTCTTTAACACGACCTTAGCAATAAAAATTTCCATTCTCATTGATATTTAGTACTTTCGCAGCATGAAATTAAAAGTGTTTCGAGTAACCCTTATTCTTTTGCTTGGATTGACTTCAGTCTCTTGTAGTGATTATCAAAAACTATTGAATAGTGATGATACACCAACCAAATACAAAGAAGCTGAGGTGTACTACAACAACGGCGAATATCGAAAAGCAAATCGCCTACTCGAACAAATTTTGCCTAAATATCGTGGAAAACCACAGGCTCAGCGTGTTATTTTCTTTTTTGCAGACAGTTATTTTCAAACGAAGAGTTATTATTTGGCAGCTTACCAATATGAAAATTTTGTCAAAACTTTTCCCAAAAGCGACCGTGTACAAGAAGCTACTTTTAAAGCTGCAAAAAGTTACTACTATCAGTCACCACGATTTAGTTTAGATCAAGAAGACACGTACACTGCTATCGAAAAATTACAAGTATTTCTAAACCTTTATCCCGATTCTGAATTTGCTGAGGAAGCGAACCAAATGATTGGCGAACTACAAGAAAAATTGGAAAAAAAGGATTTTGAAATTGCAAAACAATATTACACCATAAGAGATTACAAAGCTGCGATAAAAGCCAATGAAAATTTTATCTCAACCTATCCTGGCACCAAATTTAGAGAGGAAGCACTTTACACCAAATTTATTTCTTCTTACGAAATTGCTGTAAACAGTATCAGTAATAAAAAACAAGAACGTTTTAAAGAACTGGTACAACAATACAATACGATCATACGTTATTATCCTGAATCTTTGTTTTTAGAGGATTTGGATCGAAAAATGCTAAAAGTAAATAAAGACCTCGAATCAATTCAACAAGCTACATCAAAACAAACAAAATAAATCATGACAAAGTATAGAGAATCTAAAGCCGCTTTAACATCCAAAACATACAACAGAAATGAGATGGAAGGGACTACAGAAAATATCTATGAAGCTCTTTCAATTATTGCGAAGCGTTCCAATCAGATCAATCTAGACATCAAAAAAGAACTCCACGAAAAGCTAGAGGAGTTTGCTACTCATAATGATAGTTTGGAAGAAATTTTTGAAAACAAAGAGCAAATAGAAGTTTCTCGCTTTTACGAGCGTTTGCCAAAGCCACATGCTATGGCTATTGAAGAGTGGCTAAATGACAACATTTACCACCGTCATACAGACGATCCTAAAATCTAAAAAGATGAGTTTGTTAGGCGGCAGGAAAATTTTACTCGGAATTTCGGGGGGAATTGCTGCTTACAAAACCCCACTATTAGTTAGAGCTCTTGTCCAGCTGGGTGCAGAAGTAAAGGTTGTCATGACCCCTTCCTCAAAAGATTTTGTTACCCCACTAACGCTGTCAACACTCTCAAAAAATGCCGTTTTATCAACTTTTATTGCCGAAGACCAAGACAATCCGTCTTGGAATGATCACGTAGCTTTGGGTGCATGGGCTGATGTATTTCTGATTGCTCCTGCCACTTCCAACACTTTATCTGCCATGGCACAAGGAAGGTGTAACAACCTTCTTTTGGCGGTTTACTTATCGGCAAAATGTCCTGTTTTTATTGCCCCAGCAATGGATTTGGATATGTATGCTCACCCATCCAATCAGAAAAATATGAAAACCTTAGAAGGCTATGGGAATCATGTTTTACCGGTAGGAGACGGTTTTTTAGCAAGCGGTCTTGAAGGTAAGGGTCGGATGCTTGAGCCAAATCAAATTGTGTCTAATTTGGTGTCGTTTTTCAATCCAGAACTTCCACTTCAAGGAAAAAAAATTCTTATTACCGCTGGGCCTACTCACGAAGCTATTGATCCCGTCAGGTATGTTGGAAATCATTCATCAGGAAAAATGGGATTTGCTTTGGCTGAAGTGGCTCTTGAGATGGGAGCTGAGGTCATTTTAATTTCAGGGCCTAGTGCTGAAAAACTGAACCATCCTTCTTTGAAACTGATTAAAATTGTGAGTGCCGAAGAGATGTTGCACCAAGTTAAAAAGTATTATGATGACGTTGATATCGCAATAGCTGCAGCAGCAGTAGCAGATTTTAAACCGAAACATACCGCTTCTGAAAAGTTGAAAAAGCAAGAAGGAATTGAGGCTATTTTATTAACGCCTACAGAAGATGTTTTAGCCTTTATGGGTCACACTAAAAAGAATCAGGTATTAATTGGATTTGCTCTTGAAACTGAAAACGAATTGGAAAATGCCAAAGCGAAATTAAGTAAGAAAAACTTAAATGGCATTGTGCTCAACTCGCTTCGAGACAAAGAGGCTGGTTTTTCTGTAAAGACAAATAAAATAACGTTTATCCATGCTGACCAACGAATTGAAAACTTCCCGCTTCAATCTAAGTTGGAATGTGCCTATCGTATTTTTGAACAAATCTTATCCCTATGAGAAACTTTATTACATTTTTAATTGCGATGGCTTTTTGGGATTCATCAAACGCCCAAGAACTCAACGCCCAAGTAATTGTTAATTCTGATCTAGTCAATCAAACCAATCAACAAATTTTCAAAACCTTGGAGCGCTCTTTGAATGAATTTATGAATACTCAAGTTTGGACAAATCAGGAACTTTTAAGTCAAGAAAAAATAACCTGTTCTTTTGTTTTCAATCTTACAGGGTACAACAATGACCAGTTTGAGGCAACGCTTCAGGTACAGTCACAGCGTCCCGTTTTTGATTCAAATTATGACACTCCTATTTTAAATTTTTTAGATCGGGATGTTGTATTTAGTTATCAGGAATTTCAACCCCTCTTTTTCAATCAGTCTAGTTTTGAATCCAATTTAGTTTCCCTTATGAGTTTTTACGCCTTTGTCATTTTAGGTTTGGATGCGGATACATTTGTGGAAAATGGAGGAAGTGAAAATTATGAACGAGCGCTTCAAGTAGTAAATTTAGCTCAGGTAACTTCAAGAAAAGGGTGGAGGCCTTCAGACGGAACGAGAAATCGTTTTTGGATGATTGATAATTTACGCTCGAATACGTTTAGAGAGTACAGACAAACTTTGTATCAATACCACAGAAAGGGCTTAGATCAGATGACTAAAGTTCCTTTGGAAGGCAAAGAAACCATCATGGAAGCGATTCAAGGACTAGAACCCCTTTTTCTAAGAAGACCCAATGCGTTTCTACTTCAGATTTTTTTCGATGCAAAAGTGGAGGAAATTGTTAATTTATTCAAAGAAGGTCCTAAAGTAGAATTTAAGTCCACTGAAGCAGTGCTTAAAAAAATTGCACCTTTTTTTGGATCTAGATGGAAGCAAATAAAAGCGTAATTTTCCTTAATATCCCTATCTTTAATTTTTAAATTGTTTAATTGAAAAGCCTTGCTAACACAGCTGACAATAAAAAATTTCGCTTTAATTGAAGAACTGGAAGCTTCCTTTTCTTCTGGGATGACTTGCATCACGGGTGAAACTGGAGCTGGTAAATCAATTCTTCTTGGGGGTTTGTCTTTAGTACTTGGAAAACGAGCCGACCTTTCTTCATTGCTAAATCCAAATAAAAAATGCATCGTAGAGGCTTCTTTTCAAATTGAGGCCTATGCTTTGGAAACTCTTTTTGAAAACTTAGATGTTGATTATGAGAGTCAAACCATATTGCGTCGCGAAATTTTGCCTCAAGGAAAATCACGAGCATTTATTAATGACACTCCAGTGACCTTGAATGTCTTGGAACAAATTAGTTTGCACTTGATCGACCTGCATTCACAAAATGATACAAGTAGTTTGTTGAGAAATGAATATCAATTTAAAGTTTTAGATGCCTTAGCCAACAATAAAGCACTATTGTCAAAATATGAAGTAGCTCATTCTGAATACAAGTTGACTCAGAAACAATACCAGGAGGTAACTCAGGAGTATGAAAAAGCAAAAGCCTCTCATGAGTTAGATGATTTTTTGTATCAGGAACTGCTGAAGTTAAATCTTCAGGAAGGAATGCATGAAAATTTGGAAAGTAAACACAGCGCTCTTATTCATGTAGACTATTTACAATCAACACTGGCTGAAGCAGTTCAGCTTTTGGAGAACGAATCTACTGGAATACTTGATCAGTTGTTAAAGCTCCGAGGCCTTGCTTCAGGTCTGGAACAGAAATCCAGCCGTTTTACGACCTTGCAAGAACGCTTTACCAGTCTATTTATTGAAGCCGAAGACCTTTTAGCAGAATGCAAACTTCAATTGGAAAATTTAGAAACAAATCCTGAAGAATTAGAAAAATTACAATTCAAATTAGATCTTTTGAATCGTCAGATGCAAAAACATAAAGTAAATTCTGTTTCAGATCTTATTAAAATTGAAAAGCAATTGGCAGAACGCCTGAAAAAGACCCTGAATGTAAGTTCTCAACTTGATGAACTTAAAAAAACAGAGAAAAAGCTTGAAAAATTACTTCATAGTCTAGTAAAAAAATTGACTCAATCAAGAAAAGGAGCTGTCCAAATCCTTGAAAAGGAGCTGAGTGGTTTGGTGTCAAAAATGGGAATGAAAGAGGCTTTTTTTAAAATTGAACTTTTTCCAGCCGATACTTTTTTAAGCAATGGGTCAGATCAATTAGACTTTCAATTTAAATCGAATAAGGGGAGTGACTTTAAGCCTTTAAAAAAAATTGTATCAGGAGGTGAATTGTCCCGAATCATGTTAGCTATTAAATCAATCTTATCCCACTACGTAAAACTACCCACTCTAATTTTTGATGAAATAGATACTGGAGTGTCAGGAAAAATCTCAGATAGTATTGCAGAGGTTATGGTTTCTATGGGACAACGACTTCAGCTGATTAACATAACACACCTTCCTCAAGTTGCAGCGAAAGGCGACTACCATTTCAAAGTCATGAAACGAGAACAAAATGGAAGGACTTTGACAGAGTTATTTTCACTTAATAAAGAAGCACGCATTGATGAAATTGCCATGATGCTTTCTGGGAATCAAGTCACTCCAACTGCAATTGCACATGCCAAACAATTAATGAATTAAATGTATCTTTAAACCCTAAAACAAACAAATGTCACATAAAATTTTAGAAGGAAAAAAAGGAATTATTTTTGGTGCTTTGGACGACCAGTCCATTGCGTGGAAAACTGCTGAATCTGTTGCAGATGCGGGAGGAAGTTTTGTGCTTACCAATGCACCAGTTGCGCTAAGAATGGGAACCATTAATGCACTAGCAGAACAAACCAATTCAAAAGTTATTGCTGCGGATGCAACCAATTTGGATGATTTAAACGAATTGATTGACCAAGCCCAAGAACACCTTGGTGGAAAGCTTGATTTTGTGTTGCATTCTATTGGCATGTCAGTCAATGTTCGTAAAGGAAAGCACTACACGGATTTGAACCACGCTTGGATGACAAAGGGTTGGGATGTCTCTGCAGTTTCCTTTCATAAATTGATGCAATGTTTGTATCAGAAAGACGCCATGAACCCATGGGGGAGTATTGTTGCTCTTTCCTATGTTGCAGCACAGCGTACTTTTCCTAACTACAATGACATGGCAGACAATAAAGCTTATTTAGAGTCTATTGCTCGTAGTTTTGGATATTTCTTTGGGAAAGACAAAAAAGTTAGAGTAAATACGATCTCTCAATCACCGACCTTAACTACTGCAGGAAAAGGGGTGGCTGGACTGGATGGCTTTTTGAATTACGCTGAAAAAATGTCTCCTCTAGGAAATGCCACAGCAAAGGAATGTGCTGATTACACGGTTTCTCTTTTTTCAGATTACACTCGAAAAGTAACGCTGCAAAACCTGTTTCATGATGGCGGATTTTCTAATGTTGGTGTTAGTCAAGAAATCATAGACGCGATCAGTCCAAATTCTTAATACAAAACAGAGGATGTTCCAAAATGTCAGCACAAAATAAAGGAATTGAAAAAGTACTTAAAAGACTTCCAAACAAAAGTCGGTTTCGTTTTTTCCTTTTATTCGTGTTCATTTCATTTACTTTTTGGATCAGCACAAAGCTTTCTAAGGAATACCAAGTAAAACAATCTTTTTCCATAATCTGGAAGGAAGTACCCAAGGGTGTCGTTTTAAGTGAAAATCCTGAACAAATAGATCTTACTTTAAACGCAAGTGGTGTAGAGATTCTTTGGTATCGTTTGTTTAAAAGAACTTTAGACCTCTCTCTAGAAGGTATCGATTTCAGTACTCCGGATAAAGTATTGAATTTTGAGGATCGTTATTTTGTCATTCAACAACAGCTTCTAAACGGCAGTAAGTTATTGCAAATAAGTCCGTCGATTTATCCTATTCAATACAGTTTAATGGATTCCAAATGGATTCCCATTCAAGCTCAGACCAATATTCAGTTGCGCCCTGGTTACTTAGGTGAAGAAACGATTAAGACCATTCCTGATAGTGTTTTGGTTCGAGGCCCTCAAGCTGTTTTGGACACACTGAGTAAGATTGAAACCCTTGAGTACAAAGCTTCGGATGTTCATCAAATTATTGATGAAGAAATCGAATTAAAAACTTTGAAAGGACTCCAATACGATAAAAATGATACCCGTTTGTACTGGTCCGTTATTCAGTATTCTGAAAAGAGTCTCAAAATTTCAATTGAGGTGGCCCATCTACCCATTGGGGTTAAGGTAAAATTATTTCCACCAGAAGTTACAATTAAGGCCACACTTCCCCTTTCGTTACTCAATTCTGTCAATGCTTCTGATTTTTCTTTAGCTGTTGATTATGATGCTATTTTAAGTGAACAGCCCTCTGTACTTGAGGTCAAACTCTTAAAGCAACCCAATTCCGTTAAAAAAACAATTTGGGAACCTAAAACCGTTAATTACCTTATTAGAAAATGAAAATCATTGGTTTAACAGGAGGAATAGGGAGTGGAAAGTCAACGATGTTGGAGTGGTTTCAATCAAAGAACATTCCCTGTTTTGAATCTGATAATGTAGGTAAGATTTTATTAGAAGATGACTTAAAGCAAGAAGTATTGGATACATTCGGACCGGAACTTTATGCTGACGGAAGACTTGACAGGAAACGACTCGCTGCTCTTGTTTTTAATGATACTAATGCCCTTGAAAAATTAAATGCTATTGTGCATCCTGCAGTAGCCAAAGCTTTTGAAAAGTTTAAAGAGAAAAATAAGGAAGCACCATGGGTTGTAAAAGAGACAGCAATCTTGTTTGAAACAGGAATTTATGAAAATTGCGACTTTATTATTTTGGTTTGCGCCCCAATGGAAGATCGAATTTCAAGAGTGATGAAACGAGATGGTGTGAGCAGAGCATCTGTTTTAGAGCGAATAAAAAAGCAATGGGATGACTCCAAAAAAAGACCTCTAGCCGATTGTATTATTGAAAATGATCGTATTGATTCTGCTTTAAAACAACTTGAACTCGTATTTTCTAAACTTTTGGATCCAAAAAAGGATTAACAAACTATTGGCATTTTTTTTGATTAAAAAAAATGAAATTTGCACTGTTTAAGACAATTATGAATTTTCGTCTTAACTTGTATTAAATGTTTGCATGAAAAGAACTTTATTTATTTCACTCGTTAGCTTTATGATTGTTTCTATTCTTGGAATAGTAGCTCTCCAGGGGTATTGGATTTATTCCGCATGGGAAGATAAAGAAGAAGAGTTTTCTTTAGCGGTTCAGCAGTCTCTTCAGTTAGCAGCTGACGAAATACAAGAGCGAGAGTTAACCGATTACATTCAGGCTTATGAAAGTTTAATTGATTCTTTAGAATCACCTGACAACGCAAGCTTTGCAAATGTCTTTTTATTCTTAGATGAGGATAAATCCAACAACCTCATTTCATATTATGCTTACGGTATCCTGGAGGAAGATTACAAAATTGCTCCTTATTTAGATCCCAAATTGGGAGATACTATCGATATTGTAACCGATGTGAAGCAAGTTAAAAATACCACGATCATCAATAAAAATGATGTATTTGATCGAGAAAATAATATTGCGGCTTCCATAGAAAAAATCAAAACGATTGAGCGGATGAATATCGCCAATCAGCGAATCCGTAATACTTTTAAAGATTACACTACAAACACACCGATTCACAAGCGTCTTAATGCCCAAGAGCTCGACTTTGTTTTAAAGCGTCAATTTAATTCTAAGAAGATTATCACACCCTATGAATTTGGAATTTACGATGATGGTTTAGCAACCAAGATAAAATCAAATAATTATGTTGAGGAGCAACAAGGATTTCGTTATTCAACACCAATTTTTATGGATCAAAATGGTATTGGTCGGTACGAATTGGTAGTCTCCTTTCCCGAAAAGGATCAATATGTTTTTTCATCCATCATTGGATTAGGTGGCTTAACTCTTTTTCTGACTTTATTCGTTGTTTTTGTCTCTGCCAGCGCGCTGTATCAAATCATACAGCAAAAAAAGATTTCTGAGATTAAAACAGATTTTATCAACAACATGTCCCACGAGTTTAAAACACCGATAGCAACCATCAATTTAGCTTTAGACGCCATTTCTAATCCTAAATCCAGACGCATACCCGAAAAAGTTGACCGTTATGTCAATATGATCCGTGAGGAGAATACTAGAATGCTTTCCCAAGTAGAAAATGTGTTACGAATATCACAGCTGGAACGAAGTAGTGATCCAATCAAAAAAACTCAAGTAGATTTTCATCTTATTCTAGAAGATGCCATCAGTCATATTAAATTGATTTTGGATGACAAGACAGGAAGCTTGTCCAAAAATTTTAATGCGAAAGCAACCACTGTTTTTGGAAACAAAAGTCATTTGACCAATATCATTGTCAATCTGCTTGATAATGCTTTAAAATATTGTGAAGTACCACCTAAAGTAGCTGTTGAAACTTACAACGAGGAGGATTTTATTGTACTGAAAGTATCAGATAATGGAATTGGTATGAGTCCGATGATCCAAAAGAAAATTTTTGATAAGTTTTATCGTGCTACTTCGGGTAACATACACAATGTTAAAGGTCATGGCCTTGGATTGGCCTATGTAAAAAAAATAATAGATTTTCACAAAGGAGAAATAAAACTTCATAGCAAGGTAAATGAAGGGACTACTTTTGTGATTAGACTTCCTATTGATCCTAAAAACGAATAAGCCTCATTATTATGAAAAACGAAAATAAAAAGATTTTAATCGTAGAAGATGACTCAAATTTTGGAAACATTTTAAGAGAATATCTAAGTCTTAATGACTACAACACTACACTCGCTAAAAATGGAATCGAAGGGTTTGAAAAGTTTAAAAAAGATGAATTTGATCTTTGTATTTTGGATGTTATGATGCCGTACAAGGACGGTTTTTCTTTGGCAAAAGAAATACGAGAAATAAACGAAACTGTACCGATCTTTTTTTTAACTGCGAAACATTTGAAAGAAGATGTACTCAAGGGTTTTAAAGTAGGAGCTGACGATTATCTGACCAAACCTTTTGATTCGGATGTTTTATTGGCAAAGATTAAAGCTATTTTAAATAGAAGTAATGTTCCCTCACTTCCATCGAATGATACCTTTGAATTTGCATTTAGCGATTTTACTTTTAATTCAAAACTTCGTTTTTTGACCTACAAAGACAACGAATCAATAAAATTATCTCCTAAAGAAAATCAGTTGTTACGTCTTTTGGTTCTTCATATCAATGATTTACTCCCAAGGGATGTTGCTTTGAACAAAATATGGAGGGATGACAATTACTTTACTTCTAGAAGTATGGATGTTTACATAGCCAAGCTGCGTAAGTATTTAAGTGCAGACGAAAAGGTGCAAATTCTAAACATTCACGGAGAAGGCTTCCGTTTGGTGACTAGTTAATATTTCTCGGATGGAATTTTTCCATCACTTTCTTTAAATGATGGCTGTCTAAATGGGTGTACACTTCGGTTGTCGTGATGCTTTCATGTCCCATTAATACTTGAATTGTTCTTAAGTCAGCACCGTTTTCGAGAAGATGTGTAGCAAATGAATGTCTAAAAGTATGGGGTCCAATTTGTTTTTTAATAGAGGTTTCTCTTGAGAGTTTTTTAATTAAAGTAAAAATCATTTGTCTTGTCAGGTGTTTTCCATTCCTATTCAAAAACACAATGTCTTGTGATGCAGGATCTATTTTTTGTTGATTTCTTACCTGATTGATGTAGAGCTGCAAGTATTTTTTAGAGTAGGTACCCATAGGAACTAAGCGTTGTTTGTTTCCTTTACCTGTAACACGAATCATTTCCTCTTCAAAAAAAAGATTGGATAAACTCAGTTGTGTTAATTCAGATACCCTGAGCCCACTTCCGTAAAGTGTTTCTATGATCGCTCGGTTGCGATGCCCTTGAGGATGCCCCAAGTCGATCGTATCCATGAGCAAATCGATTTCCTTAAAACTCAATACATCAGGTAATTTACGTCCTAATTTTGGAGCTTCAATAAGGTCAGTAGGGTTGATTTTTATGTAAGACTCAAAAATTAAGTAATCAAAAAAACTCCGTAAACCAGCAATGCGCCTAGCTTGGGTATGTGGACTCATTACTTTTGCGGTTTCGTAGATGAATCTTTGAACCGTTTCCCTAGAACAATCTAAAGGCCCTTCTTCACTTTTAATCTCCAATAAAAAACGTTGGAACATTTTAATATCAAGACCGTAATTCAGTATGGAATTCTCAGACAAACCTCGTTCAATCCGAAGATACATTTGATAATCTGAGAGTGCTTGTATCCAATTCACAACTTGGCTTTTAGGGGATTCAACTGAATTTCTATACTTTTACTAAAATAACAAAAATGAATATCAGTATCATCAATGGCCCAAATTTAAATCTATTGGGAACAAGAGAGCCTTCCGTTTACGGGAACCAAACTTTTGAAGACTATTACAAGACGCTTCAAAAAAGATTCCCTCAGGTTGAGTTTGATTATTTCCAGTCTAATGTTGAAGGAGAATTAATCAATCAATTGCATCAAGTAGGGTTTTCATCAGATGTTATTCTACTCAATGCAGGTGCTTACACGCATACCTCTGTAGCCATTGGTGATGCAATAAAAGGGATTGATTCAGCAGTCATAGAAATTCATATCTCCAATACTTTTGCACGTGAAGATTTTCGACATACGTCATACATTACTCCTGTTGCTAAAGGTTTGATCATCGGCTTTGGATTAGATTCTTATCGTTTAGGAGTGGAAAGCGTTTTGAGTTAACTTTCTCCAACTTTAAACAGTTTAAGAACTACTTTTATTTTTTTCACTTCGTCTAGACTAGTTTAGATTTTTGTATTTTTAATAAAATATTTTTTTATGAAATCTACATTCTATTCAGTACTTATGGCTTTCGTATTTTGCTTCCCTTTTGAAGCCGAAGCACAACGAAAAAAACGAAAAGCAACAGAACCAAAACCCAATGAAGTATCATTAGATGCTTTTTCTTTTAGAAACGTAGGGCCAGCTTTCCTTTCGGGCCGTATCGCTGATATTGCAGTGCATCCAAATAACGAGAGTGTTTGGTATGTTGCGGTTGGATCAGGTGGTGTTTGGAAAACTCAAAACGCTGGAACTACTTGGACTCCTATTTTTGATGATCAGTCTACATATTCTACGGGTAGTGTTGCCCTGGATCCTTCCAACCCAGAAATTGTTTGGGTCGGAAGTGGAGAAAATGTAGGGGGTCGTCACGTAGCCTACGGAGATGGCGTTTTTAGAAGCCTTAACGGTGGAAAAACTTGGGAAAATATGGGACTTAAAAATTCAGAACATATTTCCGAAATCATTGTCCATCCTGATAATTCTGATGTGGTATGGGTAGCTTCTCAAGGTCCGTTATGGAATAAAGGAGGACAAAGAGGTCTTTACAAAACTACAGATGGAGGGAAATCTTGGAACAGAACCTTAGGGAATGACCAGTGGACAGGAGTTACTGACATTATGATAGACCCTAGAAACCCTCAAATAATGTACGCAGCCACTTGGGATAGACACAGGACAGTTGCAGCTCTAATGGGTGGTGGACCCGGTACCGCCATTTACAGATCAGATGATGGAGGTGAAAATTGGACTAAACTTTCAAACGGTTTACCAAAATCTAATATGGGTAAGATTGGAATCACTATTTCTCCTCAAAATCCAGATGTAGTTTATGCTGCCATTGAATTGGATCGAAAAACAGGAGCCGTTTATCGCTCTGAAAATAGAGGTGCTTCTTGGAAGAAAATGTCCAATACGGTTTCCGGAGGTACTGGACCTCACTATTATCAAGAACTCTATGCAAGTCCACATAAGTTTGATCGTTTGTACCTTATGAATGTTCGCGTTTTAACTTCAGAAGACGGAGGAAAAACATTCGTACAACTCAAAGAAAAAAACAAGCACTCGGATAACCACGCCATTGTGTTTAAAAAAGACGATCCGAATTACATCATGATAGGAACCGATGCAGGGATTTACGAAACTTTTGACTTGGCTGAGACGTGGCGTTACATTAAAAACTTACCCCTGACACAGTTCTACAAAGTAGCAGTCAATAATGCTGAGCCTTTTTACCATATTTTTGGTGGAACACAAGACAATGGATCTGCGGGTGGGCCATCGGCTACCGATGAAAGAGAAGGAATAGCCAATAAACACTGGTACAAAACACTTTTTGCAGACGGGCACCAATCAGCTACTGATCCTGTTTACAATGATATTATTTACGCTGAAACTCAACAAGGTGGGCTTCACCGAATAGATCTCACTACTGGAGAACAAACTTCGGTACAACCTCAAGCTAGTGAAGGAGAACCGCACGAACGATTTAATTGGGATGCTCCAATTTTAGTGAGTCCTCACAATCCCGCTCGTTTGTATTTTGCTTCATACCGTGTTTGGAAATCAGAAAACAGAGGAGATGATTGGGAAACGATTTCTGGTGACTTAACTCGAAACGAAGACAGAATTACACTTCCCATCATGGGACGCCAGCAAAGTTGGGATAATGCATGGGATGTAGGGGCAATGTCCAATTACAATACCATCACTTCTCTGGCAGAGTCTCCTGTAAAAGAAGGATTACTTTATGCAGGTACCGATGATGGATTTATTCAAGTAACAGAAAATGGCGGAGAAAGCTGGAGAAAAATATCGGTTACAAGCCTAGGACTTCCTGAACGTTCTTTTGTGAATGATATTAAAGCTGATTTGTTTGATGCCAATACGGTTTATGTTGCACTAGACAATCATAAAGAGGGAGATTACAGTCCGTATTTGTTTAAAAGTACCGACAAGGGAATGACGTGGAAATCGATCAGTTCAAATATCCCAAACCGAACACTGATTTGGCGTATGGTTCAAGACCCTGTTAAAAAAGATCTGCTGTTTGCTGCCACTGAGTACGGAATTTACACCTCACTAAATGGAGGAAGCTCATGGCAGAAATTGCCAGGCACACCAACAATTTCGTTTCGTGATTTGACCATTCAAAAGCGAGAAAATGATTTGGTTGCAGCGTCTTTTGGACGTGGTTTTTACGTTTTAGACGATTACAGTGCCTTGCGAGAATTTACAGCTGATAATTTGGGTAAAGAAGGTAAATTATTCAAGCCCAGACCCGCAAAATGGTTTGTACCTCGGAGTAATGTAGGAAATACAGGGGCTGATTATTACTTTGCAAAGAATCCAAAATATGGTGCAGTATTTACTTACCACTTGGCAAACGATTTTAAAACCCAAAAAGAAAATCGTAAGAAGCGTGAAAAGATGCTTAATAAAGAGCAAAAGAATGTTCCGTTTCCAGGATGGGATGCACTTGATCAAGAAAAACAAGAAGCGCCGGCTCAGGTTATCTTAACCATTGAGGACGAGCGTGGTAATGTGATTAACAAGGTGAAGGAAAAAGCTTCTAAAGGGAGTCATAGAATTGCTTGGAATTTTGAACATTTTAATCCTTTTGCAATTTCGATGCATGGCAGATCTAGAAACAGTGGAGGAGCCTTGGCGACACCTGGAACCTACAAAGCCTCTTTACATCTTGAAAATAATGGTGTAGTAAGTCATTTAGACGGTCCAATCTCTTTTGAAGTAAAATCGATTAGAGATGGAGTATTAAAAGGTGCTAGTTATGATGAGTACAATGCATTTCGAAATGAGTTGACGGATTTCATTCGCGAAATGGGAACAGTTCAAGATCAATTTAGCCAGAGCAAAAAGAAATTTAAAGCACTGCAAACTGCATTGGAACGTACTAATATTGCTCCAGGTACGGTAGAACCAAAACTTGAAAAGTTGAAAGCAGCTCTTGCAAATGTGGAGAAAATCCTTAACGGAAGTTCTTCGCGCTCAGAAATTGGTGAACGGAACCCCTCTGGTATTCAGCGGTACATGTACAATGCCTTTAACGGAATGGACAGTACCTACGGCCCCACAGGAGTACACAAGAAAAGTTTAGCTACTGCGAAAAGTATGTTAGTCAAACTCAAAAAAGAGGTTGATGGAATTGTTAACGCAATGATTCCAGACATAGAGAAATCTCTTGAGGCTGCAAATGCTCCGCAAATTGTAAACTGATTTGATATTTTAAATAGATCAATAAAAAAGACCGCTTAGTGCGGTCTTTTTTTTTACACCGTGGGTAGGGTAGGTGTCAATTCAAAACACTCTAAATGAAAATAAGGAATGGCTGCCAATAAATGATCAAAAATATCTGAAGAGATCTGTTCGTAATTGATCCAAACCTTGTCTTTGCTAAAGGCATAGATTTCCAGAGGGATTCCCTGTGCTGTTGGTGCCAGTTGACGACACATAACTGTCATTTTTTGATTGATCTGATCATGTGATTCTAAATAGGCCTGTGTGTAATTTCTAAACAACCCCAAATTGGTGAAATTTCGACCATTGATCAACAAACTTTTATTTGTTTTTTGAGTTGTATTTGCCTCTTCAATTTCTTTTTCCCTTTGGTCAATAAAGTGAGTAATACGATCTATTTTTTTTAGATCTTGGATTTCATCGGTTTCAAGGAAACGGATACTACTTATTTTAATAAGTATTGATTTTTTAATCCTCCTACCAGTTGATTCACTCATTCCTCTCCAATTGATAAATGAGTCGGAGATCAATTTGTAGGTAGGTATGGAGGTAATGGTTTTGTCAAAATTTTGTACTTGAACGGTGGATAAACTTATGGCGATTACGTCTCCATCTGCGTTACTGTTGGGCATACTGATCCAGTCTCCAATTCGAACAGTGTCATTGACGGTGATTTGAACACTCGCAACAAAGCCTAATATGGTGTCTTTAAAAACAAATAACAAAACAGCAGAGAGTGCCCCTAAAGTTGTTAAAAAGGCACCAATATCTTTTCCTGTAAGTACAGAAAGGATTAAAATTCCTCCAACAAACCATAAAAAGATCATAAAAACCTGAAGGTAGCTGTCTAGGGGTTTGTCTTTAAATGAGGGAACCGTTTTAAGATAATCACTTACCGTTTTTAATGCTGCTCGGATAAGTGCAATGGCAAGAACAATTACGAGGGCCTCCATAATATTCTGAATCAAAGAATACAGGGTTTCGCTAATGTCCGAAAACAGAATGGGTAGGGTTTCGTAATAGAGTAGTAAAACGGGTAAATAAGAAAGAATTTTTGGAACTTTATTTTGGATGAGAAAATCATCAAAGTTTGATTTTGTTCTTGCTGCAATTTGACCAAAAAAGGTTGAAATTAGCCTTCGAGTTATCCAGAATAAAATTCTACCTAGAATCAAAAATAAAACCAGTAGGACTACAAAAGCGATACTTTCAGACCAAAATTCTGATAAACCTCTGTTTTCTATGAGTTCTGCAATAAAGGATTTAAGATTAAGAATATTCATCGGTAGGGATTTTAGGGCAAAATTAAACTATTTAAACAAACAAATTAGGATCAACAGCTTCTAAGCATGTTTTGTTTTCTAATACTGGATTAAGTGATTTCTGCACTAAAGATAGATTGAGCTAATTCTACAGAAGTGATGCTTGTATTGCTTCCCATGAGTTTTATGAGCAGATACAAATTTCTTGAAATCCGGTAACATAAATTGGATTCTTTTTAAGGGTCAATAGAATAGATGTTTGCCAACCATTCCGCTTGCTCCACAAAGGAGTATGTTTTTTTACTTTTTATGAGCGTGAATTTGATTGCCAATATCTGTAAGACACTTTGCAAGCTCAATAAAATCTTTCTGATCTGTATCCGGATTCATGATTACGGTTCGTAAAAATCGTTTTCCCTGTACTTCACATGAGGTAATGTAAAAAGCTCCACTATTAATTAATTCGTATCGGAGTGCCAACTGATCTTGGTCATTTAAGTCATCTGGCTTAAACTGAAAACAAAGAATATTGGACTCAGGAGGGTAGGGGCAATAAAAATCGTTCAAAGATTTTAAGTATGTGTAAAGATCGTTTGCCTTTTGAAAACTAGTTTCAACAAATTTAACCATTGCCTTTTCACCTTTAAGTGCAAAACTCCAAAATAGTTTTGTGCCGAGTGCAGACTTGGTGCATTCTACAGTGTACGGCATGGAATCCATGCCAATAACCTCATTTTCATGAAAAACATAACTTCCCTTTTGACTAAAATTGTTCCATTGATGCTCTTGTTTTTTAAAAAGTACTGCTGTGCAAAGTGCTGGGACTTGCAGCATTTTGTGAGCATCCCAAATTATCGAATCGGCTTTTTCAATACCTGCCACTTTGATTTTTTCTTTTTCTGAAAGGAGTGCAACGGCACCATGAGCCCCATCTACGTGAAACCACAACTTGTGTTTTTTACAAAATGAAGCCATTTCATTAAGCGGATCAAAAAGTCCAGTAGAAGTAGCACATGCATTGGCAACCACAGCCATCACTCTTTTGTTTTGACTTTTAATTTGTTGATAAATACGATCCAATTGATCCGTTAGAATGACCTCATTGGAATCAACAGGTACGGGAACAAATGCATTTTTTCCCATTCCCATAATAGATAAAGCACGAGCCACAGAATAGTGTGCTGTAGCTGGGCCAATCACAACTAGGTCATCAGGATTTCCCTGAGTCCAAGCCTCGGGTGCAATAGCTGCACGGGCGGCAGTCAGTGCAGTCAAGTTAGCAATAGAACCACCATGGGTCAGAACCCCACTTCCGTTATTGGGGTGTTTGCCAAAATCATAGAGATTTTCACCCGTAAACCAGCCTAATTTAGATAACATCCAATTGATCATAAAGCCTTCCAAAGTTGCGCCAGCAGGGCCCATTTCGTACAAGGAACTGGGATTATTGACCGTGCCGTGAATCCAATCAGGAATACCAGAAAGGTCTTGGGGAACAGCAACTTGGTGTCCCATGTATTTTGGGTTTCTAAGATGATTCGTATGAGTTAAATAAGTTGCTACAAAGGACTCCAGATGATCGAGATTCTGAAACCCTTTTTCAAAAACAGATTTTAGTTTGAGTGCTTTTGCAATTACTTCAGGACGCTCCTGAGAAAGTACAGAATTCTTTCCTGTTTTACTTTGTTCAATGTAGTTTTCAAGTAAGGCAGCGACACATTGTTTTGTTTTTACAAAAGGAAGCGTATTTAAATTTGACTCCCCGTTTTTTTTATCAGTTTCTAGCATTGATTTCAAAATTTATTTATTCTTAGGATCATACTTAAAAAAGAATCCTGCCCAAATCACCTTTGAAAGTGCATTGATGTAGGGCATCAGTAAGATTAAAAAGATCGAGATGATGACGAAATTCTGTATGACGCCTTCTGCTATTCCGATCAGTAATAAAATAACATAAATCGCAATGCTAATACCCACCCCTAAACCATAGGAAACGTACATTGATCCGTAAAAAAAGCTGGGCTCTATCTTAAAACGCAATTGGCAATTCGGACAACATTCGTTTACCTTATTGAAATGTTTGAGTTGATAGGGATTACCGACTAAAATATTTCCATTTCTACACTGGGGGCATTTTAGCTTCAAAATGGAATAAAGTCGTGAAAACATTTGCTTTTTTTTCAAAAATAAACCTTTTGAGGGGGATTGCCTAAGATGACTAAGTGTTCTTTAAAGTGATCTTGAAAAGCAAACAATAGTTTATTTTTTCAAAAATACAGCTAACCAATTTTCAGCATTTTTATTCCAAATGGAGTGAGTGCCACCTCTACCAAGACCGTATCCATGACCTCCGTCTGCAAAAGCGTGCAGTTCAACCTCGACTCCATATTTTTTGAGTTGCTTTGCATATGCAAGACTGTTTTCTACAGGAACAGCAGTGTCATCAATTGAATGAATAAGCAAAGCTGGAGGGGTTTCACCGTTGACTTGTAATTCATTTGAAAAATGATTGATCTGATCTTTTGTTGGAGCTTTTCCAAGTAAACTATTTCTTGTCCCACCGTGGGTAAGTCCTTCTTGGAAGGAAATTACGGGATAGATTAGAATAGAAAAATCAGGGCGTGCTGATACTTTTGTGTCGTCTGGATAAACTTTGGTATCATAAAGAGTAGAAAGGCTTGCAGCCAAATGGCCTCCTGCAGAGAACCCCAATACCCCTATTTTATTGGGGTCAATATTCCATTTTTTTGCATTAGAGCGTAAGATCCGCATTGCTTTTTGAGCGTCTTGAAGTGGACCCAAAGATTTATCTTCCATTATTTGGTCATCTGGCAAACGAGATTTCAGAACAAAAGCTGAGATACCCATACTATTGAGCCACTCTGCTATCTGATATCCTTCATGATCAATGGCAAGAAATTGATAGCCTCCCCCCGGACAAATTAAGACTGCCGCTCCTGTTGCTTCTTCTGAAACTAGATAGGCTTTTAGAGTGGGTTCTACCACCTGATACACTCGTAAAACATCACTTTCTGAATTACCACCACGGGTGTATTCTTTAAAATCGGATGCAAAAATTTGTCCTGGGATTTGGGTTTCCCAAACTGGAAATTCCTCTTGGGCTTGGAGCCCATTCAAACTTAATAAAAGACTTGTGATCAGGAGGGGATAAAATTGTTTCATGGGTTTTCTTTAAAATTTAATTTTTTTCTGAAGACTCTAGAGCGTAGCTTAGGGCTAGGGTAGTTAAATAATATTTGGATAACATATTGGTGACTTCCCAATTGGGAAGTTTTTGTGCATTGTAATATTGAATAAATCGCTGGGTGACAGCTGCGAAATGAGCTTCATGTCCTTTTCTTAATTCTTTGGGAATTACCACTTTCCATCGATCTCCACTTTTTGTCAAGCCAATTCCAGAGTATTTTTTAGACAAACTTTCAACCGCCTTTTTAAGATTGTTCGGGTTGAGTTCACTTGTGGGATTAATGTACAAAGAGGGGATGTATTTTTCATCAGGACCTTGAATTATTTCCAAGTTTGCTTTGCTACCCCTCATTATGGAATAGTGTGTATCTCCTGTCCCTTGGGGGGCTTCAAAATTCCAAATTACCTCTACTTTAGCATGGTGTCCCTTAAGGGTAAAATTGATAGATCCGTTAGAGTGGACAAAAAGACTGTCCTTTTTAAGGTACTTTTTAAGATAGTCTGGATAATTCTTTAAGCTTGTAACTTTTTCAAAATCTACTTTGCTCAACGGTGTTGCCCATCGTTCTGAGTGAATTAATTTTAGTTCTTCTTTCTCAATAGCTTCTTCAGGAAAGCTTTCCCAAAAAACAAGATCAACCAAATGTGAACTGACATCGACTAAGCCTTCTCCTTGTTGCTGACTGTCAAAAAACCAGGCAGGGCGAATTAAGGGTTGTCCTGAGACTTGTTTTGAAAAGTGATGTGTAGAAGATTTCAGGATCGCAGGAGTGTCTTTAGTTCCTTTAATTAATGAACCAAAAACACGTTCCATCTGTGAAAGTTCTTTTTGAAGTACTGTGGTGATCTCGGAACGTTCGGTCATAATGTCGTAGATCAAAAGCTGATTCTCTTTAGCAATCTCAAAAGCCGTTTCTAGTTTTTTAAAGGCTTCTGGAATAATGACCATGGGTTTATCAGCATAAACGTGAAATCCGTTCTTAACTGCATTGAGTATGTAGTCTGTTTTTTTTTGATTATTTCCCGAGAGCATGACTACACCTTCTTTTTCATTCTTTAAAAAAGTTTCAAAAAAATCAGATCCAGCGTAGGTTTTCAATTCCCATGAGGTAGGATTTATTTCTCTCAGATTGTAGGCTTCAATTCTTTTAAGATGCAAATCAAGATCAGAACTTTTAGGAGCATAAATAGGTACTTTAGGATCAATTTCTGGATACATAGTTTTTTGGACTAAAGCTGCGTGAAAGTGCCCTGGATCTATTGTTATCCATTGAATTTTGTGGTGCTCTTTTGCACATCCAACAAGAAGTAATAAAAGAAAAAGGAATCGAATTTTGATCATTTCAATACTTAATATTTAAGGTTCCGTAAGGAGCTCTTTGGGGTCTGCTAAGCATGGCATTTGCTTCTGAATCATTAATGAATCGCTCACTGACAGGATCCCAGTTTAATTTTCTAGAAAGTTTCATTGCAATATGACTAATAAGACACACGCTACAGGCACGATGCCCTATTTCTACTGGAGAGATAGGTTCTTTTCCACTTTGAATACACTCCAGCCAATTACCATGTTGCTCTTTGCTTTCATAGAGATGAATCTCATTTGGTTGAATTACGGATTCTAAAAGCTTAGGATCACTAGCATCCAATGATTTGGTTCCATTTTTTTCGGGGATTGGATCCGATGGTGTAGCACGGTAGGCACCGCGGGTTACAAAAATCCAACCGTCTTCTCCTTCGTAGCGGATTCCATTTGGAAAACCACCACTAGTGAGCATGGTAATTCCGTTTTTGTACGTTGCTTTTACCATAAAGTCACCGTGAACGTCCCAACTTCCTGATTTTGGGAAATCAGCAACAGCTTCAACAGCTATAGGGCCTGTGTATTCTGTATTCATTCCCCAAGCTGCAGAGTCAAAATGGTGTTGCCCCCAACCCGTTATCATTCCAGCTCCAAATTGTTCTTTTCGAAGCCAACCTGGGCGTCCGTATCCTGTTTTGGGATGTACTAGCATTTCCGAATAATCCATTTCAGGGGTGGAACCCAACCAAGCATCAAAATTCAAAACTGAAGGGACTGGCTCTGTTTGGGCTGTTGGTCCAGCAGGATCTCCAGGTAACCCAACTTTTACTGTGTGAATTTTACCAATCCTTCCATTTCTCACTAATTCTGCTGCATATCTAAATTGAGGGGAAGAGCGTTGTTGTGTACCAACTTGCAAGGTGATTTTTTGTTCTTGAACAATATTACTTAAAAGCCTTCCCTCTTCAACAGTCAACGAGGTTGGTTTTTGAAGATAGACGTGTTTCTTTGCAAGTGCTGCTTCCAGTGCAGGTTGTGCATGCCAGTGATCAGGAGTACTGACAATTACAGCGTCGATGTCCTTGTGAGCAATAAGTTCCTGATAGTTCTCAAACATTTTAGTATCTACTTTTTGCCCCTTCTTTTGATAATAGTTATCCACTAAAAGTTTTCCGTCATTCATTCGGTTTAGATCTACATCACAAACAGCAACCATTTGAGCAACTTCGTGCTGCATGGTTCCTGGCATATCGTGAGCGCGCGCAATTCGTCCACAACCAATTTGTCCTATTTGAATACGATTGCTCGGTGCATTTTTACCAAAAACCGAGGAAGGTACTATGGTAGGAATAGCTGCTGTTGCAAAGGCCGTAGTAGTAGTTTTTTTGATAAAGGATCGACGATTTAAATTATTTTTTTTCATTTGTTATGGTTTTAGTTCATATTGTAGCGGATTCACAAATTGATTCCAAGCTTTCTCTGCTGATTCCGTATCCATTTTTCCGTCATAAACGATCAAACGGTAGTTTAGTTCATAAGTTTCTCCCGGATTTAAAATCCAATCTTTTGTTTTTGTAGTTGCAAAATTGACAAACAAATCTCCTCTTTCATATTGATCTTCAGGCCATATTCTTAGGGGTTCTGGATGATTGTAGTTTTGTGGATGAGAAAGAAGCAACACACCTCCATAGGCATTCTCTAATTGTCCATCTACAATGCACCAGCGTGCAGTACTACCGTCTGCATTTTTTCTTGTTTTTCCCTCTGAAGTAAGAATCCTACTGTTTTGATTGTCCCATACTTCGGTAGTTCGCCAACCCAGCCCACCGTAGCGATATTTAATAATTTTGAATGCTTTATCTGTGGCGCATTGGTAGCTAATTTTTAGATCCATCAAATACCGCTTTTCATCCATTGGGAATATTCTGATATTTTGAATCTCATTTAGGGCAATAGTATTTTTTTCATCTTTCAATACGACATGCTCATGAAGGACTTCAAATTCACTAAAAACGGGGCCTGTGACTTTATTTAAAAGTTTTGAAAAACGAACCGTACCTTGTTTTTTATTGAGATTCCAAAAATCAATCGTATCCCCGTCAAATAAGGTATGCGTCCACGGATTCCAAATTCCGTAATGATGATAATGATCTTTGGGTTGAATTCGAGTTAAGCGTTTTCCACTAGGAGTATTTACTGGATGAAGATATCCACTTCGTTGATATGCTTTACTTACTTCTTTTGGAACCTCTTTTAGAGCCATCTGATACCCTGTTACTTTTTTATTGTTAAGGAAAACTTCAATTTGTTCAGTAGTTACGGACATGGAGATATCCTGTCCAAGTGATGGAGATTCATTCGATATCAAATAAGTTGAATTATTTTTCAGTATCTTCCAGTACAGTTTATTTCCGATAATTTGGTAGGGAATTTCTATTTTTTCAGAATCCGTTTGCGCATAGAGCTTTAAGGGCTGATTTTTGAGTTTATCAGAAATTTGAGCAGATGCAATGCCCATAGTTTCAAAGGATGCATCAGCAATAGGGTGAAGAGCTATTTCTGTAGAGTTGCAAGACTGTAAGCCGATTACAACTAGAATTGAAAAAATTAAACGAAGATTCATTAGTAATCTAATTTAATGATTTGTTTTTCATTTCAGCTAAAAATTCTTGGATAGATGGAAGGAGGAAACTTAAGAGAATTGATTTTTTCTGTTTATTAATAATCAGTTTAGTACTATCTAATCTTCTTAAAGCGATACACCTCGCTTCCATGGAATAAAATCGTTTTGTTTTAATTGAACTGCTTTTGGTGTTTTTTCACCATTTGCTACTGCAATAATAAATTCTAATAAAGCATCACCTACTTCCTCGAGACTCCGCTTTTCAGAAATGACAGTACCACAATCAAAATCGATAATATCGTTCATTTTTTCTGCCAAAAAACTATTTGTACTTACTTTAATAACAGGGGTAATAGGGTTGCCTGTAGGGGTTCCTAAGCCTGTGGTGAACAAAATAATATTTGCTCCAGATCCAGCTAGAGCTGTGGTACTCTCCACATCGTTTCCAGGAGTACATAATAAAGAGACTCCGGGAACAGTAGCATATTCAGCATAATCCAGCACATTACTGATTGGTGCATTCCCTGCTTTTTTTGCAGCTCCAGCAGATTTCATAGCATCAGTTATTAATCCATCTTTTATATTACCTGGAGAGGGGTTCATATCAAAACCTGAGCCTGCGTTGGCTGCAGCAAGTTCATATTGTTGCATTAAATTTAAAAACTTACTTGCTAAGGGTTCGCTTGTACAACGGTTGACTAACTCTTGCTCAACCCCTGTCAATTCTGGAAATTCGGCTAAAATTGACTTGCCACCGAGGACAGAAAGTATATCCGAAACCTGCCCTAAGGTTGGATTGGCTGTAATACCAGAAAATCCATCAGAGCCACCACATTCAAGACCTATGGTGAGTTTGGAAAGTGGAGCAGGAGATCTTTTTATTTCATTTGCTTTTTGAATTTCTTCAAAAGAGTTTTTAATGATTTTAGATAAAAAGGCATCAACTGTTCCCTCTGTTTGTTGATCGTAAATCAATACCGGTTTTTCTTTTCCTGACTGCAGGTTGGACAAGGCTTTCTTAAAAATATCAATTTCAAGATTCTGACAGCCCAAACTTAAGACCGTGGCCCCAGCAACATTTGGATTATTAACATAACCCGCTAATAGTCTAGCCAAGGACTGGGCGTCTTGGCGTGTTCCACCACACCCTCCTTGATGGGTTAGAAATCGCACTTTGATATTGTCGTAATGGTTAGACTTTTTTGCAGCTTTGGAAGCTGTATTCTCTTTCACTAATTCACCATTTACGAGCTGACTGAGCAATTCTTGTAAAGGTTCTTTTTCTGGAGGATTGAATTCTTTTTCAAAAATAGTTTTTAGGGTTTCAATATTTCTATTTTCACAAAACACCAGAGGGAAAAATAGCCAAATATTATCTGTTCCTACCTGACCATCATGACGATGATATCCCATAAAAGACCGTTCTTCCCACTTTTTAGAGTTAGGCGGTGTCCAATCCCAAGCAGCTGTTTTTCCCTTAACTTCCTGAGTTTTGTGTTTAATGTTATCTGTAGTTAAAAGTCCACCTTGGGGTATTGTTTTTGTAGCTTCACCAACGAGCACTCCGTACATATATATTGAATCTTTCTCAGTAAAAGCCTCACATGCAAACTTGTGTTTGAGAGGAATAGCCTCTTCAAGTTTAAATGAAGTCCCATCCAATTGAACTTGGTATCCTTTATTGAGATTTTCTAAAGCAACTGCAATATTGTCTTTGGGGTGTATTTTTAAAATTGGAATGTTAGAATTCATAGACTTTGAATGTGATTTTTTAATGATTCATTTTGTAGGGTTTTATTGTAGCGCCTTTTAAAAACATCTGAAGTAGAATTAAAAACCAAATTTTTTGGGAAGCCATAAGGTAATTTGAGGGAAAAATGTAATGAGAACTAACGCCAGAATCATTGCGATGAAAAGGGGTATTAAGGGTTTGATTACCCGTTCAATACTTGTTTTAGCGATTCCTATTCCAACAAAAAGTACCGATCCAACTGGCGGAGTACAGAGTCCGATACAAAGATTAAGTACCATGATGATTCCAAATTGAATGGGGTCAATACCAATAGACTTTACCACGGGTAAGAAAATTGGAGTAAAAATTAACACTGCTGGTGTCATGTCCATAAAAACCCCGACAAAGAGAAGTAATAGGTTAATGATCAAAAGAATAACGATTTTGTTATCGCTGATATTAAAAAGAGCATCACTTAAGTTTTGAGGAATATTTTCATAAGACATGACCCAAGACATGCTCATTGAAGCTGCAATTAAAAGCATGACAATCGCACTTGTTTTTGCTGATTCTAACAATATTTTAGGAAGATCTTTTCTCCGAATTTCTTTGTAAGCAAAGCTTAAAATTAGGGTGTACAATACGGCAATTGCAGAAGCCTCTGTAGCAGTAAAATAACCCGCCACAATTCCTCCAATAACGATAAACAGTAGGAGTAAACTTGGAAAAGCAATTACAAATGTTTTAACCACTTGTGATAGGCTACTTCTTTTAAAAGTTGGATAGCCTTTTCTTTTGGCCCATATGGCCGCTACTAGCATAAGAAAAAAACCAGTCAATATTCCCGGGATATATCCTGCAAGGAAAAGGGCTGCTATAGAAACACCACCACTAGCCAATGAATAAACTATAAGTACATTACTTGGGGGGATGACCAATCCTATGGTTGCTGAAGTGATATTGACTGCAGCTCCGTATTCTTTATCGTAGCCTTCTTTTTCCATTTCTGGACCGAGTATACTCCCCATAGCAGAGGCTGAAGCCATAGCTGAGCCTGCAATAGCCCCCATAAGCATGGCAGAGATAATATTGATCAATGCAAGACCACCTGGTAGAGCTCCTACTATAGTTTTGGCAAAGCTGATTAAGCGATCGGCAATGCCCCCATGGGTCATAAGTTGCCCTGAAAGGACAAAAAAGGGTATCGCAAGTAGCGCAAAACTGTCGAGACCAGTTCCCATTCGCTGCGCGATTGTTGTTACAGCAGCCAAACTAGGGATGGAAATCAATATGGTTAGAAGCGAAGAGATCGCAATACTCCATGCTACTGGAGTACCAATTGAAATAAAAAAGATAAAACTAAGTACGAGTACTATTACTGGTAATAAATCCATAAATCTCTATTTCTCGTTTTGAGTGAGTTTGTAAAAAATAATTAAAAGTCCGCTGAGAGGGATAACCCCATAAACAAGCGCTAATGGAATTTTTAATGAAGGCGAAAATTGTTCTAATTTAGTTGTGATATAAACCAATCGACTTCCTCCCACAACCATCCCAAAAAAAGCAAAGCTGAGAACAGCAGCAGAAATAAATTTTGAGATTAGTTTTTGTTTTGAAGCTGAAACCTTTTTAGCAAAAAAATCAATGGCTACATGTTCATTTTTACCAGCAACATAGGCTGCTCCAAGGATACCTAACCAGATCATTAAATAGCGTGCCAGCTCATCAGTAAAGGAGCTGGGTGTAGCTGTAAAAAAACGGGTAAAAACCTGCCACAATACATTGATTACCATGACACTTAAGATGGCAATCAAAGACCATTCAATTATTTTATCTGTGGATGCTCTAATTTTTTTCATTTCGAATACGGTCAATTAATTCAGCAATTTCAGGATCTTTTCTAAAGGACTCAAACATGGGTAGAGTGGCTTCTTGAAAGGATTCTTTTTCTGGGTAGCTCACTTCAACTCCTGCATCAATCACGGCTTGTAAGGATTCATTTTCAGACTCAATCCACAATTCCCTTTGGTAAGGAACTGAAAGGTCAATGGCTTTTTGCAACCATTGTTGCTCTTGTGTACTCAATCGATTCCATAAATGGGTGCTCACCAAAAGAATGTCTGGGATCATGGTGTGCTCGTCAATAATGTAATATTTGCAGACTTCATAATGTCGAGAAAGATAAAAGCTGGGAGGGTTGTTCTCCGCCCCATCCACAACACCTTGTTGAATTGCTGTGTACAATTCACCCCATGAAATCGGAGTAGGGGAGCCTCCTAATTGTTTAACCATTTCAAAGGCTGAAGCACTTTCTTGAACTCTGATTTTTAATCCTTTTAAATCGTTGGGGCTTTTTACAGGACGTTCACGAGTGTAAAAACTTCGACTGCCGGAGTCGTAAAATCCAATTCCTTTGAGCCAATAATTATCCCCTTCACTCAATAGTTCTTTCCCAATGGGGCCGTCCAATACTTTAAATAAATGTTCTTTGCTGTCAAAGAGAAAGGGTAATCCAAAAATTCTGATTTTAGGAGCAAAGTTTTCCATAACAGCCCCTGATACTTTTGCCATATCTAAACTTCCAATTTGAAGTAATTCCAAACACTCTCTCTCGCTTCCCAATTGCTGATTGGGATAGATTTGAATGCGCATCTTACCTTCAGAAATTTCGTTTAAATGCTCATCGGCTTTTAGCATGGCCTGATGAACAGAATGGGTTACGTCTAAGCCATGTCCAAGACGAATAATCCTCTTGTTAGATACCGTATTGCAGCCCATAAAGGCGATGCCAAAAAAAACGAATAGCCCTATTAATTTTTGTTTCATTGGCTCTGTTTTAAAGTTTGAATCAGGGCCAGTGTTTTTTTAATCGTATTTGAAATCTGATCGTAGTCTTGATTTTTAATCAGTTCTTTTGAAATCAGTTTTGAGCCTAAACCAACACAACTAACCCCAGCATCAAACCAAGCTTTTAAATTGTCAGGTTCGGTGGTTACTCCGCCTGTAGGCATAATGCTAGTCCAAGGCTGGGGCCCTTTAATTGCCTTGACAAATTCGGGACCGTAAACACTTCCAGGGAATAATTTAATAAGTTCTGCTCCAAGTTCTTCTGCTCTGGCAATTTCAGTTAGAGAACCACAACCTGGCAGCCATAAAACTTTCCTTCGGTTGCAAACCGTTGCAATATCCTCTCTAAGAACGGGCGTTACAATGAAATTTGCTCCGTTCATCAAATAGTGACTGGCAGAAGCTGCGTCGGTAACAGAGCCTACACCTATTATCATACCGGGTAAGGATTCATTTGTGAACCGTATGAGTTCTCTAAAAACTTCATGAGCAAAATCACCTCTATGTGTGAATTCCAAAAGCCGTGCACCTCCTTGGTAACTGGCTTGAACTATATTTTTTGAAATTTCAATATCAGGATCATAAAACAAAGGAATCATGCTGCTGTTGTACATTTCTGTGATGACCTGATGTCTTGTAAATTGTGCCATAATCTTTATTATCGAGCGACACGCCCTGAGGCATCTCCACTCATTAGTTTTTCAACTTCTTCTACTGTAACTAAATTAGCATCTCCTTTAATTGTATGCTTTAAGCAGGAAGCCGCAACTGCAAAATTGAGCGCTTGCTGATCGTCTTCAGAAAAAGCAATTAGACCGTAAATTAATCCTCCCATAAAGGAATCACCTCCTCCAACTCGATCCACAATGTGTGTAATTTGATATTGAGGACTTTCGTACATTTTTTTTCCGTCATAGAGCACTCCAGCCCATGTATTATGGGAGGCAGAAATAGAACCTCTAAGAGTAGTAATGACCTTTTTAGCTTTTGGAAATTTTTTCATCATTTGTTTGCAGACGGATAAAAACGCCTCAGCTTTAACTTCATGACCTTGTTTGGTGATATTGAGATTTTTCGGTTTGATTCCAAAATGTTTTTCAGCGTCTTCTTCATTGCCTAAAATAATGTCGCAATAAGAAGTAAGTTCGGTCATTATGGCTTCACGATCTCCGTTGTACTTCCATAATTTCGATCGATAATTTAAATCCGTAGATACGGTAATTCCCATTTCACTTGCAATTTGGACCGCTTCAAGACAGGCATCGGCTGCACCTTGTGAAATGGCAGGCGTAATCCCAGTCCAATGAAACCATGAAGCATTTCTGAAAATTGTTTTCCAGTCGATCATCCCAGGCTTTATTTCCGCCATAGCAGATTGGGCACGGTCATAGATTACTTTACTGGCCCTTGAAACTGCACCCGTTTCTAGGAAATAAATTCCCAATCGATCTCCTCCTCTAAGAATGTTGTTGGTATCTACTCCTCTTTTTCTGAGTTCCATTATCGCACAGTCTCCAATATCATTATTTGGAAGTCGACTGATAAAGCTAGAAGCTACACCGTAATTTGCTAGAGAAAGAGCAACATTGGATTCCCCACCACCATAAACAATATCAAATTGGTCGGTTTGAGAAAACCTTAGAAAATTGGGAGGAGAAAGACGTAACATGATCTCTCCAAAAGTTACTACTCGATTCATTAGATGATTTAAATTTAGTAATTAAAATAGGATTTAGCATTTTGATAGCAAATGTCTTGAATTATACCTCCAATTAATTTCATGTCGTTTGGAAGTAAACCGTTTTTTATATCGTTTCCGAAAAGATTACAAACCAAACGCCTAAAATATTCATGTCTGGGAAAAGATAAAAAGCTTCTAGAATCAGTAAGCATTCCAATAAAACAACTAATCATCCCCATATTAGAGAGTATGTTAATTTGGTCAGTCATCCCATCGAGTTGATCTAAAAACCACCAACCTGATCCCCATTGAATTTTTCCCTTACTGCTTCCGTCGTTAAAATTACCAATCATGGTAGCCATAATTTCATTGTCGGAAGGGTTGAGGTTGTAGAGTATTGTTTTTGTTAGCTGATTTGTACTGTCTAAGGCGTCTAAATAACGTGAAAGTCCATGAGCGATAGGATAGCTTCCAATAGAATCCCAGCCCGTATCTGGCCCCAAGCTGTTAAACATGCGTGTATTGTTGTTACGCATAGCGCCCAAATGAAATTGTTGAACCCAGCCTAAGCTATGATATGCTTTACCTAAGAACAATAAAACAGCGGTTTGAAATTGCTGCTCCTCTTTTTTACTGACAGTTCCGCCAGACCTTTTACTTTTGAAAATACGTTCAATTTCTTGATGGCTAGTTTCTTCATAAGGGATGTATTCCAATCCGTGGTCGGATAATCTACAGCCATTGGCGTGGAAAAAATCCATTCTATTCTGAAGTGCACTGCACAAATCTGAATAATTTACAATGTCAATGTCAGCAGCTTGACTGAGTTGATCCAAATACGAATCATAGTGGTCTCCCCCAATAAAAAGTGATTTATCGGGTCTAAAAGCAGTACTCATTTTAACATTAAAATCCGTCTTTTGCAGACTGATATGATGCTCTAAAGTATCAATGGGATCTTCAGTGGTACAAACGACTTCTACATTCATTTTATTTAATAGTGCCTGAGTAGAGAACTCCTTTGTTTTTAATAAAGCTGAAGTTTTTTCATAAACGTTAACGGCATTTTTTTCAGAGAGCAATTCGCCTATGCCAAAATAGCGACTCAACTCTAGATGGGTCCAATGATAAAGTGGATTTCGGATCATGTAAGGTGTTGACTCAGCAAATTTGATAAACTTTTCTATGTCTGTAGCGTTCCCAGTGATGTACTCTTCCCCAACTCCCAAGGTTCGCATCGCACGCCATTTGTAATGATCCCCAGCAAGCCACAACTGAGTCAAGTTTTCAAATGTTTGATTTTTCGCAATTGCCTTAGGAGAGAGGTGGTTGTGGTAGTCAATTATTGGAAGATGTGCAGCATAATCATGATACAATTCTCGGGCTTGTTTGCTCTCCAAAAGAAAATTTTCATGAATGTACGGTCGAGTTGTATTTTGTTTTTCCATCAACAATGGTCCCTTAGCATTAAACTTTAGGCTCCCAACCTTTTTCGTATTCTCGTTTCCAATTCTTCATAACATTAAGGTTATTGAGCACCTTACCGGATTGTTGGTCAATATGAAGTTCTTCTCCAGCGTCTTGTGCCATATTGGCCAAGTGGCATAGCAAAGTAGAAATACTGGCGTCCTTGATTTCTGCATGAAGTGATTTGTCTTTGCGAATCCCATCAAAAAGATTTCCAACATGGTTTACATCCAGGTTTCCTTGACCTCTGGTGTCGGTAGTTTGGCTGATTTCATTTTCAAATTCAGATTTGATGAGATTTCCACCAAGATCGTAAAGTTTGTAAAAGTTTCGATCCAGTTGAATGCTCCCTTTACTACCGTAAATTGTTACTCCACGACCGGGTCGTTTGGGTTGAATTAAGCCTCTGCTGTGTCCTGTCCAAGTAATAAACTTTCCTTTTGGATACTTGAATGTGACCTGTTGGTTGTCTACGAATTCCCAGTCATCCTGATAGGTGTATTTACCACCTACTGAGGAAACACGTTCAGGTAAATCGACATCTAAAGCCCAACGACAAATATCTATTTCATGGGTTCCGTTATTGTGAACTTCACCAGTACCCCAGTTTCTAAACCAATGCCAGTTGTAAGGGTGGATATTGTCTTTGTAAGGTCTTCTGGGCGCTGGACCTTGCCATAATTCCCAATCGAGTGTTTGGGGTATGGCGACTTCTTTTCCGATACCAATAGAACCTCTGTTGTTAGAATAGTATGCCTCTCCTTTAAATACTTCACCAATGATGCCGTTTCTGATATCGTTTATTGCATTAATACTTGTAATTGCTGAGCGTTGTTGATTTCCCATCTGGACTTTGAGTCCATATTTTTTTTGTGCAGCGACTAATAATTCGTTTTCATGGGCATTATGACTACAAGGCTTTTCTATGTACACATGCTTTCCAGCTTGGAGCGCCATAATGGTCATGGGTGCATGCCAATGCTCAGGTGTGGCAATAAATATGGCATCCAGTTCTTTGATTTCTAAAAGTTTTCTAAAATCTTTTTCCACTTTAGGGACATATCCTAAATTCTTTTGACACCATTTATTGTGTTCTTCAAGAATGACGTCATCCACATCGCAGCTGTAAAGAATTTTAGCGTTTTCTTGGAGATTGATTGCAGCAGCATGTGCTTTTCCTCGGCTTCGAACTCCAACTACAGCACAATTGATACGCTCATTAGCTCCAAGGATATCCCTTCCTAAAACGAAGTTTGAACTTAAAGTTGCGGTTGCCAAAGAGACTGTTCCTAAAGTTGTGTTTTTTATGAAATTTCTTCTTGTATTGTCCATAGATTTAAAATTCTCTGATTTTAATATTCTTAAATGAAACTTGATCGCCGTGGTCTTGTAAAAGAATTACTCCTTCTGGCCAACGACCAAATTGTTCCCATTGTTCGTATTTACTTTTTTCAACAAGTGCTTCAAAAACCTGACTGAATCGATCAAATTCAACCACTTTTACGTGATTGAGCCAGTGTTCGACATTACCTTCATTAACAATGATTCGTGCGTTGTTCCATTGGCCTACACCTTTAAAGTTTTTGCCTCTCGCTCCCGTGGATTTGTTTTCCGCTCTAATTAAGTCGTACAAAGAGCCTACTGTTCGATTGCCATTTTTGCCCTGTTTTGCATCTGGGTGGTTTTGATCGTCTAACAATTGAAACTCCAAACCAATGGCAGATCCAGAACCTTTATTTAGGTCTGGATTGACAAAATATTTAATTCCGCTATTGGCAGCAGGGGTAAGGAGAAAGTCAAGAATTAGTTCAAAATTTCTAAAAGAATCTTGAGTAATAATATCACCTCCGTTTCTTGATTCTTCTCCCTCTGAAGCCTCAACGGTCAGTATTCCGTCTTCAATAAACCATCCCTTTTCTGGAAAATTTTGAAGTTTGGCACCTCTCCATCCTTGTGTTGTTTTTCCGTCCCATAGCATCCTGAATCCAAGGCGTTTTTCTTCTTCTGTCAAGGTATTTTCAAGATAACTTATCTGGGGTGCATTGTTGGAAGAAACCATTCGGTTGGCTTCCAGGTCGGTGGTTAAAATTCGTATGTTTTTCCAATGGACTTTTTTTCCTTCATCTTCAGGATTCGAAATCCCGTGAACTTGAAATGCAATAAAACCCTCGGCAGTCATCGCGTCAACCAAATTTGAAGCTTGGATTCCATTAACAAAAGTTTTGATTGAATTTCCAATGGCTTCAATCCGATAAGAATTCCATGTGCCATTTACAAAAGCCTGTTGCCCCTTTTTATTTCGAGTCAAGGGATACAGCCATCCCCTTCGAGCTTCGTCATAAATTCCACCTGCCCATTTTCTCTGACTGGTTTCAATTTCACATTGATATCCATGAACCCTCCCGTTTAAATAGCTTTTTAAACTTTCGCTTCTGAATTGCACTCCTGAATTTAGACCATAATCAATGCGAACCTCAAACTCAAGGATAAAATCAGCGTATTTTTTCTTTGTAGCTAAAAAGCTATTGGGAGTATTGAGTTTTGAGGTGCCTGTCAAAATACCATTTTGAAGTGTAAACGATGCTTCGCCGTTTAATTGTATGAAATTATTTAGTGCGTTTTCTTCAAGAAGATAATTCCATGATACTTGTTGAGCATTCAGAGGACTAAAAGAAAAAAACAGAGACACAAGTATGCTTAATGAAATATTTTTAATGAGTTTACTCAAGATGTTTTAGTTTAAAAAATTATGTCAAACCAAGATAGCAAAAGTTTTTTGTTAAATTGGTGGATGAAATTTTCAACTCATAAATTCAAAATAAAATATGTCCTCTCGAAGATCATTTATTAAGAAGGGAACTGTTGCTTTGGGATCCACAGCAATTCTTCCCCAGTTCAATAGCTTTTCAATTTTAAATGGGGCTCCAAATGAGACTGTTCGCATAGGAGTTATCGGAACAGGCGATCGGGGTCAAGGTTTAATGAAAATTCTGAATCGAATCAAGAACATTGATGTAGTGGCAATTTGCGATACCCTTTCTTTCCGATTAGAGGCTGCATCTGAGATTACCCCTAAGGCAAAAAAATATGTGGATTACAGAGCTCTTTTGGGTCATAAAAATTTAGATGCTGTGATCATTAGTTCACCTCTTAATACTCATGCTGACATTGCATCCGATGCTATTGACGCCGATCTTCACATTTATTGTGAGAAAACGATGGTGAAAGGAGATCTGCCTTCACTTCAGTTGCATAAAAAACTTAAAAGTAAATACACTAAGATATTTCAAACAGGACATCAGTATCACAGCTCCAGGCTGTATGCACATATTGTTGAAATGATTCAAGGAGGTGAGATAGGAAAGGTAAGCGCAGTTGAAGCCCAGTGGAATAGAAATGGAAATTGGAGACGTCCCGTGCCAAACCCAAAATTTGAACGTCAAATCAATTGGCGAATGTATCGAGAGTATTCCTATGGTTTGACAGCAGAATTAAGTTCTCATCAGATTGATTTTTGCAACTGGTTTATGGATGCTCATCCTTTGAAAGTTGCAGGCTTTGGAGATGTCAGTTACTGGAAAGATGGACGTGAAACCTATGATAATACCCATTTAATCTATTCTTATCCAAACGGTGTAAAGGCCAGTTTTACTTGCTTGACTTCCAATGCAAAAGATGATTATCAAATTAAAGTTTTGGGTGATCAAGGAACGATCATCATTGACTATCAGAACGCATGGAAGTATCCTGAAGGTAAATACGATAAGAAAATGGGTGACGTAGACGGTGTTTCAGGAGCGACTGCAAGCTGGACAGAAGGAAAGGGAACTCCTATTGATTACGATCATAAGGAGCCTACTAGACAAGCCTTAGAGGATTTTAGAACATCGATTATTGAAAATAGAACGCCGTTATCCAACTTTATGAGCGGGGCAAAAGTAGCCTTTGCCGTGGAGATGGGTATTCAAGCAATGGATCACAATCGAGTGGTAACGTGGGATTCTAAGTACAATTTCTAAAGATTTTTATTTTGTTTGATATCAAAGATAGAGTGATTGTTTTGACTGGAGCTACAGGTGCATTAGGCGGTGCCATAGCTTTAAGTCTTGCGAAGGCTAAAGGGCAATTAATTGTTCTGGGAAGGAATCAAGACCTTTTGGAGGTGCTTTTGAAAAAATTGACTCCTTTCACTTCAGTTCAAGCTTATGCTGTAAATGTGATGGATCGCGATGATCTGATTCGAGTGAAAAAAGAAATCGTAAAGCAATACGATCGGATTGATGTTTTGATAAACGCTGTGGGAGGAAATTTGCCAGGAGCCGTAATCCCAGATGATAAATCTGTATTTGACCTCTCTGAATCAGATTTTGATGAAGTCGTAGATTTAAATCTTAAAGGGACGCTGTTGCCTTCACTTGTTTTTGGAGAAGTAATGAGTCAAAAAGGCAAGGGATCTATCATAAACTATTCCTCTATGGCTGTTGATCGAGTAATTACTCGAGTGTTGGGGTATTCAGCTTCTAAAGCTGCAATGGAGAATTTTACGCGTTGGATGGCGGTTGAAATGGCTTTAAAATTTGGAGATGGAATTCGGGTTAATGCCATAGCCCCAGGGTTTTTTATTGGTAAGCAAAATAAAGATCTGTTGTTGAATCAAGACGGGAGTCTTACCGAACGTGGAGAAAAAATAATTAGGAACACTCCTATGAAGCGTTTTGGAGAAGCTGAAGAATTGAACGGCCCCATTCATTTTCTGTGCAGCGACAGTGCAAGCTTCGTAACGGGGATTGTACTGCCCGTAGATGGCGGATTTAGCGCTTTTAGTGGAGTTTAAATTAAAATAGGTATGATAGAGTCTTTTCGATGGTACGGGCCAGCTGATGCTGTTTCTTTGAGTGATATTAGACAGGCAGGAGCGGTAAATGTGGTTTCCGCACTACATCAAGTGCCTAATGGTGCAATTTGGGAGGTTGAAACAATAAAAGAACATCAAAAAAGAATTCGGCAAGCCGGCTTGAAGTGGGGGGTGGTTGAGTCAGTTCCTGTTCATGAAGACATAAAACAACGCAAAGGAGATTTTAAAGTTTACATCGAAAATTACAAAAAGACGTTAGAGAATTTGGCTTCCTGTGGAATTTTTACAGTTTGTTACAATTTCATGCCTGTTTTGGATTGGACTCGAACCCACCTGTACAAACCTCTCGCTGACGGCTCCACTGCATTGTCTTTTGAAGGAGATGCCTTACGGGCTTTTGATTTGTTTATTCTCAATAGAACAGAGGCAGTAAAAGAATACTCAAAAGATGAAATTTTGAATGCAAATAATTATTTTAAAAATTTGAAAATCAATGAGATAAATAGCTTAACTGAAAGTATTATTGCAGGTTTACCTGGGGCCGAGGAAGGTTACACTTTAGATCAATTTAACGACCGTATTCAGGCTTACAAACATTTGAGCAAACAGGATCTTCAGCAGCATTTAATCTTATTTTTAGAAGCTTTAATTCCTACTTTGGAATCTGTAGGAGTGCGAATGTGTATTCATCCTGACGATCCTCCTCAGCCTCTTTTTGGTATTCCTAGAGTTGTAAGTACTGCTGAGGATTTAAATCAAATTTTCAGTTCAGTTCCCTCTCTCAACAATGGTTTGACATTTTGTACCGGTTCTTTTGGGGTTCGAGCAGATAACGATTTGTTAACCATGTTTACAACACATGCCTCAAGAATTCATTTTTTACATTTTAGAAGCACTCAAAGAGACGGCAAAGGTAATTTTTATGAGGCCAATCACTTGGAGGGAGATGTTGATATGTATCTTATGGTAAAAGCAGCTTTGAAAGAGGAATCTAAAAGAAAGAGTTCAGGGCGAAGTGACTGGGAAATTCCCATGCGACCCGATCACGGACATCAAATGCTGGACGATCTTAAAAAAGTAACGAACCCAGGTTATTCAGCCATTGGTAGGTTAAAAGGATTGGCAGAACTTAGAGGACTTGCCCATGCCATTTCAAGGACGGATTAATAAGCTTCGTTAATTTCAATCCAATGTCCTTCAGGATCCTGGATTTTAACTTGTCGGACACCGTCCTTACGAATTCGTACTACATTTTTTTTCCCTTCATCCGTCCAATAATTAATATTGTTTTTTCGGAGATGCTTTACCACCTTATCCAAATTTACGGTAGAAAATGCCATGTGGTTGATGATGGTATTGGGGGCTCCATCTTCGCTTGTAATGAGGTGTAGTTGTTTGCCTTCGTGGTTTTTCAACCAGCGTTTCGGAGGGAGTTGACTTGCAGTCATTTCAATTTCTTCAAAACCGAGAATCTGTATGTAGAAGTCTCCAGTTTTTTGAAGTTGTTTTACGGGTAGTGCTTGATGGTTAAAAGTTAGTTTGAATGTTTCTGTTTGGGCGCTGAGTAAAAGGGGAAGTATCAGTAACAGTAAAAAGGGACTATGAAGTTTCATGGTGTCAAGTAATATTTATTAAATTTAAACTTAATTTTTAAAACACACGCATTATGAAAAAGTATCTTTTGTTCCTCTCTTTTTGTCTATCACTTAGCCTTTTTGCGCAAAAAGAATATTACGAACTTAGAACTTATTCCATTCCCTTTAACGGTTCTGAACAAACTCTACATGAGTATTTTAAAGACGCTCTGTTGCCTGCATTGAATCGTCAGGGGATATCAAATGTTGGTGTGTTTGAGGCGTTAGGTGATCCTACTCCGAAACAGCTTTTTTTATTCATACCCTACAAAAGTATTGATGCTTATGGGAAAGTAGTGGGTTCTTTAGCGAATGACAACGATTACATTGCCTCTAGAAAAAAGTACGATGCTTTGCCACATACCCAACGGGTTTATTCACGATTTAGCAGTTCTTTTTACATTGCTTTTGATAGTTTACCAAAACTGATTAAGCCTGACAAAGGTACCCAGCTCTTTGAATTGCGCACTTACGAAGGGTTTAGTGAGGATGCAGTTCGTAGGAAGGTGAAAATGTTTAACAAAGAGGAGTTTCAGATCTTTGAAGCAACAGGTTTGCATTCTGTTTTCTTTGGTGAACAGGTCTCAGGTCCCTTGATGCCTGCATTGACCTATCTACTCGCTTTTAGCTCTATGGAGGAGCGAGATGCTAATTGGGAAAAATTCAGAGTTCATCCAGAATGGAAAAGAGTCTCAGGACTTCCTGAATATGCTCATTCCGTCTCTGACATTAAGAGAACTTTTTTAAAGCCGCTTCCGTATTCTCAGTTGTAATTTAATCTTGCAAAAGGTATTCGATTCCCCCTTGTAAGTGTTTTTGAAACCAAGGGAGTTCGTATGTTTTTTTGTCATGACCTAAGGCAGTGTACCATTGCCTTCCGTTTTGAAAGTTATTGTACCAACTTAAAGGAGCATTTTTAGGTCTAAAAGAAATTGTATCATTCTTATTTTCAGATACAGTAGATAATTCAGCATAAAGTAAAACTTTAATATCTGAATTGATGTTTTTAATAAAATAGCATTCGTCTTCAGTATCTAATTCAGACTTTAAGTGTAATGTAGAGGGATGCTGAATTTCACTCACCTTTACGGTAAAATTTTGGTAAGGAGGATGCCTCAAAAATGATCCTCCAATCAGTTTCCAAAACCAAGGCCATTTTCGTTCTGAGCCAATTGCCGAATGAATTCCTCCAAAACCTTTACCCTTTCTACAAAAATTTTGGAAAGCTTCTCTTTGATCTTGATTTTCAAAAGCCTCGTTATTGGTATTTGAAAATAGAACTGCATCAAAATTCATGATTTCAGAATCTGTAAAAATTTCTGGGTCATTGCTCACGACACTTTCTACTCCCATGGATTTGCAAATTTTTTCAATAGCGGAAACACTGGCAGCAATATTTTCATGAACATAACCTTCACCATTTTTTGTGTAAATCAATAGCTTTTTCCCGTTGTATTTATTTTCTTGAGCTAAACTGGTGCCAATGCAAAAGAGTAGTAAGAGGCTCAATGTTGTTTTTAAAAAACGACTGTTGGGTAAAGAGATCATGGTTTTTGGTTTTTAAAATTTGATATCCATAGGAACGCCAGCGACGAGGTTTACTAAAGTACTTTTTCCTTTGTAAACTAATTTAGTTTGTGTGTTTATTTTTGAAGTTAGCTGAAGATCACTTAGTGTATTGTTTTCCCAAGTTAAATTTACAGAAATATTACCTCTGGCTTTGAGTCCAGTAACTTTTCCCTTATCCCAATTGGGTGGAAGCGCAGGAAGCAACCGGAGTATGCCCGGTTCATGAGATTGGATTAATAGTTCTGCAACACCAGCTGTGTAGCCAAAGTTACCATCAATTTGAAAGGGAGGATGGGCATCAAATAAATTGGGATAGATTGATTTTTCCAGAAGTAACTGAATGTGTTTTTGAACCATAGAACCTTCCATCAATCGGGCAGCACAATTGATGAGCCAGGCTCGACTCCATCCGGTACCTGCACCCCCGTTTTCAAGTCGATAGTTCAATGTTTTTTGAACAGCTTTGAAGAGTTCAGGAGTTTTGGAAAGACTGACTTGATCTCCCGGATGAAAGCCATAAAGATGTGACATATGTCGATGACCAGGTTCGAGCTCATCGTATTCTCTATCCCATTCCAGTATCCTTCCGTCTAGTCCCAACTGAAAACCTGTCCGTAAATTTTTTAGTTGATTTTTAATGGTATTTACCCATTCATCATTTTCCTCTAAGATTTGTGCCGACCTAAGGTAATTGGTAAATACTTCAGTAATAACTTGTTGGTCCATCGCGCTGCCCAAACAACTTGCTACGGGATTTCCATTACCATCTAAATAACGGTTTTCTGGTGAGGTTGATGGTGCTGCAATAAGACTTCCATCACGTTCATCCTCAATAAGCCAGTCACTGTAAAATTGCGCCACAGCTTTAATAGCAGGGAAAGCATGCTCTCTTAAAAACGTTTTGTCTTGAGTAAACAGATAGTGTTGCCAGTAGTGCTGTACCATCCATCCTCCGGCTCCAAAAGAAGCACCCCAATAAGCAGTTGGAGCACGTAACCATGTTGGTGCCCAAAGATCTGTTGCATGAGGAAGAAAAGACCCTCTGGCACCGAAGTTTTTTTGCGCAGTAATACGACCGCTTTCTATCAATCGGTCGAGATAATCAAATAATGGGTTATTCAATTCGTCAAGCTGAGTAAGATTAGCCAACCAGTAATTCATTTGAAGATTGATATTCAGATGGTAGTCTGCATTCCAAGGGGCATTGATATGAGGATTCCATAAACCTTGAAGATTAGAAGGGAGGGTTCCTTTTCTTGATGAGGCAATCAAAAGGTAGCGACCAAAATGAAAAAGGGTTTCCTGAAGTTCAATGTCTTCTTTGCCCGTTTTTATTGCTTCTATTCGTTTGTCAGTTGGTGTTTTTTGTAGGGTATTGTCAGTAATTAAATCTAGTTCTACACGATTAAAAAGCGACTGATGATCTTCGATATGGTTTTTCTTTATTGTTTCCACTGACATTTCTTTTAATGCGGCGAGTTGTTTTTTATTCTGCATTTTAAAGTCCTCGAAATAATAAGACGAATTAGAAACAATACGTAATTCTAATTTTTGAATTCCTTTAAATTCTAATTGTTGCTCTTGAGCAGTGATCGTACCGCCCTGATGTTTTGGAAGTAGGATGGTTTGGAATTTTACACCTTCCAGAATTGGCGAAGGTTTAGAGTCAAAGGTGCCTTTTCGTTGAGTGACCTCTCCTTCCATGATGAGGCTTCCATCCTTACTGTAGGTTTGTGCGGTTTCATATCCTTCATCCTTAGGTCGTTTGAGCTGAAGTGTTCCGTTTAACCCTTGAGGATGGTCACTTTCTAAAATAATGATGATGGTTTGGTCAGGAGCCGACACAAAAGTTGTTTGAGATATTTCATAGCCATTTGACTTGAATTTTGTGGTTGCAACGGCACGATTCAAATTCAAACTTCGCTCATAGTCTGAGATGCTGTCATGATTGAAATTAATGAATAAATCCCCCAAAGTTTGGTGGGAACGAACTACTGTTTTGCGCGAGAATTTTTCAACTAAAAGAGCATCCACGGTTTGTATTTCTCCTGATTTTAAAAGTTTTCTAATTTGATTCAAATCATCTGGTGTACCTTCAGGATGATCCCAACCCATATCGCTAGGCCATAAGGAGTCATCATTGAGTTGTATTCGTTCTTCTTTGGGGTTCCCGAAAACCATGACCCCAAGTCGTCCATTCCCTAAGGGTAGGGCTTCTTCCCACACGGATGCGGGCTGTTGGTACCAAATGACTTGATCTTGTTTTTCCAAATCATCAATTGTTTGGTTGCAACTTATCAGCATAAGGGCAAAGGAAAATCGTAAAAAATGAATATGGGTCTTCATGATCAAAATGTTTTAACTAATTTGTTCTTAGGTATTTAAATTTAGAGTAAATAATTGGGAAAATAAATTATGGAAACCAAGACTTTTAATATCAATCGAAGGAATTTTTTAAAAGGAAGCTTTGCCTCTCTAGTACTTTCGAGTTTTGGACTTTATGGATTTGATTTGATGAATCCTACTAAGCCTTATCGGGTTGGGGTTATTGGAACAGGTTGGTATGGTAAAAGTGATCTTTTTCGATTGATTCAGGTAACTCAAGTAGAGGTTGTTTGTCTTTGCGATGTAGATCGTCGAATACTAAACGATGCAGCCGACAGGGTACGGCAGCGTTTGCCCTCTCAAAAACGTCCTGAGCTTTATCAAGATTACCGGGAAATGTTGTCTAGACACGAATTAGATATTGTTTTGATTGGCACTCCTGATCATTGGCATGCCTTGCAAGCAATAGCTGCGCTAGAGGCAGGAGCCCACATTTACCTTCAAAAGCCCATTAGCGTAGATGTTATTGAAGGTGAAGCAGTAGTTTCTGCAGCAAAAAAATACAATCGAGTTGTTCAAGTAGGTTTGCAAAGAAGAAATACGCCCCACCTACTGGAAGCCAAAAAGAATATTGTGGATGCTGGATTATTGGGTAAAATAGCTCATGTAGAGATGAATTGTTATTATGCTATGCGATCTGCTGCAAACCCTCCTTTACAAAAAGTTCCAGATTATTTAGATTATGAATTGTGGACGGGTCCTGCTCCATTAAGACCTTACGATGGTTTGCCTCACCGAGGCTGGTGGCGTGCTTTTATGGAATACAGCAATGGGATTATGGGGGATATGTGTGTGCATATGTTTGATTCGGCCCGTTGGTTGTTGGATTTAGGATGGCCAACCCGAATATCCTCTCAAGGGGGGATTTATGTCCAGAATGAGGGCAAATCTAATATTGCAGACACCCAAACAGCTGTTTTTGAATATGAGGACTTAAATTGTATTTGGCAACACCGTACTTGGGGAACTCCGGTAGATCCCGAATATCCTTGGGCTTTTAAAATTTTTGGTGAGCATGGAACTCTTGCAGGTAGCCCTATGCAGTATGATTTTACCCCTAAAGGAAAGGGAAAGAGAATTCATAAAGACTGTTTGTATGAACGTGAAAAATATCCTGAGGATTTGACCGAGAAAGACATTGAACTCCACGCCGCACCAGCAACACGTCTTCATATGCTAGACATGCTCAAAGGAATAGAAGAAAATACGCAACCCAGCGCTAATGTCTTAGAAGGGCATCGGTCTTCTGCCAGTTGCATTTTAGCAAACATTGCAATGGAATTGGATCGTGCATTAGCATATGATCCTGATTTGCGAATTGTTAAAAACGATGCTGAAGCAACGGCAAAATTAAAAAGACCTTACCGAGCAGGGTGGAGGCATCCACTTCCAGAAGATTTTATTTGAGTGAAATGGATTTTAGAAACGCATAGCTTTTCGGTACTTGTTCAATAACTCGAGAAGACTCGTCTTCAATAAACATGTATCGAACTCCTTGCTCGTAAGCTTTTCTAACCACTCCTTCAATGTCAATTTGTCCTTGTCCTAAAACAACGTTGGTTTCTACATTTTCACTCCCGGTGTTGTTTCCTTTGATTCCTTTTTCCATGTCTTTTAAATGAAGCATAACAACAAAATCAGGGTATTTTTCCAACAAGGCAATAGGATCTTCTCCGCCATGGGTAATCCAAAAGACATCCATTTCCAAAGAAAAGTTTTTCGCATTTTGAGCCATGAAGTCGAATAGAGTTCCGTACTCATAGGGTCTAAATTCATAGCCATGAGCATGATACGCAAGTGTAACTCCTTCTCGCTTAAGAATGGCACCTGATTCATTGAAAACCTTTACCGCAGCTTGTGTTGTTTCAATGTCAAAACGATTACCATCATGTGGAATCCAAGAGCACATTACAAATCGTGCTCCATAACGCAGTGCTTTTTCAGCAACCGCCTTGGGATCGTCTCTCAATTCCTCATAGCTCGCACCAATGCTGATTGGATTGAGTTCGTATTTTGCGAGAAGCTTTCTGAATTCTGACTCTTCCATACCGTAAGTGTCTCCTCCTTCTATTGTTTTGATTCCCCAGTCTGAAATTGTTTTTAGCGACTTTTCAATATTTTTATCAAACTGATTCCTGAGGCTGTAAAGTTGAATTCCAAATTCCTGAGCAGTTAAAGTTGTATTTGAAAAAGTAATAAATAGGATAACTAAAAGGGAAGTGTTTAATTTCATTTGATTTTAATTTTTTTATCATCTTTCTAGTAAATTAGTTTTTCTGCATTTATGAAAAAACTATTGAAAGATTCTTTTGTTTTTTTAAGAATTATCTAAAATACACAATTTTTAATTTACGATTAGGGCTTGTTTCTTGTTCCTTTGGAGTTTTATTTCTTCAATTCAAAACATAACCTCTTTTTCCAATCGATATGATTTTAAAATATGAAATAATCCCTATGACCTCTATTATTCATAGAGAAATGGTACACTTGATGCAAATATTTTTTGATGAGTACTCTCGGAGCATAGGAGTTAACAATACTCAGAAGAATTTTAGTATTCCATTCTCATAAATTTAAGTTTCAATAAGTAATTTGAATATTTAAAAGTGTATTTTTAATTTCAAATGAGTTCAAAAAAAATCTGTTGTTTTGGTGAAGTTTTGTGGGACTTTTTTCCTGAGGGAAAAAAAATGGGAGGAGCACCATTTAATGTAGCCAATTCTCTTAAAGCTTTGGGATCGGATGTTGCCTTTATCAGTCGTGTAGGAAAAGATTCTCTAGGAACAGAAATTTTAGATTCTGTAAGCCACTGTAATATTCCTGTCGATTACATTCAAATTGATCCAGTGCACCCAACAGGTAAGGTTCAGCTAATTTTGGATTCTAAGGGGTCTGCTCAATATGATATTGAAATCGACGCAGCTTGGGATTTTATTCAACTCGATAAGGAAAACCAAGCCTTGGTGAAATCCTCAAAAGCTTTTGTTTTTGGGAGTCTTGTTGCGCGCGGATCGTCATATCGTGCTTTACAGACTTTTTTAGAAATTTCAAATTTTAGTGTTTTTGATCTGAATTTAAGACCCCCTTTTTATGAAAATTCTCTTTTGATAGAACTGATGCAACAATCTGACATGTTAAAATTTAATGATGAAGAACTTTACAAAGTCGCAGATTTGTTAGATTCCCCTTTTAACTCAATGGATCAACACATTCATCATATCGCTAAGCAAACTAACACCAAAATTATTTGCGTGACTAAAGGAATGTTTGGTGCTGTTTTGTACTTTGAAGGAGATTGGTATTACAATAGTGGATTTAAAATTGAGGTTGTAGATACCGTAGGTGCTGGAGATTCGTTTCTCGGCACACTAATTCATGGGATTGTGAATGAAAATGATTTGCAAAATACCCTAAATCGCGCCTGTGCCATGGGAGCACTTGTGGCGGGAAGTTCGGGAGCAAATCCAAATATTAGTGAAAATCAGTTAGTTCGTTTTATGAACTCTTAGCCAAACAGAATGCAATGAAAAAAATAGCAAGTTTGTTTTTTTTAATCGGAGTTTTACTTCCGATTTACAGTCAAGATTTAACCGCAGAGGTTCTTTTAGATAAAACCTTACAATATCATGATCCAAATGGACTTTGGGATGAATTTAAAGCTTCGTTTTTTGTGACTATGGAAAGTCCTAAACGACCTTTGAGAAAAAGTGAAATTACATTAGATCTGAGTCGGTCTTTTTTTGATCTCAAAGTTCAAATAGAGGAGAATAAATGGAGCGCAACCTTGAATGGTGAAGAATGTACATTAACCTTTAATGACTCAGCTGAGATAACTCCTGAGATTGAAAAAGAGTTTCGTTTGAATTGTGATAGAGCAAAAATGTATCGAGATTACTATTCCTATCTCTATGGTCTTCCTATGAAACTCAAAGATCCAGGAACACGGATAGATCCAAAAGTTAACCAAAAATCCATAGATGGAGTAGCGTATTGGGTTCTGAGAGTAACGTATGATCCCTCGGTAGGTTCCGATGTATGGTACTTTTATTTTGATCAAACTACTTATGCACTTAAGCGTTATCAATTTTTTCACGATGAATCAAAAAATGACGGAGAATATGTTATTTTAAAGGACGAATTGAATGTTGCCGGAATTCGAATGCCGAGGGACAGAAGCTGGTATTACAATTCAGACGACACCTATCTAGGAACTGATCTTTTATCAAATTAAAAACAAATAGAGTTATTATGAAATTACAATTGCAAAAACGGATGTATTGGTTAATTACAGCGCTATTGTCGGTAGTGTTGGTTTATGCTCAAAACCAAGAAGAGATTATCGGAAAATGGGATTTAGAAGTTATCAAAGGAGATCGCATACTGCCTTCTTGGCTTGAGGTAAAATTGTCTGGGAATCGAACTTTAGTAGGCTATTTTGTTGCAGAGAGTGGGAGTGCACGTCCCATTTCAGAAGTATTTTTTCACGAAGGGACAGTGGATTTCAGCATTCCTCCTCAATGGGATGGTTTTAATGCTATGCATTTTTCTGCTTTAGTTTCCAAGGGTGTTTTAGAAGGTACTATTTTAAATAGCGAAGGTGAGCCAATGTCTTTTACTGGAGTTAGGGCCCCTAAATTAATTCGTTCACAAGAAGTGAAATGGAGTAAACCTCGTTCATTATTTGATGGAAAAACCTTAAATCAATGGAAGCCATTAGAATCTGAAAGACAAAATCAATGGGAAGCCCAGGACGGTTTATTAGTAAACCCTCGATCTGGAGTCAATTTAATAACAGAAGAAAAATTTACAGACTTTAAACTTCATATTGAAGCGCGTTATCCTGCACAGAGCAACTCTGGGATTTATTTGCGAGGAAGATACGAGGTTCAGGTTGAAGACAGTTATGGAAAAGAACCGAGTTCAATTTTATTTGGTGGAGTTTATGGTTTCTTGACTCCGAATGAAATAGCTGCTAATAAGGCAGGGGAGTGGCAAGTTTTTGAGATTACTCTAATTGGCAGAAGAGTAACCATAGTTGCCAATGGGAAAACAGTTATTAATGATCAGATCATTCCAGGAATTACGGGAGGAGCTATTGATAGTAAGGAGGGTACTCCTGGTCCAATTATGTTGCAAGGCGACCATGGTGTAGTTGCTTTCCGAAATATTAGCATCCAAACGCCAAAATAAAAAACAACTTTAACGGTTTGTTTTTTTAAATCCGTAATGAAGTTGCTTGAAAAAATTATTAGGGAGATTTTCATCGCCTGGAAATCCCAGTTTCAAATCTCCATCAGTATTTGGGATGTGGTTGGTTTTGAAAAGGTAATCCCAAACGCTAAGGCTGATTCCAAAATTGACTCCAATTTTACCTTTAGGAATTTCGAATGCATGATGGTGTAAATGCATGATGGGGTTGTTTAATAAATATTTTAATGGACCCCATGAAAGTTTAATATTGGAATGGTTAAGATGTCCAATGGTAATGGCAATGAAATGAATGATGTAAGCCTGATCGGGTTCAAATCCACCTAAAATCATTACTCCAAAAGTTTTTAGTGGTTTGTAAAGTAAATTTTCCATCCAATGGTATCTAAGATGAGCGGCAAAGCCCATTTCCTTGACACTGTGGTGAATTTTATGAAACTGCCAGAGTATTGGAATTTTATGTAATAATATGTGTGTAACCCATTGGACGAAATCTAAGATGATAAAAAAAACAATCAATTGAATTGTCTCTGGTAAAGTGGATAAATCAAATAAAACCAAGCTTTTGGATGTCAAGCCTACTTCAGAAAACATGAATTGAAGAACTTCATAAAATCCACTGATTACAATTGAAAAGAGGAAGAAATTAAAGAACATGTAAAATCCATCAAGCCAAAAATCTTTTCTAAACAGTCCTTGCTTTTTTCGCCAAGGGAATGTTATTTCCAAGCCCCATGCCAAGATTGAAATTAGAATTAGGCCCCAAAAATAGTTTTTGTACCAGGGAAGTTGAAAAAGAATTGAGTTCAAAGTCCAGTTTAGGGTACCTAAAATACTTTCCCAAAAAATTCGTATCATCTCCATCAGTCTAAATAGTTTTCCAAAAGTAAGTAGGATATTTAAATTGAAAGTGATTTGTGTTACACAATTCAACAATCCCTTTCTACTTTGTTTTTTTTAACCCAAAAGTTTTTTGATAATAATCAATAATAGGAGGGAAGGGACCGTATTTATGTTGTTCTGAACTAAAATTATCAGTCCAAGGACCGTAAGGTGTTGAAACAGGTTTTAGCTTTTTATCGGGGAAGTCTTCAATTTTATTTTGTTTTTCAGGCCTTTGAAAACTGTTGATGTATCCTGCAACATGATACGATTCCTCATCTGTCAATTTTGGATTATCCCAAGAGGCTTGAAGATAAGGCATGTTATTTTTGATAAAAGCTGCTGCGGTAATTACGCGATGCATGCCTGCGCCATCATTAAAGGAATCGTTTCCCCAAAGTGGAGGGTAGAGATATCCTTTATCCTGTTGATCATAAAGAATGCCTGCTCCGTTTTTGCCATGACATAAAATACATTCACGATCATAAATTTCTTTTCCTAAACTTAGGTTTACAGCAACTTTTGGAAGTTTTATCGCGGGATATCCTTTGAAATTTTCTGAATTTAATGAAGGAAGTTCTTTGCTAATCCAATTCATGTATGAGATGATGGCTTTCATGAGGTCAGAATCATTTGGAAGAGCACTGCCATTCATACTGCGTTCCATGCATCCGTTAATTCGATCCTCAATGGTGCCGATTCGATTTTCCCTTCCTCTAAATTGAGGAAATCGATCCATAATATTGATCCATGATGCCGATCCGCTTAGAGTCCCTCCATTTAAATGACAATTGGTACAAGACAAATTATTGCCTGCATAACGAAGTTCAGGGTTTTTGGCAAGCGGACCCATGTATTTGAAACTTTCTGAAACTAAGTAATATCCTTTTCGGACCTCTTCTGTTACACTTGAATTCGTAAGGATTAATTTTTCAGGATTCCATTCCATTAGCAAGTCCTCCTGTTTGATGACTTCTTTTACTTCAGGATTTTCTTGATAAGTTATTAGAGTTATTACAATAAGAAGTATTGTCCCTGTTAGGGCAAAACACAGCAAAATTAATCGACGAACTAATTGTTCAATAATTGTTTTCAACTTAAAAAGATATTGCTAGGTCTAAGATACTTAATTCTGAATTTTATCAATCAAAATTTTACGTCTAGCAAATCAAAAGAATTTTGAGCACTTAGGCTGCTTTTTGTATTTTAGAGTTTCAAAATTTATAAATATAGTAAATGAGATATTTAATTCATACTGTTACAATTTTCCACTGCATGATTTTTGTTGCATTAATGACAGATTGTGTCTATGGTCAAGAATGGCAATCACCCCTAATCAAAGGCTATGGAGAAATAAAATATTTTGATCAAGCAGCCGAACAACCAGACCCTGACCAAGAGTACAAATTACTTTTTGACATTACCTCTGACAAGAAAAAAAACGGTGTAAACAAACGTCTTTGGGTTATTGCACGAAGCTTGAATATGATGCATGTTGCTGGAGTACCGTCCCACAACGTGAAGATAGTAGCAGCTGTACATGGTGCTGCAACTTATGATTTATTGATTGAAGATGCGTATCAAAAGAAATTTGGAAAGCCCAATCCAAATTCGGATTTGATTGCTCAACTCAAAGCTAATGGAGTGTCTCTTTTTGTGTGTTCTCAGGCAACTGCAGCCCGATCTATTGATTTAGAAGATATCAACCCTGCAGTAGTACCGGCACTTTCAGCACTTAGTGTACTTGCCAATTATCAAATCAAAGGGTACCATTTAATGCCAAAATAAGTACGGATTTAATTTTTGAGTACTCTTTTAATAAATTCTTGAGGAAGTTCTTGATAGGCACCTGAAAATTCTTGTCCAACTTCAGTGGCTTTTTTCCTTAAATAGTCCGCATGCCTGTAGCTGTGAAAAAGAACATTGAAATCGATGGAATTATCTTCACTAATTACCTGATCTTCAAAAACGGGATTGTAAATGTACAGCGGTGGATCTTGAGCGTCCATCTGATCTCGATAATTTAAAAGAGACGCTTTTTCTTCATCAGCTTCCCCGTTGTAAAATTTTTCAAATAAATCCTCCAATTCGGTATTGCTTTTTCTAAGGGAATCTAGATCAAAATCTGGAAAAATGTTTTGCCATTCATAAAGATCATAGCTGCTTTGTCCTATGAATGCAAATATTCCTTTGACTTGGGCATTGGTTTGTTCTCTAAATCCATTCCACTGAGCAATTCCACCGCCTGCTGAAATTCCTGCAAGGACAATTTTGTTACTAGGAATACCTAATAAAGAGCTGTTTTTCTGAATGAAATCAATAACTGTAGCTCCGTCCTCTAGAGCACTTAAAACTCCCTTTGACTCAACATTATCAATAAAGGTGTATTCGGCATTAACGATTGCGATATTGTCTTCTATTGCAGCAGATAAAACCTCTTTCACTTCACTTTCGTAAAGATCTTCTTTGGTACCAAAAAGGAAGGCCCCTCCGTGAAAAAAAATAACGACACCATTAATGGCTTTACCATTAGGTAAGAAAAGATCAAGTTGATTTCTTTCACCGGTACCGTAAGCGATATCCTTTAAGAATAGTACATCTCCATCTATCGGAGGTTCAGAGGGAGCGACTCCAAAAAAGGAATTTAATTCTTCAGCGCGTTCATCGAGATATTCATTGTTTTTGGAACAGCTCAGAAATAGAAAAGATAAAGAAAATAGAAATAAAGGAGTCAGAAATTGTTTCATAGCACGGTAAAAATACAATGTTTTTTTAAGCCCAGGAAACCTTCCTTAACTCCTTTATTTTAATAATTAAGATTCTCTTTATTTTTGATTTTGGAGCACCTCAAGTATCTGTTTGAGCAGGACACTTTGGTTTTTTAAAAGATCTAAAATTTCTCGATCATTAACTTTTTGTTCAATGGTTCGTGTTTTGTTGTAATATTTCATAATTAAAAAACATTATCACAAACAAAATCACTGGTGAAGCAATAAAGCAAATTCCAAAAAAACATTATTGATAAATTGGAACTAAATGTCTTTTTAAAACAAAGCATTTACATGTTTTAATGCTCACAGTGAGATTGTTTATGAGTTAAAAAATACGTAACGATTGTTTCGGATGCGTTCTCTCCACCCGCGACTTAATTTTAAATTCCAGTCCACACGGAACAACTAAAATTAATATTTATATTGAATAAAACAAAAAAAGCAAACTAATCACGCTGGATAGCTTGCTTTTAGATTTTGATGTTTTGTTTTATGGTTTGATAAATATACATGATTTTTTTAATTGCAACTAAAAACCAAACGCTTTTTTTCTAAAATTGATGTAGTTTTTCTTGTAAGTCATTATTACATCCTCTCTTGATGAATTTTCTTTGAAGTCTTTCCACTTTTTGGTATTCTCAGAAAAATTGAAATCCACATTTTTAATCGTCCACGACTGAAGTTGATAAATGATATCGTAGAGTTCAATCCCTCTATCTGTTAGATAGTATTCTTTAATCCTTTTATTTTTGTTGTTTAATTGAAAATTAATGATTTTGAGTTCACGGAGTTTTTTGAGCCGATCGGTCAAAATATTAGTAGCAATTTTCTCATCTGAGTCGTTTTTGAATTGTGTGAAAGTGAATCGGTACCTAAAAAGGTCTCTAATAATGATTAGAATCCATTTGTCACCTAAATAGTCTAGTGACACTTTGCATGCGCAAGTTGGAGCATCATTAAAATATTGGATTTTATCAATTGATGAAGTGGCCATTTGTGTTAGATTATTATTAAAGGAATAATATTTCCCTCCAAGTAATGGATTTAATTTATGATTAATAGTCCTCCAAATTACGAAAAGATGGGTAATTAAGAGACTTTGATTAAATTCTTTTTTTAAAAGTTTACTATTTTTTGGTTTTAGTTTAAGCCACTGAATGAGGCTAGAACGTTAAACCTATTTCAGATGAAATTCGAAGTAAGACCTTGATTTAAATTATTTTATCCCCAAAGGTTGACATTGTTTTAATTTGATTAAGAGTAAATACCCTAATGTATTTCTTTAAGTTATCTATTTTGCTATTTTTGCTGTTCGTTACGGAATTACTTATCAAACCTAATAAGTTGTATCAGCCTACAATTAAGACCTAAAAAAGGGCATCTTTCTTCATTTTATAATTAGTCTAGATTAACAACTACTAATTCGAAGAGGTGCCCCCTTTTTTTTATTTATAATAATTCTAAATAATTTTTTTATTCGTTGATTTTTTTTTAGTTTCGCCATGTTAATTTAGACTAATTATAAATAAAGAAAAATGAAATTAAAATTATTAATGAGTGCTTTAACACTTACATTTTTATCTAGTTGTACGAAGACTGAATCGCTTCCAGATACCGATGAACTTGAAATGGTTGTTAATGAAAACGAGCTAGAAACAGAGACTACTACTGAAATGACCTATGAAATACCTGAAAACTACACCTTTACTCGCAATGGGGTGTCAACGGTTTTTTACACGGGGCAGACTGCCAGATTAAAAATGGCTACGGAACTAAAATCAGGTATGAATGATACTTCATTCTCTACTGAGCGTTTAAAAAATATGTTTAACTCGGGAACTGGTTTTGTTGATTCAGCTTTAGATGAAACGGGGAAAAATGTGGGAGGTAAAACGGCTGCTTCAATCTTGGCTTCGGCTACGGTAAAACCTCTTTTTGACGGATGGATTGATGCGTTTACTACAGTTGTAGCTCCTGCGGTAGTTTCAAATACAACAGCTGAGTCAGGTATTGCAGGTTCTTACACTGAAGCTGATGGTTCTAGAACGGTTAAAGTTACGGCCAAGGGTTTAGAATTAAATCAAGTTTTTTCAAAGGGATTGATCGGAGCACTTCAAATGGATCAAATTGTAAATAATTATTTGTCCTTTTCGAAGTTGGATGGTGCCCGTGAAGATAATGATAATGAGGCCTATGCTTACACTTATCCTGGTGAATCAGAAGCCTCCATAACAAAAATGGAACATTATTGGGATGAGGGCTTTGGTTATCTTCAAGGACTAGACAGCCAATTCACACCAGGTCTTGGAGATACAGAAACTGGAAAAGATACAGCCAATCTTAATTACTACCTCAATAAAGTAAATGCTCAAGCGAATGAGGAAGGAATTACCAACAGAATCTACCAAGCTTTTACAGCAGGGAGAGCCGCAATAGTTAATAAAGATTACGAAGAACGTGACAAACAAGCTGCGATCATCTCAGCCGAGTTGTCTAAAGTTATCGGATACAAAGCTCAATCGTATTTAGTTGATGGAGCTGAAGATATTAGCAATGGAGACTGGGCAGATGCCTTACATGCCTTGTCAGAGGCTTATGGTTTTATACTTGGACTTCAATTCACAAAGGATTCCACAGGAAATCCCTACATGACGAATCAAGAGGTAAATGCTTTACTTGAAAGACTCACTGATGGTTCAGGAGGGTTTTGGGAAAGAACCCCAGAGGAACTTACTGTAATGGCAAACGAAGTTGCCCTAGCTACTGGTTTAACCTTGCCGTAAAAAAAACACTGTTTAAATATGTTAAGTTTTAACTAAATATTCAAAAAAATGTAAGTGCTTAGAAATAAGCACTTACTCAGTTTATTATGAGAAAAATAAAATTGAGACCTGTACTTCTGATTGCACTAATTTTTATTCAGTGTAGTATTGATGATGTATCGAATGAATTTGTAGAGGAAATAAATGTTGGAAAATCAGAGGAGGTTTCTGTTTTGACTAATACCGATAGTAAAGATACTTCCCAAACGTCTTTTAATCATCAAGCGATGCTGATGAATTGGGCTGACAATATTATTATTCCTTCCCTTTCTGGATTTGAGAGTTCATTGAGTGAACTCAAAACGAAAGCATCGGAGTACACGAGTTCTCCCAATGCAGAAACTTTATCTGTTTTGAGGGCGGTGTGGTTAGATAGTTATCTAAAGTGGCAACATGTCGAAATGTTTGATATTGGTACCGCTGAGGAAATTTATTTTAAAAATAGGATTAATTTATTTCCAGCTAATATTGATAGAATCGAGTCAAATATTGCCAATCAAGAATACGATTTAGATCAATCTTCAAACTTCACCTCACAAGGGTTTAATAGCCTCGATTATCTCTTGTTCGGACTGGGAGAAAATGACAATGCAATTAATGATAAATATGCCTCTGAAAACTCTAATTATTCCAAATACTTAATTGAGGTGATTGATAAAATGATTGCACTAACTTCCGAGATCAAAGAAGGATGGAATGAGGAATTTAGAAACTCATTCATCAATTCCACTGAGAATACTTCTACTTCGAGTGTGAATATGGTTCTCAATGATTTTATTTTTTATTTTGAAAAAGGATTTAGAGCAAATAAGGTAGGTATTCCTTCAGGGGTTTTTTCTGATCTGCCTCTTCCGGATAGAGTAGAGGCTTATTATTCAAAAAAATACTCAAGACTTTTAGCATTAGAGGCCAATAAAGCGATCCGAAATTTCTTCAACGGTAAATACTATGAGGACAATGAACAAGTTGGTTTGAGTGTACGTGATTATTTAGATTACTTGGAATCTGATGAAGAGACTAAACTCAGTGATAAAATCAATAATCAACTCGATTCAATTGACTCTAAGTTAAACTCTCTTAATCCTGATTTTACCCAACAGATTATTCAGGATAATCTTGCAATGCTTTATGCTTTTGATGTAATTCAAGCCAATGTGGTTTTACTAAAAGTAGACATGCTTCAAAAACTGAATATTAATGTGGATTATGCTGATGCTGATGGTGACTAAAGCTACCATTAAATACTCTCTAAATAATTTAATTTATTGCTGTGCATAAAATAATCCATGACTATTATTCAAGGAAGAAAGCTCACCCTGCTACTTTAGCTTTTTTTAGGATAACGTTTGGCGGATTAATGTTTTTATCTACCCTGAGATTTTGGTCTAAAGGCTGGATTGAAACGCTTTATGTTTTACCTGAATATCATTTCAAGTACTTCGGTTTTGAGTGGGTTACAGACCTGGGAAACTTCACTTATCTACTTTTTCTTTTGGGACTAATTTCCTCCTTTTTTGTAATGATTGGATACAAATACAGGTTGTCTGTAATTACATTCTTTTTAGTTTTTACCTACATCGAATTGATCGACAAAACCACTTATTTAAATCATTATTATTTAACGAGTTGTTTAGCATTCATAATGTGTTTTCTTCCTGCTGCAAGTTATTTTTCTGTAGATGCTTTTATTTCAGGTAAACGAGCAACTGCAATACCTGTTTGGAACGTAGATGCGATCAAAATTTTCATCTGTTTGGTTTATTTTTTTGCTGGAATAGCAAAGATTAATTCGGATTGGTTGTTGGAAGCTCAGCCCTTGTCTTTGTGGCTCAAATCGAAATACGATTTACCTTGGATTGGACAAACCTTGATGCAATCCAAAGTGACTCATTACTTAGCCAGCTGGTTTGGTATGATTTACGATGTTTGTATTCCCTTTTTTTTACTTTTTTCCAGAACTAAATACATCGCATATTTTTTTGTGATTATTTTTCATATCCTCACAAAAATATTTTTTCCTTCCATCGGGATGTTTCCCTACATTATGATTACAAGTGCAGTTATTTTTTTTGACTCAAGGATTCACATCAAGATTTTAAATTACTTGCAATCCCTGATTGAAAAAATAGGTTTGTTTTTTGTTTCAAAATCTCCAGAAATTAATTTAAAACCTAAAACGATTGCGCCTAACAAATTTATTTTTACACTACTTTGTTGTTTTTTATTCTTTCAGTTGCTGTTTCCTCTTCGGTATTTGCTTTACCCGGGTGAGCTTTTTTGGAACGAGCAGGGTTATCGTTTTTCGTGGAGGGTTATGTTAATGGAGAAAAGGGGAGACATTACATTCAAAATTAAAGACAGTGTAGCAAACACCTATTTTTATGTCAAAAATGAAGATTTTTTGACACCCTTTCAAGAAAAGCAAATGAGTTTCCAGCCTGATTTTATTTTGGAATATGCACATTACTTGGGGAAGCATTTTAAAGATAAAGGCCATCAAAACACACAAATATTTGTGGATAGTTTCGTTGCTCTTAATGGTCGTCCTAGTCAAAGATTTATCGACCCTAATTTTGACTTGTTAAAAGCACAAGAATCGTTTTCAAATAAAGATTGGATTTTACCTCTGAATGATGAAATTAAAGGGCTTTAGTTTAGTATTGATACTTTTTTCAACGACTCTTTTTTCACAAACTAAGGTTAGGGGGATTGTCGTTTTTAATGATCGTTTTGAATCCAATTTGGAAGTTAAAGTTTATGAAAGTAACTCAGGATTTTTAGAAACGGTACCCCTTAATGAGCCATTTGAGATTGAAATTCTTCCCACGACAACTGATCTTATTTTTGTAGTTGATGGTTTTCCCTCAATAAAGAAAACGATCGATTTTGAAACTGTAAGTACTTCTTTTTTAACAATTGATTTAGTGGTTGAGGAATTATCCGAGGTAATTCTAAGTGCCAAGCGTAAGGAAGTGTTTTTATTAAAACGGATGGAAGATTTTGATAACACAGAAATTTATGCTGGAAAAAAAAACGAAGTCATTCTCATTGAGCAATCTATGGGTAATTTGGCTTCCAATAATTCGAGACAAATTTACAATCAAATTCCTGGGCTTAATATTTATCAAAACGATGATGCAGGACTTCAATTAAATGTTGGCGGTCGAGGGCTTGATCCCAACCGAACTTCTAATTTTAATACCCGTCAAAATGGATATGATATTAGTGCCGATGTTTTGGGCTATCCTGAAAGCTATTACACGCCCCCTGCTGAAGCTTTAGAAGAAATACAAATTATTAGAGGAGCTGCTTCATTGCAATACGGAACTCAATTTGGAGGGCTGATTAACTTTAAACTAAAGACCGCTGATCCATTTAAACCTTTCTCATTGAAAACGAGAAATACTTTAGGATCAAATAATCTATTGACAAATTACACGGAGGTATCTGGGACATTGAATAAATTTAAGTACCTCGGATATGTGAATTTAAAAAAAGGGAATGGATTCCGACCCAATTCAAAATTCAACTCTTCCAATGTATTTTTTAAAGTGGGATATGATTTTTCTGAGAGTACTTCTCTAAGTGCTGAAATAACCTATCTGGATTATCTCGCACAACAAGGGGGTGGGCTGTCTGATCTTATGTTCAATCAAAATCCTTATCAAAGTAATCGATCGAGAAATTGGTTTGCCTTGTCTTGGTTTTTGTACAATTTAAAATTTGAGCATTCTTTTAGTTCCGATTCAAATTTTAGCTTAAATCTATTTGGACTGGATGCAGAAAGAAACGCCCTAGGCTTTAGATCGAATCGGGTAAGTCAAATCGACCCCAATCAGGAACGCGATCTTATCAAAGGCGATTTTAAAAACATTGGAGTTGAACTTCGTTGGCTGAAACGTTATGAACTGGCTAATTTTAAATCTGTTTTTTTGATTGGAAGTAAGTACTACAATTCTGATAATAGTTCACAGCAAGGTCCAGGATCTGCGAATAAAGATGCTGATTTTGATTTTCGTCTGGACGAATTTGCCAACTACAATCAGCAATCCAATTACATTTATCCCAATCAAAATCTGGCGTTATTTACCGAAAATATTTTTTATCTACTTCCAAAACTATCGTTAACACCAGGCATTCGATTTGAATTTATCGAGACGGGGGCGTTTGGATCTTTTAAAAGAATCAATACCGATGCTGCAGGTAATGTAATCCTGAACAGAACGGTACCTACCTCTGAAGTGAGAAGAAGGGATTTTGCACTTTTTGGATTAGGAGTGGGATACAAACCAAATCTAAATTTAGAGTTTTATGGAAATGTTTCACAAAATTATCGTTCCGTTACATTTACAGACATCAGTATTGTCAATCCGGCGTACAGCATCAATCCTAATATTTCCGATGAAAAGGGGTTTACTTCAGACATGGGTGTACGCGGAAATATTAAAAAATCATTTTCATTCGATGCCAATTTATTTAGGCTTTTTTACAGCAATAGAATTGGATTTATTCAAAAAAGGGGTACAGATGGGAGTGTCAAAACAGAAAGAGGAAACGTTGGAGATGCAGTTCTGTATGGGCTAGAATCCTTGCTGGATTTTAATGTTAAAGAAATCACAAGCATTAAAAATGAAAATTTCCTCTTGAATTACTTTGTAAATTTCTCTTACATCAAATCTGAATACATCACTTCATTGACTCCTGGAGTAGCGGGTAAAAAAGTAGAATTTGTTCCTGAGGTCAATTTCAAGACAGGAATTAAAGTTGCTTATCAAAACTATTCCTTTAATGTACAATACAGCTATTTGTCGGAGCAGTTTTCAGATTCTTCGAATGCAACTTCGGGAAATCTGAGTGGGGTTATTGGTTTGATTCCTGCGTATGATATTTTGGATGTTTCTTCGGCTTTTTCCAAAGGAAAGTTTAGATTTGAACTCGGAATTAATAATTTATTAAATGAAGTCTATTTTACGCGAAGAGCAACAGGTTACCCCGGGCCTGGAATTATCCCATCGCCCAATCGAAATTTTTACATAACAGCACAATTCAAACTTTAAAGTATCCTTTTTTTAATAAGCAGTAATTACAAACTTTACAATGAAAAAAAATTCAGGTTATTATTTTAGATTAGTTCACCGTTACTTAGGGTTTTATTTAGCCGGTATTATGGCAGTGTATGCCATCAGTGGCGTTACTCTTATTTTTAGAAAAGGAGATACTTTTAAAAAAGAGGTAGTTGAAAAAATTGAATTAAAGCCACAGCTGGACGAAATTGCTTTAGGGAATGAGCTCAGAATCAAAGATCTGGCTTTTACTAAAAAGGAGGGTTCGGTTTATTATTTTGACCAGGGGCAATACAATCCTCAAACTGGGGAAGCAATTTACACCGTTAAAAAAATTCCTTTTGTTTTGGATAAAATGCAAAAGCTACATAAGGCTACCACCAAAAGCCCTGTTTATTGGTTGAATATCTTTTTTGGTGTATCGCTACTTTTCTTTGTGATTTCTTCTTTTTGGATGTTTTTACCCAATACTACAATTTTCAAAAAAGGAGTTTATTTTTCTATTTTGGGCTTTATCATGACCGTAATCATCTTATTTTTATGATAGCGGCTTAAGTACTAAACTGTATCTATTGGTCTAAAGAAATTACATATTTCTGCAGTTTATTTTTCGCTACTAATTTCCTTTATTCTTCTCAACAAAATAGGTGCTGCAGGATAAACCATGTTGTGACCATAACCTTGTAGTTCATAAAGCTCTGTGTTTTTGTTTCCTACCAATTTCATCATTCGGTTCATGTAAGCGTTCTCTTCATACCTACCCAACAATTCTAGTTCTCTATCTCCTGTAATCATTATGTAAGGAGGAGTATTTTCTTTAACGTGATAAAGCGGTGCCATTTCATCAATTAGTGGTTGTGTGGCTCCAATGCCCATATCTTCTCTTACAGTCATATGTGTTATCGCGTGTCCGCTTAAAGGAATTAAGCCAGCCATTTGATCTGGATTAAGGTCAACTGCTTTTAAATAAGTATCGTCCAAACCCAGCATACTGATGATGTATCCACCAGCGGAATGTCCCGATAGGAATATTTTATCTGGAGTTCCACCATATGATTTGATATTGTCATACACCCATTTTACTGCAACTGCAGCATCTTCGATAATTTTTTTAACTCCAACTTGTGGATAGAATCTGTAGTTTACAGATACGACAATAATACCTTTTTCTTTAAGATATTCTGGGATGTATTTATTGCCCCCTTTTAAACCGCCACCATGAAAGTAAATTAATGTTGGAGTGCCTTCTTTCGAGTCAGGAAAATAGATATCTAACACGCAGCGCTCGTTCATGTATTCATCTCCTTTTTGATAAATTATGTTTTCTTCAATCGTGTAGGAAGTTTTTTGTTCTAGATTTTTTGATTGAGCATAAAATAATTGAAAAGAGAGTGCAAAAACGGCTATTGAAAGTACTAGATGTTTCATTGAAATTAAGTTTTGAAGGTTTAATATACGAAGTAAAAGTGAGGTCAATGGTTATGCGTTTGAGAAAATACGATTGACATACAAAACAAAAAACCCTTCGATAAAGAAGGGTTTCATTACTCGATTAAGTGAGGATTAAAATGTTGAGTAAATAAGTGTTAACTCTTCACCAGGTAACATCTCTCTAGAGTTTGTGAGTCCTTCCCAAGCTTTTTGGCTCAAAAAATCATCAGGTATTTGATTTGCAGGTTTGTTTTTTTTCTTGGTCATAAAATTGAAAGCAATATGGGTAGCGGTTGAACCAAGTGCTTTGGTCGCCGCATCAACATTTGTGATTTCAGCTAGTCCCCAAAACTTGCGATAACCATCGAGAATTTCTTGTTGTGCCAAAGGTTTCCAGAGTTGATCTTCATAAGATACAAAATCATCATTTTTTTGGGTCATGAAATGAAAATATCCTTTATCACCGATTTCCCATTCCATTCCAAGCCATCCTGTAGCTGAAACCCATTTGTATTGTCTTTCTCTACGGTCTTTAAATAATCCATCCATTGAGATCATTTTATCAACAGTTCTCTTGCTTTTACCTTTAAAAGCTTTGTAGATAACTTCTGACATTTTTTCATAATTGTTTGGGTTTGTGTCTTGAGCAGCAGAAGTTCTTCTGAATACATAGTACTGTGCCCAGTTTTCGTCTCCCTCTCTTGGGGTTCTTTTCCAAACGGACCATTGTTCAATCATTCCTGCATCCACCATTGCTTGTGCAGCAATATTCCAGTTTTTTTCTTGTGCTAAATATTGAGCTTCTTTTCCATCTTCCAGTAAAATGGCAATCATAGCTGTAGACTGTGCATATGTCATGCTGCAGATAAAAAGAAATGATAGTAATACGATTTTTTTCATTTGAATTGATTTTTGGTTATTGTGTCAAACAAGATATAAAGTTTGTATTACAAATTTGAATTTTTAATCGCTAAAAATGGGTCTGTCTATTGCGGGTTCACATAGTAATTAAAAAACATCCAAATTTGTTCTTCTAATTTGAGATAGTCTGGGTATCCATGTCCTCCGTTAAGATACGAATACATCCAGATTCTATTATTAGAAACACTATTGCTAAACTTTTTAATTGAAACAAGAGTTTTTTCTTTTGGATCAGAACTACGAATGGTGTCATGGGTTAGACTATTGTATTGGATTTGTTTCAATCTAAAATCAATCATTGCCTGTGTGGGAAGATAGGGTCCATAACCTTGTTTATCATCCAGGTCTCCTTCCCAAAAAGTAATGTCATCAGCGGTTCCGTTAAGCATTAATGTCGGTATGGGACTCGCTTCTTGGCAGCTGTCGTAAAACTCTTTCATAAAGCAACTTATGATGGGTGCAGCTGCCTTAAAAACACCTTCTGTTTTACAGGTTAATAGGTTGCAAAAATCACCTCCGTTAGAAAACCCTGTAATGAAAACATTACTTGAACTCAAGGAATAAAGAGACTCAAGTTTTTCTACCAGTTTTTTGGTGAATTTGACATCATCTACTTTAAAATCTTTATGAAATCGATAACCAACTTGCCAAAATGCTTTTCCATTCTGATCAATAAGTCCTTGAGGATAGCACACTGCGAATCCATTTTTATCGGCTAGTTCATTGAATTTAGTAGTTTTAATTGTATTCAGTGCACTCCCAGAGTAGCCGTGAAAAACCAGTACCAATGGGGAGTTTTTTGGAAGGTTTTCAGGGATATGGACGAAATATTCACGCTCCATAGAATCGACGGTAATGGTATCCCTTTTTATGGGTGTCTTATTTGAATTACTTGAAAGATGGACTGATTTTGTCCAAAAAATAAATGTAAAAGCTCCAAAGATGAGTATGGAAAAATGTACTTTTTTCATGTGTTTCCTGTTCTTTTTAACGAATATTTATTTTTTGCTTAACAACTATGGCATCATTTATTATGAATGGTTTTGGCATCATGTTTTCTTTTCTCTCTTGAACCTGAATTAATGGATTCTTTAATAGATCAAAAGAATACTCTAAAAGTGTAAATGTTGGGTTTTGCTCTTTTGGAGTCTTAAAGGAAACTTCGAGGGAATCCAGACCAGAAACAAAGAATGTTAAAATCCTCTTGTTTTTTTCTGCTAAAGATGTTTTTTCTTCAACTTCAATCCCATTAAAAGAGAGTGTTTTAAAATTTACTTCATCGTTGACAAAGAGCTGTAAAATATTTGCTTTTTTGGTAGGAGAAAGTAAAAAAGTCACACTTCTTTCTTTATTTACTAGAGTATCTTTTAAGAGTGTAAATTGATAATGAGAGACATCCTTATTTGGTGCTTTTGCTGCAAAGGTGTAACCTGAATTGTATTTGCTGTATGATGCAGTGGGTAATAGTTCTGATGCAGTTTCAGGATTTTCTCCAAGATACATTTTGTTCCAATCATCTAAAATTTTATCGTAAGTCAACCAAAAAGCTTGATCAGTACTGAGGTCTTTGAAGAATAAAAGGCTATTTGGTTTTTTACGCTCTTGATTAAAATTACTGGTAAAATGCGCATAAAAAAAGCAGCATACAGCTAGTGCTAAAAATCCTTGAGCAAAGCGAATTTTATTGTTGTAGATACTGAATAAAGGGAGTAGAAGTCCAAAGAGTAAAACCGTTAAAACAGTACTGATAACAATTGATGCCAAGCCCAATCCAATAGGGAATGTTTGAATCAGCGGGCTAAAAAGAATCAAAGCAGGGACGGCGAGAATAAGATGAACAAAGGGGCTCTCTTTTTCTTGATTGATGAGCAACCCAAACGATAGTAATGCAAAATAAAAAGGAATTATGAAGTATGCAGCTCCTTTGAGATAGATCCCTAAAATAATATTGATTAACAACCAAAGTAATAGTGGTGCGACCAGTAAGTCTTGAGGGCTTATGTTTTTTTGAAACTTATGATATGTGTACCAGATTACTCCTAAAGTTAACGAAACAAAAAAGGCGATGTAGGTGTGACCATTGTAGGGAAAGCCTTGAAGGATCTCTTGATAATGCGGATATATTTTGAGTAGTATTGACCAGCCAAAAAAGCCAATGAGAAAAGCAGCAACAAGAGCAGTTGTAAAAGGAATAAAACCTTTTAAAAGAGATCTTAAACCTAACTTCCCTTTTTTAAATCCATAAAGAAGTAAAATAAAAAACATAAGAGCTGCAATTAAAAGGGAAGGCATCACCCAATCAAACGGGTATGCAATCATTTTAACTAAGGGAAAGTTTGTGTAAACATAGTCTTGATCACTTTTAATATTACTCAAGTCCGCATCAGCAAAAAAATGAAGTAAGGGCATCAAATAGCTTCCTTGATGTTCCAGAGAATTGCGATCCAGTCGTTCAAAATTATCTCCAGCCGTATGGTAATCAAAATGATCATCAATAAAGGCAAAAAACAAACCGTCAATAGCTCCCTCTTCTCTAAGAATGGTAGAGTCAGTATCGTTGGGTAACATTTTATAAATACTGTACAACAAAGAACTGGCAACAGGAAATTCAGGATTTGCCTTGATGAATCCTTGAATTAAATTTTTATTTCCACCATTCGTTTCCAAAATCATGGAACTTGGACCTCCGCTTCCTCTTGCTTCAAAATTAATGGCCAAGCCAATATTTTTTGCTAAGGGGTGAGAACGGACAAAAAGTTTTGCACCCTCCAGGCCAACTTCTTCAGCGTCGGTAAAAAGAATTACAATATCATTTTTAGGTTGCTTTCCACTTGCTTTAAATGCCCTTAGGGATTCTAAAATAGTTACAACACCACTTCCTGCATCACTTGCTCCAAAGGAAGGGGTGAGAGCACTGTCATAGTGTGAAAATACTAAAAGAGCCTTTCCGTCTTCGGATCCTTTGATAGTAGCTAAAATATTGGCGGGTTTCGTCAGTCTTCCCCTTTTTTCATTAAAAATGTAACCTTCTTGGACTTCAGGATCAAGATCAAGTTCCCTTAGTGATTGTACAATAAAGTTTCTAACCCTAGTATTGTCTTCCGAACCTACGTAGTGAGGTGATTTTGAAATTTCCTTTAAAGGAATTAAAGCGCGTTGGGTGGAAAACTCTAACTCAGATTGATCAAGTTTGCTTATCCTTTGCGGCATTAAACTGAAAAAGCTGTAATAAACGATGCCTAAAAGCAGTAAAAAGGAAATGGTGGTAGCATTTTTCATTTGATCTTTGATGGATACGTTATTAGTAATAATTTTAATAAGATATGCAGATTCACTTACAAACCCAACATGAAATCGTATTTGAATAAATTTAAAGAGTAGAAGTAAAATAAAAATTCCTAAAACTCAATCCATGTCTTTCTAGGGATACCCTAAATAGGATTGAGAAGGATTTTAGTTGAAAACTAAAAAGATATTCAACGTAATAATAATTTAAGTAAAGAGTAGAACTAGATATTTAATAGTGCTGGAAAAGGTAACCAAAAAAAAGCCCTAAAAAACACTGGGCTTTTAGGGCATATTGGTGGAGTCGGCGGCTCCCTCAGATCTGTCCACCATTGTCCTGTATTTATGTGCAAATAGCGGACAACCATTGATTTTCATTGAAAACTGTCCATAATTGTCACCCTTTTTAGGGTACTCTTGTGACATAGTTCAGGCAACTATCCAGGCAACTGGTATTGCCAATGTTTAATTTTATCAATGTAGTATGAATTTCAAGTTAAAAACACCAAAATCACAGTCAAGCTCTCTCATTTTATCCTATGTAACATTAAAAGATGGGAAGCGATTTGTTTACTCTACAGGTCAAAAGATCCCAGTTAGACTCTGGGATAAAAGCTATCAAGTTCCAATCAGAACAAAATCACAGAAGGATCAAGTGATAATTAATTCAGTTAACCTTCGTCTCGATAGAATCAAATCTGAATACTTAAGACTCGATCTTCAGTATCAGAAAGAGGGGAAACTACTCACTAAAGAACAGTTTAAGGAAGAGTTTGATATTCTATTCAAAGGGAAACAAAAAAAAGAGACCCCAAATAGCCTTAAAAGCTGTTTTACTGACTTCTGTGAGTTTAAAAACAAGGATGGAAGTTGGAGTAAATCAACTGAACAAAGATACATGATGCTACTTCGGCTTTTAAATGATTATAAAAAATATAAGTCGAAGGCAATTGATATTCAAGGGATCGATGAATCTTGGATCACTCATTTTAGACACTACTGTCAAACAGTCAAGAAGCATCAAGTAAACACCCTAGGAAGAAATATAGGACTTTTGAAAACCTTTTTGAACTACTGCCTGAAGATGAAGTATATAGATAATCCCAGTTTTAAAGAAGCAGCAGTGAATAGAGAGGTAACTCACCAAATTGCACTAAATAAAGAAGAAATTGAAGTAGTTGCTCAACTAGATCTATCCCAAAACAAGCGTTTAGAGCGAGTCAGAGACGTTTTTCTTGTTGGATGCTACACTGGAATGAGATTCAGTGACTTTAAGCGTGTAAAGAACTCTAATATATCAGAGGGTTTGATTACAATAAGAGAAGTGAAGGACAAGACCAAAACACTCCAGATTCCAATCACTGATAAAGTGAGAGCTATTCTAGAAAAATATGATTGGGAGCTTCCATTAATATCTGAACAAAAGTTTAGAGAATACCTTAAAGAGATTTTTAAACTTGCTGGCTTTACTGATCTTAAAATTAAGTCAAAAAAGATAGGTAAAGAAGTCTATGAGAAGGAGGTGCCAATGTACGAGCTAATAAGTACTCATACAGCTAGAAGATCGTTTATTACCATTATGCTTAATAGTGGAGTGCCAGCAAAGGCAATAATGAGTATAACAGGTCATAAATCAATCAATAACTTCCAGCTATACTACAAGCCTTCAAACGACACACTCTCTGGTTTTATGGATCAAGTATGGAAATAAAAAATTGTTAATTTTAAGTTGAAAACTATTATGTAAATCCTTTGGCAAAACCTGTAGATCTTATGAAATTGGAGTAAAATATGATGTAAATGGATGTGAAAAACTACAGCCCAGAACTCCAAGAAAGCAGAAAACCGATTAGTATTTTAACCACCCGAGTAAATTCAATTGTTGATTCAATAGATCAGCTTAGATTGACAATGGATCATATGATTGAGACTCAGTGTAAAATGGTAACTAAGATTGATAAAATCTCTGACAAAGTCTTTGAAAAGCCTGAATATTTATCAGTTGGAGAGATAGCACTTAAAGAAGGAATTTCAGATAGAACTGTAAGGAGGCGCCTTAAAGAGAAAGTAATTCCATTTGAAAAAAACGAAGGAGAAAAAGCTTACAGGATACCAGCGGAATATTATTATCAGTCGCTTTCCAGTGATGGAAAGTCCAAATGGTTTCAGAATCATACAAGGGAATAAAACAAAAATTTTAGATTAAGGATGTGATGCTGGATACGCTTGATTGCTTGGTGTAGGGTTTCACAGTATATATAAAGAGTGAAAAAGTACAAAAACAACACTTATTTTATTTGATATCCTTACATTTAATGAATCAAAAGGATATTATTCTATATACTATCGGTCATTTTCTTAATGACATGTACTACAGACGCCTTTGAGGAAGAGGGTGAAGCTCCTGTGGTTTTATATGAACTAGTTGTTTCTACTGAAGAAGGTGGAAGCGTCAATACCTCTGGTGGTTCCTATGAGTCTGGCTCATCTGTAACTATAACTGCAACTCCAGAATCTGAATACCTTTTTGTAGGATGGACAGGAACAGAGTCAACGGACAATCCCTTAACCATCACTGTTAACTCTAATCAAGAGATCAGTCCAATCTTTGAGAAGAAAAAGTATCAGCTGTCAGTAAATGTCACTGGGGAGGGAACAGTAACTGAAGAGGTAATTAATACAGGTAAAACCACCGACTATGATAGCGGTACTGTGGTTAAGCTAATTGCTGTACCAACTGATGGTTATGCTTTTTTTAATTGGACAAACGAGTCTTTATTAGATACCGAAAACCCAATTCAGATAACTGTAGATGGTAACAAATCCATTGATGTAAATTTTGATTATCAGACTGCAAGAGACCTTGTTGGAGAGTGGGTGTTTGAGCTTCGTGATGAGGCTACTGCAAAGTCAAAACCAGATACATTTGGAAGTATCTCAATGAAAATAGACATTCGTCTAAATATTTTATTTACTCTTAACTTAAATAATCAAAAAACAGAAATTTTCTCAAGACTAACAACACTTGACAGTACTACAATAGTGATGGATGGTTTTGGAGCATTCACTGATGTGAATTTTAAAACAAACTCATCTTCTTCCCCTGAAAACTCATCTCCTTCCCTTGATTTTGACCTTATCACATTTCCACCAAATACAATTCAGCCTACAATCGTAAGTGATTTACCTCCACTTACCCCAACAAACTCATTAAGTCTTACAGGAGGATTTAACCCTCCCTCTTTGGACGCTTCAGGTACAACAGTATTTAATCAAAATCAAGATGAAATAATAATTGCACCAACAACAGCATTTAGATATGATAGATTAAACAACGACATAATTTTTCCAACCGATATCCCTCAGACTCTTGATGTGTCCGGTAATTTTTGTTTTTCCTGTTCCTCATCACGCACTCCATTAACATATATTCTTGAAAGGGTTAACTCGACAGTAAATCAAATTATTTGTACTATTTCAGGTCTAACATCTGGACCTCAATCTCAGACAGTAACGGCAAGTACAGCCATCACAAATGTTGTGTACACATTAAGCTCTAATTGTACTGACACATTATCTGCAAGTGCTACAGGACTTCCTTCTGGGGTTTCCCTTAGCTTTTCTAACAATACGGCTACCATTTCAGGGTCGCCTTCAGCAAATTCGTCTGGAACGTTTGATTATCTTATTAATGCTGTAAACAGCTCTGGAACTGCCTCCAATTCATTCAATGGATCAATTATAGTTGTTCCTCCAGTTGCTGTTGTGACTTCAACTACTGTTACCCCATGTGAGATAACGGGATCCTTAACTTCAGGACCTCAAACTCAAACTGTGACAGCTACTTCTGCTATAACTAATGTTGCATACACCTTTAGCACTACGTGTACAGATACCTTAACAGCTAATGCTATAGGGCTTCCTACAGGAGTCTCAATGAGTTTTAATAATAACATAGCCACTATATCAGGTACTCCATCAGCAAATGCAACAGGGACATTTAGTTACTCTCTAACAGCAGTTAATGCTGCTGCAACAGCCTCATCCACTTTCGATGGAACAATAGTTGTTATTCCAGTTCCAACAGCTACAGCTACTACAACAACAACCTCATGCACGATTTCTGGTTCTTTAACCTCAGCTAATGGATCTGACTCTCAGACTGTATCAATTTCCACAGCTATAACAAGTATAGAGTACACCCTTACAACAACTTGTTCTGATACATTAAGTTCAGCTATAACG